>ENA-OWPM01000064-OWPM01000064.1-human-gut-metagenome-genome-assembly--contig:-NODE-64-length-137043-cov-37.237473_pt1 | contig 137043 bp, 117 predicted proteins | sample MGYA00248267_ERZ651852 | MGnify/ENA primary metagenome ERZ651852 (study PRJEB26924, sample SAMEA4378228) | human gut metagenome | biome: human gut; feature: human-associated habitat; material... | reverse complement strand
CTTGCATGTGTTAAGCACGCCGCCAGCGTTCATCCTGAGCCAGGATCAAACTCTCGTTTAAAGTTTTTAATCCATTTCAGAATGACGTTAGCCATTCTTCCATCAATTACTGTTGTTTTGGAATTCATCATTTCTGATGACGTTCACTGAAAATCTTTTATTCATTTTCAGGGATGGTTGCTGTTCAATTATCAATGTTCTTGTTTTATTACTATCATAAGTGACAGTTTCTTAATTCTATCATTAATAATCATCACTTGTCAAGTATTTTTTTATTTTTATTTGCCCGCCTTTTAGCGGGCGAAAATAATATTAACACTTTTATTAAATAATGTCAACACATTTTTTAATAAATCTAAATAAAATTTTGAACGTATATATCGGTATGTACATTTTCCAAGTTATTATACGCAATGTACAAATCCTATTTATTTTACTCTATTTACCATTTTATCTATATTATGTTTATAACTGATTTAAACATAGGTTAATATAGTTAATACATTTAATTTCAATATAGGTAAATATATAATATAGATAGATTGGCATTAAACTTTATTAAATATAGCAATTAATAATTTGCAAAAAAAAAAAATCATTAACAGATTCTTTTTTACCGGAGAAGGAGGGATTTGAACCCTCGCGCCGCGTAAACGGCCTATACCCTTAGCAGGGGCACCTCTTCAGCCACTTGAGTACTTCTCCTTGCCTGATTCATATCAGTTATTTAATTTGCACAATTTAGCAGTGCAAAATTTATTATAGTATAGCATCTTTTATTTGTCAAATACTTTCTAGAATTTTACTTTTTCTTCTTTCTTTATTTTTTCTATTATTCTTGTTCTAACCATATCAGCTACCTGAGTTGTATTCATATCTTTGTATTCTTCATATTTTATTGGCTTTAAGTAATGAATTTGAACACATACTTCACTTGTTCCAGGAGTATCAAATGGTTTAAACGAATCTATTAATGCTACAGGTACTATTGGAGCTTTTGCTTTCATTGCACTTTTAAAAGTTCCTCCTTTAAACGGTCCCGGATTGTTTCCATCTTTACTTCTTGTTCCCTCTGGGAATATAACAAAATTTTTACCTTTAGAAACCTCATCTTTCATCTCATTTATTATTCCAATTGCCTGTCTTACATCATCTCTGTCAATTAATTTGCCATCTAATGCTTTTCTAACCTGTTTTAACAATATTACATTTTCTAAATTACTTCTCATTACAACTGACACTGGATTGTCATGTGTTTCTACTATTAATAAGAAGTCAAATAATCCTTGATGGTTTGGAAATAATATATAGCCATTTTCTTTAGGTATATTTTCAGTTCCTGTACATCTTATTTTTACATGACCAAATTTATTTACATTTTTGATTACATTTCTTACTTTATTATATCTTTCTTCAAATGTGTATTTTTTACTATTTTCTGCTGATACTATGTCATGCATCATTGAAGGTATATAATAAAATCTTCTCATAACCATATATGCAATTCTATTTATCTTCACTACAATACTCCTTTATTGCTATTTCATATAAATTATTTCCTTCACAATCAATTACAACTATAACCGGCAAATTTTCTACTTCAAGTTTTCTTATAGATTCTGTGCCTAAATCATCATATGCTATAACTTCACTTTTCTTTATGCATTTTGATAAAAGAGCTCCTGCACCACCTATTGCTGCAAAATATACTGCTTTATTTCTTACAATTGCTTCTTTTACTTCTTCTGTTCGTTTACCTTTACCAATCATTCCAATTAAACCTTTGTCTAAAAGTTTTGGTGCATATTTATCCATTCTGCTTGCTGTAGTTGGTCCTGCTGATCCAATTGGTCGTCCTTCTCTTGCTGGAGATGGTCCCATATAATAAATAACATTATTTTCTACATCAAACGGAAGTTTTTCTCCCTTTTTTAATGCTTCATCCATTCTTTTATGTGCTGCATCTCTGGCTGTATATATAGTTCCTGTAATATAAACATAATCTCCTGCTTTTAATTCCTGTGATATTTTTTTATCAAATGGGGCTGTTATTTTTCTATCCATGTTTTTCTCCTAATACAATAAATTTATTTTAGTAATAAATACGTGCTACAATGGCGTAAATAAAGATAAACTAGACCGTGATGTGGAACAATTATCTTTTTATTTAGTATTTTAATTTTAGATTGTTCTTGTTACGTGTCTGTTTACATGACAACATATATTTATAGCTACAGGTAATCCTGCTATATGGGTTGGGTATGTTTCCACATTTACTGCTAATGCTGTCTGTGTTCCTCCCAAACCTCCAGGTCCAATTCCCATTTTATTTATTTTGTCTAATAATTCATTTTCTAATTTGCTTACATATTCTATATCTGAACTACTATCTGCTTCTCTTGCCAATGCCTTTTTTGCAAGATATGCACATTTTTCGAATGTACCACCTATACCTACACCAACTACCATAGGTGGGCATGCATTTGGTCCTGCATCCCTTACTGCAGTTAACACTGCATTCTTTACTCCTTCTATTCCATCAGCTGGTTTAAGCATAAATACTCTGCTCATATTTTCGCTTCCAAATCCTTTTGGTGCAACTGTTATTGTTATATTTTCTCCCGGAACGATTTCATAATGAATTACAGCCGGTGTATTATCTTTTGTATTTTTTCTTATTATTGGGTCATTAACAACTGATTTTCTTAGATACCCTTCTACATAGCCCTGACGCACGCCTTCATTTATTGCATCTTCTATATTTGCTCCTGTTATATGTACATCTTGCCCAATTTTAACAAATACGACTGCCATCCCTGTGTCCTGACAAATTGGTATCATATCTTCTCTTGCTATTTTTAAATTTTCATCTAACTGCTCTAATATTTGTTTTCCTAATGGTGATTTTTCATTATTACGGGCATTGTCAAATACCTTTTTCATATCATCTGATAGGTAATGATTTGCTTCTATACACATTTCCTTAATATTTTTTGTCAGTAACTGAGCATCTATTTCTCTCATTTATTAATAACCTCCCTGTTTATTTTAAAACTTATTAATAATTTATGTGTTTTATCAATCTTTACTGTGTTAATTTGTATTAGTATTTTTAGTTATTGTTAATACAGGTGAGAAAAACCTAGTTTCTCTCACCTGTCAATCACACTGTTCTTTATTATTCCTGTGTTTCTTCATCTATGCCTTCAGATTCTATTTCATCGCTTTCATTGTCTTCCTGCAATTCTTCTAATCTTCTTGCTTCTTCATCTGCTAAAGTAACACTTTCTTTTACTTTTGTTATACTTGCAACAATTATATCTTCTTGTTCACCTGTGTTCATTAATTTAACACCTGATGTAACTCTTCCAAGTACTGAAATGTCATCAACTTTTATTCTTATTATAATTCCCTGATTTGTAATAAGCATAATTTCATTTCCATCATTAACTGCTTTTACGCCCACTACTTCTCCTGTCTTATCAGTAATGTTATAACATTTTACACCTTTTCCACCACGGTTCTGTAGTTTAAAGTCTGTAAATCTGTTTCTCTTACCATATCCATTTGCTGAAACGAAAGTTATATATTCGCCCTGTGTTTCAAGCTGCATTGCTACAACTTCATCTCCATTTCTAAGTGTAATACCTTTTACACCCATTGCTGATCTTCCTGTTTCTCTTATATCCTTTTCAGCAAATTTTATTGCCTGACCTTTCTTTGTTAACATTAATACATTTTGTTCACAATCAGATACTTTTACTTCAATTAATTCATCATCGTCTCTAAGTGTTATTGCCTGAATACCTGTTTTTCTTATATTCATATATGCACTTAACGGTGTCTTCTTAATTGTTCCCTTCTTTGTTGCCATAATGAGATTTCTATCTTCATCAAAATCATCAAAATGAACCATTGTTGTTACTTTTTCACCTGGCTGAAGCTGTAGTAAATTAATTATTGCCATTCCTCTTGCTGTTCTACTTGCTTCCGGAATTTCATAACATTTTAATTTGTATACTCGTCCTGTATTTGTAAAGAACATAATATAATGGTGAGTATTTGTCATAAATAAATTCTTTATAAAGTCATTATCTATGGTATTCATACCCTTTATTCCTTTTCCGCCACGGTTTTGTGCTTTGAAGTTATCCGTTGTCATACGTTTGATGTATCCTAAATTTGTTATGGTTACAACAGTATCACGTCTTGGAATTAAATCTTCATCTGACAAATCTTCTAAGTCTATTCCAATTGTTGTTCTTCTTTCATCAGCATATTTTTCTTTTATTACTAAGATTTCATCCTTGATTACTCCTAATAATTTATTTTCGTCTTCAAGAATTCCTTTGTAGAATGCAATTTTTGCCATTAAATCATCATATTCAGCCTGTAAATCTTCTCTTGCTAAACCTGTTAACTGACGAAGTCTCATATCTACAATTGCCTGTGACTGTGCTTCAGACAATGTAAATCTTTCCATTAATGCTTTCTTTGCTTCTGCTGTATTTCTTGAAGCTCTTATTATTTTAATTACTTCATCAATATTATCTAATGCAATAAATAAACCTTTAATTATGTGAGCTCTTTCTTCAGCTTTATTAAGTTCATAACGTGTTCTTCTTGTAACTACATCTTTCTGATGATCTAAGTAACATGTTAATACCTCTAATAAATTTAAGACTTTTGGTTCGCCATTTACTAAAGCAAGCATGATAACACCAAATGTATCCTGCATCTGTGTATGTTTATATAACTGATTTAATATTACATTTGCATTAGCATCTCTCTTAACTTCGATTACTACTCTTGTACCATCCTGGTCAGATTCATCTCTTAAGTCAGAAATTCCTTCTATTCTTTTTTCTTTATGTAATTCAGCTATTTTTTCTACTAATTTTGCTTTGTTTACCATATATGGAAGCTCAGTAACTATAATTCTGCTTTTTCCATTATCCAAAGTCTCAATTTCTGTAGTTGCTCTTACCTTTATTTTTCCTCTACCTGTACGATATGCTTCACTTATTCCTTTAGTTCCAAGTATATTTGCTCCAGTTGGGAAATCAGGTCCTTTTATAATTTCCATGATTTCATCCAAATCTGTTGCTCTATTTTCTTCTACCTGATTGTCAATTATTTTTACAATTGCATCAATCGATTCACCAAGATTGTGTGGTGGTATATTTGTAGCCATACCTACTGCAATACCGCTTGTACCATTTACTAATAAGTTAGGATATCTTGATGGTAAAACTGTAGGTTCTTTTTCTGTTTCATCAAAGTTTGGTACAAATTCTACTGTGTCTTTGTTAATATCTGCTATCATTTCTGTAGATATTTTGCTTAAACGTGCTTCTGTATAACGCATTGCAGCTGCGCCATCACCATCTTCTGAGCCAAAGTTTCCATGTCCATCAACTAATGGATATCTTGTATTCCATTCCTGGGCCATGTTTACTAAAGCTCCATAAATTGAGCTATCGCCGTGTGGATGGAATTTACCCATTGTATCACCAACAATACGGGCACATTTTCTATGTGGCTTATCAGGTCCATTATTTAATTCAACCATTGAATAAAGAACTCTTCTTTGTACCGGCTTAAGTCCATCTCTTACATCCGGTAATGCTCTTGCTGCAATTACGCTCATGGCATAATCAATATAAGAGGTCTCCATTGTACTTTTTAAATCTACTTCATGTATTCTGTCAAATATCTTGTCATCCATTATTTATAGCATCCTCCTATACATCTAAGTTCTGAACAAATTTTGCATTTGCTTCTATGAACTCTCTTCTTGGTTCTACTTCATCACCCATAAGAGTTGTAAATGTCTTATCTATTTCAGTTATTGTTTCATCGTCAATTTTAACCTGTTTCAATATTCTTGTGTTAGGATCCATTGTTGTTTCCCATAACTGGCTCGCATCCATTTCACCAAGACCTTTATAACGCTGAATTTTATTCTGATTATCACGACCTATTTCTGTAAGTATTTTATTTAACTCATCATCATTATAGGCATAATAATTTTTTTTGTTTCTTGTTACCTGATAAAGTGGTGGCATTGCTAAATATACATGTCCATCTTTTATTAACTCAGGCATAAATCTATAGAAAAATGTAAGCATGAGTGTATCAATATGAGCTCCGTCAACATCGGCATCAGTCATGATAATAATTTTGTCATATCTCAATTTTGATATATCAAAATCATCCTGAATTCCTGTTCCAAACGCTGTTATCATTGCTCTTATTTCTGCATTTGCCATAATTTTATCTATTCTGGCTTTTTCTACATTTAAAATCTTTCCTCTTAAAGGAAGAATAGCCTGTGTTGCTCTTGTTCTTGCTTTTTTAGCTGAACCACCGGCGGAATCTCCTTCGACTATGAAAATTTCACATTTCTTTGGATCTTTATCTGAACAATCAGCTAATTTTCCCGGTAAAGCAGCTACATCTAAAGCTGTTTTTCTTCTTGTAGCTTCTCTTGCATTTCTTGCTGCAAATCTTGCTCTTTGTGCTAAAACAGCCTTTTCGCATATAATTTTTCCTACATTTGGATTCTGTTCAAGAAAATATGTTAACTGTTCACTCATAACATTTTCCACAGCAGCACGTGCTTCACTATTTCCTAATTTTTGTTTTGTCTGTCCTTCAAACTGTGGATCCTCGATCTTAACACTAATTATAGCAGTAAGACCTTCTCTTATATCTTCACCTGAAAGATTTTCTTCATTATCTTTTAATACTTTTTTAGTTCTTGCATAACTATTAAAAGTTTTTGTAAGTGCTCTTTTAAAGCCTTCAACCTGTGTTCCACCTTCAGGAGTGTTAATGTTATTAACAAAACTTATTGTATTTTCGTTATATCCATCGTTATGCTGAAGAGCAACTTCAACATAAACATTATTTACTGTTCCCTCACAATATAAAATGTCATCATATAAAGCAGTCTTTCCTTCATTAAGATAACTTACAAATTCTTTTATACCACCTTCATAATGGAATATTTCTTCTTTTGGTTCTTCTTCTCTTACATCTCTTAAAATAATTTTTAAATTCTTAGTAAGGAAAGCTGTCTCTCTTAATCTTTCCTCTAACACCTTAAACTGATAAACAGTATCTTCAAAAATTGTATTATCCGGTAAGAATGTAACTTCTGTTCCTGTAAAATCAGAATCACATTCACCTATAACTTTTAATTCACTTACAACATGTCCATATTCATATTTCTGATAATGGATTTTTCCTTCTCTACATACTTTAACTTCTAACCACTGTGATAAGGCGTTAACTACAGATGCACCTACACCATGTAATCCACCGGATACTTTGTATCCTCCACCACCGAATTTTCCTCCGGCATGAAGTACTGTAAATACAACCTGTACTGCAGGCAAACCTGTTTTTTCATTAATTCCAACAGGAATTCCTCGTCCATTATCCTTTACTGTAATAGAATTATCTTTGTTAATCTGTACATCAATTTCACTACAATAACCTGCTAAAGCTTCATCAACAGCATTATCAACTATTTCATAAACTAAATGATGAAGACCTCTTGTTGATGTTGTTCCAATATACATACCAGGTCTTTTACGTACCGCTTCAAGTCCTTCAAGAATCTGTATTTGGTCTGCACCATATTCATTTTCTACATTTGTATTGTTACCCATTAGTAACTCCTTTCAGTTAAATAGTTTTTTCAAAAACTTTTCCTTCTTTTACGTTAAATATTTTGTTAATTTTAAATCTGTTTTCTATAAATTCATCTAAACCCGTACAAGTTATAATTGTCTGTACGTTTTCTAAACTATTTAATAACTCATTCTGCCTTTTTGAATCTAATTCCGATAATACATCGTCTAACAACAATACCGGTGTATCATGTATTATGCTTTTTACTATTTCAATTTCAGCCAGTTTTAAAGATAAAGCTGCAGTTCTTTGTTGTCCCTGACTTCCGTAAATTCTTACATTCATATCATCATAATAAAAACTTAAGTCATCCCTATGTGGTCCAACATTTGTAGTCTTATACTTTTTATCTTTTTCTCTTGTTAAAACAAGTTGATTATATAACTCTAATTCATCGCAGTTTTTATCATATTTAACTATTATATTTTCTTTGTTATCTGTAATTTTTTTGTGAATTGGATTTATTATTTCGTTTATTTTTTTTACAAATTCACTTCGACGTTTAATAACTTCACTTCCATATTTAGCAAGTTGTAAATCCCATACGTCCAAAGTTTCCTCTAAATCAGGCTTAAAATATAAATCCTTTAATAGTTTATTTCTTTGATTTAATATCTTATTGTAATTTAGCAAATTATAAACATATAATTTATCTAGTTGACATAACTCCAAATCTATAAACCTTCTTCTCTCGGATGGACCATTTTTAATAATATTTAAATCCTCCGGTGAAAAGAATACAACATTAAATATCCCAAATAATTCACTTGCTTTTTTTATAGGAATTCCATTTATAGCAATTCCTTTAGACTTATTTTTTTTCAAATGAATATCAATTCGATATTCTTTATTCTTTTTGTTAATATATATTTTTATATGTGCATCATCACATCCAAATTTTATAACTTCTTTATCTTTCCCACCTCTGTGAGATTTCGTTGTGCTACATATATATATAGCTTCAAGAATATTTGTTTTTCCCTGTGCGTTGTCACCATATAAAATATTAGTTTTAGAATCAACGTTTAAATCTAATGTTTCATAGTTTCTATAATTACAAAGATTTAATTTTTCAATAACCATTATTCTACTTCTACAATTGTACCATCAAATTCAAAAGTATCTCCAGGTACAAGTTTCTTTCCTCTTCTGGTATCAACTTCTCCATTTACCTTTACTTGTCCATCCTGAACAACAAACTTTGCATCAATACCTGAACTAACAAGTCCTGCTAATTTTAATGCCTGACCTAACTTAATATAATCATCTTTTATTTTTATTTTTTCCATTTTTTTCTATTCCTAAACTAATTATTTGCTACTGAAAAGTTAACAGGAAGAATTAAGTAAATATATTTTCCTTCATCATCTCTTATAAAACATGGTGATTTAGGGTTTACATAATATATATTTATCTGTTCTTCATCTATAACCTTTAATGTATCTATTAAGAATCTTGGATTAAAACCAATCATCATATCTTTTCCTTCTTTTTGAATGTAAATTTCTTCATCCATAGAACCAATGAAAGAATTAATCTTAAATTCCATTACTCCATCCTTAATTGTAATAATAATAGGTTTCTTATCGCCTTCTTTAATAAGAAGTGTTGCTCTATCAATACAATCAAGCATTTCTCTTTTATTAATTACAACCTTAGTTTCATAATCACTTGAAAGCATCTGATTTATCTTAAAATATTCGCCTTCAATTAATCTTGAAACAACAAGTGTATTATCAAATTCAAATAATATATGGTTTGTTGTGAAATAAATATTAACAATATCATCAACTCCACCATTTAAAATTTTGCTTATTTCATTTAAAGTTTTTCCAGGAACAACAACTTTAATATCTTCATATTCAGCATTTAATTCAATATTTCTTATAGCTATTCTATGACCATCCAATGCAACAACTTTTAAATTATTACCTGATATTTCAAAAAGTTCTCCTGTCATAAGTTTATTATTATTTTTGTCATCAATTGAGAATATTGTCTGTCTTATAACTTCTTTTAATGAAAATTGTGAAATACTAATACTTTTTTCCTTTTTTATTTCAGGTAGATAAGAAAAATCATCTCCATCTCTACCTATAATGTTAAATTTGGCATTTTCACATGTAATGTTTGCTTTATATTCATTATCAACATCAATAACTACATCATTATCAGGAAGTTTTCTTATAATTTCTGAAAATAATTTAGCTTCTATAGCTACACTACCCGGTTCAATAATTTCACCTTGGACAACCGTTTCAATGCCAAGTTCCATATCATTAGCAGTCATTTTAATTTTTCCCTCAGTAGCGTCAATAAGAAAACATTCTAATATAGACATAGTAGTTTTTGAGGATACGGCTTTCATAGTAATGTTAACTCCTGAAAGTAAATCATTTTTTTTGCAAATAAGTTTCATTGTAAAATCTCCTTTATGTGTAAGTGTTGAAAAATGTATAAAATTATATAAATAAATAAATAATAATTAGTAGCAGTAGTATATAGGGGATGTTAATAAGTTAAAAACTAGTTCTAAGCCCCATGTATAAAAGAAAAGGCTGCATTAATAACAAATGAATAATTTTAAAAACTATTAACATTTTGAGGATATTGTTAATAAAAAATGTTAATAGCTTAAAAATATAAAAGTAGGATATTAACAATATATTAATAACATTTTAATACTGAAAATGTAGTTATTAACATCAAAATAGCAGTTATTAATACAAAAATGTTAATAACTTCACTTTGTATTAAGCTTTTTAATAATAACTTCTACCATATTTTTAGTATTTATGTCTCTTGCCATTTCTTCTTTTATCTGATTAACTCCATATATTACGGTAGATGGATTGTCTTTATGAAGAGCTAATCCAATTTTCTTATTTGTCTCATCGGTAAGCGTTTTACAAATGTACATGCATACCTGTCTGGCATATGCTATTTCTTTAGAACGCTTCTTAGAAGCTAAATCATTAGGTGAAATTCCAAAATGATCAGCAACTACTTCGATAATTTTTTTACATGTTATTGTGTTATCTTCTTCAGGTGAAATATAATCCTTAAGAACATCTTTAGCAAAATCTAAATCAATAGTCTGATTGCTGATTTTACTAAAAGCAATAATCTTAGTTAATGAGCCTTCAAGTTCACGAATATTGAAAATAACATTTGTTGAAATGTAATCTAATACGTCATTAGGTATATCTATACCTTCAACTTCAACTTTCTTTTTCAAAATTGCCATTCTTGTTTCATAATTAGGACTTTGGATATCTACTGTTAATCCAGATTCAAACCTGTTAACCAATCTGTCTTCAAGTCCTTCTAAGTCCTTAGGCTTTCTATCTGAACTAATAACAATGGCTTTTTTATGCATATACAAATACTGGAAAGTATGGAAAAATTCTTCCTGAGTACTTTCCTTTTTCTGAAGAAACTGTATATCATCAATAAGTAAAACATCTACATTTCGATATTTTGCTCTAAAATCAGACATTTCCTGTTGATTACCGCTTTTATTACGTAGTGTTTCAATAAGTTCATTAGTAAAAGATTCACTTGTAGTATATAAAACCTTAGCGTTAGGATTTTTATTTAATACAAAATGACCAATTGATTGCATAAGGTGGGTTTTACCAAGACCTACACCTCCATAGATAAATAAAGGATTGTAGATTCCACCTGGAGACTCAGCAACTGCAAGAGATGTGTCGTGGGCTAAAATATTGTTAGAGCCTACAACAAATGTATCAAAAGTATATTTACTATTTAAATTAGCTTCAGCAATTCTGCTTGTAAGTGAAGCTGATTCATTAATTGTAATATGTTCTTCGGTTTCACTTGGTTCATCTTTAATGTCAGATGGTAAAACAAACTGAAGTTCAAGTTCCATTTTCATAATTTCTTCAATAGTTACTTTTAATGGAATCTGGTATTTTTTCTTTATATATTGAAGACCAAGCATCTCAGTTTCACCCTGATAAACTAAAGTTACGACATTGTCTTCAAAAGATTTAACCTGCAATGGTTTTATCCATGTTTTGAAGGAAACATCAGAAATATCGTAATCCTGTTTAAACGTATTGAGAATCTCAGGCCATTTTTCAATCAATGTAGAATACATAAATAATTCTCCTATTTTTTATAAAATAAACTTCTAAAAGTAAAAAAATGCGCAAAATTACACACATAATTATAATAGCAAAAAACAAAAATGTTTTCAACTTATATATAATAAAGAAGAAACTAATAAACGTGTAAAAAATTTGATGTAAAATAGATAAAAAAGATTTTGTGGAAAAATAACGAAAAATTTTTGTAATAAGTTTACATAAAATAAAAAATAGGTTTACAAATAATTCGACAAAAAATAACAATAATTTTATTAATGAAAAAAGTTATTAATGTTAATAACTTATAAAAGTGTGAATAAATGGGAGGTAAAAGGAAAAAATAATGTGAGTTATTAACTTTTTATTAATAAAATGTTGATAACTGGTGTTAATTACCCGCAAATGTTATGTAAAGTAAATCAAAAAAATAATAATAATTAACAAAAAATAAAATGCTTGACGTAAAATTAACTTGCCATTATAATTGAAATGATGTTTTATTATAGTGCGTAAGGAGGTGTATCGGAATGCATAAGGGTAAAATGACATATCAGCCAAAAAAGAGACAGAGATCAAAAGTTCATGGTTTTAGATCAAGAATGAGCACAGCAGGCGGAAGAAAAGTTCTTGCAGCTAGAAGAGCAAAAGGAAGAAAAGTATTGTCAGCATAGGCCGCAGTTTTGTGGCCTTTTTCTTTTCTTATTTTAAAGAGGTATTGTAATGAATAGTTATGACTCGCTAAAAAAGAATAGAGATTTTCAAAATGTTTATAAAAATGGAAAATCAAAGGCAAATAAATATTTAGTTATGTATGTGCTTGAAAACCAATTAGATAGTAACAGATTAGGAATATCAGTAAGTAAAAAAGTAGGAAATAGTGTAATAAGACATCATCTGACACGTCTAATAAGGGAAAGCTACAGACTAAATAAAGAAATGTTCAATAGTGGTTTGGACATTGTCGTAATTGCACGTGAAAGTGCAAAGGAAAGAAAATATAAAGAAATTGAAAGTGCATTGTTGCATTTAGGAAAAATCAATGGAATTCTAAATGAAAAAAGCATGTAAATAAGCTTTTTTATCGTTTTAGAATATGTTTGTAACTTAAAAATGAAAAAAACTTCTATATGGTACATTATGGGAGGATATATGAAGATGATAAAGAAATTATCTAAAGGTATAAATTTTATTCTTATAGGATGTGTAAAATTTTATAGAAAATTTATTTCACCTATGAAAATTACGCCTTGTTGCAGATTTATACCATCATGCTCTCAGTATGCCATAGAAGCTTTACAGAAATATGGACCTTTAAAAGGATCGTTTTTAGCCATAAAGAGAATTTTAAGGTGTAACCATTTCTCTAAAGGGGGCTATGATCCTGTGCCTTAAGGAGGAATAATTGGAATTATTATTAGCTACACAGCAGAGTGGTATATTAATGCCATTTGCTTGGATATTAGGAAAAATACTTGAAGCAATTTACTTTATTTTTTCTTCTATAGGAATTGAAAGTATTGGATTATGTATTATTGTTTTTACAGTAGTAATTAGAATGTTAATGCTTCCAAGTACAATTAAGCAACAGAAATTTTCAAAATTGAATTCAGTAATGAATCCGGAAATTCAGGCAATTCAGAAAAAATATAAAAATAAAGTTGATCAGGCATCACAGCTTGCACAGCAGGAAGAAATTAAGGCTGTATATGATAAGTATGGTGTTTCACCTACAGGAAGTTGTTTACAGTTACTTATTCAAATGCCTATTATCTTAGCTTTATATAGAGTTATTATGAATATTCCGGCATATGTAAGTTCTGTTAAAGATTATTATTTGACAATATTACAAAATATGAATGGAAGTCAGATTAAAGAATTCTTTACTTATAAAGTAGATTCATTTTCTGATTTAACAACACAGCAGGTTAATAATTGTATTGATGTTATGTCAGGATACAACAGAGCAACATTAAAAGTTGATGGATTTAGTTTAAGTAAATTAGTTGATACTATTGATAGTTCAGTAGTTGATAAAGCTTATGATCATATTCATAATATTAACAATTTCTTTTGTTATAACTTAAGTGATTCACCATCACAGATGCTTAAAGCAGGATTACCTATTATTTTAGTATTGTTAATTCCTGTATTAGCTGGTTTAACTCAGTTCTTAAGTGTTACATTATCAATGAAATTAAATAGTGCAGCAACAAATACACAGGATAATCCAATGGCCGGTTCAATGAAAATGATGAATATTATGATGCCATTGATGTCAGTTTATATGTGTTATATGTTTGCATCAGGTATTGGTATTTATTGGGTAACAAGTTCAGCAGCTATGATGATTCAGCAGATATTTATTAATATGCATTTAAAGAAAATGGATGTTAACGAAATTATTGAAAAGAATAAGGAAAAAGCTGAACAGAAGAGAATTGCTAGAAATGAGAAAAACGGTGTTTATAGAGAACAGGTATTAAAGGCTGCATCTACAAATACAAAGTCAGTTTCAAGCAAAGCGAATTCAACTAAATCTTTTGCAGAAAAAGAAAAGATAATTGAAGAAGCTAAAATGAAAAATATGAAGAAAAAGAACGGTAGCATTGGTTCTAGAGTAAATATGGTAAATGACTTTAATGAAAGAAACAAAAAATAGAGGTGAAAGTGTTGGATTTTAAGGAATATACAGGAAAGAATATCGATGATGCTTTAACTAATGCATGTGTTGATTTAGGAACAACAACTGATAAGTTAGAGTATGAAGTTATTAGCAAAGGCAGTAACGGAATCTTAGGAATAGGAAGTAAGCCTGCAGTCATTAAAGCTAGAAAAAATCAGTCAATTGAAGACATTGCAAGAGAATTTTTAGGAAAAGTTTTTGAAGCAATGGAATTAACTGTAAAAATTAATATGGATATCAACGAAGAAGATGGTGTTGTAAATATTGATTTAGTAGGAGATGATATGGGAATACTTATTGGAAAAAGAGGGCAGACTCTTGATTCATTACAGTATCTTGTAAGTCTCGTTATTAATAAAGAAAGCGAAAAATATTTAAGAGTAAAATTAGATACAGAAAACTACAGAGAACGTAGAAAAGCTACTCTTGAAAATCTTGCTAAAAACATTGCATTTAAGGTTAAGAGAATTAAGAAACCGGTATCTCTTGAGCCAATGAATCCATATGAAAGAAGAATTATTCATTCAGCATTACAGAATGATAAATATGTTACAACAAAGAGTGAAGGTGAAGAACCATACAGACATGTTGTTGTAATCTTAAAAAGATAATAAAATATAACATAGGTAAACGTAGCAGTTATAACTGCTACGTTTTCTTTTTGAAAAATATGTGTTATACTAAATTATTATGGCTTATTATGTGTAGTTAATTTGCACATCTTGAGTAAAGAAAAATTAATGACAAAAAGTTGATTAATTTGAAAGGCTTGGTAATGAGATGAAAGTGGTTGATACAATAGCAGCAATTGCAACAGCATCAGGTAATTCCGGAATAGGAATAATAAGAGTAAGTGGTGATGAAGCAATTGAAATTGTAGATAAAATATTTAAATCAGTAAATAGTGATAAAAAATTAGTTAATGTAAAATCACATACAATTAACTATGGGCATATAGTTGATAATGATAAAGTAATTGATGAAGTACTGGTTTCAGTTATGAATGGACCACATTCATATACAGGAGAGGATGTAGTTGAAATTAATTGTCATGGTGGAATGATAGTTATTAGAAAAATATTGGAAATTGTATTAAAAAATGGTGCAAGAACAGCTGAGCCGGGTGAATTTACAAAGAGAGCTTTCTTAAACGGAAGAATGGATTTGTCTCAGGCAGAGGCAGTCATGGATGTAATAAATGCAAAAAATGAATTTGCTTTATCAAGTTCAATAGAGCAGTTAAATGGAAGAGTTTCTGAAAAAATCAAAAGCTTAAGAGAAAAAATTATTTATAATATAGCTTTTATAGAATCAGCACTTGATGACCCTGAGCATATAAGCATTGATGGATATTCAGAAAAATTAAGTAAGATTCTTGAAGAGGTTAATGGTGAACTTTCAAGATTAATTAACAATTTTGATAATGGAAGAATTGTTAAAGAAGGAGTTAAGACTGTAATTTTAGGCAAGCCAAATGCAGGAAAATCTTCTTTACTGAACTTACTTCTTGGGGAAGAAAGAGCGATTGTTACTGATATAGAAGGAACTACAAGAGATACTTTAGAAGAAAGCATTAATTTAAACGGTGTCTTTCTTAATTTAATTGATACTGCGGGCATTAGAGATTCTGAAGATGTAGTTGAGCAAATTGGTGTAAATAAGGCAAAAGAACTTGCTGAAAAAAGTGATTTAGTTATATTTGTAGCAGATGCATCGAAAGAATTAGATGAAAATGATAAAGAAATTATTAATTTGATAAAAGATAAACAGGCAATTGTTTTACTTAATAAATCTGATTTAGGAACAATTATAAACGAAAAGAATGTTTTTGAATTTGACAATAAACCTGTAATTACATTTTCTGCAAAAACAGGAGATGGGTTAGATGAATTAGAAAATAAAATAAGAGATCTATTTTATGAAGGAAAAGTTAAATATAATGATGAATTGTATATTACAAATGCAAGACAAAAAGAATCACTTATTAATGCAAAGAATAGTATTGAAGAGGTTATAAAATCAGTAGAGAATGATATGCCTGAAGATTTTTATTCTATTGATTTAATGGATGCATACACATATTTAGGACAAATTATTGGTGAGAGCGTAGAAGATGACCTTGTAAATGAGATATTTAGTAAGTTTTGTATGGGAAAATAATAAAAGTTCTATTTGGAGAGGAAAATAAAATGGCACATGTAGAAGAAAAATATGATGTAGTAATTATAGGAGCGGGACATGCAGGATGCGAGGCGGCACTTGCGTCTGCAAGATTAGGAAATAATACTATTGTATTTACAGTAAGCGTAGATAGCATAGCTTTAATGCCATGTAACCCTAATATAGGTGGAACTTCTAAAGGACATTTAGTAAGAGAAATAGATGCTCTTGGTGGAGAAATGGGAAAAAATATAGATAAAACATTTATCCAATCTAAGATGTTAAATAAATCCAAAGGACCTGCAGTTCATTCATTAAGAGCGCAGGCTGATAAACAGGAATATACAAGAGAAATGAGAAAAACTCTTGAAAATACAGATAATTTAACAATAAGACAGGCTGAAGTTGCAGAAATTTTAGTTGAAGATGGAAAAATAACAGGAGTAAAAACAGCATCAGGTGCAGTTTATTATGCAAAAGCAGTTGTTTTGGCTACAGGAGTTTATTTAAAAGCAAAATGTATATACGGAGATATTTGCCAATATACAGGACCAAACGGTCTTATGGCTGCAAATTTATTAACTGATTCTTTAATTAAGAATGGCATAAAAATGCGTAGATTTAAAACAGGTACTCCGGCAAGAGTAGATAAACGTTCTATAGATTTTAGTAAAATGGAAGAACAGTTTGGTGATAAAAAGGTAGTTCCTTTTTCATTCGAAACAGATTCTGAAAGTGTACAAAAAGAACAGATTTCATGCTGGTTAACATATACAAATGAAGAAACTCATAAGATTATAAGGGATAATATTAAAAGATCCCCATTATTTTCAGGAATGATTGAAGGTACGGGACCTAGATATTGCCCTTCAATAGAAGATAAAGTTGTAAAATTTGCAGATAAAAACAGACATCAGGTTTTTATAGAACCGGAAGGAATGTATACAAATGAAATGTACTTAGGTGGAATGTCATCATCATTACCTGAGGATGTTCAGTATGCTATGTACAAAACAGTTCCGGGACTTGAAAATGTTAAAATTGTACGTAATGCATATGCAATAGAATATGATTGTATAGAATATGGACAATTATTGCCAAGTCTTGAGTTTAAGAATATTTCTGGATTATTTAGTGCAGGTCAGTTTAATGGAAGTTCAGGATATGAAGAAGCTGCAGCACAAGGAATAATTGCCGGAATTAATGCTGCAAGAAAAGTTCAGGAAAAAGAAATGCTGGTTCTTGATAGATCACAAGCATATATTGGAGTATTAATTGATGATTTAGTTACAAAGGAAAGTCACGAACCTTATAGGATGATGACTTCAAGAGCAGAATACAGATTATTATTAAGACAGGATAATGCCGATCTTAGATTATCAAAGATTGGATATGAAATTGGATTGATTTCAAAAGAAAGATATGATTATGTTTGCTATAAAGAGAAAGTAATTAAAGAAGAAATAGAGAGATTAAATAAATATGCGATAGGTGCTAACAAAAAAGTTCAGGAATTTTTAGTATCTGTTGGCAGTACTCCACTTAAGACAGGAACAACATTAGCTGAATTAATAAGAAGACCTGAATTGGATTATCAAAAAATAAGTCATTTTGACGATGAAAAGAAAGACTTACCTGAAGATATTGTTGAACAAATAAATATAAATATTAAATATGATGGTTATATTTCAAGACAAATGAAGCAGGTTGCTCAATTTAAAAAGTTGGAAAATAAAAAAATACCTGAAAATTTTGACTATACATTGGTATCAAGCTTAAGAAAAGAAGCAGTTCAGAAACTTACATTGTATAAACCTATAAACATAGGACAGGCGTCTAGAATATCAGGTGTTTCACCAGCTGATATTTCAGTTCTTCTTATATATATGGAACAGCATAAAAATAAATAAAAAGTAGGTATATATGGATAAAATTGAATTTATAAGAAATCATATTGAAAAATTAGATATAAATATTAGTGAAGAACAATGTTGTCAATTTCTTAAATATTATGAAATGTTGGTTGAAAAAAATAAGGTAATGAATTTAACAGGCATTACAGAGTTTGAAGAGGTTGTTGAAAAGCATTTTGTTGATAGTTTATCTTTAGTTAAAAGTATTAAATTAAATGGAGATGAAAGTCTGATTGATGTTGGAACCGGTGCAGGATTTCCCGGAATACCTATTAAAATTATGTTTCCAAATTTGAAAATTACTCTAATGGACTCTTTAAATAAAAGACTTCTCTTTTTGAATGAAGTAACAAATAAACTTGGATTGGATAAAATTGAATTGGTTCATGGTAGAGCTGAAGATTTAGGAAAAAATTCTAATTACAGAGAAAAATATGATTTATGTGTATCAAGAGCAGTAGCTAATATATCAACACTTTCAGAATATTGTATTCCATTCATTAAATTAAATGGCTACTTTATTTGTTACAAAGCTGATGGATGCATGAATGAAATTAATATTGGAAAAAATGCAATTAAAGTATTAGGTGGAGAAATAGAGGAAATTGTTGATTTTAATTTACCTGATACAGATATAAAGAGAAAAATTATTAATATCAAGAAAATAAAAAACACACCTAAAAAATATCCTAGAAAACCAGGGTTACCTTCAAAAGAACCTATAATATAAGTTTATGTATATTGGTTAAATGTATCTATGTAATTACAAATACAGATATAGGCTAATTATTTAGTTGTTAGGAGTAAAATATGAAAAAAACTAAAGAATATTTAGAAAACAGAATTAAAAAGCTGACAGATGAGAGAAAAAAATGCGTTTCTAAATATAATAGTAATAGGCAGAAAATAATAGAGACAAATATTATTATAGAGAGAATGAAAAGTATATCAGATGAAGCTTTAGAAATATTTTCACCTAAATTTAGAGAAACAAATACATTTAATCAGCATGAAATAAAGGAATTAGGAACCAAGATTGTTACTATAGCACAAATTAACAATGAATTAGCTGAAAATATAAAAAAAATAGATAAAGAAATATCAGAAATAAATGTTTGTTTAAAAGAAATAAGTAAGTAGTTAAAAGAAGGAATGTTTCACGTGAAACATTCCTCTTTTTATTGAAAACTAGATAAATTAACTTAAATAATTAATTAATTATAAATTGAAAATAATTAAAAACAATATATATTTACCTATATAAGTGCTTGCTTTTATGTAATTATAGAATATCATTATTAAAACAAATATTAATTTAGTAATTAAGTAATGTTTCACGTGAAACATTAGTAAAATATTAATAACATAACTCATATAAGATAAAAATAAAAGTAAATAAATATAAATATATATATATTTATTTATAGTTGTTTCACGTGAAACAATTATAGTTTCTAAGTGAATATATTAAAATTATATAATTAATAATAAGTTAATTATATAAAGTTAAATAGAAACAAAAATTTTTACTATACATTTAATAAATAGATAAAATATATATAATTTAATATAAATAGATAAACTACATTAAATTATAAAAATAAAAATAGATAAAGTACATTAACTTCAGTAAATAAAATTAATTACATAAATAGAATAAATTACATATTTAAAATAAACTATATAAATAAATAGAATACATTAAATCTTATAAATTAAATAATTATATTTGTAAAATTAATCGTTTTATAAGTAATATAGAATATATATTACTTATGTAATAGTAATAATAAAATATAGTCGTATTATTTTCAGTATATATCTGCTAATTTTGGTTATTAGCAATAAAATACTTAAGTAAAAGATAAAAAAAGTGAAATATTTAAAATAATATTATGTATTAGTAAATAAAGCAGAAATCCAGAAATTTTAATAAAAAATTAATGTTTCACGTGAAACATTAATATAGATTTGAAAAAGGAACTGTGTTACAATAATATTTGTTAAAAACATGAATTAAATTACTTGAAATATAGAAAGGTATTGAAATGGGAAAAATAATTGCAATTGCAAACCAAAAAGGTGGAGTTGGTAAGACAACTACAGCTATAAATTTGTCTGCATGTATAGCAGAAAGAGGTAAAAAAGTACTTTTAGTTGATATTGATCCACAGGGAAATGCTACAAGTGGGGTCGGTATTATAAAACAGGAACTAGAAAAGACAGTTTACGATATGTTTATTGGAGAATGTAGGTTATCAGAGTGCTTGACAAGTAGTATTGTAGATAATTTAAATGTTTTGCCATCAAATGTAAACCTATCAGGAGCAGAAATAGACTTAATAGGAGTGGATGAAAGAGAATTTATACTAAAAAAAGCATTAGAAGGAGTAAAAGACTTATATGATTATATAATTATAGATTGTCCTCCATCATTAAATGTATTAACAGTTAATGCTTTAGTTGCAGCTGATTCGGTTATAGTTCCAATCCAATGTGAATATTATGCTTTAGAAGGACTTTCACAGTTAATCTATACTATAAATTTAATTCAGGAAAGAATTAACCCGGTATTAGAAATTGAAGGTATAGTATTTACGATGTATGATGCTAGAACAAATTTATCTAACCAGGTTGTAGATAATGTAAAAGAAAATATGCATTTAAATATATATAAAACAATTATTCCGAGAAATGTAAGATTGGCAGAAGCACCTAGTTATGGGCTTCCTATACATATGTATGATGCCAAATCAGCAGGATCTGTAGCCTATATGAATTTAGCAAAAGAAGTAATTAAAAATAATAAAAATAGATAAGTAGTAAATAAAAATTAAAAATTTATAATTGCTTAAATAAATGACGTATGACTTGTAAAATAGTATAAATAATAAAAAAAAATACATATTTATATATGGATATGCAGGGATTTTAGAAAAAACAAGTTAAAAATATGCATTTAAAAAAATAATTATTAAATTTTCATATATAAAATAAACTAAAAAAGTTATGTAAACTAAATATAAATAAGAAGTATAAAGGAGAATATTATGCCAAGACCAAAAAAAGGCGGATTGGGAAATGGATTAGAATCAATGATACCCAATTATGGTGCAGCCATCAAACCAAAGAAAAATGAAGATAAAGAAAAAGAAGTTGTGGTAAAAGAGGTTGTAAAAGAGGTAAAGGTACCTCAGGATACGTTAGTTAATATTAATGATATTGAACCAAATAGAGAACAGCCAAGAAAAAATTTTGATAAAGATGCATTAGAGGAATTAGCTGAATCTATAAAGATTCATGGACTTATTCAACCAATAATTGTTCAGAAAAAAGAAGATTATTATGAAATTATAGCTGGTGAAAGAAGATGGAGAGCAGCTAAAATAGCTGGTTTAAAGGAATTACCGGTTGTAATAAAAGAATATACACCTCAGGAAGTAATGGAAATTGCTTTAATAGAAAATATACAGCGTAAAGATTTAAATCCAATAGAAGAAGCAATTGCATATAAGAGTCTTATTAACGAATATAACTTAAAACAGGATGAACTTGCTAAAAAGATGTCAAAAAGTAGAGCTGCAATTGCAAATTCAATGCGCTTATTAAAATTAGCAGAAGATGTCCAAGAGATGATTATTAATCAGGAGTTGTCTATGGGACATGCAAGAGCATTACTTGCAATTGAACATGAAGAATTGCAGATAGATACAGCAAAAACTGTAATTGAAAAGGGATTAAGTGTAAGAGAAACAGAAAAATTGGTAAAAAATATACTTAAACCAAAGCAAATAAGAATGGAAATTCCACCTGTTGATAAGGCTGTTTATGATCAGATTCAGGATAGATTAAAAGAAGTAATGGGAACTAAAGTTTCAATTAATCCAAAAAAGAATGGTAAAGGAAAAATTGAAATAGAATACTATTCAAGTGAAGAATTAGAAAGACTGATAGAATTATTCAGTGGAATTCATGAGTAAATTTGCAAAATATTAATATATACAAATTAATAAAACAGTCTTATAATGTAAAAATGAAAAATAAAGGAGAAAGAAAATGATACAGGAAATATTTAGCAGTGCATATACATATATTATTACAGTTGTAGTAATGTTTTTGATTTTTCTTATTTTATACATTAAGCAAAGTATGAAATTAAATAAGTTAATGAAAAAATATGATAAGTTTATGAAAGGAAAAAATGCAGAAAATCTTGATGGAGCAATAAGAGAGAGTTTTAAACAGATTGAAAAAATAAATGTAGAACATCAAAAGACAATGATTAAAGTAGAAGAATCTGTTCATAGAATAAATTCAGTGTTCCAGAAGTTAGGAATTGTAAAATATAATGCATTTAAAGAAATGGGCGGAAACTTAAGCTTTGCATTATGTATGCTAGATAGTGAAAATACCGGATTTATTTTAAATACAATGCATGGAAGAGAAGGAAGTTACACATATATCAAAGAAATAATTAAAGGTGAAGCTTACGCTACATTAGGAGAAGAAGAAAAAGAAGCATTAGAAAAAGCAATGAATTCATAATAAAGGTTAACATCATAGTTTAATATTAGAGAGTAAGTTAGATAAATATAATAATCAAAAATAATAAAAAATAATAAAAATGAGATTAGTTAAAATATAGACTAATCTCATTTTTTTTAGGGCATGACCCTATTTATGAAATTGAATTTAATAAAAATTCAACATCAATTGTGGTTAATATAAGAATATAGGTAATATGTTTATTAATAATTATGGATAAAAATCTAAGAGTAATTAATAAATAACACGAAAAGTTAATAATTATTAATAAATACAATGCTTATATTGATAAAAACTATTAATAATTAAATTAATACTCGTACTTATATTAATATTCATTTACTTTTATCATTGATTTTAAAATATCAAATTCTTCAGGATTATCTTTATAAATTCTTGCAGTTGCAACAATTGGAAGCCATTGGTTTACATAACGTTTAGTTGTTCCTGTCATATTACAAAATGAATCTAAATATAATTCAGCATATTCAGGCATATTTATTTTAAACCAAATATAAGTACGCGCAATATCAGCACTGGCGTTTCCCTGAGATGCATGATTCCAATCTAAAACGCAATAATCATCACCTGAGATAATAATATTGTGTGGAGTAAGATTTCCATGGCACAATTTTTTATGCTTTGGTGATGAATCAAGCATTTCTAGTAAATCAAATTGAGTTGATTCATCTAAACCTGAATTCTTAATTCCATATTGTAATTTTGCTTTTTGTCTTGGAATAGCAGTACAAAAATTAGTATGAATAGAAGTCTGTATAGTAACTAATTTATTAATATATTCTTTAATATTTTCAGGATTATTATTAATAAGTGAAAAAAGAGATTCACCTTTAATTAAATCAAATTTGATACACCACTGTCCGTCTTTTTTATAAACAGAGTCAATTAAAGGAGCGTGTGCATCAAGTTCTTCAACCTTAGAAGTAATAAATGCTTCTTGAAAAACATCTTTCTTGTCGTAATCAATATTAAAAATTTTGTATGTATAACTTTCGTCGTTGTATATTTTATTATGACGTCTTTCATTCATCAATTGTAATTCCATAATAAATCTCCTCATATAAAATGTATTACTAAAATATCTGGATAGTGATTAATCGTCAGAAACATTTATAGAAAATAAATAAAGTTCATTCGATTTCATATTTAATAAAAAATTAAATTATTTATTTGAAGGTTATTATACCATAATGCATAAAAATTTACTAGAAGTAACATAATATATTGTCTAAAATAACTATAATATAAGCATAACAAATAGGTATAAAAAAGTAAAAGAAAAATCGACGAATTGTACAGAAAACTTGCAAAAATAGGGTGTTGGGGTTATAATCGAAATGGCGTGTAAAAGTAAAAATTTTTATGCAAAGGGAGAAAAGAAATGTTAGATATTAAATTTGTCAGAGACAACCCGGAAGTTGTAAAACAGAATATTAAAAATAAATTTCAGGATCATAAACTTCCATTAGTAGATGAAGTTATTGAATTAGACGAAAAGAATCGTAAAATAAAGCAGGAAGTTGAAGCACTTCGTGCTGAAAAGAATAGTCTTTCAAAATTAATTGGTGGATTAATGAAAGATGGAAAGAAAGATGAAGCTGAAGAAGTTAAAGCTAAAGTTGCTGCAGGTAATGCAAGAATTGATGAACTTACAGATGAAGAGAAAACAACAGAAGAAGAAATCAAGAAGAGAATGATGGTTATTCCAAATATTATTGATAAATCAGTTCCTATCGGAAAAGATGATAGTGAAAATGTTGAGATTGAAAGATTTGGTGAACCAGTAGTTCCTGATTTTGAAGTTCCATATCATACAGATATCATGGAAAAATTTAATGGTATTGATTTAGACGCTGCAAGAAAGGTTGCAGGAAATGGATTCTATTATCTTATGGGAGACATTGCAAGACTTCATTCAGCAGTTATTTCATATGCAAGAGACTTTATGATTGATAGAGGATTTACTTATTGCGTACCTCCTTTTATGATTAGAAGTAATGTTGTAACAGGTGTTATGAGTTTTGATGAAATGGATCAGATGATGTACAAGATTGAGGGAGAGGATCTTTACTTAATCGGTACAAGTGAACATTCAATGATTGGTAAATTTATTGGAACACATACAAATGAAGAAGATCTTCCTTACACACTTACAAGTTATTCACCATGTTTCCGTAAAGAAAAAGGTGCTCACGGTATCGAAGAGAGAGGTGTTTACAGAATTCATCAGTTTGAAAAACAGGAAATGATCGTTATTTGTAAGCCGGAAGATAGCATGATGTGGTATGACAAACTTTGGAAGAACACAGTAGATTTATTTAGAAGCATGGATATTCCGGTTCGTACTTTGGAGTGTTGCTCAGGAGATTTAGCAGACCTTAAGGTTAAATCAGTTGACGTTGAAGCTTGGTCACCAAGACAGAAGAAATATTTTGAAGTTGGTAGTTGCTCTAACTTAGGAGATGCTCAGGCAAGAAGACTTTCTATAAGAATTAGAGGAAAAGAAGGAAACTATTTTGCTCATACTCTTAACAATACAGTAGTTGCACCACCTCGTATGCTTATTGCATTTTTGGAAAATAACCTTAATGCAGATGGAAGCGTAAATATTCCTGAAGTTTTAAGACCATATATGGGTGGAATGGAAAAAATTGTTCCTAAGAAATAGTTAAAATATTTAAAAACAAGATAAATTCAGAAAAATTTTATAAATGTCGCTATAGCTCAGTTGGATAGAGCGACCGCCTCCTAAGCGGTAGGCCGGAGGTTCGACTCCTCTTAGCGACGCCTGGATGTTATACCGAAAACTTTGTAGTCAAAGTTTTCGGTTTTTTATTTTAGGATAATATATTGTTTATGGAAATAAATATTTAAATAAAACAGAATTTGATTATTTGTCAGGAATGATGGTAACACAAAATTTTAAGAAAATAAATTTTTAAATAAATATTAAATTTTTAAATAAATATTTAAGAAAGTCTCTTTGCCAAACATGGGATAAAATTAAGAAACAAATAAACTATAAAATGGAGATTATTACTTTTTAAGAATAAAATAAACAATTAAATCAAATAGATAAATAAAATATAAATGTAATACATATTGACAAGTAATTAAAATAATAAGATAATTGTAAAGTACGTGTAATACCCTATTACTCAAATGTTACAATTGCTATAATACAATTGTAAAGTACGATATTTAAAGGAAAGGTTATAAAACCGAGATTATGGATTATATTGTAATGGATTTGGAATGGAATCAGAATCCTTATGGTAAAAACAATAATCATCCTGACATACCATTTGAAATAATAGAAATAGGTGCAGTTAAAGTAAACGATGATTTAGAAGTTGTAGATGAATTTCAGCAGGTTGTAAAACCTAGAGTTTATAAAAGATTGCATTATAAAATCCAGGAAATTACTCATTTGACAATGGAAGAGTTAAATTCGGGTGAAGATTTTAGAAAAGTGATAAGAAATTTTCTAAATTGGTGCGGAGATGACTATATCTTTTGTACATGGGGATCAATGGATTTGACAGAATTGCAGAAGAACATGAAACATTATGGGATGGAAAGAATATTAGAATTTCCATTATTTTATGTTGATTTGCAAAAAATGTACAGTTTGTGTTATGAAGATGGTCATATAAAGAGAACTTTGTCATATGCAGTTGAAGAATTGAATATCAAAGAAGATGAACAATTCCATAGAGCTATATGTGATGCAGAGTATACTGCTAAAGTAATGAAAGCAATGGATTTTGATAAAGTAAAAGAAATGCTTTCAATTGATACTTTTTATTCTCCAAGAATTAAGGAAGAAGAAGTATTTGTTAGATTTCCTAATTATACAAAATATATTTCAAGAGAATTTTTAAGTAAAGATGAGATGTTTTTTGACAGGGATGTAAGCAGTATGAAATGTAATGTGTGTGATAAACCATTAAAAGTTCTTATAGATTGGTTCTCAGACAGTGGAAAAATGTATTATTGTTTGGGTGAGTGTCAGGAACATGGATATGTTCGAGGAAAAATAAAAGTTAAACCTCGGGAAGAAGATAGTTTCTTTGTTGTTAAAATCATGAGGAGTACTGATGAAGAGGGAGCAGAAAGTATTAGAGAAAAACAGGAAAGCATTAGGGAAAAAAGACGAGAGAGAAGACAAAAATCGTTAGATAGTGAGATTGTCATCGAAGAAATATGGGATGAAGATGAAATAAAATCAGAATTGGATGACAAATAATAAAAAGGACATGTAGACGGGAACGTTAACATGTCCTTTTTATTATTATTATTTTGTATTGTTGTAATTCTCCATCAATGAATCAAGTTCATTTAATAAGCAATCAACTTTACCGTAGAAGGCATCGTTATTTGTAGGAGAATCAAAATTATCTCTAATATTTGTAAGAGCATCAATAATATTATTTAATCTGTTCTTACCACTTCCGTTAAGATATAAGAAATATCTGCTACGTTCATTTTCCTGTGGTGTCATTTTCTTCAATACAATCTCGATATTTGGCTTTTCACCAATATATCTATATGTAATTGAAGGTGATGCATGGTTAAATAAGTTCTGTAAGTAGTAAATATCACATGTTTCATGATAATAATTCCAAGCAAAAGTTTTTCTCATTGTCTGTGCTCCGATTGAAGTTAAGCCAATCTTGTGACCAACAGATCTTAAAACTCGATAAGCCTGTTCTCTTGAAACCGGTTTATCAGATGAAGCATGTCCTCTAATTAAGAATGCTTCAGGATCTTTTCCCTTAGTATAATCTTTAATAATTGCCTTCAAATCTTCTGGAATTTTGAAAGTATTTTTGATGTTCTTTGTTCCAATTTCAACTGTGATTTCATCTTTGTCAGTAACATCTTTGTTTTTGAAATTTAAAATGTCCTGAAGTTGTAAACCTGTTCCAACTCCAATTTCAAACATAATGTAATATTTATAGTCTGTGTTTTTCAATGCCTCTTTAAATTTTGATAATGTTTCAGAATCCTTAATAGGTGCAACCCAATTCATATAAACCCATCCTTTCAATTCATTGATTTTTAACGGTTACGTCTTCTTTTTGAAGCTCTTACTGCATTTAAATGGTCCATTTTCTTCTTAAAGAAGATAATAATTACTGCTAAAATAACTAAAATTACTGCAATAATTATAATTTTAAATATAGCTGAACTAAATTTAAAGTGAGACTTTGATACAGTTTCTTTTTTAGTTGTCTTTTTAGTTGTGTCTTTGTCAGAAACTTTTGAAGAATTATTTGAATTTTCAGAATCTACAGAAGTTTCTGTGTCAACTGTAGTCGATTCTTCAGGAGTAACAGTGGCATTAACACTTATTTTATTTGACACTTCACTATACAAAACAGGAGCAGTTCCAATTGTATGATTTCCATATGAGTAAGAAATCGTAGCAACGGTATTGTTGTCGTCAGAACTATCCTCGTTTAAAGTAATAGTAGAAGTTGTATCAGCAAAATTAGCATCTTTTGGAAGTACAACTACAGCATCTTTAGATAATGATAATCTGTGAAGCTTAGTTTTAAATATAGAATCAAAATTGTTAGTAAATGTTGATTTGTTTTCAAATCTAGTATCATTTTCAGATACATTTGTCAATTTAAAATTCTTAAATCCAAAGTCTAATAAAGCTGTTGTATCCACATAGGAATTTGTACCAGGCGAATTAAGAACAACAGTAATAAGAGTCATGCCGTCTCTTTGAGCACTTGTTACTAAAGTTGTTCCGGATTCATTTACAAAACCGGTCTTACCACCAATGATTCCGTCATAATGGAAGGAATTCCATGGCTGAACCATCTGATGACGCTGACTTATAGTAAGAGGTTCTTTTCGCTTGTTATCTGTAGGTAGTGTATAACTTGAGGAATTAATAATTTCTCTAAATACCGGATATTGTAATGCTGCCTGCATAATCTTTGCCATATCGTAAGCGGTTACATAATGTTTTTTATTAAAAAGTCCACATGCATTTGCAAAATGAGCATCATTTGCACCAGCCTGTTTAGCACGTTTATTCATTAATTTAGCAAATTCTTCAATACTTCCGCTAACATGTTCTGCTAAAGCAGAGGCTACTTCATTAGCGGATTGCAACATTAATGCATATAAACAATCTTTAACACTCATTTCTTCACCAACGACAGCTCCAATATTGGCCGCTTCAGGCTCAAGAGTGTCAATAGCGCTCTGTGAAAATGTAACAGTATCATCAAGATTACAATTTTCAATGGTAAGTAATGCTGTCATGATTTTAGTGATACTGGCTGGATACATTTTCTGATGGCATTTTTTATCAAAAAGTACTGAACCGGTAGAGGCATCAATCATTACGGCAGTTTCGGCAACTAATCCCGGTCCACTAGGCCAGGAAACAGTGTCTGCACTTACAACAGAGTTACTATTATATGAACAAAAGCCAAATGATGTTACCGTAATAACAATCATCATGACCATAGATAATATACGTTTCATTCTTAATCTCCTATATTTTGATGTTGGTTATAATCTATAATAGTTTAATAAATGGAAAATTAGTTTAATTAACCTAAATATCATAATATAGTATACAGCAAAATAAATGAATATAAAAGACAAAAAATTCATTAAAACTTAATAAATATAAAATGTCCTATATTGTAAATTCTAATTTATAAATGTGAAAAAAGTATTAATTAAATGTGAAAACTAACTTATAAATAATTAACACGTGGAAATAGAAAATATCCTATTTTCACGTGTTAATGTATGAATATTAATTTTTATTTTGCGTCAGCTCTAGCTTTTATTACTTTAAGCCTTGTAAATTCTTCTCGCTCTTTTTCTTCAAGCGCATTAGAAATTGTTTTAACAAGTCCTTCATATGTTGGAATTGTTATATTCTTTAGAGCATTTGCTCTTTTTTGCGTTTTCTTAATATTATAAGCAAGTCGGTAAGCTGAATTTTCAATCATCGAAAGTCTGATTGTTAAATCCTTTACTTTTTCAAAACAAGTTTTTGCCTTGTCTAGAGACTCTGTAGTTCCATAAAAAGAGTAAACAGGATTATGAACAGATTCGTTATTAGTAACAAGAGGAATTTCAGTTCCCATGATACTTCGACTTTTTATTTTTACATCATGTTCAAGAGGAACATTAAATGCAAATATTTCAACATTTTGGATTCCAAGTTCGATATTTGCTCTTTCCAAAGCTGTGTAAGCTTCAGTAAATGTTTTATCGATATCGTCCTGAATGTCTTTAGCTTTAGCATTTAAATCCATAATTTCACGAACAAGAATATTACGTTTTTTGTCCATTAGTTCAAAGCCCTGTTTCGCAAGAGCAAGAGAATTTTTTGCGGCTATTAAGTTACCTTTGGTTGGTACTGCATTTAAATCCATAAAAAACCTCCTTGTTTGAAAAATTAAAGTGAATCAGAATCTTCTTCGTCATCATTTAAAGATACACTATCGTAATATTTCTCAAGAATCTTTGTATCAATTCTATCAAGTTCTTTCTTAGGAAGAAGATGTAATAACTTCCAACCTAAATCTAGTGTTTCTTCAATAGTTCTATTTACATTTGGTCCCTGACCAACAAATTGCTGCTCGAAAGCTTTACCAAATTCAAGATATTTTTTATCTGTAGGTGATAATTCATCTTCACCAATTACTGATGCTAGAGCTCTGGCATCACCAACTTTTGCGTAAGATGAGAATAACTGGTTAGCAACATCCTGATGATCTTCTCTTGTAAATCCTTTACCGATACCATCCTTCATCAAACGTGAAAGGGAAGGTAATACATTAATTGGAGGGTAGAGTGACTGTCCGTTTAATGAACGGTCTAAAACTATCTGACCTTCTGTAATGTAACCTGTTAAGTCAGGTATAGGATGTGTTATGTCATCGTTAGGCATTGTAAGAATAGGAATTTGAGTTACGCTACCTTTTGCTCCTTCAACAATACCTGCCCTTTCATATATAGTTGCGAGTTCACTGTATAAGTATCCGGGATAACCTTTTCTTGAAGGAATCTCACCCTTTGAAGATGAAACTTCACGCATAGCTTCTGCAAATGATGTCATATCAGTTAAAACAACTAAGATATGCATATTTTTTTCGTATGCAAGATATTCTGCAACAGTTAAAGCAACCTTTGGGGTTATCAAACGTTCTACAACAGGGTCATTTGCCAAATTTAAGAACATTACAACGTGTTCAGAAGCTCCGCTTTCTTCAAATGTTTTCTGGAAAAATTCAGCAACATCATGTTTTACACCCATTGCAGCAAAGACAACTGCAAATTCTTCATCAACATCATCACCAAGAGATGACTGATTAACAATCTGAGCAGCTAACTGATCATGAGGTAAACCATTTCCGGAGAATATAGGAAGTTTCTGTCCTCTAATCAATGTTGTTAAACCGTCAATAGCTGAAATACCTGTTCTAATATAGTTTCTTGGATATTCACGGGAAACCGGATTAAGTGGTTTTCCGTTTACATCTCTCTTTTCTTCAGCAACGATTGGACCAAGACCATCAATAGGCTGGCCAATTCCGTTGAAAGTTCTTCCTAAAATATCAGGTGATAAGGCTATTTCCATAGGGTGTCCTGTTAATTTTGTATGTGTATTTGAAAGGGACATTCCTTCTGAACCTTCAAATACCTGTATAACTGCTTTATCTTTGTAAATTTCAATAATACGACCGAGACGTTTCTCGGCACCGTCATTCATTGAAAATTCTACTATTTCATCGTAAGCCGCATCTTTTACACCTTCAAGTGCAATAAGAGGACCATTAATTTCACTTAAACCTAAATATTCTATTGCCATTTTGGTACCTCCTTATGCATGTCTAGCCATGATTGATGCATAGTAATCATCAATTTCATGTTTATAATCATCAAATTTTTCAAGTTCATTATTTGCAACATCATATTTGATAGAAATAATTTTTTCAAACATATTGTTTTCCTTTAATACTGATACAGGAATTCCAAGATTAATAATCTCAAAAGCCTTATCATTCAAATAAAGGATAAGTTGCATCATTTTTAACTGCTTCTCAAGAGGTACACATGTATCTTCAGCATGGAATGCGTTCTGCTGTAAAAATCCTAAACGTATAACTCTGGCTATTTCAAGAATAAGCTTTTGGTCATCCGGAAGTACGTCACTACCAATAAGTTTTACAATTTCCATCAATTCGCTTTCTTTATTTAAAATAGCTAAAATTCTGTTTCTGCAGTTTACAAAATCAGGACCTACATTTGTGTTGTACCAGTCTGCAAGATCATTTACATATTCACTATAACTTGTAAGCCAGTGAATAGCAGGGAAGTGCCTTGCATAAGCTAATGATTTATCAAGTCCCCAGAAACATCTAACGAAACGTTTTGTATTCTGTGTTACAGGTTCTGAGAAGTCACCACCCTGAGGAGAAACAGCTCCAATAATTGAAACAGAACCTTCTGTTCCGTTAAGGTTTTCCATATAACCCGCTCTTTCATAGAATGCTGAAAGTCGGCTTGCAAGATATGCAGGGAAACCTTCTTCTGCAGGCATTTCTTCCAAACGGCCTGAAAGTTCTCTTAAGGCTTCAGCCCATCTAGATGTAGAATCGGCCATTATAGCAACATCGTAACCCATATCTCTGTAGTATTCCGCAAGAGTTAAACCAGTGTAAATACTAGCTTCTCTGGCAGCAACAGGCATGTTAGATGTATTTGCAATTAATGTTGTTCTGTCCATCAATGGATTTCCTGAACGAGGATCTACTAATTCTGAGAATTCATCAAGAACCTGTGTCATTTCGTTTCCACGTTCACCACATCCGATGTAAATAATAATGTCGGCATTTGCCCATTTTGCAATCTGATGCTGAGTCATTGTTTTTCCTGTACCAAAACCACCCGGAATAGCGGCTGTACCACCTTTGGCAATAGGGAAGAGAGTATCAAGAATTCTCTGACCTGTTACAAGTGGCTGGCTGGCAGGATAACGTTTATTAATAGGACGAGGTGTACGAATTGGCCATTTCTGAGTAAGAGTCAATTCTAATTCTTCACCATTGTCTTTCTTTATTACTGCTATAGTTTCGTTTATTGTATAAGGACCATCATCTACAACGCTAATAACTGTTCCAGAAATATAAGGGGGTACCATTGATTTATGTAAAATGGCTTTTGTTTCCTGAACTTCTGCTATAACTGTACCACCGGATACATAATCACCCGGTTTAATTGTAACGTGAACATCCCATTTTTTTGTTGTATCAAGAGAATCAACACTAACACCACGGCTGATGAATGCGCCTGATTTTTCTCTGATTTTACTTAAAGGTCTTTCAATACCATCAAAAATATTGTTTAAGATTCCTGGTGCAAGAGTAACAAAGATTGCAGTTCCAGTTCCATAAACTAATTCGCCCGGTTTAAGACCACTAGTTTCTTCGTATACCTGAACGGTAGTCATTTCAGATGTAAGACCAATGATTTCGCCAACAAGTTTTTCTTCGCTTACGTAAACCATTTCACCCATCTGAAAATCGGTCTTTCCTTTTATATAAACTACAGGACCGTTAATACCGTATATCTTTCCTGTTTTTACCATCTGGCTGCCTCCTAAATTGAAATCGTAAACTTTTCCTGCTCCTCAGCAAGCTTTGTTTTAAAAGAATTGTCAACTAACATATTTTTATCTGAAATAATAGCTTTACAACCACCAATAAAAGGAACAGTGCTTATTTTAATATCGGCACCTGTATGACTTTGTAAATCAGATAATAAAGATTCGTCACTTGAATCAATATAAAATTCTACTGTAGTATCATTAAAATCTGAAGATATTTTGTTGATTTGTGATATAAGTTCCTTTTTATATTCTTCTGTTTTCTTATAAGCGTTCAATTTTTCAACAACTGCTGAAAAAATTTGAGATTTCAGCCTGTTTTGGTGTAATGTAACAGTTCTACGAACTTCAGCCTGAACTTTTGAAAGTTCTCTTTTAACTTCAAGTCTCACCGCATTTAGTTTTGCGCTTTCAACGGACTTAGATTCTAAAAGTGCTGTTTCTTTATGTTTTTCAAACTGTTCATCAAGAGACTGTTTGTAAGCTGTTAGTATATCATTACTTTTAGCGGATGCATTATCCAGGGAGACATTTTTAAAATGTTCCATTTTTTCTTCTATTGTCATGCTAAGCCCACACTTTCTATATTTTTATTCCGATAGCTTCATTAATATATGCTGTAATGAAATCCGGACGACGGCCTGAACCGTGGCGGTCAGGAATTTCCAGCAACAAAGGAAACGTACGGTTTAATTTAATATCATCAACAATCTCAGGAATTTCTTTTCCAAGCTTTTCTGTCATTAAGATAATTCCAATATCTTTTTGAGAAAGAACTTCGTCTAAAGCCTGCTTAATTTCCTGCTTTTCGTGAACAACAACTCCATCAATTCCTGCAAGACGCATTCCTGTAAGAGTGTCCACGTTATCACTAATGAGAAACATTCTCATAATTTGTTCCTCCTATCTGTGTAAGTGTTAAAGTTGTATGATTTATAATGCACCTAAAATCATGAATGCGATAATTAATCCGTAAAGAGCAATACCTTCTGCAAGACCTGCAAAGATAAGTGCTTTACCAAATACGCTTCCATCTTCACTAATTGCTCCAAGAGCAGCACTTGATGCACTTGCTACTGCGATACCACCACCAATACCTGAGCTACCAACTGCTAATGCAGCTGCGATGTATCCAAGACCTGAACCTAATGATAAGCCGGCAGTAGTTGTTTCAGCAGCACTTGCTGTCTGAGCAAACATAACAACAGTTGATAAAACTAATAAACCGAAAAATCCAACAACGTTTATTGCTAATGATTTTTTAAAGCGGCCTCTGCTCTTTTCACCAACAAAGTAAGCTACCATAGGTACGATAATTGATAAAGTTAATGCGATAAATAATGTGACTTTTAATAACATATTTTTGTCCTCCTAGTGTTTAATATTTTTTGAATAAGGTTTAAATTCCTTACCGGAACCTGAATAAAAACGGCCAAATAATTCATAGTATTCAAGACGCAATCCCTGAATTGCTACAACAAGGCCTTCCATACCACATACGAAAATGTTACCAAGAATTAAAACTAAGATATTTGGTGAACCTCCGTCTGTAGCTCCTGCTAATGTTAAAACTACTTCCATCATGGCACCGTGGCTGATTGCAAACGCACCGACACGAAGGAATGATAATGTATTTGAAAAATAGTTTAACAACATCTCAAAAAGTTCAAAGAATCCTTCAACAAAATACATTGCTGCTGATTCAGGAAATAACTTTTTGTTCTTTTGTACAAGATTTACTATAGGTGTCTTTAATGCAATTAGAATTAATGGAATGACGAACATTATTACAAGAACGATAGTTCCTGGAAGAGAATGTCCTGACATGTATAAAATAACTACAGCCATTAACGATGCATAAAATATAAGACCTGTAAGACCGTTAGGTCCTATAAGTAAATCTGCATATTTTTTATTTTTGAAAGCATTTACCATATTAATAATCATTGTTATGAGTATTAAGAATACACCAAATAATATGGCAGCTACAAAAACTGTGTTAAATGAACCAACTATAGGCAAATTCATTTTACTTGTTCTTGGATTAACCCATATTTGAGGAATTACACCCTCAAATCCAAATATACTTCCGTATAATAATCCAAATATGGCGGAAGTAAATCCTGCTGCTGATAAAATAGCGGCTAAAGGAATCTTCTTTATCAGGTATACAATTAAGCCTATGGTAAATATGCATAATCCCTGTCCTAAATCACCAAACATTGCACCAAAAAGAAGTGAATAAGTTATTGCTACAAAAATAGTAGGATCAAATTCGCCGTATTTTGGTAAACCGTACATTTTAACGTACATTTCAAATGGTTTTGCAAATTTAGGATTTTTTAATTTTGTAGGTGGAACCTTTGATTCATCAGTTTTATTATCAATCATACAAACAACATTAGGATCATTTTCTGTCTCGGCCTGAAGTGAAAGAGCATCCTTTGTTGCCATCCATCCACAAAGAATATGGAAAACTATGTTAGAATCACGTGTACATGCTGCAAGTTTTCTTACATCAAAATTTCCATATGCAATTTCTATTCTGTTGCAGGCAGATAAAACATGAGATTTATTTACCTGAACTAAAGTTGAAATTCTACTTTCTACAGTTCTTATTTTTTCATCAATTTCTGAAATTGACTTTGCAATATTCATACATGCCTGAGCAGGAGTACCTGAATAATTATCAGGAATTTTAACCTGTTCAAAATGTAAAGCTTCAAATGATTCATCAACTTTTTTTATTGATATTTCAGGAGCAAAATAAACACCCCATATAAAATCATTGTCAACAAGACAATCAATAAAAACAGCGTCAAGATCAGGATTAATAAATGTTTGGAAACTGTCCCACATATCTCTAGGAACACGACCAAAACGGTATTTGATGTAATTCATTCCCAAAACCTGTTTTAAGTCGTACTCTAAATTTTTAAAAGGAGAAATACAATCATAATCTTCATTTAATTTATCTTTTCTTATATTGAGAGTATTAATTTCTTCTTTTAAATCTTTGATTTGGTCATCAATGTTATTTATTACATTAGTAGCTTCTTCAACACTCATATCGGTTAATGGAGAATTAGCAATGCTTTCATCCATTAATTCAAGTAAAGCGTGACTTTTATCTAAAATATCTTTGTATGGATTAGCTTCAACGTATGGAAGTAAATTTCCTGATGAGTTAAGTTCTACTAATGCATTTTCAAGTTGTATCTCGTATTTTGATAAATACGTATCAATAACTCTGTCGATATCTGATTTAGGTCCGGCAAGAGTTACAAAACTCATTTGTACAATCACTAGATACCACTCCCCTTTCCATTTATATATTGTAATGTCTTCTCTGGACTGTATTGATAACGAATACATTCAAGAGCAGTAATGATTTTAGCTGATTCAGAGTTTTTCATATGAAAATATCCGTTTATTGCAGCTAATGAATAAGGAGATTCTTTAAAATCTTTAAAAATTATTTCATCCATAATATGATTACACTGCTCTTCAAAAGGCATTTTGCTTGTGAAATCAAAGTGTTTTCCATATCTGGTTTTTGATATTAAAGAAATAGTATCCTCAATAGTTGGTGCTTCAACTATATTTTTTATTTCTGATTTTTTTAATTTATAATTTACAGGAATTAAAAAAGTATAAATTGAAGCTGATGAAACTGAATAGTAAGATTTGCATCTGTAAATCCATAACATATTCAGAAGATCAATACGTGAACCGTATGATTCGGTAATATATGCACATTCTTTTTTAGAATAGGAATCTTTTGCTTTCCATATAGAAGCAAAATAGAATAAATCCAATCCCATTTCATAGTCAAATAGTGCAGCGTTATCTAAAGTGCTGACCTTAAGAAGTGGTGCATAATAAATAGTACCCTTTAAACAATTTATAAATTCTTCCATAGTTGTAGTCTGGGAAAGCTTCTGAGTGTCAATCTTTGAATGCTTCTCAAAATCATTCTCGATTACAGAAATAGAAGTAGATTGTCTAGGATCAAGCATTGCCCTCATATATCTTTTAAGCGTCTGAATTTCATATCTCATAAAATAAAGATTGAGATATTTACGCTGCCTTTTCTGAGCAAAACAATAAATCTTAGAAAAATCAGAATATGTTGAAAAATTAAGTAACCATTCAATCTGTCCACGGTGAATTGTAGAAGGGTCAATATCTGCAAAAAGTTCTTCATAATAAGGAAGCTTTTGCAGATATGCAAATGCATCTGCCACAGTAGTAAAGTGAGCAAGTTCTTCGTATTGTTCGTTTGTTAGTAATTTACTATGCATGGCTTTGATTTTAGTTGTCAAAGCACTGTAAGCTAATAAATTTCCACCTGTCATAGAATCACTCCTTTACAATATGGTTAAATATGGACTCAATCCATAAATCTTTGTTAGCAGTGTACATAGAATCTAAAGTTTTTAATGAGGCTTCTGTTTCCTTCTTGAAGTCATCAATAGCGTGCTCATTTTCAACAAGTAAAGATTCTTTTAATTGGTTTACCTGCTTGTCGATGCTGCTGGAAAGTTGTTCATCGAATTCTTTAGTCTTTTGCTTAATCATGCTTGCGTAAGCTTCTTTTTCCTTACGGGTGCTCTCCATAATCTGAGAAGAAGCTCTGTCGATTTTAGTTAAATCCGATATGATTGAATTAATATCATTTACCATATGCAGCCTCCTTTGTTTAATTAGTATGTATAAAATTCTCATAAATAGACTACCACTTTTTAAATAAAATGCAACAAAAAGAAAAATTCTTAAGAAAAGAAAAATGTTTATTTATTTTATAAACATTTTATTATAAAATATTATAAGTTAAGTGAAAAAGTAAAATATAAAATTAAATTTTCGGAGGATAAAATGCGATTAAGAAATGTACCGGGTTCACGAGAAGCAATTGCAGAAAGTGAATATGCAATTAATGAACCAGAATTAAATAAAGGAAAATGGAAAGAAATTTTTGGAAATGATAATCCTATAAGAATTGAAATAGGAATGGGAAAAGGTAAATTCATTACAACATTAGCGCAGCAGAATCCAGATATTAATTACATTGGAATAGAAAAGTTCTCAAGTGTTTTAATTCGTGCAATAGAAAAAATGGAAGAATTAGAACTTACAAATTTAAAATTTATAAGAATGGATGCTGAAAAAATCGAAGACACATTTAATAAGGAAGAAATTGATAAAATTTACTTAAATTTTTCCGATCCATGGCCAAAAGACAGACATGCAAAAAGAAGACTTACATCAAAAGAATTTTTCAAAAGATATGACAATATATTAAAAAAAGATGGAGTAGTTGAATTTAAGACAGATAATAATGATTTGTTTGATTTTTCATTGGAACAGATTCCTGAAGCAGGATGGAATATAGTGGAATATACAAGAGATTTACACAACAATGAAAAAATGAATGAAGGAAATATTATGACCGAGTATGAAGAAAGATTTTCAAAAATGGGTAATAATATTAATAAATTAATTGCAAACAGATAATAAAAATAAAAAGCTAAGCGTCAATAATGTATTTAATAAAATTAGATTATGTATAAATACATTATAAAATGCTTAGCTTTTTAAATTAGTTTGCTAAAGATTTAATATTTAAAAAGTTATTAAGTGCTTATTTTTTTACCTTCATAAAGTCCGAAATAATTTTTAAATAATCAGTAAAACTCTTTGAATTAGATTCATGCTTTATTTTAGGAAGATTAACATTTTGCTTTTCTAAGTTGTGCTCAACAATATCATCAAGAATGCTTGAAATAACAGCAACACAAGGAACGCCTAAAAACATTCCGACAATTCCACCAATCCATCCTCCGACTGTAATTGCAAAAATAATCCAAATAGGGCGAAGACCGGTTTTGTCACCCAAAATCTTTGGACCAAGAATATTTCCGTCAAACTGTTGTAAAATTATAACAAAAATTAAGAAAGCGAGTCCCTGCTTAGGTGACACTGATAAGGATATCACTAAAATGCTAGGTATAGCACCAATAAATGGACCAAAATATGGAATCATATTTGTAAGACCAACAAATATACTAACAATAACTGCATATGATGAACCAATATTAAACAACTTCATACCTAAAAGGCATATTATACCAATGATTAATGAATCAATAGTTTTACCAATAATAAATCCACTGAAAATGTCATTTGCATGCTTAAAAGTGCTCCATACATAGATTGCACGTTCTTTTCTAAAAATTGAATAAACAATACGTTTAAAGCTTCTTGAAAGAATATCCTTATCAAGTAACATATAAATAGAAACAATAATTGCAACAATAAAATTTAATACCCATCTAACAATTGAAATGGAAGCATTGGCAATTGAAGGAGCTAAATTGGCAGCCCATGATTTAAATGTTTCTAAGTAGCTAGGCATGGCATCCTGAATTGCAGCTTGAACATATTCGACAGTTGAGTTAGGATATTTCGAACTTATTTCTTCTATATAATTAATAAAATTCTGATATATTGTAGAAATATTTCCAGCAATATCAGAAATACTTTGTATAAATGAAGGTATAATAAAGAATAGTGCTAAAATCAACATACCAAAAACAATAACGTATGAGGATATTAAAGCAACCATTTTACGTACCTTAATATTAGATATATGAATTGTGTTTGTAAAAAAACGATTCTCCAACTTTGATGAAAGGTTACCCATTATGTATGCAATAAAGAAACCAAGTAAAAATGGAGAGAGGCTGGATAAAAGACCCAAAAGAAGACTTTTAGTTTCTGACCAGTTCCAAATACATCTTATAAAAAATACTGCTACAACTGTAGTAATAAGAGCATAGATGCATAGGGTAAATAATTTTTTGTCGGGTTGAAATTTATTTTGATTCATAGGAAAACCTCCATATATTTAAACTGAAAATAACAATTAATTGAAGTATAACAGTAACAAATAATCAATACAAGAAGATAATAATAAAAAAATAAAAAAAAGGGGTTGATTTTTGTATAATCATGAATTATAATATCATCGTTGTCAAAAATACTAAGCGCGATTAGCTCAGTTGGAAGAGCACCTGACTCTTAATCAGGGTGTCCAGGGTTCGAGCCCCTGATCGCGCATTTGCGGGTACCGTTTCTGTAGTGCAACTACGGGGATGGTGCTTTTTTTGTGCGTAAGCAATGAGTCCACATACACCAAAAAAGGAACAGGTTCTAGAGAAAGCTTGCTTTCAGAAAGAACCTGTTCCTTTTTTGGTGATGCGGCGAATGCCGCATCAGTGAGATGTAGCGAAGCGGAATGGAACTGTATGTGGACTCATTGCGATTAAGAAGAGGCGAATGCCGCATCAGTGAGATGTAGCGAAGCGGAATGGAACTGTATGTGGACTCATTGCGTTAGAAAAGAAGCGAATGCCGCATCAGATTCTCCTATACTTAGCAAGAATACCCAGCAATTTATTGATAGCAATCGGTTTAGACATATAATCATTCATTCTGACATCAATACTTCCATTCATTAGATTAACTAATTCCTTACCAATAGAAAGTCCTAATCCGTATCCGTATTTAATAAATCAGCGTAATACACAGAAGTATAGTCTCTGCAAAGAACTTCTAAAAATTGACGTTCCTGTTCTAGAGCAGAGATACTTTAATTTAAGGTAGTGTGTAAGATTTTTTTTGTCATAAGGGTAAAAATCACTTTCTAAAACACTATTTTTATACGTTTCATAAATTTATATGTATATTAAAATATATAATATTTAAATAAATTTATATGATAATACTGCAAAAATGGCATGTCAATTAAGTTATGGGAGGGTTTAAATAAAAAAATAACTTCAAAATGTACAATTGAAGTTGAATTTGTTATAATAAAAAATTGAGTAAAATAATTGGAGGATAAAAATATGGATATGAACATTGTTTGTTTGGATTTAGAGGGAGTTTTAGTTCCTGAAATATGGATTGCATTTGCAGAGGAGACAGGAATTCCTGAACTTAAGAGAACAACAAGAGATGAGCCTGATTACGATAAGCTTATGAAATATAGAATTAACATTCTTAAAGAACATGGATTAGGTCTTAAAGAAATACAGGATACAATTGCAAAGATTGATCCTATGCCAGGTGCTAAGGAATTTTTAGATGAACTTAGAGCAATGACTCAGGTAATTATTATAAGTGATACATTTACACAGTTTGCAGGTCCATTAATGAAAAAATTAGGATATCCTACAATTTTCTGTAATTCATTAGAAGTTGCTGAAGATGGTGAAATCACAGGATTTAAGATGAGAATTGAAAATTCAAAACTTACAACAGTTAAAGCGTTACAGTCAATTGGATATCAGACAATTGCCAGCGGTGATAGTCACAACGACCTTGGAATGATTAAAGCAAGTAAAGCGGGATTTTTATTTAGAAGTACAGAAGAAATAAAGAAAGAATATCCTGAACTTCCTGCATTTGAAACATATGATGAATTAATGGATGCAATTAAGAAGGCATTATAAATAGTGTATAAACATATAAAGCCCTACCAACGGTAGGGCTTTATATGTATAGTAAATTTCTTTACATAAATTGGGAGCACGAGTATAATATATACGTGGGAGTAAATTAAAATAATTATGAAAAATTAATGTATTGGAGAAAAATATGAAAATAAACAAATGTAATAAAATAATGTCGGCAATTGTATATATGTATTTGACATTGCCAATATTTATTTTTGTAGTAGGTTGGCTTAAGTGGTATTGGGCATTTCTTTTTGGAATATCTATTTTAATATCAACTATTATTTCTATAAACAGCGATAATATAGAATATGAAAAAATCTTTTTAAAACAAAATATTTCAAAAATAGTTATAGCGATTATACTTATTGCTTTATGGGTTACACTTTCAGGAATTGGTGGTGTAATGTTTCAAAATTCAGATCATGGAGCAAGGACGGCAATGTATAAGGCACTTGTTGATTATGATTGGCCGGTTATTTCAAATAAAGGAAATTATGGACTAATATATTATATAGGATATTGGTTACCATCAGCTGTGATTGGAAAGTTATTTGGATTTGAAATTGGATATAAATTTCAAATGGTATGGGCAGCTATAGGTATATTTATTGTATATTTGTTGATTTGTGTTTTAAGAAAGAAAGTTTCAATTTGGCCATTAATTATAGTAATTTTATTTAGTGGTCTTGATATTGTAGGCTCATGGCCACAAGGAGTGATTTTTAAATTTACTAAACATCTAGAATATTGGAGTGCTTTTTTTCAGTATTCATCAAATACAACACAATTATTTTGGGTGTTTAATCAGGCAATACCGGCATGGGTAGCAACAACACTAATTGTAGTAGGAAAAAATAGAAAGAATATATTATTTATTTTAGGTTCTATTATGCTTGCTTCAACATTTCCGTTTGTGGGATTAATTCCGTTTTCGTTATATTTTCTGTTTAGAAAATTTAAAATACAAAATTTAAAAGAGATATTTTCTTTACAAAATATTGTAGGTGTATGTGTGTGTGGAGGAATAACATTTTTATATCTAATAGGAAATATTTCAGCCGGAAAGGTTAATACTTTTGAAAATGATACAGATACGAGTATTAGAATGATAATGTATGTACTGTTTTGTATTATAGAGTTTGGCTTTTATATGATGATTTTATGGAGAAATAATAAGAAAAATAAATTTTATTATTTACTTTTAATTGTATTAGTAGCATGCCCATTAATAAGAGTTGGAGATGCTCAAGATTTTTGTATGAGAGTTTCCATTCCCGCATTATTTATTTTAATGATTTTATGTATAGAAGAATTACCAAAATTATATAAGGAAAAAAATAAAACTTTGTTTGTGTGTCTTGTAATATGTCTAAGTTTAGGAGCATGTACACCAATGCATGAGATAAATAGAACAATTGTACAAACTGTAAAAGCAGTTAGTAAAGGTGAATCACCGACAGAACGAATATGGTCAATTGAAGAAGAAATTTTAAAAGGAAATAATTTTTCAGGACCTGTAAATGAGAGTTTATTTTATAAGTATTTAGCAAAATAGAAGGGGAGACAGATGAAAGTAGTTATTCTAGCAGGCGGATTAGGGACACGTATTAGTGAGGAGAGTCATTTAAGACCAAAACCAATGATTGAAATTGGTGGTAAGCCAATTTTGTGGCACATTATGAAGGAATATTCACATTATGGTTTTAATGAATTTATCATTTGTGCAGGTTATAAACAACATATAATAAAAGAGTATTTCGCAAATTATTATTTACATAATAGCGATATTACTTTTGATTTTACATCTGAAAATAGTATGACAGTGCACAACAACGTAGCGGAACCATGGAAAGTAACAATAGTAGATACCGGACTTAAGACAATGACAGGCGGAAGGATAAAAAGAATACAAAAATATATCGGAAACGAGCCATTTATGCTTACTTATGGTGATGGAGTGTCTGATATTAACTTAAAAGAACTTCTTAAGTTTCATGAAAGTCATGGGAAAATTGCAACAATTACAACAATTAAATTGAGTCAACGATTCGGAGTACTTAATATTGAGGATGACGGAAAGGTAAATATGTTTCGTGAGAAGGCAGATGAAGATGGCGAGAGAATTAATGTTGGATATATGGTTTTAAACCCACAAATTTTTGATTATTTGGAGAATGATAATACAGTTTTTGAAAATAAACCTTTAGAAAATCTGACTAAAGATGAGCAGTTAATGGCATATTTCCACGATGGTTTTTGGCAATGTATGGATACAAAAAGAGAAAAGGATTTATTAGAAAAAATGTGGTCTGAGAATCAGGCACCATGGAAAACATGGGAGGACTAATAAATGATTAATAAACAATTTTTTGGAAAAAAGAAGGTATTAATTACAGGAAATACCGGTTTTAAAGGCACCTGGATGAGTTACGCACTTTTAGATGCAGGGGCTGAAGTTGTGGGATACTCACTTGAACCTCCAACCAAAATAAATTTATATGAACTTTCTGGTATTGGTAAGTATGTGAAAACAATTAAGGGCGATGTAAGGGATTGTGATAAATTAAAAGAAATAATGAAACAGGAAAAACCAGACATTGTTATACATATGGCAGCACAGCCGATAGTAAAGGAAGGATATAAAAATCCGGTTGGAACATATGAAACAAATGTAATGGGGACAGTTAATGTGTTAGAGAGCATTCGTTTTACGGATTCGGTTAAGTCTTTTTTAAATGTTACAACAGACAAAGTTTATGAAAATAAAGAGTGGGAATGGGGATATAGAGAAAATGAAAATTTGAATGGGTATGACCCATATTCAAACTCAAAATCCTGTTCTGAACTGATAACAAGTTGTTATAAAAAATCTTTTTTTGAAGACGGACAAGTTGCAATTTCTACAGCACGTGCCGGAAATGTTATTGGTGGTGGTGATTTTGCAGAAAATAGAATTATACCTGATTGCGTAAGAGCAGTTGAAAATAAAACAGATATAATAGTTAGGAATCCGTATTCAATAAGACCTTATCAACATGTATTAGAATCGGTAATGACATATTTAATGATAGCAGAACGTCAGTTTAATGACGCAAATGTACAAGGCAGTTATAATGTAGGACCAAATGATATAGATTGTATTACTACAGGTGAGCTTGTAGAACAGTTTTGTAATAAATGGGGAAATAATTTAAAATGGATAAATCGTTACGATGGAGGACCCCACGAAGCGCAGTTTTTAAAGTTAGATTGCTCTAAGTTAAAGAAAACGTTTGGATGGAAACCAAGATGGAATGTGTCAGAAGCTTTAGATAAAACAGTTGAATGGAGTAAGGAATATATAAAAGGCGGAAATATATCAAAGATTATGCTTGAGCAAATAAATTCATATGAAGAAGGTAAGGGCAGTAATGAACAATAGTAAAATACAATTATTAGATTGTACTCTTAGAGATGGAGCATATATAGTAAATTCTAAATTTGGAACAGCTACAGTAAAAGGGATAATCGAGAATTTAGATAATGCATTAGTAGACATAATTGAGTGTGGATGGTTAAAAAATGATGAACATGAATTGGGAACATCTTTTTTTCATAAACCTTATGATTTGGAAAAATACATTACTAAAAAGAATAATAATATAACGTATGTTTTAATGATTGACTGGGACAGGTATGACTTAGAATATTTGCCTTATTGTGATGGTAATTCAATAGACGCAATACGAGTTGTATTCCCATATGAACATTTTTGTGAGGGTATAGAAGTTGGAAAAAAAATAATAAAAAAAGGGTATAAAGTTTTTTATCAGGCTGCAAATACATTGTCATATCCGGACAGTGATTTAGAAAATCTTGCAAAAATGGTAAATGAAAGTGGAGCGGAAGGATTATCAATTGTTGATACATTTGGAGCAATGTATTTTGATGATTTAATTAGAATTTCTCAGATTTTAAATAGTAAATTAAGCAAAAATATTAAATTAGGATTTCATTCACATAACAATCAACAACTTTCATTTGCACTTTCAATTGTATTTATGGAACTAATGCAAAGTAATGAAAGGGATTGCATAGTTGATTCGAGTTTATGTGGTATAGGCCGAGGAGCAGGAAATACTACAACAGAGTTATTGGCTAATTATATAAATAAAAAATATGAAGGAAAGTATGATATGGGAATAATATTGGATACAATAGAAGACTATATCAAAGACTTTAAAGAAAAATATGAATGGGGATATTCAACATCATATTTTATTTCGGGAACGTTTTGTACACATGTAAATAATATATCTTATTTAAAAGATAAACATAACATAAAACCTAAAGACATGTATAAAGTTTTAGCAAGTATGAATGCATCTGACAGAGTAAAATATGACTATGGAATTTTGGAAAATAAATATCAGGAATATATAAAAGAAAAAGATAAAAGGTAAAAAAATGATAAAAGTTTCAGATTATATAATAAAAAAATTAGAACAACTAGAGATAAATCATGTGTTTATGCTTCCGGGAGGGGGAGCTATGCATTTAAATGATTCATTGGGAAAATCGAAAAAATTAGATTATGTAGTGTGTTTACATGAACAAGCAAATGCTATTGCAGCAGAAGCTTATGCTAGAGTAAATAATAAAATAGGTGTTGTTATGGTTACTACAGGGCCAGGTGGCACAAACGCTTTAACAGGAATAGCAGCAGCGTATGTTGAGTCAACACCAGTGTTGGTTTTATCCGGACAGGTTAAGAGATTGGATCAGGTAAGAAATCAGGGAATTAGACAGCAAGGAATGCAGGAAATAGACATTGTATCTATGGCTAAGCCTGTTACAAAGTATGCAGTAATGGTTACAGATCCGTTAAGCATAAGATATCATTTGGAGAAAGCAATATATGAGGCTACACATGGAAGAAAAGGGCCGGTATGGATTGATGTGCCATTAGATGTTCAGGCATATATGGTAGATGAAAATGAATTATACGGATTTAATCCGGATGAAATCGAAAATCAACTATCAGATATTGAATTAGAAAAAAAAGTTTTAGATGTAATTGACAAATTTAATAATTCGGAAAGACCAGTATTGCTGGCAGGAAATGGAATTCGTCTTTCAAATGCACAAAAGGAATTTGATGAATTAGTAGAGGTTTTGCAGATTCCAGTTTTAACTACATGGAATGGAATAGATTTAATTGAAGATAATAACCCATTATTTTTTGGAAGACCAGGAGGGATGGGGCAAAGATACGCTAATTTTATCCAACAAAATTCAGATTTTTTTATGTCGATAGGTGCAAGAATGAATTTGCTACAAACAGGATATAATTTTGATGGATTTGCAAGAGAAGCTGTTAAAATAATGATAGATATAGATAAAAATGAATTGCATAAAATAAATGTGAGACCAGATATTCCAATTTGTGCAGATGCAAAGAAATTTATACAATTAATATTAAAAAATAAAAATAAAATACATAAAAAAAATATTTCAGATTGGTTGGAATATTCAAATAGAATGAAAGAAAAATATCCGATTGTTTTAAAAAAATATTGGAATCAAAAGGAGAATGTAAATACATATGCACTTTTAGATACAATAACTGAACAAATGACAAAAGATGATGTATATGTATCAGGAAGTTCAGGGACTTGCCTGGATGTGTCTATGCAGACTTTTCGTGTGAAAAAAGGACAACGAGTATTTAGTACAAAAGGATTAGCATCTATGGGATTTGGATTACCTGCTACCATAGGAGCATGTCTTGCATCAGGAAAGAAAAGAACGGTATGCGTAAATGGTGATGGAGGTTTTATGATGAATATTCAAGAATTAGAAACATTACATCGATTACAACTACCTATAAAAATATTTGTGCTTAGCAATTCGGGATATGCACAAATACATACAACGCAAACAAATGTTTTTGGAGGACATTTCGTGGCTTGTGATGAAGATTCTCATTTGTCAATACCAAATATTTCAAACGTAGCAAAGGGATTTGGGTTGAATACAGTTCAAATATATAATAATTCAGAACTAAAAACAAAAGTGAAACAGGTTTTAGAAATGAATGGTCCGGTAATCTGTGAGGTATTTGTGCCAATAGATTTGTCAGCACAACCAAAACAAGTGTCATACAGGAGAAAAGATGGACAGATGGAGTCTCTACCTTTAGAGTTTATGAACCCACAATTAAGTGATGATGAAATGATAGAAAATATGATTGTTACAATGTATGAGAGAGGATAGAAAACATGTTTGAAAATAAAACAGAAAAGGAAGCACGAAAACAAATTTTAGATAGTGTTAAAGAATATTGTGATACATTTCATAATCATAAAAATGATAGAAACGATTATATTCCATATGCATCAAGAGTATATGATTATCATGAAATGTGTAACCTAGTTGATTCAGCACTAGAATTTTGGCTTACAGCAGGAAAGTATACAGATGTATTTGAGAAGAATTTTGCCAAATATTTAAATGTTAAATATTGTTCATTAGTTAATTCCGGTTCATCGGCAAATTTAATTGCATTTATGGCACTGACATCTCCATTGTTAGGTGATAGAAAAATAAATCGTGGTGATGAAGTTATTACAGTAGCTGCAGGTTTCCCAACAACAATTGCGGCGATTATACAGTATGGTGCGGTTCCGGTATTTGTTGATATGAATATTCCACAGTACAATATAGAAATATCATATTTAGAAGAAGCAGTTTCAGAAAAAACAAAAGCTGTAATGCTTGCGCACACACTAGGAAATCCTTTTGATTTAAAGGCCGTTAAGGAATTTTGTCAAAAACATAATTTATGGCTTATTGAAGATAATTGTGATGCACTTGGGTCTACATATGAAATTGATGGAGAAGTTAAATTTACAGGAACTATAGGCGATATTGGAACATCAAGTTTTTATCCTCCACATCATATGACAATGGGTGAAGGTGGAGCGGTTTACACAAATAATTCTTTGTTAAATAAAATTGTAAAATCCCTTCGAGATTGGGGAAGAGATTGTTCTTGTGCACCAGGACAGGATAATATGTGTGGTCACAGATTTGATAAACAATATGGAGAATTACCAATAGGATATGATCATAAATATGTATATTCACACTTTGGATATAATTTAAAGGCAACAGATATGCAGGCAGCAATAGGATGTGCTCAACTCGAAAAGATGCCTGAGTTCACAGCTAGAAGAAAGTATAACTTTAATTATATAAGAAAAGGCTTGGAAGGTGTGCAGGATAAATTTATTTTACCTGAAAAATGTCCTAATTCAGATCCAAGTTGGTTCGGTTTTCTGATAACATGTAAAGATGGCGTTGATAAAAATAAAGTTGTGCAATTTCTTGAAAATAATGGAGTTCAGACAAGAATGCTATTTGGTGGAAATATGACAAAACAACCATGCTTTACGGAAATGAAGAAAGAAAATAAAGGGTATAGAATTATAGGTGAATTAAAAGAAACTGACAGAATAATGAACAATACCTTTTGGATTGGTGTATATCCGGGAATGACTGATGAAAAATTAGATTATATGATAGAAAAATTGAAAGAATCAGTTAAAGAGTAAATGGGGAAGAAACTAATGAATAGAGCAATTATTACGGGGGCTACAGGAACTATAGGAATTGCATTAATAGAAAAACTAGTTGAAGAAGGTATGGATGTACTTGTATTATGCCATAAAAATTCACAGAGAATAGAAAGCATTCCTAAAAGTCCATTAGTTCATGTGAATGAATGCGACATGTCTGATTATGGCAATTTTAATCTAAAAAATGAAGAGAAGTTTGACGTATTTTATCATCTTGCATGGAGTAATACAACTGGTGAAGGCAGAAATAATATGGAGGCCCAAATTCAAAATATTGAGTATGCGCTAGATGCCGTAAATTTAGCGTATAGAATGGGATGCAAAGTATTTGTAGGTGCCGGTTCACAGGCTGAATATGGAAGAACGGATGAAAAATTAAACGGAGAAACACCGACGTTTCCTGAAAATGGATACGGAATGGCGAAATTATGTGCAGGACAAATGTCACGCATAGAGTGTAGCAGGAGAAAAATAAAACATATTTGGACAAGAATACTGAGTGTATATGGCCCATATGACGGAAAAAATTCTATGATATCTTCATTGATATCAAGTTTATTAGAGAATAAAAGCCCGGCATTAACTAAAGGAGAACAAAGGTGGGATTATCTTTATTGTAAAGATGCTGCAAATGCATTGTATTTACTAGGGGAAAAAGGCATAGATGGAAAAATATATTGCATAGGAAGTGGAGAAGCCAAGCCTTTAAAAGAATATATTCTAGAGATAGGAAAAGTAATTAATCCTCAAGTGGAATTAGGATTTGGAAAAATAGAATATAGTAATAATCAGGTTATGAATTTATGTGCAGATATTTCTGAATTAACGGAAGACACAGGATTTGAACCAAAAGTTAAATTCTCTGATGGAATAAAAGAAACTATAAATTGGATAAAAGGGGAAAAGAGAAATGCCGAAGATTAGTGTAATGATTCCTTGTTATAACGAAGAGGAAAATGTAAGAGAAATTGCAGATGCTGTAATAAGTGAAATAGAGGGAAAACTCCCTAAGTATGAATATGAGTTATTATTTATAGATAACGATTCTCAGGATAGAACTAGAGAATATTTAAGAAAAATGTGTAATGACAATAAAAATATTAAGGCTATTTTTAATGCAAAGAATTTTGGCCAATTTAATTCTCCTTATTATGGGTTATGCCAAACAACAGGCGATTGTACAATTGCGATGTGTTGCGATTTTCAAGATCCTGTTGAAATGATACCAAAACTTGTAAAAGAGTGGGAAAATGGATATAAAATAGTATGTGCAATAAAAACTTCAAGCAAAGAAAATAAATTTATAAGATTTTTGAGAACGAGTTATTATAAACTTATAAAAAAATTATCCGATGTGGATCAAATTGAACATTTTACCGGATTTGGATTGTATGACAAAAAGTTTATTGAAGTTTTAAGAAATTTAGACGATTCAACTCCTTTTCTTAGGGGAATAGTTGCAGAATTAGGATATAAAAGAAAAGATATTGAGTATGAACAGCAGGAGAGAAAGGCAGGAAAAACTCATAACAATTTTTATACGTTATATGATGCAGCTATGCTAAGCTTTACTTCATATACGAAAGCGGGATTGCGTGCAGCTACAATTATAGGGTTTTTTATGTCAGCAATTAGTATGGTAATTGCAGTAGTATATTTGATAATGAAGCTTATATATTGGGATAGATTTGTTGCAGGAATGACTCCGGTTTTGTTATGTGTATGCGTTTTGGGATCAGTACAGTTATTTTTTATAGGATTTCTTGGAGAATATGTACTTAGTATAAATAAGAGAATGATGAAAAGACCTTTAGTAATCGAAGAGGAGCGCATTAATTTTGAAAATACGGATGAATGTAAATAAAGATTTGAAGGAAAAGAAAATATATTCAACACTTATTCAATTTATAAAATTTGGAATAGTGGGTATTAGTAATACCTTAATATCATATTGTACATATGCTGTGTTGGTTTGGCTTGGAGTTAATTTCTTGCTGAGTAATTTGATAGGATTTGTTGTAAGTGTATTGAATTCGTTTTATTGGAACAGCAGATATGTGTTTGATTTGAATAATGCCGATACTAAGCAAAAATTAAAAGCTTTAATTAAAACGTTTATTTCATATGCGGGAACAGGTTTAGTGTTAAGTAGTGCAATGTTAATTTTGTGGATTGATATAGTACAACTATCTAAGTATATTGCACCAATTATAAATTTGATAATTACGGTTCCTGTTAATTTTGTCGTAAACAAAGTTTGGGCTTTTAAAAAATAATAACTAAAATAAATCCCATCGTATTTAATGCTGATGGGATTTATTTTGCTTTAATATGATAACATAATATTTATTTCAAAGTTTTATAATAAATTGAAATTCCTGAGTCCTGATACAAAAATGAAATTAATACATCTTTAGTTCTCCACCAGGATTCTTTGTATCCATTTGAATATTCTCTGCTGTAAGTAGCAGGACCAAATTGGGAAGAAGCATCAGCGATAATTGAATCATAAGCTGAAGCATCTAACTTTCCATATTGCCAGCGAACTTCTATAAGTTTGTTATCTTTAAATACATAAACTAAAGATGCGGAAGCGTCGGAAACATTAGCTACAGTTCCGAATGCTGTAGGGTCATTTTTACCATTAAATGAATATGTAAGATAAGTATATCCATCAACTGATGATGAATCATCTGGATTATCTAAAGTATCATCGGACTTACTCTCTAATGCTTTGATTTCATCCATGGATGATGCAAAACTAATGTTTCTAAAATTAATTTCTGAATCCGCAATTTCTGTCTGGTCACCGCTTTCATTCTGAACAACAACAGGTGGAACAGTAGTGCCGGAGTAACTTGAACTTGCAGCGATTGTTCCTGAAGTTGATGATGACTCGTTTTTATTTCGGGAACATTGAACAACAAAGAAAATTAAAACTATAGCTAAAAGTGCAATAGTAATAATTTCAGCAATATGCTTGTTAGAAGAAGTGTTATTGTTAGAATTGTTTGTTGAAATATTGTCAGATGAAACATCTGAATATTTATTATCGTTGTTATTATTATCGGACATAAAACCCTCCTTAAGTAAAAAAATCTATTTTAATAATAGTAAATAAATTAAAAAATCACAATAGAAAATTAATATCTCATATGATTATTTACAAAAATATACATAAAATCGCTTAATAAAAGAAAAATATTAATAAATATCAATAAAAACATTGAAAATATACTTTATATATTTTAGAAATTTGATATAATTTAACACGTAGTACCTAATACTTGATTTTACGAAGAATCGTAAAATAGAACCACTCCTAGGGTTCATAAGTATACTAACATATTTTTCAGTCCGGAACGGTTAAGGCAAGGGGGCCCTAACCGTTCTTTACGTTTATAAGAAAAAAGATATAATAGTACAAAATTATAATTAAGAGGTGGTGGACAAAATGAAGGGATGGCTTGTAGTTAACGGATATTTAAATAGTGATAAATTTAATGAAATATACCAATGGCTTGTAATTGCAGCAAAAAAACAGAATTGTGAATTGAAAATAATGACCAATGACAGGTTGCTATCAATTCTTGGAATAGAAAGTGGGAAAGTAGATTGGAATAACAAGCCGGATTTTGTAATATTTTGGGATAAGGATTACAAATTAGCAAAATTATTGGAAAAAACAGGATTAAAAGTATTCAATAATGCAAGGGCAATTGAGGTTTGCGACGATAAAGCATTAACATTTATTGCTTTAAAAAATGAAGAGATAAAGATGCCAAAAACATTCATGTCACCAATGACATTTGAAAAAGAATATTCAGATTATGCATTTTTAATGCAGGTTGAAGGAAGCCTAGGATTTCCGTTCATAATAAAAGCAAATAAAGGCTCGTTTGGAGCACAGGTGTATAAAGTTAACAATCATCAGGAAGCCATAGATACAATAAAAAAAATAGATGGAAATGAATTCATAATGCAGGAATTTGTAAAAAGTTCAGTAGGTAAGGATTTGAGATTAAATGTAGTTGGAAATAAAGTAGTCGCGACAATGAAGCGTTTAAACGAGGATGACTTTAGAGCGAATATAACCAATGGTGGAAAAATGGAACAGTATAATCCAACACAAAAACAACAGGATATGGCATTAAACGTGTGCAGGGCACTAGGATTAGATTTTGCAGGAGTTGATTTGATGTTTGGAGAAAATGATGAACCGATTTTTTGCGAAGTGAATTCCAATGCACACTTTAAGAATATATGTGATTGCACAGGCATAAATGTTGCTGATGCAATTATTGAATATGTTATAGATAAGTGCAAATTATAATACAAAGTCTGGTTTGGAGTTGTTAATTATGACAGGTTACATGATTTATGAAAAAAACGATGCACAGAAAAATAAAATGTATGTTGAAATGCATAAAGAAGCCTTTGCAGATTTTGGTGTAGATATAAAACTAGTACTGACAGATAAAATTTATAAAGAACATAAAATGGAGTTAGGAAAACCTGATTTTGTAATAAACAGAAGCAGGGATTATATAATTTCAAAAGAGTATGAAAAAATCGGAATCAGGGTATTCAATTCGTCTGAAGTAACAAGAATTGCAAACAATAAAGGCTTAACATATAAATTTCTAAAGGGAAAAGTACCATTTATGCCAACGGAATATGAAAAACTAATGTTAATAAGTGGTGTAAATGTTAATAACAATTTGATTTCATATCCTTATGTGTTAAAAAGTTGTAGTGGTCATGGTGGAAGTCAGGTATTTATGATTAATTCAAATGACGATGAAGAGATTGCAATTAAAAAAATTGAAAATGATAAATTTGTAAAACAACAATGCTGTACAGATTTAGGAAAAGATGTAAGAGTATATATAATAGGGAATAAAGTGGTGGCAGCAGTTTTAAGAACCTCAGAAAAAAGCTTTAAAAGTAATTATAGCCTGGGCGGAAATGTTTCTTTATATGATTTAAATGAGACTGAAAGAAAATATGTAGACACAATTACACAAATGTTACCAATGGATTTTGCTGCAATAGATTTTATATTTAACAATGGGCAGGCTGCATTTAATGAAATAGAAGATGCAGCCGGCGCCAGAATGTTATATAGCATATCTGATATAGATATCGTAAAAATGCAGGTTGAATATATGATGAAAGAATTAAAGAAGTCATGCATTGCCAAAAATTAATATGGCAAATCAGTTTTCCCTTTCATAAATTTAAGAACTTTTTTCTTTTGAGTCTTATCAGTTATAATGTCAGGCTGCCAGTTATTTGTGTCGCCTGTGTATACATAACACGGAATAATTTTACCGGACTGATTAGATAAAACTCCATCGGTTATTGTAAGCTTATGTGTGTAAATAATTGTCCTGTTTTCAGGATGTCTGTTACCACCGAAAATAAAATTACCAAGAGAGTAAATAATTGTAACTCCTTTATATTTTTCCATTGGCTGCAACACGTGAGGATGGTCGCCCATTATCAAATCAGCTCCGGCATTGATTAAATCGTGGCAGGCCTGTTTTTTCCATGATTCAGGTACATGTATAGCTTCTTCTCCTCCGTGAAAATATATAATCTGGTAATCAGAATTTTCTGATGCTTCTGTAAGCAGTTCTTTAATTGAATCTACAGCGTAAGAGTTGTACATAGATACACAAAGAATTGCAATATTAAATCCATTTTTTGAAAAATAAATATTAGAGCCTTCTTCGCCCCATTTTACATTGGCTGCATCAAGTGCGGCCTTAGTATCAGAATGTCCCTGCTCGCCATAGTCATTAATGTGATTATTTGAAATCGAAACACCGTCAATTCCGCCGGCAGAAAGAATTGCGGCATTTTTTGCAGCAGATTTAAACCAAAAAGCTCTCATTCCGGGGTCAGCATATTGTCCCTTATCACGTACTTTTAAATTCTTGCTATCTGAATAAACATTTTCGCAATCAGCCATTGTAAAATCGTCATTAAGGAAAATGTTACTGACTTTAGAAAGAAAATATTTAGGCTTCTTTTCATCAGCAACGTCATTAAAACAATTTGCATAATATGTATTTTCATCTGTTGCGCAAAGACAATCTCCAATAAAACTTAAATCAATTGTAAAAGTATTGGTTGTTGTTGGCTCTTCAGTAGTAGATTCGGCTAAATTATTAGAAGGTTCATTGGAAACATCAGTGCTATAAGCAGGTTCTGTATGCTTAGGTTCCAGTAATTTTACAGTGCCAGATATTACTGCAACAATAATTAATATTGAAAGTGCACAACCTAAAATAAATTGCTTTTTATTCATAAATCCTCCGTATTTATAGTGTAAAATAAAATATAACATATTAAAATCTTCTGATTTTGAACAAATGAAAACGATAGTATTATATTTTATTTTAAATTTTATGTTTACACGTTAAATATAAACGAATACATATTATTTTACAACTTAACATTTCCTTAAGAAATATTCGTTTTAATGACAAAAGATAGCCTGTGTGCTATAATCACGAATGATAAAAATCATTTCAAACGGAGGGATAACGAAATGGAAAAAGAAGTTAAAGTATCGGTAATTGTGCCGGTGTATAATTCAGAAGCCTTTATTAGACAGACTGCAGAATATATTTTAGGACAATCTCTTAAAGATATAGAAATAATATTTGTAGATGATGGTTCTACTGACAAAACAAGAGAGATTCTTGAAGAAATAAGTAAGACAGATGATAGAGTTAAAGTATTGCATCAGCAAAACAGTTTTGCAGGTGCTGCAAGAAATTACGGATTCAGAGAATCATCAGGAAAATATTTAGTATTTTGGGATGCAGATGATATTTTTCTTCCGGAAGCGTTGGAAAAAATGTATGACAAAATAGTAGAAGACGATGCGGATATATGTATTTGCCCGGCTGATTATTACGATAATGAAACTGGTAAGGTCTTGAAAAATAATGTATACATTAAATATGATATGATTCCTGAAAAAACTCCATTTTTAAAGAAGGATGTTGAAGATGTATTATTTAATTTTTCAACAAATGTTCCTTGGAATAAAATGTATAAAAGGGAATTAATTATTGATAATAATCTTGAATTTCAGCAGATACAAAGAGCAAATGACAATTATTTTGTAATGACAGCATTTTTTTATGCAAACAGATTTACCTATATTAATGAAAGTGTAATTCAGTATAGAATTAATTTATCAACAAGTCTTATTGGTGGAAATTCTAAGACCCCATTATGTGTATATGAGGCTTATAAAAAAACTTATGATAGAATTAAAGATGAAGCAGGATTTGATAAAGTAAGACAGAGTTTTCTTAACAAGGCAATGCGTGCATGCTTTTATTTCTTAAGTGTTCAGACTAAATTTGAATCATATGAAGTACTTTACAATAAGTATAAAAATGAAGTGTTTAAGGAATGGAATTATCCTGAAGATAAAGAGTTTTATTATAATGAAAAAGATTATAACAGATATCAGAGAATGAAGGAAAGTACAGCAATAGAATTTATGGTGTGCGAGTATCAGGGGTCAATAAATGAAGTTAGAAAATTAAAGAATTCAAGATATCAGCTAAGATTGAAAAATGACAGACTTAAAGATAAAAATGACAGACTAAGGGAAAAGAATGAAAAATTAAAGATTGCAAAAGAAAATTTGAAAGCTCAGGTTTCAAGACTCAAAGCTAGAATTGCAGAAATTGAAAATAGTACGAGTTTTAAAATTGGAAAAGCAATTACTTATTTACCAGGCTTAATAAAGAAAGCCATAAAAGGTAAAAAGTAAAATATAAAATAATAAAAAATAAGAGAGTGAATAAATGTCAAAAAAGAAAGATAAAACTAAGAAAAATGGAATAACTGTTTTAATAGGTCTTATCGTAGTTGCTATTATAGTGATTGCTGTGGTAGCTGTTATTCAGTCGACCACAAGTTTAAGTACTCATAAACCAACAAACGCTGCAAAGAACTATGTAAAGAGTCTTTTAAAGGAGATGGATTATGACCTTGTAGTTAAAGGTGCACAAGTAAAATATCATGGAGATATAGATAAGGCTAAGGAATTGTATGGAAGCGAAGTTGACAATAAAAATTCCATAGAAGATTATTGTGTGGTTAATGTAAAATTAATGACAAGCACAGGAGATGAAAAGAAGTATATAGTTGATTGCATAAAATACAATGGAAAATGGAAGGCTATGGGTGTACATTCTGATTATAAAGAGTCAGAAGATAGTAGTAACAGTGCAATCGATAATCTGCCTAAAATTAATCTTGATGGAGAATCTAAATAATGAGCGTGGTTAACAATTTTTTTGGACATTTAAGAACAATAACGAAACATAGGCATATGGTTATAAAACATTGTAAGAAAGCAGGGATACTTTGGCAGGGGTTAAGACATGACTTGTCAAAATATTCACCAACAGAATTTATACCTGGAGTTAAATACTATACAGGTACAAAAAGCCCTAATGAAGGTGAACGAATTGATAAAGGGTATTCTGTCGCATGGTTACATCATAAAGGAAGAAATAAACATCATTTTGAGTATTGGATGGACTATAGCAATGTTACTCATAGAAATGATCCGGTAGAAATGCCTTATAATTATGTAGTGGAAATGTTTTGTGACAGAGTTGCTGCAAGTAAGATTTATAATGGAAGTTTATATAAGGAAACTGATCCTATAGATTACTTTAATGCAAAACATGGTCAAAGAACAATTCATCCAAAAACATCGGATGAGATTGAAAAACTTTTGAAAATGCTTGCCAGTGAAGGTGAGGATGCTACATTTGCCTACATTAGGGAGCAAATGAAAAAATTTAGAATTGAAAAGAAAAAACATATTAAATTGAAACGAAGCCTGCGAAATTATTAACATTTTTAAGTAGATAATAAATAAACATGGGCTATCAAATGCTTAACAAAGAGTAAAAAAAAGAGCACCATAATGTGTATTAGATTAAATTTGTGATGCCAAGGTCAAAAGGTTTAAGCCCACATGAGCTTGCTCATGAGTGGGTGAAAGACCTTTTGACCCTGCCATCAAATTATTATAAAATACACTTTTAATGCTCATTTTTTATATGTATTTAATTTTCAACTTCTTTCTTAAAAATTACAAGTTTGCTTAAAACGTAATTTAAGATAATAACTACAACACTTATTGTAACTTTGCTAACCATTCCCTTTATACCAAAAATTGTTCCGGTAACACCAAGTTTTACAAGTAACGGAGTTCCAAAAACTTCAATTATACCGGTAAAAATTCTGGCAGAAATAAATTTGCCAAACTCTGCAATTACAAAGGAAGGCTTCCAACTGTAACTTTCAAAAACCCATATTTTATTAGTGAAATATGCAAATATAACAGCAATTGTCCATGAAACAATACTTGAAAGTAATACATTTGTGTCATCAGGGAACGCTGAGAATACGAATGTGAAAATTGAATAAGAAACCCAGCTTATAAAAGTAGTTGCAAACCCCATAATCAAGTACATAACAATTTCTTTGTACTTAATAAATAATTCCAAAAATTTTTTCATAATATTAATCTCCATATAGTATTATGTTGTTTATGTACTAATGTACTAAATACAACCTTTATAGTATAACATAGGCACAACAGCGGTTCAATAGATAGGAAAGTTGCACTGATAAAATTGTCGACTAATATCCTAACCTGCTGTATAATTGTTCTTTAGAAGTTTGAAATTTAAAGAGTATTTGAAAGAGTTAAAATAAAAAAGTAATATTAGGAAATTAGTATACAAACAAGGGTATTATTTGAAAGAAATATATTAAAAGAAAAGGAAAGAAAAATGAAATTTGATTATTTAATAGTAGGAGCAGGATTGTTTGGAGCAGTATTTGCCCATGAAGCAACTAAGGCAGGGAAGAAGTGTCTTGTAATCGACAAAAGAAACCATATTGCCGGAAATATTTATTGCGAAAAGATAGAAGATATTAATGTTCATAAATATGGTGCACATATTTTTCATACAAGTAATAAGAAAATATGGAACTATGTTAATGAGTTTGCAGAATTTAATAATTACATAAATTCTCCTGTGGCAAGATATAAAGATGAATTATATAATTTGCCATTTAATATGAACACATTCAGTAAATTGTGGAATATTGCAACACCGGCTGAAGCTAAGGCCATTATTGAAAAACAGAAAGCGGATTTGAATATTAGTGAGCCTAAGAATTTAGAGGAACAGGCATTGTCATTAGTTGGAACAGATGTATATGAAAAATTAATAAAAGGATACACTGAAAAGCAGTGGGGAAGAGATTGCAAGGATTTACCGGCATTTATTATAAAGAGACTTCCGCTTAGATTTATTTATGACAATAATTATTTTAACGACAGATATCAGGGAATCCCTATTGGTGGGTATACTGAAATTGTTGAAAAAATGTTAGAAGGAAGCCAGGTAGAACTTGGAGTAGATTACTTTGAATTTAAAAAACTACATCCTGATATTGCTGAAAAAACAATATATACAGGTATGATTGATGAATACTTTGATTTCAAATTAGGACATCTTGAATATAGAACTGTAAGATTTGAAACAGAAGTTTTAGATACTGATAATTATCAGGGAAATGCAGTTGTAAACTATACAGAAAGAGAAGTACCTTACACAAGAATTATTGAACACAAGCATTTTGAATTTGGAAAGCAGCCAAAGACGGTTATTTCAAAGGAATATTCATCAGAATGGAAGCCGGGAATTGAACCATATTATCCAATTAATGATGAAACAAATGGAAAGTTATTTGAACAGTACAAAGAGTTGGCAGATAAAGAAGAAAATGTAATTTTTGGTGGAAGACTTGGAAATTACAAATATTATGATATGGATAAGGTAATAGAGGCAGCGCTTGATTGCGCGGAGAAAGAATTGGCGTAAGGAGTTTCTATGATTCAGCATACAATAACGCATACATTAGAGAAAATGGGATATCAAAATATTTCAGGAAATACTGTTACCGCAGATTGCATGTTTAGATTTAAAGATGGCGAAGCAAAATTTTGTGTCATAGTTAAAAATTGGGGATTGAATGCACTTAATTATGAAGAGGTTGTGGAATCTACAAAAGAGGTGGAAAATAAAATTCTATTGACCGGTGGAAAAAGCTTTGAAGCGTTTTATATAATTATCACCGATAGAAAAGAAAATGTAGAATGGTTTCAGCAACATGGCATGAAATTCTGGATAGCTGATTTAAATACAAAAAAGTTGTTAATCTATGAAAACCAGCCGGATGATTTTGAAGGATTAAGAAGTATTGTAGAAAGTGAACTTGAAAAGACTGACATCTCAGATGGAAAATATGAATATGACTGGAATGAGGTTAAGGTAAGAGATAATAATGGAGAAATTGTAGACATAACAGACCATTTTAGACAGAAGAAAAAGATTCCGATAATAACAATTTTATTGGTAGCGATAAATATAATTGTATTTATAATTGCTCAAATATTTGGAAACACGGAAGATGTTGATTATATGATAAAGATAGGCGCAAGCAATTATGAAGATGTGCTTATGAATGGTCAGTTTTACAGGCTTTTCACATCTATGTTTCTGCATTTTGGAGCAGAGCACTTACTTAATAATATGTTTATGTTGGCTGTTTTAGGAAATGAATTGGAAACTAAAATTGGAAAAAGACATTTTGCAGGAATTTACTTAGTAAGTGGACTTTGTGCAAGTATAGCATCTGTTGTGTATCACTATTATATAGCGGATTATGCGGTAAGCGCAGGAGCTTCAGGAGCAATATATGGTATATTTGGAGCGTTTATTGTGTTCATGATTATGAATCGTGATGATGGAAGAAAATTCAGCATAGGAAGAATAGCATTTGTTGTTTTCCTTCTTATATTTGGAAGTTTTCAGGAAACAGTGGATTTTGTAGCACATATAGGTGGATTTATAGCCGGAGCAGTGCTTGCAATAATCCTTTGCATAAATAAAAGAAAGACAGAGGTGTAAGACAATGGTAAATGATGATTGTATTTTTTGCAAATTAGCAAATGGCGTATTTGAAACAAATACACTTTATGAAGATGATGATTTTAGAGTTATTTTTGATGCCAGTCCTGCAACAAAGGGACACGTTCTTATTTTGCCAAAAGAGCATGCGGCAAACGTATTTGAACTTTCAGAAGAAACAGCTTCAAAAGTATTTGTACTCGCTAAAAAAATAGCAACTGTATTAAAAGAAGTTACAGGATGTGAAGGAGTTAATATTTTGCAGAATAATGGTGAAATTGCAGGTCAGACTGTATTCCATTTCCATATGCATATAATTCCAAGATATAAAGGCGATACAGCAAATATCAAATGGGTTCAAAATGAAGTTGACCAGGCTGTTGTCGATGAAATTATAAACAAGGCAAAAGATTTATTATAATGATGTCAGAATTAAAAGGCTTTCACCCACTTATGAGCAAACTCATGTGGGTGAAAGCCTTTTTAAATTTGGTATTTTAATTTATAAAGTAACGTCCTTGATTAACGAAATAATAGTGTCTACACCATTAGAAAGTCCGGAAACACGCATTGATTCAATGTAATCAGCACGGTTGTCATAAACTTTCTTAATTGTATCTAAAAGAACATCAGTTGTCATTGTATCTTCGTCTATTACTTCACAGAATCCCTGCTTCTCAAATGATTTTGCATTTAAAATCTGGTCGCCACGACTTGCATTTGCAGACAATGGAATTAAAACACTTGGTTTGTTAAGTGCTGCAATTTCGCAAATTGAATTTGAACCGGCACGGGATACAATAATATCTGCCATAGCAAAGAAATCTTTCATTTCATCACTTATGTATTCAAATTGTGCATAACCTTTTGTGCCTACAAGGCTTTCGTCAAGTTTACCTTTGCCGCAAAGGTGAGCAACCTGAAAATGTTCAAGTAATTGTGGTAAAGCAGCACGAATTGCATCGTTAACTTTCTGGGCACCAAGACTTCCACCTACGACTAATAAAACAGGTTTGTCAGTAGTAAATGAACACATATTAAGAGCATTAACTTTGTTCCCTTTAAACAATTCTTCTCTTAATGGAGAACCTGTAAATACTGCTTTATCTCCAAGAAATTTAGCTGTTTCAGGAAATGTGTGGCATACCTTAGTTGCGTAACGCATTGCTATTTTATTTGCTAAACCGGGAGTCATGTCGGACTCATGAATAATTGTTGGAATTTTGTAAGCACTTGCTGCCATAACAACAGGAACAGTTACAAATCCGCCTTTAGAAAATACAACGTCCGGTTTATATTTCTTAATAATTTTTCTAGCTTCAAAATATCCCTTAATTACACGGAAAGGATCAGTAAAGTTTTGCCAACTGAAATATCTTCTTAACTTACCTGAAGAAATTCCTACGTAGTTTAGACCTTCTTTTTCGACTAATTGTTTTTCCATTCCGTTATAAGACCCGATATATTTAATGTCAAAACCGGCTTCTTTTAATTTAGGAACTAATGCTATATTTGGTGTTACATGTCCTGCTGTACCACCGCCTGTAAGAATAATCTTTTTCATAATAATACATCTCCTTGCATAATATGTAATGACTCCGCCTAATGGTTGGTGGATAATCGTAGAAAACAGTTAATAAACTTTGTTAATTTTAGTTTAACAAAACTTAAATTGTTTCCTGATTTATAATCATAATTTTGGGGCCAAAATCACATTTTGCCCCCATGAGTGTCGTAATATAACAACATATAATTTTATTTTTTATCTGCATTCAAGCTGTCTACATAAGCCTGAACAGTTTCGTAATCTTCTCCACCTAAAACTTTTTCTATGATAGAAGAAGCATTGGCAACAGAAGTTTCATCAATTGACAAAACAGATAGATTCTGTCCGTTCCAAGTACACTGTTTATAGCCGTCATTTAAACCACTAACACTGTATGAAACAATGTTCCAGCCATTGTAACCGGCACTTAACTGTTTCTTTAATTGAAGATTTGCTAAAGAACCTAAATCCATGTCAGTCGTAAAACTTGAACCGATTGCATTAATAATTTTATTGTAATTAGTTAAAGTTGAAACTGAAAGCATTTTATCAGTCATTGCTTTTATAACTGAAATCTGATTTTTGTTACGCTGAACATCACCACTTGCAAATGAATGACGCTCACGTGCATATGTAAGAGCTGTTGCTCCATCCATTTTCATTTTACCTTTAGTAAAAGTATATTTCTTACGTTTTGATTTATTAGTCTGCATATCTTTATCAGTGTAGTTTGCATAAGTATATGTGCTGAAACCTTCTTCAACATTAACAGTTATTCCACCTAATTCATCAATCAATTCAGAAAATCCTGTAAAGTTTAATCTGAGATAATGATATTCAGGACTGTCAGTTGTTAAAGTTTTACCATTAATCTGTATTCCGTATAAATTAGATAATGTGTTCATTAAAACCTGATAACCCGGCTTCCATGTCACTTCCTGTCCCCAACCCCATTCACTAGGACTTGTTGGTTCTGCCGGTTCACCACTTCCGTATAAACCACAGTGAGTAAGTTTATCGTATGAATTTGCAGCAATATTTTTACCTGCCTGAATTTCCACATAATAATCTCTAGGTGTTGAAATTAAAGCAACTGTATTTGTTTTAGGATTAACAATAGCTAAAATATTTGTGTCTGAACGACCATTTGAATTAGAGTCAGTTAATTCGCCAAAAGTATCACTTGCTGAAACATACACAACAAATGGGTCTTCAGAAACGGCAGCCCCTTTAGTATCAATAATTTTTGTTAAAGGTGCAACAAAATATGTACCTAAAAGACAAATAATAATAACTATAATAGAAAGTATCTTACCTATACGTCTTAAAATAGTTCCCCTTGTTGCAAATATAATTGTAATTAAGAAGAATATTCCAAGAACAACGCCAAGACCAATTGTAAGTGGCATTGTTAAAATGTTGATAGTTACCAGTTTAATCATTAAAAAGACTGAAGTAACTAATTGTAATATTGATAATATAATTCCAAATATTGTACTAACTTTATTTGGATTCTTTTTCTTTCCTGAATCTGAATAATCTGAATTAAAATCTTTACCATATACAGATTTATATTCATTTCTTGATTTGCTCATATGTACCTCCAAAATAAATGAGAAAAATCAGCCTGTAATTAAATACAAGCGTACTTGCTGTGTAATTATACTATATTGAATAAAAAAAAACAAACTAATGAAGGCGATGATGTCAATAATTAAGAAAATTTTAAAAAGTTCACAAATATGGCATTAATTGACAAACATTATAGGCTTTGATAAAATTAATAGAATTATGTACACTAATAAATAGTAGTAGTTTAAACGGACAGGAGTAGTTATGAGGGAATCAAGTGCGTTTAGAAGATGTATTATATTGTTGCTTCAGGCAATAATAATTGTAGCGCAGACTTATACGTTCTGGCATTTTTGGGACACTTATTATAGTGAAGGTTTAACAAGAATGTTCTTCTTTAAAGGACATATCGTAATTGTTTTTTTATATGCATTATTGTTTGGCGTGTTTGCAAACGTTTATGGAGCATTTCAAATAAGCAGATTAAGATTTGGGGATATGGTATTTTCTCAGATTTTATCATTCGGATTTGTTAATGTGGTAATGTATTTGCAGATTTCAATGCTTTCATTAAAGATGGTTAATGTAGCTCCTATTTTAGGAATGAGCTTTGACAATCTTTTATGTGCATTAATTTGGAGCTGCTTTGCAAAATTAGTCTACAGATGGTTATATCCACCAAGAGATTTGTTGCTTGTATATTGTGATAGAGATTCTGAGGGGTTAGTAAAGAAAATGAACTCCCGTAAAGACAAATATGACATTAAGGCATCAATTCATATAGATGAAGGCAACGAGAATGTATATAAGGCAATAAGAAAGCATGAAGCAGTATTGCTTTGTGATATACCGGCACAGAGTAGAAATGAAATATTAAAATATTGTTATGGATGCGGAAAAAGGGTATATGTAACACCTAAATTATCAGACATTATTTTAATGGGTGCCGAAACAAATAATATATTTGATTCACCATTACTTATTACCAAGAGCAAGGCTTTAAAATGGGAACAGACAGTAATCAAGAGAATTTTTGATATTGTTATTTCACTTATACTTTGTATTCCAACAATCATTTTGACAATTATTGTGGCAATCTGTGATTTGGTATACGACAGAGGTCCTGTATTTTATACTCAGGAAAGACTTACTTTGGATGGAAAGAAATTTAAGATATTTAAATTTAGAAGTATGAAAGTAGATAGTGAAAAAGACGGAGCAAGATTGGCGGCTAAGGAAGATGACAGAATTACTCCAATCGGAAGAGTACTTAGAGCTTCTCATTTAGATGAACTTCCACAGGTATTTAATATATTATTAGGAACAATGTCTATTGTAGGACCAAGACCGGAAAGACCGGAAATTGCTGAAAAGTATTTGGAAAGTATTCCTGAATTCTCATTTAGACTTAAGGTTAAAGCCGGACTTACAGGATTTGCTCAGGTTTATGGAAAATATAATACTACACCATATGATAAATTGAAATTAGATTTATATTATATAGAACATTATAGTTTTTGGCTTGATATTAAACTTATTCTTATGACATTTAAGATTATGTTTATGAAAGATAATACAGAAGGTGTTGAAAAGAATCAGAAGACAGCGACAATAACTAAAGATGTATTGAAAAAATAAAGGCAGGGTTATAACTTTGGAAAATTATTCTGTTTTAATGTCTGTTTATTATAAGGAACAGGCAGAAAACTTAAGAGAGGCCATAGACAGTATTTTAAATCAAACTATAAAAACAAATGAATTTATTATTGTAAAAGATGGTCCTTTAACAGAAAAACTGGATAATACAATAAAAGAGTATGTGGAAGAATACCCGGGTGTATTTAAAATAATTACTCTTGAAAAAAATATGGGACTGGCAAAAGCATTAAATAAAGGCATTGAGCAGTGCAGTAACGAAATTATTGCAAGAATGGATAGTGATGATATCAGTATGCCGGACCGAATGGAACGTCAGTTAGAAGCAATGGAAGCAAATAGAGCAGATATTCTTAGTGGAACTATTGTGGAATTTGATGAAAGCGTAGATAAGCCGACAGCCAAAAGAGAGCTTCCTGAAAAAAATGAGCAGATTATTGAATTTGCAAAAAAAAGAAGCCCATTTAATCATCCGGCAGTTATGTATAAAAAAAGTTCAGTTTTAAAATCAGGATTGTACGAAGATTATACATATTTTGAGGATTATAATTTATGGGCAACAATGTTAAATGACGGATGCATAGGATATAATGTAAAGAAACCGGTGCTGTATATGAGAGCAGGCGAAGGAATGTACAAACGCCGTGGAGGATTAAAATATATATCCTATATATATAAATTTAAAAAGCATTTAAAAGATATTGGATTTATAACAACAGGGCAATTTATAGGTGATACGGTAGCAAGAAGTATTGTGAGTATAGTCCCATATAAAGTTAGAAAATTCATATATGCAAAACTTTTACGCAAGTAAGGTAATGAGAAAATGAACAAGAATGTATTAAGGCTTTTTTTTAAGCCCTTAACAATATTAAATAAATTTACTGCAAAGGATAGCAGGCTTATATTCTTTTATTCTAATTTAGGATTTAGGGACAATGTTAAAGCTATGTATGATTACCTCATTGAGGAAAAATTCAATATGGGCTATAAGTTTGTAGTAAGCATAAATGATTATGAAGACTATAAGGACAATGCCCCTGAGAATGTTACATTTGTAAACAATAAAGAGGGCATTAAGTATTTTATGAAGGCAAAATATGCTTTCTATTGCTTTGGCAAATATCCTATTAAGCCATCAAAAAAACAGACAGTTGTTAATTTGTGGCACGGTATGCCGTTAAAGAAGATAGGGAACATGGAGTCAGGGTTAGAAAAAATAGATTATAATTTTTTTACTGATATAGTTTCTACATCAGAATTATTTAATCCTATTTTGATGAAAAGTTTTAACTGCAATGAAAAACAGGTAATTATAACAGGACAACCTAGAAACGATGAAATGTTCAAGGAAAATCCTATCATGGATGGTGCTGTAAGAAGAGGTGCCGATAAAGTTATTTTGTGGTTGCCAACTTACAGAAATGAGGAAAAAGATTTTCCAACACCGGTGCTTACTGAAAGGCAGGCACTTGAATTAAATGAAATGCTAAAATTAAGAAATGCTAAGCTTATAGTAAAGATTCATCCCCTTCAAAAATTGTCAGGTGAGATGAAAAAATATTCATATATAGAATTTGTTACACAGGAACAGTTGAATAAATCTGAAATGACAGTTTATTCATTACTTAGAGCAGCAGACGCACTTATAACAGATTATTCATCAGTTTATTTTGATTTTATGATGTTAGACAGACCTATTGGATTTACGGTAGATGACATAGAAGAGTACAAAAAAAACAGAGGTTTTGTATTTGAAAATCCGTATGATTACATGCCAGGATATAAAATATCTAATTATGGTGATGTTCTAAGTTTTATAGAAGATGTAATAGAAGGAAATGACAGATACGCTAAAGAACGTAGAGAGTTAAATAAAAAAATAAATTTCTACAATGATGGTAAAAGCTGTGAAAGAGTTGTAGCTAAGGTATTTAGGAGACATAACTCATGAAAAAAATAAAAGATTTGTTGAGATGCATTATGCTTCTATACAAAAGAATGTTGTTTTTTATTGCAAAAATCACAACAAAAACTGATGAAAAGGCTGTGTTTTTTGAGTCATTTCAGGGAAGAAGCTTTGCCTGTAGTCCAAAAGCAATGTATTTGCAAATGCAGCAGGATGATAAATATAAAGATTTTTCATTTTTCTGGGGTTTGAGAAAAACAGACAGAGAAGATTTTAGTAATAAAAAAAATACTCAACTTGTTAAATTTGAAAGTTACTCATATTATAAGGCGTTGACAAAAGCAAAGTATTGGATAGTTAATTCAAATACAAGGTTATTTTTGAAACCGGGCAAAAAACATGTTTTCGTCCAGACATGGCATGGAACACCTCTCAAAAAAATAGGATGCGACATTACATGTACAGGAAATGCAATGACTAAATATGAAAATATTCAAAAAATTTACGATGGAGAGGCTGAAAAAATTACATATATGATTTCTCCGTCACAATACTGTACAGAAAAGTTTATTTCAGCATTTGATTTGAAGAAATTTGGAAAAGAAGATGCAGTGTTAACTGTAGGTTATCCGAGAAATGATTATTTGTTTAAATTTACTGATGATGAATGCAAAAATATAAAATTAAAACTTAATATTCCAATGGATAAAAAAGTTATTTTATATGCACCAACATTTAGAGATAACAAATATAGTGCAAAAGATGGTTTTAAAATTCAGAATTTTATGAATTTTGATAAAATGAGAGATAAATTTGGAGAAAATTGCGTTATATTATTTAGGGCTCATTATTTTATTTCGGGAAGAATTGATTTCTCAAAATATGCAGGATTTGTGTATGATGTGTCAAATGTAGAAGATGTTAATGAATTGTATGTAATCAGTGATATACTTATAACAGACTATTCTTCAGTATTTTTTGACTATGCAAATCTTAAAAGACCTATTATATTCTATATGTATGATTATGAAGAATATAAGAATGAGCTTAGGGATTTTTATATAGATGTAAATGAACTACCCGGCAGAATTGTAAGAGATGAGAATGAACTCGCAGATGCAATAGAAGGGTCATTAAACGATTTTAATGTAGATAATAAATATCTGCAATTTAATAATAAATTTAATTATCTTGATGGAAGTGATTCCAGCAGGAGAGCATTGGAAAAAATTATAAATTAAAGGAGATTAACCAATGAAAAGAGTAATTACTTATGGAACATTTGATTTGTTGCATTATGGTCATATCAATTTATTAAGAAGAGCTAAGGAATTAGGAGACTATTTAGTAGTTGTTCTTTCAACAGATGAATTTAACTGGAATGAAAAACAGAAAAAATGCTATTTTTCATATGAAGACAGAAAGAAAATGTTGGAAGCAATCAGATATGTAGACTTAGTAGTTCCAGAAGAAAATTGGGACCAGAAGAGATCTGATGTACAAAAGTATAATATTGATACTTTCGTAATGGGAGATGACTGGAAAGGCAAATTTGACTTCCTTAAGGATTTATGCGAAGTTGTTTATTTACCAAGAACACCGGACATTTCAACAACACAGATTAAAAAGGATTTAAACAAGAAATAAGGTTCAAAGGAGCAAAGTAATGGTAAGCATTATTGTTACACACAAAAAAGGATTGGCATATTTGGAAGATTGTCTTGAAAGTATTTCAGAGCAGGAATTTCAGGATTATGAGACAATCCTTGTTGTAGATGGAAATGAAGATGATCCGTCTGAAGTAATCGAAAAATACAAAGAAAGCGCAAAGATTAAATTATTCAGATTAGAAGGAAAACATGGTGTTTCCGCAGCTAGAAATTTAGGACTTGAAAAGGCAACAGGGGAATTTGTTTATTTCCTTGATGGAGATGATTATCTTGACGGCGATACAATTGGAAAATTAGTAAAATTAATGACACCTGAGGATGATGTTGCATATGGAGATATTATGTATACATGGTTCCAGAAAAAAGCTTTCAACGAAGAGCAAAAAGGTGAAAATGAAGATAACGACAGCGAAGATAAGAAACAGATATATACTTACAATGATATTTTCCAATACAGATATAACATGTACAACAGATTAAAAACAGTAACAGTACTTGGAATGCTTTACAGAAAAAGTTTCTTAGATGATAACGATATAAGATTTGACGAAAATCAGTTGTATTATGCTGACGCACCTTTCTTTACAAAGGTTATGTGTTGTGTAAAAAATTACAAATGTGATGAAAATGCAATTTATGTAAAGCGTTATCATAATGATAAAGAGGATAATCCTTCAATTAATCAGATTGTAGATGAAAATAGAGAGCAGCATTACATAGCAAGTTATAATCTCGCTATTGAATATGCAAAAGATAATGAAAAGATAAAAGCACATATGGAAGAGATAATCTGCAAATATTTTGTCAGATTTTATGCTCCAAGATTCCATTGGGATAAAGATCCTAAGTGGGATAATGAAAGACTTGTGCCATTCCAGACAGCTATTGCAAAGACAGATAAAAAATCACTTGTTACAATGCCATTTTTACATAAGGTATTGATAAGCAAGGTTAGAAAAAATAATTTAAAAGCAATGAAGCGCTGGACAAATATTATTTTGATTAAGAAAAAACTTGGAAAAATGCTTACAAATAAGAGACAGTTCTTAAGAGCTGTAAACCTTCATATTTTCTATAAAATGAGCATGAAGGAAAACTGGGTAACATTTGAAAGTTTTGTAGGAAGAAATTATTCAGGACAGCCTAAGTATGTATATCAGTATATGCAGAAAGTTTACGGTGACAAATATAAATATATTTGGATTGTAGATAAAAAAGGAATTAAGATTGATGGAAAACATACAACAGTAAAAAGATTTGGATTAAGATATTTTTACTATATGACACGTTCTAAATACTGGGTTAACAATATGAGACAGCCAACATGGCTTCCTAGAAAAGAAGGTCAGATAATGCTTGAAACATGGCATGGAACACCTTTGAAGAGACTTGTATTTGATATGGACGACGTACATGCGGCTAATCCACATTACAAAAACATTGTATATAAGCAGTCAAGAGGATGGGATTATTTATTGTCAGACAATCCATTTTCAACAGAAAAATTCCAAAGCTGCTTTAGATTTGATAAAGAAAAAATCCTTGAAGCAGGTTATCCTGCAAATGACCCTCTTTACGCAGAGGATTTAGAGGAACGCTCAAAGGCTATCAAGGAAAAACTTGGAATTCCTTTAGACAAGAAGGTACTTTTATATGCACCAACATGGCGTGATGATAATTACTATGATGCAGGTGAATATAAATTTGAACTTGCCCTCGATTTGGACAGATTAAAGAAAGAATTTTCAGACGAATATGTAGTGCTTCTTAGAATGCATTATTGGATTGTAGACCAACTCGACTTATCTAAATATCCGGGATTTGTATATAACGGAAGTGATTATGATGACATAACTGAGTTATACATGATTTCAGATATTTGTATGACAGATTATTCATCTGTATTCTTTGATTATGCGAACTTAAAGAGACCAATTCTTTATTACATGTATGATTTGGAAAAATACAGAGATGTACTCAGAGGATTCTATCTTGACGTAGAAAAAGAACTTCCGGGACCAATACTTCAGACAAACGATGAAGTTGTGGAAGCAATAAAAAATATAGATAAAGTAACAGAAGAATATAAAGACAAATACGCAGAATTTTATGACAGATTCTGTTGCATAGACGATGGACATGCAGCCGAAAGAGTCGTAAAAGCTGTATTTGGAAACTAGTTAGCCATTCAACCAAAAAACCAAAAGCACCCTTATGCTTGCATAAAAGGGTGCTTTTGGTTTTTTGGTTATGTGGCGCTTAGCCACAGTGAGATGAAGCGAAGCGGAATCGAACTGAATGGCTAACTAGTAATGCAAGGCATGTGGCGCTTAGCCACAGTGAGATGGAGCGGAGCGGAATCGAACTGAATGGCTAACTAGTAATGCAAGGCATGTGGCGCTTAGCCACAGTGATGTTAGAGCGAAGCGGAATCGAACTGAATGGCTAACTATTTTTGTGTTATGTGGCGTATGTGCTTACAAAAAATACAAGTTATGCAAAAAAAGATACAAGTTACGCAAAAAAAATTTTGGCATCGCTTTTTATGATAAAATATTTAATATAAAAAGAGGCTATTGAATAACTAAAACTAGTGGAGGTATATCGTGAAAAAAACAAAACTATTTATAATAACTATCTTGGCAATATATGTATTGGCAATTCCTGTTGGAGCATCGACAGTTAATTACAATGCCTCAGAATGCAGCAAAATTGTAATGAAAAAAGGAACAAAAGCTAAAGTTACAAACACAGGCTGGAAAAAGTTTAAAGTTAAAAGTTCAGATGAAAAAGTTGTAAAAATTGGAAAAAAAGGAACAATAAAGGCAATTAAAAAAGGAACAGTTAAAGTTAAATTAATAAAAGGCAAAAAAGCAAAGAAAATAACAGTAGTAGTAAAGAAAAATACAGTAGATGCCAATATTAATACCATAAAAGCCACAGTAAATGTGCAAGAAGGGAATATCAATACAGTAATTAATAATAGTTCAGATAGATTATTACAGATTAATACTAATGCAATAATTGAAAAATTTGAAAATAATCAGTGGAATAGTGTAGGTTTGAAGGATGAGATTGTAAGTTCATCTCCATATACATATGTTTCTAGCGGGAAAAATTGTACTATTGATAAACCAATCAATATATATAATATTGTAAGCCCTGGAACATATAGAATAACATTTAAATGTAAAGTAATGGAGACAGGAAAGAACTTGCAAATAGCAGAAATATTTGAAGTAAAATAACGAAATAGGAATAATGTATCTTAGAGAACAGGATACGGTAGTTTTCTTACGAGACAAATCAAAACCATATAAACTTTCTCAAGAGGATTATGACAATATAATTAATTATGTAAACTAAAATACGGATGATATAAATAAGTTAAATATCATCCGTATTTTTTATTGAATTAAAAATATCCTACAATTTCTTTATTGCATTTCCAAATTCAGCCCAATATTCAGTTAATGTACCTTCCATTAAGACTTCGTCAAAACGCACATTTCCTAAAGAACGCTTGATTTCACGTTTGAAAAATTTCTGGTTATATTTTGTCACATAAGGAAGTGCATACCATACAAGTACACGGACTTCTTTCGGAATATTGTTGTTAAAATATACTTTATATTTAGTGTCAGTAAATGAAGTAGTAAGTATTGTAACATCAGTTGTTCTATATTCGTATGATTCCAATTTCTTACGAAGATTTTCATAAAATGTCATATCGTTATAATTAGTATTTACGCATATTAAAATCTTTTCTTTATGAGCCTCTAAGCCATTGATAACAGAATATACGCCGTCACCTTCAAGCTCAGAAACAGGTTCTCTTCTAAACACTACATCCACTAAACGTTTGCAGGAATTGCCATCATCGTTATAAATACACCATTGCGACATGTCCTCATGAAGTTTAGAGTAACGTTCCAAATACTTTTCTCGAATCGGATTAACAAGTTCCGATGTACAGATATTTCCAAGAGTAATGGAAATGTCATTTATATTGGAGGACACATATCCCGGAAGTCTGCTGACAGGAACATATAAACCACGACCTGACTGATATTCTTCTAAATCCGGAACGTAGAAAAGAATAGGTTTCTTAGTTGCCAGAAAGTCAAAGAATATACTTGAATAATCAGATATTAAAACATCAACAACAGATAATAATTCATTAGTATCAATTGTAAATGGAATTAACATAGGTCTTAATTCAGGGTCAGTTGCCAAAATCTTATAAAGGAAATAGTGAACACGAAGATAAATACGATAGTGCTCAGTGTCAATATTTTCGGATAATTTGGCAACGGTCTTTTTAAAATCCTCTACGTTATAATCTAAATTATTATATAAAGTGCCTTTCCATGTAGGGGCATATAAAATAATCTTTTTATCAGTGTGAATGCCTGCAGTGTTAAGTTTTCTGTGGACATCTAAAGTGTTAGCATTAACAATGGCATCACTTCTCGGATGACCTAATTCAAGTATTTTTCCCTGAAACAATCCATCAAGTTTGTAAGCACGCTTATACATAACCTCAGTCATAAACTGATTGGCAGACACCAAATAATCAGCTAAAAGAAAGTTACGTGCAGGACCACGGGCATTTTCCACTCTTTCAGCAGTATGCTCGTATCCCATATATTTTGTAGGAACACCATGCCATGTATTAATATAAACCTGACTGTTTCGCTTTTCAAAATAATATCCAAAAGTTGAGTTATTTATTAAATACTTGCTTGTTGCCAAATATTTGTAATAATCCTCAGATTCACGCTTTACAATAATAACGTTATCTAAAGATGAAAATTCAGAAATATTATCTGCGGCAAGTTCCGGATTTTCAACAGACCATATATGAGTGTATGATTTAAAATCCTCCTGATTTAACAAATATTTAAAAATAGCTCTCGGGTTGTCCAAAATTCCTAGCCCGGCAAATGCTTCATAAAAAATAAATTTGTCATTAACCGGCATAGAAAGAAATTTATTATAAAGTAACTTGCCCTTATCTTTTTCGGATATACGAAAAGGCTGAACAATTTTTTTTACTGTACGTTTTAATTTATACTTAAAACCTTGCGGAGCATTAGCAGTATATTTCATATGGCGATTCCTTTCTTAAAATTATAAATAATGTTTTTGATAGAGATTAATTATTCATTAATAATATCTTCAAATTGTTTGATTGTAATATTATTATAATCGGCGTATTCAAATTCGCAAGTAGGAACTTCATTATTTATAAATGCAATTAATCCGTTGTAAATATCATCAACAGAATTGCCAATTACAAGTTGTCCGTTGTCAAATAATGAAGAAGCTGCGGAACTGAAATTTGACATAATTATTGGAAGTTTTAATAAACGCGCTTCCAACAAGGAAACAGGTTGACCTTCATGAAGGGATGGAAGAATGAAACAACTGCAATCCTTCATAAGCATAAATGGATTATCCAAATTTCCTGTTAAAATAACTTTGCCATCCAGATTTAAACTATGAACGAGATCTTTAAGTTCACCCATAAGGGCACCATCGCCAATAATATACAATCTTAAATTCTTATTTGCATCATAAGCTTTTGCAAATGCCTTTATTAATGCAGCCTGATTTTTCTCAGGTGAAAGACGGCCCATGTTTACAAATGAAATTAGGTCTTTATTTAATAAATCAGGAAAACCTGCTTCATTTGCAGATTCAGCCGTATAGGATTCTTTAGAACCGTTTATTACACGTTCAAAATTAGCAGCATTTCTTACAAAGCAACATTTATCCTTTAACTCACTATATCCGATTTTTTCTAAATTAACTTTCATCGTTGCCTCTGAACAGCCTACAATTTTGTCATAAAACTGATAAGTTGAAAAAACAACCCTAAGTTCTCTGCTGTGAGGTTTTTTGTGATTAACGATTTTATTCTTATCTGTTAATAAATCATTGTGTTGCCAAATAAGCTTCTTAGCATTTTTTGCACTTAAAAGCAGAATTGAATAAAATGAACCATATCCTGAGTAATCAATTACTGCGTCGAAATCACTTGTGCCAAAACAACGGATAAATTCTCTGTCATACATTGCTTTTGGGTAAATTTTCTTCATTAAAGGAAAATTAAATCCAAAAACTCTTAAAAAGTCATTTCGAATCTGCTCGCCAAATGTGGCGGGAGTATATGATACTCTGGCAAAAATTCTGGCTTTATCATTAAATGTACAAATCATATCCTTACTGTCAGCAAATTTTAAATTGCCGGCATAAACTGTTACGTCATATTTATCATAATCGATGAAATCAAGCATTGTTCTAAGAGCAGTGGAAATTCCGTTCATGCGAAGTCCGCCGCCAAAGAATAATAATTTCTTCTTTGTATTTTCACATTTAATAATGCGGTATGGATTACCATTTGAATCAGAAGTATTTCCTCTAAAAACAATGTCAACAATTCTTGAAGAAACATTGCCATCATCGTATGGACATGCAAAATTCTTGGCTTGTGAATAACTATCTTTATATTTATTAATAACTTCACCCAAATTGTTAATAGAATTTCCAATTTCCTTAACAGATGTTAATGCAGGTCCGGGAAGCTTGTCAGGTTCCATATATAAACCACGATAATTTTTATATTCTTCTAAGTCAGGAATGTAAAATAACACTGGTTTGTCGCTTGCTAAAAAATCAAAAAATATACTTGAATAATCTGATATTAAAATATCAGTAATAGACAAAAGTTCGTTTGTGTCAATAAAAGCAGGAATTAAGGAATTGCTAAACATACCTGATTTTACCAACTCTTTATATACAACCTGGTGCGGCTTAAGAAGAATCTGATATTTGTCCGTATCTATATATTCTTCCAATTCTCTTTTAAAATTATAATAGTCATCAGGATTTACTTCAGGCTTATTATAATCGGCACCTTTCCATGTAGGTGCATATAAAATAACCTGCTTATCTTTTTCAAGTTCTATTCCATATTTAAGAAGAATTGACTTTATTTCTTCTTTAGGACAATTTAAAAGACGGTCATTTCTTGGATAACCTTCCTCGATAATACTTCCGTTGTAAAGTCCGCGTAATTTGTATTTATCTAAATAAACTTCTGTTAAAAATGGATTCGCAGAAATCATATAGTCAGCAGAAAGCATATTTCTAAGAACATTTGAAATAGTGGCTGCTGAACCCGGAATATCGTATCCTAAGCTTTTTATAGGAGTGCCGTGCCATGTGTTGACAAAAATTTGTCCGGGCTTTTTGCAATAATAAAAAGGCAGAGATACATTTGAAATAATATAATGTGCAGTCGCTAAATATTTCAAATGGTCATTACTATGCCTTCTTATGACATAAATATTATCGTGGTCAGCAAACTGTTCCATAACAGGTTCGTTTCCTACACGGTCATCAACAACCCATACATGAGTGTATTTGTCAAATTCAGAATTTGAAATTAATTCTCTGAAAATTGCATAAGGATTGCAAAGCATTCCACGGCTAAAATATGAGTCGTATAAAATAATATTGTCTTCGATATCGTAATCTTTATAATAATGCGCGTATTTGCTACGTCTTGCAGTTTCTTTGAAATTGCCTAATTTTGTCTTAATTTTACTTAGCATATAAACCTCCTAATGCTATATACATATAGGAAGATTATAGTATACACAACTGTATTTTTCAAATAAGAAAGAGTTAAGTTTAAATGTGGCAATTGTCTGGCAGATGGCATAAATCCTTTGACGAAAAAGAAAGAACCATTATAATGTAACGTAGAGTTTAGAGGAGGTAGCTATGAAAGAGAAAACATTAAAGAGCATAAGCAAGTTGCTTGTTGCAGTTATGATAGCCACTATCGCATTACCATCAGGTGCTTTTGCAGGTCATGGAAACTATAAACAGGATAAAGTCATGGCAGCAGAAGTAAGCATAGCTGATAGTGAACAGGAAACAACAAAAGAAAACACAGAGACAACAAAACAGACTGAAGAAACAGGAACTGATGAAAGTGGTACTAAGGAAACAGGAACTGATGAAACATCTACAACAGAAGAGTCATCAACAACTGAAACAACAACACAGGCACCGACAACAGAAGTGCCAACAACAGAAGCTCCTACAATTAACCCTGATTTCGTAATTGAAAACGGAGTCCTTACAGGGTACAAAAAGGCAGCAACAGATACAACAAATAAAGAAATTGTAATTCCTGCAAGTGTTACAAAGATTAATGCAAATGTATTTTATCAGTATAAATATATTGAAAAGGTAACATTTGAACAGGGTTCATTACTTCAGGAAATTGGAGAAAATGCTTTTAAAGAATGTACAGCATTAAAGACAATTGAATTACCTGAAGGATTGCAGATTATTGGAATTGAAGCATACAGAGGATGTAGTGCCGTTACGGAAATTAAATTACCGACAACAATAAAGTATATTTATAAGAGAGCTTTTTATGGAATTAAAAAAGTAAAAGAATTAACTTTGCCTGAGGGCTTGCAGAAAATAAATTATCATGCATTTTACAAAATGACAGGGCTTACAAGTCTTACAATTCCAAGCACGGTGACAAGTACATATGAAATAATCGGCAAAGGGGCAAATGTTACAACAGTTACATTTGCTAATGGAATGACAAAAGTTCCAAACAGAGTTTTACTTAATGCAAATTCAGTAAAAAAAGTTATATTACCGGAAACACTTACTTCAATTGGATATCAGGCATTTAGCGGATGTACTCAATTATCAACAATAAATATGGTTCAAACAATTAAGACAATTGGAGAAAGTGCATTTAAGAATTGTACATCACTTAAAAAACTTACATTATATAAAACAGTTAAGAAAATAGGTGCAAATGCTTTTACAGGAGCAACAAATCTGACACTTCTTGTATTTTCAAATTCAACAGGAAAAAAATATGCAAGAGTAAACAATATTCCATGGGAGTATACAGATTCTGAAAAAGAAAGAATGGCTGAGGATTTGAGAGTATATGATATGCTTGTAAATAGTGGAATTAAGTCAGTAAAAGACAAATACATATTATTGTCACTTAAAAATTATGTGCCACAGGGAACCTGTGTTATTGGAAAATATGTTGTAGTTTCAATGTATCACAAGAATTTGACAGCAAAATCAATACTTTTGATATATGATAAACGGGGTAATTTCGTAAAGAAACTTAAATTGACAATAAAAGACCATGTAGGTTCAGTAACAAATGTAAAGAAAAATTTAGTAGTAGGTATAAATAACCTTCCGGGTGCAGTAGATAAAGTAGGTATAATTACATATAAAAAACTTTTGAAAGCTAAAAATGGAAAGACAATAAAATTTAGCTATAGAGTAACTCTTAGAGGATGCGCAGACTTTGCAGCATTTGACGGAACTCATTTCTGGGCAGGAAGAAGTGCAAACAGTAATTCGTGCCTTATGTATGGATATAGAGTTAAGCGAAATAAAAAGACAAAACGATTAACATTTACAAATCAATATAACCTTTATGTTCCTGCAAATACACAGGGATTGGTTGTAAATAAGATTTCTGCTACAGAAAGAAAGTTTACATTGTCCCAGTCATACGGAAGAATAGCAGATTCATATTTAATGGTTTATGAACCGGTAAATATTGTGACAGCATCCGCACTTGATACACCGGTTAAAACGGTTGTGCTTCCATCAATGCTGGAAGGAATTTGTGTAAGCGGAAAGAAGACATATGTGGTATTCGAATCTGCAGCAGGCAAATATTGTTCAAATCAGGACAATACGTCAGAAATTCAGATTGATAAAGTAAAAGTAATTAAGACATGGAAATTGCTTGCACTTAACTAATTAAAAAATATCTATGACAGATGCATTGAAAAATGTAGAATAACAAAAATTTCCACAGATTAATTCTTAATTGTGAGGGTTTGTAATATTAACTAAATAACGCTCGCGCTGAATTCAAAAAAATTATCTCAGATAAAAAGCTTTGGCTGGTAAAACTGGAAAATTTCCCAGATATACATATTCACAATATGCTGATTTTAATGCACTACTTTCTAAACAAATTTTGTTACGAAAGTGGTGCATTTTTATGTGTGTAACAAAAGTGGCAACTATTATTAATTATATAAGCCAAAGCTATTTATATCATTATATTTCCCGTTAATTTGACATAAAAAAATTATAATATATAATAAGATTAGTTTATTGTCGGGAATTTAATCTTATATGGATAAACTATAAAAATAAGTGCTTCAGTTTTGGAGGTTATATGAATAAGTACGTGAAAAATTTTGCAAGATACAGATATTTATTAATCGAACTTGTAAAAAAAGGAATTAAGTTAAAGTATAGAAGATCATATCTTGGATTGATATGGACAATGCTTGAACCGTTACTTACAATGATTGTTCTTACAATCGTATTTGGACAGTTGCTTGGTAAAGGTGACAGATTATATCCTGTTTACATTTTGTGTGGACGACTTATATATAGTTGCTTCTCAAGTTCAACAAAGATTGCGATGAGGTCTATCAGGGCAAATCAGGCAATGATAAAGAAAGTTTATGTACCTAAGTATTTGTATCCGCTTTCAAGTTGCATTTATAACTACATTTTATTCTTACTGTCATTAATAGTTCTTGCAGTAGTTTCAGTAGTTTTAGGTGTTCCACTTACATGGCATGTAATTGAAGCGGTTATTCCTTTGACAATTTTGTTTATTTTGTCAATTGGTGCAGGAATGGTATTGTCAACGGTATGTGTATTCTTTAGAGATATGGAATATTTGTGGGATGTTGTGTTGATGCTTGTTATGTACTGCTCAGCAATTTTCTACAAAATCTCAAGTATGGGACAGGGATTAATTCTTATCAAATTAAATCCGCTTTACGGAATTATCAGTAACTTCAGAGCTGTATTGTTAGAAGGTCATTCTATGTTTAACAGTTATAGTTACGGAGTGTCAAATTTAAAATTATTTGCATACTCAGGAACTTGTAGTGTTGTATTACTGATATTTGGAATATATGTATTTAAGAAAAATCAGGATAAGTTTATTCTTCATATTTAGGAGGAGTTATGGCAAAGAATGATGTAGCTCTTAGAGTTAATGATGTTAGTATTTGTTTTAATTTAAGCAAAGAAAAAGTTGATAATTTTAAAGAATTATTTATAAAGAAATTAAAAGGCGAAAAGCTTCGTTTTAATGAATTTTGGGCGTTAAAAGATGTTTCGTTTGAGTTGAAAAAAGGCGAACGTCTCGGAATACTTGGACTTAATGGAGCAGGAAAAAGTACGCTTCTTAAAGTAATTGCAGGTGTTTATAAGCCAACAAAAGGTTCAGTGCAAAGATATGGACATATGGCACCTATGATTGAACTTGGTGCAGGATTTGATCCTAACTATACAGGTAGGGAAAATATATTCTTATATGGCTCGGTTCTTGGATTTTCAAAAGAATTTTTAATGTCAAAATATGATGAAATTCTTGAATTTTCTGAGTTAGGAGAATTTATAGACGTTCCAATTAAAAACTATTCTTCAGGTATGAAGGCAAGACTTGGATTTTCAATTGCTACAGTTGTAGAACCGGAAATTCTTATTTTAGATGAGGTATTATCAGTTGGTGATGCTAAATTTAGAAAAAAATGCGAAAAGAAAATGAAAAAAATGTTTGATCATGGGGTTACAGTTTTATTTGTATCACATAGTTTGGCTCAGGTTAAGAGATTGTGTAACAAGGCAATCATTTTGGAACATGGTCAGTTAATTGCCAAAGGTGATATAGATGATGTTGTAGAAATTTATGAAAAGAAGATAGGCGATTAGAAAGCCTTTGATAGGAGTGCAGTTATGAATTATAAGACAAAAGGAACGTGTTCAAGAGAAATTAGTTTTGATGTTGTTGATAATAAAGTTACTAATGTAAGATTTCTTGGAGGATGCAGTGGAAATACACAGGGAGTTGCTGCATTAGTCGAAGGAATGGATGTGAACGAAGCAATTAAAAGAATGGATGGAATTGATTGTGCAGGAAGAGGAACTTCATGTCCGGACCAGCTTGCAAAGGCATTAAAATTGTACTTAGAAGAAAATAAATAAAGGAACAGGTGTAACGTGTTAGGAATAATTGGAGCGATGGACAACGAAGTCCAGGAATTAAAAAATGAAATGCCGGATGCGAAAATTACATCAGTTGCAGGAATGGATTTTTATGAAGGACATATTCATGACAAAGATGTAGTTGTTGTAAAGTGTGGTATTGGAAAGGTAAATGCAGCTATATGCACACAGATTCTTGCAGACAGATATAAAGTAGATTCTGTTATTAATACAGGAGTTGCAGGCTCGTTAAATAGTGATATTGATATTTGCGATATTGTTATATCAAAGGATGCCATTGAGCATGATATGGATGTGACGGCGTTAGGCTATGAACGTGGAGTTATCCCTGATATGGACAACTCTGTATTTCATAGTGACATCAGATTAATTGATGTAGCAGTCAAAAGTATAGAAGAGGCAAATCTTTCTGTTAAGGTATTTACAGGAAGAGTTGTTTCAGGCGACCAGTTTATTGCCGGTAAGGAAAAGAAAGATGATTTGGTAAATACATTTGCCGGAGATTGTGCAGAAATGGAAGGTGCTTCTATAGCACATGCAGCATATGTTAACAATATTCCATGTCTTATAATCAGAGCGATTTCTGATAAGGCAGATGGAAGTGCAGAAATGGATTACCCTACATTTGAAAAGAAAGCAGCGGCTAATTCAATTAAAATATTAAAACAGTTAATTAAGAATTTGTAGAAATTTGACGAACGATTTATAGTGTTAAAAGACCTCTTGTATGATAAAATTTTATTGTATAAAGGAAACAGAAAACAAAGTTTAAGCATTAATGTTTCCGACTATCGGCCACCAACAAAAGGCTGGTCAATACATATCGTACGAGGAGGTTTTTTATGTTTGACAAATGTATGTCATGTTTTACTGTTAATATGGAAAAAATCACATCAATAATTGAAAATAAAGCGTACTTCCTATGTTTATTAGGAAGTATTTTTTTAGTAGGAATTGTAAGTAAATGTCTGGTAATGCGGATTTTTGGTAAAATGATTAAAAAGGCAGAAAATATGGATAGCCCAAAAAGTAATATTCTTCGCCAGATAAAATTGAAATTTGAGAGTATTAAAACCATAAACGGCACGGTGGCTAATCCCATGCTTTTAGTAAGTAGGTACATAAATAAGTGTAAAATAGGCATATTTTATCTTGATTCCATAAATAAAATTATTAGCTGGTGTGGATTTTTGTGTGTGGCAATAGGCGGATTATGTGGATATATACTGTATAATCAGGGATACGGAAAGACAACGGCGATGTCGTATATTCTTGTAGGATTTTATTTTGCACTTGCATTATTTGTAGTTGAAAATACAATTCATACAAATGACAGAAAAACAGAACTGATATATGTTATTACGGATTTCTTTGAAAATAGTGTTAATTTGCGAGAGCAGATTAGTAGGCGGGAAAATGATTACAACATAGAAATCGGTAGCAGCAAAAATGAGCAGGAATCGGAACAGAATGTTAATGTAAATGAAATAAATAATACAAATAAAAAAATAGAAAATGAAAAACAGGGTAGAATAAATATTACAAAAGAACAGGAGAGAATAATCAACGAAGTTTTAGGAGAATATTTGCAGTAAAGATTTAAATGGTTTTGCAAAAATAAATTAAGATTTAATCATATAAGTTTTGTAGAAATGTTTACAGGTTCAATTGTATAATTTATATAGAAATATTCGCAGGTTGAAACAAATATGTTTTAAGGAAATATTCGCAGATTAAGCAAAATAGTTTCGGGGATATATTCTCGGGTTGACTCCAATAAAATTGTTTCAATAAATATGCTAAAAACATTGACATATGACGACAAAATATTTATTGTATATATGTTAGAGAGAATTTGAAGGAAATTTTACCGGTCGGCATGAATATTATATTATGTCGATAAATAAACGCTTTACCGGACACTGTGGATTTAGTGGAGAGATACCATGACAGTTTGCAAGGTGTACGGGATAGCAGGATTTGAAATGACGGAGGAAAAAGATATGGCTAAGGTAACATTTGATTACTCAAAGGCATCAAAATTCATCTCAGATGATGAAGTAGTAGCAATGAAGAAAATCGCAGAAGATGCAAAAGAAGTTTTGGTTAACAAATCAGGAGCAGGAAATGATTTCTTAGGATGGATTGATTTACCTGTAGATTATGACAAGGATGAATTTGCAAGAATTAAAGCAGCAGCTAAGAAGATTCAGAGTGATTCAGAAGTTTTAGTTGTTATTGGTATTGGTGGCTCATATTTAGGAGCAAGAGCAGCAATTGACTTCTTAAGACATGGTTTCTATAACAATGTATCAAAAGAAATCAGAAAAACACCTGAAATTTACTATGCAGGAAATAGCATTAGCCCTGCATACTTAAAGGGATTATTAGATGTTGTTGGAGACAGAGATTTCTCAGTTAACATTATTTCTAAGTCTGGTACAACAACAGAACCTGCTATCGCATTTAGAATTTTCAAGGAAAAACTTGAAAAGAAATATGGCAAAGAAGAAGCAGCAAAGAGAATTTACGCTACAACAGATAAGGCAAAGGGAGCTCTTAAGAATCTTGCAACAGAAGAAGGATATGAAAGCTTCGTAGTACCTGATGATGTAGGTGGACGTTTCTCAGTTCTTACAGCAGTAGGTTTGCTTCCAATCGCAGTAAGTGGTGCTGATATAGATAAATTAATGGAAGGTGCTGCAAGCGGAAGAGAAAAAGCTTTAAACAATACATTTGAAGATAACGATGCAGTAAAATACGCAGCAATCAGAAATATTTTATTAAGAAAAGGAAAATCAATTGAAATTACAGCTAACTATGAACCAAGTTTACATTACTTTGGTGAATGGTGGAAACAGCTTTATGGTGAAAGCGAAGGAAAAGACCAGAAAGGTATTTTCCCTGCAGCAGTTGATTTGACAACAGATTTACATTCAATGGGTCAGTTCATTCAGGACGGATCAAGACTTATGTTTGAAACAGTTGTAAATATTGAAAAGACAGATGCTGATATCGTAATTCAGGAAGAAGCAGATGATCTTGACGGATTAAATTACTTAGCTGGAAAAGATATGGATTTTGTTAACAAGAGTGCAATGAATGGAACAATTCTTGCTCATACAGATGGTAATGTTCCTAACCTTATGGTTAATGTACCTGAACAGAACGAATTCTATCTTGGAGAATTATTCTACATGTATGAATTTGCATGTGGTGTAAGTGGATATATTCTTGGAGTAAATCCATTTAATCAGCCGGGTGTAGAAAGCTACAAGAAGAATATGTTTGCATTACTTGGAAAACCGGGTTATGAAGACATGACAGCAGAATTACAGAAAAGACTTTAATTATAAGATAACACGGAGCGATTCGTGTTATATCCGGTAAATTTAAATAGTATATAAATATCCCCTCCGTATCGGTTATCCGGTAAAGAGGGGATATGTTTTTAATAAGGCTTTTTTGTCAAGAATGATTTTGACCCCAACATCTTAATCTTCTTCGATAATATAAAAATCTAAATAATCAAAATCAATATGTTCAATAAAACTGTCCTGATAAAATCTGGTTCGTGAAATGCGTTTGAATTCATCAATATTATTATCAAGCCAGATTGGATTGCTTAAATCAAATTCCTCGCAAATATCTTCAAGTGCTTTGAAAACTTTGTGAGTTCTCGTCATCTCAGGGTTATCTATTTCGATTGTGGTATTTTTTATCATTTTATTATTTTTAAAGGTTCTTCCCCATATTCTAAACATATAAACTATCTCCTGTTTCATATTTTACTAATGTAAAGATGCCGGATAATTGTGAGAGTGCGTAGCACTGAACAATCTGTAGGCATCATAGTCGTGGCGGTTAACCCTGACATCATTTAATTAAAGGTAATTTTATACGAAATGATAAAACATGTAAAGAATATATTAGTAATCTGTTATGGCTTATAAAGTAGTATAGTGGAAATAAAAATTACAATATGGTATACTAAATCATTAAGGTGCGTTAGAAACGTTGTAAGCTTTTTATTTTAAAGATATACAAATATAAGGCGGAGATGAAGAATAAAGCAAATTAGAGGTGCTTATATGTTAAATGATAAAAAAGTAGCATTGAATGGAAAAATTACAAAGTATTTGAGGTGGCCTATTAACCTTAGTGTGCTTTGGATAGTAGTAACGGCTATAATATTTTTTATTGACAAAAGAGCCGGAGTGGTTATGGCGTTTGCAACAATTTTGTTTATTGTAATAGCGATTGTTATGATGCTTAGATTTTATCCAAATATCAAAAGATATCTTGTGGATTTTGGCGCAGAGTATAGTCAGATACAAAGACAGATGATGCATGAATTTGAAATTCCTTATGCGTTACTTGATTGTAATGGAAAGATGCTGTGGCATAATAGCGAAATGGAAAAGGCGTGCGAAACTAAACTTTTAAATATGAGGGGAATTGAATCTATATTTAAAGAGTTTACAAAGGATAAATTTGAATTTACAGAAGAAAAGAAAGAGTTCAAAGTTGAGTATAATGAAAAAATATATAGAGCTGTGCTAAAGAAGTTTAAAATGAAAGATGCAGTTGATGAAGTGCCTATCGCAGTACTTGATTCAGATGATGACGATGCGGATATGTTTGCACTTTATTTATTTGATGATACAAGAATTCAGCAATTATCTAAGGAAAATAAAAATGATAAGATGATACCGGGACTTATCTACATAGATAATTATGAAGAGGTTCTTCAAAGTATTGAAGATGCCAGAAGAACACTGTTAGTTGCATTGATTGATCGACAGATACAGCGATATTTTGCAGAAATGGACGGTCTGGTAAGAAAACTTGAAAAAGACAAATACTTTGTAGTTGTTAAGGCTAAAAATATAGCAATTATGCAGAGTAAAAAATTCTCACTTCTTGATGATGTAAAGAATGTTAAGATAGGTAATGAGCGAACAGCTACAATCAGTATTGGATTCGGAATGGGTTCAGATTCGTATGTTCAGAATTACACGTCAGCCACAGCAGCTATCGATATGGCACTTGGCAGAGGTGGTGACCAGGCAGTATTAAAAGATGGCGCAAAGATATATTATTATGGCGGTAAGAGCAAATCTGTCGAAAAGAATACCAGAGTAAAAGCCAGAGTAAAAGCTCATGCATTAAGAGAATTAATTGAAACAAGAGATAAAGTATTCATTATGGGACATCATTTGGGTGATAATGATTCTTACGGTGCAGCAATTGGTTTGTATAGAGCCATAACTACAATGGGTAAAAAAGCTTATGTGGTAACGGGAACTATGAGTTCTTCAGTAAAACCTTTGATTGATAAGTTTACGACAGATAATGGCTATGAAGAAGATATGTTTATTGCAGGAACATTGGCTACAACTATTTTAGAAAAAAATGATATGCTCATTGTAGTTGACTGTAATAGAGCAGGATATACTGAATATCCTGAATTAGTGAGAAGAGCACAAACACTTGTAGTAATAGATCATCATAGACAAAGTGCAGATGCAATAGAAAATGCACATTTATCATACATTGAACCATATTCATCATCAGCATGTGAAATGGTTACTGAAATTATGCAGTATATGGTTGATTCAGTTAAAATGAAACCGTATGAGGCAGATGCATTGTATAGCGGAATTATGATGGATACAAATAATTTTTCTAACAGAACAGGTGTAAGAACATTTGAGGCAGCAGCTTATTTGCGAAAAAATGGAGCTGATATTGTCAGAGTTAGAAAAATGTTTAGAGATGATATTGGAGATTATAAGGCAAAAGCTAAGGCTATTCAAAATACAGAGATATTTATGGATAAATACGCTATAGCCATTTGCCCGTCTGAAGGAACAAGTATGCCGACAGTTGTTGGAGCACAGGCAGCGAATGAATTGCTTAATATTAAAGGCATAAAGGCAGCGTTTGTATGTACGTTTTATAATGAAAAAGTATATTTAAGCGCAAGGTCAATAGATGAAGTTAATGTTCAGTTAATTGCAGAAAGATTAGGCGGTGGAGGTCATATGAATCTTGCCGGAGCACAGATTGAAGATTGTACATGTGAACAGGCAAAGACCTTGATAAAAGAGATTATTCAGGATATGACTGATGAAGGTGAAATATAGTTATTTACACAAGTGATATTTGACCTTAACATTAATATAGTTTGCCAGATCGAATTTGAAAAAATGAAATTAATTGCTTAGATATAATAAGTTTATTGCTTTGAAAGGAGACACGAATATGGAAGTTATTTTATTAGAAGATGTTAAAGCGTTAGGAAAAAAAGGTGAAGTAGTAAAGGTAAGCGATGGATATGCTAAAAACTTTATTTTAAAGAAAAAACTTGGCGTAGAAGCAAATAGCGCAAATAAAAATGATTTAAAACTTCAAAAAGCTAATGAAGCAAAGGTTGCTCAGGAAAAATTGGATGCAGCAAAAGCTTTGGCAGAAGAATTAAAAGATAAAAAGGTAGTTATAAAGATTAAAGCCGGAAATGGAGACCGTGTATTTGGCTCAATTTCTGCAAAGGAAATAGCAGCAGAAACAAAGAAGCAGCTTGGTTTAGAAATTGATAAAAAGAAGATTGTTATGGAAGAAGGAATTAAAAATCTTGGAGTCCATACAGTAAAAGTTAAATTGCACAAGGATGTAATGGCAACTTTAGACATAAAGGTTGAAGCTTTATAGGAGATAATTATTAATGGAAGATCCAATAGTAAAAAAAATACTACCTCATAGCTATGAAGCAGAACAGGCAGTAATAGGTTCGATGATTATGGATCCGGATGCTGTTCCGATAGCTATGGAGTTGATAAATAAAGATGATTTTTTTAACAGACAATATGGATTGCTCTTTGGGGCAATGACAGAATTGTACCGTGAAGGAAAAAATGGAGATTTGGTTACCATAAAGGCTAAATTGGAAGAGATGGATGTTTCTAGTGAAGTAATCAGCCTTGATTTTATCAGGGAAATATTAGAAATGGTACCGACTTCAGCAAATATAAAGCAGTATGCGACTATTGTATATGAAAAAGCAATGTTGCGTAAATTAATAAAAGTAAATGATAATATTTCAGCTAAATGTTATGCAGGAACGGATAAGCTTGAAGATATAATGGAGAGTACTGAAAAAGAAGTTTTTGAAGTGCTTAGATCACGTTCAAGTGGCGACTTTGTCCCAATTAATAAAGTAGTTGCTAATGTATTTGATAAATTAGAACAGGCATCGCTTACAAAGGGAACTGTTACAGGTTTAGCAACCGGATATATATATCTTGATAATCAGTTATCCGGATTGCAGCCATCAGACTTTATTTTGATTGCGGCAAGACCTTCAGTTGGTAAAACAGCATTTGCACTTAACGTAACAGAGCATATAGCTATACGTAAGCCGAATGCAGTCGCTATATTTAGTTTGGAAATGTCAAAGGAACAGTTGGTTAACCGTCTTATATCACAGCATTCAATGGTAAGTTCTCAGAAAATGAGAGCAGGAGAACTTAATGAATCTGAATGGGAAAAAATTGTAGAAACAGCGGATATTATAGGAAATTCAAATATTGTAATTGACGATACGCCAAGTATTACGATTGGTGACCTTCGTTCCAAATGCAGAAAGTTTAAATTAGAAAAAGATATACAGCTTGTGGTTATTGACTACCTACAGCTTATGAGAGGAAATGGTAATTATCCAAGCCGTGAACAGGAAATTGCGGATATTTCAAGATCATTAAAGGGAATTGCCAGAGAGTTGAATATTCCGGTAGTTGCACTTTCACAGCTTAACCGAAGCGTAGAATCGAGACCTGACCATCGACCTATCATGGCCGATTTGCGAGAATCAGGTTCTATCGAGCAGGATGCCGACGTTGTAATGCTTTTATCAAGAAAATACAACAAAGAGGACGAAACAGAAGACAGAAATACTATTATTGTGGATGTTGCTAAGCAAAGAAACGGTCCTGTAGGAGCTATAGAATTATTATGGTTACCTGAATATACAAAATTCGAGACAAAAGCAAGAGAGTAGATTTGCTTGTTTGTCCGCATTTTAAAACAAATGTGAGAGAATAATTATTATATTGTTAATCAAACAACTGGTGAAAAATATAGGTTCAAAATAAATGCGAGAGAATAATTATGCTAAGCCATATGCGAATTTGAACGAAAAAGATGAGATGTTTACACTCATTTGACGGCATTCGTCATTTGCTTAAAAAATAATTGAATATGGGACTGCCAATTCGTTGAATTGAGTAATAGTCAGAATTATACTAATGTTAACAATAATTTGGAAATTATTGTTAACATTATTTTTTTGGAGGGGAAAATGGGAACACGACGATATATTATTTCAGATGCATCTAAAATGCTAAAGGTAGAATCTCATGTGTTAAGATATTGGGAAGAAGAACTTGAGATAAAGATTCCCAGAAATGAAATGGGACATCGATATTATACGGAAGAAAATATTGAATTACTTCGGAAAATAAGAGATTTAAAAGAACAGGGATATGGTCTAAGAACTATAAAAATGATGATTAATGGAGAAATTGACATTAATCGTTCTAATCCTAATACAGTCAACATTAGAAATCTTTTTGACAAACCAAAGAGTGAAAAAAATACATTTTATAAAGAAGATGAAGAAGGATGTAATAATGGTGTAAATAATAAAGAAATTATGGATACAAAAACAAAAGATAATAGTGGAGACATAGAAAAATATAGAGGATTAGAAAATAAAACATCTTTAACTGAAAGTGTTAGCTCAGAAAGTAAAATGCAGCAATTTCAGGAAATTATGGGAAACATAGTTTCGAGAGCCTTAGAGGAAAATACCGAAAGTATAGTTACCAGAGCGATAAATAAGTCGACACAGAATATGTCTAAAGAAGTGAGTGATTGTGTGAGCGAAAAAGTATTGAAAGGTGTAGATTATATTATTAGAATGCAGGATGAAAGAGAAGAAGAACGTTATCGAAAAATAGATGAAGTAATAAGAAAAAAACAAAGAAAGTCCAGAAAAGAGCGAAAAATGGAAAGCCGCATTAATAAAGATGAAAAAGTTATGAACAAAAAAGCTGAAAGGGCTCGAAAAAAAGCCGAAAAAGTGCGAGTAAAGTCTGAAAAAAATAGGGAGAAGTCTAAAAAATTGGCGTTTAGCACATTGAGTAAATGAAATTATGTACATAATGTACAAATTGTGACTAAATTATTAAAAAATATTGACTAAATGACGAAAAGTATTATAATAATACTATCATAAAGAAAACGTTTTAAACATTTAATACATAAGGGTTTTCTATGTAGATGCAAGTAAATACAGAGGAGGAAACAGCAATGGAATACGCGATATACGCGACGGTGGGTTTGCTCTCTGGATTATGCTTTTACTATCTGGCGAGATACCAGATACAAGTAAGAAGTATATATGATACAGAAAATAAAGGACAACGAATAAACAACATAGGTTACAGAATAGCATGGATGGTGGTTCCGGCAGTATTGTTTGTAGGTATAGCCCTTAAAGAATTTGATTACTGGCAGACAGTGCGATATATGCTTATCATATTGATGGCAATAAATGTAGCAGGAATTGATATGTTGATAAGAAGAATACCTAATGCATTATTATTAGGAATGTTACTTTTACAAATATGCAACATAGTAATTACAAGTGGTGGGTTAGATGTGTTTATGGATACATTTTTTAATTCATTTATGGGATTGATAATTGCATATGTAATATTTGTTATTCCGGGGTTCTTTAAATTGAGGATTGGGGCTGGCGATGTGAAATATAGCGCCGTAATTGGTTTTATGTTGGGCCTTCAAGGATATGTTGAAGCAATGGCAGTGATGGGTTTTACAATATTTATCTATTATTTGTTCTTAAAAATCACAAGAAGAGGCAACTTAAAAACAGCAGCTCCTATGGCACCGTTTTTATCGGGAGGGGTTTTGGTTTCATTATTTTTCCCGTTAATTTATTAAATTTATAATTAAGCACGACGGAGTAAAAGAGAGTCGTATGCAAGAAGGAGGAAATATTATGAGAGATGTAAAGAATTTCTTAATGGATGAAGATGGACAGGGTATGGTTGAATATGGTCTTATCATCGGATTAGTAGCAATCGTTGTAATTGGTGCTTTAACACTTTTAGGACCAAAGATTGGTGGATTATTCAATAAAGCTGGTGATGCATTGAATAATGCAGGACACTAATATTGTTAATCAATACATAGATATTGTACAATAATGAAGCAAATTAAAATAGAGGGGCGTTTGCCCCTCTATTTTGAAATATGGGATAATTATTTAAGAGGTAGCATCAATGAAAAAAGAGAATGGACAATCAGCTGTTGAATTTGCTTTGGTTTTACCTATATTACTTTTAATTGTGTGTGGAATTTTGGATTTCGGGTGGTTGTTTTACAATCAGTTATCAGTTGAAAATGCCTGCAGAGAAGGTGCAAGAGTCGGATGTGTAAATTCTCAGGATGCACAGCTGACACAGATAGTAACCAACAAGGTAGAGGCGATACTTCCGGATAATTTAGATCCGGTTAAAGTTGACGTTAAACTAACAAATCCAACCAGCCCGCTTGAAGGAGATCTACAGGTAAACGTAAAAGCAGAGATGACAACATTAACACCGGTTTTGGGAGTCGTATATGGAAAGACAAAGGAGCTCTCATATACGGTAACAATAAAAACAGAATCGTAGATTAATAAAATACTAAAAATAAGAAACAGAGGGGTACAATTACCATGAAGAGAATTTATTTGATTGCACTTATAAGTGCATTGGTTGCAGGAATCGCAACATATATGTTTGCACAATCAGTCATAAGTAATAATGATCCTAACAAGGATAAATCAGAGGTGGTGTATGCGATAACAGATGTTCCGGCGGGAACACAGGTTACGGCTGGTAATGTTAACACTTATTTTAGCACAAGAATGATAGATAATGCAGCAATTGTAGATGGAGCCGTAAGAAGCCTTGATGAGGTTGTAGGTAATACATCATCAGGATATATTTATGCAGGAGAGCAGGTATCTATCAAGCGCTTTGGAACTGAACAGGAAGCAAATGCAGGGTTGTCATACAATCTTCCGGATGGAATGGTTGCGTACAGTATGTCTGCAGAAGGCGTTACAGGTGTAGACGGATACATTTTACCTGGGGATACGGTAAATATTTTAGCAATGAAGACAGGAGACGGCAAGGCTACTGTCGATACAGTTTTAAGTGATGTTAAAGTGTTAAAAATATCAACAAATGACGTAAATGTAGATACATCGAATGCGATAGTTACATATTCATCAATTACAGTAGAGTTATCATATGAAGATGCGGATATTTTATACGGAGTAGAAAATTCAGGAGAATACTCAGGATATAAACTTATATTAAATAAGAGAACTGCGGAGGATGGAGAATAATATGGAAAGTGTAAAGGTTGTTATTATTTCAGAAGATACATCAATTCGTGTTAATTTGAAAAAAAAGTTAGCAGATAAAGATATTCAGATTGTTGGTTATGCAGATTTTAAGGACGAATCAAGATTAAAGATAGACGGACTGTTTCCGGATGTAGTTATTGTAGGTGTTAAAGTTCCGATTGATCCTGAAGTATTTTCATTTGTTGAAAGTATGAAATTCCAGAGTAAGGGATGCGCGGCTGTAATAGCTACAGATGACGTGACTGTTGATTTAGTAAATTATGCAGCAAGATTTGGAATTAGACAGGTGTTGCCTTTAGATATGAAGGATAATGAATTTTATTCAAGAGTAGTACAGGTTAATGAATATGAAAAAGTAATTCAGGCACAGTTAAATATTCAGAAGAGAGTAAGATCAAAAGTAATTGCATTTTTCGGATGTAAAGGTGGCACAGGAAAATCTGTAATGGCAACAAATCTTGCAGTTGCGTTATCAAAGCGAGGAAGTAACGTTATTCTTTTGGACATGGATTTAAGATTTGGAGATCAGAATATTCTATTGGATTTGGAGCCTAAGGATACAATTGTTGAATTGGCACAGGACCCTGAAGGTATATCAATAGAGAGAGTTAATGCCTTTAGTATAATGCATTCATCAGGTGTAGTTTTACTTGCAGCGCCAAAAAGTCCTGAATATGCTGAATATATAAAGCCGGATCATATTACAAAGGTTATTCGTAGTGTAAGACCATATTATGAATATGTACTAGTTGATTTGGGTTCAAACTTTAGTGATGAAACTATAGCAGCATTACAGGAATGTGATGAAATTATGATTGTAAATAATCCGGATATTTTATCGCTTAAGGCAGCAAAATCAGCTGTGAGCATATTGGAACAGTTGGGAATAAAAGAAAAAGCAAGATTAATAATGAATAAAAATGTTAACAGTTTAATCCGAATGAAGGATTTTGAATCTATGCTGGAAATACCGTTTTATGCTTCAATATCAGCTGATAAAATGTTTAACAGCAGCGTAAATAAAGGAGAACCGTTCGTATTAAGAACCAGCAGAACGGTGGCAGCAAAAGAATTCTCAAGCTTTATACAAAGGGTTATTGCTGATAAAGGAGAGTAAAAGGTCGGAGGTTAATCGAATATGGGATTACTAGACATAATTGAAAAAAATAAAGAGGAAAATGGAGAAGAAACATCTACAACCAAACAGGAACAAAAAAAGGTTGAAGAAGTAAAAGAAGTAAAAGTAGAAGATCCATATGATGCCGTAAAGAAAAAAATTCATGGAAGAATTATTTTAGCCTTGAATAGAGCAGGAAAGGCTACTGTTGACAGAGATGAAATGGAAAAACTTCTTACTGAAGAGGTTGACAAGGATGAGTACAATATTCCAAGAGTAGAAAGAAAATCAATTGTAAAGAGTTTGTTGGATGATATATTGGGATATGGTCCTATTCAAGATTTAATTGATAGTGATAGTTGTAGTGAAATAATGGTCAATGGTCCAAACCGAGTATATATTGAACAAAAAGGTAAATTAGTTCTTACAGATATAAAATTTAGAGATGAAGAGCATCTTATGAATATTATTGACAGAATTGTCACACAGGTTGGTAGACATGTAGATGAGGCCAGTCCTATGGTTGATGCCAGACTTCCGGATGGTTCCCGTGTAAATGCCATCATTCCTCCAATTTCACTTATTGGAGCTGTACTTACAATTCGAAAATTCAGTTCAACACCGGTAACAGCAGCACAATTAGTAGAATGGGGTTCATTAAACCCTGTAATGCTTTCATTTTTAGAGGCGTGTGTTAAGGGAAAATTAAACATAGTAGTATCTGGTGGTACCGGCTCAGGTAAGACAACATTGTTAAATGTGTTATCATCATATATTCCTGAAGATGAACGTATTGTAACAATAGAAGATGCTGCAGAAGTTCAGTTGCATCAGGATCATGTTATTACACTTGAATGTAGACCGGCAAACCTTGAAGGTAAAGGTGCGATAACAATCAGATCTCTTGTAAAGAATGCATTAAGAATGAGACCTGACCGTATAATTGTCGGGGAAGTTCGTTCAGAGGAAACATTAGACATGCTTCAGGCTATGAATACAGGTCATGATGGTTCATTAACAACAACTCATGCTAACTCGCCTAGAGATGCAATGGCACGTATTGAGACTATGGTTATGATGTCAGGTATGGAATTGCCGGTTAAGGCAATCAGGGATCAGGCGTCATCGGCCATAGATTTAGTTATACAGCAGAGCAGACTTAGAGATGGATCCAGAAAGGTAACTTCAATTACTGAGGTTGTTGGTATGGAAGGAGATGTTGTAAGTTTGCAGGATATATTCGTTTATGAGACGGATGGAACATTGGATTCAAGAGGAAAGTTTAAGGGACAATTTAGAGCAACAGGTGTAGTTCCAAAGTGTATTGAAAAGATTAGAGGAAATGGGGTTGTTGTAAAGAATGAATGGTTTGCAAATTAGTACGATTTTCTTTGTTGTAGTTATGATGATTGTTACATTTGTACTTGTAATAACGATAGTTGGTAAAATAACGGAAAGCAGTAGAAATGTAAAACGAAGAGAAGACTACATTGTAGGAAAGAAAAAAGAAGAAAAGAAGGCTGAAAATACTAAAAGCCAAAAAAATAATAAAAAACAAACATTAAGTAATAAAGGTGCATTTACCAAGCTGAATAAAATTTTAGCAGAGGAATTAGAGAAAAGCGATATTTCAAAAAAACCGGAAGATTTTATAATTATATGGATTGTAGTAACTTTTGTGCCGGGATTATTATTTATGCTTATATTTAAAAATCAGTTAATTGCACCTATGCTTATGGTAATTGGAGCTGTTGCACCAATTATATATATAAAAAGTAAGCAAAAAAAGAGAAGAGATACATTTGAATCACAGTTAAGTGATGCTTTAATGATTGCAAGTAACTGTTTGAAGTCCGGTTTAACATTTAATCAGGCAATGGACACAATTTCAAGCGAATGTGAAGAACCAATAAAATCAGAATTTAAGAGAACAGTTAACGAAATAACATTTGGTAGTTCGCAGGATGTTGCATTAGAAGCAATGGCCGGAAGAGTAAAAAGTGAAGATTTTGATCTTGTAGTTTCAGCTGTTAGTATTCAAAGACAGACTGGTGGTAACTTATCAGAAATACTTGACACAATAGCAGGGACAATTCGTGAGCGATACAAGATTAGAGGTGAGATAAAGACTATGACCGGGCAGGGTAGAGTTTCAGGAATTATAATCGGAGCATTACCAGTTGCACTATTACTTATAATGAGTTTGATTAATAAAGAACTTATTATGAATTTATTTACTACATCAACGGGAAATATTCTTTTACTTATATCTGTTGGATTGGAAACTGTTGGTGCAATTATTATTAATAAAATTGTTACGATTAAGTTCTAAAAGGAGAAAAAAATATGGAATTTATGGTATTAGCAATTAGTGCGTTTGTTTTCTTTATTGTTTCCTCCATTGGATATAATAAAGGAACAGAGATTGATGACAAGGAAAGAAAAATAGAATACATAAGTGGCAAGAAAAAAATTCAAAGCGAAAAAGAGGGTGAAAAGTCTTCAAAAAGGTTTTTGCAATCTCAAATACAGGCAATTAATAATTATGCCAATAAAAGTGCAGCTAATGTAAAGAAAAATGCAAAATATAAAGCTGCGGAAAAACAATTAAGATTAGCGGGACTATCTATAAGTCCGGAAAACTTTTTCTTTTATAAGAAGGCTATCATGGCTTTGATAATGGTAGTTATGACATTTATAGCTGTTATTACAAAGATTCCACTTTTAGTATTAGTTGGATTGTTAATAGCTTTACTGCTCCCTAACATGTATTTAAATGTAAAGGTTAAAAGCTATCAGCAGGGAATTAGGGATCAGTTACCGGATGCAATGGATTTATTGGGTGTTTGTATAGAATCAGGATTAAGCTTTGATGCTTCACTACTAAAAGTATCTGAAAGAATGAAGGGACCATTTATAGATGAGTTATTAAAACTCTATAGACAGATTCAGATGGGTGTTCCAAGGGGTGAGGCATTAAAAAATATGGCAAATTCATCAGAAATTCCAGAATTAAAGACTTTTATTGCAGCCCTGGCACAGGCAACTCAGCTAGGTATTCCGATGAATAACATTATGAAGGTTCAGTCGGAAACACTTAGGGAAACAAGAATGCAGATGGCAAGAGAAAAAGGTCAGAAAGCTCCTGTTAAGATGCTTTTGCCTATGGTAGGACTTATTTTCCCAGTACTGTTTATTGTAATCTTAGGACCAGTTGTAATTAACATTATGAACATGGGACTTTTTTAAAGAAAAAAAGAAAAAATTATTTGATTTAATAATGCAAATTTGTAAAAAAAGTGATAGAATCGAGGTATGGATATGATTATAAAATGTTGTAATCAGATTATATGTACAGAGGCTGAATATGCAAATACATTTTTTAAGAGATTTAAGGGGCTTATGGGTCGAAAATCATTGGCTGAAGGTGCAGGACTTTTGATTGAACCATGTAATCAGATACATACTTTCGGGATGAAGTTTGCTATAGATACATTGACATTGGATAAAGATAATGTGATTTTGTATATAGACCATGAAATTCAACCGGGAAAAATAAGAAAAATGGTTTCGAAGGGCAGAAGGGTGTTAGAATTGCCAAGCGGAACTGCAAATAAATATATGTTACAGGTTGGACAAGTTATTTCAGTGGAGTAGGAAACATTGAAATTGGACTCCAGCATTTATACATTTCAATTGAAATGTAAAAAATCTAGGAAAAGGAGTTGAGAAGTATGGCTAAGTTGTCAAGAATAGCTAGACCACAGACCAGGTTTATGCAGAGCAACGAAATTGGGGAGGTTGCAGCAGAAGAGAATGCTTATGGATTTAATCATGCGGTAAGAGGATATGATCCTGAAGAAGTAGATGATTATATTAATAACCTTTTCGGCAACTACAAAAACACACAGAATGTTTTAAATAAACAGAAAGAAGAGTTTGAAACAGAACGAGAAATGCTTCAATGTGAAATCAATGATTTACATGGGAAAAATGGTGCTCTTCAAGAAGAGAATGATGAACTTAAAGCAACAATAGAGGAACTTAGAGAAGAAATATTAGCATTAGCAGAAGGAGCAGGAGATTCACAGCAGAGTGTAGCACCTGCCGCTCCAGTAGAAAAACCGGAACCTGAAATTGTATACGTTGAAGTGCCGGTAGAAAAACCATCTACAGACGATGGAAGTGCTGAGTATGAAGTTCTTTATGCCGAGAATAATGAATTAATTGGAAAGAACAGGACTTTAAGTATTGAGAATGCTAAATTACAAAAGAGTGTCGATGCAAGTGCAATGGAAGCTAAAGCAGCAACTGACAAACTAGGTGAAATTCAAAGCAGATTAGATGAAAGTCAAAATAAATTAGCAGATAATCAGAATAAACTTGAAGAATGTCAGGCCCAGTTAGAAGATAGTCAGGTTCAGTTATTAGAAACTCAGGAAAAGGTAGAAGAAGGTCAGACAAGAATCCAGAGCATGGAAGAAGAGATGACTCAGATGCGTAAGAAGATGGCAGTTGTTGATAGTAAGGAATTAATTGATTCACTTATTTCATCAATGGGAAGTCTTGAATCTGTACTTAAACAAAGACAGGAATAATTATTATATAATAAAAATAGCTGTTATGTTGATACTATTGCATTGACGTGACAGCTATTTTTATGTTTAAAATAATTATTTGAATTTACACTAATATAAGATAAGGGGATTTTTATGTTAAAATTAAAAGAAAAAATAAAAAATACAAATACAAGATATTTTTATTTTTATATATTATTTGCGTTATGTGTTGGAATACTGTCAATAATGATGTCTTATGGTATTTCAGGAAATGATTTTTGGTGGCACATTAAGTCTGGAGAATGGATTGTAGAAAATAAGGCGTTTCCTCGCGAGGGAATATTTTCATGGATGGCAATGGATAAGCATCTTAAATGGTATGCTCATGAATGGTTAGCACAGGTTATATATTATGGAATATATTCATTAGGAGGACAATTGGCAATATATTTTTTCTGCTTTTTTGCAGGAGTATTAATGTTATATATGATTTATAAAGTGGCTAAAGAATATGTACTTAATAATATTATGTATACAGTTTTGATATTTATATTTACTATGATGATTATTAAAAATTATTTCTATGGAAGACCACAGTTATTTAGTTATTTTTTAATTTTTATGGAATTAAAATTTTTATATGATTATATAAATGAAAAAAGTAATAAAGAGATATTTTTTGTTCCTTTATTGGGAATTTTGTGGGTGAATATACATGGGGGGTCATCTAATTTATCATATTTATTATGTTTGTTCTTCTTAATTGCTGGTGTAATTAATTTTGAATTTGGAAAAATAAGCTTTGTTAGATTAGAAAAAAATAAAATATTAACGTTATTAGGGGTTATGGTGGCTACAATAGTGGCAGTATTCATAAACCCATATGGTTTAGATATGGTTCTGTATCCTTATACAAATATGGCAGACAATTTGATGCTTGATTTAATTGCTGAGTGGGGAGCACCTGACGCAAAAAATGTTGCTATACTATTATTTTTCTTTGTTCCATTTGCATTGGGGTTGATCAGCATTATAACAACAGAAAAGAAAATAAGAGGAATTGATTTACTTATATTTGCATTTTTTTCATATATGTTTTTTAGAAGTACACGATTTATAGTAATGTTAGTAATAAGCTATCCATTTTATATTTTTAATTATATACCAAAATTTGGAACATTAAATGAAGTGAAATCCAAAGCCGATAAAGTTGTTGCAACAATTCTTATTGCAGCAGGAATAGGAATGACAGCGTTTGGTGCTGTTAATAGTGTAAGTACATATGATAAAGGCAAACTTATAGAACATGAATTGGACTACAAATTTGTAAAAATCATGAAAGTAGAGAAACCGAAGAGACCATATACAGAATATAATTATGGAGGAGATTTGATATATTATGGGATAGAGGTTTTGGTGGATGGACGAGCTGATGTTTATACAGGAACGCCACTTGAGGACTGGAATAATCTTACAAAACTTACAGTATATTCTGAACCTAATAAAAAATATAATAAGCATACGTTTGTTGAGGATATTATAAAAAAATATAATTTTGATGCATTTTTAGTCGATGTAAACAGACCATTATATCAGTATTTAATTACAAATGCAGATAAATATGAACTGGTAAAGGAAAACAAAGAAACAGCCTATTTTAGAGTAATTAATTAAAAGGGGAATGTGTATGAGGAAAAATATAAAGACAAAGAACGATATTATAGTTTTGGTGCTAATATATATTTTGGTAATAATATTAGCGATTTTTACTACACCTATTGGAAATATGGAGGAAATTTGGAAGTATAATATTTGTCAGGCTATTGTAAATGGAAAACAATTATATAAGGATATAAATTTAGTTAACACGCCTTTAGTCTATTTAATTGGAGCCTTATTCGTTAAAATAAAACCCTGTCTGATTTCCTTTAGAATTATAACAGTAATAATGTGGGCAGCAATGCTACTAATGTTCCATATAATTGCAGCAAAACTAAATCAAAGTAATTTAAAAATATTTGCTATTAATTTGTTTTTTATTTTCTTTTGCAGCATACAAAATGGCATATATTTATGCTATAATCAGGCGGTTTTACTTGCAACATTAGGAATAATATATATTATTCTTAGAGATGAAATAAGTAATTTGAATTTATTTGAAATAGGTCTGTTAAATGCATTGGCAATTTTGTGTAAATATTCAACAGGAATAGTTGTGTGTTTAGGCACAATAATCGTAATATTTATAAAAATAAGGAACAAAGGAACAAGCATTAAACATACATTAATACATATAGCAACATATTTAGCAGGTCTTATGCTTCCTAATGCATTATTTTTAGGATATTTAATGGCAAGTGGTAGCTTTGCAGATTTTTTTGATATGACATTTGCAGGGACTACTGAGTTTAAGAATAATGCATTGTCAATGCGGGAAATAATGGACAATGCGTACATAATTGTGTTTTTGGCAATTTTATTAGTTATACCGGTAGCAATTTTATTTGATACTATAAAACATAAAAATTATAATAAAGATAAAATTTGTGTTGCTATCTTGGCAATTTCAAATTTTGCAGCAGCTTATCCAATATTTGATCCGGTCCATTTTTATCAGGGATTTTATATACTAGCGTTACTTTTACCGATAAGTAAAGGTAATAGAAAAATTAAGCCGGAGATAGTTACAGTTTGTGTATGCTCGATTGTACTTATATATATGTCATGTTCAGCTATGTCAAGTGCAAAATTGAGAAAAGTAAATGGATATGGTTATGTTTTTACAACGGATTATACATATAACAAGTTTCATAAAATAGATAAGTTTGTGTCAGATAATAATGGAAATGTAAAGATTATCGACCCATATGCAGCGTTTTATGATGTTGAGTTAGGAAGATATATAAAATATGAGGGATGCTTTTTAAATGGAAATTTAGGCGAAAAAACACCTATTGAGGCATTTGAATCAATTGTAGGCGAAGAAGATGTTGTGTTAATGTATGATAAAAAAGATATAACAAACAGGCAGTTTCCAATTGAAATTTGTGATTATATAGAAAGTCATTATAAAAGAGATGGTAAAATTGAAGGCTTTAATGTTTATAAAAAGCGTTAAATAGAAGTTTATAAATAAATTAAAAATACAAAAATATAATTAATTAGATTATAAAAATTAGAATTGTATTGAAAGTAAATTTATAGGTAAGACGAAATAGCATACAAAAATATAAACAGGGTTGTCATTATGACAACCCTGTTTATATTTTTCTAATATTTAGATTCTAAATATTAATCGTCCGATTTTAAATTAGTCTAAAACGATTGAGTCTGTTGGGCAAGCTGCTGTGCAAGCACCACATTCGATGCACTGATCAGCGTTGATTACGCAAGCACTACCGTCGTTTGAGATTGCTCCAACTGGACAAGCTCCTTCACAAGCACCACATCCGATGCAACCATCTGTAATTTTGTAAGCCATTATGTATGCCTCCTTTATAGTTTTATACAGTAATAATAATACAAATAATTACATATTGCAACATCTAAGTGATGAGAAAAATAAACATTTTAGGTAAAAAATGGACCTATAAAATATATGAAAAAATGTGCATATATTAAAAATAATATTCATATCCGGATAGAAGTAAAAGAATACTCATTTATTGTTATAAATCTGGGAATTACTGCTTGTATTTAATTTATTTGCAATTATAAAAACCTACCTTATAACCGTTAGTACGCGTCCGAATACATACCATTCAGATGGGTCAGTAGCAACAATATCTTTTCCAAAACCATTTACAGGTTTAAGCACGGAAGGAGTGCCATACTCATATTTTCTGATATAAACATGACGTCCTTTAAGAAAAATACCGGTTTCTCCGTAGGCAGGAGAACGGTCATTTGCAATAATCAAAACATCGTCTTTAAGGTATGCCGGATGAAGTGATTTATTAGTGACTTTTATTCCGCACATCATAGATGAACCGAATTCCTCCTCATAAGATGAAACATCTATGTAATCGGCATAAAAACTGTCAAATAACATTTCGTCTCCCATGCAACCGGTTGGAACAATGACAGGAATATAGGTTTTGCCCTGAAGTTGATTTAAGTTGTACAATTTTGTTTCAAAATTTGCTATTTCAGAAATTAGATTACATGCTCTTTCAGGGAGCTTTGTGTAATCTATATTTAGATGTCTGTCAAGTCCTAATAGATAATCTATTGAGACACCTAATGCTTGAGATAATTTTATTAAGTTATATGTTGTAGGACATCCGGTATGACCGCTCATCAGTTTTTTTAGAGTGTCATATGAAATGTTGGAAACATCAGATAATTTCTTTAAAGTCCAATTTCTTTCATTGAGAATCTGATTAATTGTCTCTACAACAGTGTTAGTATATTGTAATAAGTCAAATTGTTTAAGATTCATTTTGGTTCCTTCGATGGCACTTTTTAAAATTTTAGAAAATTAAAATAGTGCAATTTAAGTTCTTTTAAATAACTTTGGTTACAGTTATATTTTATTATAAGAATTAAATAAATTCAAGTTAGCTGTAGGTGACAAGCTTGGGGTGTGGCTTATCATATAGCAGAATAAGGCGAAAATACAACTTATTCATTAATAAAATATTATGAGAGCAAGGGGTGTTTTAATGAGTAAAACCAAGATTGTAGTAATTGACAATGACAAGAAGGCAGTATGGGAGCTTAGTAAAAGCTTAGAGTGTGAAGAAAACATTGAGGTAGTATCAGTTGAAGAAAATGGAATAGACGGATTGGAAGCAATTAATAAATATAATCCGGATATAGTCATAATGGAACTACTGCTAACAGGAATAGATGGATTTAGTATTATTGATTATATAAAAGAATGCAAATATGATATAAAAATAATTCTTACATCTGTAATTAATCAACAAAATATAGTTAGGGAGGCCTTTGATAAGGGAATAGATTATTTTGTTGTTAAGCCATATGATGTAAACACAATAGTGAACAGAGTTAAGCGTATAATCGGAGAAAATAAAAATAGTGAAACATTTAGTGCAATTTATAGTGTAGATTCTATAATTGCAAATTCACTGATTCAGTTAGGTATTCCAGCAAGTTTAAAAGGATACAGATATGTAGCGACAGGAATAAAAAGAGCAACAGAAGATCAGGGAGTGCTAGAGGGAGTTACAAAAATATTATATCCTGACATTGCAAAGGAATATGATTCAACACCGCAAAGAGTTGAAAAGGCAATTAGACATGCAATTGAAGTTGCTTGGAATAAAAATAGTGACAGTGATTTAAAAAACAAATTTTGCGTTAATTTAGATAAAGGAAGAAAAAGACCAACAAATTCAGAATTTATTGCAACAATGTCACAATACATAATTAATTCATATAGGTAGTTAGGCAAAACTCTATATGGGGAATGCTTTAAGCTATATTGGGGTAAAAGACAAAAAAGAACTGCTATTATTAAAAAGAAATGCGATGTATGTGTAGCATATTTGATAAATTATTTTGTAAATTTACACCGAAGTAATTTATCAATTCTTTAAAATAATAGTGGTTCTTTTTTTATATAATTATTAGGTAATTATGTCTGTTTTTATAATTAAAATTATTTTTTTGCGAGTGATAATGAGAAAATAAATTCTGTTCCCACTCCTTCGGTGCTTATAACATCAATAGTTTCATTGTGCGCTGAAATAATTTCTTTTACAATGGAAAGCCCAATCCCGGAACCGGTTTTATCCATACCTCTTGAAGAGTCTGTCTTATAAAAACGCTGCCAGATTTTATTAATATTATCATGGGAAATACCAATTCCATTGTCTTTGATAACGCAGAATAATTTACCGCGATTGTTGTATAGTCTGATAATAATTTCAGAATCATTAAAACTAAATTTAATGGCGTTATCAATGAGATTATATATAACCTGTTCAATCTTACCTTTATCGGCAGTGACAATAGTTTTCTTTGCTTCATTAACAATAGTTAATTTTATATTTTTCTTTGAACTTACAGCTTCGAGAGTTTCAATAGAACTATGTATAAGCTCAAGTATATCAAAATCTTCTAAAATAAGTTCAGGACCTTTGTTGCTCCAAACATTTAAATCTCTTAGACCATTGGTTAAATGTTCCAGTCGGTTTGCTTCAGACAAAACAATCCCAAGATATTTATTTTGCATTTCAGGAGGAATGGTTCCATCCATAATGGCTTCAATGTAACCTTTTATTGAAGTAAGAGGAGAACGAAAGTCATGCGAAATATTTGATATAAATTTTTGCTGATATTCGTTGCTGTCTCTTAATTGGCTTGCCATATAATTTAATGAGTTGGCAACATCACCAATTTCATCATCTGAATATATTTTTATAGGATCAAAATCAAAATTACCTTGAGCATATTGCATTGCTGCAGTTCTTATATCCTTTAAAGGTGCATATATAAACCAAACAAAATTGAAGAAAATAATTAACGACAATAATAAAATTATAAAATATGTTAAATAAAAAATCTTTGTTATGGTGTAACTTGAAGATTTTATTGATGCTGTGGAAACATGTACAAGCATATAACCGTAAGGGCTTGATGAACCAGATTTAATCGGGTGGACAACATGAAGCATGTCGGTTTTAAAAATGTTGTACATATTACTAATCTGATAATGCCCTCCATTCTGATAATCTGCAGGATTAAAATTTGAAATAATAATTGACTTTGAAGAATCAGAGGTTAAATCAGAACCATCACTTGAATACTTTAAGTTAAAATCAGAACCTAAAATCCAAACCTCAGAATTTAAAATCTTATTAAAATCTTCCACATATGGTTCAAAATCAGTAATATCTGAAAGTGAATAGTTGCAGTCGTCAGCAATATTTTTGGAAGCAACAGTAGCGTAGCTGTATAATTGCGACGCTGTTGTTTCAACCAAATGATTATAGGTTATATTTGTTGACCAATAGGTAATAATCAACATACCTAAAATTGCAAATGAAATATAACCAATAAAAAATTTTTCAAGAATAGAATCCTTCATAGTAATCTCCAATTTGTAAATAGCAACATAATCTTTATTTGTTATAATGGCGGGGCACAAGGTACTTTACCCACTCATGAGCAAGCTCATGTGGGCTTAGACCTTTTGACCCTAGCATCTTGATAAATTATGCTTTGCTGTGTACTTCAAATTTGTATCCAATACCCCAAACAGTGGAAAGGGCCCATGTGTCGCTGTCGTGAATTTTTTCACGAATTCTTTTAATGTGTACATCGACAGTTCTGGTGTCTCCGGCATATTCATATCCCCAGATATTGTCTAATAACTGTTCTCTTGTAAATACCTGATTTGGAGAGGAAGCAAGGAAATATAAAAGTTCAATTTCCTTAGGTGCCATTTCAAGAGTTTCACCTTTATAAACTACTTCATAATTAGAAAGGTTAACTGTAAGGTCTGGGAATTTAACGACTTCAGCTCCACCGGTAGTAGTAGAAGTTGTCTGGTTTGCGCGACGTAAAAGAGCTTTGACTCTTGCGACGAGTTCCTTAGAATCGAATGGTTTAATCATATAGTCATCTGCTCCAAGTTCCAATCCAAGAACCTTATCAAAAACTTCTGTTTTGGCAGAAAGCATAATAATTGGTACATTTGACTCCATTCTTATTTCACGGCATACCTGATAACCGTCTTTTCCGGGAAGCATAATGTCTAACAAAACAACATCAGGCATATATTCCTTAAATGCTGTGATTGCAGACTGTCCGTCATGCTCAATACGGGTATCAAAACATTCTTTTGTCAAATAAAGAGAGATTAACTCTGCAATATGTTCATCATCATCTACGATTAAAATTTTCTGTTTACTAACCATAATATCCTCCAATAATATTCACATAAATATTTGAAATTATTTATACATATACGGTTGCTTTCGCAAAGAAGCAACATTTTCATATGCATAAATTAACATAATAAAGTGTAACATACATAAATGAACAAACATTGTATATATTTTTATTTAAATGTAACGGCAGAAACTTAAAAAATAATATTCATTGTTACATTCGATTATTGTTATTATTTAAATGTAACAACAGTAGCTCCGGCACCGCCTTCGCCATGCTCGCCGTTTCTGTATGATTTTACATAGCTCAGATTTTTCAAATGATTCTGGATAGCACTTCTAAGAGCACCGGTTCCCTTTCCGTGAATTATGTAAACCTGAGGCAAATGTGCTATATAAGCGTCATCTAAATATTTGTCTAATTCAAATATAGCTTCATCTACAGTTTTGCCAATTAAATTTAATTCCATTTTTACGTTTTTAGCCTTGTCCATTTTTATCTTACCTGTGTTGCTTCGGACAAGACCAGGTGCTTTTACATCAGGCTCATCTAGAATCTCTAAATCAGAAATGTTAACCTTGGAATTTAAAATACCCATTTGTACATTAACGTCTCCATTGGCATTTGGTAAAGTAGAAATCGTTCCTTTTAAATTAAGACTAAGAACCTTAACTCCTGTTCCGATTTTAAATTCAGAAGGCTTGTGCTTTTTCTTTGCAGCGGAAGCTTTCATGGAAAGACCGCTTTGGTTTTCCTTTAATTTGCTGCCGAGTTTGCTTCTGGATTTTTCCATAGCCTTTGTATTATGAGATTTAGAGCCCTGATTAATTGTTCTTATTGACTCGTCAGCTAATTCTTTTGCATCCTTTAAAATATCAACAGCTTCTTCACGGGCTTTAGTAATAATTTTTTCACGTTGTTCATCTAAACGTTTATTTTTTAATTCATAATCGCGCTTTAATGATTTAATTTGTGATTTATAGGCTGCAATTTCCTCACGGTCTTTTTCAATTGTAAGTTTGCTCTCTTCTAATTTTGCAATGACATCTTCAAATTTTTCATTTTCTGAATCAATACGTTTCTTTGCATCATCAATAATGTAATCAGGAAGTCCGAGCTTTGAAGAAATGGCAAAAGCATTACTTTTTCCGGGAATTCCAATTAACAGTTTATATGTTGGACGAAGAGTCTCAACATTAAATTCGCAGCAGGCATTTTCTACACCGTCAGTAGAAAGGGCAAATAACTTCAATTCACTATAATGTGTTGTTGCCATTGTGCGTGTTCCGATATTTTTTAAGAATGACAAAATGGAAATTCCAAGAGCAGCACCTTCTACAGGGTCAGTTCCCGCGCCTAATTCATCAAACAAAACGAGAGAATTTTCGTCAGCTTCGTTTAAAATATTTACAGTATTTACCATGTGGGCAGAGAAAGTACTAAGACTTTGTTCAATACTTTGTTCATCACCGATGTCGGCAAATACCTCATTAAATACAGCTAACATACTTCCTTCAAATGCAGGAATGTGAAGACCAGACTGTCCCATTAATGTAAGTAAACCTACAGTTTTTAAAGAAACTGTCTTACCACCGGTATTTGGTCCGGTTACTATTAATAAAGTAAAATCTTTTCCTAAATGTATATCAATAGGAACTACTTTATGTGGGTCAAGCAATGGATGACGTCCCTGTTTAATATTAATTTGCTTATTATTACTAAATATAGGTTCACTTGCTTTCATATTCTTAGCAAGTATAGCCCTTGCAAATATAAAATCGAGTTCAGCAAGAATATCCATATCTGTTTTTAATTCGTATAAATGCTCAGCACATAAAATACTTAAATTTGCTAAAATGACCTGAATTTCATCAGCTTCTTTTGATGCAAGTTCACGAAGTGTATTATTCAAATTGACAACCGCCATAGGCTCAATAAAAAGAGTAGAGCCTGTTGAAGACTGGTCATGTATCATGCCGGGAACTGCACTGCGGTATTCCTGCTTGACCGGTACACAGTAGCGACCGTCACGCATTGTAATTAATGCATCCTGCAAATAAGTACGCCCTGACTGAGAATTAATTATTGAATTCAATTGAGAATGAATTCTATCATTAGTAATCTTTATCTGTCGACGGATATTTTTCAAATTAGCTGAAGCGTCATCGGCTATCTCATCTTCTGAAAGAATACAACCTGTAATTTCAGAATTTAAGTTTGACAAAGGTTCAATGCTGTCAAATAATTGGTCAAGACTGTTGGGTTCACCATCTGCATCTTCTTTACGTGCAAATGTTTTTACGCGCAAGGCAATTTTTAACAAGGAACTGATTTTTAAAAGCTCTCCGGCACCGAGTGCACTGCCAATTTCAAGTCTTTTAAGACTTGCACTTATATCATATAATCCGGAAAATGATACGCTTCCCTTTTGCCACACGAGTGATAGAGCATCAGCAGTTTCCTTTTGTAATTTTTTTATTTTATTTAAATCTGATATCGGCTCAAGCTTGCGACATTTTTCTTTTCCAAGCTCAGAGCACGCACAATCTGAAAGTCTGTCTATAATTTTGTTATATTCAAGAGTTTTTAAGACCTTTTTGTTCATGATAATACTCCAATTCTTGTATTTAAATTCATAATCAATTATAATAAAGAACAGTTGCAAGGTAAAGGGAAAAATGCCTTAGTAAAATTAGTGTAGTGGCCATTTGGCTTAGAAAGAGGAAGAAATGAAATATATTGAAGCATTGAGAGAAGGCGAAAGGATTCAGGAAATCTATTTATGTAAACAAAAGAATGTTGCAATGACAAAGACAGGTAAAGAATATGAAAATGTAATCCTTCAGGATAAGACAGGTTCTTTGGATGCCAAAATATGGGATCCAAGATCAATGGGAATAGATGATTTTGATGCATTAGATTACGTCGAAGTAAGTGGTGACGTAACTGTATTTAATGGTCAGACACAGTTATCAATTAAAAGAGCAAGAAAGGCAAAAGAGGGAGAATATGATCCTTCTGACTATTTGCCTGTTTCAGATAAGAATCTTGATGATATGTTTAATGAATTATTAGGATTTATTTCAAATGTTGAGAATATATACTATAAGCAGTTGCTTAGCAAATTATTTATAGAAAATCAGGAATTTGCTAAGGCATTTAAAAATCATTCAGCAGCAAAAAGTGTTCATCATGGATTTATTGGTGGCTTACTTGAGCATACAGTTTCAGTAACAAGATTGTGTGAATTCTACACAAAGCAGTATCCAATGTTAAATAAGGATTTGCTTATAACTGCAGCAATTTGTCATGATATTGGAAAAGTATATGAATTATCTTCATTCCCATTAAATGACTACACAGATGTAGGACAACTTTTAGGTCACATAGTTATGGGCTCAGAAATGGTAGGAGATATTGCCAGAACAATTAGTGGATTTCCAAAAACTCAGTTAGTGGAATTAAAGCACTGTATTTTGGCTCATCACGGAGAACTTGAATATGGTTCACCAAAGAAACCGGCATTAGTTGAAGCTATGGCTCTTAATTTCGCAGATAATACAGATGCTAAGATGGAAACAATGGCAGAATTGTTTAAGGCTAATGCAAATAAGTCTTCAGATGAATGGTTAGGTTATAACCGCTTACTGGAAACAAATATCAGAAAGACAAGCGAGTAAAGGAATATTCATGGTTAAAAAGAACGATATTATAGATTTAACAATTGAAGATTTAGGAGTAAACGGAGAGGGTATAGGCAAGGTTGATGGCTATACTCTCTTTGTTAAAGATGGGGTAATTGGTGATGAAGTTACTGTCAAAGTAATGAAGGCGAATAAAAATTTTGGATTTGCAAGACTTATGGAGATTAATAAACCATCAAAAGATAGAGTGACTCCGCGTTGTAGTGTGGCAAGACAGTGTGGTGGATGTCAGATTCAGTGCTTAAGTTATGAAGAACAGCTTAAGTTCAAGCAGAATAAAGTGTATAACAATCTTGTACGAATTGGTGGACAGGATGACTTTGTAATGAAAGATATAATAGGGATGGAGGAACCATTTAATTATAGAAACAAAGCACAGTTTCCTGTGGGCATAGATAAAGAAGGAAATATTGTTTCAGGATTTTATGCCGGAAGGACACATTCAATTATTGGAATTGACAGTTGTGATTTAGGACTTAAATTAGATGGCAGAGACATTAATAAAGAAGTTATGGATATTGTAAAAAAATTCATGACTAAATATCAGATTGAACCATACAACGAGGTTACGCATAAAGGATTAGTGCGTCATGTCCTTATAAGAATAGGTGCAAAAACAAAACAGATAATGGTATGCATCATTATAAATGGTAGAAAGTTACCAAATAAAGATGAATTAGTAGAAAAGTTATGTAAACTAGAAGGTATGCACAGTGTGTCCTTAAATATTAATACAAATAAGAGCAATGTAATTTTAGGCAGCAAAATTATAAACTTGTATGGACCGGGATATATCGAAGATTATATTGGAGATGTAAAATTTAGAATTTCACCATTATCATTTTTTCAGGTAAATCCTGTTCAGACAGAAAAGTTATATAATAAGGCTTTGGAATATGCTGATTTGTCAGGAAATGAAATTGTATGGGATTTATACTGTGGAATTGGAAGCATTTCCTTATTCCTCGCAAAGAAGGCAAAGAAAGTGTTAGGTGTTGAAATTGTACCTGAAGCAATTGAAGATGCAAGATTAAATGCAAAAATAAATAAAATAGATAATTCGGAATTTTTCGTAGGAGCAGCAGAAGATGTTGTTACAGAGTATTTTTCTAAACACGAAAATGAAGCTGAGTGTAAACCGGATGTTATAGTTGTTGACCCTCCGCGAAAAGGTTGTGATGAAAAATTATTGTCTACGATTGTAAAAATGAATCCAAAGCGTGTTGTGTATGTAAGTTGTGACAGTGCAACACTTGCAAGGGATGTAAAATGGCTTAGCGAGAATGGATATAAATTAAAGGAAGCAACGCCATGCGATATGTTTGGTCAAACCGTTCATGTGGAGACGGTCTGCTTGCTCAGCCGAAAAGAACCTAACTAAGGGGCAGGTAATGCTAGATAAAGATTTGGCAGAAATATATGGCTATAAAGGCCAAAAGTTAGAGGCTGACATTTTGATATGTACCCCTTTTACTGGACATCCAATGAAAGGGATATATATCATTTTGTACAGTTTCTAAATAAAAACAGAATCTAAAATACATAGGTGTTCATTGAGAAAGATTTAGTGCTACAATAAAAGAAAAACTGAAAGGCTGAAAAATGAAAATAAAACTATTACATACTTTAAAAAATTATGATAGAAAAAATCTTATAAAAGATATAATTGCCGGAATTATAATAATGGCCGTGTCTATTCCTATATCAATGGGATATGCTCAGATTGCGGGATTGCCGGCAGTTTATGGAATATATGGTTCAGTATTTCCGATACTTGCATTTGCACTTTTTTCCACATCACCACAATTTATATTTGGAGTCGATGCGGCTCCAGCGGCTCTTGTTGGCTCTGCTTTATTAAGCCTTAATATAGAGTTAGGTTCAGACGAGGCAATTGCAGCAGTTCCGGTAATGACATTTTTTGTGGCAGTATGGTTGCTTGCATTCTATTTTATGAAGGCAGGAAAGCTGGTAAATTATATTTCAGCACCTGTAATGGGTGGATTTATAACAGGAATATGTACAACGATTATATTAATGCAGATTCCGAAAATAATGGGTGGCAGCTCCGGAACAGGAGAATTTTTTGAGCTGGCAGAGCACATATATGAAACCTTAAAGCATGCAAATATTCCATCTGTAATAATGGGGGTGATTGCTCTTGTTATATTATTAGTTTCAAAAAAATTAATACCAAAGTTTCCAATGGCAGTAGTGCTTATGTTTGCGGGAACAATAATAACATTAAATATGCCAATAAGAGATTGGGGAATAAATACTCTAAGTGCCGTGGAACCGGGGCTCCCAAAGTGGAGCATTCCGGATTTTTCTATTATTTCTATTCAGCAGACAATAACAATAAGTTTATCTGTAGCAGTAGTAATAATGGCAGAAACCTTATTGGCAGAAAATAGTTTCGCACAAAAAAATAATTATCGTATAAATGATAATCAGGAAATCCTGGCTTTTTCAGTTGGAAATTTTATGGCGGCATTTACAGGATGCTGTCCAATTAATGGTTCCGTCTCACGTACTGCAATGGGAGAACAATATCAGGCAAAAACTCAACTTACAGGAATTGTTGCAGGACTTTCAATGATAGTGTTGCTTATTTGTGGAACAGGGTTTATAGGTTATTTGCCAATACCAATTTTAACAGCAATTGTTATTTCAGCACTTTTGGGAGCAACAGAGTTTGACCTTGCAGCACGACTTTGGAAATTGAGCAGAACAGAATTTCTTATTTTTGTAGGAGCATTTTTAGGCGTACTATTACTTGGAACAATAAATGGAGTTTTAATAGGAATAATTCTTTCGTTTACAGAAATGATTATAAGAACTTCAAAACCATCAAGATGTTTTCTTGGAATACAGCCTGGACATAGACATTTTAGGGATTTGAAAGAAGGAAATCAGATTCATGCCATAGAAGGTGTAATTATTTACAGATTTAGCAGTAATTTGTTTTTTGCAAATATCGGAGTGCTACAGCGTGATATAGAAGACAGTATAAAACCTGATACAAAGGCAGTAATTTTAGATGCAAGCGGAATAGGAAGCATAGATATAACAGCAGCAGACAGACTTGCAATGTTATATAAATCCTTGAAGGAAAAAGGAATACGATTTTACATGACCGAGCATATAGCAAAGGTAAATGAGCAGATAAGAACTCTTGGGCTTGGATATATGATTGAAGAGGGAAGGGTAAGAAGAACAATACATATAGCATTAAAAGATATGGGAATCGCAAGACCATATCCGTTAGAGGGTGGAATTGAAAATGAAGAAAGAAGTGCTTCAAGAAAGCGTGCGGATAACAAAGTACAGGAATTCGTATGGGCGTTTGGAGCTGAAAGCGAGGAGCAAATAGAAAAACAGATAGTTTTACAGATTCAACAGCTAAAGAAAACGGGAGATATCGAAAAACTTTTCCACGGAAGCTGGTCTCATATGGATGCATTTGACGAGGATGAATGGTTAGAACATTTAGAAGAACATTTGAAGGAAATCGTTAATATTTCAGGAAAAGATGAAAAGAGCATTGCTACCAGATTTGAAGAACATAGAAAAGAAATCCATGAGAGAATCAAAAATGAGCATCCGGAAATGGCAGAGCGATTCAAGAAAAGAAGGCATATTCTTGATGAACATTTAAGACAAAGACATCCTGAAGTATTTAATCTTATTGAGCATTTAAGGGAAAGTGATGATAGTAACTAAATCGTTCATATACCGGATTTCTAATATTCGGTCTGTATTTTTTATAAAATGATGATAGCAACTTAATTTTTCCTGTACCCGGTATAACAGAATCGGGCATAGGAAAAATTAAATGTATTATTTTAATCTAATACACAATACAACTAATAGCGAATCTGTTTAACTAATCGCAATTATATAAAATCATTAATTTCGCATAAGCAGCTTCGCAAGAAATATTGTAAAGAGGAGTTACACCGGTATCTATAATTTTTGCACTGCTGTCGTATAAGGCTGCATCTTTGCTTTTAAATGATGCACAGTAAAAATCTATTCCTAAATCTATACATTTTTTTGCAAAATCAATAATAGAATATCCATCAGTTGTACATGCCGTTGCTGAATGATACATATAATGAAGGACAGCTTTTGGCTTTGTACTTAAATCAATGTTGTCATATTTTAGACCCGGATAAGGACGAATTAATAATATCCCGTTGTTAAAGTTCCCACTCCATAAAGCAGAGTTAGCGTCATTAGCACAAATCGAAGTTTCGCAGTGTTCCGAATTATTGCAAATATTATTAAAATCAGGTGCATTTTTAAATGATATATTTAATTTATGGGATTCTGACAAATGAGGATAGCTTTCGTTAGCAAAAAATCTTTCATCAATCATTTTGCCAAAATAGTCACCCGTAAAACTGCGAAACTGGTCTGTAAAAGGGTCTGATTCTACAATATGAGTAGAAAGATAAACAGGCATTTCCCCCTTATTATTTTCGAAAATAGTGAACACACCATGCATGTGAGATTCTTTAATAAAACATACAGCATTTCTGAAATTGTTCATGCCATTACTGCCGGGAAGTCCCAAAGCAAGATTGCTTGCAACAAGTACAATTGGAATAGAACAATTTTCAAACATTGTTCCAATTAAAGCTGATGTATAGGAAAGTGTATCAGAACCATGTGTTATAATGATTCCCTGATATTTTTCAAAATTTAATTCCAAAAGGCAATTGCATAAAACGCCCCACTCTACAGGAGTAAGATTTTCACTTAAAATATTAATCGGCTGAATTACTTCAAATTCAGTATCATCAGCATATTTCTCATTATATAACTGAAGAAGTCTATAAGAGGAAGCAGCAGTGGTATTGATAATTTTTCCCTCGACTTTGCTTCCAATAGTTCCTCCGGTTAAAATGACTAAAATTTTCTTCATAAATTGCTCCTAAGTATTGGAAGCGTTGCAAAATTATGTACGAACCTTAATAATTTTTCCATAGTTTATTGCAGGAACTCCCATTTTATATGGACGGATTCTAAAATAATATGTTTTCTTCTTTTTCAAATGTTTTTTATATGTAGATGTCTTGCCGCCTGATGCACGGACGGTTTTGACACCTTTTTTAAATGACTTATCATAGGAATACTGAATAAAATATCCGTCACAATTTTTATCAGTTTTCCATGTAAGCTTGAGTTCTTTAGACTTGTTTAGTTTCTTCTTTGCAAATTTAACGGAATCAAGTTTAGGTTGCTTTTTAGTTTTTGCTGAAACTGTTTTACTCCAATTCCCAATTCCTACATTATTAGTATAAGCACGCATACGTATATAATATTTTGTATTATAAGGAAGCTTTTTGATGACGGTTTTTGAATCCTTTCCGTCAACCTTAATAGTTTTTACGTGCTTTTTAAATTTTTTGTCTTTAGAATATTGTATAGTGTACCCGCTTACTCCGTTTTGGGTAGTCCATTTTAAATTAATTTCATTGGAACGGCTAATTTTAGCTGATGTAATTTTAGCTTGCTTTGGTAAAATTAAAAAATCAGCGGAACATGAACTTAAATATTTAATCTCATTTCCTATTACTTTAACAGAACCTACGCCGGAATATACATTGTCTGAATAATCGACAGTGTAATTGTCAGGAGATACAACCTGTCCGTTATAAGTTACTGTTACGTCAGGGCGTTGCTCTGAGCCGTTGCACGTATAAATGTTTTGGCTAAGAGTTACAGAAGCATTTTTCAAAGAAACATATGGATTATTTTCCTGGGCATCTGTAGTTATTTCGCCATTTACAAAGTTAATTTTAACATTACCGTCTGTAGTACGGTAAGTTTTAATAAATCTTCTAGCCAATCGTTTAAGAACAGATGGTTTTGGAAGAGTAGTCTCATTGCCCCTTTCGGATGAAATAACAGCCATTGATGGTGCACATGCATCTAAAAAATCCGCACAAGAAGATAATGCGGCACCATGATGACCAACTTTTAATACATCGCATTTAAAATCAATTCCCATTGCCAATAACTTTTCTTCCATCGTAGAAGGCAAATCTCCGGTCAACACAACTGATCTGTCATCGCAGGTAACTTTTAAAACAAGACTACATTCATTATAAGTTGAGCCCATGGTTCCATCATATAAGCATGTGACTGTGGCATCGCCAAATGACCAGCTTTGAAGATATGAAGGGTTAGAATAAGGGCATCCTTCAGCTTTTAAAGCTTCCATAAAGGCATAAAATACATCTAAATCTTTTGAGCATGGAGAACAAAAAGTTTCTCCGATTTCAAATTCTTTAAAGATACGGGCAAATCCACCGACATGGTCTCCATCAGGATGCGTGGAAACAACATAGTCAATTTTTGAGATTCCGAGCGATTTAAGATAAGTAACAATATTTTCAGTTTCTGTATTAACACCTGAATCAACAAGCATATAATGTCCTTCACTTTCCATTAAAATGCAATCTCCACGTCCGGCATAAATGGCAGTCATTGACATTTGTCCTGCGTTAGCATCAACAATAAATTGAGGCAGATATAATTGTAAAATAAAAATCAGGCATACAAAAAATATATGCCTGACAGATTTTTTCATTCGTAATGAAAAATTAATACTCATAATGTTAAACCTCGGCTTTAATATTATTTTTGTGAATTATAATTTTCATTAATATAGTCTAAACACCTTTTCGCTAATAAATAGTATACAACAATAAGACAAATAATTACAAACGTGAAAAGATTGCCGGTTACAATTAAAGCATGATAATCGGAACCGAGCCAGTAAACAAAAGTTGCCAATACAAATCCCACTACGCTTACATACCATGTAGCTTTTATCCAACCACGCTCATCACGACATGCAATTCCCGGAGCTAATTTAAGAAAGCCGTGAGTGTAAAAAAATGTTGTTATAACACCAGCGAACAAATATGCAAAACCAATAGCAAATACTAAATTACAAAGTAATATTCCATTAATGAAAAATGGCAGAATATAAATAATAATGCTGAGAATTAAAGAAATAATACTGAGTAATATAGCATAATTAAATTGACGGCTGCCTTTGTTCTTGAGAAGAAAAGCGGCGATTGCAATTAAAATAAATCCGACAATATCATTAAAAATATCTATATGAATATTGTCAAAAAATACTTTGTCAATTACTTTGGCCTCGTTAGTTGAAACTGCATCTGAATTATCATCAGACAAAGAGCTGTCATGCTTGTCTTCTATCATTTTATAAGTACAGGAAGCTCCATAAGTTGATTTAATATTATAATATTGAAATTCGCCAATAACGTTGTCAGAGTTATTGTAATTGTTAGGATATGCTATTCCTGTGTCGATATTAACATCTAAAACAATAAATAAGAAACCAAGTAAAAATAAAATTATACTAAGTTTACCACGGGATAATTTCATAGAATCCTCCTTATTAATATGTACAAAATTAATATGTATAAACTAAAAAAATAATACAAACGTCATATTTTTTTAAAGTGTATCCATTGATGTCACCAAATGAAATTTTAAAGAGATAACATTTGTAATAAATATTAATAATATAATATGTGTGATGCCGGTAGGAGTACGTAGTACGTAACAATCCATGGGCGTAAAAATCGGGACTTTTGCCACAACATCATATGTGTATGATGTGAATTGAAACAATTTTAATAAGTCGATTATAACCTATTTAAAATTAAAATCCAATAGTATTTGATTATTCAAAATTTAAAGTGTATAATATTTTACGATTATAAATAACCCTTATATTATAGGAAAGGAATTATGGAAACAATGAAGAAAAAATTAATGATGTTAGTACTTTCATTAGTACTTTGTGTTACTACAGTTGGTCAGTTTAGTACACCGGTACAGGCTGAAGAAAGAACAGATTACGTTATTAAAGTTAATAAAGGGACAAACTGTGTTACAGTCTATAATAAAGACGGGAAGCCGGTTAAGGCTATGATTTGTTCTCCAAGTAATGAAACACCTGTAGGAACATTTTATACTCCTGTAAAATATAAATGGCATGAAATGATTGGTAACTGCTATGCACAGTACTGTACAAGAATTACTTGGGATGGAATACTTTTCCACTCAGTTTGGTATTACAAAAATGGTGATAAGTCAACAATGTCAGTATCAGCATACAACGTAATGGGTAACAAAGCATCTCACGGATGTGTTCGTTTACTTTGCAAAGATGCAAAATGGATTTATGACAATTGTGCATTAAAAACAAAGGTAGTTATTTTTAACGGAACAAAGAAAGATGATCCATTAGGAAGACCATCATTTACACCACTTTCAACAAAATCACGTACTTCATGGGACCCAACAGACCCAGACCCAAAGAATCCATTCAGAGGAAACAAGCCAACAATAACAGCTAAAACAGCTACAGTTAAACTTGGTTCAAAGGTTAATGTAAAAGACTTAGTTTTAATTAAGGATTCAGCTGGAAATGAATTAACAGCTAAAGAAGCAAAGGTTAAAGTAAAAGGAAAAGTAAATACAGCAAAAGTTGGTAAATATAAAGTTACATATAGAATAACAGATAAACTTGGAAAGAAGACAAGCAAGACATTTAAATTTAATGTTATTGATAATAAGAAACCTACGATTTTAGTTGATAAAAAGAAAAAGACAGTTGCGATGACAACAACTCAGAATCTTTTAAATGGTGTAACAGCACAGGCAGCATCAGGAAAAGATTTGACTCAGAAAATCAAGGTAAAAGTTATTGATGAAGCAGGCAACAAAGTAAGAGTAAAACAGGGAAATGTTACATTTGATAAAGCAGGAACTTACAAAGTTGTATACAAAGTAACAGGAAATAATAAGAAAACAAGAACAACAACAGTTAAGTACAATGTTGTTGACAGAGGAGTTAAATTAACTGTAAACACTAACATTACAATTAATCAGGGTGAAATATTTGAACCATTAAAATATGTTTCAGAATTAAAGACATTTAAGGGCGTTGCTATTGATATCGCTAAGAATGTAAGCATTACAGGTACAGTTAATTCAAATGTTCCCGGAACATACAAGGTAGTATATGCAGCAGCTAACAGAGGAATTGCTTATACAAGAAGAGAAGTTGAAGTAACAGTAACAGTAGTTGCTAAGACACCTGAAACAACTACTGTACCGGAGACAACAAAGGCTCCAGAAACAACTACTACACCAGAAACAACAAAGCCTGCTGAGACAACAAAGCAGGAAGAAACAACTGCACCACAGACAACAAAAAATTCAGCTAATCAGGATAAAGATTGGTCAGAAAGATATTAAGATATGTATACATTTGAAACAATGATAAGCTACAGTGCTGTTGACAGAAATGGAAATTTGCCACTATATGGAATTTTAAATTTGCTGCAGGATTGCACTAATATGCAGTCTTCAAGCATAGGAATGGGAGTTGAGCATATGAAACAGGTTAACAAAGGATGGATACTTGTTTCATACAAAATCTCATTAAAAAAGAAGTTAAGATATGGCGAAAAAGTCCGTGTTGGAACGGCAGCAAGTAGTTTTAGCAGCTTTTATGGAGACAGAAAATTTCAAATAGAATCGCTAGATGGTGAAAAATTAGTAGAAGCCGATAGTATATGGGTTTTAATGGACATGGAAACACGCCATCCCATAAGAGTATCCGAGGAAGAAAGAAAAGGATATGTAATTGAAGAAGGAATAAATGATTTGAAGGCTGACAGAAAAATCAAATTCTCTTCTGAAAGGGAAAAAGTTGGTGAATTTAAAGTCCTAAAGACTTATATAGATAATAATGGTCATATGAATAATGCTGATTACTTAAGGGTTGCAGCAGAATTTGTACCTGCAGATTTTGAATACTATGAGGTTGATATTATCTATAATAAGGAAGCTATGGAAGGCGAAATGATGACAGCATATTTGCATCGTGAGGAAAATGAAATTGAAATTACATTTGAAGATAAAGATGAGAATGTACTGGCAAAGGTAAGACTGCAAAATAAATAGCATTATAAAATAAAACAATTCATTACTCAGGAATAATGATAAATGATTTTAGACTAACATTTTAGGAATAATGAATAAAAATATTAAGGCGGGAGTAGAAATCTCCCGCCTTATAAAATATAATAAAGTCGTAAATAATTAATAAAATGTCTGATTAAAATTAAAAAAATAGTTAGAAAATATCTTATGGCAGGCATTTAAATATTTATAAATAAAAACAGATACAGAAAGGACGGAAACACATGATTGAATTAGGAAAATATCAGATATTAAAGGTAGTTAGAAAGTCAACAATAGGAGTATATCTTGGGGATGAAAGAGAACAGGTATTGTTACCAAAGAAACAGGTACCACAGGATATTAGTGTTGACGATTCAATAAAAGTATTTATATACAGAGATTCAGAGGACAGACTGATTTCTACTGTAAATCAGCCACTATTAACATTAGGTGAAGTAGCAATGCTTACAGTAAAAGATGTTTCAAAAAATGGAGCATATCTTGACTGGGGACTTGAAAAAGATTTGTTCCTTCCATATAAAGAACAGACAACGCAGGTAAGACCGGGTGAAAGATACTTGATAGCTTTATATATTGATAAGAGTAGCAGATTATGTGGAACCATGAATGTATACGATTATTTGGAAGATAATCCGCCATATGTGAAAGATGATCAGGTTTCAGGTATAGTTTACAATTATAATGAAAGATTTGGAGCATTTGTAGCAGTAGATAACAAATATCACGGAATGCTTTTAAAAAGAGAACTCCACAGAAATGTTCAGATAGGTGAGCAGATTGAAGCAAGAGTTATAAATGTAAGAAAAGATGGCAAGATGGATTTGAGCCTCCAGAAGAAAGCATATTTGCAAATGGAAGACGATGCAAAGAAAATATATGAAATAATAGAGGCAATGGGTGGTGAATTGCCATATACAGATAAGGCAAAACCGGAAGTTATTAAAAATGATTTTAATATGAGTAAAAATGAATTTAAGCGTGGTATCGGCAGATTGCTCAAAGAACGTAAGGTGTCAATTGGGGTAAATTCAATAAAATTAACAAAAGAATAATGCCGATATACAATTTAGCCAAATTATAAAATTATATTTTGGCTATTTACAATATAGAATTTTCTCTGGGGCTGATTTACAATAACCACTGTAATAAAGAAGAGTACGGAGGCGTGATTTGCGGAGTATGTTGCGCCAGGCACTAGATATTAGAGGAGGAACTTATGGCAAGTTTATCATTAAAAAACATTAGCAAGGTATATCCTAACGGATTTGTTGCAGTAAAAGATTTTAACCTTGAAATCAAGGATAAGGAATTTATCATTTTCGTAGGACCATCAGGTTGTGGTAAGTCAACAACACTTCGTATGATTGCAGGTCTTGAAGAAATCTCATCAGGAGAATTATATATTGGAGACAAGTTAGTTAACGATGTAGAACCTAAAGATAGAGATATCGCAATGGTTTTCCAGAACTACGCTTTGTATCCACATATGACAGTATATGATAATATGGCGTTCGGTCTTAAGTTAAGAAAAGTACCTAAGGCTGAAATTGAAAGATTAGTTAAAGAAGCAGCTAAGATTCTTGATTTGGAACACTTACTTGACAGAAAGCCAAAGGCTTTATCAGGTGGTCAGAGACAGAGAGTTGCTATGGGTCGTGCAATCGTTCGTGATCCTAAGGTATTCTTAATGGATGAACCTCTTTCAAACTTAGATGCTAAGTTAAGAGTTCAGATGCGTGTTGAAATTGCTAAGATTCATAAGAGATTAGGAGCAACAATCATTTACGTTACTCATGACCAGACAGAAGCTATGACACTTGGTACAAGAATCGTAGTTATGAAAGATGGTGTAGTTCAGCAGGTAGATTCACCTAAGAACTTATATGATAATCCGGTTAACTTATTCGTAGCAGGATTCATGGGATCACCACAGATGAACTTCATCGACGCTGAAGTTGAAAGAGATGGAGAAGATGTTAAACTTCACATTGGTCAGGCAAGACAGTACATCACAGTACCAGCTGATCAGGCTAGAGCTTTAGTTGAAGGCGGATATGTTGGAAAGACAGTTGTTATGGGTATCAGACCAGAAGATATTCATGATGAAGAAAGCTTCATTGAAATGTCACCTGAAAGTGTATTTACAACAACAATCAGATTATACGAATTATTAGGTGCTGAAGTTTACTTATACTTCGATGTAGAAGGATTCGATTGTACAGCAAGAGTAAATCCTCGTACACAGGCTAGACCTGGTGATGAAGTAAGAATGGCAATGGATCTTACAAAGTTGCATATCTTTGATAAAGAAACAGAACAGGTTATCACAAACTAGTAAAAATGAAATAAATGTGAAAAAAAGAGGAAATGCACAAAAAAAGTGTATTTTCTCTTTTTTTTTAATGAAAATTATATTAAACTATAAGATAAGAATGTGTTGAGCTTATTTTGATGAAAATAAAAAGATAAACTCTAGTCAGAAAAGATTTACGTACACACAAAATTTATAATTTTAAATTATAATTTCTTAGAAAACAAAATGTTGGGATGCATTAAATTATAAAGAAATAGAGGTATACAGAATGATTTCAAATCAGATACTACAATCAACAATCAAAGGAGTAAAAGACATATCAAGAGTTGACTTATATGTTGCTGATACAGATGGAAAAATAGTTGCCAGTACTTCCCAGATTGGAAACCAGTTTAAAGATGCTATAATTGCATTCGCAGGTTCACCGGCAGATAGCCAGTCTGTTCAGGGATACCAATTTTTTAAGGTATATGATGAGAACCAGTTAGAATTAATTTTAATAGCTCAGGGAGCAAATGATGATGTATTTATGATTGGAAAGATGGCAGCCTTCCAGATACAGAATCTTTTGGTAGCGTATAAAGAAAGATTTGATAAAGATAATTTCATAAAGAATCTTTTGTTAGATAATCTTTTGTTGGTTGATATTTATAACAGAGCTAAGAAATTGCACATAGACATGGATACAAGAAGAGTTGTGTGCATTATTGAAACAAAGAATGAAAAAGACAGTGTTGCATTAGAAACTGTCAGAACATTATTTGCAACACAGAAGAAAGATTTTATTACAGCAGTAGATGAAAAGAGCATAATATTAATTAAGAATCTTGAAGAAAAACAAGGATATGAAGATGTTCAGAAGATTTCAGAAACAATTGTTGATATGTTAAATACAGAAGCAATGGTTAAGGCAACAGTTGCATATGGTACAATTATTTCAGAATTAAAAGAAGTGTCACGTTCTTATAAGGAAGCAAAGATGGCTTTAGATGTAGGAAAGATTTTCTATAGCAATAAGAGTGTTATTGCATATAACAACTTAGGAATTGGACGTTTGATTTATCAGTTACCTATTCCTCTTTGTAAGATGTTTATAAAGGAAAACTTCAATGGAAAGTCACCTGATGATTTTGATGAAGAAACACTTACAACAATAAATAAGTTCTTTGAAAATAATTTGAATGTATCTGAAACATCAAGACAGTTATATATTCATAGAAATACACTTGTATACAGATTAGATAAATTACAAAAGAGCACAGGACTTGATTTAAGAGTGTTTGAAGATGCAATAACATTTAAGATTGCATTAATGGTAGTAAAATATATGAATTACATGGATAGTATGAATGAATTCTAAATACGGCTATAATGGAATGCGCAGTTTTTCTGCGCATTTCAAATGCTTTTAGGAGTCACGGCAGGGTGAGAGGACAAAGAAAATGATTACTTTTGAAAATGTTACTAAGTCGTATGGTAATGGTGCACCGGCGCTAAGTAACCTTAATATAGAAATTGAAGATGGAGAGTTTGTATTTGTTGTAGGAACAAGCGGTTCAGGCAAATCAACATTTATTAAATTACTTTTGAAGGAATTAGAACCGACAGAAGGAAAAATTATCGTAAACGATACTGAATTAAGAAAACTAAGATCAGGAAAGACTGCAAAATACAGAAGAAAAGTAGGAGTTGTATTTCAGGATTTCCGTCTTTTGAAAGATAGAAATGTATATGAAAATATCGCATTTGCACAGAGAGTAATAGGTGTGTCCACAAGAGAAATAAAGAAAAATGTTCCTAGAATGTTATCTTTAGTTGGGCTTTCTGAAAAATATAAGTCATTTCCAAATGAGTTATCAGGTGGTGAACAGCAGAGAGTTGCACTTGCAAGAGCGTTGGTAAATAAGCCGGCATTGTTGTTGGCAGACGAGCCAACCGGAAACCTGGATCCGGGAAATTCATGGGAAATCATGAAATTGTTGGATGAGATTAACAAACAGGGAACGACGGTAGTTGTAGTTACGCATAATATGGAAATAGTTGAGCGAATGCAAAAAAGAGTAATTACAATGAAAAAAGGAATAAAGGTAAGCGACAGTAAGGTGGATTAAAGATGAAAATTAGAACAGCATTATATTGCCTTAAGCAAGGGCTTGTAAATATAAAGAGAAACAAATTATTTTCACTTGCTTCGATTAGTACAATAGCTGCCTGTGTATTTCTGATTGGTATGTTTTATACAATTGTAGTAAATTTCCAGTACATTGTAAAATCAGCAGAAGACCAGGTAGGAATTACTATATTTTTTAACGAAGGAATAGATCAGGCAGGAATTGATGCCATAGGGGCGCAGATAGCTGCAAATGATAAAGTGGCAAATTACACATTTACTTCAGCAGAAGAAGCGTGGGATATTTTTAAAGTAGAATATTTTAAACAGAATGAAGATTTAGCAGAAGGATTTAAGGATGACAATCCGTTGGCAAATTCAGCATCTTATACAGTATATTTGAAAAATATAGAAGACCAGAAAAGCTTTTCAGATGAGATGTCTCAGGTAGAGGGTGTAAGAGCAGTAAATTATTCAGAAGGAACAGTAAGCGCAATGACAAGCTTTGGAAGGCTTGTTGGATATGCATCTGTAGCTATAATTGTTGTATTGCTTGCTGTAGGTATTTTCCTTATTAGTAATACGGTAATGATTGGTATTTCTGTTCGTAAGAAAGAAATAAAAGTAATGAAGTTAATTGGTGCTTCAAATATTTTTGTAAGAGCACCATTTATCATAGAAGGTATAGTTATAGGTTTAGTAGGAGCAACAATTCCATTAGTACTTATTAAAGTGTTATATGAAAAGGTTGTCGAATTCGTAATGCAGCAGTTTAGCGCATTATCTTCTATAATTGTATTTTTACCACAGAGCACAATTTTTGCAGTATTGGTTCCTATGGGATTAGGAATCGGTGCAGGAATTGGATTTGTAGGAAGTATTTTATCAATTAGAAAGCACTTAAAGGTTTAAGGAGGAGGAAACAAAATGAACAAAGTTCATTTTCTATAAATGTTTCCGACGAATAGCCGCCGACCGAAGGGAGGGGGCAACACATATATGAGGAGAATGTTCATGAAAAAAAGAAACAAGATATTGTGTGGATTTCTTGTCCTTAGCTTAATAATAGGAACGGCAGTGCCGTCTAGAGCTACAATTAAGGACGAAAAAGATAAATTAAATAATTTGCAGAATGAGCAGGAAGATGTTCAACAGCAGATTAATGGTTTGGAAAAATCAAAGGCTGACGCAAAAACATTTATTAATACAGTGGATTCTCAGGTTTCAGCTATTTCAAAACAAATGTATGACAACGAGAATGAACTTGATAAAACTGAAAAGAAAATAAAGAAAAATGAGAAAAAATTAGAGAATGCTCAGACAAGCATAGAGAATCAGTATGCTGCGATGAAACTTAGAATACAGTTTATGTATGAAAATGGCGATACACAGATGTTGGATTTGATTTTGTCATCAAAGAGTGTTGGCGATTTTCTTAATAAGGCAGAATACATATCAGAAATTTCATCATATGACAGAAAAATGTTAAATAAAATGAAAGAGACAAAGCAGGAAATTGCTGATACTCAAGTTGCGTTAGAAGACAGTAAAACTAATTTAGAGAATTTGCAAACAAAGCTTTCAAAACAAAAGAGCGATTTGCAGATATTGTCTGATGCAAAAGAAAAAGAAATGGAAGAATATAATAACCTGATTGCTGCAGGAAAGAAAAGCAAAGATAATATAGATGATGAAATCAGCAATCAGAAACAGGTTATTCAGGAAATGGAAAGCATTGAAAAGGCAAGAGAAGAGGCAGCAAGAAAAGCAGCACTTGCAGCTCAGAATGCTAATAAAAGTACAGGACAGAGTTCTGCTTCAACAGGAGTAACTCAGACAAAACCAAATACTGACAGCAATGCAGGAAGTACACAAAATACCGTAAATTCTGCAACAGGATATATTTGGCCTTTGCCTGGATATAGCACAGTATCATCTGATTTTGGATACCGTTCAGATCCATTTACAGGCAAACAGTCATATCATTCAGGTATAGACATACCGGCTCCGGCAGGAACAAGAATTGTGGCAGCCGCATCAGGACAGGTTGCGTGGGCAAACTATAGTACAACAGCAGGAAACTGGATTGGAATAGATCACGGCAATGGTGTATATACTGTATATATGCATTGTTCTGCATTAATTGTATCAGCAGGACAAAATGTAAGTGCGGGAGACGTTATAGGGCTTGTAGGAACAACAGGTTCGTCAACAGGAAATCATTTGCATTTTAGTGTACGATTAAATGGGGCATATGTAAGTCCTTGGAATTACGTGAGCAAATAAAGAAAACGAAGGCACACTACTAAGATAAAATAGTGGGTGCCTTTGTTCTGTTATATACGGCAAAAATATAAATAACTATTATAAGGAGACATATAAATCATGAAAAAGAAGAAAGCTGCTAAAATAATAGGCGTAATTTTGGTTGTTGTGTTTGTATTTGGAGGTGGATTTGCAGCAGGTACAATTTCAACAATAATTAAGACAAATAGCTCAGATAACATTGCATCACAAGTACAGACAAAGATGAATTATCTAAATAAATTGATTGATGATTATTATTTGGATTACAATGACAATAAGAATGATGAAAAAATAAAAGACAGTATTTATAAAGGTCTTTTAAATGGATTAGATGATCCATATTCTGTGTATTATACAAAAGAAGAATATCAGTCATTGCTTGAAAGTACTAGCGGAAGCTACTGTGGAATAGGTGTTGTTGTTAGCCAGAATAATGATACGGGAGTAATTACTGCAGTTAGAGTATTTGACGGAGCACCTGGAGATAAAGCGGGTGTTAAAGCTAAGGATATTATATATAAAGTAGAAGATGAAGAAGTAACCGGTGAAGATTTAAGCTCCGTTGTTGCAAAGATGAAAGGAGATAAAGGAACTAAGGTTAAAGTCACAGTATATCGTCCATCTACATCAAAGTACATTGATATGGAAATTGAAAGAGATGAAGTTAATGTTCCTACAATAGAAACAAAAATGCTTGATAATAATATAGGATACATGCAGATAACAGAATTTGATGAGGTTACATACAATCAGTTTAAAGAGGGCTTGGAAAGTTTAAAGAAGCAGGGAATGAAGTCTATTATTTTTGATGTTAGAGATAATCCGGGTGGAATGTATAAAACTGTAGTAAATATGTTAGATGATATTTTGCCTGAGGGAGTTTTGGTGTACACTGAGGATAAAGATGGCAATAAAGAGGAACAAAAATCTGATGCAAATTGCCTTGATATGCCTATGGTTGTTTTACAGAATGAAAACAGTGCCAGTGCAGCAGAGATTTTTGCAGGGGCAATTAAAGATTTTAAGGCAGGTACAATAATAGGATATACATCATTTGGAAAAGGAATTGTACAGACAATAATGCCATTATCTGACGGTTCGGCAATAAAACTTACGATACAGAGATATTTTACACCAAGTGGAGTTAATATTCAGGGAACAGGCATTGAACCGGATATTAAAGTAGAAGAAAATTCTGAGACAGAAAGAGATGACCAGTTACAAAAAGCAATAGATACATTGTCAGAAGAATAAAAAATTGTTAAAAGCGTACAGAACAAAAGTTCGATTTTGTTCTGTACTTTTTTTTGCCTGAATGATATACTAATCAGGTAGCAATACTAAGAAGATATCGAATAGAGTAAAAGTTTTATAATGAAATAATATGATGCTAGGGCGAAAGCCTCTATTTGTGAGCAAATAATGCTATTTATCAACTCTTTATAAAATTCGTTTGCAGGGCGACCCCTATTTGTGGGCAAACTCATGTGGACTTAGACCTTTTGACTCTGGCATCACATAAAATAAGGGGATAAATATAACAGAGGTATTTTATGGATCATTTTGAATTAGTATCAGAATTTAAGCCGACAGGGGATCAGCCCCAGGCAATAGAAGAATTAGTTGAAGGATTTAAAAAAGGTAATCAGTGTGAAACCTTATTAGGTGTAACAGGTTCAGGTAAGACATTTACAATGGCGAATGTTATACAACAACTTAATAAACCAACGCTGATTATTGCTCATAACAAGACTTTGGCAGCTCAGTTATATGGTGAATTTAAAGAATTTTTTCCAAATAACGCAGTGGAATATTTTGTCTCCTATTATGATTATTATCAGCCGGAGGCGTATGTGCCAAGTACAGATACTTATATAGAAAAAGATTCGGCAATAAATGATGAAATAGATAAATTAAGACATTCGGCAACAATGGCTTTGATGGAAAGAAAAGACGTTATTATTATTTCGTCAGTTTCCTGTATTTATGGCTTAGGAGATCCGATTGATTATAAGAATATGGTTGTTTCCCTAAGACCGGGAATGATTAAGGATAGGGATGAAGTAATAAGAAAATTAATAGAGATACAATATGATCGCAACGATATGGATTTTAAGCGTGGTACTTTTCGCGTAAGAGGAGATGTTGTTGAGGTATTTCCGGCTTCATATGGCGACACGGCAGTCCGTATAGAATTTTTTGGAGATGAGGTGGACAGGATAACGGAAATTGATACATTAACAGGTGAAGTTAAGAACAGACTGGAACATGTGGCAATTTTCCCTAATTCTCATTATGTTATTCCACCTGAAAAGATGGAAGGTGCGATTGCGGCAATTGAGAAGGAACTGGCACAACAGGTAGCTTATTTTAAGAGTGAGGATAAGCTGATTGAAGCACAAAGAATCGCCGAGCGTACTAATTTTGATATGGAAATGCTTAGGGAAACCGGAATTTGCTCAGGCATAGAGAATTATTCAAGACATATGGCAGGATTAGAGCCGGGTGCGACACCTCATACATTAATGGAATATTTTGGAGATGATTTTCTAATAATAGTAGACGAATCGCATATTACAGTTCCACAGATTAGAGGAATGTATGCAGGCGACCAGTCAAGAAAGACAACACTGGTGGATTATGGATTCAGACTTCCATCAGCAAAAGATAACAGACCACTTAATTTTGATGAATTTGAAAGCATGATTGATCAGATTATGTTTGTTTCGGCAACACCGGGAGAATACGAGAGCCAGCATGAGTTATTAAGAGCACAACAGGTTATCAGACCTACAGGTCTTTTGGATCCTGAGGTTGAAGTGAGACCGGTTGCAGGGCAGATAGATGATTTAATTTCTGAAATTAATAAAGAAGTAGAAAAGAAGAATAAAATATTAGTTACTACTTTGACTAAGAGGATGGCAGAGGATTTGACTGACTATATGAAGGAAGTTGGAATCAGGGTTAAATACCTTCATTCGGACATAGATACATTGGAGCGAGCAGAAATTATAAGAAATATGAGACTTGACCAATTTGATGTACTTGTAGGAATTAACCTTTTAAGGGAAGGTCTTGATATTCCGGAAATTGCATTGGTAGCAATATTAGATGCAGATAAGGAAGGCTTTTTAAGATCGGAGACATCGCTTATCCAGACGATAGGACGTGCCGCAAGAAATGCTGAGGGTCATGTAATCATGTATGCGGACAAGATTACTGATTCAATGAGAGTTGCCATAGATGAGACAAATCGTCGTAGAGATATACAGATGAAGTACAATAAGGAGCATGGAATTACGCCAAAAACTATTATTAAAGCAGTGCGTGACCTTATTAGTATTTCAAAAGAAGTGGACAAGAAGATTAATGATATTGAGAAAGATCCGGAATCAATGGATCCAAAGGAAATTTGCAAATTGATAGATAAGCTGACAAAGAAAATGCAGAAGGCAGCAGCTGATTTTGATTTTGAGTCAGCAATAGAATTTAGAGATAAGATAGCAGATTTGCGAAAATATTTGAATTAAACAGATTTGAATATAGGCATAGTGTAAGAGGTTTGAGAGAAAATATAATTATAATAATTGTAGTGAATTTACAGCTTGTTATTTTTAATTAATATTCAGAACACCCTGCATGTAGAGAGGACAGACAATTGGATAATAAAAAATATATAAAAATCAGAGGTGCAGCAGAGCACAATTTAAAAAATATAGATATAGATATTCCAAGAGATGAATTTGTCGTATTGACAGGTCTTAGTGGCTCAGGTAAATCGTCTCTTGCATTTGATACAATTTATGCTGAGGGGCAGAGAAGATATATGGAATCATTATCTTCTTATGCAAGACAATTCCTAGGACAGATGGAAAAACCACAGGTAGAAAGTTTAGAAGGACTTCCTCCGGCAATTTCAATAGACCAGAAGTCAACAAATAGAAATCCACGTTCTACAGTTGGAACTGTTACGGAAATATATGACTATTTAAGACTTTTATTTGCGAGAGCAGGTATTCCGCATTGCCCGAAATGTGGCCGCGAAATAAAAAAACAGACTGTTGATGAAATGGTGGATAAGATAATGGCACTTCCTGAAAGAACAAAGATTCAGGTTCTTGCACCGGTTGTTAGAGGAAGAAAAGGACGCCATGAAAAAGTGCTTGAAGGAGCGAAAAGAAGTGGATATGTACGTGTTCGTGTAGATGGAAATATGTACGAACTAACAGAAGACATAACATTAGATAAGAATATAAAGCATAATATTGAAATAGTTGTAGATAGACTTGCAATTAGAGAAGGAATGGAAAAGAGACTTAATGACTCTATTGATAATGCACTTAAATTAGCAGATGGTTTAATGATTATCGATGTAATTGATGGAGAACCAATGACATTTAGTCAGCATTTTTCATGCCCGGATTGTGGAATTAGTATTGATGAAATTCAGCCGAGAAGTTTTTCGTTTAATAATCCGTTTGGTGCGTGTCCTGATTGTTATGGATTAGGATATAAGATGGAGTTTGATGAGGATTTAATGATTCCTGACAAAAGTTTAAGTATTAATCAGGGAGCGATAGTTGTTCTTGGGTGGCAGAGTGCAAATGATGGTAAGAGCTTTGCAAATGCCATTCTTAAGGCTTTAGGTATAAAATATAATTTTGATTTAGATACACCGTTTGAAGACTATCCACAGGAAATTCATGATATTTTGATATATGGAACAAATGGAGTTTCCGTGCCTGTTCATTATAGAGGACAGCGTGGAGAAGGAGTTTATGATATTGCATTTGAGGGGCTTATAAGAAATGTTGAAAGGCGATATAGAGAAACAAGTGCAGAATCAACAAAGGCAGAATATGAGACATACATGAGAATTACACCGTGTAAGAATTGTGGCGGACAAAGATTAAAAAAAGAATCGCTTGCTGTAACAATTGCAGATAAGAATATTTATGAGATGACAGAAATGCCTGTTAGGGATTTAAGAGAGTTTTTGGAAAATGTTGAACTGTCAGAAATGCAACATAAAATCGGCGATGAAATTCTTAAAGAAATAAAGGGAAGACTCAAGTTTTTGGTTGATGTAGGATTGGACTATTTAAGTCTTTCAAGAGCAACGGGAACATTATCCGGTGGAGAAGCTCAGAGAATACGTCTTGCAACCCAGATAGGGTCAGGGCTTGTTGGAGTCGCTTATATATTAGACGAACCAAGTATAGGTCTTCATCAGAATGACAATGATAAGTTACTTGCAACACTTAAACATTTGCGTGATTTGGGTAATTCATTGATAGTAGTTGAGCATGACGAAGATACAATGAGAGCAGCAGATTTCATAGTAGATATAGGTCCGGGAGCAGGAGCCCACGGAGGTGAAGTTATAGCTACCGGAACGGCTGAAGATATTATGAAGAATCCAAACTCAATTACAGGAAAATACTTAAGTGGTGAAATAAAGATTCCTGTTCCAAAAACAAGAAGAAAACCGACAGGTTGGCTTAAAATCGTTGGAGCAAAGGAAAATAATTTAAAAAATATAAATGTAAAAATTCCTACAGGAGTGCTTACATGTGTAACAGGTGTTTCAGGTTCAGGTAAGAGTTCACTTGTAAATGAAATTTTATATAAATCTCTTGCAAAACAGTTAAACAGAGCAAGATATATTCCCGGAAAGCATAAGACAATAGAGGGAGTAGAGCAGTTAGATAAAATTATTGATATTGATCAGTCTCCAATAGGAAGAACTCCACGTTCTAATCCGGCAACTTATACAGGGGTATTTGACACTATTAGAGATTTATTTGCAAATACAATGGATGCTAAGGAGCGAGGTTACAAGAAAGGTCGTTTTAGTTTTAATGTTAAAGGCGGCCGTTGTGAAGCTTGTTCAGGTGATGGTATTTTAAAGGTAGAAATGCATTTTCTTCCGGATGTTTATGTGCCATGTGAAGTATGTGGTGGAAAGAGATATAATCGTGAAACATTAGAGGTTAAGTATAAAGGAAAGAGCATATACGATGTACTTGATATGACAGTTGAGGAGGCATTGGACTTTTTCAAAAATGTACCAAAAATTCATAACAAGATACAGACTTTATACGATGTTGGATTGTCATACATTAAATTAGGACAGCCATCAACTACATTATCCGGTGGAGAAGCTCAGAGAATTAAACTTGCTACAGAATTAAGTAAAAGAAGTACGGGAAGAACAATTTATGTACTTGATGAACCTACAACAGGACTTCATTTTGCAGATGTACACAAGTTAGTAGAAATTCTACAAAGGCTTGCAGCCGAAGGAAACACGGTAGTTGTAATAGAGCATAATCTTGATGTTATTAAAACCGCAGATTATATTATTGACATGGGTCCTGATGGAGGAGACAGAGGTGGAACTGTTGTAGTTTCGGGAACTCCTGAGGAGGTAGCAAAACACCCTACATCTTATACTGCAAAATACGTAAAACAGTATTTGGAAAAAGACAAAAAATAATAAAGTTGACATTTTAAAATATTGTGTATTTTTCATAAAAAACAGGAAAATAAAAAGGATTTAAAAAGGCCAAAAACAGCAATGGTTACAAAGATTAAAAACATGTTTTTAAACCCTTTAAAACTGCATAAAAATGTGCTAGATTATAGTTACAAGTTAAAGGAAAAGTACATTAAAACTTAATAAGAAATTAATACCGTAAGGCTTCTAAAAATTATCATTAGAACGTGTCATGAGATGAAAATTAAGTAAGTATCCAAGAGGAATGTTTAATGGGAAAAAGTCCTATAGGAGAAAACGAGAGACTCCAATATTTATTTAATCCGTGCTAGGAAAACAGAACAATTGGAATCGAGTGAATATTAGTCAAATATAGGTAAGAAAGGAGTTACCGGATTATCTACATAAGGTACAACGGATCGGAAGAGTTGTAAGAAGAGAGTGGATTGAAGGATGGTTATTAATCTCCAAGTGGCAACGTTGTTACAGAGATTTGAAAGATAACATCCTTATATATGTAGATATATTAAATTATTTGCAGATGGTATTTTTGAAACACGATTTTGATTAGGTATGATAAATCGAAAGTAAAGTAAGGGAGTATAGTTTCATATAAGATTAATGATTAATGAAGTTTGATCTGCAGCTAATGAATCAATTTTAGAAGTAAGGTATTTAAATACGAGCACCTGATATTAATAAATGTCAGGTGCTTTGTTAATTTAAGAAAAGATTTATATTGTTATGGTTTTAACAATAGCCTACTTGTTTTAATATTAAAAATAATGTAGAATTGTTAATGATTTGAGAAAAATACAATTAATGATATTAATAGCATTTATCGTATTTTACAATAAATTGGTTAAAGCCATTATAGGAGAAAACAAAATGAATAAAGTTCAGTTTTAATAAATGTTTTCGAAAATTAGCCAACGATTCAAGTGGAAACACATATTAATTAGGAGGAATTATAGTGAAGAAAGAATTAGTAATCGTACTTGATTTTGGTGGTCAGTATAATCAGCTGGTTGCAAGACGAGTTCGTGAATGCAATGTATATTGTGAGATTTATTCTTATAAGACTGACATTGAAAAAATAAAAGCTATGAATCCAAAGGGAATTATTTTAACCGGAGGACCTAATAGTTGTTATGAAGCTGATTCTCCAACATATTCAAAGGAATTATTTGAAATGGGAGTTCCTGTTTTAGGACTTTGCTACGGAGCACAGCTTATGATGCATGTTTTAGGAGGAAAGGTAGAACGTGCAGACGTTCGCGAGTACGGTAAAACAGAAGTAATCGTAGATAAAACAAATTCACAGATATTTGAAGGCGTTTCACCTAAAACAATTTGTTGGATGAGTCATTTTGATTATATATCAAAGGTAGCACCTGGATTTGAAATATCATCTCATACAAAGGACTGCCCTTGTGCATCAGCAGAAAATGCAGATAAGAAACTTTATGCAATACAGTTCCATCCTGAAGTACTTCATACGCAGGAAGGAACAAAGATGCTTTACAATTTTGTTCGTGGAGTATGCCAATGCTCAGGTGAATGGAGAATGGATTCATTTGTAGAGGAATCAATTAAGGCAATCCGCGAAAAAGTTGGAGATGGAAAAGTATTGTGCGCATTATCAGGTGGTGTAGATTCATCTGTTGCAGCAGTAATGCTTTCAAAAGCAATTGGAAAACAGCTTACATGTGTATTTGTAGACCACGGTTTACTTCGTAAAAATGAAGGAGATGAAGTAGAAGCTGTATTTGGTCCTGATGGTCCATATGACTTAAACTTTATTCGTGTAAATGCACAGGAACGTTACTATAGCAAATTAGCAGGAGTAACTGAACCTGAAAAGAAGCGTAAAATTATCGGAGAAGAATTTATCCGTGTATTTGAAGAAGAAGCAAAGAAAATCGGAGCAGTAGACTTTCTAGTACAGGGAACAATTTATCCTGACGTTGTAGAAAGTGGATTGGGTGGTGAATCAGCAGTAATCAAGTCACATCACAATGTAGGAGGATTACCTGATTGCGTAGATTTTAAAGAAATAATCGAACCACTTCGTGACTTGTTTAAGGACGAAGTAAGAAAAGCCGGCTTAGAAATGGGCATACCTGATTATCTTGTATACCGCCAACCATTCCCGGGACCAGGACTTGGAATCCGTATCATCGGTGAAGTAACAGCCGAGAAAGTTAAAATGGTACAGGATGCAGACGCAATCTATCGCGAGGAAATTGCAAATGCCGGACTTGATAAAACAATCGGCCAGTATTTTGCAGCACTTACAAATATGCGAAGCGTAGGTGTAATGGGTGACGAAAGAACATATGACTACGCCATTGCACTCCGTGCAGTAAATACTGTAGATTTTATGACAGCAGAAGCTGCAGAAATACCTTACGAAGTATTATCAAAGGTAATGAGCAGAATTATAAATGAGGTGCGAGGAGTCAACAGAGTAATGTATGATTTGACGAGTAAGCCACCTGGAACTATAGAGTTTGAATAAATCGAGTTGCTTAAAAAAGCCAGTGTTTATGCGGGTTTCAGCGATTTCG
>ENA-OWPM01000061-OWPM01000061.1-human-gut-metagenome-genome-assembly--contig:-NODE-61-length-139553-cov-6.554144_pt1 | contig 139553 bp, 122 predicted proteins | sample MGYA00248267_ERZ651852 | MGnify/ENA primary metagenome ERZ651852 (study PRJEB26924, sample SAMEA4378228) | human gut metagenome | biome: human gut; feature: human-associated habitat; material: faeces... | reverse complement strand
TAAGAATATAAGAATATAAGAATATAAGAATATAAGAATATAAGAATATAAGAATTTGCTTATTTAATGGGAATTAGAAGGAATTACTTAAGGAAACATCTTCATTAGTAGATGAAGATGGGCTATACTACTAGGATCGTACCTAACCAAGAATTATATGCCAAAGAGCAGCTATGCTGCAATAAGGAACTTTTCTTATTTTATGCGGATTAGAGTGTGCAAATAAATTTTTATCTCAAATTAATATATTAATTTGAGATGACCCCAAAAAGATGAGTCTATATATTTTGGATTAATAAAAAATAAAATAAATAAAAAGCGAGGATAACAATGAGTAGAGAATTAGATAAATTATCTATTAATGCAATAAGAGTTTTATCAGCAGATGCTATACAAAAATCAAATTCTGGCCATCCAGGTCTTCCACTTGGAGCAGCTACAATGGCATTTACATTATGGACAAAAATGAATCATAATGGAAAAAATCCAGACTGGGATAATAGAGATAGATTTGTTTTATCAGCAGGGCATGGATCAATGCTTGAATATTCTTTATTACACTTATTTGGATATGGAATAACTATTGAAGATATTAAAAACTTTAGACAAGTTGGAAGCTTAACTCCTGGCCATCCAGAATACGGCCACACAAAAGGTGTTGAAATAACAACTGGACCTCTTGGACAAGGTATATGTAATGCAGTAGGTATGGCTATGGCAGAAGCTCACCTTGCAGAAAAATTTAACAAAGAACATTTTAATATTGTAGATCACTACACATATGCAATTGTTGGTGATGGATGCCTTATGGAAGGTATCTCAGGAGAAGCTTCATCACTTGCTGGAACATTAGGTCTTGGAAAATTAATTGTACTTTATGATTCAAATAATATTTCAATTGAAGGTAATACTGATATTGCATTTAGAGAAGATGTTGCTAAGAGATACGAAGCGTATGGCTGGCAAGTAATCAAAGTTGAAAATGGAAATGATATAGATTCAATCTCAAATGCAATTGATGATGCAAAAAGAGACAGTTTAAGACCATCAATTATAATTGTGAAGAACGTAATAGGGTATGGATGCCCAGCAAAACAAGGTAAGGCATCAGCACATGGTGAGCCATTAGGAGAAGAAAATATAAGAGCATTAAAAGAAAATCTAGGATGGCAATTAGAACCTGCATTCTATGTACCAGACGAAGTGTATACAAATATGGACAAGTATATTGGAGAAGGTGTATGGAAAGAAGAAAACTGGCATGAATTATTTAAACAATATTCAGAAGCTTATCCAGAATTAGCAGATGAATATACTAAATGGATGAAGAATGAAATAGATAAAGAAGAATTATTAAACAATGATGAATTCTGGAGCTTTGATAAAGAAATGGCTACAAGAGAATCGTCAGGAATAGTTATAAATAGATTAGCTAATATAATTCCAAATTTAATGGGAGGTTCAGCAGATTTAGCGCCTTCAAATAAGACTTATATGAAAGACAAGGGAGACTTCTCAGCGGAAGATAGAAGTGGACAAAATCTTCATTTTGGAGTAAGAGAGCATGCAATGGCAGCCATTACTAACGGTATGTACGCTCATGGTGGACTTAAGGTATTCTGTTCAACATTCTTTGTATTTAGTGATTACATGAAAGGTGCAATGAGATTATCAGCTCTTATGAAATTACCAATACCATATGTCTTAACTCATGATAGTATTGGGGTAGGAGAAGATGGCCCAACTCACCAACCAATTGAACAATTAGCAGCACTTAGAAGTATGCCTAATATGGCAGTATTTAGACCAGCCGACTCAAAAGAAACAGCAGCCGCTTGGTATTACGCTGTAACTAATGGGGAAACACCAACATCATTAGTGTTAACAAGACAAAAACTACCACTATATGAAGGATGTCCAAAGAGAGCATTAAAAGGTGGTTATATAATAAAAGAATCTAAGAAAGAAACTCCAGATGTTATTTTAATGGCATCAGGTTCAGAAGTAGAACTTATATATAAAGCTGCAGATGAATTAGAAGCTAAAGGAATTGATGCAAGAGTAGTAAGTATTCCATGTTTCGAATTATTTGATTTACAAGATGAAGCTTACAAAGAAAGCGTACTTCCAAACTGTGTAAGAAAAAGAGTTGCGGTTGAAGCATTAACTTCATTTGGATGGCATAAGTATGTAGGTCTAGATGGAGAGATAATCTCACTTGATACATTTGGAGCATCAGGAAATGCAAATGAGTTATTTAAGCAATTCGGATTCACTGTTGATAATGTTGTTGATACAACAGTTAAGGTTGTTAATAAGTAGAAAATTAAATCTACTAATAGATTAAGCTAAAAAGATATTTATTGATATAAAACAAGTCTATTTTGGAAGTGGCAGCCCCTTTTGCTGCTTCCAAGAACAAATAATTTTAATGATAGTTAACCTAATTTCAAAATCTCATAAAAAACCATAATATTTTAATAAATAAGACATTAAGAAAGGTGTGATTAAATGATTATTAATAAAGTTACCGATTCAAAGTTTAAAAAATATGGAAGAATATTAGAAAATTATGATTGTTCTGAAATAATAGAAAAAATGAAAAATACCCCACTTCCTAATGATGTAATATATGAACCATCAATAAAAGAACTAGAAGAGTTAAAGATTAATGAAGACTTAATGGAAAGAGAATTTGGAGGTCTTCCAATTCAAATTGGATACTGTAATGGTAATAATTATATTTTAAACGCAGTTGAATATCATAGATCTTCTGAAATAAATATAGCAGTTACAGATCTTATTTTATTAATAGGAAGCCAGCAAGATATTAATGATGATTTTTCATATGATACTTCTAAAATAGAAGCTTTCTTAGTTCCAGCAGGAACAATAATAGAAGTATATGCAACTACTCTTCATTATGCACCTTGTAATGCAGATGAAAGTGGATTTAGATGTGTTGTTGTATTACCTAAGGATACAAACCTTCCATTAGAAAAAGATATTAAGAAGTGTGGAGAAGATGCATTATTATTTGCTAAGAATAAGTGGCTAATTGGTCATAAGGATACTGACTTAGGTGAACAAGGCGCATTTATTGGACTAGTTGGAGAGAATATATCTCTAAAATAAAAGTAATAAGTAAAAAACACTTATTACTTTCTAAGTAATTGTTTTTAAAATATATAGTGTGCAAATTAAATATAAAAATTAGATAAATATTAAAATATGATTTGGAGGAATTAAATATGAATAATACACCAAAAGTTAAATTAGGAATAGTAGCTGTAAGTAGAGATTGTTTCCCAATGGAGTTATCTACTAATCGTAGAAAGGCAGTAGTTGAAGCTTTTAATGGAGAAATTTATGAGTGCAAAACAACAATAGAAAATGAAGTACACATGAGAAAAGCATTAGCAGAAGTTAAAGAAGCAGGTGTAAATGCATTAGTAGTTTACCTTGGAAACTTTGGACCAGAAACATCAGAAACATTACTTGCAAAAGAATTTGATGGACCAGTTATGTTTGTAGCGGCATCAGAAGAAAGCGGAGACAACTTAGTAGGAGGACGTGGAGATGCTTATTGTGGAATGCTTAATGCAAGCTATAATTTAGCACTTAGAAATATAAAAGCATATATACCAGAGTATCCAGTTGGAACTGCATCTGAAGTTGCTGATATGATTAAAGAATTTATACCAGTTGCATCAGCATTAATTGGACTTAAAAACTTAAAAATAATTTCTTTTGGTCCAAGACCTCAAGACTTTTTAGCTTGTAATGCTCCAATTAAACAATTATATAATTTAGGTGTTGAAATAGAAGAAAACTCTGAATTAGATTTATATGCAGCATTTAATGATCACAAAGATGATCCAAGAATTCCAGATGTAATAGCTGATATGGAAAAAGAATTAGGTGAAGGAAATAAAATGCCTGGTATTTTACCTAAGCTTGCACAATATGAAATTACACTATTAGACTGGATGAAAGAACATAAAGGATCTAGAGAATTTGTAGTATTTGCTAACAAGTGCTGGCCTTCATTCCAAACTCAATTTGGATTTGTACCATGCTATGTTAACAGTAGATTAACTGCTCGAGGCATTGCAGTATCATGTGAAGTTGATATTTATGGAGCATTAAGTGAATATATTGGAACTTGTATAAGCCAAGATGTAGTTACATTATTAGATATAAATAACACAGTACCAGCTGATATGTATGAATCAGAAATCAAAGGTAAATTTGACTATACATTAAAAGATACATTTATGGGATTCCACTGTGGAAATACTGCAGCATGCAAGCTTACAAGCTGTACTATGAAAAATCAAATGATTATGGCTAGAGCTTTAGAACCAAATCAAGAACCTAATATTACAAGAGGAACTCTTGAAGGCGATATTGTCCCAGGAGAGATTACATTCTTTAGATTACAAAGTAATGCAGATGCTGAGCTTACTGCATATGTTGCAGAAGGTGAAGTATTACCAGTAGCTACAAGATCATTTGGATCTATAGGAATATTTGCAATTCCTGAAATGGGAAGATTCTATCGTCATGTATTAATTGAAGGAAGATATCCACATCATGGAGCAGTTGCTTTTGGTCATTATGGAAAAGCTATCTACAACTTATTTAGATACTTAGGAGTTAAAGAAGTTGGGTTTAACCAACCAAAGGGAATGCTTTATAAGACAGAAAATCCATTTGAAAAATAATTAAAATAGTATGGAAAATCTTAAATATTTGTAATTTCCGTAATATATTTATTAAAATAAAAAAAGCTATCTTAAGTGTGTTTTAAACACTTAAGATAGCTTTTTAATAATATCGTATTTTAAGTTTATTTTGTTTTATATAACGTTGAGTTAATGATAAATAATGTCTAGAAATGCATAAATATTTGCTTGTTGAATCAGAGCTAAATTATTTATTATTAATATATAAGATTAAGTAGATGTAATTTCAAATTATATCCATAAAGTAATGATTTTAATATTTTAATTTAGTGAAAAATTTAATACATGGATTTTAAAATGTTCAAATGATGTTAATTAATAAGAGAGTGAAGGAAGTGTTATTATGAAAGAAAAAAATAGAATTACACATGAAGAAGCATTGACTAGAGCAAAAGAATTAGTAGAAAAAATGACATTACAAGAAAAAGCAGAGCAGTTAACTTATAACGCAGCAGCGATTAAACGTTTAAATATACCAAGATATAACTGGTGGAATGAAGGTCTTCATGGAGTAGCAAGGGCAGGAACTGCTACTGTGTTTCCTCAAGCTATTGGATTAGCTTCTACTTTTGATGAAGAACTTTTAGAAAATGTAGCAGATACTATAGCAACAGAAGGTCGTGCAAAATATAATGAGTATTCTAGTAAAGATGACAGAGATATATATAAGGGAATAACATATTGGTCGCCTAATGTAAATATATTTAGAGACCCTAGATGGGGAAGAGGACATGAGACATATGGAGAAGATCCATATTTAACATCTAGATTAGGAGTGGCCTTTATAAATGGTTTACAAGGTGAAGGGAAATATTTAAAAATAGCAGCATGTGCAAAGCATTTTGCAGTTCATAGTGGTCCAGAAGGTATAAGACATGAATTTAATGCAGTAACAACAAAAAAAGATTTATATGAGACATATTTGCCAGCATTTGAAGCTTGTGTAAAAGAAGCAGATGTTGAAGCTGTAATGGGGGCCTATAATCGCACAAATGGTGAACCATGTTGTGGAAGCAAAACATTATTAAAAGATATTCTAAGAGGTAAATGGAACTTTAAAGGACATGTAGTATCAGATTGTTGGGCAATAGCAGATTTTCATTTGAATCATAAAGTAACTAGTACAGCAACTGAATCAGCAGCATTAGCTATAAAAAATGGATGTGATTTAAATTGTGGAAATGTATATCTTCAAATGATGTTAGCCTATAAAGAAGGGTTAGTTACGGAAGAAGATATAACTACTTCAGCTGAAAGATTAATAGCTACTAGAATAAGATTAGGAATGTTTGATGACAAATGTGAATATAACGAAATACCTTATGAATCAAATGATTGCAAAGAACATAACGAACTTTCATTAAAGGCAGCAAGGAAGTCAATGGTTTTACTTAAAAATGATGGAACATTACCAATAGATAAATCTAGTTTAAAATCTATTGCAGTAATAGGTCCAAATGCTGATAGTCAAGTAATGCTTAAAGGAAATTATTCGGGTACGGCGTCTAAATATACAACTATACTTGAAGGAATACATGAAGCTGTAAATGAAGATACTAGAGTATATTATTCAGAAGGATGTCATTTATACAAAGATAGAGTAGAAGGACTGGCTCAACCTAAGGATAGAATATCAGAAGCAGTTTCAGTAGCAGAAAGATCAGATGTAGTAGTAGTATGTTTAGGATTAGATTCAACAATTGAAGGAGAACAAGGCGATGCAGGAAATAGTTATGGAGCAGGAGATAAGGAGAATCTGAATTTGCCAGGTACACAACAAGAGTTACTAGAAAAGGTTCTTGAAACTAAAAAACCAGTTATAGTAATTTTAGGATCAGGTAGTGCTCTTACACTTAATGGATTAGAAGAAAGTTGTGCTGCAATTATACAAGCATGGTACCCTGGTAGTCATGGAGGTACTGCAGCAGCAGATTTAATATTTGGAAAATATTCTCCAAGTGGTAAGTTACCTGTAACATTCTATAAAAGCATTGATAATATGCTTGAATTTAGCGATTATTCAATGAAGGGAAGAACTTATAGATATATTGAAGAAGAAGCTTTGTATCCATTTGGATATGGATTAACATATTCACAAGTAGAGTTAAACAATTTAAATATCGAAGATATTAAAGAAGATTTTGAAAACGTAAATGTAAGCATAGATATTAAAAATATTGGAGGTTACGATGTTGAAGAAGTAGTTCAATGCTATTTGAAAAATTTAGAATCTAGATTTGCAGTACTAAATCATAGCTTAGTAGCATTTAAACGCATTAGTTTAAAGAAGGGAGAATCTAAAACTGTTACTTTAAATATTAGAAGAAAAGAATTTGAAGTTGTCAATGATGAGGGAGAACGAATTCTAGATAGTAAAAAGTTTAAATTATTTGTTGGAGTTTCTCAGCCTGATAAGAGAAGTATAGAGCTTACAGGAATAACACCATTAGAGAAAGAACTAAATTTAAAATAATAAAATTAATATAGATAATGCATAAATTCTATAGAAATTAGGAAAGTATGAATTAACACATTTATATTAATTGGAGGAGTCTGTGAATAAGAAAATACTTTTTAATGACGAATGGGAATTTTTTAAAGGCAACTTAGAAACAGAATATAGTGGTAGATTATGTTTTTAAAAGATAGATATACCACACGATTGGTTAATATATAATTCGTTAGATCTTTATGAAAATAGTATTGGATGGTATAGAAAAAAATTTATGTACTCTAAAAACGAAGATGAAGTTCTATTATGTTTTGATGGAGTATATATGGATTCTACACTTTATGTGAATAATAAGTTTGTTGGCGAATGGAAGTATGGATACTCATCCTTTGAGCATGATATAACAAATGTTCTTGTGGAGGGAGAAAATGAAATACTTATAAGAGTAATCCATCAAAGTCCTAATAGTAGGTGGTATTCAGGAGAAGGAATATATCGTAATGTATGGTTAAAAACAAGAGATAAAAATCATATTGAAACTAATGGAATTTACGTTTCTATAAGAAAAGAGAATAAATTATGGAATGTAGAAATAAGTACAGAATTAAAGCTTTATGAAAATGCAAAATTATATCATAGCATTATTTATAATAATGAAGTTATTTCTACAACTAGTGAAGAAGTTAAGCGTGGAGAGAAGAGAAATATTCAAACTATGATTGTAAAAGAACCATTATTATGGGATATAGACAATCCTAATTTATACAAGCTAGTTACAGAACTAAAATTAATAGACGGGTATAATTTAACAAATATTAAACATATTTCTAAAAATATAGAATTTAAAGAAGTCATTATGGATCCAGATAAAGGATTAATATTAAATGGTAGAAAGATAAAATTAATTGGAGTATGTGAGCATCATGACTTATGGGCTTTAGGATCAGCATTTAATAAAGAAGCACTAAGAAGAAGATTTAAAATATTAAAGGATATGGGGGTAAATGCTATAAGAACATTTCATAATATGCCAGATCCACAGTTTATGGATTTAGCTGATGAAATGGGATTTCTTATTGCCTCTGAAGCATTTGATATGTGGGAAAGAAGTAAGACAACTTATGATTATGCAAGATTTTTTAAAGAATGGTCACATAAAGATATGATGAGCTGGATTACTAGAAATAGAAATCATCCTAGTCTTTTAATGTGGAGTATTGGGAATGAGATTTATTATACTCATGCAGATGTAAGAGGTCAAGAAATCACAAAAATGCTTATGGAATATGTAAAAGAATTTGATCCAAATGAAAATGCGAAAGTTACAATAGGTTCAAATTTTATGCCATGGGAGAACGCTAAAAAGTGTGTTGATATAGTTAAAATTGCAGGCTATAATTATTCAGAAAAATATTATGAAGAACATCATGAAAAACATCATGAAAAACATAAAGATTGGATTATTTATGGAAGTGAAGCAGCTTCAGTAGTACAAAGTAGAGGAATATATCACTTTCCATTTGAGAAATCAATACTTGCAGATGATGATGAACAATGTTCTGTACTTGGAAATAGTACAACAAGTTGGGGAGCAAAAAGTCCAGAAAGATGTATAACTGATGACAGGTATGCAGAATTTTCTCTTGGACAATTTATATGGACTGGATTTGATTATATAGGTGAACCTACACCTTATCATACAAAGAATTCCTATTTTGGACAAATTGATACTGCAACATTTAAAAAAGATTCTTATTATATTTATCAGTCTGAATGGACAGATTATAGGAAAAAACCAATGATTCATATACTTCCTTATTGGGATTTTAGTGAAAATCAAATTGTAGATGTTAGAGTTTGTTCTAATGCTCCCAAAATTGAATTAAAGCTTAATGGAAAAGTTATAGGAAAATACAATATAGATCACAAAAAAGGAAAGGATCTTGTTGGATGGTGGAAGATTCCTTATAAACGTAGAAATTATTATGAAAGATGAAGATGGAAACATAGTAGAAAATGCAAATAATAGAGTAAAAGTAAATGTAAGTGGAGCTGGACGTTTAATTGGGTTAGATAATGGTGATAGTACCGATTATGATCAATATAAAGGATTAAGCAGAAGGTTATTTAGTGGTAAATTAATGGCTATAATAGGGAAGCACTTTAGAAGAAGGATATATTAATATGGAAGTTTCATCAACTGGATTAGAAAGTACATCCATACAGCTTGAAGCTATTAGTGCAAATGATGAAGAGTTAAAAGGTATTTGTGCAAGTACAGAAAACAAGGAAATGGAAGTAGTAATGGGAAGCTTAGATGAAATACCAATACGTAAAATAGAAATAGTAAGTGAAGATGGACAAGAATTTGATATAAATAAGAAAGAAATAATTGTTAAAGCAAAGCTTTATCCAGAAAATGCTTCATATAAAGAGATAAACTGGAGTGCTGTAAATGAAAGTGGAATAGTATCAAACATAGCTAAAGTTCAAAGTTTTGGAGATTATGCAAAGGTAACTGCTTTAGGAGATGGAGAGTTTAGAATCCGGTGTACAAGTAATAATGGTACTGATAAAGTAAAATTAATATCACAATTAGAATTTAAAGTAAATGGGCTTGAAGCTATATTTAAAAACCCATATGAATTTGTGTCAGGTGGCTTGTTTGATCATGATGTAACAGGGAATGTTGGAAATGGAAATGAAAAAGGTCTTTGTTCAGATCGCTAAAAAGAAACAAGAGTAGGTTTTTATGATATTGATTTTGGTTCTTATGGCTCAGATACAATCATAGTATCATTCTTTACCCTAAGTGATCAAAAATGCGATTTTCAGGTTTGGGAAGGTATACCTGAAGGTCAAAATAGTACACTAGTTGGTGAATTTATTTATCAAAAAAAATCTATATGGAACGTATATCAAGAAGAAACTTATAAATTAAACAAAAAACTTAAAGATGTAACTTCAGTTTATTTTGTTTTTTATAATAAAGTTCATATGAAAGGATTTATTTTTGAGAAGAAGAACAAAGCTTTTGAAAAAATTATGGCTACAGAATGTAATAAGGTTTATGGTGATACATTCTTAATGAAAGAAGAGAGTATTGAAAGAATAGGAAATAATGTTTCACTGATATTTGAAGATATGGACTTTAAAAGTGAAGGTGCATCTAAACTTATTATTTGTGGTAACTCACCTATTGATAAAAATACCATAAATATTCAATTTGCAGATGATCAAAATACAAGCAAGCAGATTGTTGAGTTTGCACATACGCAGGATTATGAAGAAATGGTGTTTAGTTTAGAAAAGATGACAGGAATTAAGACAGTAACGTTTATATTTTTACCAGGATGTAATTTTGATTTCAAGTGGTTCAGATTTGAAGTGTAAAAGTATAATTCAGATAAAAGTTGAGTGTATTTTTTATTACCTAATTTGATTAATTTTGAAAGGTTATATTTAATAATATATTTTAATAGTGAAGGTAAGGTGTTTGAGATGAAAAATAATCCTATTATTTGGTCTGATTATCCTGATTTAGATGTAATAAGAGTTGGCGACACATATTATATGGTTAGCACTACAATGCATCTTATGCCTGGATGTGTTATTTTACGTTCTTATGACCTTATTAATTGGGAAGTAGCAACATATGTATATGATACTTTAGATGATACATGTGGACAAAAATTGGAAGGTAAAAACCAAATTTATGGAAAGGGCATGTGGGCAGCTTCACTCAGGTATCATAATAATAAATTCTACGTATGTTTTGTGGCTAATGATACAGGAAAGACATATCTGTATACAGCTACTGAAATAGATGGAAATTGGACAAAACAAATAATTGAAGGATTTTATCATGATTGTTCATTATTATTTGATGATGATGGAAAAGTTTATATTGCTTATGGGAATACAGATATTCATATTACAGAACTAAAAGAAGATTTATCGGGGCCTAAACCTAATGGGTTAGATAAAATTATAGTAACTGAAACAGAAGAGTATGATCTTGGCTATGAGGGATCTCATTTTTATAAAATAAATGGTAAATACTACATTTTCTTGATTCATATACTTAAATCAAAAGGACGTAGAACTGAAGCATGCTTTGTATCAGATACATTAGATGGAGAGTTTATTGGAAGAGAAGTTTTTAATGATGACATGGGATATAAGAATTCAGGCATAGCACAAGGAGGTATAGTATCTACACCAGATGGTAAATGGTATGCAATGTTATTCCAAGACAGAGGGGCTGTTGGACGCATACCTGTTATTGTACCAATGCACTTTGAAAATGATTTTCCTTTATTTGATAAAAAAGCACCGGAGCATATTGAAATTGATAGTACAAGGCCAGAGTATGAATATAGTCCAATAGTTGGAGATGATGATTTTGTTTATGAACCAGACTTTAATGGAAAAGTTCACATTAAAGATGTTTGGCAATGGAATCATATTCCAGATGAAAGATTATGGTCAGTAACTGAAAAATATGGGACATACAGAATTAAATCAGGGAAAATAAGTCCAAATTTAAATTTTGCAGTTAATACATTAACACAACGTACCATGGGACCAGAATGTGAAGCTATTGTAACACTAGATGGTAGTGAACTTAAAAATGGAGATTATGCAGGTATATGTTTTTTGATAAGCACATATGGATTAATAGCTATTACTAAAGAAGAAGATAAATATTATTTAGTAATGTTGGCAAGAGAAAGTGAGGACAAATCAATTTTCGGAAACTTAGTAGATAGCGAACCTGGAACTGAGTATGGAAGAGTATCTTTGCATGGAAGTAAAATAACTCTTAAAGCAAGAGGAAACTTTATTAATGGAAAAGATGAAGGTGAGTTTTACTATTTAAATGAGATGAAATGGGAAAAGCTTGGTGTAACCCATAGTATGGTATGGAAAATGGATCAATTTATAGGATGTCGCTTTGGATTATTTTTATTTTCTACAAAGGAAGTTGGAGGATGTGCTGAGTTTTCTAATTTTAAATATAATATTATTCGATAAATATAACAATAAAAAAATTTCTTAAATTTACAAAAAATTTAAAGATTCGCAATAAAGGAGGATGATTTTTTGAAAAAGTTTATGGATATAAATTTTTTATTGAATAATGAGACATCTCAGAAACTATACCATAACTATTGTGTAAATTTACCTATAATAGATTATCATTCACACATAGATTCTAAGGAAATATTTGAAGATAAAAAATATGAAAATATAACACAATTATGGCTTTATCGAGATCATTATAAGTGGAGATTAATGAGAAGCTATGGAATTGAAGAAAAATATATAAGTGGTGAATCTACTGATTATGAAAAATTCTTAACATGGGCAAAAGCACTTTCAAGTGCAATAGGAAATCCATTATACCACTGGACTCATTTAGAATTACAAAGATACTTTGGAATAGAAGAAATTCTAAATGAAAAAAGTGCTCCTGAAATATGGCGAAAGACATGTGAATTATTAAGAAGCGATGAGTTTAGTGTACGAAAAATAATAAGTAAATCAAATGTAGAAAGTCTTTGCACTACTGATGATCCAGCAGATACTTTAGAGTATCACATGAAAATAAATGAGGATACCTCTTTTAAAACAAAGGTATTGCCAACATTTAGACCAGACAATATCATTGAAATAAAAAAGGATATATTTGTAGAATACCTAAAAAGATTAGAAGATATATGTGGGTTAAAAATAAATACTTATGATGAACTATTGGAAGTACTAAAAATGAGGGTAGAAAAGTTTAATGAAGTTGGATGTAAGATATCTGACCATGGATTGGATTCTTTTCCTAAATATATAGAGGCATCAATTGAAGAAGTAAAAGAAATATTTGATAAAGCTCTAAATAAAGAAGAAATAACTTTAGAAGAAGAAAATAAATACAAAATATATACATTAAAATATCTTGGAAAGTTATATTATGATCATGATTGGGCAATGCAATTACATTGTAATTGTATAAGAGATAATAATAAAAGGATGTTTAATAAAATAGGTCCAAATACAGGATTTGATACTATAAATGATGAGAAATTTGCATCATCACTTTTAAAATTCCTTAATTCTTTAGAAGTTGAAAATAAGCTCCCAAAGACTATAATATATAGCTTAAATCCAAATGATAATGCTTGGATTGCAACTGCAATCGGATGTTTTCAAGGTGAAAATATAAAAGGAAAAATTCAGTTTGGAAGTGCATGGTGGTTTAATGATAATAAAATTGGTATGGAAAATCAAATTAAAACATTAGCTAATATGGGATTATTAAATTCTTTTGTAGGTATGTTAACAGATTCAAGAAGTTTTTTATCTTACGTTAGACATGAGTATTTTAGAAGAATTCTATGTAATATAGTTGGAGAATGGGTAGAAAATGGAGAAGTACCAAATGATGAAAAACTTATCAGGAAAATTATTGAAGATATAAGCTATAACAATGCTAAAGAGTATTTTAATATATAAAGTAAGTGAGGTGTAAAAGTGAAAAAGCAAGTTGTATTAAACAAGATTGTAGAAAATGGAGTTATTGCAGTTATAAGAGGTGAGTCTCTTGAAATGGCAATTAAAACAGTAGATGCAGTTATAAAGGGTGGAATTAAAATAATTGAACTTACAATGACAGTTCCAAATCCAATAGATCTAATAAGAGAAATAACAAAAAAATATAAAGATAATTATGAAGTGGTAATTGGAGCAGGGACAGTTTTAGATTCAGAAACAGCTAGAGCATGTATTTTAGAAGGTTCTCAATTTATTGTAAGTCCAAGCGTGGATATTGATACATTAAAGCTTTGTAATAAGTATAAGATAGCAGTTATGCCTGGAATTATGACTGTTAATGATGCAATAATAGCTCTCGAGTATGGTGTGGATATAGTGAAGGTATTCCCAGCAAATTTATATGGACCATCAGTAATAAAATCTTTTAAAGGTCCGCTTCCACAGGGAGAGTTTATGCCAACAGGAGGGGTAAGCGTAGAAAACTTGCATGAGTGGATAGAAGCAGGGGCAGTTGCCGTAGGAACTGGTGGAGATCTTACTAAAGGAGCGAAATATGGAGACTATAAATTAATAGAAGAAACAGCTAAACGTTTTGTAGATGCTTATAAAAACGCAAAAATATCTCCAAAAGAAGTGGGTAATAAAGTTGTATCAAACTTATAATAAATAAGGAGAGTAGTTATGGATGTTGTAACTTTTGGAGAATCTATGGTTGTTTTAGCTCCTAACAGTAATGGACCTTTAAGACATATAAACACATTTACTAAATCATTAGGTGGCGCTGAATCAAATTTTGCAATTGCAGTTTCAAGACTTAATCACAGTATTGGCTGGTTCTCTAAAATATCAAATGATGAATTTGGAAAGTTTATTTTGAATACAATAAGAAGTGAAGGTGTAGATACATCAAGAGTTATTGTGGATAGAGAAAATTCATGTGGATTACTTTTTAAAGAATGTTACCAAGGTAAAAATCCGAATGTGTATTATTTTAGAAAAAATTCAGCAGCAAGCAATATAAGTGAAGAAGATATAGATGAAGAATATATTAAGAATTCCAAGATTCTTCATATTACAGGAATAACACCAGCATTATCAAAATCTTGTAGAAAAGCAGTTTATAAAGCAATACAGATTGCAAAAGAGAATAATGTACTTATATCATTTGATCCAAATATAAGATTAAAGTTATGGGATATTAGAGAAGCTAAAAAAGTTCTATTAGATATAGCAAGTCATGCGGATATAGTTCTTCCAGGAATAGATGAAGGACAGCTTCTTTTAGGATTAGAAGATAAAGATGAGATTTGTGATTACTTTCTAGAAAAAGGAGCAAAATTAGTTTGCTTAAAGTTAGGCGCAAATGGATGTTATTTAAAAAATAAAGAAGAAAGCGTTGTTGTAAATGGATATGATGTTCATGATATTATTGCAGATACTGCAGGAGCAGGGGATGGTTTTGCAGCTGGAATAATATGTGGATATTTAGAAAAGTTATCATTAAAAGAAATAGGAGAATATGCTAATGGTGTAGGTGCTATGGCAACACTTGTTAAAGGTGATTGTGAGGGATATCCAGATTATGATAAATTAATGAGCTTTATAGGAAAGAGTAAAAATATAGAACGATAATAAATTGATAAATATATAAAAGTGCTGCTAAGAATGGTTTTTGAAAATAATTCTTAGCAGTCTTTATATTTTAGAGGAATTATTAGTTTAATCTCTTTAATAGGAGCTAGAAGAAATGTATGTTTTCTCTATTTTATCTAATATGGCTTTATCATAGTAATAAAAAAGCATGCATATTGCACCAGGAATAAACAGTAAAAATCCAATTGAAAGATTTTTACACAAATAATATATGATTCCCATAATTACGAACTTTAAGATGCTTGTACCGAAATTCTTAAACATACAACTAATTGATAAAATAATCAAGTTTTTAAATGTAATTCTAAATCTAGAATTTATTGAAAAGGCATAGGTGCCTAATAATGCAAAAAGTACAGTTAGTATCATAAAGATCCAATAAAGTTGAGTTTGTGGTGAATTTAAGTAAAAATACATAAAATCAAATAGCAAGATATAAATGACACTAAGAAAAAACATCCAAATCTTTAAAAATGATATAAAGTTATTTTTATAAGATTTCCAATAGTAAGAAGAAGAAAATAATTCTTTTTCCCGCACTACTTTTCCCATTGTGCAGTAAAGTGAACCTAATGCAGGTCCTAATGGTATAAGCGCAACAAATAATGAAAATAAACTAAAATTATCTGATGATATTTCTATTAAAAGAAAGAAAAAAATTAGTAATATATTGCATAAAGAGAAATAAATACTGTTTAAAAAATATGCAATAAAATAGTTTGAAATTGTGAAAAGTGGCTGATCATAAAAATCTTTTTTCATAAGTGGCTCCTTTCATTGTTAGCAAATTATTTTCGGGGAAAAATAAATCAAAAATACTATAATAAATCATTATTATCTTAATGAAAGGTTTACAGATATTATACAATAAAACCACAATTTAATAAATAATATATTAAAAATTTTACAAAAAGGTAATTCTAAAAAAGGTGAGTATGGATATGATATTTTTAGAAAAGAAGAAGGTATATTAATGTTTTCTTCTTTTCTAATTGTAAGAAATTATTAATTAATTTTTTAAAAATATCTAGGTTATGTTTTTGTTTATTAAGTTATTTTTATAGTTCTTTGGAGTAGTATTTACTATTTTTAGAAAATTTCGATTAAATGACCGTATACTTGAATAGCCACACGAGAAAGAAATATCAGTAATTGACAAATCTGTGTTTTTTAGCAAGTGTATAGCATAGCTTATTCTATTTTCATTTATAAAATCATTGAAAGAGATACCTAAAATACTGTTTAAATATTTAGAGATATAAGTATAACTGTATCCAAATTTATTAGCTACATGATTTAATGAAATATCTTTTGTAAAGTTTTCTTGTATGTAGTTTAAAATCTTATGAAGAAGTTCATAATCAGTTTTTGTAGCTTCTAATAATGTAGTCTGCTCAAGTAGTTCATAGCAAATAAGATAAAGTATTGATTTAATTTGTAGAATATTATTATTTGGGTTAAAGATATTGTTAATTACTAAATTTTGAGAAATATTTGAAAGTTCAAAAACAGGGTTTTCTAAGAATTTTCCATATGCCATATTATTAAAAGTGCTTATATATTCTGGAGAAAATACACAGATATATGAATCAGAGTAATCCTTAGTTGAAAAAGAATGTGATTCATAAGGTAATATGAGTGCACATTGATTCTTTTTTAAAGTGAAACTTCTAGTATTTATACATATTTCAATATTACCTTCTTTTACATAAACAAACTCAAAGCTTCTATGTAAGTTTTTTGTATAGTTAAAATTGTAATTATGAAAAGAAGAAAATAGGTTATTTTCACCAAAATGGTAGGCTTCGTATTTTAACATATAAAACTCCTAAGATGATAAATTTTGTCTATAATTATATAAGTAACAACTTGTAAAGTCAAATAATAAATAGCTAGAATTATAGAATAAGGAATAAATAAATCCTAGAATACTTGCTGATTAAGAGTATAACAATGTGAATTATTAAGTAAAGATTCTAAAAACCACAATGATTATTATTTTATTAAAATATGAAAAGGATGAGTGATTATCAATGGAAATGACTTTAAGATGGTTTGGTAAAAAGTTTGATAGTGTTACATTAGAACAAATAAGACAGATACCAGGAGTTACAGGTGTAGTAACAACTTTATATGATACTATGCCAGGTGAAGTATGGAAAGTAGAAAAAATAAGAGCTATAAAAAAAGAAGTAGAGGATGCTGGGTTAAGAATAGCTGGAATAGAAAGTGTTAATATACATGATTCTATTAAAGTTGGTAGCGATGATAGAGATAAATACATTGAAAATTATATTACAACTTTAGAAAGGTTAGGTAAGGAGAAGATTGATGTTGTTTGCTATAACTTTATGCCGGTATTTGATTGGACAAGAAGTGATCTTGCAAAAGTAAGAAATGATGGATCTACAGTTTTATCATATGACCAAGAATTAATTGATAAGATAAATCTAGAGAATTTATTATCATCTATGGATTCTAAATCTAATGGATTTGAATTGCCAGGATGGGAGCCACAACGTATGGCTAGAATTAAAGAATTGTTTGAATTATATAGAGACGTGGATAATGAAAAATTATTTAGTAATTTAAAATATTTTTTAGAAGCTATTATGCCAACATGCGAAAAATATAACATAAAGATGGCAATACATCCAGATGATCCAGCTTGGCCTGTATTTGGATTGCCAAGAATAATGACATGTAAAGAAAACTTGTTAAGATTAGTTACAATGGTTGATAGTCCATGTAATGGAGTAACATTATGTACTGGGTCTTTAGGTTCAAATCCAAATAATGATATTGTAGACATCATAAAATCTCTAAAAGGAAAAATTCATTTTGCACATGTTAGAAATATTAAGCATTTAGGTAAGGGAAAATTTGATGAAGCTGCACATCTATCTTCTGATGGTTCTTTAGATATGTATGCAATTATGAAAACATTATATGAAATTGGTTTTAATGGAATAGTAAGACCAGATCATGGAAGAGCTATATGGGGAGAAAAGTCAATGCCAGGTTATGGGCTTTATGATAGAGCACTTGGAGTAGCATATTTAAATGGAATACTAGAAAGTTTACAAAAGCTAGGCAAATAATAAGGTGAGTAATTCGAAGTGAAATAATGTAATTATTGGTTATAGTTAAGTAATATGAAAGAACATAAAAATAAAGAGGATTAATCTAAACTTTAGGAGATGGTTGTATATGTTAAGATTAAACTATGATGGGATTTTAAACTACGAAGCGTGGACTGAAAGAAACATAAAGCTCCCACAATTTAATATAAATGAAGCGATAAAAAATACAAAGGAAAATCCAACTTGGATACATTTTGGCGCTGGAAATATATTCAGATCATTTCCAGCATTATTACAGCAAAAACTTTTAGAACAAGGTAAAGAGCATACAGGAATAATAGTCGCAGAGGGTTATGATTATGAAATTATAGATAAAATGAATAAGCCACATGATAATCTAAGTTTATTAGTCACTTTAAAAGCTGATGGGCAAATAGAAAAGACGGTAGTAGCTAGTGTTGTAGAAGCTTTAAAGGCTGATAGTCAAAATGAAAAAGATTTTGAAAGATTAAAAGAAATTTTTAAAGCAGATTCTTTACAAATGGTAAGTTTCACTATAACAGAAAAGGGATATAGTATTAATGATAAAAATGGAAATTTAATTACAGATGTTGAAGACGATTTCATTAGTGGTCCAAATTATCCTAAAAGCTATATCGGAAAGATATCTGCATTATGCTATGAAAGATATTTAAGCGGTAAGAAACCTATAGCATTAGTAAGTATGGACAATTGTTCTCATAATGGAACAAAGCTTTACAATGCAATAAATTCCTTTGCTAAGGCATGGACTAAAAATAAATTAGTAGAAGAAGGATTTTATAATTATATAAATGATAAGGGATTAGTTTCTTTTCCATGGAGTATGATAGATAAAATAACCCCAAGACCAGATGATAATGTAAAGGAAAGCCTTATACAAGATGGAATTGAAAATGTAGATCCTATAATAACAACTAAAAATACTTATGCTGCTTTATTTACAAATGCTGAAGAATCAGAGTATTTAGTTATAGAAGATGCATTCCCTAATGGAAGACCAAAGCTTGATGAGGTTGGAGTTAAATTTACAGATAGAGCTACTGTAGATAGAGTAGAAAAGATGAAAGTATGTACATGCCTTAATCCGCTTCATACAGCATTAGCTATATATGGATGTTTATTATCACATACAAAAATATATCAAGAAATGAATGATAAAGAATTAAGATTACTTATTGAAAACATAGGATATAAAGAGGGATTACCAGTAGTCGTTGATCCAGAAATAATAAAGCCAAAAGATTTTATAGATGAAGTATTAAATGTTAGATTACCAAATCCATTTATGCCAGATACACCTCAAAGAATAGCAACAGATACATCACAAAAGTTAGGTATTCGTTTTGGTGAAACAATCAAATCATATATTAAGCATGATAGTTTAAATGTAAAAGACTTGACATTTATACCTTTAGTTATAGCTGGATGGTGTAGATATTTATTAGGAATTAATGATGAAGGAAAAGAATTTATATTAAGTAGTGATCCAATGTTAGAGACATTAAGAGAATATGTTAAAGATATAAAAATTGGAGATAAGGGACCTTTTTCAAAAGAATTACATCCTATTCTTTCTAATGAAAATACTTTTGGAATTAATTTATATGAAGCTGGTATTGGTGAAATGATAGAAAGTTATTTTGAGGAGCTTGTAAGGTGTAATGGCGCAGTAAGAATCACTTTAATAAAGTATTTGAATTAAGATTCTAAAATATAGAAAAATAAAATATGAGAAGCTCTATCAGAACATTAAGTGGTAGTAAAATTATTTGTTTTGATATAGCTCTTTTAAATAAAAGGGGGTTTTATTATGGTGAATAAAGAAAGCAATATGTATTTATGCTGGTTAAGTCATAGAGAAGTAAAAAAGAGTAAATATTCAAATTATCTTAAAAACATAGTAGTGAAAAGTAATACAAGTTTAATTAAGTCTGCTATAAATGAATTTGAAGTTGCTTTAAAACAATGTGATTTCGAAGAGAGTAAGTCTAATATTTTTGAATATGAAATAAAGGAAGATCATATAGTTTTAAGATTAATAGAAGATAGTAGAATAGTTAAAGATGGTTATATTATAAAACATGAATTAAAAGAAGGAAAAGCTTCTAATATAACAATAAGTGCTATTAATGAAGAAGGTATTCTTTATGGAAGTTTTGCTTTATTAAGATTATTGGAACAAGGTACAGATTTAGATAATAAAGAAATAATAGATAATCCATCGAAATCAATAAGAATGATAGATCATTGGGATAACTTAGATGGAACTGTTGAAAGAGGATTTTCTGGTAGTTCTATATTATATGAAAGTGTAAGAAATAAAGATAAAATGAAAGATATTATGGCTGCTATAGGAATAAATGCAACTTATGATTTAATAAGAGATGCATTTAATGATGATTACAAAGTAGCTTCTGATTTAGATAGAATAAATGATTATGCTAGAATGCTTTGTTCAATTGGAATAAATGCTATAACAATAAATAACACAAATGTACACACATTAGAAACTGAACTAATAAATAAAAGGATAGATGTTGTAAAAACTATAAGTGACATAATGATAAAATATGGAATAATAACTTATTTAAGTATAAATTTTGCATCACCAATAACATTAAAAGATTTAGATACTTCTGATCCTTTAGATGAAAATGTAATTAAGTGGTGGAGAGAAAAAATAAAATATGTATATAGTGTACTTCCCAATTTAGGTGGTTTTATGGTTAAAGCAGATTCAGAAGGCAGACCAGGACCATTTACTTATGGCCGTAATCATGCTGATGGAGCTAATATGCTAGCAAAAGAATTACAACCTTATGGTGGAAAGCTTATATGGAGGTGTTTTGTATATAACTGTAGACAGGATTGGAGAGATAAAAGAACAGATAGAGCAAAAGCAGCTTTTGAATGTTTTGCTCAATTAGATGGTGAATTTTTAGATAATGTATATTTACAAATAAAAAATGGACCAATGGATTTTCAAGTTAGAGAACCTATATCACCTTTATTTGGGAAATTAGACAAAACAAATATGCTAATGGAATTTCAAATAACTCAAGAATATACAGGACAACAAAAGCATGTATGCTACTTGATTCCATGGTGGAAGGAAATTTTAGAGTCAGAAACATATGCAAATAATGAATATAGCTCTGTAGCTGATAGAATAGAAGGAATTGCTGGTGTTGTTAATGTAGGGAATGATGAAAATTGGACAGGAAGTATATTAGCACAAGCCAATCTATATGGTTATGGAAGAATTATATGGAATAGTGAAATAAGCAGTGAACAAATTGCACAAGAATGGATTAAGCTTACTTTGGGTGATGATGAATTAGTTGTGAAAAATATTGAATATATACTAATGAACTCATGGAAAGCTTATGAAAATTACACATCTCCTTTAGGAATAGGATGGATGGTAGCTCCAGGACATCATTATGGACCAGATGTTAATGGCTATGAGTTTTCTTCTTGGGGCACTTATCATAGAGCAGACTGCAAAGGAATTGGGATAGATAGAACAATGGAAACTGGTACAGGCTATGTAAATCAATATAACGAACCACTTAGTAGCAGATATAATAATTTATATTCATGTCCAGATGAATTATTATTATTTTTTCATCATGTTTCTTATAATCATATATTAAAATCGAATAAGACTGTGATTGAGCACATTTATGATAGTCACTTTGAAGGGTATGAAACAGTAGAAAAATTCATTGATGCAATAAAAGAAATTAAAGAGAGACTAAATAGAGAAATTTATGAAAGTATATTAAATGGCTTATATGTACAACTAGAAAGTGCTAAAGAATGGAGAGACATTATAAATACGTACTTTTATAGAATAAGTGGAATAAGCGATAAGAAGAATAGAAAAATATATTGATTATAAAAACTATAGTTTTTGGTATTTTATATATAGAAAGTTATGATGTAACTAATAAAGATGGATGATACAATATATTTGTAACAAACGTTTACAAATAATAGTCAAAATCAATGTGATTTTAGTATGGGGGGAAAGGTAAATGAAAAAAACAAAATCATTATTAGCTTTAGTATTGACAACTATGTTTTTGGTAGGTGCATTGGGTGGATGTGGTAGTAAATCGGATGCTGATAATAGTTCAGCATCCGATGGTGGAGTAAAAAAATTCACAGCATTTTTTGCAACAGCTGGAAAGGAAATTCCAGATAATAATAGAGTGAAAAAATTAATAACAGAGAAAATTGGAGCAGAAGTTGATGAACAATGGCTTACTGGACAAACTGCTAAAGAAAGAATTGGTGTTATGGTTGCGGGGGGCGAATATCCAGATTTTATAGATGCAGGAGATGCAACACAAGCATTGATTGATGCTGGCGCACTTATTCCATTAGAAGATTATATAGATAAATATCCAAATCTATCCAAGTACTTATCTGAACAAGATAGAAAAAGGTTAACACAACCTGATGGTCATATTTACTATATAAATCAATTCTCAACAGTTCAAGGAAAAGAAACAGATACCAATATGGGATCAGAAGCATTTTGGATTCAAAAAGCTGTTTTAGAATGGGCAAATTATCCAACAATAAAAACAGTACAGGAATATTTTGATTTAATATCAGCATATAAGGAAGCAAACCCAACAATAGATGGACAACCTACTATAGGTTTTGAGATTCTTTCTGATGATTGGAGATATTTCTGTTTAGAAAATCCTCCACAATTTGTAGCTGGATATCCTAATGATGGTAAAGCCATTATAGATAAAGATACATTAACAGCTAAAAATTATAATACAATTCCAGAAGCAAAAGAATATTTTAAAATATTAAATGAGCAATATGCTAAAGGAAATATAGATCCAGAAACGTTCACATCATCATATGACCAATATATTTCCAAGATCTCTACAGGTAGAGTTCTTGGTATGGTTGATCAACATTGGCAATTTCAAAATGCTGAAAATTCATTAAAGCAACAAGGCAAAGATGAAAGAACTTATGTACCGTTAGGTTTAACTATTGACCCAAATGTTACAGAGCACTATAGAAGCAAACTAGAGTTTAATGCTGGTAGTGGTATTGGTATATCAACAAGTTGTAAAGATGTAGAAGGAGCTTTAAAAGTTATAAATGATTTATTAGATCCTGAAGTAATAACAATGAGATCATGGGGGGAAAAAGACGTAGACTATAAAGTGGATGAAAATGGTAAATTTTATAGAACTGAAGAACAAAGAGATAATTCTAAAAATCAAGATTGGGTTAATGCTAATATGTGTGCATATTCTTACTTCCCTAACTATAAAGGAATGCAAGCAGATGGAATTAATACTATACTTCCAGGAGAGCAACCAGAAGAATTCCGTGCTACATTAAGTGAAACAGATAAGAAGATTCTTGATGCTTATGGATATGAAACATTTGCAGACTTTTTAAATCCACCACCAGAAGAAAATGAACTTTGGTTCCCTATTTATTCATATGTTAATACTTTAACTGCAGATTCTGCAGCAGGAATTGCATCACAAAAGATGGATGATATTAAGAAACAATGGCTTCCAAAAGTTGTAATGTCAGGGACTTCAAATTTTGAATCAACTTGGAATGAATATACAACAACATTAACTACTCAAGCAGACGTTAAAGCATATGAAGATGTATTGACACAAGAAGTTAAGAGAAGAGTTGAATTATTAAGTAAATAAAAAATTGTTAGTAATAAGGGAAGATTTTTAGAATTCCCTTACTACTAAAATAAATTAAAGGAGAAAATAGTATGGAAGCAGAAATGAAAAATCTTAGCTTAAACGTAGAAACAAAACCTAAAAAAGATTTATTTAAGAAAATTATGAAACAAAAGACACTAATTATCATGTCTATTCCATTTTTGATATATATATTTATCTTCAATTATCTTCCTCTTGCAGGATGGCTTATGGCATTTCAAAAGTATAAACCTGCAAAAGGGTTATTTGACCAAACGTGGTGTGGACTGGATCAGTTTAAATTCTTATTTTCAGATCCAACGTTCTTAAAAGTAGTAAGAAATACATTGTGTATGAGTTTGATAAATTTAACATTAGGATTTATTTGTTCAATAGGATTTGCACTATTACTTAACGAATTAAGAAATATATTATCAAAAAAATTCATTCAGACAGTATCTTATTTACCTCATTTCCTTTCATGGATAATTGTAACAGGGATTGTTGCAGATGTTCTTTCTTCAGATGGTGGTATTATAAACCAACTCTTATTAGCAACTAATATTATTAATCAGCCAATTAATTTCTTTGCAGACACAAAATATTTTTGGGGAATAGTAGGTATAACAAATGTATGGAAAGAAGTGGGTTGGGGAAGTATTATTTACCTTTCAGCAATTACTGCTATAAGTCCAGATTTATACGAAGCAGCAGAAATTGATGGTGCAGGAAGATTTCAAAAGATGCTTCATGTAACATTGCCAGGAATTAAATCTACTATATTTATATTATTAATAATGAACATTGGTAATATATTAAATGCAGGATTTGAAGTTCAATATCTTTTAGGTAATGGTCTTGTACAGGAAGTATCACAAACAATAGATATTTTCGTGTTAAAATATGGTATTAGTTTAAATAACTATTCTTTAGCAACGGCAGCAGGTATATTCAAAAGCGTAATTAGTGTGACTTTAATATTCATAGCAAATCGTTTGGCTAAATCTGCTGGTGAAGAGAGATTATTCTAGAAGGAGGAGCAATTATGGCAAATTGGAGAAGAAGAAGTAAGCGAGATATTGTATATGATACTTTAATAGGAATATTCATGGTGCTATTTTTAATTGTCACATTGTATCCAATACTGAATACATTAGCGATTTCATTTAATGATGGTATTGATTCGGTAAGAGGAGGAATATATTTATGGCCAAGAGTGTTCACACTTCAAAACTATAAGTCAGTATTTAATAATCAAAATTTAAGCCAAGCTGCATTTATTTCAGTTTCAAGAACAGTAATAGGAACAGTATTGCAAGTATTTCTAACAGCGATGTTAGCTTATGTTTTAAGTAGAAAAGAGTATATGTTTAAAAAACAACTTTCATTTATATATGTTTTGACAATGTATGTAGGTGGTGGAATGATCCCAACTTATGTATTAATAAAAAAATTGCATTTATTAAATAACTTTCTAGTATACATATTACCAGGCTTAGTTAGTGCCTTTAATATGATAGTAATTAGAACTTATATGAATGGACTTCCAGATAGTTTATCAGAATCAGCTAAAATTGATGGGGCAGGTGATTTTAGAATATTTATTCAAATAATATTACCGCTATGTAAGCCTGTTCTTGCAACAGTAGCATTATTTGTAGCTGTTGGCCAATGGAACTCTTGGTTTGATTCAATGTTATATTGTGCAGGTAATTCTTCATTGACAACTCTTCAATATGAACTTATGAAATTGTTATCAGCAGCGACACAACAAGGTACTTCAGGTACTGTTGATATGATGAAAAATGCTGGTAATATTGTAACACCGAAATCTATACGTGCAGCAACTACAATAATCACAGCGGCACCAATAGTATGTCTATATCCATTTTTACAAAGATACTTTGTTACAGGGCTTACAATTGGAGGCGTTAAAGAATAATGGGAGCATATTTAACTGAAAATTATACTAATCTTTTTAAAGAATATGGATATGATGAAAATAAAATTGAAAAGAGATTAGATGAAATATACGATACAATTTTTTATGGAAATGAAGAGGAAAGATTGTATCATGAAACAGAGAATAACATGGCATGTTTTATAGATACAGGAAATTATGACGTACGAACAGAAGGTATGTCATATGCAATGATGATGTGTGTTCAAAGAAACATGAAAAAAGAGTTTGATAAATTATGGAAATTTGCTAAAACGTATATGTGGATGGATTCAGGCTGGAATAAAGGATATTTTGCTTGGTCAGTTCAACCAAGTGGTATAAAAAATTCTGATGGTCCAGCTCCAGATGGTGAAGAATATTTCGCATTATCTTTATTCTTTGCAAGTAATAGATGGGGAGATGGAAAAGGAATATTTAATTATTCTTTGGAAGCAAGAAATATTCTACATGATTGTATTCATAAAGGTGAAAAAAATGATGGAGACAGCATGTGGGATATAAATAATAAATTAATAAAATTTGTTCCAGCAGTAGATTTTACTGATCCATCCTATCATTTACCACATTTTTATGATTTGTTTGCTTTATGGTGTAATGAAGAAGATAAAGAGTTTTGGAAAAAAGCCTCTCAAAACAGTAGAGAATATTTAAAAAAGGCATGTCATCCAGTGACAGGTTTAGCACCTGAATATTCATATTATGATGGCTCTCCTTTTAAGCATGATAATCGTGAAAGGTATTATAGTGATTCATATAGAGTTGCTGCAAATTTAGGACTAAGCTATGAATGGTTTGAATATTCGGATTGGGAATGTGAATGTGCAGATAAAATTCAAAAATTCTTTTGTGAGACAGTAAAGGGACAAGATGATTTAGTTTATGAAATAGATGGAACAATTATAAATGAAAAAGCACTTCATCCTGTAGCTATTATAGCAACAAACGCTATGGCATCTTTAGCAGCTAAAGGAAAGTATAAAAAGGAATGTATAGATTTATTTTGGAACACACCTTTAAGAAGCGATGAAAGAAGATATTATGATAACTGTTTATACTTATTTGCTTTTTTGGCATTAAGTGGAAATTATAAAATCTGGAAGTAAAGGAGAGTTACAGTTTATGAAAATTAAGAATCCTATATTATCTGGATTTTATCCAGATCCATCAATATGTAAAGATGATGAATACTTTTATTTAGTAACTTCAACATTTACTTATTTCCCAGGAGTACCTATATTTAGAAGTAAGGATTTAAGCAACTGGGAACAGATAGGTAATGTTTTAGATAGAAAATCTCAGCTAGACTTGAGTAATACAAGACATTCAGAAGGAATATTTGCTCCAACTATAAGATATAATGATGGAACATATTACATGATAACAACTAATATTACTCATGGAGGTAACTTTATAGTTACATCTAAAGATCCGGCTGGTCCATGGAGTGATCCTAACTTTTTAGAAGGTGCTCAAGGAATTGATCCAAGTTTATTTTTTGATAACGATGGAAAGGTTTATTATGTAGGAACAAGACCGAATCAGCAAGGCGTAAGATATAATGGAGATTGGGAAGTATGGACACAAGAATTAGATTTAAACTCTATGAAGCTAGTAGGAGAAAGTCATAAAATATGGAAAGGTGCTCTTAAAAATGTAATTTGGCCAGAAGGTCCTCATATTTATAAGAAAGGCAATTATTATTATCTCATGATTGCTGAGGGAGGTACAGGTCCTGATCATTGTATCACAGTAGCAAGAAGTACATCTGTATTTGGAGAGTATGTAGGAAATCCTAAAAATCCAATAATTACGCACAGACATTTAGGTAATAAATATCCAATACAACATGTTGGACATGGTGATTTAATAAGTACACAAGATAATAAATGGTTTATTATAATGCTAGCAAGCAGAAAGTTTAATGGATATTGTAATATAGGAAGAGAAACATTCTTAGCGACAGTTGATTGGGAAGAAGATTGGCCGATTATAAATTATGGGGTTGGAATATTGCAGGAAGAACAAGAAGTTGATCTTTGTGAATATCCAGTAGAAAGAAAAACAAATTCATATCATTTTTATAAAGAACAACTTGAAAAAGAGTGGCTATTTTTAAAAAATCCGTCAGAAAATTTGTATTCTCTTAAAGAAAGGGAAGGAGCTCTAAGACTATATCTTAAAGAACAAACCTTAAGTGATTTAGATAATCCGGCTTATATAGCTTTAAGACAAAAGAGTTATAACTATATTGCATCAACAGCAATGGATTTTACTCCGAACTCACAAAATGAGTGTGCTGGTATTGCTGTAGTTCAAAGTAATGAATATTATATGACATATGAATACACAAAAAAAGAAGAAAAATATGTACTAAGAATAATTGAAAAGAATAAAGAAAAATCTATCATACTTAATGAAGTAGAAATAAAAAATAAAAGATTATATTTAAAAATACAATGTAAAGATTCTTTATTAACATTCTATTATGGTTATGATGGGATTAATTATGAGGTATTACAACGTGATGTGGATACAAGGAATTTAAGCACTGAGGTAGCTGGAGGATTTGTAGGTTGCACATTAGGTATGTATGGATCAAGTAATAGGTATAAAAGCAATAATTATGCAGACTTTTTATGTTTTGAGTATCAAGATATAAAATAGCAATATAGATAATGAGATTTGATATGTAAAGGGAGAGGTTATATGTTAAATAAGAAAAAAGTATTAAAATGGATTAGCGTAATTACTATTGGACTAATAACTAATATAATTTGTATACCATTACAGCATAATATTGTACCAGCTTTAGCACAAACAGATCAGATAGCAGATGTGCAGTATTCCGAAAATTTTGAGGAAAGTATAGGTGAATGGAAAACTAGAGGAGGAGCTGTAGTTTCACAGGATTCAACACAAAAATACAAAGAAAATAATTCTTTAAAAGTATCAGGAAGAACAAAAACATGGGAAGGACCTATAAAAGACTTAACTAATATACTTACTAAAGGAGAAACTTATCATTTTTCTGTATATGTAATGTATGATGATGAAAATGGATTAGATAATCAAGTTTTTAATTTACAATTTGAAAGTGTTACTGGTGAGAGCAAAACTTACAAAGCTGCTGGAAGTGGTATAGCCCAAAAAGGTCAGTGGACTAAAATAGAAGGTGACTATACAATTCCTGAAAGTGCAGATAAATATTCTCTATATATAGAATTACCTTATAAAGCAGATGATAAAGTTAATGATTCGGATAAAATTGATTTTTATTTAGATAATTTAGTTATTACAAAAACAGAAATAGCAAAAAAAGATTTCCAAAGAGATATTCCAAAATTAAAAGAGGTATTTAGTGCTTATTTTCCTGTTGGAACAGAAATTAATACAAATCAGCTTGATAGTAGTGATATTCATTCTGAATTCTTAAAATATCAATATAATGCATTGGTGCCAGGTAATTTTATGAAGCCTGATGCACTACAACCAACTGAAGGTAATTTTAATTGGGATGAAGGAGATAAGTATGTAGAGTTTGGTCAAGAAAATGGAATGATATTAAGAGGACATACTTTGGTTTGGCATAGTCAAATACCTAATTGGTTCTTTGAAGATAAAAATGACTCAACTAAACCAGCTTCAAGTGAATTATTAAGAAGTAGACTAGAGAATCATATAAAAACTGTGGTTGGAAGATATAAAGGAAAGATAAAATATTGGGATGTTGTAAATGAAGTTATCTCAGATAATAGTGGCTTAAGAGGAGAGAATGAAGGATCAAAATGGAAATCTATAATAGGAGATATTGATGGTGATGGCTATGATAGTGATTATATTGAATTAGCCTTTAAATATGCTCATGAAGCTGATCCAGAGGCAAAATTAATTATAAATGAGTATGGTACAGAAGGAAGCACTAGAAAAAGAGATGATTTATATAATTTAGTTGAGAGAATGCTTAAAAAAGGCATCCCAGTAGACGGTATAGGTATTCAAAGTCATATTTCTATAACTAGACCTTCAGTAGAGCAAATTAAATCGTGTATTGAAAAATTTGCAACTTTGAAAAAATACAACCCAGATTTTACTGTTCAAGTTACAGAATTAGATATGTCAATTTATAATAGTGATGATGAACCTGAAAATATAACAAATGATATTTTAGTACAACAAGCAAGTCAATACAAATCACTATTTGATGTTTATAAAGAAGAAGCCCAAAAAGGTAATTTAGGATTAGTTATGTTCTGGGGTAATTCAGATGATGATTCATGGTTAGATAATTTTCCGGTAGTGGGTAGAAATAATGCCGCATTGCTTTTCGATAGAAATTTACAGGCTAAGCCAGCTTATTGGGCGATTGTAAATCCTTCGAAAGTTGATGTATATAAAAAGACAGTAAATACATCAAGTGGAACGCCTGTAATAGGAAATAATGTGGACGCCAAATGGATGACAACTAAATCCTTTGATGTTAATTCATTTGTAAAAGGATTAGATGGAGCTACAGCTAAGGTAAAATCTATGTGGGATGTGGATAATTTATATATTTTTGCAGATGTACATGATGAAACAGTTGGAGATAAAGATAGTGTAGATATATATGTATCTAATAGTGAAGGTAAATATGAAAAATATTCAATTAATCGTAGTACTAACAATGATAGAATTAAGGTTAGTAAAACATCTAGTGGATATCAAATACAAGCTAAATTACCATTAGAGGGCATTGAAGCTAGATTAGGAACTAAAATTATATTTGATATGAAAATTAATGACAATGATTCTAATGGGGATATAACATCTTCAGCAGTTTGGAATGATTATGCAAGCACAGATACATTAAATCCTGAAAATGGTGGAATATTATTATTTAGTCAAGCATCAAAATTAGTAGAAGTTAAAAAAGGAACTCCAGTTATTGATGGTAGTATAGATGATATATGGAAGACAGCTAATGTTATCAGCACAGATGTAAGTCTACAAGGGGAAGGTACAGCTAAAGCTAAAGTTAGACTTTTATGGGATAAAAATTATATTTATGTATTAAGTGAAGTTAGTGATGGTACTTTAGATAAAACTAGTAAAAATTTACATGAGCAAGATTCTGTTGAGGCATTTATTGATGAAAATAATGCGAGAACTTCGGATTATGATAATGATGATGCTCAATATAGAGTAAATTATGATAATGAACAAAGTGGTGGAGGAAACAGAATTGTTGATAAATTCAAATCAGCAGCTAGTAAAACTGATGATGGATATGTAGTAGAAATGGCTATACCTTTAAATAATCAGGCTGTAGTTAATCAAATTTTAGGATTTGATTTTCAAGTAAATGATGCTACTAATGGTACAAGAAATGGGGTAAATATTTGGTGTGATGAATCTTCTATGACATGGTCTACTCTGAAGAATATCGGTAATATATTATTAATTGGTTAAATAATCCTAATAAATATATTAGAAAAATAATATATACAAAATAAATATTCAAAAAAGAGAAGCTAAATATGAGCTTTTAACGATATTTATATATTTTGTAATTTTTAACTTAAAGGAGATTTAAAGTATGTCATTAAATTTGAATAAAATGTGGTTGCCTGCTTTAGTTAGTGATGGAATGGTTTTACAAAGAGGAAATAAAACTTCAATTACAGGAAAAGCAAGTAAAAATGAAGATATACTAATCGAATTTTGCGATGAAAAGTACGAAAGTATTACTGATGAAAATGGATATTTTAAAGTGACATTAAAAAACTTAGAAGCTGGTGGCCCTTATGAAATGATAATTAAGGGAAAAGAAGAAAGAAGAATTAAAGATATTTTAATAGGTGATGTATATGTTTGTAGTGGGCAATCTAATATGGAATTACCAATAAGTAGAGTTTTTGATTTATATGAAGATGAAGTAAATGGATATAGTAATTCAAATATAAGAAGATTTACATTACTAAAAGAATATGATTTTCATGGACCACAAGAAGAAATTAATGGAAGTGGATGGTTAGAAATTAATCCACAAAATGCTTGTGAATGTAGTGCTGTAGCATATTTTTTTGCAAAAGATTTATATGAAAAATATAAAATACCAATAGGATTAATAATAAATGCAGTAGGTGGAAGTAGAGCAGAAAGCTGGACGAGCGAGGAAGCTTTGAATAAATATTCGAGGTTTACTGAAACAATAGAAAGATGTAAAAATGATTATTATGTGCAAGCCACAATAAAAAGCGATATGGATAGAATAAATGAGTGGTATACAACCATAAATAATATTGATGAAGGTTATAAGGATGAACAAGATAGATGGTATAGTGAAAATTATGATGATTCAAATTGGCGCACTATGACAGTTCCGCAAAGTTTTGAGGGGACAGAGCTTGAAAATATTAATGGATGTATATGGTTTAGAAAAGAGATATATTTATCAAAATGTGCAGAAAATTTTAAAAGTAAATTATTATTAGGTGCGATTGTAGATTGGGATGCAGTATATATTAATGGTATTAAAGTAGGACAGACCGATTATATGTATCCACCAAGGAAATATGATATTCCTAAAGATATACTAAAAGAAGGTAAAAATATTATAACTATACGATTAATAAGCAACATTAATGTAGGTGGATTTATAAAAGATAAGGATTATGAATTGATTATCGGATCTGAAAAAATAGATTTAAAAGGTTTATGGAAATATAAAATAGGATGTAATATGGAAGCTTTAGAGCAGCAAACATTTTTTGAATTTAAACCAGTAGGTCTTTATAATAAGTTGATTTATCCAATTAAAGATTATAATATAGCAGGGGTTATATGGTATCAGGGGGAGTCCAATACTGAATATCCTTATGATTATGAAGAATTATTTACAGATATGATCAAAAATTGGAGAGAGACTTGGAATATAGGTGATTTTCCATTCTTATTTGTTCAATTAGCTAATTATATGGAACCAAGTGAAGAATATAGCGAAAGTAATTGGGCACTTGTTAGAGATTTACAAAGGAGAACGTTAAAAGTTAATAATACAGGAATGGCAGTAGCTATAGATTTAGGAGAATATAATGACTTACATCCGCTAAATAAAAAAGATGTTGGTAAAAGGTTAGCATTATGTGCTAGAAAAATAATTTATAATGAAGAGATTGTTCATAGTGGACCACTATATGAAAAGTTAGAAGTATGTAATAACAAAGCTAAGGTTTATTTTACTAATATAGCTAGTGGACTTTTAGTAAAAGGATCAGAATTAAAACATTTTGCAGTATGTGGCGAAGATGATATATATATACCTGCAAAAGCAATATTAACTAATAATGTAGTAGAAGTAGTTAGTGATAAAGTGGATTGCATATGTGGTGTAAGATATTGTTGGGCAGATTGTCCGTTAGAAGTTACATTATATAATAAAGAAGGATTGCCAGCCTCACCATTTAGTACAAAGTAAAGAACTACACCTATAAATAAAGAGAGGATTCAATATTGAATCCTCTCTTTGCAAATCTAAGCTTTTAAATAAAGTAATAAAGAAAAGAGAAGTAATATCAATTAATGAAATATAAGGGTATATGTGTTAAAATTGATATTATAAGGAGAAAGCTATGAAAAATAAATATATGATTAATAACTACAGTATAAGGTCGAAATTATTAACAATATATATAGTATGTGTATTAATTCCTATTATTGTAACTAATTCTCTTATTTTTTTTAGTATGAAAAAGTATTACGATAATGAGCAAATGATAAATATTCAGAATACCCTTGATAGAGTAAAATATAATCTTAGTACAAGAATAGAAGAAAGTATGTCTATTGCAAACGATTTATATATTAATAGTGTATTAAAAAGTTTTCTAAATAAGAAGTATGCTAGTTACATAGAGTTCTATGAAGAATATACTGATTTATTAAAAATAACATCTATAAACTCATACTATACTTCAAGCAATATATATAAGTTAACAATTTATACAGATAACAATACTATATCTGATTCTGCATACTTTGAAAAAATCACTCCAGAATTAAAAGAAACTAAATGGTATAAGGATGCATTTGAGAGCAATAAAAGCTTAATTTTAAGTACGTATTTTGATAGAAGTGTAATAAACATTTTAAATGATAACCCCTATAGAAAGATAAGTATAATTAACAAATTAAATGATTCCCCAGAGAATACCCAGATTTTAAAGATAGATCTAAACTATGATAAGATATTCAATGAAATAGCAAGTGAAAAAATGAATGCTAATTTATACGTCTGTAATGATAAGAATATATTATTTTCTAATGTCAAAGATGATAATTCTAAAGAAGAATTTAAGTCAATTGATAATATTAAAGAAAAAGATTTTAAATTTAGTAGATCTATTAAAGTAAGAGGAACAGGCGAAGTGTGGAATGTAGTTATTACTGCGGATAATATTAATGTATTAAATAAACTAAGAGAAGAAAAAGCTGTTATTTTAATACTTATATTATTTAATTTATTGTTACCAACTATAGTAATTAATATGGTATCTAAATCTTTTAAAGATAGAATTTTATTAATTAATAGTTATTTAGATAAGGTTGAAGATGAAGAGTTTAACACAATAGTGTGTGATGAAGGCAAAGATGAAATAGGGAGGCTAATAAAAAGTTATAATTTAATGGTATGTAGAATAAAAGAATTAATAGAAGAAGTACTTCTTAAAAATGTAGAAAAACAAGCTTTAGAATTGGCTAAAAAGCAATTAGAACTGAGAGCTCTACAAAGCCAAATAAATCCACATTTCTTATTTAATACTCTTGAAAGCATAAGAATGAGAAGTTTAATAAAAGGTGAAAAAGAAACGGGGGAGATAATTGAAAAATTAGCAGTATTATTGAGAAATATAGTTAACTGGGGAGATGATACTGTGACAATTCAAGAAGAAATGACATTTGTAGAGAATTATCTTAATATTCAAAAATATCGTTTTGGAGATAAACTTGACTTTGTTTTGAATGTTATGGAAAATTGCAAAAAAATTAAAATACCTAAGCTATCTATAATAGGTTTTGTTGAAAATGCATGTGTGCATGGAGTTGAGCAAGTTCCACGTAATGCAAGTATATGTGTAACTATATTTAAGAATGAAGTAGATCTATTTATTGAAATCATAGATACTGGAATAGGTATGGAAGAAGAAAAGCTAAATGAAATAAAAGAGAAACTAAAAAATTTAAAGATAGAAATGTTGAATAACAGTAAAAGTATAGGCATGATTAATACTTGTATAAGATTACAAGCATATAGTAATTATTCAATGAAATTTGAATTTGATAGTGAATTAAATAGGGGAACAGAGATTTTGATACAAATACCATTAAATAATGAGAGGAGAGTATTATGATAAAGATATTATTAGTAGATGATGAACCTTTTATAAGAAAAGGTATACAAATACTCATAGACTGGGAGAGTTATGGGTATGAAATTGTAGCAGAAGCAAGTAATGGAGTAGAAGCAATAAAGGAATTACAGAAAAATGAAATAGATTTAATCATAACAGATATAAAAATGCCAGAAATGAATGGATTAGAATTTATTGAGTATACCCAAAGTAATATAAAGAAAAAGTATAAATTTATTGTACTTAGCGGATTTTATGAATTTGAATATGCCAAAAAAGCTATAAAATATAATGTCAAAGATTATATTTTAAAACCAATTGTAGTGGATGAACTTATAAAAGTGTTGACTAGTTTCAAAGAAGAATATTTAAAAGAAAAAATAAAGGATAATAAAGAAAAGATAAAAGATAAAACTATTTATGATAAGAATTTAAGTTCAATTATATTAGGTAAATATGACCAAGCTGAATTAGATTATGTAAAAAAATATTTAGATTTTAATGGATTATTAAGATATATAATAGTCGAAATAAATTATGATACAGATACCTATATTTCAGATGACTGTAAGAGAAAAGCTCAAAGAGAACTATATAAAAGCATGATGGATATTTTAAATGAACATTATTATAATGTTATTTTTGATGTAAGTAATGATAGAAATTGTTATGATGTTGGATTTATCTATAATAAAGAATTAGCTAAAGAAAAAGGGTTGACTGAAAAAGAATATATATCAATAATTCGAGGTAAATTAATACAAAGAATAAAATACGACTTTTATATGTATATTGGGCAGAAAGTTGAATGTATTGAAGACTTGTCATTATCATATAAAAGTGCTAATATAGCAAAAATATTTACTGATTTTTCCTGTATAACGTATTATGATGAGATTATTGAAATAAATGAAGTTTCTTATGGAGTAGAAAAGCAATATATAGATAAGTTAATAAAAGAAATTGAAGAAAATAATGAGGAAGAAATTTCAAACTGTGTGGATAGGTTGTATAGTAGCTTTAAGAAAACTGCAATAGATTTAGATGTTATAAAAATGAATGTGAATTACTTATTATGCAATCTAATAAATATTGCTAAAAAATTAGATGCTGATGCAGATCAAAAAGAGGTAATGAGATATATTACTTATGGAGCATTTTCTAAAATAGTTAGTAGAGGAAGTTCAGAACATTTAAAGGAATTTTCATTTGAATTTGCAAAGTATTTAGCTCAACTAAGAGAGAATTCAGTATCAGGAGTTTTAACTTATATAGATAAAGAAATTTCAGAAGGATATATGGAAAAGCTAAGTTTAAAATCTTTAAGTGAAAAGTACTATATTAATAGTGCATATTTAGGACAGATTTTTAAAAAGAAATATAATACATCATTCAAAGAATATCTTAACAATTTTAGAATAGAAAAAGCTTCTCAATTATTGGCGACAAGTGATAAAAAAATTTATGAAATTTCTGAGGCTATTGGATATAGCAATACTGATTATTTTATTAATAAATTTGTTCAGTTAAAGGGAATGACCCCGTCACAATATAGAAGACAGCTTATAGATGTTAATAGAAGATAAGACTTCTATACTGGTATTTATTTAATTATAATAATGAAACAAATTCTATAATAAGAATTGCTTCTGTAGATTTATTTTCTTGGAGGATAATTTAAATTAACTAAGGTAAAGTATATTCTTTATTTTATATAATTATTAGTATTTTATCTATAGAAAGTATATATAAAATAAAAGTTAAGTAATGATATTATAGATTAAGAAAGCTTTAAAAATGTTACGAGGTAGTACAAATTCTAAAGAATTTTTTTATTACATGTTTAATTTTAGTAGTAAGTATAGTTCGGATGTAAGAGGCAGGAGGAACTAATCATGAAAATTATGAGAAACACCATATGTAGTATTAAAAATGTATTGAAAAAAAAAGGAATATGTAATGTAGAAATGATTAATTTGAATGTTCTAACTAGAAATCTTAAAATAAAATTTAGATTAATTATTTCTTATGGAGTGTTAATATTAGCTATACTATTAATAATTGGACAAACATCTATAATACAATCTCGTAAAGCAATGGACAATAAAAGTATACAGTTTTCTTCACAAATTACAAATCAAATAAAAAACAATGTGTTTAATGAAATGGGCAAAAATGTAGATTTATCGAAGACTTTAGCGTTAGACTCTGATATTCAGGATTATTTAATTAATAGTGAAACACTAGGATATAGTGATAAATACAAAAAAACAACATCGTTATCAAAAATAGTTAGAATGAGAATATCATCTAATAATTATGTATCAAATTTAAGTATTGTTGATGAAAATAATATTAGTATAGGTAATATATCAGCTAATATGATGAAATGTTTAGAAAAAAATGAAGATAATATTAAGAAAAATATAAATAGTAAATGGGTGCTACAAAATGAGGAAGGTAAATATTCAATATATAATTTATTTGGCGTAAAATCTTCATATAATGGCCAAAGAATTGGAACAGTAATACAAGAAATTAAAGGAGAAATGTTTACTAATATACTGAAAGATATTAATTTAGGAATTGATTCAGAGGTATCTATATTGAGTTTAGATGGAACTATTATAGGAAATAAAGATATAAATTTTGTAGGCCAAAAGTACGAGAAAGGAAACTTATTAAATGAAATTAATAATAGAGTTAGAAAAGAAGACGGATTTGATGTTGATATATCAGGAACTTTTTCGAGTAGCGATGGTAAAAATCTAGTTTCATATTCTAGTTTAAATATAAATGACTGGTATATAGTAACGACTATTCCATATAGTTATTTAAATCAAGAAGCGAATAAAATGCAAAATAATATTATAATAATTGGAACAATATCATTTATCGTAGCAATGATTATTTCGTTATTAATATCTAGAGACATTTCAATCTCATTACAAAATCTTGTTGAGCTTATGGAAAAAGCTAAGAGTGGATACTTAAATTTAGATATAAATAATAATTATACTGATGAGGTAGGAATAGTTACTTATAAATTTAAAGGTATGATAAAAAAAATAAGTATATTGATTAGTGACGTTAAGAATTTAATAAGAAATATATCTGATGGAACTGAAACTGTTTCGAATATATCAGAACATTCATATGCTGTATCCGAAGAAATAGCGGCTACAATGTTGGAAATAGAAAGAGGAGCTATTGTTCAAGAAGATAGTGTTATTAAGAGTTTAGAGTTTATGAATAATTTATCGGATGAAATAAATGCTGTGAACGAAAAAGCACAAAATGTTTCAAGATATTTAGAAAATACTAAAAAGGTGCAAGAAAGTGCTTTAGAGTCAGTTGAAGATTTAAATTTAAGAGTTAATGAATCTAATAGAGTATCTTTTAAAATAACTGAAGAAATAAATTCTTTAAATTATGAGGTCAAAAATATAAGAGATATTATAAATATAATTGCAGATATTTCTGAACAAATAAATTTATTATCTTTAAATGCAGCAATAGAAGCAGCAAGGGCAGGAGATGCCGGTAAAGGATTTGCGGTTGTAGCAAATGAAATTAAAAAACTTGCTGATCAAACAAAAAGATCTTCTATTAAGATACACGATATAATAAATAATGTTAAAATTAAAACTGAATTAGTAGTTAAAATGTCGGATAATTCAAGTAATGTAATAGAACATCAAATTCATTCACTTAAAAATACAAGCATGGCATTTGATAAAACATTTTTTTCAATAAATCAGATAGATAATGAATTAAAAGGGGTTTTTAAAGCAATTGAAAAAATAGTAAGTACAAAGGAAGCTACAAGAAGTGCAATGAAAAGGATATCATCCATTTCAGAAGAAACAACACAAACAACCAAACAAGTATCAGAGGCAACACAAGATCAAATTAAAGAAATAGAAGAAGTAGCTGATTTTTCAAAAAAATTAAATGAAATAGTTGAAAAACTTGAAAATACAATTTCATATTTTCATGTAAAAGATAATTAATTATTATTTAGACTAAAAAGTAATTTAGCTTAAGGATAATATTTAGTTTAGATGTATTGTAATACTTTTTATGAAATTTGTTGATTTGGATGTAAATTAATTCATGATAATTGAGACAATTTATTAATCTATTTATGTATATAGTTAAAAGTAATGAGATAATATAATTTATATATATTATCATAGCATTTTTATAAAATATAGGAGGAAAATAGTTTATGTCAAATAATAAACAATCAGGACCTAAAGCACCAAAGGATCCACAAAAAAGACGAAGTGGATTTTATATTATGGTAGATAAAATTTTAGAGGCTACTGCACGATGTGAAGGAAAACCTTCACAGGAATTTTATCTAGATGAGGGAAGATTATCTTTTGATGCACAATTTGTAGGTGGTGTTGAAGATGAAAATATACTTAATCTTTTAAAAAATTTTGATGGTTTTTATAAAGTAGTTCACAGTATAGGAATTTCTGTAGTAGCATCTGACGAGGCTGGAACAATTAATTTTGTGTTTCAAAATTATGGGGAAACAGATAAGTATGGAGGGGGGACACAAATTAAGCTGCCTTGCGAGAAGGATGGTTCGGAGATGATTTTTAATATTGATGAGTATGAATGGTTAAAAGATGAATATGTTGTAGGAAAGATGGCTTTTGAGTTTGAAAAGCCAGGACTTACGGCAAAAGCAACTGTGAAAATTTATCTTAATGATGGATATGAGACTCCAGAAATTTCAATAGATTCGCCAGTTGAATTTGAAAGTGATGACTACAATTCAATGATTTCAAGATCTCTTTTAAGCCTAGGAAATAATAAAAGGCTTAAAGCTGCAATAGATAAGGCGAAAAATGGAAGAGATATAAACATAGCGTATATTGGAGGTTCTATAACTCAAGGAGCAGGAGCTAAACCAATTCACACAAACTGTTATGCTTACAAATCTTATTTGAAATTCAAAGAGATGTTTGAAAGGGATGGAGCAGATAATGTTCACTTTATAAAAGCAGGAGTTGGTGGAACACCATCAGAGCTAGGAATAGTGCGATATAACAGAGATGTTCTTAGAAATGGAAACGTAAAGCCTGATATTGTAGTTGTTGAGTTTGCGGTAAATGATGAAGGCGATGAAACTAAAGGGAAATGCTATGAAAGCTTGATTTTAAATATACTTTCTGATGAAAATAAGCCAGCAGTAATTTTATTATTTTCTGTATTTGCTAATGACTGGAATTTGCAAGAGAGACTTTCACCAGTTGGAAAACATTATAATCTTCCAATGGTAAGCATATCTGATGCAGTGGTTGATCAATTTAAACTTACAAAAGAGGAAGGGAATGTAATAAGTAAGAGACAGTATTTTTATGACATTTATCATCCTACAAATGATGGACATACTATAATGGCAGATTGTCTTGCATACTTGTTTGAACAAACTGAAAAAAATTCTTGTGATATTATTGATATTTCATTGGATAAAGAACCAGTTATAGGTGATGAATTTATAGGAATGCATCTGATTGATAGAAGAGATAATGAATGTAAAGCAGTAATAGAACATGGCAGTTTTAAACAAATAGATACAGATCTTCAATTTGTTGAAATGGATGATAATCAAGATGGTACAGCACAGTTTCCATATAACTGGATGCATGCACCAGGTTTTGGAGATGAAAGCTTTCTTTTAACAGTTAACAGCAGAAGTTTGCTGCTTGTATTTAAAGATTCAGGAAGATTAGATTTTGGTAAGGCTGATATATTTGTTGATGGTATTTTTGCTATGACTATAGATCCACAAGAAGCAGGATGGACTCATTGTAATACTGTTATTCTATACAATGAGAAAAACATAAGGGAACATAAAATAGAAATAAAGATGGCACATGGTGATAAGGATAAATACTTTACTATTCTTGGATTTGGATATAATTAATATATTAAAATGACAACAAAGGAGAATATTTGAAAATGTTGTATTATAAATCAAAGATAGCAATTACAGCGGAAGGAAAAGCATGTGATATTTTTATAGATAGATATGGAAATGATTACGATGGATTAAAACTTGTGGCAAAATCATTTACAGAAGATATTACTATGATTACTGGAATAAAACCTAAAGTTGTAACAGATGTGAAAGAACTAAAGAAAAGTGCCATAATTGCAGGTTCTATAGGAAATAATATTATTATTGACACATTAATCATTAATAAAAGAATTGATGTATCAGATATAAAAGAGAGAAGAGAATGTTATAAGATACAAGTTGTTGAAAATCCATATAAAGGAATAGAAAAAGCTATTATTATTGTAGGAAGCGATAAAAGAGGAACAATGTATGGAATTTACTACATTTCGGAATTGATTGGGGTTAGTCCATGGAGTTATTTTGGAGATGTTGTACCGGAAAAGAAGTCAGAGTTGATTTTTGATGAGAATGATTTAAACTTTACATCAAAGGAGCCATCTGTAAAATATAGAGGATTTTTCTTAAATGATGAATGGCCATCGTTAGGTTCATGGGTAACAAATTCATTTGGAGATTTTAATGAAGAATTTTATGAGAAAATATTTCAATTGATTCTTAGACTAAAGGGGAATTTTATGTGGCCTGCTATGTGGAGTGCTGTATTTAGTGAAAATGGTAAAAGCAATCCTTTAGCAAATGCAAAACTTGCAGATACATATGGTATTGTAATGGGAACATCTCATCATGAATCAATGTTTCGTTCAGGTGAAGAATGGAAGAAGATTAATAATAAATACGGTGATAACACAACCTGGGATTTTGCAAGCAATAAAGAAGCCATAACAAAATTCTGGGAAGATGGACTTAAGCGTAATAAGAATTTTGAAAGCTTTATTACAATTGGTATGAGAGGAGAGCAAGATTCTGCATTAGAAGGTTCAGAAGAAGAAAATATTGAACTTTTAAAGGAAATAATAATAACACAAAAGGATTTATTGAAGAAGCATGGGCTTGAGAAAGAACGACAGGTTCTTACAATATATAAAGAGGTAGAAAAATACTGGTATGGAACAGATAAAGCTGAAGGATTAAGAAATTGGGATGTATTAGATGATGTTACTATTATGCTTGCTGATGATAATTTCGCAAATGTCCGTACACTTCCTATAGAAAAAGAAGCAAGTAGAAAAGCTGGATGGGGAATGTATTATCATTTTGACTATCATGGTGGCCCATATTCTTATGAATGGGTAAATGTAACTCCACTTGAAAAGATATGGGAACAGATGTCTATGGCTTATGATTATGGTGTACGTGATATATGGATTGTAAATGTTGGAGATTTAAAACCAATGGAATTTCCAGTTTCATATTTTCTAGATTTAGCTTATAGTTTCGAAACATGGGGTACTAATGGAATAAATAAAATAAGAAAATATACAAAGAAGTGGTGTATGCAGCAATTTGGAAAAGTTGTAGGACAAGATTTAATAAATGGAATAGAGAGTATATTGACTGATTATACAAAAATGAATGGAAGTAGAAAGCCTGAAGTTACATCTGCATCAACATACAGCTATATAAATTATAATGAAGCTAAAAGAGTACTTAAAAAAGTAATTGATTTAGAAAATAGATCTAAGAAATATTATGATCAGATGCCAGATTATTTAAAAGATGCATATTATCAGCTTATTTATTATCCAGCAGTAGCATCTGCTAATGTAGTAAAAATGCAGATATATGCTGGATTAAATAGTATTTATTATAAACGTAAAAGTTGCCTTGCTAATTTGTATGCACAATTAGTTGAAGAGTGCAAAGTTAAGGATACTGAAATGCAGAATTATTATAATAATATTATGTCGAATGGCAAGTGGAAAGGAATGATGAGTTCTCCTCATATAGGATATACTCAATGGTGTCCAGATGGATGGAAATATCCAGAAGTTAATAATGTTTCTCTTCAGAATGAAAGTATTATGATTGTAGATGTTGAAGGGTGTGAAAAAGGATATAGTGGTGGTACAGTAGATTTACCGTCATTTACAAATTTAAATAAAGAAAATTATGATATCACTATAAGTAATGGTGGGAAAATTGAGTTTGAATATGAAGTAAAAACAAGCAAAGACTGGATAAATGTAGATAACATGCATGGAAGCATTTCTAATGGGAAGACAATTAATATTTCAATAGATTGGAGTAAAGTATCAAAAACATTAGCAGGTTATATAACTATTTCAGGTGCAGGAAAAATAGTTAAGATAAATGTTACAGCAGAGGTTATAGATACGTATGATCTGCCTAAGATGACATTTATTGAGACTCATGATGTGGTTTCTATTGAAGCAGAACATGTATCAAATAATATTGAAAAAGCTAAAGCATCATGGAAGGTAATTGAAAATTATGGACGTACTTTGTCATCAGTTAAGATGTTTCCGACAACTGTATCTTTTGAAAAGGTTGAAGATGCACCATATTTGGAATACTTATTAAAAGTGAATATGGATTCGGAATATATTTTAACAACCTATATTGCACCAACAAATAATCTTAGAGAGAAAAGCAGATTAAAATATGCAGTGGCTTTTGATGGTGAAAAAGAAACTATAGCAGATGCTTTTCTAGATGATTTTATTGCTGGTAGCTACACTAATGACAGTTGGTGTGAGGCAGTACTTAATAACATTCATATAACAACAACTAAACACAGATTAACTAAAGGAATTCATAAGCTTCGTTTTTATGGTATGGATGCAGGTTTGGTATTGCAAAAGCTAGTTTTATCAAAAGAAAAACTTCCATATTCTTATTTTGGACCAGAGGAAAGTTTTTATGTAGCACATAAATAGATATATTAGGTAAGTACTTAATTAAGTGATTAATAGAATAGTTATATTTTTTATTACATTAATATTACAGATATTTAAATATATACAATTTTGCTTAACTAGAATATTTGTATCTATATATATATCATTTTTCTTTAAGGTAGTATGAATTTGTTATTGTGATTTACACAAAAATAAATTTATAATTATTGCAACAATTTATTAAGCTGAGTTGTATTATATGTGAAGAAACAAATTCTACTAATAATAACCACTTAAAAAATTATTAATTATAATAGACTATTTAGAGGAGATGATTTTATATGAAAATAAAAAAGATGACTTCAATGTTTATGTTAGGAATAACAGCATTTTCAGCAATACCACAAAGTGCATATGCAATAGATACAAAGCTAGAATCTAATATGGAAGCATCTCATAGAGAAACTTATACTCAAGTTTATGGACAGGTTGCCAATATATCTGAAGAAGGACAAATTTTAATTAAAAATTCAACTAATGTAAATAATGAAATTTTATTAAATGTATCTGAAGAAACTGTAATTGTTGATGCAGTAACAGGTACACCAGCATCAGTAAAAGATATAAAATTGAATGAAGGTATTTATACCTATATTGGGCAAGTGATGACTTTAAGTTTACCACCTATGACAAATGCTAAAGTAATTATTGTAAATGTACCTCAAGATACTAAAGCACCAACTTATATTAAAGTTGAAGCTATAAAGAAAAATAATGATGGAAGCACAACTGTAATAAGTGAAGGAAGAACATATGAAGCAACTTTAAATAATAATACGAAGATATTTCCATACAGAACAAAAAATATTGTGAGAATAGATGATATTCAGGTAGGATCAAATCTATTATTATGGGAAGATGTAAATCCAGATAAAATGCAAACTCTTGAACTTCCACAAAAGATGGAAGTATCAAAATGTATGATAATGCCACAAGATGCAGTTGAAACTACTGAAGCAATGAAAAAAGATGGATGGATGATTGAAAATAATAAGTGGTATTACATTAAAGATAATGATAATTGTAAAGGATGGATTAAGGATAATAATAAATGGTACTACATGGATAAGAATGGCGTAATGCAAACAGGATGGGTTAAAGATAATAATAAATGGTACTATTTAAATGAAGATGGATCAATGAAGACTGGATGGTTGTTAAATAATGGTAAGTATTATTACTTAAAAGTTAATGGAGAAATGGTTACTAATGAATCTATTGATGGATATTATTTAGGAGCTAATGGAGCTTGGGTTAAATAATATATAATAATAAAAAATAAGCATTAAAAAAGAATAATATTAAATGCAGGAATGACAAAATTAACTAAAGAAAAAGTTGAGCTTTGGAACAAATAATATAAATTATATAAAAGAACTATATGCTATTTATTAGCATATAGTTCTTTTATCCTTTATGCGAAAATAAAGTAATGAGAAATATAAAGAAGGATGAAGAAGATGAAGTTTTATCAAGAAAAAATAGAAATGGATACTATAATACCTGCAAAAATATATATTGGAAATACTAAGGGAGAAAATTGCCATTATCCTTTACATTGGCATAATAATATAGAATTTGATCTTGTGTTATCAGGAAAAATAAGAGGCAGAATTAACAGGAAAGACATTAATGTTAATGAAGGAGATTTTTTCTTTGTTAATAGTGGCGATCTACATGAAACAGAGGCTAATGATAAGAACACCATAAGCGCAATTACTATATTATTGTCATATGATTTATTAAAAAAATACTGTCCAGATATTGACTTATATTATTTTAACTTCGATGAGAAGAAAGAAGCAAAGAAAAAGATAATAAATTTAATTATAGAGTGTGCTGATTTATATAAAAATAAGAAAGAGTTTTATGAACTTGAGATATCAATTATTTTAAGAGAAATATGCATGATATTATTAAAAGAATGCAGGCAAAAAAGAAATGATATTAATTTTAGTATGTATGAAGAAAAAAGTATAGTTAATATAAAAAGAGCAATCACATACATGGAAGAAAATTATGATTCAGAGTTATCCCTTAAAAATATTGCAGATGAAATTGGGATGGCTCCAACATATTTTTCTAGGTTTTTCAAAAAAACTACAGGTGAAACATTCTATTGTTATTTAAACAAGATAAGATTATACAATGCCTATAAAGAGCTTATAAACACAGATTCGTCAATAACAGAAATTGCATTAAATAATGGATTTGCAAATGTTAAATCTTTTATAGAATCATTTAAAAAAGTTTATAAATGCACACCAGCAAAATATAAAAATAAATTTAAACTAAAGAAATAATTTGAAAAGATAATAATTGACAATAACTAGTTCATAATTAACAATACTTATTAAGTAATGGATGCTAATATAGCTATAGAGTTATTTGATGGGAGTGAGAAAATGCATAGGGATTTAGAAGGAGTCTTTAATAAAGTAATAGAAATTTTAAAGAAAGATAGGAGATGTAAAGGAGGATGGCATTATGGATCTATAAGTAGAGGAGAATCAGATATATATTCTGATTATGATCCTGTTTTCCTTGTATCAGATGAAGACTTTCAAGAGTTTTCACAAGATGTTCCTAAAATTCTTTCTGATGCTTTAGATGAATTGTTAATTTTCTGGGGAGAAAGTTTTAATGATGATCATTTTAAAAATTATTGCAGTGTAATTAGACTAGAAAATAACCTTCATCAATTTGACTTCTTTATAATTAATTCTAAATATATTGAAGATTGGATGTGTAGACAGCATTTAAAAGGATGCACAAAAGATGACATAATTTTTGATAGAACAGGAGAGGTTGAAAATCTTCTTAGTATTGGACTTAGAACAGATAATTATATACCAGATATTATAAGAGCTATGGATACTTATTGGTTTCATACAGAGATGCTTATTAAGTATTTTAAGAGGAAAGATATTTTTAAGATACTTAAAAACATTGATATATTATTTCATTCTCATGTAGATTTAATGTTATATCAATATGATACTCTGGATTGGTGATCATGGGAAAGTAAAATAAAACATTGTGTACCTTGTGAAAAGCAACAGCATTTAAAATCATATTTTTCAGTAGCAGAACTTAGTGAATTAGAAAAAGCAGTAAAACGTAGTATGAATTTATTTAAAAATGATTCAGAAGAGATATGTGAAATTAGAAAAATTAATTATCCTAAAAATATAGCAAATGAAGTTATTTCATATTTTAATAGGCGAATAGAAAGCAAGGAATGGTGAAATATGATTAAAAGTTTTAATTAATATAGCATAGTGAAAATAAAGAGAAGGATTAGTTATTAAAAGTAATACAAAAAGTATAATTAATACCATAAAATATATGAAATTTTCAAAGTATACGGTTACAGATTTAGAAGGTATAATTGGTCTGTAAGGAAAATAAGTAATAAAAATCATTAGTTATATATTAAAAAAATTTAAAGGAGTGTTAATATGAGATTCAGTAATGGATGTTGGTTAAATAAAACAGGAGTTCAAACATTTAGTCCACAAGAAGTATATAGTACAAAAGTAGAAGATAATATTTTAACATTATATACACCTTGTAATAAGATTTATAATAGAGGCTGCACACTTGGTGGACCAGCTATAACATATAAAATTTCATCACCTATGGAGAATGTAATAAGAGTTAGAGCTTATCACTATATGGGAGAGGAAGTTAAAGCTCCAAATTATGAGTTAAATGAAAATAATAATACGAAAGTAATAATTAATGAAGATGATAAGGAAGTAGTATTTCAATCTGGAAATACCAAAATGGTATTTGATAAAGAAAAAGTAGAAATGGCTTTTTATAGAGGTAAAGAAAAGTTAACAGCTAGTAAATATAGAGGAATGGCTTATGTTAAAACCGGAAAAGAGGATTTCTTAGATTATCCAGAACAAACTTACATGAGAGAACAATTACAATTAAGTGTTGGTGAGTTAGTTTATGGATTAGGTGAAAGATTTACGCCATTTGTTAAAAATGGACAAACAATTGAAACTTGGAATGAAGATGGTGGGACAAGCACAGATCAATCATACAAAAACATACCATTTTACTTAACTAATAAGGGATATGGAGTATTTGTAAATCATCCTGAAAAAGTATCTTTTGAAGTTGGATCAGAAAAAGTTACAAAAGTTCAATTCAGTGTACCTGGTGAATCTTTAGATTACTTCATAATAGGTGGAGATTCAATGAAAGAAGTAATTGAAAATTATACATCATTAACAGGAAAGCCAGCAATGCCACCAGCATGGTCATTTGGTTTATGGTTATCTACTTCATTTACTACAAACTATGATGAAAAGACAGTAAATGAATTTGTAGATGGAATGATAGATAGAGAAATTCCACTTAGAGTATTTCACTTTGACTGTTTCTGGATGAAAGAATTTAACTGGTGTGATTTTGAATGGGATAAGAGAGTATTCCCGGATCCAACAGGAATGCTTAAAAGATTAAAAGAAAAAGATTTAAATATTTGTGTATGGATTAATCCATATATTGCTCAAGAATCTAAATTATTTGCTGAAGCAAAGGAAAATGGATATTTAATTAAGAGAACAAACGGAGATGTATGGCAATTTGATATGTGGCAACCAGCTATGGCAATAGTAGATTTTACAAATCCTGATGCTTGCAAATGGTACAGTGATAAGCTAAAAGAATTAATGGCTATGGGAGTTGACTGTTTCAAAACTGATTTTGGTGAACGTATACCAACTGAAAATATACAATACTTTGATGGTTCTGATCCATATAAGATGCATAACTACTACACTCAAATGTACAACAAAGTTGTATTTGAAACAATAAAAGAAGTGAAGGGTGAACATCAAGCGGCTGTATTTGCTAGATCAGCTACAGCTGGAGGACAACAATTCCCTGTTCATTGGGGTGGAGATTGTGAATCTGATTATGAATCAATGGCAGAAAGTTTAAGAGGTGGATTATCTTTATGTATGTCTGGATTCGGATTCTGGAGTCATGATATAGGAGGATTTGAAAGCACATCTACAGCAGATGTTTATAAGAGATGGGTAGCATTTGGATTATTATCATCTCATAGTAGATTACATGGAAGTACTTCATACAGAGTTCCATGGGCTTATGATGAAGACGCTTCAGCAGTAGTAAGATTCTTTAGTAAGTTAAAATGCAGCATAATGCCATATTTATTTAAAATAGCTAATGATGCTCATACAAAAGGAATTCCAACAATGAGATCTATGGTATTAGAATATCAAAATGATGATACTTGTGCATATTTAGATAAACAATATATGTTAGGTGATTCAATATTAGTTGCACCAATTTTTAATGAAAATAGTGAAGCTAAATATTATATACCAGAAGGTAAATGGACTAACTTTATAACAGGTAAGAAATATGAAGGTGGAAGATGGATTAAGGAAATTCATGATTACTTAAGCATACCAATGCTTGTTAAGGAAAATAGTATTATAGCTGTTGGAGCAAATGATACTAAACCTGACTATGATTATAGAAAGGATGTTTCATTATTAGCGTATGAATTAAAAGATAATGAAAAAGCTGCTGCTGAAATATTAGATATGGAAAGAAATAAATCTTTATCAGTAGAAGCTATAAAGAATGATAAGGTAATAAACATAAAATCAGAAGGAACAGATGGAACTTGGAGTTTGGTGTTAAAGAATGTTACAAATGTTAAATCAGTTGAAGGTGCTTCATTTGTAGTAGAGGGAAATGATACGAAGATAACAGTTGAAAATGGAAATGCTGATATAGTTTGTACGTTGATATAAAAGAAATTTTTTATAAGTTTATAGGGAGAGAGAAATCTCTACCTATATTTAAATATTAATTATTTACAAGTGATTATGAGAAAAAATTAATAAAGGAGAGTTTGACATGAGTGAAAAGAAAATAGAAGAAATAATATCAATGCTTACTTTAGAAGAAAAGATTGCCATGATTCATGGAAATGGTCTTTTTAGAACTGAAGGTGTAAAAAGATTTAATATACCACCGTTAAAAATGTCAGATGGACCAATTGGTGTAAGGAATGAATTTCTAGATGATAGTTGGATTCCAATTGGAAATTCTGATGATTATGTTACTTATCTTCCTTGCAGTCTTGCTTTAGCATCTACATGGAATACTGAATTAGCATATAAAAGTGGTCAAGTACTTGGATCTGAAGCAAGAGGAAGAGGAAAAGATGTAATACTTGGGCCTGGAATTAATATAATTAGAAGTCCACTTTGTGGAAGAAATTTTGAATACATGTCAGAAGATCCTTATGTAAGTGGAAAAATGGCTGTACCTTTTATTAAGGGTGTTCAAGAAAATGATGTTTCAGTATGTGTAAAGCATTTTGCAGTTAATAATCAAGAAACAGAAAGATTAAATGTAGAAGCAATATTAGATGAGAGAACATTTAGAGAAATATATCTTCCAGCATTTGAAATGGCAGTAAAAGAAGGTAATGCATATTCAATAATGTGCGCATACAATAAGATATTCGGATATCACTGTTCAAATAATAGGGCATTGCTAACTGAACTATTAAAAGAAGAATGGGAATTTGATGGCATTGTTATATCTGACTGGAGTGCAGTAAATAACACAGAACTTGCAGTAAATGCAGGTATGGATATAGAAATGAGTGTTACTACTAATTTTGATGAATACTTCTTTGCAAATCCGTTAATTAAAGCAGTAAAAGAAGGAAAAATAAAAGAAGAAGTAATAGATGAAAAAATAAGAAGAATATTAAGATTCATGTATAAAATAAATATATTCTCAGAAGATAGAAAAAGCGGAACTTACAATTTATCAGAACACAGACAAGTTACTCTTGATGTAGCAAGAGAATCAATAGTTTTATTAAAAAATGAAGATAATGTTCTTCCTTTAGAAGATAAAAAGATTAAAAAGCTAGCCGTTATAGGGGAAAATGCAAACTTTACTCATTCGAATGGCGGGGGAAGTGCTGAAATAAAGGCATTATACGAAATTACACCACTTTTAGGATTAAAAATGAGACTTGGTGGGAATACAGAAGTAAAATATGCTAAGGGGTATAGCCAAGATCCATCTGCTAAAGATAAATTAATAGAAGAAGCAGTAGAATTAGCTAAATCTTCTGATGAAGTAATAATAGTTGGTGGCTTAAAGCACGTTGAAGATCAGCTGAAATTAGAAAATAATGCCCTTTCAGTAGATGAAGATGAAGAAGTTAAACATAGAATTGATAGTGAAGGCTATGATAAGAGCGATTTAATTCTTCCATATGACCAAGATGAATTAATAAAGAGAATATTAGAAGTTAATAAAAATGCTGTTATAGTAATGCTTACTGGCTCACCAGTAGATATGAGTGAGTGGGCAGATGAAGCTAAAGCTATAGTTCAAACATGGTATAACGGTATGGAAGGCGGAAGAGCACTTGCAGAAGTTATATTTGGAGATGTTAATCCATCAGGAAAATTAACAGTAACATTCCCAAGAAAGCTTGAAGATAGTCCGGCTCATAAACTTGGAGAATTTCCTGGCGAAGAAACTGTTAATTATGGAGAAGGAATATATGTAGGATATAGATATTTTGAAACTTATGATATTAATCCACTATTTTGTTTTGGACATGGTTTATCATATACAGACTTCAAATATATGGATTTTAAAATTACAACTAATGAAAAAGATAATGATGTAGAAATATTAGTTAATTTTAAAATAACTAATAAAGGAAAAAAAGCAGGTAAAGAAATAGCACAAATTTATATAAGTGATTTAGAAGCAAGTGTAGAAAGACCTGCTATTGAATTAAAAGCATTTGAAAAGATATCATTAAAAGCTGGAGAGACTAAAGAAGTAGAAATTAAGTTAAATAAAAAATCATTAGGTTTTTATGATGTTAATAATAAAAAGTGGAAAGTTGAAAATGGGGCATTTAATATCTTAGTAGGAAGCTCATCTAAAGATATTAGATTAAATTCAAAGGTTAATATTGATTCAGATTATGAATTTTAATATATCAAATAGAATAAGTTCTTTCATTTAGTTTTATTTTTGTTCTCCTTTTGAATAAAATTGATAATTTATTCAAAAGGAGAACATTAATTATATGATACCAGTTAATGATTCAGTGCGATTACTAAGTCAATTTGTAGAGGAGGTGGATTTAACAGATTTATATTCAACTTCTGCAAGACTTAGAAATCTTCATTTTGTACCATGTGCTGAAAAAAATCAGAATGCATAGAATTTGCTAATAGCTGTGGAAAAAGAAAAAATCATTTTTGCATGAAACAATTTACTATCTTATGAACATTATGCATTTCAAAATATTACTTTATCTGAGCGAGGGCTAAAGAGTTTCTAGACAATATTTATGTATAGTAAAAAGTTTTAGTGATATAAGTAATACTAATATATCATATAGCTTTATAAAAGCTATATGTAGAATAATGGAATATAATAAGGCTGAATTTTAAGAAAGATATTTGTCAACTTCTACTTAGTTCAAATGAATTGCACTATTTTAATTAATCTCAATTACAAAATATGATATAATAAGTGAAAGATAAAATATTTGCAAACGTAAGTTTATAAGTAAAAAAATAGGAGTAGTATGTGATGAAGAAAATAAGGCGTTTAGGTAGAGTGGTATTTGGACGAACATCAGTAATTGCGCTATTATTTATATTACAAATTATAATATTTCTTGGTTGCTTAACATGGCTGAATCAATACATTACATATATCTATGGAGCTTTTATTTTATTGAGCTCAAGTGTAGTAATTTACATTTTAAATTCTAAAGAGAATCCAAGTTTCAAATTGGTATGGATTATTCCAATATTGGTTATCCCGGTATTTGGAGTATTTTTTTATTTATTTACAAGAGTTCAGCTTGGAACAAAGACCATAGAAAAAAGATTAGCGTTATTATTAGAAAGTCAGAGAGAGTATCTATATCAAGATAAGTTTACCAGGGAAGCATTAGAAAAGGAAAATGTACAAGTATTTAATTTAGCTCAATATATGCATAATTGTGGAGGCTTTCCAATATACACAAATACCTCTGTTAAATATTTTCCTTGTGGTGAAGATAAATTTGAAGAAATGAAAATTCAATTAGAGAGTGCAAAAGAATTTATATTTATGGAGTATTTTATAATTGAAAATGGTGTAATGTGGGATACTATTTTAGAAATATTGGAACGTAAAGCTAGACAAGGGATAGAAGTCCGTGTAATGTATGATGGGATGTGCTCACTAGCATTACTTCCATATAATTATCCTAAAAAAATAAGAAAAAAAGGAATACAATGTAAAATGTATGCACCAATAGTACCATTTCTTTCAACATATCAAAACAATAGAGACCATAGGAAGATTCTTGTTATAGATGGGCATACAGCATTTACAGGAGGCATAAATTTAGCTGATGAATATATAAATGAATATGAAAGATTTGGGCATTGGAAAGATACTGCAATAATGCTAAAAGGAGAAGCAGTTAAAAGTTTTACATTAATGTTTTTGAGTATGTGGGATATTGATGTAAGAAAAAAAGAAGATTTAGAAAAGTACATAAAGAAAAATTTTAATTTTCAAGATAAAGTGAAAACGGAAGGCTACATAATGCCATATGGAGATAGCCCTTTTGATTCTGAGAATGTTGGAGAACAAGTATATATGGACATACTTAATACAGCGAATAGATATGTTCATATAATGACTCCATATCTAATTTTAGATAATGAAATGATAACAGCACTTACATATTCAGCTAAAAGAGGCATAGAAACTATTATAATTATGCCTCATATACCAGATAAGAAAGCTGCATATCTTCTTGCAAGGACATATTATGAGGAGCTTATTGAAGCAGGAGTTAAAATTTATGAATATACACCGGGGTTTGTGCATGCAAAGGTATTTGTTAGTGATGATGAGAAGGCGGTTGTAGGTACTATTAATATGGATTTTAGAAGTTTTTATTTACATTTTGAGTGTGCAAGTTATATATATAAAAATTCAGTTATTAGAAAGATTGAAGAAGATTTTCAAAATACTCTTAAAAAGTGTCAGTTGATTACTATTGAAGATTGTAAAAAGCTTGGTTTAATGAAGAAATTAATAGGAAGAACATTAAAATTATTTGCACCATTAATGTAGTTTTATACAGGAAGTTTGGAATATTAACTAAAAGTTAATATAATAAAATTAACGACTATCACATTATTTAGTGGGTGATAGTCTTTAACATTTTTAAAGGTTTAGAGTGTAAATTTTTACTATGAGTTCTAAGTTATTTGAAATTTCATTAATTAAAAATACTTGTTTAAATTATATATGATTTAAATATAAAAAAGCATATTACAGTAATGGTAATATAATTGTAAATATAGCACCTTTTTCTAAATTGCGTGCACTAATGGTGCCACCTAGTTGCTCTATTATATTTTTACTTATGGATAGTCCTAATCCAAAATTACCTTTACTTCCTTTATAAAACCTTTTGAAAATATTGGAAAAATCATTGGTATCAAAACCAGTGCCATCATCACTTATAGTTAATTGAATTTTGTTATGTCCTAATATTATTAAATTAATAGATATTAAACTATTAGCATATCTAACACAGTTAGTTATAATATTGGTAATTGCACGAGAAAGTTTTTCTTCATCTCCATTAATATAGAGTATTTCTTCTGGAAGATTAAAGGATATAGTTATATTATTTTTTTCAACAATTAGATTCATTCGCTCAATACATCTTACGATTATTTCATTAAAATTCAAGGTGGAGTATTTGTAATTTTCTTCTATTGCATTTAATCTGGATAAATATAATAAATCCTCTATTAAAATTTTCATACGATTAATCTCACCAAGAATGACTTCAACAGCAGTATCATTATCAATAACACTGTATTTTATACCTTCGGCATAGCTTTGAATAGACATTAAAGGCGTCCTAAATTCATGAGACATATTTTCTAAAAAAATTTTCTGAGCTTTATCATAATCTCCAAGCTTCTCTGACATGGAATTTATATTATTTACTAATTCATCTAGTTCATCAAATACAGGAATTTGAATTTTATTACCAAAATTTCTATCAGAAATAGAACTTATTTGTTCATTTAAATCAGAAAGCGGCTTGGATATATTTTTTGATAGTTTAGAAGAAAAAATAACTGTAATAAAAGCACTAGAAATAAGAATAAGCAATAGAATTATATTAATATAAAATTTTAATTCTTGCATTTTCTGTACATTTGAATATATAATAATCCATCCTAAAAAAGAGAAGTCTTTATCAGCTATTGGCTGAATTACTGCCATATACTTATTATCTGAAAAGTCAAAGTTAACGTATGTTGTTTCATTTAAGCGCATAGCCTTAGAATTTTTGGATGATATCTCTTCAATAATAGCAGAATAATCAAAATTTTCGTGAAGAGGAGTTATTGTGTTCTGATTTTCATCTAATAGTATAAAATTAGCATTTAATAAAGTTAGAGGCTCTTTTAAAGAACGATCTAGCATTAAGTAGTATTTAAATGAATCATTATTATCACTATACAAATGACTAGAAATATTATTTTGATTTTCTGATGGATCAGATGGAGGAACAATATTTTTATCTGTTTCTATATTATCTTGATTATTAGTTTGATGTTGATTAAATTTAGGTGGCTTTGGCGGAATGTTATTATTAGGAAAAAAATCCGGACTATTTATTAATACAGTATTCTTGGCGTTTGAAGCAAGGGTGTTTAATTGATTTTTTATATCTTTTTGAATATAAAGATTTATAGATAAATTAAATATTATAGCAGTTAATGCAATAAGCATAATAATGATACTTATATTATAGTTTAATATTTTGCCTTTTATTGTATTTTTATTTACTATAAAATTATTCATCTTGTATTGTAAATCCATATCCCCAGATTGTATGTATTTCTAAAACGGATCCTGCATCACTAAGTTTTTTCCTAATTCTTTTTATCATATCATCAGTAGCTCTTGTTTTAACACTATTTTCATAACCCCATACTTTGTCCAAAAGTTCACTTCTACTAATTGCTTTATTTTTATTTTTAACTAAATAATGTAGTAGTGAAAATTCTGTAACAGTGAAATCTATCTTTTTCCCATTAATTTCAGCACGCTTTGTAGATGGATTTATATAAATATCACATATATTTATATATTCATTATTTTCAGTTTGTGTTTTATCTAAATTTATTCTTCTAAAAATACTATTTATTCTTGCAATAAGCTCTAATGGACTAAAGGGTTTTGTTAAATAATCATCTCCTCCAAGATTGAGTCCTGCAATTTTATCGGGTTCTGTATCTTTTGCAGAAATAAATATTATTGGAACATTGCTAGTTAGGCGGATTAATGAGCATAATTGATATCCATCTAATTCTGGTAAAACTATGTCCAATATTAGCATATCAGCTTGTTTTTCTTGAAATGCATTTAGCAAAGAACGGCCATCAGTAAAGATTTCAATATCAAAACCTTCTCTTAAAAGAAATGATTTAATGATATTGCAAATATTAATTTCATCATCAGCCATATAAATCAACTTTTTGTTCATTTATCTAATTCACCTCAAAACCATTTTAACATAAAAGATATTTAATAATTAATAAATTTTACATTCTTTAATGTTGCCACAATTTTGCCTTAAATTTGCCACATGATAACAGTTGTCAGTATGAAATATATTACGATAAAAATAATATGAAAATTTAAATGAAGAGCAGGGAAGTGTAAAAATGTGTGCAAGGAAGCAGATATAAGGAGAGAAAACACATGAACACAATAAATGGTACATCACAAATCAATGGATACTATAATCTTACTCAGATTCAACTGCAAAAATTATTAGAAGAGCAGGAGCAGGCTAAACAACAAGAGTGTGATTCAATCCAAATCAGCCAACAAGCTGGAAATATAGCGTCTGGACTAATGCAGCCACCACAATTTGATTCTAGCATTTTAGATAACTTGGTTGAAGACGGGACTTTAACACAAGAGCAAGCAGATGCAGTTCAAAGTGCTTTTGAAAGTAATGGAATAAACAATACGTATAAAAATACATTGACATATGGTAGTGAGGGAAATATGATGAATTCCACTACACCATTTGATAGTTTAATTAATTCTGAAACAATAACTGAGGATCAAAAGAGTTCAATTCAAAATGCATTGCTATCAACAATACAACAAAATACACGCAGTGAGCATATTCAAAGAGGAGTTAATCCACTAGATTCTTTAGTTGAAGATGCAACTTTAACACAAGAACAAGAAGATGAAATTATAAAAAGCTTAGGTAATAGCAGCAGCAATGAAGAAAGTATAAGTGACATTTTATCACAATTAGTTGAAGATGGCATAATAACTGATGAACAAAGTCAATTAAGTAAAACTACTCTATTATCAGCATTGACTTCTAATGAAGAAGATGAAGAAACAAAAATAAATCCTTTAGATGCTTTAGTTGAAGATGGGACTATAACAAAAGAAATAAAAGATGAGATAATTAAAAATATGGGAAAACCAGCACCACATAAATCAAAAGAAGATGATGAGGAGGAAGAAGATAGTAGTACTACTAGTATTTCAACATCAGCACAAAAAAGCTACCTTGATAATTTAGTTGAAGCTGGAGTGATAACTCAAGCACAAGAAGATAAGATACTTGAAGCTTTAGAAGGGTAGATTGAGGAATTCATAAAAATGGAACTACTGTAAAACTAAATTTTATAGTAGTTCCATTTTTATAAATTATTAAGTAAATATATTTTAAATATTATATATAGTTAAAGTATAAAAGGATTTAATTAAGAAAGAATGTACTTTTCTATACCAAAAGCTACCCCATCATTATGAACTGTATCAGTAACCTCTTTTGCATATTTCTTTACGTCATCATCAGCATTTCCCATAGCTATTCCACAGCCAACAGTTGATAACATTTCTATATCATTTTTTCCATCACCAAATGCATAGCTATTTTCAATAGGGATATTTAAATGATCCAATACTTTTAAAATTGCAGTGGCTTTTGTATTTTTCTTAGAATATAGTTCGAATGATTTTTCATCTATGCTATGAAAATGATCATAATGTGGATTATTTTCTATTAATGATAAGCAGAAATCTACGGAACTTTTATCATGACATAACATTTCTATTTTATAAGTATCTACATCATCAATATTAAAATTGCTTTCTAAAAATTTTCTGGAAATTCCTATACTATCATAAAATTCATAGAATTCTTTACAATTATCTCTCATATACGAGTAAAGTTCACCTTCAAGAATATATTGAATATTACGTTTTTCAAATTCAATAGTAGCTTCTTTTATAAAATTTTTATCAATGGGATCTTTGTAAAAAGTATTACCATTAATTATAATATGAGCACCATTTGTTAAAATGAACCCATCAAAACCAAAATCTAATATAGCTTGACTTAAAAATGCATAAGGTCTGCCAGTAGCAACAAAAACATAATTGCCATCTGATTGTAGTGAACGTATTCTTTTCTTTACATTAGGGGTAATATCAGGTATGCCTCCCAAGCAGTCTAAAATTGTTCCATCGATATCAAGAAATATTGCTTTTTTCATAATCACTAATTATCTCCTTTGTATGAAGTGCTCAAATTATTATTTACTATAATTTTAAGGTGGTTAGTATCCTTAGTCAATTAAAATACATAAACTTTAATATAAAATGTATTGTTAAATTATAAATAATAACACATTGTTTTATAAAAAAACAAATACCTATAAAATGGTATCTGTTACAAAAAGTCAATGAAATGAAAAAATATATTTAATATATGGTATCATAAATATGTAAACAATTTATAAGTAATTTATGAAATGGAGAGGTGTACATGTTAAAAGAGTATTCAGATAAATTTCCAGAAGGTTTTTTATGGGGTGGAGCAACTGCTGCAAACCAATTTGAAGGCGGATATAGAGAAGGTGGAAAAGGCTTAAGTACATCTGATGTATTAACAGGTGGAACTCATACAATACCAAGAAGAATTACACCAGAACTTGAAGAAGGAACTTATTATCCAAGCCATGTGGCGATAGATTTTTATCATAGATATAAAGAAGATATAGCTTTATTTGCAGAAATGGGATTTAAGACATTTAGAATGTCTATTAACTGGACTAGAATATTCCCAAATGGTGATGAGCTTGAACCAAATGAAGAAGGATTAAAATTTTATGAAGATGTATTTAATGAATTAAAGAAATATAATATAGAACCATTAGTTACAATTTCACATTATGAATTTCCATATGGATTGACTAAAAAATATAATGGTGATGGATGGGCTAATAGAGAAGTTATAGATTGTTATTTAAGATACTGTAAGGCAATTTTCACTAGATATAAGAATTTAGTTAAATATTGGCTTACATTTAATGAAATAAATATACTTGCAAGGCCATTTGGTGCATTCTTTGGAGGCGGAATTCTTCTTGATGAAAAGGGTGGACCTATAAGTGAAATTAAGGATAATCCTCAAAAGAGATTCCAAGCACTTCATCATCAATTTGTAGCAAGTGCAAAAGCTATAAAAATGGGACATGAAATAAATTCAGAGTTTAAGATTGGATGTATGATTGCCTATGAAGCATTATATCCATATACATGTAACCCAGAAGATGTTTTCTTAGCTCAAAATAGTGAAGAAATCAGTAATTACTTATGTGGAGATGTTCATGTAAGAGGAGAATATCCACACTTTGCAGCTAGATACTTCAAAGAAAACAATATAGATATTCATATGGAAGATGAAGATTTAGAAATCTTAAAAGAAGGAACTGTAGACTTCTATACATTTAGCTACTACATGTCTAACTGTATAAGCGCGCATCCAGAAGATTTAGAACAAATTGGAGGTAACATGTCTCTTGGGTTAAAGAATCCATACCTAAAAGCAAGCGATTGGGGATGGCAAGTTGATCCAATAGGGTTAAGAACTGTGTTAAACAAATTGTATTCTAGATATAGAATTCCATTAATGGTTGTTGAAAATGGATTTGGTGCTGTTGATAAAATTGAAGAAGATGGGTCAATTAATGATGACTACAGAATAGATTACTTAAGAGATCATATAAAAGAAATGAAAGAAGCAGTAATTGATGGGGTAGATTTAATGGGATATACTCCTTGGGGATGTATTGATCTTGTATCAGCAGGTACTGGTGAAATGAAAAAACGTTATGGATTTATCTATGTTGATAAAAATAATGATGGTACTGGTAATTTAGATAGATATAAAAAGAAGAGTTTTAACTGGTATAAGAATGTTATAGCAAGTAATGGTGAAGAATTATAATATTAATTAAAAATGGTGTCTACTTGAAAGTGAAAAGTCAAGTAGATACCATTTTTTGCAGTTTTATGAAATGGCAGAATAAAATTTATTGATATTAAATTTAGGAGTTCTATTTACATTAATGCATCAGATAAAGCGTGATTAGATTATGGATATATGTGGTGAGTTTTATTTAACATACATATAATACAAATTTTACCAAACTATAAAATTGTTTTAATTTGATAATACTATAATTAGTACAGAATTAAATTGAAATAAAAACTTTTAATGGTAAAAGTGGAGGCGATATTAATGAATAAAACTGCTAAAAGAATTGTGGGAACAACAATTACGTTAACTATGTTGGTTGGGATTGGATATACATTAAATAATCCAATAAGTCCTATAAAACCAGTGGAAGCTGCAACATCAGAATCAGCTAAATATAATGGAAAGGCACCAAAGTATATATTCATGTTTATAGGAGATGGGATGAGTTTTCCACAAATTCAAGTTGCTCAATATTATAAAGGTGTAGAAAAGAATGGAGTAATTGATCCTAAAAAAGGAAATTACCCAAATCCAGTGAATTTATCTTTTATGGACTTCCCAGTTGCAGGAACTGTGACTACTTATGATTCAACATCAGTTTGTCCAGACTCAGCATCAACAGCTACATCACTTTCAACAGGTAAGAAAACATTAAGTAGTGTAATAAACATGGATGAGACAAAAACTAAATCTTATGAAACAATAACTGAAAAATTGAAAAAACAATTGGAATATAAAATAGGTATAGTAACTTCTGTAAATATAGATCATGCAACGCCAGGTGCATATTATGCTCATGTGCCAGCAAGAAGTAATTATTATGATATGGGAGTACAGCTTGTTAATTCCAACTTTAATTATTTTGCAGGTGGAAAGTTCTTATCAGATGATTCTAAAGAAGTAAAAGAACAAGGGAAATTACCTATATCGAAATTAGCAGAAAAGAACGGATTTAAGATAGCAGATACACAAGAAGAGATAAAGAGCTTAAAATCTGGTGACAATAAAGTAATTGCCATATGTCCAGAGAATGAGATTGAGAAAGAAAGCGGAGCAATAAAGTATGATCTAGATCGCACAGGTAATGAACTTACATTAGCTGATTATACTAAGAAAGGAATAGAGCTATTAGATAATGATAAAGGATTTTTTATGATGGTTGAAGGCGGAAAGATTGACTGGGCTGGCCATGCTAATGATGCAGCATCAAGTATTAATGATACAGAAGCTCTTAGTGATGCAGTACAAGAAGCAATAAATTTCTATAATAAACATCCAAAAGAAACGTTAATTTTAGTTACGGGAGATCATGAGACGGGTGGACTTACAATAGGATTTGCAGGTACAAATTATGATACTTATTTACAAAACTTATCTAATCAAAAGATTTCATACACAGCATTTGATAGATATGTGGCAAAGTACAGAGAAAATAAAACATCATTTGATGATGCGATGAAAGATGTTGAAGCGAATTTTGGACTTAAGAGAGCAGGATCATCAGGTGAATCAACAAAAGGTGGAATGGTACTAACAAGTGAAGAAGAAGCAAGAATAAAAGCAGCCTATGAAAAGAGTATGATTCAAAAAGAGGATAGAAAATTAGATGAAAATGAATATGTTATGTATGGAAGCTATGAACCATTTACTGTTACATTAACACATATTTTGAATAATAAATCGGGTGTATCATATAGCTCTTATTCACATACAGGACTACCAGTTGCTATGATGGCAAAGGGAGCAGGGCAAGAGTTATTCTCAGGATATTATGATAATACAAATGTGTTTGATAAGTTAAAAGAAATAACTAAAGTAAAATAAGATATATGATTTTGAATTTAAAATAAAGAATAATAATAAGTTGCTCTAATTACGAAATATATTAAATTTTCATGTGATTAGAGCAAATTTTTATTTAATACTAATAAAGTTTGCATAAGTGAGAGGAAGATTATTTAGATGTTTAAAGATATTCATAGAAGAAACACTATTCCAATAATTATAACTTTAATAGCAATAATATTGTTAATACTATTACCTAATAAATTTCCACAGAAGATATATGAAAATACTGAGAGGGTATCAGCTAGAGTTATAAGTACTGATGAAAATTTTATTGTTAATAATGGTCTTATAAAAGTTGGAGACCAACTGTGTGAAATAGAAATACTTCAAGGAAAATTTAAAGGAAGAACCATAACCGGGACTAATAGATTATCGGGATCACTTGAACAGGATAAATTATTTAAAGCAGGAGATAAGGTTTTAGTTACTGTTGATTATACAGGTGATACTATAAGAGTAGTTACTCTTGTAGATCATTACAGATTAAATTATGAATTATTGCTAGTAGGAATATTTGTAGTTGTTTTAGTAAGTTTTGCAGGTATTGTAGGAATAAAATCAATTTTATCATTTATATTCACTGTACTTGCTATGTGGAAAGTATTAATTCCATTATTTTTGCTTGGTTATAATCCAATAATAGTTGGAATGGTAACTACACTAATATTAATATGCGTAATAATAGGTTTAGTTTATGGCCTAGACAAAAGATCTTTAGCAGCTATTTTAGGATCTATTTCTGGTGCACTAGTAACATGTTTTATGGCATTATTTTTTGTAAGTAAATTTAAAATTCATGGTGCAGTTATGTCATTTTCTGAATCACTTTTATATTCAGGATATGAAAGTTTAAATTTAACAAAGATATTTATAGCTAGTATATTTATAGCATCTTCTGGAGCTGTCATGGATGTGGCTGTTGATATAACTTCAGCTGTATCAGAAGTAGTGGAGAAGAAGCCAGAAATAACAAAGCTTGAAGCGGTTAAATCTGGAATAAATGTTGGAAGATCTATAATGGGAACTATGATGACTACATTACTTTTAGCATATTCAGGGGGATATATAGGCCTTCTTATGGTATTTATGGCACAAGGAACACCAATAATAAACATATTAAATTTAAAATATGTTTCTTCAGAAATACTACACACTTTAATTGGGAGTTTTGGACTGATAACAGTAGCACCATTTACTGCAATAGCTAGTGGATTGTTGTTAGCTAATAGAGAAAAGAAAACGATAATATGATAGAATTAAAATAGTTATATACTAACTATTTTAATATGCAACATCTACAGAAGGAAAAGTTATATGGCTATATTTGAAGTATGTGTTGGAAATTATAAAGAAGCGGTTTTAGCTGCCAAGCGGGGGGCAGATAGAATTGAACTTTGTGATAATTTATTAGAGGACGGAACTACCCCTAGTTATGGAACAATTAAAATGACAATTGAAAAATTAAACATACCAGTTATGGTTATTATAAGGCCAAGAGGTGGAGACTTTTATTATACAGATGATGAATTAGAAATAATGAAATCTGATATAGAAATGTGCAAAAATTTAGGGGCATATGGAGTAGTAATTGGTGCGATAAAGGATAATAAAATAGATTATAGAATAATTAAAGATCTAGTAAATGTGGCTAAGCCAATGTCTATAACATTTCATATGGCATTTGATGAGATTGAAGATAAAAAATCTGCAATTGATTATTTGGTTGAGCTTGGAGGTGATAGAATATTAACTAAAGGTGGAAAAGAAAATGCTATAGAAGGGATGAAGTGTTTAAAGGAGTTAGTTGAGTATTCTAATGGAAAAATATTAATAATGCCGGGAAAAGGTATTAATAAGGAAAATAGAGATATGATTTTAGAATATACTAAAGCTATAGAGATACATGGAAGTAAAATATTATAATAAGTATTATATTAATTTATGGGAAATTGATATAATATAAATATAACAAAATTGTATATACATGATGTAATAGCAATATTTATAGATAAGGAGAGGTTTTATGAATAAGAATATTATTATTACTATAGATAGGCAATATGGTAGTGGAGGAAGAAAGATAGGAGAAAAGTTAGCAGATAAGTTAGGGGTTGCATTTTATGATAGAGCATTATTAAAGAGAGCAGCAGAAGAAAGTGGATTACATGAGGATATGTTTAAGAATGCAGAAAAAAGAGCTACAAATTTGTTTGCATTATCACTTTCAAGTTCTCCATATACTTTGTCAATTGATGATGAAATATTTATAGCACAAAGCAAGACAATTAAGAAAGTTGCAGAAGAAGGAAATTGTGTAATTGTTGGTGCATGTGCAGATTATGTTTTGAAGGATTATCCTAATTGTATAAATGTATTTATACATGCAGATATTGAAAAAAGAAAGTTAAGAGCTATAAATGAATATAATATGCCAGAGGAAAATATAGAAAAGACAATAACTAAGCTTGATAAATGTAGATCAACATATTATGTTCACTATACTGATAATAAATGGGGAAAAGCGCAGAACTATGATATAACATTAGACAGTGGAATAGGAATAGATAATGCTGTTGAACTAATAAAAATGTATGTAAATATGAAAAATAAAAAATAGATAATTAAAATAGTTTAGCTATAAAAAATAGAATAATATTATAAAATATTGTAATTATAGTATAGAGTGATGTATAATATATAGGAAAAATAAAAAATATTTTAAAATATCTTCAGGGCAGGGTGTAAATCCCTACTGGCGGTATAGCCCGCGAGCTTTAATAAAAGCAGATTCGGTGTAACTCCGAAGCCAACAGTATAGTCTGGATGAAAGAAGGTAACCTATTAGGAATTAAAAAATCATTATTTATTTAGTATGGTGAACCCTGATGAATTATATTCATTGGGGTTTTATTATTTATTGGGTATAAAAACTATAAATATATAGGAAACTAAAATTAAAAAATAATAGATTTTTTAAGCGCTTAATAAGCTACACTCAGGAGATAATTTTGGGGAGGCAAAGTACTATGGAAAAAACAAACAAGATGATTAAAATTTCTTTATTAGCGGCCATTGCAGTAATACTTATGTATATTGATCTACCAATAATTCCTGTATTTCCTTGGCTAAAAATGGACTTAAGTGATGTACCAGCACTTATTGGTGCGTTTGGATTTGGTCCAATTTCAGGTGTTATAATTGAATTATTTAAAAACATACTTTATATTTTAATAAAGGGAAGTGGAACTGGTTTTGTTGGAGAAACAGCAAACTTTCTTATAGGAAGTGCGTTAATTTTGCCAGCTGGAATTATATATCATAGAAATAAAAGTAAAAAGAATGCAATATTGGGGATGATTGTAGGTGCTATCTCAATAGAGGTAGTAGGAATATTAGCTAATGTTTATCTCTTATTACCTGCGTATGGTATGCAAATGTCACAATCAGAATTAATCAAATATATAACAGTAGGTCTATTACCATTAAATGGAGTTAAAGCATTAGTTGTATCAGTATCTACTTATTTTTTATACAAGAGAGTTTCAGTTTCAATATTTAAAGTTAAACCGAATTTTGGATCATCAGAAAGAGAAGTATTAAAATAGTTATATGATTAAAATCATCCAAACAATAATGTTATTGCCTAAATTATATAAGTCCTAACATAAATAAAGCTTAGTGATAATTTATATTACACTAGGTTTTTTATATTTTTAGGTATAAAATTTAATTTGTTGATTTTTATATATAAGCAGAAAAATACATTATTTTTTAAAAAAATATCCCCAAAATACAAAAAACACATAGAAATATGGTATTTTAAATAGAAAAAAGAGTATTGTTTCATGTTATAAAATGGTGCTGATTATCTCATAAAGACATAAGAGAAACTTAGGAAAATAGCCTGTTTGCATTGATATGAATACATGATATAATAGCATTATGTATTTAAAAATTGATTAATTATAATGGGGATATTAATTTTAGAATTATATCTTAACTTTTCAATCATAAAACTTAACTTACAAAAATATATTTTTGTAAAAATGCGAGTATTATGCAGAAAAGGAGATTTTATAAGAAACAATAAAAAGAATGAATTTGCAGAAATTTGAAAATTTCTGTAAAGGCTTAACAATTTGCAAAGGAGAAAAAAATGGATATATTTTTGATTATAGGTATTTTAGGGGGGCTTACAATTGTAATTTCAGGATTATTAATGATAGGCTCAAGTATAACTATGTTATTAAATCCTGAGGCTATTATGATAATTATTCTTGGTACTATAATGGCTGTAATGAATTCTTTTCCTAAAAAAGACTTTAAGAAAATTCCTAAAATTATAGGAGTTCTTTTCAGTGATAAGAATACACAGGATCCAGCTGAAATTGTAACACAGATTGTAGGAATGTCTCAATCAACCAGAAGAGAGGGATTGTTATCTCTTGAGAGTACCATACAAGGTCTAGACAATAAGTTTATGAAAAAAGGATTTGAAATGGTAATTGATGGATTGGATCCGGATTTGATAAGAGAAGTATTAGAAATAGAAATAGAAAGTTTGGAAGAGAGACATCGTTTAGGTGCTTCTATTTTTGCAACAGCGGGTGGCTCAGCGCCAACACTTGGAGTTTTAGGTGCAGTTATTGGATTAATTGGTGCCCTTGGAAATCTTAATGATATTGAGAAACTTGGTTCAAGTATATCCAATGCATTTATTGCAACAGTTTATGGAATTTTTACTGGATATGTAATTTGCCATCCTTTTTCTAATAGGTTAAAAAGAAAATCCTTGAAAGAAGTAGAGAATATGAATATTATCCTTGAAGGAGTGTTAGCTATTCAAGCTGGAAATAATCCAAAGAGCATTGAAAGAAAATTAGTAGGTATGTTGGAGCCGAAGCAAAGAAAAATATTTGAAGAGAATAATTAATTATAAATTATTTTAAAGGAGAACAGTGATGAGGAAGAAAAAGAAAAACCATGAAGAGCATATGGATGAAACATGGCTTCTTCCATATTCGGACATGCTAACACTTCTACTAGCTTTGTTTATTACTATGTTTGCAATGGGACAAATTGATAAAGAAAAATTTAACAATGTAGCTAAACAATTTAATGTTATTTTTTCAGGTGGTTCTGGGATTAGTGATGGTGATGGAAATTCAATTGTATCTATAGGAGGACCAGATGGATCAGATACTACAGGAATGAGTGATAGTCAAATAGAAGACACTAAAATGACTGAAATAAAGAAGAATTTAGAAGAAGAAATTGAGCAAGAGGGCTATGGAGACAGAATAAAAATTGATCTCAATGGTGAAGGATTGGAAATTGCAATACAAGATGTTGCTTTATTTGATTCAGGAGATGCTGAAGTATTAAGTGATGTATCACCGATATTATTAAAAATATCTAATATGCTTAAAGAATTAGACAATCAGATTAGAGTCGTAGGATATACTGATAATGTTCCAATAAGTAATAATAAATTCCGTTCGAATTGGGACTTAAGTGCAGCTCGTGCAATTAATGTTATGGATTTTATGGTTTCTTATGGTGGAATTAAAGAAGAGAATGTTTCAATTCAAGCTTATGGTCAATATAAGCCCAAAACTTCAAATGACACAGAAGAAGGAAAAGCTAAAAATAGAAGAGTTGAAATTTATGTGGTTCGTAATTTCCCAGTAGATGAGGAAGAAGAAGCGAAATGATAACAAAAATTACAAATAAAGCAGTATAGTTATTAAGATTAATATGAACAGGATGCAAAGTTTGGGTGCATTCTGTTTTTATTATTCCTAATAATAAAGAAAAATGTATATTGCCTAAAAATAATAAAACTATAGAAAAATTATTTAGTACTATTATTATTGAAAATTCACTTACAAAGTAGTATATAGGATAAGTATTATGTAGCAGATAATACTTATCCTATATGTCTATTAATATTATATCTTATATATCAGATATTAGGAAAAAGATATAATGCTATCGGCACATTAAAATAGCATCTTCTTTATTATCAGTATAATACCCTTTTCTTATACCATTATTTTTAAAGCCAAATTTTGAGTAAAGTTTTTGAGCAGGAATATTATTAGCACGAACTTCTAAATCAAATGATGAAGTATTATGTTGTTTTTCACATGTATTTATAAGATTTTCTAAAAGAAGAGAACCTATTTTTTGTTTTCTAAAGTCCGGATGAACTGCTACATTAGTTATATGTGATTCATCCAATACGTTCCATGTTCCAATAAAACCAACTATATTATTATTAATAACTGCAACAAGATATAAAGCAACTGGATTCTTTATTTCTTGGATATATGATTCAGTACTCCAGGGTGATGAAAAGCTAAGTATACTTATCTTAGCAACTTCAACTGCATCATTTTCATTCATAATTCTAATTTGAACATTCATTGTTTAGTTTCATCCTTTGCTCATATTCTCTTTCAGCCTGAGATTTCTTTAGATATATAGGACTAGAATTTGGATCGTCAAATTTACCATCCTTTAATAGTTTACTTCCTAGTTCACCTAAAGAAGAAGCACGAACTAAGTTTAAATGGCTAGGTGGAAAGTTACAATTAGGACAGTTTTTAATTAAATAATCTTTATATTTATCAACACCATCACCTATAAAAATTACTTTTTCATTTCTTGATTCAATTAATTCTATAAGTTCATCAAGGTCAAGAGCAGAGTAGTCAGTAAGTTTTTCTAAGCTATTATAAGAAGATTTATACAAACAAGTGTACACACTGTCTCTTAAAGCATCCATAATAGGACAGATAATTCCATCAAAAGCAGAAACACTATAAGCCAATGCATCTAAGCTTGAAATACTTACGTAAGGTTTATTACTACCAAAGCTAAGACCTTTTATAGTAGCCATTCCGATTCTAAGACCTGTAAAAGAACCAGGCCCTTTAGAAACTACATAACCATCTATATCATTAACATCTAGTTTATGAAATTTTAACAAGTCCTGAATTATTGTCATAAGTATTACAGAATGTTCTTTCTTATCATTTAAAGTTATTTCTCCAAGTAGAGTATCATCTTTAATTAAAGCAGCAGTAGCTACCTTTGAAGATGAATCAATAGCTAGTGTAATCATAATGTAAGCTCCTTTATATAATTATATTTTTCTCCATATGGAGTTATGGTTATTTTTCTATAATCCTCACCTTGACTAAGATCTTTTTCTATTAATATATGAAGAAAATCTTGTGGTAGAATTTCTTCAATATAATTTGCCCATTCAATAACAGAAACAGCATCAGAAAAAATATAGTCATCAAAACCTATGGCATAAATTTCATCTGGATCGCTTACTCTATATACATCAAAGTGATTTAACTTTAATCTTCCAGTTTCGTATTCATTTACAATAGTAAAAGTTGGACTGGTTATATTATCTTCAATACCTAGTCCTTTAGCAATTCCCTTTGTAATATGTGTTTTTCCTGTACCTAAATCTCCAGTTAAGCAAACTATATCTCCACTTTTAAGTAATTTACCTAAATTTATACCAAGTTGCGTAGTATCTTCTACGCTATTTATTTTAAATATCATGTATAAAAGCCTCCTTAATATTAATATTATTGCAGCTTATGAATTTATCATTACTTTATTTTATATCAAATCTTTATAAAAACCAAATAAATATAATTAAAAATAATAAAATATGTATACTTTAGTAGCATAATACTATATATTTATAATATAAAAATTGATATAATATAAAAATAGTAATGTTATATTTGTTAATATAAATATAATTAAAGAAAACTTTAAATATTTAATAAATTATATTTATAATTATATAAAATTAATAGAAATAATTATGTATATCGGTATAAGTTTGGGATGTGTAATTAATACTTAATGGGGGTGCAAACTTTTGAAAAAAGTCACTTTTATAATGGTTTTTATAACTATAATATTGTCATTTGGAATGACAATATTCCAAAGTCCATTACTTGCAAATACAGAGAGTAAAAAGAATGAATTTAGAGATATATATTTAAATATAATTACTGTAAATAAACCTCAAGCTGAAATGGTTAAAAGGATAATTGGAAATAAGCACAATGTTGAATATATGATAACAGATGAAAAGGATATTAAAAATTTTGAATTTGATGATGATGTAGTAAAGAATGTATCTAATATGGATTTATTTATATATACTGGAACAGATTTTGAGCCATGGATATCAAATTTTATAAGTAAGTTGAAAAAAGGAAATTTGGGAATAATAAATTTATCAAGAGGAATAAGACTTCTAAATTTCGATAATAATGGAGATGTAAAAGAGAATCCTTACTATTTTGAAGGAATAGAAGAATATAAGATAGCATTATATAACATAAAAAATTCTATACAGGATAAAGATCCTAAAAATAGAGATTACTATGAAGAAAATTATAATAAATCTATAAAAGAATTTGACAAACAAATAAGTTATTATAATAAGCATATTAATGCTCTTAAAAATTATAATTTTGTAATTTTAGATAATAGATTTGATTATATAGCAAAATCATTAAATTTAAGTACTATAAAACTTCAGAATAATGATATAAATGATTTAGTGAAAGAAAAGAATTTAGATCCAGAAAAAGTAGTTATAATTCAAGATGGAGATGATTTTGTAGATATAAATACATTAATAGATATTGATTCAATGAAAACAGAAGGAACTGAGTCAAATCCAGAAGCTAAATACTATAAAACTGTAGAACTTTGGAAATATTATGGTAATATGAGTTTTGATGATTTAATATTATATAATATTAAAGAATTATCAAATATTGTGGAACTCGATGTAGCTAATAATACTGACAATAATTTGGAAGAAGAAGTTAAATAGATAATATTCTCTAGAAAACATAAAAAAGTGTTGCTTTATTTTTTAGGATGTTATATAATCATTTATGTCCTAGGGGTATGGCTCAACGGTAGAGTAGTGGTCTCCAAAACCATTGGTTGTGGGTTCAAATCCTACTGCCCCTGCCACAATTGTCGCAGTACGTTGTACTGTGGCTTTTTTTGTTTGCCAAATATGTTTGCGAGCGGGCATACTGAAAGAAGTCTGAGTCGCCGGGAACGTTAGGAAGACAAGTCGAAGGTAAGTACATTACTTGTAATGAGAAGGCATGAAGTAAGCACTATAGGATACATGGAACATAACGCAAGTAAACCGGATATTGGACTACAGGATGGATGATGTTGGTAAAAATGAAGATTTATCAGAAGCTGTGTGCGAAGCTGCATTTACGGTTTTATTTAGAAAAAAATCTCAGAAAATTATTTCTGAGATTTTTCTTCTAAATTATATTTTTAATCATTAAATAAGAATTTATCTAATAATTTTTGGGCATATTCTGGTTCCCGTTTTTTGTCAATAATATTAATTCCAGATTGTAATACTGGGTGAGATTCATGATAAGTCTTCTTTGTTTCATCAAGATATATTATTCCTATTGGAATCCCATCATCACCAAATTCTTGGGCTTTTTCAAAGGCCTTAATTTTATCTTTTGGATTATAATTTTCATCTAATTTATAGACTCTATCTTTATACCATTTGAAAGTATTTACTTTATTAAATGAAATACATGGATCAAGTATATCTACTAATGCATAACCTTTATGATTTATCGCTTTTTTTATTATTTCTTTTAAATGTTCTTTTTCACCAGAAAAGCTTCTAGCAACAAATGTTGCTCCAGCTGCTATTGCAACAGCTAATGGGTTTAAAGGATCGGTATAAGTTCCTTCAAATTGCATAGAAGTTGTTTGTCCTCTTGCAGTTGTAGGAGATGCTTGGCCTTTTGTTAAACCATAAATTTGATTGTTATTAACAAGCTGTACTATATCTACATTTCTTCTTATATTATGCAAAAAGTGATTTCCTCCTTCACCGTAAGTATCTCCATCGCCGGAAACAACTATTACATTAAGTTTTTTATTTACTATTTTAATGGCTTGTGCTGGAGGAAGTGCTCTACCATGAAGCCCATTAAATACATTTGCTTTCAAGTAGTGGGGAGTTTTAGCTGCTTGTCCTATCCCGGATACCATAACAACTTCATCAGGAGATAAGCCAAGTTCAAATAAGGATTCTTTTATTGCTGTCAATATAGCAAAATTACCGCAACCAGGACACCAAGTATTTTCATCAGTACTATTAAAAGATTTTAATTCTATCATTTAAAAGGCCTCCTTTTTTACTTTGTCTGCAATTTCACTACCAATAATTTGGCGGCCATCATATTTTAATATGCTGTAATCCATTAAAATTCCTGTTTCTTGAGTTATTAGTTTACCAAATTGACCAGTGAAATTCTGTTCAACATTAATTATTTTTTTAGCTTTTTCTTTATATTCTTTTAATTTCTTTTGTGGAAGAGGGTAGATATCTCCAAAGCTTAATGCACCTGTTTTTATGCCACTATTATTTAATAATTTAACAGCATCCCTTAAGGCACCGTAAGTTGAACCCCAGCCAACAAGAAGTATATCAATAGAATCTGCACCAAAGTATTCGGGCTCTTGTAAATCATCCTCTATTATTGAACTGATTTTTCTAAATCTCTTTTCCATTTGAGAGATTCTTACTTCTGATTCTTCAGTGATATGACCTTCTTCAGTATGTTCATCGCTATCAATTATTACGACTTGACCTTTTACACTACCAGGAATTAATCTTGGAGAAATTCCATTCTCAGTAACTTTATATCTCTTATATACTTCATCAGAAGCAATATCTTTTTCTGATGCAACATGTCGTTCTATTTTTACTTTACTTAAGTCATACATAGGGATTGTAATGTTAGAATCGGCGGTATATTGATCTGTTAATAGAAAGACTACTGTCTGATATTTATCTGCAATATTTAATGCTTTAACAGTTTGATTAAATGCATCTTCTGCATTTCTAACACTTAGAACTATTCTAGGGAATTCACCATGTGATGCACTTAAAATAAAACTTAAATCGCTTTGTTCAGTTCTTGTTGGAAGCCCAGTAGCAGGACCGGGTCTTTGAGAATCAACTACAACTAGTGGGATTTCTGCTATGCCAGCAAGCCCTAGAGATTCAACCATTAGTGAGAAACCACCACCTGAGCTACCAGTCATTGCGCGAGCGCCAGCATACGATGCACCAATTGCAAAGTTTATGGCACTTATTTCATCTTCTGCTTGATCAACAACTATATCGACATCTTTTTGATGTTTTGATAAATAAGTCATTATACTTGTGGCTGGTGTCATAGGATAAGCTGAATAAAAATCCAAACCTCCAGCGATGGCACCAAGAGCAATTGCGTTATTACCATTTATTAAGATATGATTACTTAAATCTTTGCCTTTCAATTTATATTTTGAATTTATTAAATCATATCCAAGATGTATTGCTTCAATATTTTTACTTCTTATTGGCTCTTTTAATTTTTTGCTAAATAAATCATCAACACTACCATTTAAAGAGAAATATTTTAGTACTGCTCCAGCAGCTACAGAAGTAAATCCACGTGATATTCCAAGAGTTGTGGCAGTTTTAATTAATGGTAGTTTAATAGCCCTCGGATCTGATATATTAATAGATTCATCTAAAATAAGTGATCCATCTTCTTTTAAGTTATTTATATGAAGATGTGCTGTATTCTCATCCAGAGCTAATATCAAATCTAGTTCATTCGCATGAGAATAAATGGGATCTGTTCCAAACCTTATTTGAGTATAATTGTGACCACCTCTAACTCTTGACATATAATCTTTGTTAGAAAATACATAAAACCCTTTTTTCTTTAGCGACTTTTCAAGAAAGTCACTAATGGTATCCATGCCTTGACCAGCACTACCACCTATTAAAATATTATAATTCAATTTTTTCGCCTCATTTCATCAGTGTATATTTATTATTAAAAATATATACTATATTGATATTATATTTATTATTGTTTAATTATTATTTAAGTTAAATATACATCTGGGAACAATAAATATCAAATGATAATTATTGTTAAATATATTGTTAAATTGCGTTTTGAGACAGATTTTATTATAAAATCTGGGTAAATCTTAAATTATTTATAAATATTAAAATTATAGATTTATAAGGGGAATTTTTCTATTTTGTGTTATTACAATGTGCTTTATCATTCTTTACCACAAGTTAGAAATGCAATTGAAAAGTTTATAAGAAATATAAATATGTTTTCTACTTAGGCAATAGTTAGATTATGCGTCTGAAGATAGAAACTGATTTGCAACATATATATAATGTTAAATTTTTATTTTTAAAATGACTTTGGAAATTGAGTTAAAGATATATTTTATAAATCTTAGATATTAGATTTCAGATATAGTAAATAATTTTACATTAAATAATATTAAATACTAAATAAGTATAATATAATAATGATTAAAAATAACAATTAATGAAGATTATTGAATTAAGAAAAATAATATGGTATTATGAGGAATATAGATAACAAAGAAATAGAAATACTTTTAGACAAGTTTTAGAATAAATTATAATGTAAGCTGTAAAAACTACCTAGAATTAATAAATTTTTATGGAAAATAATATAATATTTATAATAGCTATACATATAATTTATATTTAATTACCTATCTTTCGTACAAATATAAAAGTTATAATTACCTATAAAATTTCTTTATGTGTCCAATTTAAGATAATGTATTATTGAGTACCATACAAATTTTAAAATGGTCATACTGAGAAAAGTAAAAATAATACTTATAATTTAGGATTATATTTAATTGGTAAGACTTGATTTAACTTGAAATATTAAAAGTTAGTTGGATATATGTGGGAATACAAAGTACATAAATCATTAACTTTGCTAACTTAGTTAGTTGCGAAATATTTACTGTGATTCTCTCAGAAGTTCTTTTAACAACATCTTTTATATTTCCAACAATTTTTACTAGAGCTCTAATTCTTATATTTTCAAGTTCAGTGCGTAAAGAACTATAGAGTTGAAACAGCTTATAAGATTATGTGCTGTGGATATAATCTACAGAAACCCATATATACTATAGAATTTTGATGTTCTTAGATTTTTTATATGACATACATTTTAGCCATCTTAAAGAATGCTATTATAAGTCTGACATTGATTATAAAATAAAAATGAAATAATTCCACTGGATTGATTTCATTAATACTTATGTTTTTTATCTTTACACTTATTATTAGTAAAGGTAAAATTATTCATTGGATAATGCCTGCCTTTCTTAATTTTTTTGTGTGTAAAGAAAATTATACTTGAAGGCTAGTATTATTCTTTATTTATTTTTTGAAATTATAATATGGAGAGTGCTATGTTTTAGTTGTATGAAATTTAGGTAATTAAAAATAAAAAAAGATACTAGTAATTAATTGATATGATTTGTCCAAGCTGTGAAATTATTTGTGGATATAACCAGTTACAAATTATAAATAGAAATAAAGAGTAATTAAGTTATCATCAACAAAATAAAAAGGCTGACTTCATATAGTTAACTAATGAAAAAATAAAAGAAAGACACAGGGGAAGAAGATTAGAAAAAATAATCTAAAAGAATTATAATTTTATTTTAGGAGGAATTTATTATGGAAAAGTATATTTGTACAGTCTGTGGTTATATTTATGACGAGGCAGTAGGCGATCCAGACAATGGAATTGCAGCTGGAACAAAGTTTGAAGATATTCCTGACGATTGGGTTTGTCCGTTGTGTGGAGTAGGAAAATCATACTTTGAAAAAGTAGCATAGTAAATATTAATAGGAATAAACTAGGATAATAAAATACATCTAAATTTCATAACTTTATAAGTTATATTACAATTTAGATGTATTTTATTGTTTACACCAGGTTCGATATAAGGCGATGGATCTATTGGCGGAACACAATCATATCATTAAGCACTTCTAGTCCATGCAATGACTCTAATGCAGGCTTTATCATTTGGTTTTACTATAATAGTTGGTCCTGGTACTGAACAATTATATCCCCATGCCTTAACAAATAGTTCTGGTATTAGTTTTAAAGTAACTTCTTCTGCAAGTGATGTGAAATATTTAATTCCATCTTCATAGGTAATTTTAAATTATTTATTTCAGATGTTATTACCATAAAATACTTCAATGAAATGTTAATATACACTATATTATTATTTTAGTGGAGTATAAAATGTAATAATTATTATTAAATTTTTGTTGACATATTCACATAATGTATGATAAAATACTAAATGTCTTAGGGGTATGGCTCAACGGTAGAGTAGTGGTCTCCAAAACCATTGGTTGTGGGTTCAAATCCTACTGCCCCTGCCAAAATCGTAACACACAGTGTTACGATTTTTTTATTTAAATAGTATAACATAGATATACTATATAGCTGAAGCAATTAAAAATTCAAATGTAGAATGAGATTTAATTAAATCATAATATATATATAAACTTAATAAAATTAATTTGTAAGATATATTAATTGAAAAATAGAAGATAGTTGTATAGTATAATAATATTGTGGTGATAATCCATTATGAGGTGAAAATATTATGGATAAATTACTTTTTTTAAAAAGAGTAGCAAAGAAAAATCCCTATGAAAATAAATGTGATAGGATCATAGAGGATAAAGTAGAAAGACGATATTATAAATTTGAAGATAAATTTATAAATAAAAATGGATTTTATTATATAAGTAAAAAAAATGAATCTGAAATAGAATTGTTAGAAATAATAAAAAATTTATTCTATTTTGATAATAAGGTTCCGGTGATTGATTTTTTTAATTCTATATACTGTGATGGATGGGAAGCATTAAATTCGATTGTTAGATATATAGAAAGTAGCAAAGAATCAAAAGAAGAATTTGATATTGTAATTCAAATAGAAAATGAATATAAAAAAATAAAGTATAAAATTAATTTTAAAATTGAAGATAATGAAAATCGAGCAATAATTATCTTTAGAGATGACTTATCTAAAGAATCAAATAAAATAATAAGTTTGTTTGGTGGAAAACAAGCGTTAAGAAATAAAAATAGTAAGGCAGAATTAAATAAAAACAATCCATATATTATTATGTTGAATTCAAATATGGAAGTGCCAGACATGTTGGAATTTAAAATTAATGCTGAAAATACTCATTCATATAAATTTAATGTAGTAAAAAGTTGGAAGCATGATATGAAAAAAATGTTTGATGAAAATGTATATTTATTTTTCCCATTAAAAATATTTGATTTGGAAAAGAGATTATTTAATATAAGTGATGAATCTGTATGCCATGATCTTGTAAGGTATGAAGTGGTTAGATTTTTTAGGGAAATGAACAATTATTTAAAGAAGATAAAAGAAAAAGGTATCATTTCACAAAATGATATGCATGAGCTTAATTCGATTGCTTCTAATTTACTTCTTAATATAATAAATAAAGAAACTCAAACGCTTGCGCAAATAGATAAAAAATTTGTTGATAGTTTAATGATTACTGTAAGTTAATAAAAAATATAAAAATCCATATTTTTCAAGGAATATAAAAGCTTATATTGGTAAAAATAATATTGTCAACAAGGATAAATAAATTATTAATCATGTTGGCAAATACCAGATTAACCAAGGAGGGGATTGTAATGTCAAACAAAGCATTAGTTCCAGAAGCAAAACAGGGCTTATCAAGATTTAAGAACGAAGTAGCTCAAGAACTAGGAGTACCATTTAAAGAATATAATGGCGACTTAACAGCAAGACAATGCGGTTCCGTAGGAGGAGAAATGGTAAAAAGAATGGTAGAGGAATATGAACATAGAATATAGCGATTATGTTTATTAATATTCAGAAAGCTTAATTAAAATTTTCATATTTCAATGCCGAGGGATATATTACTTAAGTTTATAGTAATATATCCCTTATTTTTATGAGCCATTATAATTTTATTGACATACTTATCTATTCCTAGTAATATTATTTACAAGAGTGCAAATGCGAATTATTTGCATATAGGAGGTAATAATGAAAAAGAAAATTTTTTTAGGGTTATTATTAGGTTTAATAGGAAGTATGATCATAGGATGTGGAGAATCAAATGATAAGAATGCAGTTAAAAATGAAGAGACAAAACCAAGCATTACAGTATCAATTTTTCCATTAAAAGAATTTGCTGAGGAGATAGCAGGAGATAAAGTAGATATTAATTGTTTAGTTCCAAATAATATGGAACCACATGATTATGAACCTAAAACTAAAGATTTTGAAAAATTAATAAATAGTGATGCGTTTATATATAATGGACTTGGATTAGAAGAATGGGTAGAGAAAGTTAATGAAGTAATAAAGAATGAAGACGTACTAATAGTAGATTCAAGTAAAAATGTAGATTCTATAACAATAGAAGATGAAAATCATGAAGAAGAACATAATCATGACAATGAAGAAGAACATGACCATGAACACGGGGCAATTGATCCTCATTCATGGCTTAGCTTAAAGGAAGCACAAGTTCAATCAGAAGCAATAAAAGATACATTAATAGAGATAGATCCTGAAAATAAAGCATATTATGAACAAAATTATAATGAATTTAAACAAAAATTAGATGATTTATACAATAAATATAATGAAAAATTTCAAACACTTCAAAATAAGAATTTTATAACTGGTCATGCAGCTTTTGGATACTTATGTAGGGATTTTGGATTGGAACAAAAATCAGTTGAAAATGTATTTGGAGAAGGTGAGCCAACACCAAAGCAATTAGAGAATCTAGTGAATTTTTGTAAAGAAAATAATATAACAACTATTTTTTCAGAGTCATTAGCAAGTCCTAAAGTTTCTGAGACTTTGGCAGCTGAAGTTGGTGCAAAAGTAATTCCAATATATACTTTAGAGTCTCAAGAAGATAATAAAAGCTATCTAGAAGCTATGGAGTATAATTTGAATCAAATTTATAATTGCTTAGAAAAATAATAACTTTATAGAATAGAAAAATAAGCTTTGATATTTTAAACATCTTCCTGTCTATTTGACGGAGAACAGTTCAAAATGTCAAAGTTATTTTTTATTCTTTAGAAGCGTGCCCTTTGAGGGGATAAACTGAAATGGAAAATATTGAAATAAACTAATGCCGTTGAACCTAAAGAATAAAAAATAAAATATATGTGCCTGGCCTTTTCTTCGGCAAGTTCAGAAAATCCAGAATGTGCTGAAAAAAATCGGCGGCTAAAGGAGTTTATTAAATTTAAGTTATTGTACTCTATTGGATTTATATTTTATAGGGGATTATATCATGGTTGCCTTGGCGATTTTTTTTTTGTTCAAATATTATAAAAACTCATGGTAAAAAATACAAGCGTTTATTGACACATTTATATAATAACGTAAAATATAGATATATGGGATTAAAATTTGATGAATAATTTTAAGGAGAGTTTATGAAAGACAAGGCAAGAAAAATTTATGAGGAAAATATATTAATTCATGAGAAAAAAAGCGATTTTCTAAATAAGAAAAGTAATTTAGTTGGGTGGAGCAGGTTAGGAATACTTATACTGGTGATAGTAATAGATTATATTTTTTATAAAAAAAATGATTATGGTAATATTGCTATATCATCAATTTTAGGAATATTTATATTTGTGATCCTAGTAATTTATCATAATAATATTTTAGATTCTAAGAGGAAGGAAGATATATTATTAGAAGTAAATAAAAAAGGCATAAAAAGAATAGAGGGAAGATTTAAGGAATTTGAAGATGATGGCAAAGAGTTTTTAGATGATACGCATCCATTCACAAATGATCTAGATGTATTTGGAAATAATTCGATTTTTCAATATATAAATACTACTGTAACTTATGGTGGACGTATATTACTATGTAATTTACTAGAATTAAAAATAAGATTTTCAAAAGAAGAAATAAAACTAAGGCAAGAAGCTATAAATGAACTTGGAGAAAAGGTAGAGTATAGGCAGAATTTATTTGTTGAAGGAGTATTAAATGAGACAAATATCAAGGAAATAAAATCTTTTATTGAATGGAATAAAATACAAAGAAAATATGGTTTATCACGAATAGTATGGGCAAGTATATTTATTTTAATAACTATTGTGTCTATTTGTTTAATTATTGGGAATATACTACCAGAATCATTTTTGTTGCTAAATTTAATGGCAAATTATTTAGTATCAAAGATATTATCTAGCGGTATAAAACATGAGATAAAATTATTTGAATCAATAAAGAGTGTAATAAATGGATATTCAAAAATATTTGCTATAATAGAAGAAGAAAAATTCAATAGTGAATACCTTAAGCAGCTTTGCCGTAAGTTAAGTAATGATAATGTAAGTTGTAAAAAAGAACTAGAAAAATTATCTGATATCTTTGATTGGATAGGAAATAGCAAATATAATTCATATTATTTTTTATTAAATATATTATTTTTTTCTGATGTTTTTTTAATGAAAAGTCTTTATAAGTGGAGAGAAAAAAATGGTGAGTGTATAGAACAGTGGATTAATGTTGTTAGTGAAATAGACGCACTGAGTAGCATATCAAATCTTGCATTTGAAAATTCAGATTGGGTTTATCCTAATATTTTGGATAATGATATAATAGAAGGAGAAAATATAGGACATCCGCTTATTGGTAAAAAGGCAATTAAAAATAATTTTAAACTTAATGGGGAAAAAAGAGTCGCCGTTATTACAGGTTCAAATATGTCTGGTAAAAGTACATTTTTGAGAACTTTAGGTGTAAATCTTTTACTTAGTTATGTTGGTTCACCTGTTTGCGCAAGGAATTTTTCTTGTGGAATTATGAACATCTATACCTGTATGAGAACTAAAGATAATTTGCAAGAAAACATATCATCATTTTATGCTGAAATATTAAGAATAAAATTACTTATAGAAGCATGCAAGAGAGGCGAAAAAGTCTTCTTTTTATTAGATGAAATTTTTAAAGGGACAAATTCAAAAGATAGGCATATAGGTGCTACAGTTTTAATAAATCAATTAATAAAATATGGTGGCGTAGGTCTTGTATCTACTCACGATTTAGAATTGTGCGATTTGGAATATAAAAACAGTAAAATCGTAAATTATAATTTCAGGGAATATTATGAAAATAATAAGATTAAATTTGATTATTTACTTAGAAAAGGAAAAAGCGAAACTCAAAATGCAATACATTTAATGAGACTTGCAGGAATAGAGATAGGGGAGGAGTAAAAGGAGGTGAATTAGCCTTCTTAAATTATTATGGCATATATTATTATTGATTTGGAATTTAATGGAATGAAGGGGATAACTAAATATTACAAGGATTTTTTTGATGAACATAGTGAGCTTAAAGATGTTGGTATTGAAAATGAAATAATTGAAATTGGTGCCATAAAGGTTGATAAATATATGAAACCTGTATGTAGTATGAGAGAATATATAAAACCGACTATATTCCCTATTATTAATCCAATAGTAAATGAAATAACTAAAATTGACATGGAAATCTTAAAGGATAGAGGCATCTCATTTGAAGAAGCTATGAGTAAATTACGAGATATGTTTGAAGATGGTGATGTTTTATGTTCATGGGCGAAAGATGATATTGTAGAATTAATCATAAATTCTAATTATCATAATTATAAACAGCTAGAATGGATTAATGGTTACTTAGATTTACAAGAATATGCAATGAAAATATTAGTGCATAAAAAAGCATTAGGTCTTAAATCAGCTTTAGATGAACTAAAAATAAAGATTGATGAGAGTAAACTTCATGATGCATTAAATGATGCGGAGTATACAGTAGAAGTTTTTAAAAGAATATATAATTCAAGAGTTATTAAGAACTATATAATTAATGATATTTATAACATGCCTGCATTAAATGTGGAAAACCTAAAAGAACGTAATATAGACGAAGAAGACTTAAAATTACTATGCCCAAAATGTAATAAAAAAGTAAATTTAGAAACGCCCTTAAAATTACTTAATTGGAGATTTGCAGCTGTAGGAGCATGCCCTAAATGTAAAAATAATATATTATGTGAAGTTTCTATAAAAAAGACATTGAAAGATGAAGAAATCTACATAGAAAATAATAGTATACTTAAGAGTGAAGCTTATTTGAAATACTGTTATAAGCTTAATAATTTAGATGAAAATAAAGAAAATGTAACAAATATATAAGAAATTACTGAAGAAATTTTGTGAAAAGTATGATAAAATGTAAAAAGGACATGTTACAAAATATAGAAATATTATATAGAATGTGATATTGAATTCGTTTAAAGAATAATCTGTAGCATGGAATTATAATAAATTTATTTAGGAAAGGATTTTAGTTATGAATATAGCCTTTTTTCTTACTCCTAAAAATGAAGTAGTATATGAAAATCTAGAAGCGACAATGAGACAAGTTATGGAGAAAATGGAGCATCATGGATATACAGCTATACCGCTTATAGACAGAGAAGGAAAATATGTAGGTACATTAACAGAAGGGGATTTACTTTGGAAGTTAAAGAACACCCCAGATTTGAATTTTAAGAACACTGAATCTGTTAAAGTAAAACATATTGAAAGAAGAATAAATCATAAATCAGTATCTATAACTTCGAATATAGAAGAATTGATAACTTTAGCGGTTAGCCAGAATTTTGTTCCGGTTACTGATGATAATGGAATTTTTATAGGAATAATAAAACGAAGTGATATAATAAATTATTGTTATAATGAGATGGAAAAAAGAAAGCATTTAGAAGTTCAGCAGTTTTCTATGTATGATGAAGGATAGTATATTAAAGAGGTGGCTAGTTGCCACCTCTTTAAGCATTTTGATAAGTTTCAACAATGAAGTCAAATTCTTCAACATTAGTTATTTCACCAAAGGTATCTTCTTTTATTCCAGGATAATAGTATAACACTAATTTATCATTTGCATCTCTTAAGTTTTCAAGTAGTATATATTGTTTTTTAATCGTACAGTCCTCTATTACAGCTAAGGCCTTATACTTAGAAGAAATACCAGTATCATTATTAGTAAGATCAAAGGTAAAGTTATCAAACTTTCGAATATTAACTCTATCTTTATCACAAAAACTTAATAATGAGTTGCTTCTACAAGCTGAGCATGATTTGAAATTACACTCAAATGAACAATTTAAGCATGTACATTTATAACATTTTTCCAGTTGAGTGAAATCCTCTCTATTTTTTGCTTTATAATCTTGCAACAATGAAATAGTAGGGTTAGATTTAAATATAGAAAATAGAGATTTTTTTTTACAATCAGTTTCTGCTGAATCTAATAGCTTAATATATTCTTTTAATGCATCAGACTTAGAATAATATTTTCGTTGTTTTAATTTTTTTTCTTCTATAAAAGGGGAAACCTCATTTAATGCAAACATTATTTCTGTATATATCTTTCCCCAATAGTTTCTCTCAGTTTCTATAAAGTCGAGATCTTTATCCATATATATCACCTAAAGATTATTTTTATATTTTTCAAGTTCAAGATCTAAATCTACTTCATCTAACTTTTCAAACTCACTATCAAAATTGTCTAAATCTTTTAATTCTCCTAATCCTTGAGCAAGAGATTCTTTTCTTTGAATTTTTCTTTCTATGCTATCAAGTTGAATGGAATTATTTTTTGTTTGAACATTGGCAAGCACTTCATTAACTTTTTGCGAAGCTTCAGCATTTGAAAATCTAGCAGCAGCTTCATCTCTGTAGTTTCTAGTTTTGTTAATCTCTTCTTCTAATGATCGAAGATTGGCTTTTAATGCATCTGCTTGAATTTTTGAATTATCATAACTTGATTGAAGAGAAGAGACTTTTTTGTCAATTTCAACTTTTCTAGCTAAAGCTTTTTTTGCTAGATCTTCATTTCCTTTGCTTAATGCAAGTTTGATTTTTTCTTCATAATCAGCAGATTCCTTTTTAGCTAAGTTTAATTTTTTTTCTATTTCATGAACATTACCTAGAATTTGAGCAGAATTTAATTTTGCTTTATTAAATTGTTCTTCCATATCTCGTAACTTTTGATCCAATAATTCAATTGGATTTTCCATTTCATCTAAAGTATTATTTACTTTTGCTTTTATCATATTTGACATTCTTGAGAAGATTCCCATAAATTTACCTCCAATTATTTTCTTTTATTTTTTAAATATATTTTTATTAAAGCAATTATTATCATAAATATTATTGCTAATATTATAGCATTGATCATTAAACTTGTTATTGAGCCAAAATAAAATGGTCTATAAAAATAACTACCATAACTATATGATGGCCAATAAGATGTATTTCCTCTAGATGGTGAATCATAGCTTTTGGTATTAGTATCATTTTCTTGGTTATTACCATCTGCATCAGATGATTTATCATCAGTATTTTTATTTGTAGAGAAAGAACCACTTTTAAATCCTTTTTCACTTCCTGTACTACTAGAAGAACTGTCTTCATCACTAGTGGTACTATTTCCACTAGAAGTTGAGTTTGTAGAAGAATTACTTACAGAACCGGTTTTAAAATCGCCATTAGTTGAACTTGTAGCGGAATTATTTTTATCAGTAGAAGTATTATTTCCACTAGTTGTTGAACTAGTAGAAGTAGTATTTTTATTTGTAGAAGAATTACTTACAGAACCAGTTTTAAAATCGCTACTTGTTGAACTTGTAGTGGAATTCTTTTTATTAGTAGAATTACTATTTCCACTAGTTGTTGAACTAGTAGAGGAACTCTTTTTATCTGTAGAAGAATTACTTACAGAACCAGATTTAAATCCACTACTGCTTGAACTATTAGATGAGCTTTTCTTACTACTAGAACTTCTTTTACTACTAGAACTTTTTGAACTGTGAGAACTTTTGGAACTACTAGATTTTGATTTAGCTTGTGCAATGTTAGTTTGAAGCTGATCTGTATTACCTAGAGATATTATATCTAAGGATAAACCGGAAAATGTAAATAAAAGTGTTAAAAGTAATATAAAAAGTTTTTTCCTATTATTCTTTCTAATATTTATCCCCCCCCATAAATTAAGTATGTATTAATTATATAAAAAAAAGAATAATCACACAATGATAGAATTTACTCAAAATAGACTAAATTACAGGATTAGGGTTTAATATATTAATAAAAGGTTATTGAAACTATCTTTTAATAATATTATATAACTCTTAAAGGGTTATATAATATTATTTGTTGCAATCAGAAGTAAAATATTTTTATAAATATATGAGTTTACTTGTATTAAAGGTTTACTTAGATTAATATTGTAATTAGATAGTTTATTTTTAGGAGGATTTGAAAATGCTTAATGAAGAAAAAGAAGTTACAATGAATGATTTCTTTGATAATTATGATGTAAAGAAATTAAATAGAGGAGAAATATTAAAAGGTACAGTTATAGAAGTAAGTGATAAGGATGTAAGTGTTAATATAAATTATGCCTTTGATGGATTAATTTCAAAAGAAGAAGTATCTATGGATAATAAAGATCCTAGAGAAGTAGTTAATGTGGGAGATGAAATTACAGTATATGTACTTTCACCTAATGATGGAGAAGGTTATGTTGAACTTTCTTTAATAAAAGCTATGGAAATAACAGAAAAAGAAAATCTGAAAGCAGCTTATAATGAAGGAAAAGTTATAATTGTAAAAGTAAAAGAAGAAGTTAAAGGTGGTTTAGTAGCTTATTATGGAAATATAAGGATATTTATTCCGGGATCACTTGCGTCAAGGGAGAGAATTGAACTTAGTACTTTACTTGAAAAGGAATTAGAGGTTAAGATAACTGAATTAGATTTCAGAAATAATAAAATAGTTGCATCAAGAAGGGTACTTGAAGAAGAAGAATATGAAAAAAATCAAAAAGCAATCTGGAATACTTTAAAAGAAGGAGAAAAGAGATCTGGAGTTGTTAAAAAGATAGTTAAATTTGGAGCTTTTGTAGATATAGGTGGAGTAGAAGGATTAATTCACCTTTCAGATCTATCTTGGAAAAGAGTTAATAGAGCAGAAGAAGTTGTAAAAGAAGGTGATAAAGTAGAAGTATTTATAGGAAGTGTGGATAAGGAAAAGAAGAGATTATCTCTAATTCTAAAAGATGTTGAACAAGAACCATGGACTTTACATAGCAAAGATTTAAAAGAAGGCGATGTTGTAGAAGGAAAAGTATGTAGATTAACTTCATTTGGTGCTTTTGTAGAGCTGTTTGATGGAATTGAAGGCTTAGTACATATTACTGAAATAACAGATGATAATATTGCAAAGGCTTCTGATGTATTAGAAGTGGGTCAAAAGGTTAAAGTAAAAGTATTAAGTATTGACAAAGAAAGCAAAAAAATTGCATTAAGCATAAAAGAGGCTGTTGAGACTAATAAAGAATATTTAAATTATGTTGATAATGAAGAAGATGGAACTTCTTTAGCTGATTTACTTAAAGGATTTAAGTTTGAATAAAGATATAAAATGAAAAGATAATGCCTACTTAAATTTAGGCATTATCTTTTTATTTTATTGTATTATATTTTTTCGATTTTTAACATATTAGTTCCACCTGTATGAGTTGTTGGCATACCAGCAGCAACTATTATATCATCTCCAGGTTCAGTTATTCCTAATTTAAATACTACATTTTTAGCTTCATCTAAAATTTGATCTGTAGTATTAAACATGTCACATAGCATTGGATAAATACCAAAGTTTAAGCTTAAAGACCTTCTAACTTGGTCATATGGAGTAATAGCTATAATTGGAGCTTTTGATCTATATCTTGAAAGTATTCTGGCAGTAGCACCACTTTTTGTAGCTGCAACTATTGCTTTTGCATCTAGTAAATTAGCAGTTCTACAAGCAGAGTAACTTATTGCAGCAGCATAATCAGTAAGAGATGGTTCTCTAAGTCTTGCAGTTAAAGCATTATAATCTAGGTATTCTTCAGCTTCTTGAGCAATATTAGCCATAGTTGTTGCGGCTTCAATTGGGAATAAACCAGAGGCACTTTCACCACTTAACATGATTGCATCAGTTCCATCAAATATAGCATTACAGATATCACTAGCTTCAGCTCTTGTAGGAAGAGAATTTCTTATCATTGAATCAAGCATTTGAGTAGCTGTAATTACTATTTTACCTGCTTTATTACATTTTTTAATTATCATTTTTTGAATTATAGGTACCTTTTGTATTGGAATTTCTACACCCATATCTCCTCTAGCAACCATAACTGCATCAGTAACTTCTATAATTGAATCAATATTATCAACACCTTCTTGATTTTCAATTTTAGCAATCACTTTTATATGCTTTCCATTATTTTCAGCTAAGATTTTTTTGACATCAAGAATATCACTAGCTTTTCTTATGAAAGATGCAGCAATAAAATCTACACCCATTTCACATCCAAATTTAATATCTTCGATATCTTTTTCAGTTATTGAAGGGAGCTTTATAACTACATTAGGTACATTAACGCCTTTATGATTTTTAATCATACCACCAACTTCAACTACTGTGTGAATAGTTTTTCCTTCAATACCAGTAACAGTGAATTTTAGAAGACCATCATCTACTAGAATTTTACCTCCTACTTTTATATCTTCATAAAGTTCTAAATAAGATATAGAACATCTATGTTCATCACCAAGAATTTCTTCTCCGCAAATAAAATCAAAAGAATTTCCTTCCTTAAGTTCTACACCGTCATTAACAAATTTATGAGTTCTGATTTTAGGACCCTTAATATCTAATATAATTGCAGTTGATGAATTTTTTTCCTTTCTTAAACGCTTTATTAATTCTATTTTTTCTTTATGTGTCTCATGAGTTCCATGGGAAAAATTTAATCTTGCGGCACTCATACCAATATCAATGAATTTGCCTAAAACTTCTTCATTATCACTGGCAGGTCCAATAGTAAAAATCATTTTTGTTTTTTGCATATTAACACCTCATCCTAATAATTTATTTTAATATATATTTCATCTAATTTTGAATAAATTAGCAATAATACACTACATAAATGAAAAAATATAAAATAGTAAAATGCTCGCAATAAATTTAAAAAAATGGAGCAAAATATATAATATCAATTATAGTCTTATCAAAATACATTTATTAAATTCATTAAATCTAGGCAGGAATAATTCTAATACACGTACTATATAATTTAAAATCAGAAAAATTATTGCTAAATAATAATACATAAAACCAATATTATTGTTTAGCTATAGATTAGTTATAGAGAGGAAACTAATATTTGATTTGATTATTGGAAAATTAAAAAATTATATAATTTTAACTATGTAAAGATAGATATGATATAATAAATGAAATAATTGATTAATATCTTATTATCTTATGATATTAAAGTGATATAAAAGATATATCAAATATATTGTACCACACAATTTTGGAAAGGAAGATATTATTATGAAAACTTTAGAAAAACTTACAGAAGAAAATGTATTTAAATATTTTAGTGAAATAAGCAAAATTCCAAGAGGATCAGGAAATGAAAAAGCTATAAGTGATTATTTATTAAACTTCGGTAAAAGTTTAGGTCTTGAATCAATTCAAGATGATGCAAATAATATAATTATAAAAAAGCCAGCAACTAAAGGATATGAAAATGCACCGACAGTTATAATTCAAGGGCATATGGATATGGTATGTGAAAAAAACAAAGATAAAGTACATGATTTTACTAAAGATCCTATAGAGTTAGTGGTAAAAGATGATTATATATACGCAAATGGAACAACTCTAGGAGCGGATGATGGAATTGCAGTTGCATATGCAATGGCAATATTAGATTCAAATAATATATCCCACCCAGCTCTTGAAGTGTTAATTACAACCGATGAAGAAGCTGGAATGAGTGGGGCTATGGCATTAAGTCCAGAGCATATAAGTGGAAAAATTGTCTTGAATTTAGACAATGAAGAAGAAGGAAAGCTCTTAGTTAGCTGTGCTGGGGGAATTAGAACAAAATCTTCAATAAAAATTCAATTAGAAGATAAAAAGGAAGCTACTAAGGAATTTTCTATTGAAGTAAAGGGACTAAAAGGCGGTCATTCAGGAATGGAGATTCACTTAGGAAAAGGAAATTCTAATAAAATAATAGGAAGAATTTTAAAGAACATTTCTAATGAAATAAGCTTTAATTTAGCTTCAATAGAAGGTGGATCAAAGAATAATGCTATTCCAAGAGAAGCAAGTGCAGTAATATCAATAAATGAAACTGACAAAGATAAGTTATTTGAAATAGTATCAAATCTTACTAAAGATTTAAAAAATGAATTTGCAACTAAGGATCCAGGATTATTAATAAATATTTGTGAAACTACTTTAGCAAATAATAAGGTAATTTCAAATGAAATAACACAAAAAGTAGTTGATTTATTGTATATGTATCCGAATGGTGTGAACACAGAAAGTGCTGATATAAAAGGACTTATTGAAAGTTCTACTAATTTAGGTGTAGTGCTTATGAATGACAATGAAGTTGAATTTGATAGTGCGGTAAGAAGCTCAGTATTTTCGTTAAGAGAAGATATCGTAGAAAAGATAAAATGTATAACAGAACTTTTGGGTGGAGAATTTTCTAGTAATGCTGGCTATCCAGAATGGCCATATAAAGCAGATTCGAAAATAAGAGAAATATGTAAAGATGTATTTAAGAGAATGTATAATAAAGAACCAGAAATTGTAGCTATACATGCAGGTGTTGAATGTGGATTGTTTAAGGAAAAATTAGGTGATCTTGATATGATTAGCTTTGGCCCAGATCTTTATGATGTTCACACACCAAATGAGCATATGAGTATTTCATCAGTTGAAAGATGTTATGAATATCTATTAGAAGTACTTAAAGAAATTAAATAATTAATTTAAATATCATTTTTCAAGAGATTAAAGTATATGAATATATTTTAATCTCTTTTTTATTTCATATTTTAAATAAGAAAATTTTAAAATTACATTACATAACTCATAAATGGATTTCCAAAGGAATAATAATATATAAATGAGTTTTAGTATTAAAAATCTGGGGGTGGCATTATGAGATACACAAGATATGAATATAAAAGATATAGCAAACTAAAATTTCTATGTAGTGTTATTATTATAGGTGGTATTTCTATTGGTGGAGGCTTATATATAAGTAGTTTAATTTTTGATAGAAATCAAGAAAATTCAGTACAAACAATAGCATCTAAAAACAATGATAAAGATAAAGTTGTGGATACTAATATGAATATAATAGCATTACAATGTGGATATTATTCAAAGAAAGAAAATGCAGAGAAATCTGTAAATGAACTAGCTACTTATTGTACACCATTTATAATCGAAAGCGATGGAAAATTTAGAGTAATGGCAGGGATATATGAAGAAAATAATGCAAGTAAAAAGTTTGATGAATTAATATCCAAGGGGATAGAAGTGGCAAAAATTAAATTAACCATAAATGGAGAAAATAATGAAGATAAAAAATGTATTGAAGTGATGGATGGAGTTTTTACTATATTAAATAAACTAGACGAAGATGGTGTTAAGAGTATAAAGACTGAAGACTTCAAAAAATGGACTCAAAATATAATAAATAAAGAGGACTTAAATAATTCTAAAAAACTTAATCTAATAAATGAGTGTATAAATAATTTCCCAGAAGAAATAAATAAGAATAATAAAGGAGAAATTAGTGCCAATGTATATAAAGCAATTAACGAGAATTAAATTAGTTGTTTAATGAAATTATTACAACAAAATTAATTTTATATAAAAAAAAACATAACTTAATAGAACACACTTGTTTAAGGTGTTGTTAAATGATAAACTATAGGGTGTAGAATTGTTGCTGAGACAAATCTACACCCTAATGTCTATTTAAAAGAGTATTTGTCAATAATAATAGATAGATTCTTTAAATTTAGGATGTGAAAATATGAGAATAATATTAGCATCAGCGTCAGAGAGAAGGCAAGAACTTCTAAAAAGGTTAGTTTCTGATTTTGATATAATTATAAGCAATTTTGATGAAAACAAAGTTGATTTTAGGGGCTCTATAGATGAGTATGTTAAAGAAATAGCATTAGGAAAAGCGATGGATGTTAGAAATAGAGTATCTAAGGATTCAATAATAATATCAGCAGATACTATAGTTACATTAGACAACAAAATTCTTGGAAAGCCAAAGGATGAGAAAGAAGCTTTTAAAATGTTAAAGTCACTTCAAGGAAAAAATCATTTTGTTTATTCTGGAATTGTTGTAATAAATAATAAAGAGAATATTATAATACAAAAGAGTTTGGCTACAAAAGTCAAATTTTCCAATATGAGTGATGAGGAGATTTTTCAATATATAAATACAAAAGAACCAATGGATAAGGCTGGAGCTTATGGTATCCAGGGAATCGGAGGAGTTTTTGTTGAAAGCATAGAAGGATGCTACTATAATGTTGTAGGTCTTCCTTTAAATACATTGAGATCTGTTCTAAAAGAAATAGTATAGAAAATATTTCAACATTAGATATGATTTAAAAGAGCAATTTTTTCTTACAATGTAATAAATGATATCTATGAAGAATATAGCTTGTAGGTTAATCTGGGGTGGGGAGTTTTAATTATTTGGAGGTAAATAATGAAAGCAATCCCAAGAAATAAATATGATGATAGCTATGAAACACCAAGAGAAAGATTAGTAAAATTTGGACCAGAGGTGTTAGCAAATCATGAGCTTTTAGCAATTATACTTGAAAAAAACTCCAATAAAGAGAGGATACTTCAATTAAGTAGTAAATTGTTAATGGAGTTTGATGGATTAGATGGAATACTAAGTGCAAGTTTTGAAGAAATTAAATCTATAGAAGGTGTAAGAGGTGCTAGAGCAGCTCAAATACTTGCTATATCTGAATTAGTAAGAAGACTTAGTACATTAAGGGCATCAAAAAAAGAAGTTAAAATTAGTTGCCCGGAAGATTTAGCTAGTGTTGTAATGAATGAAATGAATAGCTTAAATCAAGAAGTGTTAAAAGTTGTATTTTTAAATACAAAGAATATAGTTATTGGAAGTAAGGATGTTTTTAAGGGCAGTTTGAATAATTCTATTGTTCATCCGAGAGAAATATTTAAACCTGCAATAAATAAAAGTAGTGCATCTATAATTGTATGTCATAACCATCCATCAGGGGATCCAACACCAAGCCGAGAAGATATTAATATTACTTTAAGAATAAAGGAATGTGGAAATATCTTGGGAATAAAATTGTTAGATCATATTATTATAGGTAACAATAAATTTGTTAGTTTAAAAGATAAAAAACTTATATAAATTGGAAGGAGCAAACGCAATAATGGGATTTTTTGGTTCAGGAAAAGATATGGGAATAGATTTAGGTACAGCAAATACTTTAGTATTTGTTAAAGGAAAAGGTATAGTTTTAAGAGAACCTTCAGTTGTTGCTATGAATAATGTAACAAAAAAAACATTAGCAGTAGGTTCAGAAGCTAAACTTATGATTGGTAGAACACCAGGAAATATTGTTGCTATTAGACCATTAAAGGATGGAGTAATTGCAGATTTTGATACAGCTCAAACTATGATGAAGAATCTAATAGAGAAAGTTACTACAAAAAATGCATTTAAGAGTCCAAGAATAATAGTATGTTATCCTTCAGGAGTTACAGAGGTAGAAAAGAGAGCTATTGAAGAAGCAACTAAACTTGCAGGAGCAAGAGATGTTGTATTAATGGAAGAGCCAATGGCAGCAGCTATTGGAGCAGGACTTCCAGTAAGTGAACCTACAGGAAGCATGATTGTTGATATCGGTGGAGGTACAACAGAAGTTGCAATAATTTCACTTGGAGGTATTGTAACTAGTAAATCATTAAGAGTTGCAGGAGATGAATTAGATCAATCAATCATTTCTTATATAAGAAAAGAATTTAGTTTAATGATAGGTGAAAGAACAGCAGAACAAGTAAAAATGGAAATAGGATCTGCTTATAAATTAGAAGGCGAAGAAGAAATGCTTATGGAGATAAAAGGCAGGGATATGATAACAGGCCTTCCAAAGATAGTAGAAATTTCTGAATCACAAGTAAGAGAAGCTTTAAAAGAACCCGTTTATGCTATTATAGAATCAATAAAAACTACATTAGAAAAAACACCACCTGAACTAGCTGCAGATATAATGGAAAAAGGTATTATGCTTGCTGGTGGAGGAGCTTATCTAAGAGGACTAGATGTATTAATAAATAAAGAAACAAATATGCCTGTACATATAGCTGAATCACCTCTTGATTGTGTAGTATTAGGAGCAGGAAAAGCATTAGAGGATTTTGACAAAATTAGCAGAGATCAAAGAGGTTAATTAAATGAAGCTTCTTAAAAATAAGCTGGCAGTAACTATTATAGTACTGTCAGTTACATTTTTAGTATTAATTATTGCTACTTTTAAAAGAGAAAACAAGAGTATGATTGAAAGTGGTGCAGGAGCGGCATTAAATCCAGTCCAAAGTATTGTCTATAAAGCAACAAATAGGGTGAAAGAAAGTGTAGATTTCTTTTTAAACTTCTCAGAAGTAAAAGAAGAAAATAAGAATTTAATTACTGAAAATGAAAAATTGAAAGATAAATTATTAGAGTATTCTGATTTAGCAGATGAGAACGAAAGATTAAGACAAATATTGAATTTCACTGAAGAACATAATAATTATGATTATGTTGGATGTGATATTATTGGATATCCTAACAATAATATTTCTGACGGATATTTTATTAATAAAGGTGAGAATGCAAATATACAAAAAGGGATGGTAGTTGTAGCGGCACAAGGACTTGTTGGCCAAGTAACTAGCGTTGGATCAAACTGGAGTATAGTTCAATCCCTTGCAAATGAAAATATAGTGGTTGCTGTTATGGCAGATAGTACAAGAGAAGCAACAGGATATATAAAAGGATATAAAGATAGACAAAATAGGAATTTGGCTAAGGTGTATGATCTTCCAATAGATTCAGAAATTAAAGAAGGCGATGTAATAATGACTTCAGGCGTTGGAATGCTTTATCCAAAAGAAATTAGAATTGGTGAAGTAACTAAAGTTGAGGAAGATAAGGTAAAAGTAATGAAAAGTGCTATAGTTAAGCCTTATGTTGATTTTAATAAATTGGAAGAATTGTTTGTAATAGTTCCTAAAGATATAAGGGACACAAAAGAAGTTAAATATAATTAGGTGATAAGTATGGAAAAAATAATTTTAATATTAATTTCTATAGTACTACTTATCTTAGACAATTCATTTGCTCCATTTTTTGCTATACATGGAGCTTATCCGAGTTTACTGCTTACTTTTTCTATAGCGTATTCAATTTTAAAGAAAAAAGAAGATGCAGTATTTATAGGAGTTGTCAGTGGGCTATTACAAGATATATATTTTTACAATGGTTTCGGTGTAAATTCATTGTTGAATTTATTTTTGTGTATTATGGCAAGTGTGATAGGTGAAAGTATTGTAAGAAATAAGAGATTAATTCCTACAGTAAGTATATTTGTAATTACGATTGTTAAGTTTTTTGGAATATTTATGATATTTTCCTTTATGGATATTATTGTTGAAGTGGATTTTATAAAAATTATAATCATGGGATTGTATAACTCAATAATAATGTTCTTCATGTATAAGATAGTATCTAGACAATTGGATAAAAATAACAACAATCAACAGTGGAGGTTTAAATGATAGTAAATAAACCAGCCAAAAAGAAAAAGATATCAAGATATACTGTTTTAAGTATAATAATGTTAATAATATTTGGAACTATTACTTTTAAACTTATATATCTTCAAATTTTAAATCATGAAGATTATAAAGAAAAAGCCAATGTTACATCAACAAGGTTTGAATCAGAAAAAGCACCAAGAGGAAGAATTTATGATCAAGAAGGAAATATATTGGCTGATAATATAAATACTTATACTCTTTCATATACAACTACAGATGATGCAACAAATAACTTCTATAGTACAATGAGTGAAATATTTAAAATATTCAAAGAAAATAATGAATCTATTCAAGATAATATGGCATTAAAAATAGATTCTGATGGTAATATTTATTTTGAATATACAACTAGTGATAAAGAATCACAAAATTATCAAGAATTAAGATTCAAAAAAGATAGAGGATTTGATGATACACTAAAAAAGAAGATGTTTCCAGATGTTGAAGAGTTAAGTGATGAAGAAAGTGCAAAATTAGATTCAGAACTTCTTAAGATAACTCCAGAAGAAATGTTTTATGAATTAACCAAAAAGTATTCTTTAATTGAACTTATTGATCCTAATTATAAGGACTCTAAAGAAAAAAAACAGATGTATGATAATATGTCTGGAAAGGAAATTGTAGATCTTATAAAGAAACAAGGATATTCTCTTGAAGAAATAAGAGAATTTATGGTTATTAAAGATGCAATAAAAATGCAAAGTTTTAAAGGATATAAAGCTGTTACTATAGCTGATAATATTCAAAAAAATACTGCACTTATAATTCAACAAAAGCTAATTAATTTACCAGGAATATCTGTTAATTTATCGCCTATAAGATATTATCCGTATGGAACACTTGGATCATCAGTGCTTGGATATGTATCATCAATAAATAGCTCGGAAGAAGAAAAATATGAGCTAAGAGGATATGATGCTTCTACAGATTTAATTGGTAAAGCAGGTATTGAATCAGCTTTTGAAGAACAATTAAAAGGTGTTAAGGGTGGAGCAACTGTAAAGGTAAATTCTCAAGGTAGAAAAACTGAAGAATTGTTTAAATTAGAATCTTATCCAGGAAATGATGTTCATTTAACAATAGATAGAGATATTCAGTATGTAGCAGAACAGGCTCTTGCTGATGGAATTAAAAATATCCAAGAAAATGGATCTGATAGGGGATATAGATTTGCAAATGCTACAAGAGGTGCTTTAGTTGCTGTAGAGGTTAAAACAGGTAGAATATTATCTTTAGTAAGCTATCCGGGATTTGATCCAAATTTATTTACTACTTCCGGTAAGCTTACTTCTGAAGAAACTAGAAATTACTTTAATCCAGATTTAGATTCATTTGGGACAGAACTTATACAAAGAATGGGATTGACTAAGGACTTAGATTATATATTTCCAAAAGAAAATGGAGCAAGAGTAGATAAGTACGATTTATATCCAAGACCATTTTATAATTATGCTACAATGGCATTGATTCCACCAGGATCAACATTCAAGCCACTTACAGCCATTGCAGGGTTAGAAACAGGAGTTATAGATCCGACTACTACGATTTATGATAAAGGTAAATTTGATGAACATCCAGAAACTTTCGGAGTTGGATTTGCTCCTCAATGTCTAGTATATAGTAATTATGGATATGGACATGGTTCAATCGATGTAAAAAAAGCTCTTGAAGTTTCTTGCAACTATTTTTTCTATGAAACAGCTTATAGATTGTATAAATATAATGGTGGAAATATTGATTCGCTAGATGCTATAGCAAAGTATGCATATCAATTTGGACTTGGAATAGACCCGAATAGTAAAGCTAATCCATCGACAGGTATTGAAATTCAAGAAAACTTTGGCCAGACATATAACTTTACTTCTTTTAGAAGAAATTCAGTGTATTATGCTAAGTATGAATTAGTAGATTACTTAGAAAAAGGTGATTATAAGGGAATAATCACTAATTTCGTTCCTTTTGATATACAAGTTTCAGATGATGACATTGAAGAAGTTAAAAATGCAAAGCAATCAATAAAGGATAAAGTTGCAAATTACTTAGGTAATGTTGGTACTGATGATAATAAAAATCCATCAGAAGAAGAATTCACGAAAGATGTTAAAAAAGATGTAAAAACAATAATCGAGCATTCTGATATATATAAGAAAAGAGTGGCAGATTACGAAGCAAAGACAGGTAAAACTGTAAGTCTTGATAATCAAGCTAATATAGTGTCAAATATAATAGCGAGATTTACAGTAAATGATAAAGCTGCCGAAATTAAATCACCAGCTCAGCTCGTATTCGCATCTATAGGTCAAGGTATGCATACATTTACGCCACTTCAATTAGCAGGTTATGTTTCAACAATAGCTAATGGAGGAACAAGATATAAGTTACATTTAGTCGATAAGATTACAGACAACGATGGTAATGTAGTGCAGCAATTTGAGCCAGAAGTATTAAATAAAGTAGAAATGAAACAAAGTACTATTGATGCTGTAAAAGAGGGAATGGCAAAGGTTAATGAAGATGATGGAGGTACAGCGAGTACTGCATTCATGGGATTTCCGATAAGTACAGCAGGTAAAACAGGTACAGCTGATTTCTCAGAGACTCAAAATGAAGTTGGAAGAGCACCATATGCTACCTATGTGAGTTTTGCGCCTAAAGAAGACCCAGAAATAGCAGTGGTTGCAGTAGTTTTTGATGGAGGTCATGGAGGTTCAATAGCACCAGCTGTTAGAGCTGTTTATGAAGCATATTTTAAAGATAGATTATTAGAGATGGATCCTAATTATGCATATAAATCTCAATCTTTCCAGAAGTATGTTTTGAATAATCCATATAGAACAAAAACTGATACAGAAGCAACAAGTAATGAAACTTCCGGAAGTGAAGTTACTTCTGAATCAGGTGATGGTCAAAATAATACAGAATCAAATAATGAACCAGAATAAAATAAAAAAATTATCCCAATAAAATGTATTGGGATAATTTTTTTATATAATATATAAACTATTTAAAAATACAGATAGTTATTATATTCTAAATAAGAATAACGTATTTTATGAGTTGGAGGTAAAGATATGAAATATGATAATATATTACAAGGGAGATTTATCTCTCGTCCTAATAGATTTATAGCTAATGTTGAGATAAATAATAAAATAGAAGTCTGCCATGTCAAAAATACAGGCAGATGCAAAGAGCTATTGATACCAGAGGAAACTACTGTGTTTGTACAAGAAAATGATAATCCTAATCGTAAAACAAAATATTCTCTAATTACAGTGAAAAAAGGTGATAGATTAATTAATATGGATTCACAAGTACCAAACAAAGTTGTATATGAATGGATTAAAAAAGGAAATCTATTCAATAGCCCATCATTAATAAAACCAGAAAAGAAATATGATAAGTCTAGATTTGATTTATATGTTGAAGAAGGAAGTAGAAAAGCATTTATTGAAGTTAAAGGAGTTACTCTGGAAGAAGATGGCGTTGTAAGATTTCCAGATGCACCAACGGAAAGAGGAGTAAAACATTTAAAAGAACTTTGTAATTGCATAGATGAAGGATATGAAGCATATATAATTTTTGTTATTCAAATGAAAGATGTTTTATATTTTGAACCTAATGTAAGGACACATAAGGAATTTGGAGAAGTATTAAGAGAAGCAAAAAAACATGGTGTTAATATATTAGCTGTAGACTGTGATGTTACTGAAAATTCCATCGATATAAGAGATTATGTGAAAGTTAAGATATAAAAGTCTAAAAGTATCTAAATATATATACAAAAATATTGAAATAATGATATAATTTTAAATGGATATATAAAAAATATTTAAAGGTACATATTGGATATTGAGTTAAAAATATGATTTGTGATTGGTTTAACCTGCAGAGTTATTGGAGGCAGTAAATGTATAATGATGGAATTGTAATTAAGGGCAACAAGGAAGGCATAAACACACAGATTGACATAAGTAAATTTGCTGATTTTGAAGATATGCTCATGAACCTTATAAAGAAACTTTCTAAGGGAAAACACTTTTATAAGGGAACAACACTAATTCTAAAAATTGATTTAAAAGCAATTACTCAGAAAAATGTCCAAACACTTAAAGAAGTGTTATTAAATCAAATTGAATTAAAAGATATTGTATTAGAAGATATTGAAAAAAATATAGAAAAAGATGAAGAAAAAGATAAAAAAGTATTTTCAGGGGTATATGAAGGAAAAACTAGATTTATAAGGAAAGCTGTAAGAGGTGGTCAATGTATTAATTACCCAGGCAATATAGTTATTATTGGTGATGTTAATAGTGGTGCTGAAGTTTCTGCAGCGGGTAATGTAATTGTTTTAGGAACATTAAAAGGAAAAGTAAGCGCGGGAACAAATGGAAATACAAAAGCTTTTATTGCAGCATTTTCACTTCAACCAGAGCTTTTAAAAATAGCAAAATGTATGGCCATGTCTCCAGATGATACTGGAAAACCTAAATATCCAGAATTAGCAAAGATTAAAGATGGAATAATAATTGTTGAGCCGTATTTACCAAATAAATATATATATTAATGATGTCGGAGGGATTTTTGTATGGGAGTATCTATTGTAATTACTTCAGGAAAAGGTGGAGTAGGAAAGACAACAACAACTGCAAATATAGGGACAGCGTTAGCTTCACTAGGCAAAAAAGTAGTAGTTGTTGATGGGGATACAGGATTAAGAAATTTAGATGTATTATTGGGATTAGAAAATAGAATTGTATATACAATAATGGATGTTATAGAAGGCAGATGTAGATTAAAACAAGCTCTTATAAAAGATAAGAGATTCCAAAATTTATGTTTACTTCCAACAGCACAAACTAGAGATAAGGATGATATAAGTCCTCAAGAGATGCTAAAAATAGTAAAGGAATTAAAAGAAGAATTTGATTATGTGATTATAGATTCTCCAGCAGGAATAGAGCAAGGATTTGAAAATGCTGTAATTGGAGCTGATAGAGCAATAGTAGTAGTAAATCCAGAAATAACATCAGTAAGAGATGCAGATAGAGTTATAGGAAAGCTTGATGCTAAGGGTCTTGATGATCATGCCGTAATAGTAAATAGATTAAACTATCAAATGACGAAAAATGGAGATATGCTAGATGTTTCTGATATAATAGAAACTTTATCAATAGAACTAATAGGTGTTGTTCCAGATGACAGAAATATTACTGTTTCAACTAATAAGGGTGAACCGATAGTCTTAGATGATGGTGCATTTGCAGGAAAAGCGTTTAAGAATATAGCACATAGAATTATGGGAGAAGAAGTTGCATTTTTGGATTTGAATAATGAACAAGAAGGCTTCTTTACGTCTCTAAAAAAACTATTTAAGCGTAAATAGGGGGAGAGTTATATGGGATTTTTTAAGAGTTTAAGTAATAAACCAACTCCTAAGGAAGTTGCAAAAGATAGATTAAAATTGATTCTTATACATGACAGGGGAGAAATTCCTCCAGAAACAATAAAAAAAATAAAAGAAGAAATATTGGAAGTAATCTCTAAATATATAGATATTCAGGTTGATGATGTTGAGATATCAGTAAATAAAAATGATGATGATGAAGGAGATAATTCATCAGCACTTGTTGCCAATATTCCAATAAGAAATATACGTGGTAGATAAAAATGAAGTTTTTTGGTGGAAATTAACGATGATATAGTTGTTAATTTCTACTTTTTTTTGTGAAGATATTATGTAAAAGTAAATAATTTATTACGAATTTATTATCTTACATGAATTAATATAGAGAATATAATCATAATAATGTATAATTAAATATGCACTTATCAATAAAAATAAATATGATTATTTTATTTATGTTTATATCCGTGTATTTAAAGCAAAGAGGTGGAAATGTGTTTAAAAAATTAAAATTAGATACAAAGTTGATAAAAGAAATAGACAAAACTCTTTTAATTTGTATGATTTTACTTACTCTGTATGGAATATTTAATATATACTTATGTACTAAAGGAGATTATGGATTCTTTTTTGCTAAAAGACAATTTATGTGGTTCTTAATTTCCATGGTAGCTTTGTATTTAGTTATAACATTTGATTATACATTTATAATGAATTATGCTCCTATAATTTATTGGGGAACTGTAGTTCTGCTTATTATAACTAGGTTTGCAGGTGTTGTAGTTAATGGGGCAAGAGGATGGCTAAGGTTTGGACCAATATCATTGCAGCCAGCTGAGTTAGCAAAGCTAGGAATAATATTTATGCTGGCTAAAAAGCTGGAAGAAATGGATGGTCAGATAAATGATGTAAAGAATTTTTTCACACTGGTATTCTATGCAGCCATTCCAGTATTATTTATAATTATTCAACCTGATATGGGAATGACCATGGTTTGTTTCTTCATAGTTCTTGGAATATTTTTTATTGCTGGACTAGATATGAGAATAATTGGTGGAGGACTTTTAAGTATTGTATTAGCAATAGTTATAGTTTGGAATTCAGGTTTACTTCCTTCTTATCAGAAAGCTAGATTTACAGGATTCTTAAATCCAGCTGCTGATGATAGTGATACAGGATATCACTTAACACAGTCACTTATAAGCATAGGATCAGGTGGCATTCTTGGAAGTAGACCGTCTATAAAAAATGATAGCAGTACAGGTTATGCAGCTCAAAATGTACCAGAAATACAAACAGACTTTATATTTGCTGCAATAGCAGAACAATATGGATTTTTGGGAGCTATGCTATTAATAGTATTATATGGATTTTTAATATATAAGATGATAGCAATAGCTAGAACTTCAAAAGATCTATTTGGATCAATAATATGTGTAGGAATAATTTCATACTTCTTACACGCTATACTGCAGAATATTGGTATGACTATAGGATTGCTGCCTATAACAGGAATAACTCTGCCTCTTATAAGTTATGGTGGAAGTTCACTTTTAACTACTATTATTTCAGTTGGATTAGTATTAAATGTAGGTATGAGAAGAAAGAAAATATATTTTTAATGAGTTTAATTGGGATGTCGCATTAAATAATCTGCGGCACCCCTTTTTTGTTATATTATACATTGATTTTGCTAAGGTAAAATTTAATGTTTTATACTTTTAACTTAAGTTAATTCTAAATATTCACTTTTAGTTATTATCTATTTATAAACTATGTTTTGCAAATACGATAGTTCTATTTTGGGGTAATGTAAATTATTTTTAGAACAGCAATGTGCAATAATTAAATAAAGAATAATTATATATAATACTTATGAAATATATCTTTCATATTATCCTCTTTAGAAAAATATAATTAAATATATAAAAGAAGAAGGGGCGAGGGTGATGAACGATTATAGAGAAGCTTATGAAAATTATTATAGAAATATAAATAAAAAAACTAATGTAAATATCCAAGAAGATAAAAGTTCATTTTGGTCTAAAAATAAAGTGAAAAATTATAGAAGCAATAATAAAATTGAAGGTTTAGTATCTAAAGAATATTGGATTAAGCGTGTTGAGAGAGAAGTGGCAGGATCAGCTGTTATTATAGTGATTCTTTTTGGGCTCAAATGTTTTCCATCAGAAGGCACAACATCTCTATATATTAAATGTAAGAATATATTGAATACAAATTTAACATATGATCAATCAGTAGATATACTAAAAGGTATTGAAATAGGAACATTTAAAGGACAGAATTTTAATATAAATGGATTTACTTTTGATAATTTAAAAAAAGAAAATGTGAAGAAAGAATTTATTGACTGTATGAATTATATTAAAGATAATTCATTTAAGGTTGAAGAAAAAGAAATTTAAAGAACGTTTGGCAAGCAATTTGTAGAGGTTGTATTTTAATGAAGAAAAAATATAGAGTAATCATACTACAAATCCTTATTCTTATATTTATTATAAGTATAAATGGGAATTTTTTAATAGGTGTATTTTGGATTACGCTACATGAACTTTCTCATATCGTTATTGCAAGTAGTTATGGATGTAAGTTTAATAATTTCAAAATTAATGTTCTTGGTGCTAAAGCTGAAATATGTGAAATAGAGGAATTGTCTGAAAAAAGGAAATTAAATGTTTATTTAGCAGGCCCATGCTTTAATTTTATTATTGCGATGATGATGTATATTTTAAATTATAAATATAACTTGGTAATTTTTGAAAATAGCGTGAAAATAAATTTGAGTTTGGGATTATTTAATTTATTGCCTGCATATCCATTAGATGGATCAAGAATATGTGAAATATTGCTAACTAGAAGATATTTATATAGAAAGACAAAAAGTATTGTTGTTATTTTAAGTATTATTATTTCAATAATGCTGTTTCTTTTCGGAACTAGTATTATGATATTTTTACATAAAGTAAATATAAGTTTTTTCATGGCTTCTGTATTGATGATTTATACCTCAATTTTAGAAAAACAAAAAACAATGTATATAATAATGGGAGATATCTTTAAGAAATTAAAAAAATTAAAAAAATATGGCTATATAGAAAATAAAAGTATATCTATTTATTATAAAAAAGGATTGGTTAATGTATTAACTTTAGTAGATAAAAATAAGTTTAATATTTTTTATGTGTTAGATGATAATATGAAGGTTGTTGGAACTGTATGTGAAGATGAACTCATAGAAGCATTAAAGGAATATGGGAATATAAGTCTAGAGGAGTATATGAAGCTAAGATAGTAATATATATTGTTTTAAGAACAGGGGCTTATTATAAAAGATATTTAATTTTTTTTAACGCATAGGAAAGTATAAAATTTTTATCATAGCAAAAAACTTAAGAATAGAGCTATTCTGTAACTTAGATAGTCCAATACGTTAAAAAAATTATAGTCCCGCAAAAGAACCCAAAAGCAAGTTTTGGAACCTTTTGCATGGGTAAAAAAAGTGGCTTCTTATTTAAAAATGTGTTTGAGTAGTTGCTTATTTATAGTGTTAAGGTTTATATTTTACGTATAAAGCGTGGCGAAGCCACTTTTTTATTAAATTTAGTAAATGAAATCATATTTCATAGGAACAGTTCATATGCATCATAAGAAATTAAAAGATTCAAATAATTATATATTTAATATAGTAAAAAGTATTAATAGTTGTCAAAAATATCATTATTCCAATAATAATATAATTATGTTAGAATAGGTATAGTAATTTAGAGGAGGGAAGTATAAATAGTACTTCTTTTTTCTATTTAAGGAATTATTCAAATTAGACATATTATAAATATGGATATACTTATGATAGTATAGTTATATACAGAAATAGAGGATTATTCATATAAAATGTGGATAACTTAAGAAAATAAATCTAATTTGTGGATAAAGTTTCAGATTATAAAATAGAGTACTTTTAAGGAGGAAATAGTTAATGAATAAAATTTCAGATGATATTCTATTTAAGGTTGAAAAGCCAAGTAGGTATATTGGTGGAGAATTAAATGAAATTGTTAAAGATCCGAAATCAGTTGACATAAGATTTGCATTTTGTTTCCCAGATGTTTATGAGGTTGGAATGTCTCATTTAGGAAGCAGAATACTTTACCATACTATCAATTTAAGAGAAGATACATATTGTGAAAGAACTTTCGCACCATGGCCAGATATGGAAGCCTTAATGAGGGATAAGAATATTCCTTTATTTACATTAGAAACTAAAGATTCATTAAATGATTTTGATATCTTAGGATTTACTCTTCAATATGAAATGAGTTATACAAACATGCTTAATATGCTTGATATGTGTAATATACCATTAAGAACATCTGAAAGAGGAGAAGATTATCCTATAATTATGGCTGGTGGACCTTGTGCATATAATCCGGAACCTTTATATGATGTTGTTGATTTCTTTGAAATAGGTGAAGGTGAAGAAATCATGAACGATGTTTTAGACGTTTACAAACAATTTAAAAAAGAAAACAAAAGTAAAGCAGAGTTTTTAAGGGAAATAGCTAAAATAGAAGGAGTATATGTTCCATCATTATATGAAGTTACTTATAACGAAGATAATACAATAAAAGAATTTAAACCTAAGTATGAGGATGTACCTGCAAAGGTTAAAAAGAGAATAATAAATAACTATACAGCAGTAGAATTTCCAGAAGATATAATAGTTCCTTATACTGATATAGTTCATGATAGAATAGTTTTAGAAACATTTAGAGGATGTACTAATGGATGCAGATTCTGTCAGGCAGGAATGATATACAGACCGGTTAGAGAAAAGACTAGAGAAGATTTAGTTAAGCAAGCGAGAAAGTTAGTTGAAAATACAGGTTATGATGAAATATCACTTTCTTCATTAAGTACTTGCGACTATTCAGATATAAAAGAATTAATACATGATTTAATGGAGGAACATGAACCAGATAAAGTTGGGGTAGCACTTCCATCAATTAGAGTTGATGCCTTTTCTGTTGACTTAATTAAGGAAATTCAAAAGGTAAGAAAGACAGGTTTAACTTTTGCACCAGAAGCAGGATCTCAAAGAATGAGAGACATTATAAATAAGGGGTTAACAGAAGATAGAATCCTTGAAGCTGCAAGAAGTGCCTTTGAAGCAGGCTGGAGAACTCTTAAACTTTACTTTATGGTTGGTCTTCCTTATGAAGAATTAGATGATTGTAGAGGAATAGGCGAGCTTGCAGAAAAAATGGTTAAGGAATATGCAGAGATTCCAAAAGGAAAAAATAATAAAGGACTTAGAATAACAGTAAGTACATCTATACTTGTGCCAAAGCCATTTACACCATTCCAATGGGCACCTATGGCAAGAATTGAAGATGTTAATAAGAAGATTGAAGCTGTTAAAGGATCAATTAAATCTAAATGTATAGTTTATAACTATCATGAACAAAAGACATCATACATGGAATCAGTGTTTGCAAGAGGAGATAGAAGACTTTGTGATGTTCTTATAAAAGCTTTTGAAAAAGGTGCAAGATTTGATGGATGGACTCAGTATTTCAATTTCGACTATTGGACAGAAGCATTAAACGAATGTAATGTTGATGGAGACTTCTATGCATATAGAGAAAGAACATATGATGAAATATTACCATGGGATTTCATAGATATTGGAGTTACAAGAAAATATCTTGAAAGAGAAAATGAAAAAGCTAAAAAAGCAGAGCTTACTCAAAACTGTAGAAAAGGATGTACAGGATGTGGAGTAAATGTAAACTTTAAAGATGGGAAGTGTTTTGAAGGTGCGATACTTAATTAAATTTACTAAGGAACCAAATATAAAATTTATTTCTCATTTAGATGTACTGAGAACAATTCAAAGAAATATAAGAAGAGCAGATCTTCCAATAGAATATTCACAAGGATTTAATCCACATATGGCAACATCAATTGCGCAGCCATTGTCAGTAGGAGTTTATTCTAGTGGTGAATATATGGATATGGTTTTGACTAGAGAAATGAATGAGGAAGAAATAATAAAAAGATTGAATGAGACAGCTCCAAGTGGAATTAAATATATAAGTGCATTGGCTATTCCATATGTTGAGGGACAAAAGAAAGTGCCTCAAGCTATGGCAATGATAGATGCAGCAAGATATATAATAAAAATAAAATATACACAGATAGATAATGTAGAAACTGAAATGAATAAACTTTTGGAAAAAAACCAATGGAATACAATAAAGAAAAGTAAAAAAGGTTCAAAAGAAGTTGATATAAAAACTTTTATTAAAGAATTTAGTTTTTGGATTAAAGATGAATATTTAGTTATAAATACATTAATAAGTACTGGAAGTAGAGAACATTTAAGTGCAGAGTTATTAGTTAGATATATTCAAGAGAATACAACAAACGCAGATTTAGATGCTTTTGTTGATACGAAAAGAGAAGAAATGTATTTTTATAAAAAAGAAGATAAGCTAGTACCATTATATAAATGTTTAGAATAGTTAAGAGTTGACAGTGCACAGTTGACAGTTAAGAGGTCAACTGTCAAAGTAATTGTGAATTTTGAATTGTGAATTGTGAATTGAAAAAGGGTGGTGATTTTATGAAGGAGATTTTTATTGAGAGAAGTGAGAGTCTTTTAAGAATTGCAATTAAGGAGAATAATGAGTTAGTTGAAAGCATAGTAGAGGAAAAGAAAAGTGGACCTATAATTGGAGAAATATACAAAGGAAAAATTAAAAATATAATTCAAGGAACTAACTCAATATTCGTTGATTTAGGTTTAGATAAAGAAGGTTACATGTATTATAGTGACGAACTTAAATCTAAAGATTTAAAAAAAGGCGATGAAATATTAGTAGAGGTTATAAAAGAACCTATTGGAAATAAAGGCGCAAAAATAACTCATAAAGTTTCAATTCCCGGGAAATATGTCGTATTAGATTGTTATAGTAGTGGGATTAAATTTTCTAAAAGAATAAATGATGATTTAAAAAAAGAAGAAATATTAAATAATATTGCACCATTGGAAGATGTATGTATAACTATTAGAACAGAAGGTGCTAATATAGCCTTAGAAAAATTGAAAGCAGAAATAGATAAGTTTTATGAAATTTTTAAAAACCTAGATAGCAAAATGAAGTATTCATTAGGAACACAAAAGCTTTATGGTGATGATGCTATACTAACAAAGATTTTAACAAATAATATAGGTAATGAAACAGTAAAAGTTTTTGTTAATGATGAAAAAGATTTTAATATTATAAATAGTTTTGTTGATGGAGAAAGCAATTTTAAAATAGAAAAATATACAGGATACAGAGGAATATTTGACTATTATGGAATAGAAAAAGAATTGTTAAAGCTTAGACATCATAAGGTTAATTTACCTTGTGGAGGATATATTGTCATAGAGAAGACAGAAGCAATGTATGTTATTGATGTTAATAGTGGGAAAAATATAAAAGAAAGAAGCTTTAATAAAACAATTTTAGAAACTAATCTAGAAGCTGCTAAAGAAGTAGGAAAACAAATAAGACTTAGAAATTTAAGCGGAATTATTGTTATAGATTTTATCGATATGAGAGATAAAAATCAAAGATCATTAGTTATGTCCGTTCTTCAAGAGAGTTTAAGAAATGATAAAGGTAATGTTAAGATATTTCCATTTACAGAACTTGATTTAGTTCAAATTGCAAGAAGAAGGAATGGAAAGAGTATATATGAGTACATGGAAGAAGAATGCTCATTATGCAAAGGACGTGGAATAGTACTAAAGCTATCTTATATTGAAGGTCTTATCAAAAATGAAATTATAAGAATGAAGGAAGAAAATTCAATAGAGTCTTTTTATATTGAAGTAGACAGTGTATATAAAGACAGAGTAAAAGAAGATGTATTTAGTTTTCTGAAAGAAATAGATGCTTTAGGAAATGACATATATTTAAACTATGTTGATGGAATTGACGGATATAAAATAGAGCCACTTTTATTTCAAAATCAAAAAGATAATTTAAAAGATTATAAAGTGAATAATATTGAGGAATATTAAAAGATTTTGCTTTACAAAAAATTATGATTATGATAAAATGGCTTTTGTAGACCGCTCACATAAGGTTTTAATTTATAAACAAAGTTAAATCTTTGTACCGAAAGTGGCGAGACCGTTATGAGGAGGTGTTTTAATGTACGCAGTATTAGCAACAGGTGGAAAGCAATACAGAGTTAAAGAAGGAGACGTATTATTCGTTGAAAAATTAAACGCTGAAGTTGACACTACAGTTGAATTAAATGAAGTTTTAGCAGTTGAAACTGAAGATGGTATCAAAGTTGGTACTCCAGTAGTTGAAGGCGCTAAGGTTACAGCTAAAGTTGTAGCTCAAGGTAAAGCTAAAAAAGTTGTAGTTTTCAAATATAAGGCTAAGAAGGACTATAGAAGAAAGAATGGTCACAGACAACCTTATACTAAATTAGTTATCGAGAAGATCGAAGCTTAATGTTATGGTTAAGATAACAATTAATCAAAAAGAATGTAATATTGTTGGTTTCGTAATAAATAACCATGCCATATCAGATGAAAGAGATTTTCAGAATGATGCAGCACTTGTAGGTGAAGCATTTGATATGATTTGTAACTCAGTATCTGTTTTATCTCAAAGTGTTTTAATTGGTTTAGATGAAGTTTTAAAACTTAATTGTACATACGAAATCATGGATGGATATCTAAAACTAGATATTTCAGATTTTACTAAAGAAGAGTTAAATCAAGCTCAGGTATTGCTCAAAACATTTGAAAAAAGTTTAGAAAGTGTAATTTTGAGTTTGGAAGAAATGTTTGGAAAAGAAAAACGTAGGGAATATATAATTTTAGAAATAGAGGAGGTGTAGTCACATGCTAATCATGAACCTTCAATTATTTGCCCACAAAAAAGGGGTAGGTAGTACAAAGAATGGTAGAGACTCTGAATCAAAGAGATTAGGAGTTAAATCTGCTGATGGAGAATTTGTTCTTGCTGGTAACATACTTGTTAGACAAAGAGGAACAAAGATTCACCCAGGTGAAAATGTTGGAAGAGGTAAAGACGATACTTTATTCGCTAAAATCGATGGAGTTGTTAAATTCGAAAGATTTGGTAGAGATAAGAAAAAAGCTAGCGTTTACCCAGTACAAATAGAAGCAAAAGCTGAATAGTTTTTACTTTAAGCACTCTTAGTTTTAAGGGTGCTTTTTTTAATATTGGCTAGGTAAATGTAAGATTTATATATACTTATTAGAGTGGTATATTTTGAAAAGTATATTTTATCTATGTATTCTATATTAAAAATAGTAGGTTCATTTCTAAATAATAATATATACCTATATTTATAGTGCATAAGGCTATTATAAATTACTATATTACTGCTATGCTTATTTATATTTTTCAGTAATTGGATATATTAATCATTTCTTTATATGATTATCTTAATAAAATTCCAGTGTGTTTTTTCTAAGTTAAAAAAGTTAAGATTTCTTAAATTGCAGATATTTAAAGAAATGGAAATATAACATAATAAGGAAGTGCAAGAAAATATTCATACTTATGTTGATACTTAAAGCAGATATGATATAATAAAGTAGGTTTTTAAGGGAATACTTAAACTATAAGGTAGTTTTATAAATAATAAAATAAAAGAATTATTATATATTATGATAAAATATTATATAAAAAAGTTACATAATTTATTATAATATATTTTTTATGACTAAGAAATAAATATAGTTATGTTTTAGCAAATATACATATTTTAATAAGAAATAAGAATTTGGATTATTATTTTAAATAGCTTTTAATTTTATAGGCGTTCGGATATTAATGAATTGTGAGTATTCATTAAAAAATCAATTAGAAAAGAAAGGTGGTAAACATATGTTTATAGATAAGGCGAAAATTTTCGTAAAGTCAGGTAATGGTGGAGACGGTGCTATTACATTCAGAAGAGAAAAGTATGTTCCATTAGGAGGACCTGATGGTGGAGATGGCGGAAAAGGCGGAAGCATCATATTTAAAGTAGATACTGGAATTACTACATTATTAGATTTCAAGTATAAAAAGAAATTTATTGCTGAATGCGGTGGTAACGGTAGCGGATCAAAGTGCTATGGTAAAGATGGGGCTGATCTTGTGATAAATGTTCCGATGGGAACAATCATAAGAGAAGCTGAAAGTAATAAAGTAATAGCTGACCTTTCACATAAAGATGAAGAGTTAGTATTACTTAAAGGTGGTAAAGGTGGTAAAGGAAATACTAAATTTGCTACAGCTACTAAACAAGCACCACATTATGCAGAGCCAGGAATGCCTGGGGCAGAATTAAACTTAGTTTTAGAATTGAAATTACTTGCTGATGTTGGATTGTTAGGGTTTCCTAATGTAGGTAAATCAACATTGTTATCAATGACAACTAAAGCTAAACCAAAGATAGCTAACTATCATTTTACAACATTAAAACCAAACCTAGGTGTTGTTGCAGTAGAAGGAATTGAACCGTTTGTTATGGCTGATATTCCAGGAATTATTGAAGGTGCTGCAGAAGGTGTCGGTCTTGGAATACAATTCTTAAGACATATTGAAAGAACTAGACTTCTAATACACATAGTTGATATATCAGGTGTTGAAGGCAGAGATGCTTTTGAAGATTTCGTAAAGATTAATGAAGAGTTAAAGAAATATTCAGTTAAGCTATGGGATAGACCACAAATAGTAGTAGCTAATAAGACTGATATGTTATATGATGACTCTGTGTATGAAGATTTTAAAAAGAAGGTTGAAGAATTAGGATATACTAAAGTGTTTAAAATGTCAGCAGCTACAAATGACGGTGTTGATGTTGTAATGAAGGAAGCAGCAAGAATGCTTAAGGATATTCCAATTAAGGAATTAGAAATTTCAGAAGATGAAATGTATATTCCAGAAGAAAAGAAATTCACATATGAAATATCTATTGAACCAAATGATGAAGGTACTAACACATATGTTGTTGAAGGAACATTTGTGGATAGATTATTACATGCTGTTAATGTACATGATGCAGATTCATTAAGATACTTCCATAAAGTTCTTAGAAATAAAGGTATCTTTGATGAATTAAGAGAAATGGGCATTAAAGATGGTGACTTTGTAAGATTAAATGACTTTGAATTTGAATATATACTTTAGGCAATTCAGAATTCACAATGCACAGTTCACAATTATAGCTTTTAATTGTGAATTGTTTGCATTGATGTCATAAATGGTATGAATTTTGAATTATGAAGTGTAAAATGAGGAGATGAAAATATGATAACAAGCAAGCAAAGAGCTTATTTAAGAAGTTTAGCTAATGATATACAGCCAATATTCCAAGTTGGGAAAAATGGTATAGAAGAAAACTTTATAAAACAAGTTAAAGAGGCTTTAGAAGCAAGAGAATTAATAAAAATTAAAGTTTTAGAAAATAGCGGACTAGATACAAGAGAAGCTTCAGATGAAATTTGCAGATTAGTTAATTGCGAAGGAATTCAAGCGACAGGAAGAAAAATGGTTTTATATAAACAATCTAGTGACGTGAAAAAGAGAAAGATTGAATTACCTAAGAAATAATGGATGTAGAACTAAAGTTTAGTGAATAACAACTGAAATAAAGCTCTCAAATTGGAATGCAAGTCTACGACCAATATGAGAGCTTTATTTCTTTGTTTGATCTAAACTCAAAGTTTCAGTATTATTGGTGTTGCACATAAATACATTTTTAAATTAAGGAATAGTTGTTTAAGCAAGCTAATATTTTATAATTTTTAAGAAAGCAACAATATATTGATATATAGAATATTCTAAAAAGCATAAAATATAATTAACAAAGTTGAGTAACTATGATTTTAGAGAAAACAAAGAAATTCAATATATGAATAGGCTTAGTATTGTATTAAAATTTGAACTTTTAAATTCTTTGGCAGAGGATGTTCAAAAATTGTTTGTCCAAAACTTGTTTTTTTGGAGCAAACATTTTTGGGTGCATCCTCTGCCATTAGAATTTTTAGTTCGAATTTTTCTACAATCGAGCCTATCATATATTGAATTTCGGTTATTTCCAACTAAACTTTGATTCTACTCAATTTATTTTATTAATTTATAAATGAGTTTATAAAAAATTAAGATTAACGTTATTAAGAATCTATTTACTAATGATATAATAATATAGAAATAATTTTATTATATTATTTGAGCTAATTAGAGAAGCTATAATTATAGTATGAAATTATAAAAAGCTTATGGCGCTTAGGAGTGAAACTATGAAGATAGGAATAATAGGCGGAACTTTTGATCCAATTCATAATGCACATTTATATATAGCTTATGAAGCAAAAGAACAATTAAATTTAGATAAGGTTATTTTTATGCCAGCAGGAATTCAACCATTAAAAACAGATAAAAAAATAACGGAATCAAAAGATAGATATGAAATGGTTAAAGAAGCTATAAGAAATTATGATAGCTTTGAAGTTTCAGATTATGAAATAAATAAAGGTGGATTGAGTTTTACTTATGAAACATTAGAACATTATAATAATTCAAAAGAGAGTAAGGATGAGGAATTATTTTTTATAACAGGTGCTGACTGTTTAATGAATATAGAAAAATGGAGAGAGGTAGAAAAAATATTATCATTAAGCAATATGGTCGTTTTTATGCGTGGCGGAACAGATGTGGAGAGGCTATTAGCTCAAAAGAAATATATTGAAGAGAAATATAATGCTTCTATAATATTTTTAGCGCTTAAAGAGCTAGAAATATCATCAACAGATATAAGGAATAGGGTTAATGAAGGAAAGAAAATAGATTTTTTTGTGCCTGAGAGCGTAAAAAATTATATATATGCAAAAGGATTATATAAAAAATAAAAAAGTAATAGTGAATTTTTTGATTGTTAGAAAGGATGGAGGGATATTTTATGTTATCAAGAGATGAAATAAAAGAGTATTTAAAAAATAATTTACAAGAAGAGAGATATAATCATGTTCTAGGAGTTGCAGAAACTGCTAAGAAATTAGCAGGATTAAATAATGTAGATGAAGATATAGCAGAGCTTGCAGGTTTTGCACATGATGTTGCTAAAAATATGCAAATAGATGAAATGAAGAAGATAATGGATGAAAATAATATTATTCTTTCAGAAGTTGAAGAGATAAATAAGAGCCTATGGCATAGTATAATTGCACCAATTGTAGCTAAAGAAAAACTAGGTATTGAAGATGAGGAGATACTTTCTTCTTTAAGATGGCATACAACAGGAAAAGAAGATATGACAACACTAGAAAAAATAATATATATAGCAGATATGATTGAACCAACAAGAGATTTTGATGGATTAGAGGAACTAAGAAATATAACATTTAATAATTTGGATGATGGAGTTTTAGCAGGTCTTACTCACACAATGAAATTTCTTTTAAGTAAAAATTCATTGATGGATGAAAATACAGTTAAGGCACGAAATTATTTATTAATTCATAATGGTAAATAAGAGATAGCTATTGAATAGTAAAAGAAAGGGAAAAATATTTAAGATAGATCTTTCTTAGATAGAGGTGAATTCTGGTTATGGGGAGAAAGAAAAATCAAAAAAAAGAAGATAGCACTTTTTCAAGATTAGAAAAGATTTGTTTAAGATGTATATCTTTAATTTTAGCATTAGTTGTATTTTCACTATTATCAGCAGTAATTGCATTGTTTAAAATATCAAATAACTCAATGCCAGATGGAGAGAGCCCAGGCTTTGGAGAATCATTAAATATATTGTTAATGGGCGTTGATATAGGTGATGTTAATCAGGTTGAAAATGAATCAATAAAAAGAACTGATACTCTTATGATTTTAAATTATAATCCTACAACTAAAAATGTTAATTTAGTATCTATACCAAGAGATACTCTTATAAATATTAATGGATCTAATTATAAAATTAATGCAGCTTATGCCTTAGGTGGATATTCAAGATTAGAGACTGAAGTAGAAAACTTACTAGATATAAATATAAATTACCTAGTAAGAATAGATTATAATGCATTTAGAGAATTTATAGATGCCATTGGCGGAGTTGAAATGACAATTGAAAATAACATGTACTATGACGATGAAGGTCAAAATTTACATATTAATTTCAAGGCTGGTGAAACTGTAAAATTAGATGGTAAAAAGGCTGAGGAATTTTTTAGATGGAGAAAAAATAATGATGGGACAGGACTTGCTACTGGTGATTTAGGAAGAATAGAAAATCAACAAAAGTTTATTGCGAAGGTAGTTAAAAAATGCAAAAATCCATTTATAATATTTAGGATACCTAGCATATTAAATGCATTTGCAGATAATATTGAAACTAATATACCAGCATACAAGGTTGTTGGATATGGATTGAAATTCTTAATTCATAGCTCAAATATGAATATGTCAACTATAACCGGTGATTTAAAAATGATTGGTGGTCAATCCTATGTTGTCTTTAATAAATCTTATAATTCAGATATAATAAATTCATTGGGTGAAAATGCTAGCCCCTCTGAAAAGTCAGAAGTAAATTATGATGCAAGAATAAAAGTTTTAAATGGAACAAATATTAATGGATTGGCAGGGAAAGTAAAAGAGAAATTAGTAGCTAATGGTTATACTAATATTGATGTTGATAACACTATAGAAACAGAAAAAAGTGTAATATTAAGTAATGATAGTTCAATTGCAAAGAAAATAAAAAAAGTAGTAGATGTAAGTAAGATTGATGAAAAAGAAGATAAGGTTGAATATAGTGATTATGATGTTATTATAATTATAGGTAATAATTATGATGATAAATTTTAAAGGAGTACTTTAGGATGAGTATTTTAGAAAAAAAAGTTGAAGATGTGGTTGAAGGTACTAAGCTTAGAGAATACTTAAAACGTGAAATGGGTATTTCAACAAGATTAATAAGAAGCGCTTCAATACAAAAAAGGATATTTATTAATAATGAAGTAGTTAAAATGAACCGTGTAATAAAAAATGGTGAAATCATTAAAATAGATTTAGAAAAGGAAGAAAGTCAGAATATTGCACCAGAAAAAATAGACATTGACATAGTCTATGAAGATGAAGATATTTTAGTAGTAAATAAGAAACCATTTATGGTTGTTCACCCAACTAAAACATATCAAAGCGGAACTTTAGCAAATGGTGTTATAAATTATTTTATGGAAAGCAATCAAAATTGCATTGTAAGATTGGTTTCAAGATTAGATATGAATACATCTGGACTTATTATAATAGCTAAAAATCAATTTTCTCATGGAATGCTCTCAAAAGCTATGAGCGAAAATAAAGTTGAAAAGAGATATTTGGCTATAGTACATGGGATTTTCAAAGAAAAACAAGGAACTATAGATAAGCCAATATATAGACCAGAAGGAATTGAAAATGGTACTAGAAGAGTAGTGGATGAAAGAGGTCAAAGAAGCATAACACATTATAAAGTTGTTGAAGAATTTAGTGATTCAAGTTTAGTTGAATGTAAACTTGAAACAGGAAGAACACATCAGATAAGAGTTCATTTAAGTTATTTAGGGCATCCTATATATGGTGATGTTTTATATGGAGATGGAGATAATGAGGGAGATTTGATTGAAAGACAGGCACTTCATGCTTATGGACTTGATTTTAAATCACCAAGAACAGAAAAAGAACTTTCGTTAAGAGCTGATCTTCCTGATGATATGAAGGGGCTTATAGATAAATTAAAATAAATATCACAATAATAAAAAATCTGCTTTCATTAAACTAAGATTTTAATTTGGTTTAGTGATAGCAGATTTTTTGGTTATAGATTATATAAAGTTTTTGCTTAAATTATGTTTATGAAATTTAAAGATAGAAGTTTGAAGAATATGGAAAATTAAAGATAATATTAAAAACAACGATAAGTTAGAAATGTCATGATTGGATCGAATAAAATGAGTGAAGAAGAAATAAAAGCAAGTGGATGGGATAGTATAACAGAAACTTTTGAAAGAATATATCCAGATCAAAAGGATCCGCTTCATTTTGGAACATTGATAAAGTGGAGGCTTGGGGGATCAGACCTCTAGATGGGATAAGTATTTATGATGCTGGAGAGTATTATCATTTTGTAACTTATGGACTTTCAGAGTTATATGAAAAGGAGTGTGAAGATAAAGAATATAGTGGATATGGGTTTGAATTTACATTAAAATTGAAAAAAATCCTGGTATTGATGATAATGAGTTAAAATGTGTTGCAGGAATTTTGCAGACATTAGCAAGAATGACTTTTGAAAATGGAGAAATATTTAGGACATATGAATATATTTACACTGGTCAGGAAACAGGAATGGATTCTAAAGGTATATCTAAAATTACAGGATTTATAACTATACCAGATAAGCCGGCTGGGGTAATAGATACACCAAATGGACAAGTAGAGTTTGTTCAGCTTGTTGGAATGACTGATAAAGAACTTAAAATGCTATTAAATAAAAAGAGAAGTGATGTACAAGAACTGTCAGAGAAGCTGCAAATAGAACTTACAGATTATTCAAGGGATCATTTGATATAAATTATTTATAATATGTATGTTGCACTAATGTTTTTTATAAAAATACAGCTATATAGTCTGACGTACGGGCTCGTGAAGTACCTAAAGTAACTATTAGTGATAAGATATGGACACTTTTAAGAGGAGCAAGTAAAGGAAGTAGGTATGGCTTGCGGACCACTTCAAGAGCCTTAAGATATAAGGCAGGTGCATGGCCATTATAGGACTGAGGAAATACCACCAGCTTAGCTGGTGGATTTTTATTGCAAAAAACTGAGAACTAATTATTTAGTGTGACAACCCATTTTATTACTTTAAGGTGAAAATAATTTCAATAAAGATTTTAGTTTGAATTATTAAAATCATATTTTGTGAAAATAATTTCATATAAAAAATTATTTTAGTAAGCTAAATCTAAACAGTTCAAAAATATTTACTTGAAAACGTTGTGAGTATATACTAAGAGCTGTAAACGGGAGGTGTTTTTTAATGAATAAAAAAATAGTAGCAATTACTGCATGTGCAGCAGGTATTGCACACACGTATATGGCAGCAGAAAGTTTAACTAAAGCTGGCAATGAAAAAGGTTATAAAATAAAAGTAGAAACACAAGGCTCTATAGGGGCAGAAAATGTATTAACGGAAAAAGAAATAGAAGAAGCAGACGTAGTAATAGTAGCAGCAGATATAAGTATTGATTTAATGAGATTTACAGGTAAAAAAGTATTTGTTGCAAAATCAATCGATGCAATAAAAGATTCAGAAGGCTTAATAGAAAAAGCTCTTAAAGAGGGGCAAGTATTTGGAGCAAAAGGAACTAAAGTTGGAAAAGTTACTTTAGGAAAAACTGATAATAAGTTTGTAACTCATATAATGAGTGGTATATCGTATATGGTACCTATGGTAATATCAGCAGGTTTACTTTTAGCAGTAGCAAATATATTTGCATTCCAAAAAAATGATTTAGGACAAATAATAAATTGGGGATTTGATACATCTACTCAATTAGGATACTTTATGTCAAAACTTTTTGCAGTTGGGCAAGTTGGATTTAAACTTATGATTCCACTTTTTGCGGGATTTGTTGCTAATTCAATAGCAGACAAACCAGCTATTGCACCAGCTATGATAGGTGCTTATTTAGCAAATGACCCAGAGTTTTTAGGAACTCAAACAGGTGGAGGGTTCTTATCAGCAATATTAGTTGCATTTATAGTTGGATATTTTGTTAAGGGATTAAAGAAAATAAAGTGGCCAAAAATTTTACAACCTTTATTAGCAATTATGATAATACCTTTAATAGCTACTTTTGTAATAACTGTAATTGTACTTTATATGATAGGTGGACCTATAGCAGGTCTTATGGACTGGTTATATAATAGCCTAACTTACTTAAATGATACTTATTCAAGTGCAACATTTATAGTTGGAGCAGTTATTGGAGCTATGATAGGATTCGACTTTGGAGGACCTGTTAATAAAACAGCTCTTATATTTGGAACAGCAGTATTTACAGATACTGTAGCTAAATTTGGAATCCAAAATGCTAACTTCGTACCAGGAACAGCAGCTCAAGCGGCAATATCAGTAGCGCCACTTGGAATATGGCTTGCATCAGTATTATTTAAAAATAAGTTTACTAAAGAAGAAAAAATATCAGCAAGTTCAGCTTTTGGTATGGGTATAGTAGGAGTTACAGAAGGGGCAATACCTTTTGCCGCATCTAATCCAGTTCAAATGATTACAGCATCAGTTGCAGGTTCAGCAATAGCTGGAGGTCTTGTAGGTTTAACTGGATGTAAGTTCTACGGAGGTATAGGTTCTCCTCTTGGAACTTTTATAGGATATATAGAACAACCTATTCCATTTGTAACATGGATTTTATGTACCCTTGCAGGTATTTTAGTTACAGCATTAATAATCGGATTTTGGAGAAAACCAGTACCAGAAAATAAAATGGATGATGAATTACAATATGAAACTGATAAAAATATTGAAGTAAATATAACAGAGGTTATAGATGAAAAGAATTTTATAAATAGAGATGTATTTGATCAAACTCACATATATGTAGATGAAAATTCAAAAACTCAAGATGAAGCTTATAAGTTTATAGCTAAAATAGCTAAAAAACATGGATATGTTAAAAGTGAAGAAGAATATTATAAAGGATTATGGAAAAGAGAAGAAGAAGCAACAACAGGTTTTAATGATGGAATAGCAATTCCACATAGTAAAAATAGTACAGTAATAAAACCAGGAGTGTTTTTAATAAAATTCAAAAACGGAATAGAGTGGAATTCATTAGATGGAAAAGATATAAAAACAGCATTTGCACTTACAATACCAGAAGATGGTGCAGAAAATCACTTGAAAATATTAAGTGCAATAGCAACAGAGCTAATTGATGATGACTTTAGAAATAATATTGTAAATGAGACTGATAAAGATAAATTATACAATTTAGTATCACAAATAAAGCTTTAATTAATAAAAATCCACTAAAAGTATAACTTTTGGTGGATTTTTAAAAATAGTTTTTAAGGAGAAGTAGTTATGAAAAAGGTACACGTATACTCGCATACACATTGGGATTATGAGTGGTATTTCACAGCAAATGAATCAATAATACAACTTATATATCACATGGATGAAGTAATGGATGCATTAGAAGAAGGATTAGTTGATAATTATTTACTAGATGGACAAATGATCCTATTAGAAGAGTATTTAAGGTTTTCACCTAGTAATTTTGATAGGGTTAAAAAATTAGTAGAAGAAAAAAAACTTATATTAGGTCCTTGGTATACACAAACAGATGAGCTTATTATAGATGGTGAATCAATAGTTAGAAACTTATTTTATGGAATAAAAGCAGCTGAAAAGTTTGGAGAATATATGAAGGTTGCTTACCTTCCAGATTCCTTCGGACAAACTAAGGATTTACCTAAAATAATGAATGGCTTTGATATAAAAAGAAGCATATTTTGGAGAGGTGTATCTAAAGATAATTGCAAAAATAGAGAATTTTTATGGAAAGGAGAAGATGGAAGTTCTTTATTGGTTTATAATATAAAAAATGGGTACTTTTATGGAGGGAATTTAATCTATAGTGATGATGTTGAAACAGTTGAAAACACTATATTGGATGGAAGTTCAAAAGAAAATATTTTACTTCCAGTAGGTGGTGACCAAAGATACGTTGATTTCAATATAAAAGAAAGAATAGATTTTTATAAAAATAAAAGCAAACATGATTTAGAATATGTTGAAAGTTCATGCGAAAAGTTTTTTGATGAATTAGAGAGAGAAGGTAACTTTGAAGAAGTTTTAGGAGAGTTTGTAAACCCTTCAAATTCAAAAATTCACAGATCTATCTACTCATCTAGATATGATCATAAATATTTAAATGATAAAGTTGAAAGAATGCTAATTTACAAATTAGAACCTCTTATGGTAATAGCAGAAAACTTAGGGTTAGATCCTAAGATAGAAATGATAGAAGCCATATGGAAGAGGCTTCTAATGAATCATGCACACGATAGTGCATGTGGATGCAACAGTGATAAAACTAATAGAAGTATATTAAATAGATTAATAGAGGCTGATGAATTAGCGTATTCAGCCCATGATTATATAATAAGAAAAATCAGTGAATCTTTAAAAGGTAAAAAAGAAAATGATTTGATTTTAATAAATACATTACCTAAAAAAAGAAAAGTGAATTCAGAAATTACTTTAAGCACAAAATTTAAAGAGTTTAAGATAGTAGATAAAAATGGCAATTTAGTAGACTATCAAATTTTAGATACTAAAAAAGAGTATAGCGGAAGCATAAAAAAAGATGAAAAAGATTATGATGAAAATCTTTATTATTATATATCCAAAATCTCCGTAAATGAAGAGATAGAAGGACTTGGAATTAAAAGATTTCAGGTAGTTAAAGATGAAAATTTAGAAGTTAAAGAAATTGAAATATTAAATTCTAATGAAATAGAAGATGATCTATTTAAAGTATCTTTAATGGAAGGAAAAATAAATATATTTGATAAAAAAAGAAATGTTATTCTGGAGGATTGTGTTTATATAGAGGATTCAGGAGATGATGGGGATACTTACGATTATTCACCACCAGAAAAGGATTTTTTACTTAAATTTAGATTTGAAAATTCTAAAGTATCAGCAATAAAAGGAAATATATATAATGAATTAAAAATAGAAGGAAAATTAGAAATCCCAAAGGATTTAAATAGTAGAGAAGATAAAACTTTGGATACATCTATAGACTATGAATTAAAAATATCCTTAAATAACAGTAAAAATATAGAGTTTCATTTAGAAATTGATAATAAAGCAAATGACCATAGAATGAGAATAGTTATAGATACAGGTCTAAGAAGCAAATATAGCATAGCTGATACTGCTTTTGGAGTTATAGAAAGAGATAATAAACCAGAGCATTTAGATGATTGGAGAGAACTTTTATGGAAAGAAGAACCTTCACCAATATATCCAATGCTACATTTTGTAGGACTTAAAGATGAAAAGTATAATGCTTATATTTTTAATAAAGGAATAAAGGAATATGAAGTTTTAGATGATTCCCAAATAGCTTTAACGCTTTTTAGAAGTGTGGGTTATCTTGGAAAACCAGATTTAATAAGAAGACCTGGAGTTGCATCTGGAAATGAATTTAAATATATAAAAACACCAGATAGTCAGTTAATCAAAAGGATGAAGTTTAAATTTGCCTTATACTTAGGCAAAATAATAGATTTAAATGAAGTTAGTGAAAGATGGAAAGATTACGCTATAAAAGTTTCAGACTATCAAGTTCAAGAAATAAATAGATTTACTAATACTTTAAAGTATTTTGTTATGCATCCTTTAAGAGAAGAAATAAATTTTATGGATAATTTAATAGATGTAAGTAATATGAAGAATATAAGAATTACATCAATTGCACCTATAGATAAGAGATCATATTTTATAAGATTCGTAAATAATGGTGAAGAAATTGCAGATTCAGGTGAAATTTTTATAGGTAATTGCAAAAATTATCAATGGATAAACATGAATAACAAAGGTAAATTTAATAAAATTGAAAATGAAGGATATATAAACCTTGGAAGCTTTAGAAAAGGTGAAATAAAAACTTTAAAGATTAATTTTTAATTTAGATAGGAGCTGGAGTGAGAAGTGAATAAAGAGATAATTTTAAGAATAACACATTCAAAAATGGATTTTACTTATGTTGAGGAAAAAATAGCAGAATATTTTTTAGGAAATAATCCTATTTTATCAACAAATGAATTATCAAAGAAGTTATGCGTATCCCCAGCTTCTATAACTAGATTTTGTAAGAAGATAGGACTTAGTAATTTTAAGGAGCTTAATTATTTATATAGTGAGCATTTAAAAGATTTGGATAAACTTAGCATATCAAATATAGCAACAGATTTGCATTCATCTTATATTAAGATATTTAGCTATATAGATAATAACTTTGAAAATGAAAAAATAGATGAGATATGTAAGCATATTTATGAAAATAGATTTATGCATATATTTGCTCTTGGACTTAGTGCAACAGCAGCTCAAGACTTTAAATTTAGGTTTTCAAGAACAGGTAAGCTTATAGAAGTAATATATGATAAGGACGCCATTGCAATGACTTGTGAACTTTTAAAAGAAGGTGATTTAGTATTTATTTTTTCTCTTAGAGGAAATAAAACTTTAGAAAGATATGCAGAAAGTCTTAAAGAAAAAGGTGTAACTATCATATCTATAACAGGAAATAAAAACTCTAAGTTAGTAAAATTATCTGATGTTTATTTGCTTACAGCAAATCTAGAAGGAGAAGAATCAACAGGTATGATGTCTGCTCAGATTCCAATCCTTATACAAATAGATTTGATTTATTATTACTATGTTAGAAGATATAGCGATGTATTAGACCAATGGATTTCAACAGAAAAAGTTTTTGTAGAAAAAAGGGGAGATAGGCATGATTAAATTTCCAGAGAATTTTTATTTTGGAAGTGCAGCTTCAGCAACTCAAACTGAAGGAGCTAGTAATGTAGATGGGAAAGGGAAAAATATTTGGGATTATTGGTATGAGACTGAAAGTTTTAGATTTCATAACAACATAGGACCAGATGTCGCATCTACTTTTTATAAAAATTATGTGAATGATGTAAAATTATTAAAAGAGACAGGTCATAATTCATTTAGATTATCTATAAGCTGGTCAAGAATGTTTAAAAATGGGTTTGGAGACGTTAATGAAAAAGCAGTTGAATTTTATAATAATGTTATAGATGAAATGATTAAAAATGGAGTAGAACCCTTTGTAAACTTATTTCATTTTGATATGCCTTATGAATTGCAAAAAATAGGCGGATGGGAAAATAGGTTAGTAGTTGAGTATTATGCAAAATATGCTAAAACTTGTTTTGAGTTATTTGGAGATAGAGTTAAACACTGGTTTACTTTTAATGAGCCTATGGTTCACGTAGAGTGTGGATATTATTTAGGATATCAGTATCCATATAAAGTAGATCCTAAAGCTGCTGTTTTAGTTGCATATCATACAGCACTTGCAAGTGCCTTAGCTGTAAAGGAATATAAAAATCTAAATGGTGATGGAAAGATAGGTATAATAATAAACCTTTCTCCATGCTACCCAAGAAGTGAATATAAAAGTGATTTAAAAGCAGCTTATATTGCTGATTTATTCTGCAATAAAAGTTTCTTAGACCCAGCTGTAAAAGGAGAATTTACTAAAGATTTAGTAGATATAATTAAAAAACATAACTTGATGCCGGAAATAGATTTAGAAGATTTAAAGGACATAAAAGAAAATACTATAAACTTTTTAGGTGTAAATTATTATCAGCCTAGAAGAGTTTGTGCAAAAGCAAATCTTCCAAATCCAGAAGCTCCGTTTATGCCAGAATATTATTATGACAACTATGAAATGCCTGGAAAAAAGATGAATCCATATAGAGGTTGGGAAATCTATGAAAAAGGTATATATGATATAGCTATAAACATAAGAGATAATTATGGAAATATAGAATGGATGATAACTGAAAATGGAATGGGAGTTGAAGGAGAAGAGAGGTTTAAAGTGGATGGAGAAATTCAAGATGATTATAGAATAGAATTTTATAAAGATCATTTAACTTGGCTTCATAAAGCTATTAGTGAAGGCGCAAACTGTGTAGGGTATCACGTTTGGACATTTATAGATAATTGGTCTTGGCTAAATGCTTATAAGAATAGATATGGATTAGTATCATTAGATTTAGACACTCAAAAAAGAACTATAAAAAAGAGTGGAAAGTGGTTTAAACAGCTTTCAGAAAATAAAGGATTTTAGGAGGTAGTTTATTATGTACGCTTGTATAGATATAGGAGGAACTGCTATAAAAGTGGCCGTATCTGATAAATTAGGCAATTTAAAATCAAAATCAAAACTTAAAGTAAAAGATAATTTTGAAGAGCTTTCAAATGATGTAGCAAACTGGATAAAAGATATGAAAAAAGAATATGAAATAGAAGGTTTAGCAATAAGTTCTCCAGGTGCAGTAGATTCAAAAAGTGGAATAGTAGGAGGTGATAGTGCTGTCAAATGCATTCACGGACCTAATCTTAAAGAAATATTTAAAGAAAAAACAGGGTTAAATGTCTCTATAGAAAATGATGCAAACTGTGCGGCTTTAGCTGAAGTTTTTTCGGGTAATGCTAGAGGGGCAAAAGATATGATGTTCTTAGTTTGTGGAACAGGTATTGGAGGCGCTATAGTTAAAGATGGCAAGATTCATAAAGGAAAACATTTATATGGAGGAGAATTCGGGTGCATGATTATGGAAGAAGAAGACGGAAAGTATAGAAACTTTAGTGAGTGCGCATCTACCATGTCTTTTGTAAGAAAGGTTAGAAAACATTATAAAGATGATTCTTATGATGGGGAGAGAATATTTAAGGAAGCTAGTGAGGGAAATGAAATATGTATAGATGCTATAAATACTTTTTATAAAAATTTAGCTAAAGGAATATTTAATTTGCAACACATATATGATCCAGAGATAATTCTTATAGGAGGTGGAATCAGCAGTAGAGAAGGGTTTGTTGAAAGGATTAATAGTGAAATCAAAGAAATAAGAGAAAGTATAGATATAAAAACTATAGAGCCTAAATTAGACATATGCGTTCATAAAAATGATTCTAATCTTATAGGAGCTCTTGCAAATTACTTAAATGAATATAATTAATTTATTAAAGAATAGTATATTTATTCTGATATACGGGCAGTTATTGATTACTTCTGAGCATATTTCTTTTGAAAAACCTTGTCACCAGAATTCTTCCTTTAAATATAGTCCTATTTCATAGATATTACTATCTATGAAATAGGACGTATCCAATAGCAGCCAACAAATTCATTTGTTTCTAATAAATAATCAATTGCTTAAATACTGTTTAGCTAAATTTAGAAATTCCCTCAAAGCAGGTGAAATCCATTTATCTTTATGATATATAACTTGTGAAATTATATTAAAATCTGGTCCAGCCCAATTTATAGGAATTAACCTTCCAGATTCAATTTCGTCTGTTACAGCAACCTTAGGTAAAAGAGAAATGCCAAGACCACTCATTGTGAATTGCTTAATAGCCTGCACACTGCCTGTCTCTAAAGCTACATTTGGAGTTATATGTGAATCTCTTAAAATATTTTCAAAAGCAGCACGATAACTGCATCCAGTATCAGTTAATATTAGAGATTCATTTGAAATATCTTTAGGAAAAACCTTCTCTTTTTTTAATAGAGGATGTCCAGGATATGCAAGAATAAGCATTTTTTCTGGAAGTTCTATTTCTGAAATAAACTCAGTTGAATCTATTTTTACGCCAAGAGAAAAAGCTACATCTACAATATTGTTGCTTAAGAAGTGCCTAAAATCAGCACAACTTCCAAATTTAATTGAAACATCAACATCCGGATAGAGTTCTCGATATTTTTTTAAAATTTCAGGAAGTCTTAAAACACATAGTGATTCTGCTGCACCAATAGTTAACGTTCCAGTTGGCTTGTCTGCGGTTGTTATACTTGATTTTATATCATCAGATAATTTAAGCATTTGTTTTGCATAAGGAATTAATTTTCTTCCTTCGTGAGTTAAAGTTACATTTTTTCCTATTCGTTCGAAAAGTTTAACTTCAAGTTCATTTTCAAGTGATTTAATCTGAGTAGTAATGCTTGACTGAGCATAGCCTAATTCCTGAGCTGCTTTTGTAAAGCTTTGAAGTCGTCCTATAGTTAAGAAGGCATTAAGTTGTTTAAAATCCATAAATTCACCTCCATCAAAATAATTGATTATGATAATAGAAATTATCAATTTTACTAATAGATAAATACATGATATCATATATTTAACAAATAAGTAAGGTCTTGAAGATTTAGGTTAGATAAATAATTCTAACTATAGGTAAATGCTTAATATAAGCATCATAAGTTATAACAGAGACTTTATATTAAAATTATCTAGAGGTGAGTTTATGTCAAATAAGTTAAGAGCAGGGATAGTAGGGGCAACTGGTATGGTTGGACAAAGATTTGCATGTCTTTTGGAAAATCATCCATGGTTTGAAGTAACTGTACTTGCAGCAAGTAAAAGATCAGCAGGAAAATCTTATAAAGAAGCTGTAGGAGATAAGTGGAAGATGGATGAGCCAATGCCTAAAAAATATGAGGACATGGTAGTAATGGATTCAGATGATATTGATGCAATTGGTGGAAAAGTAGATTTTGTATTCTGTGCAGTATCATTAAATAAAGAAGATACAAAAAAATTAGAAGAAAAATATGCAAAGAATGAAATACCAGTTGTTTCAAACAACTCAGCACATAGGCATACAGACGATGTTCCAATGATTATTCCAGAAATAAATGGAGAGCATGTTAAAATAATAGAAGCTCAAAGAAAGAGACTTGGAACAAAGAGAGGATTTATTGCAGTTAAGCCAAACTGTTCAATTCAAAGCTATGTTCCAGCATTAAATGCACTAAAAGAATTTGGACTTGAAAAAGTTGTAGTAAGCACTTATCAAGCAATATCAGGTGCTGGTAAAACATTTAATGACTGGCCAGAAATGATTGATAATGTTATTCCATACATTGGTGGAGAAGAAGAAAAGAGCGAAATTGAACCACTTAAAATCTGGGGTAAAATTGAAGGAGACAAGATTGTTGATGCAAAATCACCAGTTATAAGTGCACAATGTGTAAGAGTTGCAGTTGCAAATGGACACTTGGCAACAATTTCAGTTAAGTTTAAAAACAAACCAGCTAAAGAACAAATAATAGAGAAATGGAATAGTTATAAAGCTGATGATGTAGTATTAAGTCTTCCAAGCGCGCCAAAGCAATTTATAAGATATATGGAAGAACCAGACAGACCTCAAACTAATTTGGATAGAGATTATGAAGGCGGAATGGGAATTTCAATGGGTAGACTTAGAGAAGATGTGATTTTTGATTACAAATTTGTAGGACTTTCTCATAATACTTTAAGAGGTGCTGCAGGTGGAGCAGTATTGTCTGCTGAATATTTAAAAGCTACAGGATATTTGACTGCTAAATAGATGTTTAATATATAGAAATGTGCCTTTGGCTTAATAATTAGCCAAAGGCACATTTTTAATGTTTTCTTTTTCTTATTTTAAACTTCTTCTTAGAAAAATTAACGCCTACAAAGATTAATCCTAAACCAACAATAGCACCAGCTGCAATGCTTAATACAGGAAAATTCTTTTTTGACATTAGTGGAACATAATCAACTGATTCACCAGCAAGTAAATCAGTTGTAATAAACTCTTTTCCATTTACCGAAATAGTTCCTTTTAAAATAGGATCATTTTTATTAAAAGAACTCTTACTCAAATCTTTATTTTCAACGGTTATATTAGAACTTACATTGTTTTCTTCACCTTTTTTTACATAATAATTTATATCTTCAGGTGCAAGAAGGGGAATTTCTAAATTATCCTTTATCTTATATGTTGATACTTCTTGATTTTTTTTATATAAATTTACTAAAGAATAGTTATTGAAACCATAATCAAAAACAGTCTGCATATCATGGAAATTTTGATTTTTATCTAATGCATTTAGAAAAGATGCAACTAGAACATGTCCATCTTTCTCAGCAGCAGCTACATATGTATGATTAGCAACAGTTGTATATCCATTTTTTCCGCATGTAGCATATTGATAATAATATTTGGAATTTTTATTTATCATATGATTTTTATTGTTTACTATAATTTTTCTTTCAGGATTATTTTTCATTACAATCTCATAGTAAGGAACTTCTGAAATCTCCATAAAATCCTTATTTTTTATTGCTTCTCTTAGTATTAGAGCTAAATCATGAGGTGTGGTGACATGGCCTTTATCTGGAAGCCCACTTGGATTTTTAAATGTAGTATTTACAGCTCCTATTTCTTTGGCTCTTTTATTCATAAGTACTGAAAAATCTTCTATGCTACCAGAAATATGGATTGCTATTGCATTAGCGCAATCATTTCCAGACTCCATAAGTAAACCTAGAAGTAAATCCTTCATTGTTAGCTCATCACCAGTTAATAATCCGATGGCAGTACCATCAATAGAAGTAAAGTCTTGTGTGACTTTAACGGTTTCATCTAATTTACAACTTTCTAGTGCTATTAATGCTGTCATTACTTTTGTTGTAGAGGCTGGTTCAAAAGATTTATTTTCATTTTTCCCGAAAAGAACCTGGCCGGTTGAAGCATCAATAAGTATAGATCCTTCAGCATTAATATTAGGTTCTTCCACTGCATTTGCTTTTGCATTAGAGAATGAAAAGCAAACTAAAAACAGTAAAACCAATATCTTTACATACTTTTTCATTATTCTATTCTCCATAAAAATTATTTTGCTTACTCAGTACATTTTACCAAATAATTATAATTAATTCCATAAAAATTTCTATGCACTTGTAATTATAGTGTATTTTATATAATATATGTCAATAATTTTAATATAATAAATATGGAGAGGGGACACATATGTTAGAAGAACTTTTTAAGGATAAAAAGAAGCTTGGCATATATATTGTCATATTAATATTATTAACTATTCTTGGTTTTAATTATTACAGGAATGGGTATAAGGAATTAAGAAAAAATAATGATGAAGATATATTTGTTGAACAAAATAATGAGTCTGATAATTCAGCTTATTTTGAGAATGAGAGCAATTCTAAAAGTGAATTTTCTGAGAAAAGCATTCCTTTAAAAGATAAAAACATAGTTGTGGAAATTAAAGGGGAAGTAAAAAAGCCTGATGTTTATACATTAGAAGATGAGTCTATAGTAAAAGATGTAATAGATCTTGCAGGTGGTGTAACAGAAGAAGCTGATCTAAGTAATATAAATAGAGCAAAGAAATTACAAAATCATGAGTTAATATATATTAGAAACAAGAATGAAATAAATGATAAGGTTGAAGATAATACAGTTGTAAATAATATAGAAACTACAACTAATGTAAGCAATATGGTCAATATAAATTCTGCAACATTAGAGGAATTAAAAACTTTAAATGGTATAGGTGATGCTAAGGCCAATGGAATAATAGAGTATAGAGAGAAAAGTGGTGGGTTTACTTCTACTGATCAAATAAAAGAAGTGGATGGAATTGGTGAAAAAATGTTTGAGAAAATTAAAGATAAGATAGAAGTTTAAAATATTTGATTATATGTTATGATAATTGCAAGATTAAGAGAAAGATTATATAATAAACAAAGAAACATCTTCAAAGAGGAAACATCTTCATTAGTAGATGAAGATGGGCTATACTGCTAAGTTAGTACCTCACTAAGCATTATATGCCTATGACACATAACTGTAATACTGTAATGATAACATAAAGTATATGTTGTGGATTTTTATTGCTAGTAGTTAAAGGAAACATCTTTATCTATCGATGAAGATGGGCTATACTGCTAGGTTCGTGCCTCACCAAGCATTATATGCCGAGGGAACATCTTCATCAGTATATGAAGATGGGCTACACTGTCAGGCTTGCACATCACTAAGCATTATATGCCTATTCAATTTAATTAAATCCCTTTATAACAACATATATTAATAAACATATATAATAAAATTAACAAAAATTTAGGGGGAAAATATATGTCAAAGAAGATAGCAAGCATATTGATGAGCTTAGTATTATGTGTATCTTTAATTAGCTGTGGAAATGGAAAAACAGAAGATGAAGCAGCAAAAGAAAATAATACAGCTCAAGAGCAGCAAAAGACAGATGCGACAGATGCATACCTTACAGGAGAATGGGCAGAAGATCGTACATTAGATGAGCTTAAAACTGTATTTGATGAAAAGCTTGCTAACGTAGAGAAAATAACAAAAGATACAGGATTGAAGTATTCATTAGATGAGAAGATTAAGAAGATCGATGGCCAACAAGTGACAGAAAAAGCAATTTATTTTGATAATGAAAATCCAGAAATGAACAAAATGGAAAGCATGTATTTTGGATTAAAAATATATGGAGAAGATTTATCAAGTGGAGAAATTCAATTAAAATTAAGCTTGAAATTTGATAGTAAGGATGCAATAGAAAGCGGAAAGTTTGATTTAGGAGAAACAGCTTTTGCTAAATACATAGAAGCCTTTACAGGAGAAGAGAATAAAGATTATTCTAACATAAATAATACTATAATTGAACAAATGAAAAGTGGTCAAGAAGAAGTAATAGTTAGTAATACAACAAAAGATGGGTTAAAAGAAGAATATCTTGCTGATAAGGATTATATTGTTTATAAATTATCAACTAAAAAATATGTATTTGCAAATGCAGAAATGAGCATGGAATAAAAGTTTAGGAGGATATGTTTTGGAAAACGAAGAAATAAAGAAGGATATCAATAATGAAAGCGAAGAAAATACTTCAAGTGTGGAAAATAAAACTGATGAGACTAATATAGAATCAGTAGAAAGTGAAACTTCAGTAGAAGAATCTGAGAAATGTGAAAATGAAGATGGTGCAAACGAAGAAATAAAAGAAACTTCATTATTAAAGAAGATTTTTAGCAATGTATTAGATCAATCACTTATGATAGCATTATCAAGTATTTTGTTAATCATCTTTGACTTTTTAATAAAATTTGCAGGATATATGGTTGTTATGCCTTTAGGAGTGCTATTAATAATATACTTCATAGTTAATTCACTTTATTCGCCAATACTTAAGAATAGCAAATTTAAAAAGACTCTAGGCGAAAAAATATTTAATATATAGAATATTAATTATATAAAATAAAAATTTGAGTACAAACTTATTAAAAAATATATTTAAATAGTTTGTGCTTTTTTATTGTAAAATTTCAATTTTAACCAATAAAATTTATTGGCGTAAAGATAACTTTTAAATTATAATAGGATAGGTACATAAGTAATAAGGAAAATACCTATTCATATGTATATTTATAGGTATAAGTGATTCAGCAAACATAAAATTTGGATTATCAGCTTAAGAATATAGATTAAAAATATTAATGTAAATTTAGGAGCGTGCAATGAGAAGAGGAAGCGATATTATTGTTAAAATAGAGAATTCAGAATTTCCGTCAACAGGAATAGGTTATGCAGAAGATAAAAAAATATATGTAAAGAATGCTTTTCCAGGCCAGACGGTTAAAGCGAGAGTTAAAAAGAAAAGAGATACTTATGCAGAAGCAAAACTTATTGAAGTGATTGATAAAGCAGAATATGAAATTGATGCAGTATGTCCTCATTTTGGAGTATGTGGAGGATGTTCATCACAAAATTTATCATATGAAAAGCAATTAGAGTTTTTAAGTGAAGAAATAAAAGATTTATTTAAAAATGCAGATGTTCCAATGGGAAATTATCTGGGGATTCAAGGCAGTCCAGAACAGTTTGAATACAGAAATAAAATGGAATTTACTTTTGGAGATGCAGAAAAAGGTGCTCCACTTGGTGTTGGAATGCACATGATAGGTAAATCCTTTGGGATAATAACAGTTGATGAATGTAAGCTTGTAGATGAAGATTATAGAAAAATAATAAAGCTTACAGTAGAATATTTTAGAGAACAAAATTTACCTTATTATAGATTAATGAAGGCTGAGGGTTATTTAAGACACTTAGTAATAAGAAAAGCCAAAAATACAGGAGAATTGTTAGTAAATTTAGTAACTACAACTCAAATAGATTTTGATTTAAGTGAATATGTAAAGTTATTAAGGGATCAAAAATATTCAGGAAGATTAGTTTCAATTATACATACAGAAAATGACTCAAGATCAGATGCAGTAATACCAGAAAAGGTTAATGTACTTTATGGTAAAGACTATATAAGAGAAGAACTTTTAGGTCTTGAATTTAACATATCACCATTTTCATTCTTCCAAACTAATACAAAGGGAGCAGAACAACTTTACTCAATGGTTAGGGAGTTCATGGGAGATAGTGAAAATAAAGTTGTATTTGACCTTTATTGTGGAACTGGAACAATTGGTCAAATAGTTGCACCAAAAGCTAAGAAAGTTATAGGTATTGAACTTATAGAAGAAGCTGTTGAAGCAGCTAAGGAAAATGCTAAGCTAAATGGATTAGATAACTGTACTTTCCTTGCTGGAGATGTTGCAGAAATAATTAAAACAGTTAAAGATAAACCAGATATAATTATTTTAGATCCACCAAGAAGCGGGGTTCATCCTAAGGCACTTGATTATGTAATTAAGTTTAATGCACCAGAGATAATATATGTTTCATGTAATCCTAAGACTTTAGTTAATGATCTTAAAGTTCTTATTGAAAGAGGATATGAAGTTGTGCAGACTAAGGTTAAGGATATGTTCCCTAATACACCTCATGCGGAGACTGTGGTTAAGTTAGTTAAGAAATAGAGTCATTTATAAGGATTTTTTAAGGCGACAAATTGCCGCCTGCCGCCCATTTGCCGACGGAATTTTTATCTTGTCGACAAGTGGGCATTTCATTTTTTATAAGATGTTAGCAAGGTGGGGAATCATTATCTAATGTGTGGAGATAGTACATGGGAAAGGGATGTAAGAAAACTGAGTGCAAGCAGAAGAGAAGTAAAAGCAAGCCTTGTGTGGACTGTTATATTTAGCTTATTGGAATAGCAAGAAAGTCATTGATATTAGTAGTTTTAATAGTTGGAGTATTATTAGATAGGTTATTAAATGCGGAAACATGGATATTTCGTACTTTAATAGCCTATTTTTATATAACAAATGAAGGAACTAGTTTATTAGAAAATTGTGTGGGATTGGGTTTGCCAATTCCACAAACATTACAGGATACATTAATTCAATTAAAAGAAGGAAATAAGAAAGAGTTATAGTAGGAACCAGAGATGAAAATAGGATTAAGAGGTGGACATTCAAGGAAAGCACAAGGAGCAGTAGGTATGATAAATGCATATGAGCAAATGCAGAAATTTTATACTCATGTAAGTAAATTATTAAAGGATATGATGGGGTGAATATAAGAGCAATTCTTGATAAATACTTTGATGGAGTTAAATGCTATGTTAGAGGGGATGGAAATGGAGTGTGGATTGAAACTGAGTGTATGCCTATTGAAAGATCTGAAGAAATAAAGAATAAGGTAGGAGAATTACTATATGAAATAAAAAAATAAAGCTTAGTAACATTTTCTAGGATAATTAATATTATAAAAGTAAGTGAAAATATATATTGATAAATTTCGATATTAGGAATACAATATACATATCGAAAAAAATAGATATGAGGTGATAGCATGGAAAATAAATATGTACTTAATGCTCGCATATTTAAAGCTTTCTGTGATAAAAAGCGTTTAATGATTCTTGAAATGCTACAAACTGGTGAAAAATGTGCTTGCCACTTATTAGAACAGATGAACATAGGTCAATCAACATTATCACATCATATGAAAATACTATGTGAATCTGGAATTGTAGTTGGTCGTAAAGAAGGAAAATGGACCTATTATTCAATTAGTTCTGAAGGTAGTAAGTATGCAGGTGAATTATTAAAACAACTAACAGAAGTAAACAATCAAATTGACATTGATAACACAAAATGCTGTACATAAAATAATAAGACATACTTAATAAGACCATCTTTATTGATGGTTTAAAAAATATACTACATATCGAAAATTTTAGATATGAATCAAAAATATTTTACTTTGGAGGTATTAATTATGAAAAAAATGATAATTTTTGATCCAGCAATGTGTTGCTCTACAGGAGTTTGTGGTCCATCTGTAAATCCAGAACTTTTGAGAGTTGCAACTATTCTAAATTCACTTAAAAACAAAGGGATTGTAATTGAAAGATACAACCTCACAAGTAATCCTCAAGCATTTATAGACAATAAAAAAATCAATCAATTGCTAGACAGCAAAGGTATACAAGTATTACCTGTAACTATGGTAGATGAAGATGTAGTTAAGATAGGGAGTTATCCTACGAATGAAGAATTTTGCAATTTATTAGAAATACCGGCAGACTTTTTAGCAACTAATATAAAGAAACCTAATATAAATAAAGCTAGCGTAAAAAAATCTAATGGTGGTTGCAAATGCAAAGGTAGATGTTGCTAGAATATAATTTTGGAGGGGATACGAAAAAAACTGAGTATTTTTTAGTAGAAAATATAGTAGAAAGGAAGGGGAGCTATGTTTAAATCATTTGATATAAAAGAATTAAATCTAACTAAGTATCTATTTTTTACGGGTAAGGGAGGCGTTGGCAAAACATCAACAGCATGTGCAGTAGCAGTAAATTTAGCTGATGATGGAAAGAAAATTATGCTTGTAAGTACTGATCCGGCTTCAAATCTTCAAGATGTGTTTGGTACTGAATTAAACAATAAAGGAGTTCAAATAAAAGATGTTCCTAATTTAGTGGTTGCAAATTTTGAACCAGAAGTGGCCGCTGCTGAATATAGAGAAAGTGTTATTTCACCATATAGAGGAAAGCTACCACAAGCTGTGATAGATAATATGGAGGAACAATTATCAGGTTCATGTACTGTGGAAATTGCAGCATTTAATGAATTTTCATCAATGATAACAGATGAAAAAGCGTCGAAAGAGTTTGACTATATCATATTTGATACAGCACCAACAGGTCATACTTTAAGAATGTTACAATTACCTTCTGCTTGGAACAATTTTATTAACGAAAGCACTCATGGTGCATCATGTTTAGGACAGCTTTCTGGTCTTGAAGATAAGAAAGAAATTTATAAAAATGCAGTAGAGACTTTAGCAGATAAAAATAAAACAACACTTGTACTTGTATCTCGCCCTGAAAATACACCATTAAAAGAAGCAGAAAGAGCTTCACATGAACTTCAAGAAATAGGAGTTAATAACCAAGTACTGATTATAAATGGTGTGCTACAAAATCATGATGATTATTTATCAACTGCTATTTATGAAAAACAGCAAAAAGCTTTAAAAGATATGCCAGCTAAACTTAAGAATATTGAAACTTTTCAAATTCCATTAAGACCTTACAATATAACAGGACTTGAAAATGTAAGATCATTACTAAAAGAAGATCATATTAAAGTCAGTAGTGATACTCTAAATATGACTTCAATACCTAAATTAAAAAATGTTATTGAAGATTTATATAACAATAATAAAAAAGTCATATTTACAATGGGAAAAGGTGGAGTTGGTAAGACAACTATAGCAGCTACAATAGCATTAGGTCTATCTAAAAAAGGCAAAAAAGTTCATTTAACAACTACTGATCCAGCAGGTCATTTAAAGTTTGTATTGGATGAAAGCAATGGAATTTCATTAAGCAATATTGATGAAAAGGAAGAACTTAAAAAATATCAGGAAGAAGTATTGAGTAAAGTAAGAGAAAGCAATGCTAGTGAAGAAGATATTGCTTATATAGAAGAAGATTTAAGATCTCCATGTACTCAAGAAATTGCAGTATTTAGAGCTTTTGCAGAAATAGTTAATAAATCTGAAAATGAAGTTGTAGTAATAGATACAGCACCAACAGGACATACATTATTACTTTTAGAATCAACAGAAAGTTATAATAAAGAAATTTCAAGGTCAGAAGGAGAAATACCACAATCTGTAATAAAATTATTACCTACTTTGAAAAATGAGAATGATACAGAAGTAATAGTAGTTACATTAGCAGAAACAACACCAGTATATGAAGCAATGAGGCTTAAAACTGATTTAGATAGAGCTAATATTTATAGTAAGTGGTGGATAATAAATTCAAGTCTTTATGCAACAAATACTAAAAATAATGTCTTAAAAGCAAAAGCTAGCAATGAAATTCAATGGATAAATAAAGTTAATGAAATTTCAGAAGGAAATTTTGCAGTTGTTGAATGGAAAGCAGAAGAAGTAAAAGATAAAAATCTTATTGATTTATTAAGATAATTTTTAATGAAAATTATTTAAGTATAGATTATAAATGATGGAAGGAAGAAGAAACATGAAGAAAAAGGTAGCATTTATTTGTGTTCATAACTCATGTAGATCACAAATGGCAGAAGCATTAGGAAAACTTTATGGAGAAAATGTTTTTGAAAGTTATTCAGCTGGAACTGAAACAAAACCACAAATAAATCAAGATGCAGTTAGAATAATAAAAGATTTATATGGTATAGACATGAACAAAACACAAAAATCTAAGTTATTAAGTGATATACCAAAGGTTGATATAGTAGTGAAAATGGGATGTAATGTAGTATGCCCATTTTTGCCGGCACAGCATACAGAAGATTGGGGCCTAGATGATCCAACTGGGAAAAGTGATGAAGAATTTATAAAGACAGCTAAATTAATAGAAGAAAAGATCAAAGATTTAGTTGTAAGAATACAGAATAATGAAATCTAAAGAATTGTTATTCTAATTCATAATCAAATTCATGGTTATAGAAAGCTATGACCATGAATTTAAAAAAAGGAGTGATTTTTATGTCAAACAAAAATAATAGTGGACTAGGTATTTTTGAAAAGTACTTAACAGTTTGGGTGGCGGCATGTATTATTATAGGAATTGCTATAGGAAAGTTTTTGCCAATAATTCCTGGGACTCTAAGTAAATTTGAATATTATAATGTATCAATTCCAACTGCAATATTAATATGGCTTATGATATATCCAATGATGCTTAAGATTGATTTTACAAGTATAATAAATGCAAGTAAAAAGCCGAAGGGACTTATATTAACATGTGTAACAAACTGGCTTATTAAACCTTTTACTATGTATGCAATTGCATGGTTCTTTTTATATGTAGTATTTAAAAGTCTTATCCCTGCAGAACTCGCAAAGGAATATCTAGCAGGAGCTGTATTACTTGGAGCAGCACCATGTACTGCAATGGTATTTGTATGGAGCCATTTAACTAAAGGAGATCCAGCATATACACTAGTTCAAGTGGCTGTTAATGATTTAATTATTTTAATTGCATTTGCACCAATAGTAGCATTTTTACTTGGAATTGGAGATGTCAAAGTACCTATTGGTACACTAGTATTAGCAACAATATTGTTTGTTGTAATTCCGTTAGTACTTGGATGTGTAACAAGAACAGTAATAATTAAGAATAAAGGAGAGAATTATTTTAATAATGTTTTCTTAAAAAAGTTTGACAATGTAACAATAGTGGGATTGCTATTAACATTAATAATACTATTCTCTTTTCAAGGAGATATTATATTGAAGAATCCAATTCATATTTTATTAATAGCAGTACCACTTACAATTCAAACCTTCTTTATATTTGCAATTGCTTATTTTGGTGCTAAGTTATTAAAATTACCTCATAATATAGCAGCACCAGCTGGAATGATTGGAGCAAGTAACTTTTTTGAATTATCTGTTGCAGTAGCAATATCATTGTTTGGATTACAAAGTGGAGCTGCAACAGCTACTGTTGTAGGTGTTCTAGTAGAAGTGCCAGTAATGTTAGCACTTGTTAAAATAGCCAATAATACTATAGGGTGGTTTAAGAATAATTAGTAATTAAAAATATCAAACTTACTATGATAGATAAAAATTGATGTACTAAAGAAAAACATTTTACAGATTTGTAGTTCTTTAATAATTAAAAGGAGTGTAAATTATGAAGTATCATATTATAACTTATAGTGCACAAGTTAGATTTAGCGGGGAGAGAGTTTATTTTAGCAAAGTAATAGATATTGATCCAATTGATTGTTTTATTAAAATAAAAGAGGAAGAAACAAGCTCTTATACAGAATTTGTGCTTAATTTTTTTTGTGAAATAAATAAAGATCAATATTTAAAGTTATTAGATAAACGCTAACTATAGAAAATGATATTTATGTTATTTGAGTGCTTTGTAAAAAAATTCAATTATATAAGCTCCAGATAAATATTTGCTGAATGAATAGAGAAAAAATGAAAGAAACAGATTTGACAAAAGGAAGAGTTATCTCAGTTATAACCGCATTAGCATTACAAATAATGGGAAGCTCTTTTTTGCAATTTACTTATAATTTAATTGATATGATGTGGGTAGGTGGACTTGGTAGTGGTGCAGTTGCAAGCATTGGATCATCAAGTTTATATATAAATATAGGATACTCTATAAATGCTTTAGTTGTTATTGGAACTGGAATAACTGTAGCACATGCAATTGGCAGAAAAGATGATACAGAAGTAAAAGAATATATAAATTCTGGGATACTCATTAATGCGATTATTGGAATTATTTTTGGAATTATATTGATATTGTTAGGAAAAGGCTTCATAGGATTTTTAAATCTTAATAATTATGAAGTTGAAAGAAATG
>ENA-OWPM01000054-OWPM01000054.1-human-gut-metagenome-genome-assembly--contig:-NODE-54-length-145746-cov-11.514493_pt1 | contig 145746 bp, 140 predicted proteins | sample MGYA00248267_ERZ651852 | MGnify/ENA primary metagenome ERZ651852 (study PRJEB26924, sample SAMEA4378228) | human gut metagenome | biome: human gut; feature: human-associated habitat; material... | reverse complement strand
ATAGCACATTTTGTTGAAGTTTCTTTATATTATTTTATCTAGCACAACAGGTTAAATTAAACTTTTAACACTGTCCCGTTCGATCAAAGACACAGGGGCGAGAATCTTGATGGGGAGTACTTCGTTTGTAGCAATCTGGTCGATCAGGCTGTTGAAAGTAGCTTTGGCCATCAGAGGAACATTGATCTCTATGGAAGAAAGCTTTGGAACGCTGTAACGGGCATGATCGGAATTATCATATCCAATAATACTGATGTCATCTGGAATGGAAAAACCAGATTGGACAAGAGCCTGAATAGCGCCGTGAGCAAGGCGGTCATTAAAACAAAAAATTGCCGTTGGAAGACGATGGCCGCTTTGAAGCAGTTTGTACATTGCATTAAAACCACCGTCAGCTTCCCAGTTGTCTGACCGCATATAAAATGCATCAGGTAATGAAAGATTGTGCTCTCGCATAACAGATAAGACACCATTTAAGCGTTCTTGAGAAGTTGTATACGATACAATACCACTTAAAACAGCAATAGAGGTATGTCCATTCTGAAGTAGATACTCAGTAGCTTTTCGTGCGCCGGAATAGTTGTCAGAAAGTATAGACGGCAGTAAAGGACTGTAACTATTTAAAAGAACACAAGGAATATGTTCATTTAGTGCTTTTTGAATGCATTCTTCTCTGACATTGGAGACAAAGATAATACCGCGGAGATTTGAGGTCTGCTGCTGAATATATCCAAGATCTTCGGCACTGTCCAGCGATGCATATATTAAACTATAACCGGCATTGCTGCAGGACTTTTCAATATTATAAAACAATTCGGAGTAGAACGGAACAGTGATCCTGTCACTGACACCGCCGCTTTTGGGAAGTAAAAATGCAATACTTCCCTTATGGGAAACCGCAGGAATAGAAGAAACAGGGCTATTTGAACTAATGACCACAGAACCTTTCCCGGCACGTTTTTCAACTAGCCCCTCATCTACAAGAAGAGAGAAAGCTTTGCGGACGGTAGTGCGGTCAACATGATATTCTTCGCCTATTTCCCGCTCAGATGGGAGTAAATCTCCAAATTGATACTGGGCGGATGTGATTTTGTCCTTGATATCTTGATAAACTTGTTGATATAAAAACTTCTTTTCGGAGTCCATGTGATACCTACCTTTAGATAAATTCCCTTATTCCATTATTTTAATCTAAGAAAATCTTTTTTACAATAGATTAAAATATAAGAAACAAGGGAATTCGTATAAAATAAGTTCAAATAGGAAGATTCTAAACGTTACTGAGCCATTCGGAATGCATCTAACATTAACTGCTCATCCAGAGGTTTCGGATTACAAGTAATGTGTCCAGTAGTTCTCTTGACTGTATCGATTAGGAAGTCATTGCTGACCGGTTCCTTAATGTAAGGAGCAAGATGATCCGGAGCACCAACTTCTGCGCGGAGAGATTTTACTTTTTCAATGGCAGCTAAAGCATTATCTCTATCAGATTTTGAAGGATCTGCAACGCCTAAAGCTTCCGCAATTTTTGTGTATTTTGCGGTTGCATAGTCGAGATTTAATTCCATGGATACAGGAAGGAAGATGGAGCATGCATCACCGTGCGGAATGTGGAACATAGCGCCTAAAGGCTGAGCCATAATGTGGTCAATGCCGATTCCTGCAGTAATAGCGCAGCCGCCGAGATAGCTGGCAATCATCATACCGCCGCGTGCCTCGATGTTGGAAGGTTCATTGCATGCAGTAATGAAGTACTTGTTGATCATTTCGATGGCTTTTAAACCATACATTTCTGTCATTGGGCTGGCGTTCAGTGATACATATGACTCAATTGCATGGCTGAGTGCATCCATACCTGTAGCGACTGTGATTTTTCTTGGAAGTGCAACAGTTAAGGTCGGATCGAGAATTACGATATCTGCGATCATGGTCGTGTGATATAAACTCTTTTTCAGACCGTTATAGTTATTGAAGACAACAGCTGTTTTGGTTGCTTCGGCACCAGTACCGGAAGTAGTCGGGATAGCGATGAAAAGTGGCGGAGCAGTAGTTACCTGCTTTCCATTCATCTGATATTCTTCAACAAGGCCGCCATTGACGGATAACATACCGATGGTTTTTGTAACATCGATAACAGAACCGCCTCCAAGTGCCATAGTACAATCACAACCTTCAGCAAGGAAAAGATCACGGCCGCCGTTGATCATGTGCAGATCCGGCTCTGAAATTACTTTGTCGTACACGACATATTCGATCCCTGCATTATCCAGACTGGCAGTAATGCGTTTGAACTGCTCGGCTTCAGTACTAAAAGTGGAGAAAAATACCTTTTTCTTTCCGTACCATTTTAAAATACCTGCAATTTCATCGATTTTGTTTTCTCCGTAGATGATACGACGATTTGTTACGACTTCGAAAGAATTGATCATGAATGATACCCTCCTGTATAAAATAAAAAATGTTTTCGTTTTCAATGGGTGGTTGATATAATAAAATACAACAGGTTGGTTTTAAATACACCTACATATTACGACGAAAAAAAGAAAAAGTCAATAAAAAAATAGTGAATCCAGACCGAAAAAATAGCGTGTAGATTTTTTGAAATGTGATACAATGCGGTCAATATAACCATATTAAGATGTGGAAATACTGACATAATAATAAAAATACACAAAAAACGCTCCGAATTTTGTGCACAAGAACAAAAAAGAAAAAGATAAGTGAAAATACTTGAAAATAACACCAACATGTTGTATAAAATAGATAAAAGTAACTTGTGCATGCAATCTTTTGACAACCGGTAGTGTCAAAAGCATACAGGGTGGTATGGTGACATAATAGGTGCAATTAGGACAGTTAGAAAAACTTTAGGAGGATATAGCATATGAAAAAACTAATCACAGTAGCATTGGCGGGTGTGATGGTATTAAACCTTGCAGCTTGTGGAGGATCTGGAACAACAGAACAAACTACAGCGGCTTCCAGTGACAGCACGAAAACAGAGGCAGCTGAAACACAGAGCGGATTAACAGAGACGAGAACATTTAAACTTGCAACGGATCAGGCAGTAGATTATCCGAATACGATTGCACTTCAAAGTTTTGCAGATGAGGTAAAAGAGAAGACGGACGGAAGAATTGATATCGAAATTTATCCGAGTGCTCAGCTGGGAGATGAAAATGCTTATTTACAGCAGCTCCAGTTTGGCGCGGTTGATTTTGCAAAATCTTCGATTGCACCATTGGCTCAGTTTTGTACAGATTTAAATGCTTTAAGTCTTCCGTATCTGTTTGATTCCACAGACCATATGTTTAAATGTCTTGACGGTGAAATCGGAGAAGAGATTTTTGCAAGCTTTGAATCTGCTAATATCGTAGGTCTTGGATTTACAAATAATGGATCCAGATGTTTCTTTACAAAAACACCAGTGCATACAGCGGATGATTTAGCCAATATGAAACTGCGAGTACAGTCTTCTCCAATGATGTTGGGATTAGTTGAAAGTCTTGGAGGATTCCCACAGGCAATTGCTTCTACAGAACTTTATTCCGCACTTCAGACAGGTGTTGTTGATGGTGCAGAAAATAATATCAATACATATAATGGAGACTCCTTATATGAACAGGCACCGTATTTTATTTATGACCATCACAATATTCAGCCGGAAATTATTGTAGCATCAAAGCAGACATGGGATAGTCTTTCCGAAGATGATCAGACAATTATTCGTGCAGCAATGGATAATGCCATGGAATATCAGAAGGAACTCTGGAGCGAGAAAGAAGAGGAAAACGAGAAAAAGCTGAGAGAAGCAGGTGTGACATTCTACGAGCCAACAACTGAAGAACTTGAGGGATTCCGTGCAAAATGCCAGACTCTTTATGATGATCCGGAACTTGGACAGCCGTATGCAGATTTCGTTGCAAAAATCAGAGCCGTGAAATAAGCAAGTGGCAAATAGTACACCGAATCTTCTATAAACAATGATGGGAGATTCGGTGTGTTCTTACATAGGGAGAGTATACATGAAGGTATTGGATATTTATAAGAAGATAACAGATGGAATTTATTTGTTGTTAGATTATTTTAGCAGATGCCTTATCTTATATATGGTCATTATTGTATTTGGCCAGGTTATTTTAAGAGGCACTTTTAAGATGAATATCTCCTGGGGAGAGGAAACTGTTTTATTAGCAATGGTCTGGCTGACCTTTGCATCAATGTCCATTGGAGTTAAGGAAGAAGCTCATATTCGAATAGAGTTTTTTATGGCGAGATTTCCAAAGGGCATTCGAAAAGCGATAGTGGTATTTAATAACGTCGTACTTCTAGTAATTAATGTATGTATGGTGTATTTTGGTTATCAGCTGGTTCGCCTTACAGCAATCAGTAAACTCCCAGTTACAAAGCTGCCAACTTCTGCAATCTTTTATTTGATTCCTGTATCAGCGGCAGTAAGTTGTCTGGCATTAATAGGAAAATTATTTGGACTTTACAAAGTGAAAGCTGAAAAGAACTTTGTAGAAGGAATTTATGAGGAAGAATCATTAACAGAGGAGGAAAATAAATGAATAGTACAGCAATTGCGGCAATCATACTGTTTGTTACCTTCTTTGGTCTGATTGCATTAAGAATACCGGTTACATTTAGCTTGGTAGCGTCAACATTAGTATCAGGTTTTTATCTCCATGTTCCGCTTGTAACAATCTTCCAGAGAATGGGACAGGGCGTGTATTCCTTTTCTTTCCTGGCTATTCCTTTTTTCATCCTGGCTGGTGAAATTATGGGAGCCGGATCGATTACAAATAAGTTGGTTAAGGTGGCGGACCTTTTAGTAGGAAGATATATTGGTGGTTTTGCACAGGTTAATATTTTAGCATCCACATTTTTTGGAGCAGTATCAGGTTCTGCGACTGCAGATGTTGCATCGATTGGAAGTATGTTAATTCCGATGATGGAAAAGCAGGGATATGACAGAGACTTCTCTGTAAATGTTACAGTTACATCTGCATGTCAGTCTATGATTATTCCGCCATCCCATAATATGATTATTTTCGCGCTTGCAGCGGGTGGACTTTCTACTGGAAAAATGTTCCTTGCCGGTGTTGTACCGGGACTATTACTGGCTTTGAGCTTAATGATCGTAACATATATTATTGCAAAAAAGCGTAATTATCCAAGAGGCAGACGATATACTGTAAAAGAAGGAATTGTGATCCTTAAAGACGGTGCGCTCAGTATGCTGACGATCGTTATTATTCTGGTGGGTGTTACTACAGGATTCTATACAGCCACAGAATCAGCAGCTATTGCATGTATTTATAGTTTTATAATTACATTTTTCGTTTTCCGCGATATTCCGTTGAAGGCAATGTGGGGAATTTTAAGAAGAGCTGTTAGAACTTTAGCTATGGTTCTTGCAGTTATCTGCGCGGCAAATGGTTTTTGCTGGATCATGTCCTATTTGAAGATTCCGGCATTAATTACAGAAGCATTACTTTCGATTTCCAGTAATAAATATGTTCTTCTTATTTTAATTAACATATTCCTTCTTGTTTTAGGATGTATTATGGACGTTGCACCGCTGATCGTTATTACAACACCAGTCCTTCTTCCAGTAATTACACAGATTGGTATGAACCCGATTCAGTTCGGTATGATGATGCTCTGCAACCTGGCAATTGGTATGTGTACTCCGCCGGTTGGTGCTACACTGTTTGCGGGATGTGCAGTTGGTAAGATACCGATGGAAAAATGTATGAAAGGTTTATTACCGTTTTATCTGGCCATGTTGGTAGTTGTACTACTTGTGACATATGTACCAGCAGTCAGCTTGACACTGCCAACCTTATTGATGGGAGCTTAATAGAAGATTGGGGATGCTGTAAAAGATATGATTACAGGATCCTCAATTTTGTAAATGGAGGAAATAAGAATGAAAATTACAGAAGTAAATACATATTTAGTTCGTCCAAGATGGGGCTTTGTAGAAATTGTGACAGATGATGGATATAGCGGATGGGGAGAGGCAGTTCTGGAAGGGCATGCATCAACTGTTTTAGAGTGTGTAAGGGAAATGCGCGATTACTTATTGGGTGCTGATCCAACGAGAATTGAGGATATATTTAATGTACTTTACCGGGCTGGATTTTACCGGGGCGGCGGTGTCTTGATGAGTGCAATTGCAGGCATTGATCAGGCTCTTTGGGATATCAAAGGTAAATATTTTAATGCTCCAGTGTATGAGCTGATGGGCGGAAAATGCCGAGATCGTATGAGAGTATATTCGTGGATTGGAGGAGACCGTCCGCAGGATGTGGGAAGTGCAGCAAAAGAGCGACAGAACGCTGGATTTTCTGCAATTAAGATGAATGCAACGGAAGAACTTCAGATGATCGACAGCTATGAAAAAGTGGATGCTGTTTTGGAAAGAGTTGCAGCAATAAGAGAGAGTTGCGGAAAATATTTTGGCATAGCTGTAGATTTTCATGGGCGTGTTCATAAGCCAATGGCAAAAATACTGGCGAAAAAATTGGAAGAATATGATCTTATGTTTATTGAAGAGCCGGTATTATGTGAACATATGGAAGATTTTAAAGAGATTGCAGCGGCGTGCAATATACCGATTGCAACAGGAGAAAGGTTATTTACGAAATATGACTTTAAGCGTCTGCTTACAGCTGGTGGAGTAGATATTATTCAGCCGGATCTGTCACATGCAGGCGGTATTACAGAATGCAAGAAAATTGCTTCTATGGCTGAAGCATATGATGTGGCGCTCGCACCGCACTGCCCATTAGGCCCGATTGCATTGGCTTCCTGCTTAAATGTGGATGCAACCAGCTATAATGCGGTGATACAGGAACAGAGTATTGGAATTCATTACAATGTAGGAAAGAGTGTACTTGACTATGTAACGAATCAGGAAGATTTTGTATTTACAGATGGTTATGTTCAGCTTCCGAAGCGTCCAGGACTTGGGGTCGAAGTAAATAAGGAACTTGTACTTGAAGAAAATAAAACACCTCATAATTGGAAGAATCCTGTGTGGAGACATAAAGATGGATCGGTGGCAGAGTGGTAGAGCAGGAGTTGCTCTATATAGGTGAAAGAATACGGCGTACACCATCTGGATGTTTCACAAAAAATTGTTGTAACACTTTTGCAAAGTAAAGTGTTTACATTGTGTTAAGTCCTGTGCTAAAATTAAATAACGAACTGTTAATTCTGCGGTGCAGGGACTCCCTTGCACCGCAGTTGCTTGTGCAAAGGAGAAAGATGTATGCCAGTAGGAATTATCATCAATGCCCTGTCCGTCGCCAGCGGCGGTGTGGTCGGGGCTTTATTTGGGCATAAGCTGCCCACAAGGATCAATTCAGAGCTCACGAAGATCTTCGGCGTCTGCTCCATGGGAATGGGCGTGAGCTCCATCGGCCTTATGAAAAATATGCCCGCCGTTATCTTTGCGGTGATCATTGGGACCGCGTTTGGGCTGGCGGTGAATCTCGGCGGGATCATCAACCACGGCGCGGCGTGCATGGAGAAGCCGGTGGGGAAGATCTTCCCGAATAAGAATGCGTCCATGTCCAGAGAAGAGTATATGACGATGCTCGTGACGATCATCGTGCTGTTCTGTGCCAGCGGAACGGGAATCTATGGTTCCCTGGACTCCGGAATGAGCGGTGACCACACGATCCTCATCTCCAAGTCCATTCTGGACTTCTTTACCGCGATGATCTTTGGAGGAACCCTGGGAATGGTGGTTGCGGCTGTTGCGATCCCACAGTGCGTGATCTTTCTCGCGATCTTCGCTGCGGCGAAGTTCATCTTTCCGCTTACCACACCGGATATGATCGCGGACTTCAAGGCCTGCGGTGGTTTTCTTCTTCTGGCCACAGGTTTCCGCATCGCAAAGATCCACAACTTCCCGGTCGCCGATATGATCCCCGCGATGGTGCTCGTCATGCCGGTGAGCTGGTTCTGGGGGAATGTGGTGGTGCCGATGCTGTAAGAGTACAGGTGGACGAGAAAAGTACATAATATGAAAATAAAAAATCCCTGAGTATGCAGATCAATGTGATGTGCGTATTCAGGGATTTTTGCAGTCATGCATTCGGAAGAAGCTGTCAGCGGCAGGTACTGATATTATCGGTCAATACCTGTGCGGACAATACCATAATCATAATGAGAGCCGGTTTATGCGTTCTGGTAGTGTTTGCGGGACTGCTGTCTCATCAGGCAGACCAGTGTCACGACTGTGACGCCAAAGCAGTCGATCAGCACGTCCGTAAACCGCCCTGCACGGCCAGGGACGAAGAGCTGGTGGAATTCGTCGGTGCAGGCGTAGAGGAAGACGATGGCGAGAGCGGTGAGAAGACGGCGTTTCACGTTGGAGGTCCGATACGTAAAGTGCAGTCCAAAACGGACGGTGCAGTAAAATACCAGATATTCAGTCATATGAGCGGCTTTTCGGACGGGGAAGCTCATAAGTTCGATGAGGTCGGCGTACTGCGCCGGATTTCCGTGGAAAAAGCCGAGCTTTGTGCCGAGTAAAAGAATTAAGCGGCTTACGGTGTCGCTCATCTCCGTGGACTCCGCCGCCGGCTGGGCGGAGAACCAGCAGATGGCGGCTGCGACGAAGAGCGCTGGGAGCCAGGAAAGCAGCTTTGCGGCAGTAGGATATTCTTTTTTATCATTCATATTTCCTTTTTTAGATACACTTGAATTGCCCATATCTTAAAAACTCCTAAAAATCTGTAGAAATCTATTATTTTATAATCATGAAAAATCCACTGAAGTAATCTCAAAAGATGGTCTTTTTAACTGGGGCAGTGTATTGAAAAGCAGAGGGTAGATACCGCATGCATTACAGCGAAATCTCTCCCTTCGCCCGCGCTCTCCGGTCGCGGATGGAATGGATCACCGGAACCATGAAAATCGCCACAATTCCACCTGCAAATCCATTATTATATAAATTCATGCCTCCATACACAATTCCGACATTCAGGGCGACGGAAGAGTGCAGGAATCCGGCGAGAAGTCCCATGAGAACTCCGAATTCCCCCGCAATCGGCGCCAGTGTCGTTGAGAATAAAAGCGCCAGCATCGGTGACGGGGAGTTAATGGTCCAGCGTTTTGTGAAGCTCGCGAAGAGGACGCCAAACATGATCGGGGCGATGTTCCGGATATGTTTTCCAGTGGCGGAAAATCCTACGATCGTGAAGATTCCGCCGATAGTCGGTCCGTTTAACTCGCCGCCGACGCCGAGAATAAAGACCGTTGCAAATAAACCGTTGACTGCCATATTGAGGATCGTTGCTGCGCCCCCGTTATCCCGGAGATAATCGGTTCCGCCGATTCCGGAGCAGGATAAGATCTTTCTGTAGGATTCACCGACTTCCTTTCCGCCGAAGAGGAATGCCGCAATGATCATGGCGGCAAACAGCCCGCAGAGGATCGCAAACAGCAGCTGGTTATTGCCCTCGGACCAGATCAGGCGGGACTCAGTGCTGATGCCGAAGGACTTCAGCACGGAGACCACGACGGTGGCGATGATTCCGGCGGAAAATCCGACATTGTAGAGAGAGTAACCTTTGTGGGCGTAGTGAACATGCGTGGACAGCGGTGGCAGTACGAAGCCGATCATGAGTCCCACCGCGAGACTTGTGATGAGGCGGATCGCATAAGGAAGATGCGAAATGTACATGATCTGCGTGATGATCGGGGACAGGCTGGTGCCGTAAAAACCGATGTAAACGTAACGGGACAGGTGTGTTTTATGGTAGTGGGAGTAGAGGTACACACCAAACAGGATCGCCCAGATATTTAAGAGGTTCTTTCCGAACAGGGAGAAGCCGAACATCAGGCAGCTGGATGTGATCGTATGTCCGTCCATCTCCATATCAAGGAAATAGATGGTCCAGATACATAAAAGCATCAGCAGTCCGGCGTTGATAAAGGAAGTTCCGATGCCGCCGACCAGGAAGTAGTCCGTGATCAGGAAGTCCGGCTCCTTGATCAATGTCCAGAGTCCCGGAAGGATTTCCGTGATGGGCTGTAAAAACAGTCCCACGATCATGAAATAGAGTGGGATCAGGGACAGAAGGCGGAATTTCTGGAGTCTTGTGATGGGGTGGGAATTTGTCATGTACGTGTCCTTTCTAAAGATAAAATTACAAGTGAAAAACCATTGAGAATGGGCTTCGTGACAGGCTTTTGCAGTGCAGCATCCGTAAATTCTGTGCCACGGTTCGGAAAATTGGGGTATCCGACGGGCATGGCAGAATGCGCACATGGATTAGTATACCGTAAAATCGCAGGAATAGAAAGTATTTCTGTGAGAAAGAGAATTTATTGATTTCGGATATATGCTGACAGGGTTGCTTGCAGCCTCAATAAATAATAGAGATGATTATGTAATAACTCAAAACGCAATTTGAAATAAAAAAGAGATCCAGGCATAGAATGCGTTGGATCTCTTTTGCTCCACCGAAAAATGTCAGTGCGAAAAGTTTCTGAGTATCGAAATTACTGAATGAACAGTGTATTTACATCAAGCTCATTCTCAATCATGCCGGACTCATACATGAAATCGGCTGTATTCTGGAAACCTTCTTTGTCGGCGTCAGTGATCTCTGTGGAGAAGTCATAGAAACCGTACATTTCCTTTACCGCGTCAACATCAAGGTCAAGTGCTGCGGCAACAGTCTCCATGGTTGCCTCCTGGTTATCAGCCATGTAGGATGCGATCTCTTCCTGTGCAGCGTTTAATTTTTTAATGACATCCGGATGCTCGTCGTAGAACTTCTGGGTCGTTGCAACTGCGATCAGTGCGCTGATCAGGCCCTCGCCGTCTGCAACAAGGTGGTAGCCCTGCTGTTCTGCGTTGTAAGCAGTTGCGCCTGCGAGCAGGGCAACGTCAACGCTGCCGCCATCAAGACCTGCCTTTGCGTCCGGGATGGTCATGTTTACATAGTTTACATCGTCAAGAGTCATGCCTGCCTGAGCAAGGTAGGAGACAAGGAGTTCATGAAGGTTGGTACCGGTTGGTCCTGCAATCGTCTTGCCTTTTAAACTCTCCGGAGTTGTCAGAGTCTCATCCTTGGAGTACATGCAGAATGCCTTCGGGGAACGGCTGTACATGTTTAATACCTTGATGTCAGCACCGTTTGCAGCGGACAGGATCACGGATGTTGCACCTACTGCGTAGAGAACCTGAACGTCGCCGGAAGCCAGAGCCTGTGTCTGGTCAGCGCCGGAAGTAAGCTCTGCGTACTCAACCGGAACGCCGAGCTCTTTTTCGAAGATTCCCTGGTCCTTTTCGATGATGGTCGGTACATTTAACGGAGATGTTACATAGGTAACTGTGAGTTTATCGATGGATGTCTCAGCGTCAGCTGTAGCCTCGGCAGAAGTTTCAGCCTCAGCGGAAGTCTCAGCGGTTGTCTCGGCAGCAGAAGCAGCCGCAGTCTCTTTGCCTGCAGATCCGGAGCAGCCTGCAAGGGAAAATGTCATGCATGCCGCGAGTCCTAATGCGATCAGTTTTTTCATTTTGTTTTGTCCTCCTCATGTAAGTTGAAAAAATAAGTGTATGATACGCCTAAGTTAATAGGCAGATATCCGAACTTAATAAAATGATGGGAATCCCTTAAATAAGGAAACCAGCTATTAAAATTTTTTTTGGGACAGCTCATAACATTATGTTTATGCTTTGAATGTAATATCTGCTGGAAATAGCGTAAGAATAATATCATAAAAATCAGAATATCTTGAATTACACATAAAATATATTTAATTTATAAAATTCAGATTCTCAATGATATCGCTCTTGAGTGCAATAAACTCCTCATTCAGCAGATTTCTTTCCCCGGATGGCGCCTTCACCGGATAAACATGCTTCACAAGCCCCTTTTCAATCATCACGATCTGGTCACCGAGGATCAGCGCTTCGTCGATGCTGTGGGTCACGAACATGATGCTGGAATGTTCCTTCTGCTGAACACGGAGAAGTTCCCTCTGCATCTGTTCCCTCGTGAAATAGTCGAGAGCCGCAAATGGTTCATCCATCAGGATGAAGGTTGGTTCATATGCCAGTGCCCGCGCGATAGCCGCGCGCTGCTGCATGCCGCCGGAAAGCTGGGACGGGTATGCCTTTTCAAAGCCGGACAGGTTCACCGTGGAGACGATGTCCTGGATCTTCTCCTGATCGACCTGATTTTTCTTCAAACCGAAAATAATATTGTTCCAGACATTGAGCCATGGCATGAGCCGCGGTTCCTGGAACACAAAGGCGGTCTTGTGGGCGCCGTCCCAGAGAACCTCACCGCTGTCAGCGGATTCCAGACCGCCGGTGAGCCGCAGCAGAGTCGTTTTTCCGCAGCCGCTCTGACCTAAGATCACGGTGATCTTTCCTTCCGGGATCTCGAGATCGACGCCGTTTAAGACAGGAAACGTCCGGCCGTCAACCTGATATGTTTTATGAATGTCTTTTAATCTAATTCCAGCCATTTTCACCGGCTCCTTTCAGAAAGATGCTGATGAGAAGACCGAAGATCCGGTCTGTCAGATAACCTGCGATGCCGATGGCGAAGATGCCGACGATGACCTTGTCGGTCCGGGACATCTGCTGGGCAAACAGGATCATGTGCCCCAGACCGGTGGACGCTGCGACCATCTCCGCACCGATGATGGCACGCCAGCTGTAGCCCAGACCGATGCGCATTCCCACAAGAATGTCCGCCATGGCATAGGGCAGCATGATGCGGAAAAATTTCTGGCGTTCCGTGTAGCCGAACATGGTTCCTACTTCCAGAAGCTTCCGGTCACAGCCCGTAAATCCCTTGACGATGTTTAAATACATCGGGAAAAAGGAGGCCAGAACGATGATGACCGTCTTTGTAGTTTCGCCGATTCCGCACCATAAAATAAGCAGCGGAATCATGCTGAGCGGCGGTACGTTCCTGAAGAACTGCACCAGGTACTCATAGTAACCTGCGGAGGCCGGAATCATCGCCCACAGCATGCCGAAGGCAAATGCCAGGATAAAGGCGATTACAAAGCCTTTTCCGACGCGCAGGAAGCTGATCCTTAAGTCACGGAAGAGTTCACCGCTTTGCAGCATTTTGCAGAAGCTCTGGAAGACCCGCCCCGGGGACGGGAGCACATAGGAACTTAAGATGTCCGCGCGGCAGACGATATACCAGACGGCGAAGACCGCCAGGATACCGATGAGCGGTGGGAAATATTTTTTAAATTTCTGATTCATCGCACTCCATCTCCTCTGTGGCAGCCCTGAACACAGTACAAAAGCTCGATCAGTCTTGCATCCTTCCATTCATTTCCGGTTACATAGGATTCGATCGCCGGGCGGCCGGACTTACTGACCACTGGAAACGGCAGGTCCTTAAAGAATCCAGGCGGGATCGGGCTTGCGTCCGGCGCGGGTTCCATTGGCTCGCCAAGTGCAGCGAGAAGGCGGTTCCATGGTACGAAATGTGTGTCTTTTAATTCCAATTTATTTCCCATGTCGGCTAAGATCCGGCATGGAGTTGTGATGATCTTTTCACCGTCCGCGAGATCCGGACGTTCTGCCAGTTCTCTCGCACAGTGGATCAGAATCGGCTCAATATCCGCGATCTGGATCTCAGGCTGCAGGGAACGCACCAGAGATACCGCCTCCGGACATCTCGCGTCCGCAATAGTTCCATCTGCATGTTCCAAAAGCTCCCGATACTTCCGAAGCACGATCTCGCCCCAGCTTTCCCGACAGACCACTCGCGTCAGGTCATGCTTTTCCAGCATCCTCTCCAGTGCCTCCACCGAGATCATCCTCTCTGATACCGGATTGATCCATAGATATGTCAAAGTAAAACCCCCTTCAATTAGCCATAACTAACCAACGCTGTTTAGCATAGCAGATTAGTAGGGAAATGTCAATTGGGAATATATGAAGATAGTAAAACAAAATTATTGAAAGATAATAGAATGAATCAGATTTAAGATAGCCTGCTTTTGCTCAGCAGTTAATAACTCCCACTGTTTGATTAAGGACAGCTGATCATCAGTAAGCTCGGTGCAGTTCTCTACAGCAAAAAATTGCGCAAGAGACAAGTCAAAAGCATCACAAATTCTTTGTAAAGATGGAATAGTAGGCAGCATTTTTTTACGGTACCAGGAAGAAATAGTAGATTGCGGAAGACCTGAACGGACTGATAACTGATATTCAGACCAGTTTCTGGCTAAACGCAAATCGGTGATTCTCTGAAGAACGTCAAACATGATGAAATACTCCCTTGTTGCTTGTGATTGTCATAATTATAGTGGGATTTATCGTTGTAAAATAGTTATGATTATAGTATAATAATTACGACAAAAATAACTATAAATCGTTAAAATTAGACGATTAGGGAGGATATTATGACGGAAAAGCAAAAAAAAGACTGCAAGAAAATTATAAATGTGGCAATTGCATCAGCAGCAGCTGTTGGAGGGGGATTAGCCCAAATTCCAGGAAGTGATTCAGTTCCTTTAGCAACAATTCAATTAACGATGACTATTTCACTTGGTAAAGTATTTGGAAAATCGTTAACGGAAAGTTCAGCAAAAGCAGCGATGGGATCGGCACTTGCCTCGCAAGTGGGACGAACAATTTCTCAAATAGCAATTGGTTGGTGGCCAGGAATTGGTAATGTAATTAATGGTGCGACAGCGGCAGCAGTGACTGAAGCACTTGGATGGGCATTGGCTAAAGAGTTTGATGAGGGACTTTTATAAAGATAAATCTATCGTCAAAAACGGAAAGGGAGAGTAAATTGGGTTTATTTGATGGTCTAAAGAAAAATAAAGAAGATGCTTCATTGACAAATTATCGGAAGACAGGTTTAAACACAAATTTATCTAATTACGGCTGGTATGAATGTGTCCATTGCCATAAAAAGTTTCGAAAAGGTGATATCGATATTGATCATATTCTTCCGCAAAGCAGAGGTGGAGGAAATCAACCGCAAAATTTACAGTGCTTATGTAAACATTGTAATCGCTCAAAGGGAAATGACATGAGTCAGACTAAAGTGGATCTTCGCCAGCGAAAACAATCTTATGGACAGTATAAAAGAGAAGAAATATTAAAGCCGAAACTTGAGGAAAAGAAGAAAGAGATAAGAGAAAATTACCTAAGTAAGTTGAGCAATGAAGAAATATTAAAGTGTTTGAAATCGTTAGATTTTAGAGATGGTTGGACAGAACTTAAGCGAGAAGCCAGAAAAAGAGGAATTATGTAATATGCTAAAAATAAAATCTTTCGCTTGTTAGAGAGACTAAGTGGAGGATTTTATTGTATTGATAAGAAGATAAGAAGTACTTAGAGAGTGGGATATATGTCCTACAAAAAAGAACATACGTTCGAAAAAATATTTACAATTGGTACTCGATAGGGTATAATAATTTTAACAGGAGGAACGATATAGAGTACAAAAGAAATCGAGGGGATATGGTTCAAAGGGATTGTTAGATGTTAAAAATTATGATACTCTGATATTAAGAAATGAAAAGAAGTGATTGTATGGCAATGGCGAATGCGCAGAAAGCGGTTGAACTGTCTAATAAAGAAAGATTGGAATTTTATCGTCTGATTGGCGAAGGATTTAAAGATATACAGGATGGCAGAACAAGTACAATCAGCGAAGTGAGGGAAAAATTAGAAAAAGCAAGGGAAAAACGTGGCTAAAGTAATATTCGCGGGATCAGCAGAGCATGATCTGTTGGACATCGAGTATTATATTTTTACAAATCTTAAAAATCCCCAAGCGGTCCGTAGAATCTCCGATGGTATTTTAGATACAACAGGAAAATTTTTAAACTTAGAAGAGAAAACCGGAATGTGAAGCTATTATGAAATGGTGCTATGTTCCGGTTTTAATGTTAGGTGGTTTGGCTATGGGAGGAAGAAGAAAAATGGTATCTAAATATGAAAGAAGAAGGAAAAAACCAATAAAATCAAAATAGGAAGTGAACGTATGGATATAAAAAGGCATGTTTACCAGACATTACTCAAATGGAAAAATGACAATTGTCATACGACACTAGAGGTTAATGGTGCGAGACAGGTAGGAAAGACGTATATCATTAACAAATTTGCAAATGAGAATTTTAGTCATAAAGTGTATATAAACTTATTTGAACTGAGCGGAGAACAGTTCCTTTCCTGTTATCAAAAGGCATGCGATTGGCAGCCGGGAGAGGGACCGCGCCCTCAAGCTCCGCTGCATGATGCATTTCGTCTGTTTGATGAAAATTTTTCAGACACAGAGGACACCGTTATTATCATAGATGAAATTCAAGAGTCAGCAGAAATTTATAACCGAATTCGTGAATTCACACGACAGTTTCGGTGCCGCTTTATTGTTACAGGCAGCTATCTTGGAAGAATCTATGAACCGGAATTTCGGTATTCAAGTGGGGATGTTACAAGTATTCAAATCTATACCTTATCATATGAAGAATTTCTGGAAGCAGCAGATACGGATCTATTTGAAAAATATAAGCTGCTTGGAAAAAAACTGGATTCAGTGACAGGGGCAGAATTAAAATCATGGTATGATATATATTGTCAAATTGGTGGTTATCCATCTGTTGTTCGTGAATACTTAAATTCAAAAAGTATAGAGCGAGCACGGAGTGAATTGATTAGAATCATTGATACCTTTATGAATGAATCAATTCGTTATTTTACAGATGTTCTTGACACTCAGGTATTTACGGATATTTTTCTTTCAATTTGCAGGATACTTGGCAGAGAAAAAAAGGGACTTGAAGAAGATAGTATCAGTGAAGAACTTCAAAAATTGGTAACAAGAGACTATTCCAGCAATATTAGCAAGGCAGTCTGCAACCGGGCAATTAGTTGGTTACGTTTTTGCGGCGTAATTGGATTTTGTGGGAAAATTATAGAAATGGACATTCTAAATTTTAAACCAGGATGCAGATGTTATTTTATGGATCTGGGATTAGCAAGTTATTATATGGCGCGAGTTGGGGCTGCACAAACAGAAATTGCAGGCATGCTGAGTGAAAACTTTGTATATATTAATTTGAAGAAGCGGCAGGATTTTCCAGAAGAAATTGCCTTTGAAATGCCAGCATTTGCGACTTTTAAGGGTGGAGAAGTAGATTTTGTGGTACAAGGTCTGAAGTCCTCCCGGAGATATGCAATAGAAGTGAAAACTGGAAAACACATTGGAAATACGGCAAAAAAAGTATTGGAATCGGGAAAAGCTGATTGTTTATTGTATTTGAAAGGTGATACGTTAGGGGGGCAGGAAGGAAAAATAGAGACCGTACCCATTTATCTTCTGGAAAAATTGAATTTTTAACTTGAAATCTTAGAAAGGCAGTGATATACTTTCAAACGTTGCTAAGCCCGCAAAAACCAAGGTCTTAAAGGGCTTTCGCCGATTCCCGGCGTAAGGTCATATACTTGCAGTATATGCCTTCCGCGGCATTCGTCAGATGTACATACGAGCATGTCCGCCTGACTCATTGCTGCGCGAAAATGAATCGAGTGTTCGTGACCTTCCACTCGTAAAACAAAACTAAAGGAGAAACTGAATATGAAAAACAACGCAACAAACAGCCCGGTACTGATACTTGTATACGGGGCGGCTATCGCGGCGATCTATGTGGTGCTGACGATGGTGTTCCTGCCGATCAGCTTTGGACCGATCCAGTTTCGGATCTCTGAGCTTCTCTGCGTACTTCCGTACTTTACCCCGGCGGCAATTCCGGGACTCTTTATCGGATGCCTGCTGGCCAACTTCCTTGGCGGCGCGGCGGCTCTCGATGTGATCTTTGGAAGTATTGCGACTCTGATCGGTGCGGTAGGTTCTTACCTGCTCCGGAAAAACCGTTACCTGGTATCTGTTCCGCCGATCCTCGCGAACATGATCATTGTTCCGTGGGTGCTCCGCTTCGCATACGGTTCTGAGGACATGATCTGGTTTTCCACGATCACAGTCGGAATCGGAGAGATCCTGGCTATCGGTATTCTCGGACAGATCCTGTTATCCGTTCTGATCCGGTATCAGCATGTGATTTTTGGAAAAGCTGCAGCGTAAAATTAGTGATCCCGTATCTGTTGGATGAAAAATCCAGTAGATGCGGGATTTTTTATGGAACAGGAAATTTCGAGAAATTCCCTGTTCCATAAAAAGGCACTAACGTGCCAAAGATGCGCACTCGCGCGAAGATGTAGATTGTCGCAAGTGACCGCGCGAGGGGCTGTGAAAAAACATAGCCTATAAAAAAGAAGGGCCAAATGATTTCTCATTTTTTCACACGCCCCTTTTATATAGAAAGTGCTGCGCAGAAAAGAAAAGATCTGCGTGAATTTCGCCGCATGTTAATTTTTCCACGAGGATAGATTTTCTTTTGCTTTTGTGATATCATGTGTAAAAGACCGTGCATATTTAAACACATATCTTTTTACGTGCTTAAATGTACACAGTATAAAAATATCTAAAAATAGAGATCAAATATCCGGAAGGAGACTGCGATGTATCAAATCGATTTTAATAAACCAGAACATATTCACTTTATCGGAATCGGCGGAATCAGCATGAGCGGACTGGCTGAGATCCTGCTGGAGAGAGGATTCACAGTAAGCGGCTCCGATGCCCATGAATCCGAGCTCACCGATAAGCTCACCGCCCACGGCGCAAAGGTCGTCTACGGGCAGCGGGCGGAGAACATTACCGACGATATCGACGCTGTTGTATATACAGCGGCAGTCCACCCGGATAACCCGGAGTACGCGGCGGCAGCGGCGAAGAATCTGCCGATCCTTTCCAGAGCAGAGCTTCTCGGACAGCTCATGAAAAACTATGAGAAATCCATCGCCGTATCCGGTACCCACGGAAAGACAACGACGACCTCCATGCTGACGGAGATCCTTATGGACGAGAAGAAGAACCCGACGATCTCTGTCGGCGGAATGCTGGACTCTATCGGCGGCAACATCCGTGTCGGCGGTCCGGAGCTCTTCGTGACAGAGGCCTGTGAGTATACAAACAGCTTCCTGTCCTTCTTCCCGAACATGGAGATCATATTAAATATAGAAGCAGATCACCTCGATTTCTTCAAAGACATCGAAGATATCCGCCATTCTTTCCGCAAATTTGCGGAGCTTCTTCCGGAAAACGGCATCCTGATCATCAACAGCGATATCCACGACTATAAGGAGATCTGTGACGGACTTCCGATCAAGGTGATCACCGTCGGAAGTGATCCGGCAAAGAGCCACTACAGCGCCTCGGATGTGACATTCAACGAGAATGCCTGCGCGACATACACTCTCTTAGAAGACGGAAAAGCAATTGATACAATTACTCTGGGCGTTCCGGGAATTCACAATGTATACAATTCCCTGGCGGCCATCGCGGCGGCTCATGAGCTGGGAATCCGCGGCGAGGGGGTCAGGAACGGACTCTTAAAATTTACGGGCACACACCGCAGATTCGAGAAAAAAGGCATGATCGGCGGTGTGACCGTCATTGATGACTACGCGCATCATCCGCAGGAGATCGCGGCAACTCTGGCAGCGGCGAAAAATTACCCACACCGTGAGATCTGGTGCGTCTTCCAGCCGCATACATATACGAGAACCAAGGCGCTGATGGAGGACTTTGCGAAGGCGTTATCCACAGCGGACCATGTTGTTCTCGCGGACATCTATGCAGCCCGGGAGACGGATAATCTGGGAATCAGCTCCGGGACATTGGCGGAAAAGATCGCTGCGCTGGGGACGGATACCCACTATTTCCCGAGTTTCGATGCGATCGAGACATTTCTTCTTGAAAATTGTGTCAACGGCGACCTGTTGATAACTATGGGGGCCGGAGATATTGTAAAAGTGGGCGAAAAGCTCCTTGGACAGTAAGTTATCCACATTATCCACAGAGTTTTCAACAGAATCCTGTTGAATACCCTGTGGATTTTTTGATTTACATAACTGTAAATTTGAAAATGCCGGAAAGTAGGGAAAAATAAGGAAAAACGGGAATTTTTCGAGTTTTATTGATAATTATGTAACGCATTTATCCACGTTATCCACATTATCCACAATCAGCGCAGTGGATAATTCCGGCTATTTCATTTTTTGTGGGGGTATGTTATGATATTTCAAGATGAGAAGAGATAACGAGTGTGCCGGAAAGTGCGGTGCTGCCCGGAAAACTGAAAATGTGAGACGTAAGTGGCCGATGGAGAGAACGACCGATAGGGCAGAAGGCGGATATATCAGGCAGATTTGAAATGGAACGTGAACATAAAGGGTGAAAAAAGAATGGGTTTAGGCTACAAAAACAACATAAATGCGGCAGTGACCGCCGTTTCCAATACATTTATTGACGAATACATGGGGACAGCCAGCGGAGAATATGTAAAGGTGTACTTATATCTTCTGCGCCACGCCGGGGAAAGTGTGGAGATCCCGGATATCGCGGACGCTTTGAACCACACAGAGGCAGATGTCCGCCGTGCCCTGGCATACTGGGAGCGCGCCGGTGTGCTTGCACCGGAGAAAGAGGAAACGGTGGTGAGTGAATCTGCGGTTACGAGAGAAAACATGACAGACACCGGATACATGGCACCGGAATCACGGAGAAATTACGGGGATACTGATGTGGAGGGAAGAATGCCGGAAGAGACTATGGCGGACAACGGAAAACAGCCGCAGAGCAGCGACCGCGGCATGGCGAAGCAGCAATCCGGAACCCCGGATATCCCGGACGCCGGCAACAGCTACGACCGAATGAAGCGTCTGTCGGCAGATGAAGAATTCTCTGCTCTCCTCTACGCGGTCCAACAGTATCTCGGAAAGACGTTCAGCGCCATCGAGTGCGAGAAATTCGCCTATTTCTATGACGTTCTCCACATGTCCTGCGAGCTTCTGGAATACCTGGCGGAATACTGCGCCGAGGGCGGCCACACCAGCATCCGTTACATAGAAAAAGTGGCGCTGAACTGGTATCAGGCCGGGATCCATACCCGCGACGAGGCGAGAGAGCACTCCACGAGATACTCAAAAGACACCTCCGCAGTCATGAAAGCCTTCGGCATCATGGGCCGGAACGCCGGAACCGCGGAGCAGGAGTTTATGCGCCGCTGGTTCAAAGAGTTCGGCTTTGACGCTGCGATCGTCACGGAGGCATGCAACAGGACGCTCACAGCCACGGGAGCGGCGAGCTTCCCATATGCCGACAAGATCCTCACAGGCTGGAAGGAAAACGGCGTGCGGACCTTACAGGACGTTGAGGCCTTAGATAAACTTCGTCAGGAGAAACAGGCGAAAAAATCCGGCGCGGCATCGAGACAGACCCGGAACACATCGACAAACCGGTTCAACAACTTTGAACAGCGGTCCTACAATTACGATGATTATGTCTGGGATGACATAAAGAACAGAAAATAACGGTCAGCCGGTCCGCACCTTGATGCATGGACCGCAAGAGTTACTGTGCACGGGGAATAAGTTCTCTGAATGGAAACTCGTAAAAAATGCAGGAAAAAAGGAGGCAGTGCGGATGGCACTCAGTAATTCCCAGTACGACGTGATCATGCGTGTCTACAATCAGAGACAGTTTCAGGACAAGCGCGAGCAGGATAAGCGGATCGCGGAAGTGTACGAGAAAGTCCCGCAGGTAGAGGCGCTGTCCGACGAGATCGCGGCGACTATGGCTCAGGCGGCGAGAAAGATTCTTGCCGGTGACCGTGCGGCGGCGGATCAGTTGAAAAAAGACGCGGAATTTTTAAAAGAGCAGAAAGCGATCTATTTAAAAAAGAACGGATATCCGGCAAACTATCTGGAGCTCCAGTATGTCTGCCCGGACTGTAAGGATACGGGATACACGGACGGAAAAAAATGCCACTGCTTCAAGCACATGGAGATCGAGATCCTGTACGACCAGTCGAATATCCGCGAAGTTCTGGAACGGGAGAATTTCGACACACTTTCCATGGCATACTACGACAGGGATCATGTGGACGAAAAGACAGGGATGACCGTTTACGACTATATGTCCAGGGTGATCAGGGAATGTAGGGAATATGTGGAAAACTTCAAAAATGAGAAAGGAAGTATCCTGTTCACCGGAAATACTGGCTGTGGAAAGACATTTCTGAGCAACTGTATTGCGCGGGAGCTGATCCGAAGATATTTTTCTGTGGTCTATCTCACGGCAACGGATATGTTCGACATTCTGGCAGGAAGCCGTTTCAATGGAGGCGATGACGATGAGGCGAAGGACCGGGCGTCCTATATTCTGGATTGTGACCTTCTGATCATCGACGACCTTGGAACTGAATTGATCAATACATTCACGGCATCCCAGATGTTTTACTGTGTCAATGAGCGGCTGAACCGAAATAAGGGAACGATCATCTCCACAAACCTGACACTTGGCGAGCTTCAGGACGCGTTCACGGAGCGCGTGACATCAAGGATCATGAGCCGGTATAAGATCATACCATTGATCGGGGATGATCTCCGTCTCGTGCGCAGAGGATTTATGCGCAGAGGATAATAAAAATGTGCCGGATGGCCGTAGAAAAAAGGAAAATCCTGTCGGAGACGGCCGGAAATCCGGTTGACGGGGCGGGTGGATGGTGCTATAAATGAAATGTATGTACGCTGCAAAAATGGGGAACAGGGTAAATGCCGTGAAGAACAGGCAGCCCGGAGAGCGGCGGATAAAAATATCAAATAATGAGTAGAAAAAACAGGGAGGAACAGGAATGCTGTACGAAGAAAAGCAGATTGAGACAATACCGGTTGGACCTTTAGGTCTGATTCCGCTGAAAAGCTGTGAGGATCTGGGTAAAAAGGTAGATGCCTGGCTGGTCGAGTGGAGAAAAGAAAGAGAGAGCGAGCATAAGACCACGATCGCTTTTGCTGGATACCAGAAAGATTCCTATATTATCGGCGCAAAGACTCCGCGTTTCGGCTCTGGTGAGGCAAAGGGAGAGCTGACAGAGTCTGTCCGCGGTGATGACCTCTATATTATGGTAGATGTCTGCAATTATAATATGACATACACGATGAACGGCTTAAAGAACCACATGTCTCCGGATGACCACTATCAGGATTTAAAGCGTGTGATCGCAGCCGTAGGCGGAAAGGGCAGAAGGATCAATGTGATCATGCCGTTCCTCTATGAGAGCCGCCAGCACAAGAGAACGGGCCGTGAGTCCTTAGACTGCGCGATGGCGCTCCGCGAGCTCGTCGACATGGGCGTTGAGAACATCATTACGTTCGATGCGCATGATCCGCGCGTCCAGAATGCGATCCCGTTAAAGGGCTTTGAGACGGTACAGCCGATCTACCAGTTTATCAAATACCTGTTAAAGAACGAGAAGGAGCTTGAGATCGACAGTGACCACATGATGGTCATCAGCCCGGATGAAGGCGGTATGGGACGCGCAGTCTTCTTCGCAAATGTTCTCGGACTGGATCTCGGTATGTTCTACAAGAGACGTGATTACACAAAGATCATCAACGGCCGCAACCCGATCGTTGCCCATGAGTTCCTCGGCGCAAGCGTGGAGGGCAAGGACGTGATCATCGTTGACGATATGATCTCCTCCGGCGAGAGCATGCTCGACACCGCAAAAGAGTTAAAGAGAATGAAGGCAAGAAAGGTCTTCATCTGCACGACATTCGGTCTCTTTACAGGCGGATTAAAGAAATTTGATGAGTACTACGAGAATGGCATCATCGACCGCGTCCTGACGACGAACCTTGTTTACCAGACACCGGAGCTGCTCTCAAAACCGTACTATATCAATGTTGACATGAGTAAGTACATTGCTCTTATCATCGACAACTTGAACCACGACGCGTCCTTGAGTGATCTCTTAAACCCGACAGGAAGGATCAACCGCCTGTTGGCGAAGTACCGCGCCGGGGAGAGATAAGAATATTGGCAGTGAACGAACCGCAGTGAATTAGAAATTATGTGACCATATAAGAATGCCTGTCCTTTACCGGAAATTTTCCGGAGAAGGACAGGCACTTCTTTATTTCTGGGACTCTTATGAAAGATTCAGCTTTCATCATAGTGACATTGCGATGAGATATGGTACTTTTTGATCTTATATTGCAGGCAGCGCCTTGAGATGTCAGGATATTCGGCTGTTTTGGCCCGATAACCGGAACAGTATTGGAAACAGGAGATGCTGAAAATCCCTTGGAAAATGAAGTGGGAAAAACTGCCAGGGGAAAAAACATTAGACTAATTCACGAATCACCCGTGCTACGAGTGTACGGGAAAGAAGGACTGGTTTTTGGGTCAGAGCCTGGATGCGCTCCTTCATTTCGATGGTGTATCCGATGCAGTCTAAAAGGATCAGATCTGTATCGGCGGGGATCTCCTTTGCAGCTGCAAAAACAGCGAGAGGATCACCGTATGGGGATACAGAGGTCACGTGGAGAGAGTCACAGCAGTCTTTCCATTTTCCGGGCATCTGTGCCTCCTGCTCCTTTGTAGGAATGATGACAGACAGATTTTTCACGCCGATGGCCGGGATCAGTCCCTTTAAAATATGGTCAGGGAAGATCAGGGGGACATTAGAGCGAAATTCAGCCGGAAATTCTCCGGTGCAGAGGAAAAGGATCAGGGAAACACCCTGCTGTTCGAGATCGTCAATGCAAAGCTGCAGGCGGGGAAGAATGTAGGATTCTCCGAATGTCGCTGAGGTTCCGTCTGTAAGTCTCGACACAAGGACATTTTCACCGGGACGCGGAACAAACTTTGCGATCTCTTCCTTTGAAAGTCCGTCCAGAGCTCCGGCCTGAATGATCTCAACCGAGTCTCCGAGGATGGGCTGGATCTCAGGAATCAGGTCAACTCTGGGAGACTGGCCGACAGTAATCGCGCCGATTTTTTTCATAGTGACACCCCTTTCAGAATCATTGGTTTGAGGGCTGCCTGTGGCAGTCCACAGGTACATGATACCTTTACTTAGATATCATCAATATATCACATCTGCAGCCTCAAAGCCAGATAAACATTGTGCTTCCCATCTATCAATCCACATTTTTCGTATATTTCTGTCTCTTCCGGACGAACGTTGACGGTGTCATTCCGAGGCTCTCTGCAGCCTCACGGACATTTCCATATTTCTCGTAGGCGTGATTGATATATTCAAGCTCCAGCTCTTCCATAGCGGTTTTCAGGTCCTTTACAGGGTCGAGGACTCTGGACTTTGTCTCCGGGCGATCTTCTACTGTGAATAAGTGGAGAGCATCGGGACCGATCTCATCCTCGTTGCTGATGATGACAGCCCGCTCAATAATGTTTCTGAGCTCACGGATATTTCCGGGCCAGCTGTAGTCCTGCATCATCTTGGCGGAAAGAGGGGAGAGGTATTTTTTAAAATCATATTTTCGGTTTAAAGTCTGTAAAAAGAGCTGCGCCAATGGAAGAATGTCATCCGGACGTTCCCTGAGCGGCGGGATATGGACCGGGAGGATCATCAGACGGTAATAGAGATCCTGGCGGAACGTCTTCTGTTTTACCATCTCCTCGAGATCACGGTTTGTAGCGGCAAGGACCCGGACATCCACTTTTACCGGCTTTCTTCCGCCGATCCGCTCAAATTCCTGCTCCTGTAAGACGCGCAGAAGTTTTACCTGCATATCGAGGGGCAGTTCTCCTACCTCGTCGAGGAAAATCGTTCCGGTGTTCGCTAGCTCGAACAGACCCATTTTTCCATTTTTGTCAGCTCCCGTGAATGCACCTTTTTCATATCCAAATAACTCACTTTCTACCAGATTGGCAGGGATCGCGCCACAGTTTACTTTGATAAATGGTTTATTTTTTCTGGCGCTGTGCTGATAAATATATTTCGCAAAGACTTCTTTTCCGACTCCGGTTTCACCGAACAGGATCACGGTTGTATCAAGGGGCGCTACCCGGTCGATCATGGACAGGACCTTTTCGGTTCTGGAGTCCTCCACCACCATACTGCATTGATTCCGGTGGCTCGTTCGGATTCTTAAAAGCTCTTCCCTCAGGAGATTTCCCTCGGTTTTCAGATGTGTGGCCTCTTCCTTCAGGTGGTAGAGCTCAGTGATGTCGCGCACGTTCGTGATCACCAGAACGATTTCATTCTTATTGTTAAAGATTGGACTGCTTGTGATAAGCGCCCGTTTTCCGGTCTTAAATTCCTGCTGGATCGTGATCGGCCGCTTCTGATCCATCGCCATCAGCGTTCCGGAAGCGGAGATCGTTCCATTTTTTACAAGCTCCCTCATGTTGACGCCTAATACCTCGGACACCTTCAGTCCGGAGATCGTAAGATAGGAGCGGTTTACTTTCAAAGTATTTGCCTGACCGTCCGTGATGTAGATCCCGTCAAAGGAATGTTCAATTACAGTGTCCAGCAGTTCATTGCTAAACACTGCTTCATTTGTTTTTGTATATCCCATATGTAATTCCCCTACCTAATTTGATCAGTATTGATTTGAAAATTCCAACCTTCATTGTACCATATTGTTAAATAAATATCTATACAGAAACTCATGGCAGTTCTTTAAAAAAGTAACTGAGCATGTTCTTAGCATGGTCTTTACACTCCGAAAACTATGTGTTGACTGATGCGTGTTTGAGGGTATGACAACACAAAACCGGCAGACCTGTGGGTGGTCTGCCGGGAAAAGGGGGTATTGGAGGTTATTTCAATATTTCAACTATAAAAGGAGATTTTATTCTGTCTGTGTGTTTAATGCTTTTTCCGGAACCTCAACGCTCTTGAAATGTCCGTAGATCAGAACGTAGAGGATAACGCCGACTGCGAGTCCCCAGCTTGCGCCTTTGATTGCGAGAACAGCTGCCATAACACCGGCGAGTCCGCGCTCGGAATCTGTGTGGATCATACTAAGCCCGATCTGGCAGCAGACAAAGCCCTGCACGATAAGAGTCAGAGACAAAGCTGCCGGAAGGATCGGCTGTACAAAAGATGCAACCGGAACAAGGGCAACACAGATAAAGGTGGACCAACGGAATGTACCGACTCCGCTGAAAATGGAATCCATTGCTTTTCTGCCGTCTTTGTATCGCTCGGAAACTGCGGCTGTAACGGCTGCCCAGAGCGGACCGCAAAGGCTCGGATACGGGCAGATAAACGCCTGAATGATGTTTCTGATCGCGCTGATGATGTTGGAACGGTTCGCGTTGAAGTCGATATGCTCATCGGTACGGACTTCCTCAGCACTGCGGATCAGCTGCTCGCTGGAAACGAAATCGCCAAAAGCGATGATGTAAACGGCAATGGCGGTCGGGATAACAGAAATGATCTTTCCGATGCTCGGGAAACCGATCGCGAACGGGCTTAAGGTATTCCAGATGATCGCGAAATCCGGAATCTTGATAATAGAACCAAGAACCAGATTCGGTGCCGGAAGCTCACCGGAGAGAGGTCCTACGATCACGGCTACGATGACCGCCGGTAGCATTCCAAAGTTGCCGATCATATACCAGAGTTTATTTTTTGCCTTCATCTTCTTAAACAAAAGAGAGAAGAGAAGGAAGTATGCAAAGATGGATCCGACGAGAACGGTTACCGGATAAAGACCGGCACGTCCGCCTGCTTTGAATTCACCCATGATCGCAGAGAAGCCTGCGCCGAGGAGAATTCCGGATTTGATCGCGTTCGGAATCGCACCGATGATCTTACTTGCAAGACCTGTGATTCCCATGAAGAGAAAGATCAGTCCGACAACAAGCTGCAAGGCGATCATGGTCTGTACACGCTCAGGTCCCTGCTCTGTGAGCGTTAAAAATGCAGTTACAAGGGGAATTGCCGGTGTGATCCATCCCGGTACAACTGGATCTCCTAATAAAGAGTGGAGATTGTAGAAGAAACCGTTGATGATGACCATGCTCCATGCGACTTCGTAAGGAACACCTAAGAGCTCCTGAAGAACCGGAATCGCACCGAGACAGGTCGCACACATTAAGATCGCCTGGAGACATTCGGAAATTTCCCAGCGATAATGGATAAACGGGATCCGGATCTTAAATGGACCGGCCGGAATAAAGGGCTGTTCTTTGCCATTTTCACGATGTAAGGCCATATGTGTAACTCCTATCATACATTATGGAAGTGCAGTCCCGTACTGGAAGACGATCAGAAACTGAAAGGCCGGTACAGGACTGATGGTTCATCCTGCCGTATCCCGAGGGCACCGGACTAACGGCAGGGAGTTCGCCGTTTACTCATAGGAACAGTGGAACCGCTCCTCGTAAACTTTCTTTAATTCGTCGCGGAAATTCGGGTGGGCGATCTCGATCAGAGCATGCGCACGCTGTTTTAAGGTCTTTCCGGACAATTTTGCTATACCATATTCCGTGATGACGTAATCCACGTCATTTCTGGAGGTTGTAACGGCTGCGCCTTCGTCAAGCAGCGGAACGATCTTGGAAACGGTTCCCTTCGCGGCTGTGGACGGGAAGGCGAGAATGGAACGGCCATTCTTTGCCATGGCAGCACCGCGGACGAAATCTACCTGACCTCCGACACCGGAGATCTGGGTATATCCGATAGTCTCGGAAGCGGCCTGTCCCATCAGGTCGATCTGGACGCAGGAGTTGATGGAGACAATGTTGTCTTCCTTCATGACAACGACCGGATTGTTTACATAATCAACCGGATACATCTCAACATCCGGATTGTTGTTGACGAAATCGTAAAGTCTCTTTGTACCCATTAAGAAGTTTGCGACAAACTTGCCGACATGGGTCTTTTTCTTTGTGTTCGTGATAACACCTTTTTCAACCAGTTCCACAACGCCGTCGGAGAACATCTCAGAGTGGATGCCGAGGTCTTTCTTTTCTGTTAAGAAGAGAAGAACAGCGTCCGGAATTGCGCCGATCCCAAGCTGAAGGGTATCACCGTCATGGATCAGGGATGCGCAGTTTGCGCCGATGGCGCGCTCCACATCGCCGATCTTCGGCGGAGCGAGTTCAATGATCGGGGCATCATGCTCCACGATCGCGGCAATATTTGCGTCTGATGCATTGATGCAGCTGTCACCGCCGGTTCTCGGGAGCTCATGGTTTACCTGAACGATTACGCTTTTTGCGGCTCTTGCTGCAGGAAGTGTGTAGTCGATGGAAATTCCGAGACTCATGTTTCCGTTTTCATCCGGCGGAGTAGCCTGAACGAGCGCTACATCGACCGGGAGACTTCCGTTTGTAAATAATGATGGAATGCGGTAGAAGAAGCACGGAGTATAGTCACCGCGGCCCTCTGCGACTGCTTTTCTTGTAGTGCCGCCAACGAAAAGAGCGTTGTGGCGGAAATGGGATTCCATTCCCGGCTGTGCATAACCGGCTTTTCCCATAGCGACCATGTGGACGATCTCTACATCGTGGTAGCTTTCAGCATTTGCAACCATTGCGTCTACCAGATAGGACGGCTCTGCGCAGGCATGACCGATCACAACGCGGTTGCCGGATTTAATAAGCTCCACTGCCTTTTCGGCAGTGGTGAGCTTAGATTTATATTCGTTTTCCCAACTCATGGAAGATACCTCCCGTTATTATTCTGTGATTTTTGCGATATCTTTCGCAAGTTTCTTCTTCATTGCGAGGTTGCCCTGACGGGAGATCATGATTCTCTGTGCCTGCGGGGAACCTGCGCCGTGCATGGATTCTGTGCGGTATCCGACAGCGGCTGCGCCAAGAGTCAGGTTCTCGATGAGTCTCATGATGCGGAGACGGTTTTCTGTGGAAACAGCGTTTACACCGCGGAAATATTTGTCAACATACTTGCCCAGGAACGGATCCTTTAAGTCTTTCTCGGACGGTGCGGTAACCATAAGACCACCGGCGATATCCTCTGCAAGACGAGCGATCTCGTACGGGAATCTTGTAACATTCTGCTTGCAGACGTTTGCGAGAAGAAGGTCGATCAGGTAGTTGCCGGATTTTGTCGGACGGCCTTCTGCGGAGCATGCGATACCACAGCAGTAAAGGGTCTCATTTAAGTGAGTCATCTCAATGAGCTTGTCCTTGATATGGGATGCTTTCTGAGCACCGTTGAAGTCTGCGGCAACAGCTGCAGCACCGATGAGGACATCACCGACACCAACCTTACATCCGCCGTAAGACTGTCTGTGGTAGCCTGCGAAACGCTCAACGAGGACACCAGCGAACTCATTCTCACCATTTAAGAAGATACGCTCATTCGGTACAAATACGTCGTCGAAGATTACGAGAGCCTCTGTTCCGCCGAATTCGGAGTTTCCTACATCGATCTCGCTGCCTTCAAGTTTTCTTGTATCACAGGACTGACGGCCGACGATCATGAAGATGCCCTTTGCGTCTGTCGGAACTGCGAATGCAACTGCGTAATCCTTATCGTCCTCGCCCATCGCCTGTGTCGGCATTACGATCACTTCGTGAGAGTTTACGAAACCGGTCTGGTGAGCTTTTGCACCGCGGACAACGATTCCGTCCGGTCTTTTCTCAACAACTCTTAAGTAAAGGTCCGGATCTGCCTGTAAGTGCGGCGGAAGGGAACGGTCACCCTTCGGGTCTGTCATAGCGCCGTCAACGGTGTAGTCATGCTCCTGAACATACTGGAGGAATTTCTTGAAGTTCTCGTGGTAATGAGTTCCGTATTTCTCATCTGTCTCGTAAGTTGTGCTGTAAACGGCGTTGAATGCGTCCATGCCGACACAGCGCTGGAAACAGGCTGCTGTTTTCTGTCCGCAGAGTCTCTGCATCTTAACCTTCTTGATCAGGTCATCTGTGCTCTGATGGATGTGTGTGAAACGGTTGATCGTCTCGCCTGTGAGGATGGACTTTGTTGTCATTAAATCTGCGTACTCCGGATCCTGTGCAAGATCATAAGTTGCTTTTACGGAGTTTAAAGACGGACGGAGGATCGGATCGTCAACTGGATTTTCGATCTTCTTACCAAACATATAAACCTGAAGATTCAATTTTCTCATGCTCTCTACATACTGTTCGCCTGTCATTAATGCCATAACACATGTTCCCTTCGCAGCCATCTTCGTTGCGGCTGCATCCTTTCCTGATAAGTTTTTGTGAGTAGTTGCTATACATCCGAAGGACTTGTAAGATTCGTTGTCCTTTTTGGAATTCAAAAGCTTTGTGTTCCGTTTTCGGAACTGACCTACTATAAAGCAACCCGTGTGCCAAAGTTACAAAAGCGGGAGGGAGATTTTTGGAAAATTTATTTTTTCGGGAGATAGCCAGAAAGAATATATTTAAGGAAGAAAAGAATGACAGGAAACAAAAATAAAAAAAGAAATGAAATATGATTGAACAGAATCCTGACGGAAGCGACCGGAGATCGGGGACCAGAACAAGGATTTGCTCCCCGATTTCCGGGAAAATCTGTTGCATAAATGAAATAAATTGTCATTTGTTGCAAAAACGCAACAGAAAGGCACCGGGATATGGAATGAGAATCACTGAGATAAAGGAAACTGGAATATGGCACGCGGATGAAAGGCCTGAAAACCGGGCAGTTCGTGGACAGACGATCCGGTTCCCTGAAAACCGGGGTGATTGGCATAAAAATTGCTTATAACTAAGGACAAAGAATTCGGAGCGCTGTGTGTGTTCCGGATTCGGAACAACGAAAAAGACCCCGGTCTTTCGAGGGCAGATCAGGAGGTATCACAATGATAGAAAGAATCAATGAAGTATTGGAAGAGAAGGTCCGTCCGGCGCTATTATCCCATGAGGGCGACGTGCAGATCGTAGAGTACGCAGATGAAGTTTTAAAGATCCGCCTGACCGGACACTGTTCCGGATGTCCGTCAGCGAGACTGACAACGGAGGAACTGATTGCGGCAGAGGTCCAGAAAGAGATCCCGGAGGTGAAGGAGGTTGTTCTCGTCAATGAGATCAGCCCGGAGCTTCTGGATTTCGCGAGAAAGCTTCTGAACCATAACCATGAAGCGCAGGAACGCATATGAGGATCGGCATCAAATACTGTGGCGGCTGCAATCCTGTATACAACAGGGGACGGCAGGTAAAACGCCTGCAGGAACAATATCCGGAACATGAGTTTGACTTTGCAGCCGGGGACATGAAAGAATGCGAGATCGGACTTGTTGTCTGCGGCTGCGTCCGGGCCTGTGCGTCAGTGGATGGGCTTGCACCAAAGAAAAAGCTGTTTCTTCTCCCGACGGAGCGGAGCTTTTCTGAGGTAAAGACGTATCTGGAGCAGGACAGGGAAGCGAAAAAGAACGCGGAAGTTTGCGGCAGAAAAGACGCGGTGCCGGAAGAAGAGACAGACAGTAGAATCCATGTTCACATCGGTGACACGGCAGAGGTTACAAAGACGTTCTTTAAGGATGACGTGGACAGGTTTGCAGCGCTCACCGGAGATTACAGCAGACTTCACACGGATGCGGAATTCACGAAAAAAACGCCTTACGGAAAGCCGGTGGTTCACGGTGTTCTGGCGGCAAGCCTGATCTCAACGGTGATGGGCACGAAGCTTCCGGGTGAGGGGACTGTCTTTATCGAAGAGCAGGTGCGGTTTTTGAAGCCTGTTTTTTACGGGGATATGATCACCGCAAGGGTGACATTTACAGCCTGTAAGGAACGGGAGGACGGTTACATCGGGACGTTTTCCGGAGTGTGTGAAAACCAGGATCATGAGACGGTGGTATGGGCAGAATGCAGACAGTTCATGTCGAAGGAGCTGTTTTTATGTAATTAGGAAATTCCGAGGAATTCCCTGTTACACAAAAGGCACAATCTTTTTGATGCAATGAGACAAGAGATATTTCATGGCAGAGATCAAAAATATAAAGAATCAAGCGAGGGCAAATACAATGACAAATCTTGAAAAATACAACAAAATTTTTATCGGAATGTTTCACAAGACAGAGGAGGAGCTTCCGGGCTTAAAGTACCGCGGAATTCCGCTCTGGGATTCGATCGGACATATGGATCTCGTAGGGGAGCTGGAAGAGGCGTTTGATATTCATATGGATACACCGGATGTTCTGGACTTCACGTCCTATGAAAAGGGAAAAGAAGTTCTTGGGCGCTACGGGGTAACGTTTGAATAATCCATATCCGGACCGGATCTTCCGGATCGTGGAACCGGTGACGGAGAGCAACTGCTATGTGATCCGGGAAGAGGACAAATGCATGATCATCGATCCGAACGATTTTACAGCGATCCGGGAGCTGCTGCAGAAATTGGGCCTGATGCCAGGGCTGGTCCTTCTGACCCATGAACATTGTGACCACATCGGCGGATTAAATGAACTCCGGAGGACATATCCGGTGACAGTGGCGGCAACGGAAGCCTGCAGCGCGGGAATCGGGAACCAGACGAGAAATATGTCCCGCATGATGGAGACATTTTTGTACTTTAAAAGCGGGGAAAAGAAATTTGTACATTATCCGCCGTTTCAGTGCCGGAAGGCGGATCTGACATTTACGGACCAGATCTGTTGCAAATTTGCAACAAGGCAGCTGGAGCTGATCCCGCTTCCGGGGCATACCCCCGGGAGTATGGTGATCCGATATGACGGATGTATCTTTTGCGGGGACTATCTTCTTCCTGGGGACAGGGTCGTTACGAGGCTGCCGGGAGGAGATGGGGACGCATATGAAAAATATGCGAAACCCTGGCTGAAAACGATTCCGGATGGGACATGGATCTTTCCGGGACACGGAGAGCCGTTCCGGATGAACAGGGAGGTGAGGGAATTTCATGAATTATGAAGAGCTTTTAAAACGCGGCCCCTATGAGCTGGGAGCGGAGGAGAAGAAAAAAATCTACGCGGATATGCTCAGTGAGCTGACAGACAGCCACAGAAACCGGTGCCTGATCTATGACCGGTGCTGCAGTGCGCTGGGGGATGTGTCGGGAAGCCAACGGAGAGAAGAAGAAATTCCCATGGTTCCGGTATCCATGTTTAAGGAGATGGAACTTCGAAGCGTTCCCACAGGAGCTGTGTTTAAGACGGTGACCTCTTCTGGGACTACGGGACAGAAGACCTCAAAGATCGTTCTGGATGAGCGGACCGCAGCCTGGCAGCAGCAGACACTGCAGCGGATCATGGCCGATTTTATCGGGGAAAAGCGGATTCCGATGCTGATCATCGACGCGCCGAATGTCCTGCGGGACCGGGCGCTGTTTTCAGCGAGGGGAGCCGGGATTCTGGGATTTTCGATCTTCGGGTCAAAACGCTGTTACGCGCTGAAGGAAGATATGTCTCTGGATCTTGAGACTGTGGAGGCATTTCTTGAGAAGGCCGGTGACGGACCGGTCCTTGTGTTTGGGTTTACCTATATGGTCTGGAAATATTTTTATGAGCCGTTGAAAAGATCGGGTCACAGGCTTCATCTGGAACATGGTTTCCTGATCCATGGCGGCGGCTGGAAGAAGCTGACGAAGGAGGCGGTGTCCGCAGAGAAATTCCGGGACGGACTCCGGGAAGTCTGCGGGATCCTCGATGTACGGAATTACTACGGAATGGCGGAGCAGACCGGCTGCATCTACATGGAATGCGAGTGCGGTCATCTGCATGTGAGTAGCTATTCGGATGTTCTGATCCGAAATATGGAAGACTTTTCCTGTTGCAAAAATGGAATAGAAGGCGTGATCCAGGTCCTGACACCGATGGCCTGGTCCTATCCGGGCCATTCGGTGTTGACGGAAGATAAGGGCATGATCGTTGGAGAGGATAACTGCCCATGCGGAAGAAAAGGAAAATATATTAAGATCACGGGCAGAATCCCAAAGGCGGAAATCCGGGGCTGCAGCGATACGTTTGAGACAGGAAAAGAGCTTCGTGGGGAGAATGAGGCGGTCACTCTTTTAGCAGGTGAGATGGAGATCACATCGGTACCGGAAATCCCGTTTGAGGAGACCACCATGGAGTTTCTATCGGCACTCTCAGAGCGGATCCGGGAACTTCCGAGAATGTTGTCCGGAGAGGAAATGCGTTCTCTCGGATTCTGGCTCAGGCGTTCCAACCTCGAAAGCTATAAAAAGCGGTATGAAAACAGTGGTTTCCGGCTTGGGCTGGGACAAACATTTCATATTGCACCATCGAATGTTCCGCTTCTGTTTGTATACACGATGGCGATTGGATTGCTGGCAGGAAATTCCTGCCGGGTGCGGGTGTCGGCGCGAAGAAACACGGAAAGCGAAAAGGTCTGTGAGCTGATCGATGAGCTTTTGGGACTGCCGGAATTTCAAGTTCTGAAACGACGGATCTCCATCGTCACATACGGGAGGGAAAACCGGGAGACAACGGAGAAATTCAGCAGAGAGTGTGACGGCCGGGTGATCTGGGGCGGTGATATGACTGTGGAAGAGATCCGGAAGATTCCGACCGGCCCGTCAGCGTCGGAGGTCGTTTTTCCGGACTGCGCATCCATAGCTGTGTTTGACGCGGATGCCGTTCTTGCCCTGTCGGAAGAGGGGCTGGCAGAGACGGCAATGCATTTTTACAACGATACCTTCAGCATGGATCAGAACGCCTGCGCGTGTCCTCGGGCAGTATTCTGGAGGGAGAGCTGTCCAAAGACGGGAGAAGCGGCGGCCGGGCGCTTCTGGCAGGCGCTTGCCCAGACTGCGAAGCGGTATGGGCTCACAGAGCACAAGGTCAGCGTGAAATATGGTGATCTGTGGGAGCTGGCAGCAGGCGGGGCGCGGATCGTGAAGGTCAGAAAATTCGAGAACAGACTTTATGTCACGGAAATGAAGGATATCCCCGGAACAGCCTCGGAACAAAGGATGCGGTTTGGAAGCTTTCTGGAATATCATATGAAAAACGGAGAAGAATGGATCTCTGCCGTGTCCGAAAAAACACAGGCCCTGGTGTATTTCGGCGTGGAGAAGCAGGAACTCCGTGAATGTGTTCTGCATCACAGGCTTCGCGGTACCCATCAGATCGTCCCTGTGGGGCAGACACTATGGATGGATCTGGTTTGGGACGGAAAGGACATGATCCAACTTCTGTCCCGGACGATCCGGTAGGGCAGAAAGGAGGGCCGGATGAATTTTATTGAAAGAAATGATCAATTTTCAGAGAATCTGATGCTTGCGGATGATCAGGGAAACCGGATCACCTACGGAGAATTTGAGAAGATATATGAGGAACGATCGAAATTTCTGGAGGAGGGAAGGCTTGCGTTCCTGTATTGCAGGAATACCGTCGGAGCAGTTCTTTATTACAGGAGCTGTCTTAGGAATCATGTGGTTCCTCTGCTTTTAGAGCATCGAATGGACCGAGAGCTTTTAAGGACACTGATCGGGACCTATGAGCCGGATTATCTGATTGGAATGCCGGAGGACCTTACAGGAACGGATGGAACGGTACTGGAGGGCTCGGAGTGCTTTGGTTATCAGCTTGCAAAGCGGGATGCCAAACGGAAAACGGGGCTGAATCCGGAGCTTGCGCTTCTCCTTACGACCTCCGGCAGTACGGGAAGCCCGAAGCTTGTAAGACAGAGCCGGAAAAATGTTACGTCAAATGCGGAGTCGATCGCGGAATATCTGGAACTTGATCCGACAGAACGTCCGATCACAACGCTGCCGATGAACTACACGTATGGGCTTTCGATCATGAACAGCCATTTTCAGGTGGGAGCAGCTGTGCTGCTGACAGAGCATACGCTGTTTGAGCGGGAGTTCTGGGATTTTTTCCGGGAGCAGGGAGCAACTTCCTTTGGCGGCGTCCCTTACACCTATCAGATCCTGAAGCGACTTGATTTCTTTAAAATGGAGCTGCCGTCCTTACGGACGATGACGCAGGCAGGAGGCAAGCTTCCGGTGAACCTGCATCGGGAATTTGCGGAATATGCGATGTCCTCAGGACGAAAATTCATTGTCATGTACGGGCAGACAGAGGCGACGGCGAGAATGAGTTATCTTCCCGCAGAGGATGCCATCAGAAAATGCGGCAGCATGGGAATCGCGATCCCGGGCGGAAAATTCCGGATCATGGAGGATGGCCCGACAGAGATCAAAGAGCCGGATACGGTGGGGGAGCTTGTGTATAGCGGTCCGAATGTCACGATGGGATATGCGGAATGTGCGGCAGATCTTGAAAAGGGAGATGAGCGCGGAGGCATTCTGTTTACCGGAGACATGGCAAAGCGCGATGCAGAGGGATATTACTATATCACCGGACGGAAAAAACGGTTTTTGAAGATGTATGGAAAGCGCGTCAATATGGACGAGATCGAGCAGCTTCTTCGCGGCCGCTATGAGGGCGTGGAGCTCGCCTGTACCGGCGAGGATGACCGGATGCGGATCTATATGGAAGGAATGGATCCGGCATCCTGTGAGGAGGCAGCGGAGTTCCTGACAGAGAAAACAGGACTTTACCCGGGAGGTGTCCGGGTTCTTCCCATCGGCAAGGTACCGAAAAATGAGTCCGGAAAAACGATCTACAAAGAATTGGAGAAATTGCCATGGAATTCATGATTTACGAGAAAAAAGACACAACAGCACTGATCACGATCAACCGTCCGAAGGCGTTAAACGCGTTTAATTCCCAGATGTTGGACGAGCTCACAGAGGCGCTGGAGATGGCGGAGAAGGATACAGGAGTCCGCTGCGTGATTCTCACGGCAGCAGGGGAGCGGGCATTTACGGCAGGCGGAGATATCAAGGAGGAAGTTCAGCTGAATGAAACAACAGCGGCAGAATTTTCAAGACGCGGGAAAAAGATGATCCGGTCAATTTTAAATCACAGAGTTCCGGTGATCTGCGCGGTCCGCGGCTATGCTCTCGGTGGTGGAATGGAGATGATTCTGGCGGCAGATATCACTGTGGCAGCCACGGACGCGAAGATCGGAATTCCGACGATCAAGCTCGGTGGGATTCCGGGATGGGGCAGTACAGTCCTTCTTCCGAGAACGGTCGGCGCTTCCAGAGCCAAGGAGCTTTTATATACGGGGCGCAGCCTCTCTGCGGAGGAAGCGCTGAAGCTTGGTGTTGTGGAGGATGTCGTTGAGCCGGATGAACTGTTAAAGAGAGCCTTTGAATTAGCGGATACGATCGCGGATATGGCACCACTTGCAGTGGAAAATATGAAAAAGTCCATCAACACCGCTATGAGCGCCGGACTGGAGGAAAGCCTTGGAACAGAGACAGATATCTTCGCTTCCTGCTTTGGAACTCAGGATCATCTGGAAGCGACGACGGCGTTTCTCGAGAAGAGGGCACATGGGGAGTTTATGAGAAAATAGAGAAAACCCTGCCAAATAGAGAATGAAGAACCCTCCGGGAATCGCAAAATGCGGTGACCGGAGGGTTTCTTATGACTTGTCGCTTATCAGCTGGTGTATGTCAGGAGGTAAAATAAATTTAACAGAAATTTAGGATTTTCCGCTGTCCGGATGTGGTATGATATTGGCACAGAAAGGCTGATGTGCGTCAGCAGTCTGATTGATAAGATATAAGAAATATGCTATAATGAAATGCGGCTTACAGAGAGGAGACAGCTATGAGAAAGACGTATTTGTACATGACAGCAGTAGCAATGAGCGCAGCTTTGGCGGCCGGATGCCAGAAGGCAGAACCGGTGGAGACAACTGCGGCAGCAGAGACAGTGGCTGAGTCGACCGGAACAGGGATGGCGGAGAGTGAGTCTTCTGAAACCAGTGGAACAGCGGCGCAGGACGATGAGAGGCTTGCGGATTATCACCTGCTTCAGGGAATCGTGACGGGGACGAATGACGAAAAAGGAACGTTTACGCTCAAAGCAGATGATGGTGGAGAATATGTGATCACGACCGGAAATATCGGTGACGTGGAGACCGAGATCGCGGATGACAGTCTTGTTGTGATCGGATATATCGGTGTCGAGATCCATGACAATATGGATCTGGAGAAAGTCAATATGGTGATCGCGGCACCGGGAGATGATGACTGGACGATCGCATACGCAGAGGGAACGACGACGGCCAATGCGATGAGCACGTTTATGATGGTGACAGCAGATGGAACTGAGATGGGGTTCATGAAGGATGGCTGTCCGATGGATGAGGATGCTCTGGGCGGAGACAGCGGAGCGAAGATTGGCGTTGTATATATGGATTCCGAGGATGTAAGTTTTCCGCTGGAGATCAAGAAATTGCAGTAAAAAATATAAATATGGGATTTTTTCCGGAAAATAGCTGGCTATAACGGTCTTCAGTTTAGCTGTCCGGGAATAGCAAAGTTTTTGAGAATTATAATATATCAAGAAAGAAAATGGGGTTTAAAAATGGCAGATTTATTTCACCGTGTAAGTATTCGTAAATTTAAAGATGAGGCTGTATCAAATGAAGATATCGGCTATATTCTGGAGGCAGCGATGGCAGCGCCGTCCGCGAAGAATCAGCAGCCGTGGGAGTTTTATGTAGTAGAAAATCGTGAAGTCTTAAAACAGCTCGGAGAGTCCAGCCCGTTCTCCGCCCCGGCAGGAAAAGCACCGGTGGCGATCGTGACTGCATACCGTGAGGAATGCGATCTGCCGGAATTTGCACAGATCGATATGAGCATCATGATGGAAAATCTGTGGCTTGCAGCGGATGAGATCGGACTTGGCGGCGTATGGCTCGGCGTAGCTCCGAGAGAGGACCGGATGAAGGATGTAGAGAAGATCGTCGGGATTCCGGCGGGACAGCGGGTCTTCGGCATCTTTGCTCTCGGTTACCCGGATGAGGAGCGGACCCAGCAGGATCGGTTCGATCAGAGCAGGATCCATTATGTGAAATAGGACGGTCTTTTTTCTGACAGATTCCATCGACGGAGTCGGTCCGGAATGAATTTTTCGCATTACTGGGGGGAGGAAAAGCGATGAAGGATCGGACAAAGGTAGATATTTCGACGGCGTTGACGACGTTGTTGGCAAAGAAGGCGATCGCTGATATTACCGTGCGGGAGATCGTAGAGCTATGTGATATCCGGAGACAGACCTTCTGCACAGCAATCCGGGAATCGCGAATATGTCGGTTGAGAAGCAGAACTTTATCAGCAGGGCGTATTCCAGAGTGTTTGTCGGTCTGTTTCTGGACTGGGTCAGCAATGGGAAGAAGGCAAAGAATCTGGACTGCTTTTTGGATGCCCGCATTCTGGTAGAAGGCGGAATTGAGGGAGTCTTGAAAAAAACTTAAAAAATGATCCTGAAACGGAACAGGATCGGACGCGAAGGGCGTGTGAAGAATAAAGCTTCATTTTTCACACGCCCTTTTTGTGTAACAGGAAGTTTCGGGGAATTCCCTGCTACACAAAAGGCATTAACGTGCCGATGATGCGCATTTGCGGGCAGACGGATGCAAATTACAGATTTTTTCTGAAAAATTCTTCTGCGTTCCGGAACATGATTCCCTCTGCCAGATCCTTTGACATTCCCTTTTCCAGGAAATATTCGTAGAGATCAGCAGCCTTTGCCGGAGTGTTCAGGTATGTAGGAAGTGTCGTACCGTCAAAGTCAGAGCCGAGAGCGATGTTTTCATAGGCACCGAGGCTGAAAAAGTGCTCGATGTGGCGGTAGAGGTCGTCGGGAGAATCGCCGATGCCTCCGTCGGTAATGAAACTCTTACAGTAGTTGAGACCAATGAGGCAGTTCCGGCGGACCATCTCGCGGATCATGTCATCCGTCAGGTTCCGCTTGTGGGAACAGATGGAGCGTGCGTTGGAGTGGGTCGCAACGAACGGGCGGCGGGCGGTCTCAAAGAGGTCGGCGTAGCCGGTGTCGTTTAAATGGGAGACATCAACGAGGATCCCGCGGTCTTCCATTTCACGGACTGCCTGCCGTCCGAAGCCTGTCATTCCGTGAGTGGTGGTGTGGCCGGAACCGAGCTCATTTTCGCCGTTCCAGGTGAGCGTCATGCAGCGGACTCCGTCATCTGCCAGCTTTTTTACGCGGGTGATATCACCGGCGAGAGCGGCTCCGCCCTCGATGGTCAGAAAAGCAGCCGTCTTTCCTGCATCCCATGCAGCTTGCATATCGGAAGCGGAGCGGCAGGGGGAGATGCGGTCATGAAATTTTTCCATCTGGCGGTTAAAATTGTCACGGTTTGTTTCGTAGTAATCGATGGCAGCCTGCCCGCGGTACTGATCCGGGATGAAGATGGCATAAAACTGTGCCCAGTGAACGTCAGACGGGATCGCGTTCAGGGAGAGCACACGGTCCGGATCATCAAGCGTGTCCGGGGTCAGCCCCTTATGGGTACAGTCTGTGAGCGTGTCGCAGTGCAGATCGATCAAAGCATAGGGATTCATGGGAAATTCCTCCTGAAAATATATTTTGAATTTATTGTAACGGAACCGTTCAGACGTTTCCGTCAATTCTGTCTCCGGATCTCGCCTTTTAGGATCATCGGGTAGCGGATCAGGGAATCGGAATCAAGCGCCTCTTTTTTCATATCCACCGCGGTGATCTGGTGGTTTTCGTAGGTCGTATAGTAGTAGGTTCCGGTCTCGGCACTGCAGCAGGAGGTGTAGATCGTGATCTCATATTTTCCTTCTGCAACCTCACAGCAGCCGCGCTGCTGGTCCACAGAGCCTAAGATATGGAAGAACTGGCTGACGCTTTCTTCTTCGCTGTCACCGGAGATCGAGTTCGCGCGGGTGAATGCCACGCGGGCAAAGCGGGACTGGGAAGAGAGATCCCCCGGAAGACCGAGAGCGCCCATGCCGCGGCTGTAGGTGGCAAGCGGAAGCTCCGGAGAAAAATGATTTTCCGGCTGGCGCGGGGAAAGCCCGAGATAGTTATTTAAATGGAACATCTGCAGATCGAAGGGCGGATTGTTTGTGAGAACACCGGCAGGATCATCATGGACATGGAGTCCGTCGGCCATGGATTCCACAACGATCGCCTCGTTTTTATCGGCAATGATCCAGTGGAGACTTGCGGCAGGCATCTGCGGACTAAAAGGTGTTCCGACAAGATTCATACGGGCAAGTGCTTCGCGGACCTCCGGAATGGTTGCGCACCGGCTTAAGATCCAGGGGATAAATTCAAACTGGGCAACATTCTGCATTCCATCCACCGGCTCTGCATAGGCGGCGTTTCCGACAAAGTTGAGTCCTGCCATGCCGAGTCCCTTTTCGTTCATGGCATCATAATACAGAGGATAATTGTCTGCAATGTGCGCCATGCCGATGATGGCATAGTGGGATGTAAGCGTACCCATATGGCGGAACGGGATCGGGTAATTGCGGGGAGTGATCGTGATCTCCTCTCCGTAGGAAAATTCGTAGTCTAAGGTCCTTCCAAAATAAAAGCCCTTTGTCTTGTAAGTTGCTGCTGTACACATAAGACAGGAACCTCCTTAAAAATAGTAAATTCGCAGCGCGTTTATCTCATTCGGAGACCTGACTCCCACGGAGACAAATTTGCTGTTACTCACCACCTGAAAGAGGCGGGAGTCTTTTCGCCTGAGATAAATACGGATATAGTTTCTTCTGCATAAAAAAGATTATACCGCATTTTTTGGAAAAATTCATTAAAAAGAGCTTTACAAAAACACTTTAGTATGGTAACATGATAACACGATGAAAACAGAGAAATGAAACCGGACAGAAAAATGCGGGCGGTTTTCGGATACGACGAAAAGCTGGTCCGGGCAGCCGGATCACGGACAGATAAGAGGAGGAAATAATGATGAAAAAGAGATTATTAAGCGCAGTTATGGCATCCGCAATGGTACTTTCCCTCGCAGCATGCGGCGGAGCAAAGACAGAGACAACAGCAGCAGAGACAACTGCCGAGAAAAAAGAGGAGACAACAACAGCAGGTACGACAGCAGCGGAGACGGCAGAAGCAGCAGGAGGCACACTGATCGTCGGCTTCGATCAGGATTTCCCGCCAATGGGATTTGTTGGTGACAACGGCGAATACACAGGCTTTGACCTTGATCTCGCGAAAGAGGTCGCAAGCCGTCTCGGTCTCGAATACAAGGCACAGCCGATCGCCTGGGACTCCAAGGATATGGAGCTTGAATCCGGCAACATCGACTGTATCTGGAACGGATTTACGATCACAGGCCGCGAGGATGATTATACCTGGACTACACCGTATATGGCAAACAAGCAGGTATTCGTTGTAGCGAACGATTCCGATATCAAGAGTCAGGCTGACCTTGCGGGAAAAGTCGTGGAAGTACAGGCCGATTCCTCCGCGGAGGCTGCGTTGAAGGAGAATCAGGATCTCGCAAATACATTCGGCCAGCTTTTAACGACACCGGATTATAATACCGCATTTATGGATCTCGAACAGGGTGCGGTTGACGCAGTCGCAATGGACGTGATCGTTGCAGGATACCAGATCAAGCAGAGAAACGCGGACTTTAAGATCCTTGACGATTCCCTCTCTGAGGAAGAATATGGCATTGGCTTTAAGAAGGGCAACACAGAGTTAAGAGATAAAGTACAGGGAGCGTTAGAGGAGATGGCTGCCGACGGCACATTAGCGAAGATCTCTGATGAATGGTTCGGCGAGGACGTTACGACGATCGGAAAGTAAGCGCGTGTCGGAGCTGTAGAAATCTTGCGGGATACGGAAATGCTGTTTGACAGACATTCCCATATCGGCTAAAATAGTAAAAGAATTTTGATTACGGGAACCGGAAAACAGTTCCCGTAATTTGTGTTATTTATCTCAGTCGAGAAGACTCCCACCTCTTTAGATGGTGAATAATAGCAAATTTGTCTCAGTGGGAGTCAGGTCTCTGACTGAGATAAACGCTCCGCGAGGATGCGCAGTGATTCTGTATGGAATATGTCAGCTTTGCTGACCAGAATCACGCGCCAAGTCTCACGGACGTTCGACTTGAATATGAAGGAAAGCAGGTAAATATCGTATGGGTAAAATGACAATCGGGCAGATGGTCGCACAGCTCGCCGGTGGTATGCTGATCAGTACGCAGATCTTCGTGATCACGCTGCTGTTTTCTCTTCCACTTGGACTTATTGTGGCGTTCGGACGCTTATCGAAAAATCGCGTGATCAGCATGATCGTAAAATTTTACATCTCTATCATGCGCGGAACTCCGTTAATGCTGCAGCTGATGGTCGTTTATTTCGGACCATACTATCTGTTTCATATTAAAGTCGGCAGCGGTTACCGCCTGACAGCGACCTTTATCGGCTTTGTGATCAACTACGCGGCATATTTTGCAGAAATCTACCGCAGCGGCATTCAGTCGATGCCGATCGGCCAGTATGAGGCGGCACAGATCCTTGGCTACACGAAAGCTCAGACCTTTTTCAAGATCATTCTGCCTCAGGTTATCAAGCGCATTTTGCCGTCGATCACAAACGAGGTGATCACACTTGTAAAGGATACGTCCCTGTCATTCACCCTGAGTGTCGCTGAGATGTTCACGATCGCGAAAGCTCTGGCAGCATCCCAGACAAATATGATCCCGTTTGTCGCAGCCGGAATTTTCTATTATGTGTTCAACCTCATCGTGGCTGTCGTTATGGAGTGGATCGAGAAAAAGCTGGATTATTACCGGTAGGACTGGAGGTCTGTGGATCATGAATCTGTTAGAGTTAAATCATGTAGAAAAATCATTTGAGAACCTGTCCGTGCTGAAGGATATCTCCATCAGCATCGGCGAGGGCGAAATCGTATCCATCATCGGACCGTCCGGATCCGGGAAATCAACGCTGCTCAGGTGCGCGACAATGCTTGAGAAGATGGATGGCGGCGAGATCGTATATCTTGGGAAAAAAGCGGCATGGACGGACAAGGACGGACATGTGGTCTATGCGGATAAGAAGGACATGAAGGAGATCCGGAGCCAGTATGGTCTCGTGTTCCAGAATTTTAATCTTTTCCCGCATTATTCTGTGCTGAAGAATATCGTTGACGCGCCGATCCATGTGCAGAAGCGAGACAAGGAGAAGGTATATCAGGAAGCGAGAGAGCTGTTAAAGAAGATGGGACTGGCGGACAAGGAAGACTATTATCCCTGCCAGTTATCCGGAGGACAGTGCCAGCGTGTGGCGATCGCGAGAGCTCTGGCGCTGAACCCGAAGATCCTGTTCTTCGATGAACCCACATCAGCTCTGGACCCAGAGCTGACAGCCGAGGTGTTAAAGGTGATCCGTTCTCTGGCAAATCTGAATATCGCCATGGTGATCGTTACCCATGAGATGGCGTTTGCAAGGGATATTTCCCACCGCGTGATCTTCATGGAGGGCGGCGTGATCGTCGAGGAGGGAACGCCGGAGAAGGTGTTCGCATCCGATAATGAGAGAATGAAGAGCTTTCTGGGACGATATGGGGAGATCTTGTAATTATGTTGACCTCTCTTGCGTTAATATTTTTAGTGGGACTTTTCGCCGCCGCAATCTGTGGTGGGCTGCGGCTGCCGCGTATTATTGGTATGCTGTTCACGGGAATTATTCTGGGACCGCATGTGCTGGGACTTCTGGACGATAAGATCTTATCGATCTCATCGGAACTCCGGCAGATGGCTCTTATTATTATTTTATTGAAAGCGGGACTTTCCTTAAATCTTGCGGATCTGAAAAAAGTAGGCCGTCCGGCAGTCATGATGTCGTTTGTACCTGCAAGCTTTGAGATTTGTGGATATCTGCTCTGTGCGCCGATGATCCTGGGGATAACGAGAATTGAGGCGGCAGTCATGGGCGCGGTCCTGGCGGCAGTGTCTCCGGCGGTCGTAGTGCCGCGGATGGTGCAGCTCATGGAAAGCGGATATGGAACGGAAAAGAGTATTCCACAGATGATCTTAGCGGGAGCGTCCTGCGATGATATCTTTGTAATCGTGCTGTTTTCCACATTTTCCGGGATGGCCCAGGGCGGTACGGCGGATATGAAGCAGTTTTTAAATATCCCGGTGTCCATTGTGCTTGGAATCCTGCTGGGCGCGGTCGTTGGATATCTTTTGAGCCTCTTTTTTGAGACCGCCTATGCGAAAGCGCATTATGTGAGAAACAGTATGAAGGTCATGATCGTTCTTGGAGTTTCCTTCCTTCTGATGGCTGTGGAGACATGGGTGAAGGCTTATGTATCAGTGTCCGGTCTGCTGGCCGTAGTCAGCATGGCATGCGTTCTGAAGATCAAATGTCCGAAATCTGTCTCAGGAAGACTCTCGGAGAAATTCGGAAAGCTCTGGATCGCGGCGGAAGTTGTCTTATTTGTACTGGTCGGCGCAGCGGTTGATATCCGGTATACGGCGACGGCCGGAGCCGCGGCGATTGTCATGATCCTGCTGGCGTTGGTGTTCCGTGCTGTCGGTGTTCTTGTGTGCATGACGGGAACGGCATTGGATAAGAAGGAACGGGTATTTACGGTGATTGCGTATCTGCCGAAAGCGACGGTGCAGGCGGCGATCGGTTCTGTTCCGATGGCAATGGGACTTGCCTGCGGTCAGATCGTGTTGTCAGTGGCGGTCCTTGCGATCCTGATCACGGCGCCGCTTGGGGCGATCGGGATGGATATGACGTATAAGAAGCTGTTGAAAAAACAGGAAAAAATCTCATAATATAAATTTGATTTGAAAAAATACCGGATGTGGGCTATAATGAGCGCAAAATATGCGGTATCAGGCAGGCGTTTTCATCAGGGATGTTTTATTTCACTGAGCTGATATTTGAAATACCGCAAAACAGGAGGCAACTATGGATTTCGAAAAATTATGCGCAGAAAGATATTCTCTTAGAAAATATGCAGATCGCCCGGTGGAGGCAGAAAAGCTGGAAAAGGTGCTGGAGGCAGGTCACAATGCACCGACGGCTCACAATCTCCAGCCGCAGCGCATTCTTGTGATGCAGAGCAGAGAGGCATTGGAGAAAGCAGAGGAGTGCACCGCATGCAAGTTCCATGCACCGGTGATCCTTGTTGTCGCGTATGATCCGGCGAAGGCCTGGAACCGCGAGGGAGATATGAAGAACCACGGAGAGATCGATGCGACGATCGCGGCGACACAGATGATGCTTCAGGCGGCAGATCTCGGTCTCGGAACCTGCTATGTCGGTATGTTCAGCCAGGAGAAGCTTCATGAGCTGTTCCCGGAGATGAAGGGACTTGTTGCGACTGCGATGCTTCCGCTCGGATATCCGGCAGAGACGGCGCATCCGTCAAGACTTCACACCGACAGAATGCCGTTAGATGAGATGGTGATCCGCCTGTAAAAGCATATACATAGATTCAGACCTGCCAAAGTGGAGGAAAGCCACGGGCAGGTCTCTTCTTTTTTTGGAGTGTTCGCGGCATAAAAACTTTTGTTCGTATAAAAAATACACAAAAAAACTTTTTTGTGGTAAAATATCGGACAGGAGGCAGCCTGAGATGACCGCTTCTGTTACTCAGTATTGAAAAACGGAGGAATGACAGATGGAATATAAGGTTTCCGAGAAGATTCAGAAGAAATTCGACACACTGACAAAGGATGCAAAGGTTCAGAAAGCCCTTCAATTTATGGAAAATGACCAGAACGAGATCATCAACAGACAGATCGAGCTTACCCTGATCCCGGCACCGACGAACCATGAGCAGAAAAAAGCAGCGAGACTTCTTGAGATGTTTAAGGAGGAAGGTCTTACAGACTGCCATATCGACGAGTACGGCAACTGCATCGGAATCCGAAAAGGTACCGGTGGCGGAAAGACGGTTCTTGTAGAGGGACATATGGACACGGTATTCCCGCTTGATACAAAGCTTGAGATCGTCCGTGAGGACGGCTTTATCAAATGCCCGGGAATCGTGGATGATACGAGAGGATGTGCGACCGTCCTGTCTACGATCCGCGCTTTAAATGCGGCAGGAATTGAGACAAAGGGCGATATTCAGTTTGTCGGAACGGTTCAGGAGGAAGGAACCGGCGCGTTAAAAGGAATGCAGTATTATGTAAACCACCATCCGGAGCTGGATGCCAGCATTTCCGTTGACGGCCCGGGATTTCAGGAGATCACCTATGAGGCGACCGGAATCCAGACATACGAGATCAACTTCCACGGCATCGGCGGACATGCCTGCGGAGCCTTCGCAAAGGTAGCAAACCCGATCCATGCGGCAGGACGTGCGATCGCGAAGATCTCTGAGATCCAGGTTCCGAAGGAGCCGATGACTACATTTGCGGTGACCACCATGCAGGCGGGAAGCTTCGAGGCTGTCCATGCGATCGTTCCGGTGGCACAGATCCGCTTCAACTTCCGTTCGAACTCTCAGGAAGAGCTTGAGAAGCTCCGCAAGAAGATCTTCGATGCCATCGATGAGGCATGCAAGGAGGAGACAGAGCGCTGGGGCATGGATACGATCACATACGATGTAAAACATATCTGTGATGTCAATGCCGGCCATCAGGATGCCCATGCGCCGATCGTAGAGGGCGCCATGGCGGCGGCAGAGTATCTTGGATGCGAGGAGCCGAAGCTTGGAAACGGTGGTTCCACAAACTGCAACCGTGCTCTCGAAGCAGGACTTCCGGCAGTGTGCCTCGGCATGGGCGCGGATTATGATATCCACGCGCATATGCTTTCCGAACAGTTTAAGGTTGAGGGTGCATATAAGGGCTGCCAGCAGACATTGCTGCTTGCGCTGCTCTGCGCGGGCATGGATGATGTGGAGAGCATTATCGAGAAATAGCAGGATAAAAATGAAAGCTTAGCATGAAAACGGCACAGGCCTGTCAGGTAAATGGCGGGTGTGTGTCGTTTTTTGCTTGTCATGTGTCCGAATGCAGCAGCTGGCGGCAGGTTCTGCCGTTTTTGATCGACCGATCTGCATGGTGACACTTTTTATGAAAAGCCGCACATTTGCCGCAGAAAATCAAGGAAAAAGCAAGAAATAATCACCTTGACACTATGTAGTGCGTTGGATAAAATAGAGAATGACAGTTGGATTGTGCCGATCTGCAGTCGAAAGCGTGCTACAAGCTTGCCAGCATAAACGCTTTTGAATGAAAAGCGGTATAAGGGCAATGCCCGGAGCTTCTTGGGCGCCGGAGGCGAACAAGAAGAGAGCAATCCGGTAACTGAAAATAAAAAAGGCAGGATGGAATCATGAAAAAAATAAGAATGCTTCTTCCGACAGGCGCTGTGATCGGCATGCTGGTGGTGGGAACAGCGTTTCCTGCGATGGCAGCGGCAGATGGCGATACGGCAAAATTTGTACGCGGCACTACGATCAATGCGGTGGATGTCTCCAAGCAGACAGCACAGCAGGCGAAAGGATATCTGGAAGGTTATTTCAACGAACACTACGAGATTAAAATACAGGACGCGGACGGCAACCTGGAAGTCTTAAAGGGAACCGATGTCGGTTACCACTTAAACGTTACCGGCAGCGTCGATGATATTTTAAAGGAGCAGAATGACACAGGAAGAAAGACGGGGCCCGGCTCTGACCAGAGCTACACAGTGACCGTGGAGGCAACTCTCGATGACGGGAAGCTTGCCGCAGCGCTGGCAAACCTGCACTGTGTGACGGCGGCAACACCGACTTCCAACGCGTATATCTCTGCTTACGAGGAAGGAAAACCCTTTACGATCGTTCCAGAAGTTCAGGGAAACGAACTGGATATGGATAAAATGAAGGCTGCCGTTAAATCAGCACTTTTAAGCCAGAAAAAACAGATCCGGCTTGCAGACGAGGATTGCTATAAAAAGATCACCGTAAAATCTGATGACGCGAACCTGGTACAGCTCTGCACAACATTAAACGCATACAAGGATATCCAGATTACATATGTGTTTGGATCCAGCAGAGAGACCCTGGATGGTCTGGAACTGGCAAAATGGGTGACTGGGACGAACGGCACCGAGATCCAGGTAGACCGTGACAAGGCAGTAGCATATGTGAAGTCTTTAGCGGATAAGTATGACACTTACGGAAACCATAAGTATAAGACGACATCCGGCCGGGATGTTGTTGTATACGGAAAATATGGCTGGAAGATCAACCAGACAGCCGAGACAGACGCCCTCGTGGAGGCAGTAAAAGCGTGCCAGACAACGGAGCGCGAGCCGATCTACGAGAGCCGCGGCGCGACTCACGATGGTTATGATTTCGGACAGACTTATATTGAGGTGGATCTTGCCACACAGCATCTCTATTTCTATAAAGATGGAAAAGTGATCATCGACAGCCCGTTCGTATCCGGAAACGTGTCAAAGAACTACACGACACCTCCGGGACTCTTTGAGCTGTATTATAAACAGAAAGACCGTGTATTAAAGGGAGAAGATTATGCGGCTCCTGTAAAATACTGGATGCCGTTCAACGGTGGGATCGGACTTCATGACGCGGACTGGAGAAGCAAGTTCGGCGGAACGATCTACCAGACAAACGGTTCCCACGGATGCATCAACCTGCCGCCGAAGGTAGCAGCACAGGTGTATGAGAACGCGTATAAGGGAATTCCGATCATCTGCTGCAATTAAAGCGGGGACGGATCTCAAAAAGGATGAAAAGTAACTGTTCAGTATGGCTGCGCATTTACGAAAAATAATTATGGAAAGAATATTCATCAGAGGGAGATATGCACCGGAAAAGGTGACAAAAGCCGCAGCATGAATACCGAAAGGGAAAGAAAAAATGGATAAACAGCAGGTTTTAAATCAGTTAAGAAACGCAAAGGAGATCTATGTTATCATGTCTCTGTGCACAAAAATGCCGTATGTGGTATGCGACAAAGAGACATTCGATGACGAAGTCCTGCTCTATTTTAAGGAAGAAGATATCAGACGTGAGGGCAAGCGCCTCATCGAGGAGAAGATTCCGGTACAGATCGCGAAAGTCGACGCGAACCAGATGCTTCACTTTTATGGAAACCTTTACACGATGGGTGTAAACTGCCTGATGGTAGACCAGTATATGGAGAGCGAGTGCCGGATCCAGCTTTCGGAGCTTGTGAACCGTCCGGGCCAGAATAAGCCGGGTGCACCGGAAGAAGAGAAGAAAACCTGGATCGAGAACCCGAGCCTTCATCTGACTGCCCTGTACTTTATGCAGGAGCTTCGCAGACAGAAATTCGAGAAGATGCCGGATGAGTTAAAGGAGATGCAGGAGGAGATCCTTGCAGACTTTACCCGCGGAACATACATCACCGCATTTCAGGAAGGTGCGGGCGTTCCGTTATTAAAACAGAAAAACGGTGATGCGTACCAGCCGATCTTTACGGACATCATTGAGTTCGGAAAATTCAACTCGAAGAACCAGTTCAAAGCGATCGCGGTAACCGCAGATAAGATCCCGAGCATCCTCGTAAAAGAGGCAAAGGGAGTGGTTGTAAACCCATTTGGCGTTAATCTCCAGATGCCGATCACAAAGCGTACTGTTCCGAACCCGGAAGCTGCTGCACATGCGGATGCTCAGGCGGCAGTTCAGGCAACTCAGGTCGAGGTCAATGCGACTCATGAGAGAGCAGGCGCTGAGGAAGAGAGCGGAGCCGGGAATAAGGCAGAGAACTAAAGAAAAATTATGAAACTCCGGCGTGTCCGCATCACGGAAAACAGTGAGCAGGATACGGCGGAGTTTGTAATACTTCCCGGTCTCAGGGAACAGGCCCGCAGAGGTGGGATAAGGAGGTTGACAGCTTTGGAGAGTGACAGAAGGAAGATCGAAGAAACATATTTAAAGGCAGTGGATATCGGATATTCCTACCGCCTCGCAAAGAAGATGGAGGAATTTAAGAGCAATCCGGTCCTTGGCTACCGCACGGCGGGATCGAAGGCGGAATTTGACACTGGGGAATTCCTGAAAGAGGAGATGAAGCGGATCGGGCTCTCTGATATCCATAAAGATGAGATCTGTCTGGATTCCTGGGAGTTTGAGAAGGCGGTCATGCGGTTTACGGACCGAGACGGAGAAAAACATGAAATCCAGCTCGGCGCTTATCAGACGGAGTTTGTGACGGATGGATGGAAAGAGTATCCACTTGTCTACGCCGGACGCGGAAAGGAAGCGGACTATGACGACGTGGATGTGACAGGATGCCTTGTGATGGTGGATATCAATCAGCGAGATGAGTGGTGGATCAACTATCCGGTATATCAGGCCCGCTTAAAGGGCGCGGCGGCGGTGATCGCGGTTCAGGACAACGGCTATGGGGAGATCGACAGTGAGGCGTTAAATGCCCAGGATATCGCAGGACCGAAGGACGCCCCGGCGTTTTCCATGTCGAGAAAGGATGCGGAGATCCTGAAAGCGGCATTAAAGGAGACACCGCGGATCACGGTACAGTTTGATGCGAAATCCGTAGTGAAGGAAAATATGCCGTCCTATAATGTCTGGGGAACCATTCCCGGAAGGTCGGAGGACATGATCCTGCTCAGCGGCCATTATGACTCTTATTTTGATGGATTTCAGGATGATAACTGCGCTATCGCGCTGATGTTTGGGATCGCCAGGACGCTTTTAGAGATTGGATATAAACCTGAGAAAACCATCGTTTTCTGCTGTATGGCGGCGGAGGAATGGGGGATCGAGAACTCCAAGTATGACTGGTCTACCGGTGCATGGCAGCAGGTATTTAAGCTCCGGCCGGAATGGCAGGGAAAGGTCATCGCGGACCTGAATTTCGAGCTCCCGGCCTACGCCCACAATCCCTGGGACGCGATCCGGTCCACCTACGAATATGAAGACTTCCTGACAGAATTTGTGAAAGAGTTTCCTGTGGACGCGAGAAAGGTCTACCCGGAAGGTCTCGGGGTCCAGTGCCCGATCGAGACGTGGTCAGATGATTTCTCCGTTGCGATCTCAGGAATTCCGTCCATGGTGAATGAATTCAGCAGCGCGGAGTTTATGGAGACCCATTATCACTCCCAGTTTGACAACGACGAGTATTACAACGCGGATGTGTTCCGGTTCCACCATGAGCTGTATGGACTTCTTGTCATGGCATTCGACCGGGTGAAAGTTGCGCCGGTGAATGTTGGAAGAACGCTCCAGGCGCTCCAGGAGAGCGTCAGACCGGTTACGGGACGGGAGGACGAGAAGAGTATCCGGGTTCTGCTGGAGCGGACGGCTGAGGCGAAGAAGATCGCGGATGAGGTGTACCGGAAGGTAAAAGAAATTAATGATGTGAAGAATGCTGATGCTGCATGCTGTATACATAAAGGTGGTCAAGAATCTCATATAGAAGAAAAATCCGAGGCCGATGGGGCGGATGAAGCGGAAAGTGCGACTGTTCAACGTGGCGAAAATGCAGTGGATATAGAAGCGAATGATAGAAACGCTGCGCTTCAGAGGCAGCTCCTGTATTTGTTCCGCAAATGCCAGGACTATTTTGTCCGTCTCAACTGGCACGATGAGGTCCTGTTCCCCCACGAGGCCGCCCAGAGCAATCTGCGCCATATCGGCGATGCAGTGCGCAGTCTGGAAAATAAGGACGTCAGAGGGGCTCTTGACGCCTTGTATCTGGTGGACAACAATCAGTATGCGTTCCAGTTTGACGATGAAGTATATCACTATTTTACGGAATATGTCTTGAACCAGGAAAAAGACCGGCTGCAGTGGGGAGCTGGACGGATCGTCCATCATGTGGATCTCTCGAAAGAGGTCAAGAGTCTCAAAAAGAAGATCGCCGAGGGCGGACATGACGTGACGGAAGAGCTTTGTGCACTGAAAAAAATGGAGGAAGAGCAGCTTGCCTGCTTTGACGATGACATAAGATATATGACCCAGGCCGTGGATACCCTGACGGATGGGTTAAAAAAAGCGAAAGAGGTGTTGGATTTTTAGTTATGGACAGCCAGATATTGTACCGGGTACAGAGAGAAGATCTGCCCCGGCTCCAGAAAATGCTGGTAGAATGTTTTGCCAGAGACCCGCTTTATGAGACTCTGATCCCGGATGCCGAGACGAGAAAGCGGCTGATGCCGGAACTTTTTGAGTGTGATCTGAACGAGTTTTATGAGACATGTGAAATTTTTGCGGATAGCCCGGAGTTAAACGGACTCCTGGTCGTCTCCGATGAGGCGGAGGAATATGATCCAGTCCGCTTTTACCTTACAGAAGCGTGGGCGTCCTTAAAGACAGATGAGTATCTGATCAAGGAGGACAAGAGCTTAAAGACGCTCTGGAATTTTATCAAGGGACGTGATTACTTAAACTCCCATTGGACGGCCCAGCTTCACCAGGAGAACCGCTTACATATCATCTACCTTGCGGTGAGTCCGAGTGTACAGCATCACGGGGTTGCGGAAAAACTGATGGATGATGCGATCCGGTATGCCGGAGAACACCGGATGATGATCTCGTTGGAGACGCACAATGAGAAGAATGTGGCGTTTTATGCGCATTTCGGATTTAAGGTGTTCGGGATCGTGGAGAAAGGCATGGGACTGAAGCAGTATTGCCTGGTGAGAGAAATTCAGTAACCTGAAGAGGACTTATCCGGCCATGGCGGCTCTGCGGTGCACCGGAAACGGTCAGGAAATTTCATAACAGATAAAAAACAAGGACCTCAGCGATTGGCAGCCGCTGAGGTCCTTATTTTTATGGTATATATTGAGGAATAAACTTGCCCTTATTGGCAAATTGGGCAACTATTTCATGATCGCATCACCCGATATACAGGTGATGCAGGATCAAAGATTTTGATTATCTCTGAACACGTCCGGATCCATCGCCGCCAGCTAATTTCTTAACTTCGTCTACGGAAACCATGTTCATGTCGCCTTCGATGGAGTGCTTTAAGCAGGAAGCTGCTACTGCGAACTCGATAATGCTCTGAGCATCCATGTCGCTTAAGCAAGCGTAGATCAGTCCGCCGCCGAAGCTGTCGCCGCCGCCTACACGGTCAACGATGTGCATTGCGTATTTCTTGCTGAAGTAGTAGTCCTTGCCATCGTATAACATAGCGGACCAGTTGTTATCGTTTGCGGAGATGGACTCACGAAGTGTGATAGCAACCTTCTGGAAACCGAAACGGTCAGCAAGCTGTTTTGCAACGTCCTTGTAACCCTCGTGGTTTACAGCACCCTTTGTAACGTCTGTGTTGGAAGCCTTGATACCGAATACATCGGAAGCATCCTCTTCGTTTGCGATGCAGACATCAACATATTTGCAGAGCTCACCCATAACCTCGCCTGCTTTAGCCTTTGTCCAGAGTTTGTTTCTGTAGTTTAAGTCGCAGGAAACTGTGATGCCGAGTTCTTTTGCTTTCTTACATGCCTCAAGGCAGATAGCAGCAACAGTGTCGTTTAATGCCGGTGTGATACCTGTGAAGTGGAACCAGTCAGCGCCCTCGAAGATCTTAGCCCAGTCGAAATCTTCCGGAGTAGCCTCGGAGATTGCGGAATGTGCACGGTCATAGATAACCTTGGACGGTCTCTGGGAAGCACCTTTTTCAAGGAAGTAGATACCTACACGGTCGCCGCCGCGTGTGATAGTGGAAGTATCAACGCCGTATCTTCTTAACTCGTTGACAGCAGCCTGGCCAATCTCGTGCTTCGGAAGCTTTGTAACGAATGCAGCGTCAAAACCGTAGTTTGCAAGGGAAACAGCTACGTTAGCCTCGCCGCCGCCGTAAGTAGCGCCGAAGTTGTTAGCCTGAACGAAACGATAGTATCCCTCCGGAGCGAGACGGAGCATGATTTCACCAAATGTAATAACTCTCTTGGACATGAGGATTCTCCTTAAAATTTAATATAATTTATGATCAAGTAATGCACGTAAACGGGAAGTGCGAACTTCACTTCGTTTCGTTTGCACAGCGTAACGGGAACCGCGAACTCCGCTGCGCTACGTTTGCGTAGCGTAAAATTGCATGTTGTGCAATTTTACTTATTTCTGTACAAGGTGTACTGCGAAGCCGCCGATCTCGTCTGCGAGATAGATTGCTGTCATCTTGTCGCCTTTGAACTTAGCGGACTCTTCGTTGAACTTGTAGCCCATCATCTCAAGGTAGTTTTTAGCTCTTACTACAGAGTTTGTAGCAACGGCGATATGACCCTTGGAGCCAAGTCCCTTGGACTTCATAGCCTCAACAGCGGTTCCTGCAAATACGGAGCTGTTGCCGACCTTCTTTGTGAATCCGAACAGACCGTCGAATGCGTCAGCAGTTTTTTCAGCTTCTGTCTCACTGTCGCAGTTAATTCCGATATGAGCAAGCTCAAAGCCGAGCATTGTTTGAACAGCTTCCTTTGTGAGGTCGCGGATCTTATCGAACTCACCGGCAGCTACGAGGTCTTTCTTAACCATCCAGCTTCCGCCGCAAGCAAGGATCTTGTCGAATGCAAGGTAGGAGTTGATGTTCTTGGCGTTGATTCCGCCTGTCGGCATGAACTTCATCTGTGTGTACGGAGCTGCCATAGCTTTGATCATGTTGATTCCGCCAGCCTGCTCAGCCGGGAAGAATTTAACAACATCAAGGCCAAGGGAGATCGCCATCTCAACATCGCTCGGATTGGAAGTACCCGGAGTTACCGGAATTCCCTTATCTACACAGTATTTAACAACGGTCGGGTTTAAGCCCGGGCTTACGATGAATTTTGCGCCTGCGTTTACTGCACGGTCAACCTGCTCAGTTGTAAGAACAGTACCTGCGCCAACTAACATCTCCGGGAATTCTTTTGCCATAATACGGATGGACTCTTCTGCTGCAGCTGTACGGAATGTAACCTCAGCGCACGGAAGACCGCCCTCGCAAAGTGCCTTTGCAAGCGGTGCTGCGTCTTTTGCATCGTCAAGTACAACAACCGGAACAATACCAATTTTCTGGATTTTCTCTAAAACTTCGTTCATGATTCCTGTCTCCTTTTTTGCTTTATAAATTTAGGAAATTCAGTTTTAGTCAATAATCAAGTCATATTGAGTCTTAATACCGAGTTTCATAATACGGAACTAAGTTTCGCATTGCGGTATCATCTAAATTAGATTATACTCATGAGATTCGAATTGTCAATAGCGAAAAAGCCTAATTTTACTGGATTTTCTGAGTAAAACTGCCGAAAAACAAATTGCTTCATTTTATTATGGAAGTGTGGTAAACTATAAAAAGTAAAAAACAAGGGAACCATAAGAACAGAAAAATATTTCCTGTGAAAGACCGGGAACGGCTGCCGGAGATGAGCGGCAGTTAGAAAGGGAAAAAACAATTATATGGATATACAGTTTCAGAAGCTGGGCGCCGAGAATTTTGCGGAACTCAGTAAGTATTATGGAAGGCGCCACGACAATACCTGTGACAGTGTGATGCTTGATAATTTCCTCTGGGCGGATTACTATCATGTCCACTTTTGCGAGAGAGATGACAAGGCAGTTCTCTGGATCATGAAGATTTTAGGAAAGATGTATGCCTCTCTTCCTGTGTGCGCCATCGAAGATATGCCCCACTACTTTAAAGAGATCGAACAGTATTTCAACGATAATCTTCATCTGCCGCTTGAGATCTATCTGGCGGACCAGGAGGCGGTGGACTGTTTAAATCTCCCGGCGGACCGCTACTCCGTAACGGAGCTTCCGGATGCAAAGGACTACCTTTACAGCGCGGAGGCGTTGAAGACATTGGCCGGAAAGGCGCTCCACAAGAAGAAAAACAACCTGAACGCGTTCAAAAAAGCATATGAAGGAAGATATGAGTACCGGACGCTCTGCTGTTCGGACGGCTGCGAGATCTGGAAGTTTCTGGATCAATGGAGAGAGGGAAAAGGCCAGGAGGTCGAGGGACACTTGGATTATGAAGTGGAAGGAATCCACGAGATCTTAAGGAACTGCTCGATGCTTTCGGTCCGCATGGGAGGGATCTATGTGGATGACCGGTTGGAGGCGTTCTCCATCGGAAGCTATAATAGTAAGGAAAAGATGGCGATCATCCACATCGAAAAGGCGAACCCGGAGATGCGCGGACTTTACCAGATGATCAACCAGCAGTTCCTGATCCATGAATTCCCCGAGGCGGAGATCGTAAACCGTGAGGATGATATGGGACTCCCGGGACTCCGTCAGGCGAAGATGTCCTATGCGCCGATGGATTTCGCGAGAAAGTATCGGATTAAACAGTTAGATTTTGAGGCACAGAGCGCGGAGTAAAGTATGATACGGTATTTGGAGACAGAAGAAAAGGGAAGATGCCTGGATCTCTGGAGAGAGGCGTTCCCGGAAGATTCCACGGAATTTTGTGATTATTATTTTAAGGAAAAAATGAAGGACAACAAGGTACTTGTCCGGGAGGAGAACGGTGAGATTGTATCCATGCTCCACCGGAACCCGTACAGGATCTATATGCGGGGAAGTGAGGCTGTGTGCGACTATATCGTCGGCGTTTCCACACTGGTTGCTGGGCGCCACAAGGGATACATGAGAAGCCTCATGCTGGCGATGCTGCGGGACATGCAGGAAGAACGGATGCCGTTTACGTTTCTGATGCCCGCAAGAGAGTCCCTGTACCGTCCCTACGATTTCCGGTATATTTATGATCAGCCGCGCTGGGTCCTCAAATATAATCCCCACATCCACAGAGAGCCCTGTAACCTGAAGACGCTGGGTGCAGATCTGGCGGAGTGGCAGACTGCCTGGTTAAAGAGAAAATATGAGGTCTTTGCGATCCGCGATGAGGCATATTTACAGCAGATGGAGAAGGAACTTGCCAGCGAAAATGGAACCTGCACACTGCTCTATGACGATGACTGGTTTATCGGAATGCAGAGTGAGTGGGGCTTAAAGGAACGGGAGATGCGTTATCTCTACACCGGAGAACATTACCGGAGCGAGGCGGGACGGAAGCCGGCGATCATGGCGCGTATCGTCTGCATGCCGGAGTTCGTAAAGACGATCCGGTTAGCGGAGAACTGTCCGCAGGATGAAGTGACGGTGGAGATCGGGATCAACGATCTCTTCGTACCGCAGAATCAGGGTGCATGGCTGTGGCAGCTGACAAAGGAAGGCTCGAGGATGATTCAGGAATCCCGGTTTATCGCAAAGGGGAAAATGGAGGTCCTGACGATCTCGGAGCTTACCGAGTGGCTGTTTGGATACCGGACACCGGCGCAGGTGGCGAAGATTCCGTATGGGGAGTATATTGAGCCGTTTCGCGGAGTGTTCTTAGATGAAGTTGTGTAAATGATATCAGGATCAAACGGTGCATGATCCGCTGACAGCAAAGCAGAAAAGCGCATGATATCAGATGTGAGATGACTCCCACCTCTTTAGGTGACGAGCAGCAAGAATGCCGAGACGTTCTTGAATACAGAAAGGAGAGATCTGTCATGACAGAGCGGGAAACATTAAAAAAGTGGCTGGATGAGAGCAGCAATATCGTATTTTTTGGCGGGGCTGGCGTGTCCACGGAGAGCCATATTCCGGATTTCAGGAGTACGGACGGACTGTACAACCAGCAGTATGATTATCCGCCGGAGACGATCTTAAGCCATTCCTTCTATATGAGAAAGCCGGAGGAATTTTACCGATTCTACCGGAACAAGATGCTGTTTCCGAACGCGGAGCCGAACAGAGCTCATAAGGCACTTGCAAAGTTAGAGAAAATGGGAAAATTAAAGGCAGTCGTAACACAGAATATCGACGGACTGCATCAGAAAGCGGGCAGCAGGGAGGTTTTGGAACTCCATGGTTCCGTACTGCGGAATTACTGCACACGCTGTGGAAAGTTCTATGGACTGGATGCAATCTTAAATTCTACGGGAGTCCCGAAATGTACCTGCGGCGGAACGATCAAGCCGGATGTAGTCCTCTATGAGGAAGGTCTGGATCAGGAGACCATCGAAAAATCCGTGAAATATATCGCGAATGCGGATGTGCTGATCATCGGCGGAACGTCCCTCACGGTATATCCTGCAGCGGGGCTCATCGATTATTACCGGGGACATAAGCTGGTCCTCATCAATAAATCCGTGACACCGATGGATAACCGCGCGGATCTCGTGATCAGCGGGCCGATCGGGGAGGTTCTCGGGGACGCAGTCGGAGTATAAACAAATATTGTTTAGAATGATCGATGAATGCCGCAGTAAGTTTGAACATCATACGTAGGCTGGAATGGGCGCACATATAAAGTGCGCGGCAAAAGCGCAGAAAACAGGAGGCAGAAACTATGTATCAGGCAGCAGAGAATCGTTATGAGACTATGGAGTATAAACGCTGTGGAAGAAGCGGTTTAAAGCTTCCGCGGGTCGCGCTGGGATTATGGCAGAATTTCGGACTGGAAAAGACGATTACAGATCAGGAGGAGATCCTGTGCCATGCATTCGACCGCGGGATCACACACTTTGATCTTGCGAACAACTACGGACATCCGGCAAACGGCCTTGCGGAGAAAAATTTCGGTCAGGCGCTTAAGGATTGTCTTGGTACATACCGGGATGAGCTTGTGATCTCAACAAAAGCCGGATATGATATGTGGCCGGGACCTTACGGAAACTGGGGTTCCAGAAAGTATTTGATGGCGAGCCTCGACCAGAGTTTGAAGCGCTTGGGGCTTGATTATGTCGATATTTTCTACCATCACAGACCGGACCCGGAGACACCGATCGAGGAGACGATGGGAGCACTGAGCGATATCGTCCGCAGCGGAAAAGCGCTTTATGTCGGACTTTCCAATTATAAAGAGGAAGAGACGAGAAAAGCAGTAAAGATCCTAAAGGAAAACGGAACGCCGTGCCTGATCCACCAGCCGCGCTATAATATGCTGGAGCGTTGGGTGGAAGACGGACTTCTCTCCGCGCTTGATGAAAACGGAGTGGGCTGTATCTGCTTTTCCCCGCTCGCTCAGGGCGCACTGACAGATAAATACCTGAAGGGGATTCCGGCAGGTTCCCGCGCATCCCGTGAGGGAACGACGGTGGCACAGCGGTATCTTTCTGATGAACAATTAGAAAAAATCAAACAATTAAACCAACTTGCGGAAGAACGCGGACAGACGCTGGCGCAGATGGCTATCGCCTGGATCTTACGCCGCCCGGAGGTGACAACGGTCCTGGTGGGCGCCAGCAGGGTTTCGCAGCTGGATGACAGTCTTGCGGCGCTTGAGTGCACGGGATTTTCGGAGGATGAGCTGAAAAAGATCGACGAGATCCTGGCATAAAAGAGTTTAGAACAGATCAACACGCAGAAACCGTATGGATCGTGAAAATTTGTAAGAAATAAGAGATCGTTTGAGAAGACAGGTTTCAGGCAACAGGAGACATAGAGAATGGTATATGAAGTAGGCGATATCGTAAAATTAAAGAAACCGCATCCCTGCGGCAGTCAGGAATGGGAAATCCTGCGCGTGGGCGCGGACTTCCGCTTAAAATGTATGGGCTGCGGCCATATGGTCATGGTGACGAGACGGCTGGTGGAGAAGAATACCAGAGGACTCAGAAAGCCGGATGGGACGGAAGTAAAATAAAGGAAACTTGAAAAACAAAAACCAGCCACATGGGATCCATTAGAGCGGGAAGCGTAATGGAAAACATGTGGCTGGTTTTTGAGTTCGGAGGCAACTATAAAAGCGCACAGATCTTCTCAACCGCGTCCTGCGGCCCCTTGGTATTCGGGATATCGTACTTTGCATATTTCTTATATAACCCGCGTCGCGTGAGATAGGTATTCTCGATTTCCTCTTTTGTATGGTTCTTAAATAACGGTCGTTCCGGATGCAACGCAAGATTCCGGTAGCAGTCCTCAAACGGGCGGTCAATATAGAAGATCGTGCCGCTCTTTTCGAGGATCTCTCCGTTCCGGTCAAAGGTCAGCATTCCGCCTCCGGTAGAGACCACGGACGGGCCGAGGCCGCATACCTGACGGGCGATCTCATGTTCATAGTCCCGGAACAAAGACTCTCCGCCTTTTGCGAAGATCTCCGGGATCGTCATTTTGTAATGCTCGATCAGCATCTGATCCGTATCGTAAAACGGGAGACCGAGCTGTTCGGAGAGAAGTTTTCCGATGGTGGTCTTTCCGCTGCTTGTGAAGCCGCATAAAATAATTGGATGTTCTGGTGTCATGTCTGGTTCCTCTCGAAAAACCTGCGTATTCAGGCAAAAATATTCTGCATTTTCTATCTTGCTTCGGTTGATGGAAAACGAGCTGGATGTACCGGTTCATAAATAAAAACATATTTAAAATATCATAAATATAGTAGAAACGCAATATTACTCCGACTTCAACAATGGATAATGCCCCAAAAACTGCTGCAGCGCCAGATTCCCGGAGGATCTTTTCCACGCCGCAATGATCTCAACGACCTCCTCTTCGCCGATCAGCGGGATAAACACAAGGTTTTCCGCATTTGTCAGCTTATGCGTCACATAGGAGGGAATAATGGAGATCCCTTCCTCGATGGATACCATCATGAGAATACTCTCCACATCGTTGGAACGGAAGAAGATGTCCGGATGATATCCGGCCTGCTCATACATCTCGTAGAAGCGGAGGTCACTGACGGAATCACCGGTGCTGGACGGGGTCATGAACAGCAGGCGTTCGCCGTGGAGCTCTGACCGCTGAAGGGATTCCCGCCTGGAAAGTGGATGATTGCTGTAAACAGCGACCATTAGAGGACTGCGTTCAATGAGCCGGTATTCAATGGACTCGTTTTTCACGAGCTCCGTGCTGTCCCAGGTAAAAATAATATCATATTCGTCCTTCAATAGCCCCGCGGCGAGAAGATCGGTGTTCCGGCGGTAACAGGAGACAAGAATATTTGGATACTTATTATGGAAGAAACGCAGGGAGTTGGAAAAATTGCTTCGCTCAAAGCCTTTTGTATATCCGATCCGCAGGGTTCCTACCATACCGGTTGAAACCTCCTGAATCCGGTTTACCGCCTGATCAATGCGGCCGAGGATCGACCTTGCATCACTTAGAAATGCGCTTCCGGCCGGAGTCAGGGAGATCGGGCGGCTCGACCGGTCAAAGAGCGGGACGCCGAGGCTGTCTTCTAACGCGCGGATCTGCTGGGTGATGGCAGTCTGGGTAATATAAAACTGGTCCGCGGCTTTCGTGAAGCTGCGGCATTCAGCGGCGGTCACGAAGTAGCGCAGCTGGTTTGTGTTCATAAGCTCCTCCTAAAAAATAGGAATAAATCGCCCCACTCTGTGGGAAGGATCGTTACTCTTCGTAAAACATAAGTTTTTCTTATGATATCATACAAAATGCGCGGTTGCAAATCCTTTTACCGGGCGGTATCATAAGACTACTGATGCTGGATGGCGGTACAAGGGCAGATATGTCCCAAACGGAACATGCTGTACCATACCGAATACAGTGACGCCAGCAGGATAAGAGCTGCGGATAAGACAGACGCGGACCGCAGCCGTAAGAGGGGAGTTATACTTATGAAACGAGAAAATTTTGGCTCACGTTTAGGTTTTTTACTGGTAAGCGCGGGCTGCGCGATCGGAATTGGAAATGTGTGGCGGTTCCCGTATGTAGCGGGACAGAATGGCGGCGGCGTGTTCGTCCTGTTCTATTTGCTGTTCCTGTTGTGTATGGGCGTTCCGGTCCTCACGATGGAGCTTGCGGTGGGACGCGCGGGACGAAAGAGCGCGGTCGGTGCGTATCGGGCACTGGAAAAGCCGGGCAGTAAATGGCATGTACACGGATGGTTCTGTATCCTTGGCTGTTACCTGTTAATGATGTATTACACGACCGTATCTGGCTGGATGCTCAGCTATTTCGTGAAGTTCGCGACGGGAACATTTACCGGAATGAATGCGGATCAGGTCGCGGGAGTATTTGGGGATATGCTCAGCAATCCCGGTGAGATGGGATTCTGGATGGCTGTGACCGTTGTTGTCGGATTCTTTATCTGCAGCAGAGGTCTTCAGAATGGCCTTGAGAAGATCACAAAATGGATGATGGCGGCGCTGTTATTGCTGATCCTGGTGCTTGCGGGACATAGCCTGATCCTTCCGGGTGCGAAAGAGGGACTGAGCTTTTACCTTCTCCCGGATTTCAGACGCGCGTCGGATGTCGGACTCGGATCGGTGATCATGGCTGCCATGAACCAGTCCTTCTTTACATTAAGCCTTGGAATTGCGGCAATGGAGATCTTCGGAAGCTACATGTCCGAGGAGCATACGCTTGCAGGTGAGGCGGTACGGATCTGCGGCCTTGATACGCTGGTAGCCCTTTCCGCCGGACTGATTATTTTCCCGGCATGCTTTTCCTTTGGCGTACAGCCGGATGCCGGCCCGCAGCTGATCTTTATCACACTTCCGAACGTGTTTGCCAACATGGCAGGCGGACGGATCTGGGGCATGCTGTTCTTCTTGTTTATGTCGGCGGCAAGCTTCTCAACCGTTATCGCCGTGTTCGAAAATCTGCTTTCCAGCTGCATGGATAACATCGGATGGAGCAGAAGGAAGGCTTCCGTGATCAACTGCATTTTCGTGCTGATCGCCAGCCTGCCCTGTGTTCTGGGCTACAATGTATGGAGTAATCTCCACATCATCGGCACGAGAGATGTTCTGGATTCTGAGGATTTCTTAGTCAGCAACCTGCTTTTACCGCTTGGATCCCTTGTTTATCTGTTATTCTGTGTGAGCAAGTGGGGCTGGGGATATGATAAGTATCTCGCGGAGGCAAACAAAGGAGCGGGACTTAAGATGCCGGGCGCGAACTGGGCGAAGATCTATTTCCGGTATATTCTTCCGGTGCTGATCTTGGTGATCCTGATCCAGGGGCTGATCGGATAACAGGCTCTCCGATATGCACGGATTTCGTAACTGTGAGGATACCGAACAGTTACCGGATTTCATAAAAAGGCAGGGATCATGAAAAACTTACCGGTTTAACGCGATATACACATAAAAACTTTAAAGTGTAAAAGCTTTTGTATTGAATATCGAAATAACCTGTGTTATAATAATCATCGCAAATACAAAAAAGAGGAGAGTACCACAATGAAAAAGATGATTGCACTGGGCATGGCCGCTATGATGTGCCTGTCCATGACTGCATGCAGTGTCTCCACATCTTCCAAGACCGAGACGACCGCAGCAGCAACAGAAGCAGCTGAGACAACTGCAGAAGCAGCAAAAGACAGCGAGACAACCGCAGAGGCTGCCGGCGATCTTGTTGCGACCGCAGATTATCCGACAAAACCGATCACAATGATCATTCCTTACGGTGCAGGCGGAACAACCGATACATGGGGCAGAAAGCTTGCAGTTCTGCTTGAAAAATATTTAGGACAGCCGATTACCGTTACAAACCAGGGCGGCGCGTCCGGATCCATCGGAAGCCAGTTCGTAAAAGAGCAGCCGTCTGATGGCTACACACTTCTTGTCTGCGCGGAGACGATGGGAACCTACAGAACCATGAATATCTGCGACCTCGGATACGATGATTTCACCGTTATCTCTCCGTTAGTTGGTGATCCGAAGGTTCTTGTAGTCGGAAAAGACTCCAAGTACAACACTCTTCAGGAGCTTCTTGATGCGATCAAGGAAAATCCGGGAAAGATCACAATGTCCCACTCCGGCCCTGGAGGAAGCGGACACAATCAGGGACTTGTATTAAAAGAGCTCGGCTATGAAGTTGCTATGACAAGCTTTGACTCCGGTAACGACGCGCTTCTCGGTGTTATCGGCGGACAGGTTGACTTCACAAACCCGAATATCTCCACACTCGGCGGCTATATCGAGAGCGGCGATGTGAAACCGTTAGCAGTATTCTCCGATAAGAGAATGGACGCTTACCCGGATATCCCGGCGTTTACAGAGACAGTTCCGGAAGCTGAAAAGTACTTAAATATCCCGTACACACTCCTTTCCTTCGTTGTAAATAACGATACACCGCAGGAGGTCGTTGATGTATTAAAGGCAGCATCTGAGAAGGTATTCGCAGATCCGGAGTGGACCGACTTCGTAAAACAGAACGCAGCGGATCCGGTATATGACGAGTACAAAGATGACGCATCGATCCAGGCATTCTATGACAACTGGAAATCCGTAATCTGCTGGTTACAGTATGACAACGGTGTTGCCGAGAAGAGTCCGGAAGAGTTCGGCATCAAGAGAATTGGAGAATAATCAATGAAGAATAAGATTCATTCGCTGATCGTCGAAGGAATTGTATTTTGCGGGAGCGGCCTTGTGCTGCTCTCGTATTCTCTTTCATCCTACGCGAAAGGGTTTAACAAAAGCTGGGCACAGTCCCCGTACCTGTTTCCGCTGATCGTGGCGATCGCCATGATCGGTCTGTCCTTATGGATCGTCGGAGAGGGAGTTACGGCGATGAAAAAGGCTGCCGCAAATCCGGATGACAAGAAGCCGGAAAAGGCAGGAAAAACAGAAAAGCGGCGCTGGGTCGTGATCGCCCTGATCCTCTGTGCGATCTACTATGCGGCTCTCGCCTTCATTAAAATTCCGTATATCACCATCGGAATTTTATCTTTTGCGTATACATTTTCGACATTTGAGGTTGTGACGGTGGTATTCCTGATCGCCATGATGATTTTTATGGGTGTCAGAAAAATTCCGGTCCTTGTCTTCGTGCCGATCGGAACCACCTTGTTCTTAAGCCTTGCATTCCGCACATTCTTACATGTGCTTCTGCCATAGAAAGGAGAAAGGAAAATGATGCAGATGTTATCCGTGGTCGATCCGCGGTTTATCCTTATGGTTCTCCTTGGTTCTGTGGCTGGTCTGTTTGTAGGAGCGATCCCGGGACTTTCCGTGTCCATGGCGACCGCGCTTCTCGTATCCATTACTTATACCTGGGAACATTCAGATGCCCTGGCGATGATCATGGGTGTCTATGTAGTCGGAGTCTTCTCCGGCGCGGTATCGGCGATTCTGATCAATATCCCCGGTGCGCCTTCATCGGTCGTAACGACACTGGACGGCTACCCGATGTCGAAAAAGGGTCAGTCCTACAAGGCACTCTTTACCGCAACGATCTACTCGTTTATCGGAAGCTTATTTGGCCTTCTGGCTCTGGGACTCTTAGCGGAGCCGGTATCGAGAGTTGCGATCAAATTTACAAAGATGGACTATTTCCTTCTGGCTCTCTTCGGACTTGCGACAGTCGGTTCCGTCAGCACGAAGAACTACGCGAAGGGTCTTATCAGCGTTATGATCGGTCTTGTGATCAGCATGATCGGACTGGATCCGCTGATGGGAACAAAGCGCCTGACCTTCGGGATCCAGAACCTCGCGGGCGGTGTCAGCACAGTCCCGGCGCTTGTCGGCTTCTTCGGCTTTGCAGAAGTGCTCTCTGTTGTATACAACATGAAGCAGGAGCAGAATGTCCTTGCGATGGAAAAGGCGAAGGTCAGCCTGAAAGAGATCTTAAAGAGCTGGAAGCTTTCCTTATATACATCCACGATCGGTCTTTTAGTCGGCGCTCTTCCGGGAGCAGGCGGACCGGTGGCATCCTTTATCGCGTACAATGAGGCGAAGCGCCTCGTAAAGAAGCCGGAGGTTCCCTTCGGTGAGGGTGCGGTGGAAGGAATCGTGGCCAGTGAGTCCTCCAACAACGCATGTATCGGCGGTGCACTGATCCCGATGCTGACGTTGGCGGTTCCGGGCGACGCAGTTACCGCGATCATCCTTTCCGTATTCTATGTCCATGGATTACAGCCGGGTCCGTTATTTATCACCCAGAACAAAGAATCCTTCTACTCGATCGTAGTAGCGGGAATCATCGCGTGCTTTGCGCTTTTACTGTTAGGACTGATTGTTGCCCCGAGGATCTGTAAGGTCATTACGATCCCGAAGAACATCATGATCCCGGTGGTAACGAGCCTCTGTGTGATCGGTTCCTTCGCGTGCAACAACCGTCTGTTTGATGTGGGACTTATGTTCTTCTTCGGACTGATGGGATTCATGATGCGCCGGTTCGATTATCCGGTTGCCCCGCTGATCCTTGCGATGGTACTCGGAAAGATGATGGATTCCAACTTCCGTCAGGCCGTGTCCCTGGCATCGTCCTCCGACAACCCGTTTATGGCGATGTTCGGACATCCGATCACGATCGTTCTTTCGATTTGTACATTATTCGTCCTGCTTGGAAATATTCCGTGGACGAAGCCGTATATCGATAAAGTAAAAGGGATCTTTTCGAGAAAAACGGCGTAATTTCAGATAAAACTTCTGAAAAACAGGCCGGATCACCAAATTTCGACCGGCGCAGGATTTCCCGCCGGTGTGAAAGACGGTAGGAAATGAAAAAAGTATAAAAAGAGCAGGAAATCAGGCAAAAAGTGCTTGCATTTCCTGCTCTTTTTTGCTAAGATTATTACCTGTGACATGTAAAAAATCCTTGCTCCTGATACTGAAAATCGGGGGCCGGAAGACCAGAAGGAGGTTTATGAAACTATGAACAAATACGAGTTAGCAGTTGTTCTTAGCGCAAAACTTGAAGATGACGAGAGAGCAGCCGCACTTGAGAAAGTGAAAGGCTATATCACACGTTTCGGCGGCAATATCGTTGATGTGGACGAATGGGGCAAGAAGAGACTTGCATACGAGATCCAGAAGAGCAAAGAGGGATTCTACTACTTCATCCACTTCGAGGGTGAGGCAAACTGCCCGAACGAGGTTGAGGCTCACATCCGTATTATGGAGCCGGTTGTTCGCTATCTTTGCGTAAGACAGGACGCTTAATAAAGAAAGAGTGAGAATATGAACAGAGTTATCCTTATGGGTAGATTAACCAGAGATCCGGAAGTACGCTATTCCCAGGGCGAGCGCTCCATGGCAATCGCAAGATATACGCTTGCAGTTGACAGAAGAGGCAGAAGAAGCCAGGACGGCGATCAGGGTCAGACGGCCGATTTTATCAACATCGTAGCTTTTGATCGTGCCGGTGAATTTGCGGAGAAATATTTCCGTCAGGGCATGCGTGTACTGGTTTCCGGAAGAATCCAGACCGGAAGCTATGTAAATAAGGATGGCCAGAAGGTCTATACAACAGATATTATTGTAGATGACCAGGAATTCGCTGACAGCAAGGGTCAGGGCGGCGATAACAGCGGCTTTGGCGGCGGCAACAGCTACGGCGGCGGAAACCGCGGCGGCTACCAGCAGGGGACAAGGCCTGCTCCGTCCAGTGCCATCGGCGATGGATTTATGAATATTCCGGATGGAGTCGAGGACGAAGGACTTCCATTCAACTAAATATCAGTCTGAGACAATACAGTGCGTTACTCCTAATTCGCTGTGAGTAGACTGAGTTTGCACGTGACCGGACAAGCGTTGGACGGTTACAGACAACGAAACTAACAGGAGGTAATTTAAAATGGCATTCAATAAAGGTGACAAGTCCGATTCTTCCAGAGTAAGAAGAGGCGGCATGCATAGAAGAAAAAAAGTTTGCGTATTCTGCGGCGATAAGAACGGCGAGATCGATTACAAGGACGTAAACAAGTTAAAGAGATACGTATCCGAGAGAGGAAAAATCCTCCCGAGAAGAATCACAGGCAACTGCGCAAAGCACCAGAGAGCTTTAACAGTAGCTATCAAGAGAGCACGTCATATTGCTCTTATGCCGTACACATGTGAATAATTCCTTAGAATAAGGATTTTCACGGATAAAGTAAGGTTTTATCTAATTAATTTGAAGCATCATTCGAGGATTCCATATGAGAGATCATGTGGGATCCTTTTTTGGCGTAGCAGAGAATTTCCTGTTACACAAAAAGGCACTACATGTCGATGATGTGCACCCGCGCGAAGATCGCGCTGAACAGATGTAGTTATGACAGGTATTGACATTAAATCGAAATAAGAAAAAGAAATTTGTTTTTCCTGAAAGCTGGAAAAATATGAGAAGCTGCAATAAGGAACTGCATGAAAATTGCATCAAAAGATATTTAAGGATATTTATGTCTGAAAATTGACTTTTTTGCTGACACCCTTTATACTACGTAGAGGAAAAGTCAAAAAAAGAAACAGCAATGTGGAAGGGCAGTACACTATTTGAGAAGTCATTGAAAGGTCCAGAACATTATTCTGGACCCTTTTTTTAGCCTTCTGCGGAAGTTTTAAGGAGAAACAGTACACTGCTTATGCCATTCCCGCATTGCCCTGCGGTTCGTGAAAAGGTATCGAAAAGGAGAAGGAAGGGGGAGCTGAAAATTTCAACCGCCCGTTTTGACTTGTTCTGAATAAGAAAATAAAGCCCACCGATATCCGGTGGCGGAATGGAGCATTTCAAATGATTCATGATGGATTTATCTATCTGGCCACTTTAATGCTGTTAGCAGCAATTCTGGTCAATCTTCCCGTGTACCTGCGGGGAAAAGGCGCACAGACCTTTTTTAAATTTGCACCGCCGATCGTTCTGATCTATTTGGGCATGATGCTTTTATGTACTATGAAAGTATGGGATCTGCAGGATACGTCAGCCATTTACGTATCGATCAAAAATCCGTTACTCTACGCAATGCTGTTTTTAATGCTGCTGCGTTGTGATCTGAAAAAGATCATTAAATTAGGACCGAAAATGCTGATCGGTTTCTTCTCAGCGAGTATTTCAATCGGTGTTGGTTTTGTAGTAAGCTATGGAATTTTCCATAAATTACTGGGTCCGGAAAGCTGGAAAGCACTTGCAGCACTGTGCGGAAGCTGGTTAGGCGGCGGCAGTAATATGCTGGCGATTCAGGCAATTCTGGATGTAAGTGAAGAAAGTCTGGCATATTCTCTGGTAATGGATTCGGTTTGTGCAGTAATCTATGTTATGTTCCTTCTGTGGGTGATCAACTTCTCTAAGGAATTCAACTCCTGGACAAAGGCAGATGTACGTCTGATCGATGAAGTAGGAGCATCTCTGGAAAAAGAGGCAAGGGAGGACAAGAGACCTCTTACCTGGAAAAACATGCTTCTTTTAATCGGCGTATCCTTCTTTATATCCTCTCTGTCCAAGGATGCCGGTGTTATGGTTGCGTCTGTTCTTCCTGTTTTTGATAAGGCAACCTGGACAGTTCTTCTTGTAACAGCTACAGGTCTGATCGTAGCAATGACTCCTTTTGGAAAGATTAAGGGAACGGAAGAAGTTTCCAATATCATGCTTTACATTGTCATCGCAATGATCGCTTCCAGAGCAGATATTTCTGCTATGGGAAATGCACCGGTATGGCTGGCTGCCGGATTCCTGATCCTGCTGATCCATATAGCGGTTATGGTAATCCTTGCAAAGCTGATCCGACTGGATATCTTTACCTGTGCGGTTGCTTCTCTGGCGAATGTCGGAGGAACTGCGACAGCACCGGTACTTGCAGGTGCATACAGCAGCGCACTGGTTCCGATCGGTATCCTGATGGCTCTTCTCGGCAATATTATTGGAACACCGGGCGGCGCATTTGTAGGATATTTAATGAGCCTGATCGGGTAGAGAACAACAATTGAAACGGGTAGTACAAGAGCTCCGCACGGGAAACTGTGCGGAGTTTGTTTTTGTCAGGACAGGGCTCTGTTCTGCGGGAGGTTAGAATAAATTATAGTGTTACTGATTTTTTCCTTCCCTATTCGGAATGGAAAAGAAATGATAAGATGTATTCAAGAATGCCGAAGCATTCTTGCTGCGATATGCGCATCATGCAAAGCATGACATACTTCTTTTGCGCATCATAAGCAATCCTGCCGAAGGCTATGGCTATTTTTATAGAAACTATTCTTCATTATTTTATATAAAAGTGTGATTGCATGACATTAAAATTAAATAATTATGTGATTGTGCTTGTGATTTTCATGAATTTCACATATAATAAAAGTGTGATTATAAAGCATAAAACTCCAATAAAAATGTGAGGAGTGATTCTATGGAACGATTTATCTTAAAAAAACTGCTGGCTTGGAAGAATTCTCCCTACCGCAAGCCCTTAATTATGAAGGGCGTACGTCAGGTGGGTAAGACTTGGATTCTGAAAGAGTTCGGAAGACGCTGTTATGAAAATACAGCCTACTTTAACTTCGATGAAAATGAAGAATATAAGCAATTTTTCGAGACAACAAAGGATGTGGAGCGGATTCTACAAAACCTTATGATGGCAAGCGGTCAAAAGATAGTACCGGAAAAGACCCTCATCATTTTTGACGAAGTACAAGACTGCCCGAAAGTCATTAACTCCATGAAATATTTTTGTGAGAATGCACCGCAGTACCATGTTGCCTGCGCCGGTTCTCTGTTGGGGATTGCTCTGGCGAAACCTTCCTCTTTTCCGGTAGGTAAGGTCAACTTTATGCAGATTGACCCGATGACCTTTAATGAATTCCTGCTTGCCAACGGTGATGAAAATCTGGCACAGTATCTGGAACAGGTGGATACCCTTGAACCTATTCCTGACGCCTTCTTTAATCCATTATATGAGAAGCTGAAGATGTACTATGTTACCGGTGGTATGCCGGAGCCGGTATTGATGTGGACGGAGGCGCGGGATGTTTCTGCCATGCAGGAAGCCTTGTCCGGAATCATCGGAGCCTATGAGCGTGATTTTGCCAAACATCCTGATCTCAGCGAATTCCCGAAAATCTCAATGATCTGGAAATCCATTCCTTCTCAACTGGCAAGAGAGAACAAGAAGTTCATCTATAAAGTGGTCAAGGAAGGTGCACGAGCCCGTGAGTACGAGGATGCCTTGCAATGGTTGGTGGATGCCCGTCTGGTGCATAAAATTTATCGCAGCTCAGCTCCCGGCCTGCCGATTGCAGCTTACGATGACCTGCCTGCTTTCAAGATTTATCTGGTGGATGTGGGATTGCTCCGCCGTCTGGCGCAGTTAGCCCCCACTGCCTTTGGCGAAGGGAACCGCCTTTTTACTGAATTCAAAGGCGCATTAGCCGAAAACTTTGTGTTGCAGACTTTAATTACTCAGCTTGAAGTCATGCCCCGTTATTGGAGCCAGAACAACCCGCCTTACGAAGTGGATTTCCTCATTCAGCGGGAGAACGACATCTTCCCTGTGGAGGTCAAATCCGAAGCCAACACAACCAGCAAGAGTATGAAGAAGTTCAAGGAGCTGTTCCCTGATAAGGTAAAGCTCCGCATCCGTTTCTCATTGGACAATCTGAAACTGGACGATGATGTGTTGAATATTCCACTATTCATGGCAGATCAAGCGGATAGGCTCATCGGATTGGCATTGGAGCAGTTACAGAAATAGAATTTATTGAAACGACAAGACAAGCAAAAACGGCACCGTTTTAAACAGTGCCGTTTTTACTTACAAGTTCTTCGGTTCGATTTCCTTGTTCAATCCGTGATTGAAAGGTTAGCGCTTGCATTGCATTTGCAGACCGGGACATACTAAAACTCCATCACAAGCCCCGCATGCAGCTTGTGAACGGATTCTCCTAACGTCTCTCGCAGGAGATCAAAGGCATGATCTCCGGTGCAGTGGCCGGTGTAGATTTCAGAAATACCGGTGGAGCGGATCCCTTCGGCGAGGGCAAGGATCTCTGCGTCGGTCTTATTGTAGAGGTGGAAGCCGCCGATCAGGGCTTTTACTTTTTTATCCGGGAAAGTCGCGGTGACCTCACGGATAATGGTATCGGCGCCGCCGTGGGAACAGCTGTTGAAGATCACAAGACCGTCCGGGGTGTCGAAGACAAGACTTTGCTCATGGGAGAAGGAATCCGGTCTCCAGCGCCGTTTTTCCTTCAGGTACATGTGCTCCCGGATTCCTTTTTTCTCCAGTCCCGGAGTCTTATGTGGAATCAGATAAACCCCGTCACATGGGGAAAAGTCCCCGGAGACGAGCTTGATCCGGTCCGGATACTTTTTTAACATGCCCTTTGGAATACCGATGTATTTCTTATAGTTCCAGACACCTTTGCAGCAGTTTTCTCCGGTGGTTTCCCTAAAATAGAACGGTGCGGACGAATTTACCCTGAAAAATTCCGGAATTCCGTCTGCATGGTCATAGTGCGCGTGGGAGAGAACTCCGAAATCCACGTCTTTCATGTTCAGTCCAAGCACATCAGCATTCGTCAGAAAAAGTCCGGATGCCCCGGCATCGAGAAGGATATGTTTCCCATGATATTCAATAAAAATTGATAATCCCCATTCACAGCCGAGATTTTCGGCGGGGATGTTGTCGCTGAGTACGGTTGCTTTCATAAATGAAAATCCTTTCGTAAAGTATTGATTGATAGTTGCCTTATAACTTTATTTTCTTCATTAAACACAAATGCGAACTTCCTGCAGGAAAGAGGTTTTGTATAACTTCGCGGCTTTACAAATTTCTTTTGCAATCTCTTTCTTATCGATCTTTTTCCTCATTAGATTTTTCCTATCAACGGTATTTGGGTAACAGAAACGCCGGACAACCAAAGTTATCCGACGCATTTTTTATGATTGCGAGTTTTATGCTGGCTGTCAGCCTCGATGCCTTGCCGAGTATCATAAAGTGCTGGTAATTACCCTCCCCAGCCGGAGTACAGCTTTCATGTGTCGCCACACGGAAACCTTTCTGGCTCATTTATATTATACTTAAATCCCGTCCTCTTATCAACTGATTTTGAAAATATCCAAGATTTTAACGGAAATAGCATGGAAAAGTGTTACAGGAAAATCGCAGAAAGACCTCTTGAATATTTAAAGAAGAGATGTTATATTATAGATAAGAGAAGTGCCACCGATAGACGGCTTGGCCCTCGAAAATATGGATTAAAAAATAACCGCTAGTTTTGCGAGGACTGGGCGGTTATTTTTTTGCGTTTTTTTCGATGTCTCTGCCAAGTGAATATCCTGCCTTGAAGCAAGTTGCTCCGAAGCTCAGGATTGCAAGTACAATACCTAAGATTTCCATATGGCATCACCCTCCTCTCACTATGTATCAGAGGGTTACGCATGCCCTCTGCGAAGAGGGCCAAACCGCCTACCGTTATGGTGGCACCTATATTATTCTATCACAAATTCTTTGATCTATAAAGTCTATTTTACGCTACTGGTGGTTTTAGAAGCCGCGTCGCTGCTATCCACGTCAGGAATTTCATAGACCGCAGTGCCATGTCCGCCCCAAGCGGATCATGGACAAATGCCTGTATCTATGGTATACTATCCCCAAAGTCGGTTCTGATACATGGAGAGATTCTGCCCGAATTTCTCCATGCATAAAAAGGCACTAACGTGCCAAATGCGCACTCGCGCAAGAAGAGTCTATCGCAAGCGACTGCGCTCGGCGCGAGAATGTGTCAAGGCACATTCTTTTTATGGTCTTGCTATGCCCATTTTACCGGGCGGCGGATAGGAGATAAGAATGAAAGATGATAAAAAGGTCAGCCATATTCTGCAGCTTTACCTTCAGTGGCCGGTATTTTTAACGGCACTGGTAATCCTTGCGGGAGCTGCGGTCAACCTGATCTCACGCAAGGCGGGATTCGTGATGCTTGCATTTACGGTGATCTACGCGGCGTGTGCCGGAACCCTGTATATGTACGGAAAGAAGCGGGCTCTCGGCAGTCTGGTGTCCTTTGCGTCAGCATACAGCTGGAGCCAGAAACAGCTTCTGGCGTCCCTGGAGCTGCCCTACGCGATCGCGGACACGGATGGTAAGATCCTTTGGATGAACCGCGCCTTTGAGGCGGTGACCAAAGAAGAGAAGAGCGCAGGGAAAAGCCTGACAATGCTCTTCAAGGAGATCACAGTGGAATCCCTCGAGAAGATGGAAAATGCGATGGAAGTCCATGTGATCTATGGGGAATCGAAATACCGCGTGAGTATGAAACGCGTGACGATCCGCCCGGATGAGCTTGCCTCCGGAATCCCGGAGAAGCAGACGGAGCAGCAGATCCTTGCGGTATATCTCTATGATGAGACAGAGCTCTACAACTACAAGCAGGCGATCACAGACCAGAAGATGGTCGCGGGCCTGATCTATCTGGACAACTATGATGAGGCGTTGGAGAGCGTCGAGGAAGTCCGCAGATCGCTCTTAACGGCCCTGATCGACCGAAAGATCAACAAGTACATTTCGGCGGTCAACGGTATCGTAAAGAAACTGGAAAAGGATAAGTATTTCTTCGCGATCAAGCAGTGCTATATGCCGCGTCTGGAAAAAGAGCGGTTTGGACTGCTTGAGGAGGTAAAGACCGTCAATATCGGAAACGAGATGGCGGTGACCTTAAGTATCGGTATCGGAATGAACGGCGATACCTACAGCCAGAACTATGATTATGCCCGTACAGCAATCGATATGGCCCTCGGCCGCGGCGGTGATCAGGCGGTAGTAAAATGCGGCCAAAAGATCCAGTATTACGGCGGAAAGGCCCAGCAGTTAGAGAAAACGACCCGTGTCAAGGCCCGCGTCAAAGCCCATGCCCTCAGGGAGCTTCTTGAGACAAAGGACTGCCTTCTGATCATGGGACATAAGATCGGAGATATCGACTGCTTTGGCGCGGCGATCGGAATGTACCGGATCGCATCCGCTCTGAATAAGAAGGCACATATCGTGATCAATGAAGTGACCTCCTCGGTGCGTCCGATGATGGAACGCTTTGAGACCGGCGATTATCCGAAGGACCTGTTCCTCACGGGAAGTGAGGCCGCGGATATCGTGGATAACAATACGGCGCTTGTCGTTGTTGACGTCAACCGCCCGAGTATCACAGAAGAACCGGACCTTTTAAAACTCGTGAAGACGATCGTTGTCATCGATCACCACCGTCAGTCCAGCGAGATCATCACAAACGCGACTCTGTCCTATGTAGAGCCTTACGCGTCATCTGCCTGTGAGCTGGTTGCGGAGATTTTACAGTATGTTGCTGACAGTATCCGGATCAAATCCCCGGAGGCGGACGCTATGTACGCGGGAATCGTGATCGATACGAACAACTTTACAAATCAGGCGGGCGTCCGCACCTTTGAGGCGGCGGCGTTCCTTAGAAGAAACGGAGCGGACGTGACGAGAGTACGGAAGTTGTTCCGTGACAGTATGGAGGACTACAAGGCGAGAGCCGAGGCAGTCCGTCAGGCAGAGGTCTATAAGAAATGCTTTGCCATCAGCGTGTGCCCGTCAGAGGGCGTGGAGAGCCCGACAGTAGTAGGCGCACAGGCTGCAAACGAGCTTCTTGACATTGTGGGAATGAAGGCATCTGTCGTTCTTACCCCATATGAAGGCAAGATCTATATCAGCGCGAGATCGATCGACGAGGTCAATGTCCAAGTCATGATGGAAAAGCTGGGCGGAGGCGGACACAGAACGATCGCAGGTGCGCAGCTCCCGGGTGCTACCGTTGAGGAGGCCAAGGAGAAGGTGAAAGGCGTCATCGATATGATGCTGGAGAAAGGAGAAATTTAAGATGGAAGTTGTATTATTAGAGGATGTGAAGGCACTTGGAAAAAAGGGTCAGGTCGTAAAGGTAAATGACGGATATGCGAGAAACTTTATCCTTCCGAAAAAGCTTGGTGTTGAGGCGACATCCAAGAACTTAAACGATTTAAAGCTCCAGAAAGCAAACGCGGAGAAGGTTGCGGCAGAGCAGCTTGCGGAGGCTAAGAAGCTTGCGGAAGAGATCGATAAGATGTCCGTAACCGTTTCGATCAAAGCCGGCGAGGGCGGACGCGCGTTCGGTTCCGTTTCCACAAAGGAGATCGCGAAGGCGGCGAAGGATCAGTTAAAGCTTGATATCGATAAGAAAAAGATGGTTCTGCCGGAGCCGATCAAGAGCATCGGAAGCTTTGAGGTTCCGATCAAGCTCCACAAGGAAGTAACAGCAAGACTCAGCGTGAAGGTCGTTGAGGCGTAAAGACTGAATGCCTGCCGCGTGTGCAATACGCGGACAGCACAGTTGAAATTCAGGGCAGGAAACCAGGTAGAGGTTCCGGCCTGCAAAGTAAGAAAGAAAACGGCTTCTGCAGAAATATATGCAGAAGCCGTGCGAAGTTATAGACAGAGACGTACAGAGAGGAAATCGGACAGATGGAAGAAGCGTTAGTAAAAAGGGTTTTGCCGCACAGCGTTGAGGCGGAGCAGTCGGTGATCGGTTCCATGCTGATGGACAGGGATGCGATCATCGCGGCATCGGAGATCGTGGTTGCGGACGACTTTTATCAGCGTCAGTATGGGATCATGTTTGATACGATGGTGGAGCTGTTCAATGAGGGAAAACCGGTGGATCTGGTCACGCTTCAGGACAGGCTGAAGGAAAAGGATGTCCCGCCGGAGGTGTGCAGTCTGGATTTTGTCCGCGATATCCTGGCAACGGTTCCGACTTCCGCGAATGTGCGCTCCTATGCCACGATCGTCCATGAAAAGGCGGTTCTCCGCCGACTGATCAGGATCAACGAGGAGATCGCCAACAACTGTTATTCCGGAAAGGACAGTCTGGAAGTGATCCTAGCGGACACGGAAAAGCAGATCTTCAACCTGTTGGAAAGCCGCGCTTCCGGTGATTTCGTGCCGATCCGTCAGGTTGCGCTGAACGTTCTTGATAAGATCGAGCAGGCGACCCGCTCAAAATCCACGGTAACGGGTCTTCCTACCGGATTTATCGATCTCGATTACCGGATGTCCGGCCTCCAGCCTTCGGATCTGATCCTGATCGCTGCCCGCCCGTCTATGGGTAAGACGGCGTTCGTACTGAATATTACGGACTATATCGCGGTCCGGAGACAGAAGACCTGCCTGATCTTCAGTCTGGAGATGTCGAAGGAGCAGCTGGTAAACCGTATGCTGTCCATGGAGTCCAACGTGGATTCCCAGAAGCTCCGTACCGGTACCCTGACGGATGCGGACTGGGACGCTGTCGTGGAAGGAATCGGTACGATCGGAAGCTCCAAGCTTGTAATTGATGATACGCCGGGTATTTCCATCATGGAACTTCGTTCCAAATGCCGGAAGGTTAAGCTGGAACATGGTCTCGACCTCGTTATGATCGACTACCTGCAGTTAATGTCGGGCAGCGGAAAGAACGGAGACAACCGTCAGCAGGAGATCTCTGAGATCTCAAGATCTTTAAAGGCCATCGCGAGGGAGTTGAGCGTCCCGGTGATCGCCCTGTCCCAGCTTTCCCGTGCCTGTGAGACAAGAACGGATCACAGACCGATGCTTTCGGATCTTCGAGAGTCCGGAGCCATCGAGCAGGATGCCGACGTTGTGATGTTCCTGTACCGTGACGATTATTATAATAAGGATACGGATAACCCGAACACGGCGGAGGTTATTATCGCGAAACAGCGTAACGGCCCGATCGGAACCGTATATCTTGGCTGGAAACCGGAACTGACCCGGTTTGTGAATATTGCGAAGGAGCAGCAGTAAATGCATGGTCAAGCGCCTGCTTTCGAATGGAATTTGAAGGAATTTCATCGGAAGCGGGCGTTTTTGTCATATTGGGACATGGCTTCACATATATTATTAGCAATCTGATAACGGTTTTGCAGGCATGCGGCAGTCTGTGGACATGCTGAGAAACTGGATCAAACAGAGTCGAACAATCGTTGCGGTTCATGGCAGAAATTTCGAACTGTGACGAAAATCATGTGAAAGGAAGAGGACGACCATGTCAGAAACACATTATCTGATCTCCGATGCCTCGAAAAAGGTTGATGTGGAATCTCATGTACTTCGGTACTGGGAGGAGGAACTGGAGATGAACATCCCTCGCAACGAGATGGGACATCGGTATTATACGGATTTTCATATCCGTCTTTTTAAACAGATCAAGGAATTGAAGGAAAAGGGGTATCAGTTAAAGGCGATCAAGACAGCGTTGGCGAAAACGCTGGACGCGGAGGGGGAATCGGTGGCACCCACGGATGTTCTTGAGGAGGATGTTATGACGGCATTGAAGGAATGCACGGAGCAGGAGAAGAGAGATCTGGAAAAGCTGGATCCGGGGGAAGCCGCGGAACTCATGAACCGGGAAAAAGCGGAGCAGTTCAGGGAGTTTCTTACCCAGATGATCGGACAGGCTATCGAGGAGAACAACGAGAAGCTGAGCCAGGATATCAGCCGGATGGTGAACGATAAAGTGTTAAAGGAGATCGATTACCTGATGCGGGTGGCAGATGAGCGGGACGAAGAGCGGTTCCGGCAGCTGGATGAGACGATCCGGCTTTATCAGAAGGAGAATAAAGGGAGGGCGGAAGCTGCGGCGGCGAAAGCGCCGTTTTTGCCGTCGATCTTCAGAAAGAGAAAGTTTGGGAGAAATGGGAATAAGCTTTGATGAGAGCAAAAATGAGAACCCCTTTCGCGAAGATCCGGATTCTGGATCAGAATCCACAGAAATCAAAAAGCCGCTGTTCGAATAGAACAACGGCTTTTATGTATTGGTTTGCGTTTGTGATCAACCCTCGTTGATTGCGCCTGTCGGACAGACACCAGCACAAGTACCGCAGCTAATGCAAGTATCAGCGTCGATTACGTACTGTCCATCTCCCTGAGAAATAGCGTTTACCGGACATTCACCAGCACAAGTACCGCAGCTAACGCAGCTATCGTTAATTACATATGCCATAACAAAATACCTCCTTTGTTTATTTCTTTCATTCTATAATAAACGGTTAAATTATTCAAGGGGAAAATTGTGAAAAAATGTACCTAATGAGGAACAAAAATCCAGTAAACATGCGGTTAGACAGTCACAACTCGAGTTAGTCTATTCTTACCTTTGCAGACAAAAATCAACCCGGCTGTCATTCGGCTGAAAGTATTTCATGATGGTCACCATATGCGGACAGGCATTTTCTAAACTGGAAATACCATATCATACAGGAATGCATGATGGTTACTGTACGCGGGTAGGAATTTTCTGAACTGAAAATTCCGTATGATACCGTTATGACCGCGGATTTTGCCGATTCGGAATGCGAAGCATCGGCAAAATCCTGTTACAGTGCGCGGGCATGGAGTGCCCGTGTACTGTAACTGCATGATGCGGCTGTACCAGCAGATTTTGCAAAACCACCTTGCCAAGAAACGAAAAAAGTATTATACTCTCGATATGCTGGCATAAGGGCAGTATGCCTGTTATGCCGGAAACAATCGTAGAAAATTGCCCGCGGCAGATTTCGAAGGTGAAAGGAGGATTTATCATGCAGATTTCAAAAGAAATGCTCATTGGTGAGCTTCTTCAGGTTGATGAGAATATGGCTCAGATTTTAATGGGCGCTGGAATGCACTGCATCGGATGCCCGTCTTCTCAGATGGAGTCTCTGGAAGAGGCTTGCATGGTTCACGGAATTCCGGTAGAAAAACTTGTAAGTGTAATTAACGAGTATCTGGCTCAGAAGCAGCAGTAATGTATGTGACCGCTCGAGAGAGTTTCGGTTTGCTGACTGTGCGAAAGGTCGGAAGGACTGTGGTCAGGGAGAATTTTCCCGGCTTCAGTCCTTTTTTCGTTTTGACGTATATAGAGCAGCTTGCCGGAAAAGCTTTGTATGTTGAAAAACCTGGGGACACTTTGGAAACAGACTTTTCGCATAAAAAAGCATCTGTATAAATCTGCGGATCACAGTCTTTTACAGATGCTCTATTTAAATTGAATCACTTGGAAAGTCAGATTATAAGTTTTGCAGCACCTTCAGCGCGTCCTTCTTTACGATCACATCATAATGTTCCGCGTAGTAAGCGCCGGACGCAGCGGCATCGCCCTTTAACCTTGTTCCGTATTCGGAGAGAGTATTGCAGACTCTGTTGAAGGAACTCTCACTGTCGTTTTCCTTCTTGAGGATCAGGTAGAAGACCCCATTTTCCGGATTCTTGTAGAGAACACTGTTTCCTTTAAAAACAGCACCGGTCTGCCGTGCGGCTTCACAGACGAGATCGAGGGAAGAAAACTGGTAGATCCTTGTAAACTGAGCCGGATTCTTCGACTCTTCCTTTCCCTGCGGTCCATTTGCCGTTGCAGCTGGTGCCGCAGGAGCTTTTTCTCCCTCCGGCTTTAAAATTCCGCTCTGGGTCAGGATATTGATCAGGCCGTCAGCGCCTTCCAGCACTTCCGCGGTGAGATTTCCCCATCCGTTATCATTCTCGTCCTCTTCCGGTGAGAACTTGGAGAACCGGGTATCCAGTTCCTCTGGATCTTCCATCTTCGTGATGATCAGCATAACACTCTCGTTCGCCATCGGGATCGCCTCGACCATAAGCGGGATATCCTCGGCCTCGAAACCGACCTCATTTGCGGCGCGCTGGATCATCTCGCGGAAAAGATTACGGGCTTTCTCGGTTCCATAGGCCAGCTCGCCGAGATTCATATTCCGGACACTCAGGTCAAAGTTGCTGAGGGTGCAGCGGATCTGGTTTTCATTGATACGTTCTATTTTCATAGGATCACTTCCTGTCTGGTTAAAATCAAAATATTCGCGGTATGCTGTAATTCCCATTATAAGAGGGCAGAAAACCGCATTTTTACATCTATAATATACTATATCCTATTCAGCTTTTGCAATCGTATGAGGGAAATTTATTAAAATTTAATCAGTTTGACATCTACAAGATGGTCTGAAGCGGGAGTGTGTATATTAGAATAGTCGCAAGAGGTTGTGTTGCCGGAAGGAGGTGTGATGGTTTATCGAGCGCGTTCTGTTTGGCAAGTATCGGTTGTGCAGAGAGCTGGGAAACGGGCGATCCGGTACTGTATATCTGGCGTATCACGTTGAGCTGGAAGAATACAGGGCGGTAAAAGTAGTCCCGAAATCCCTGGCGGATTATGATACTTTTAGAAAAGAAGCACTTTTTCTGAAAACACTGAGACATCCGGGAATCCCCATCGTCTACGATGTGGAGGAAGATACCGGATACAGTTATCTGATCGAAGAATATCTGGAAGGCGAATCTTTATATGCCCTGGTAAAACGCCTGGGCAGCTTGTCGGTTAAGGCGGCAGCTGATCTTGGAATACAGATCTGCCGTATCATTCAGTTTATGAATTCAGCAGAAAATCCTATTTTATATTTAGACTTGCAGCCCAAAAATCTGCTGGTGTGCAATGGAGTCCTTCGTCTGACGGATTTTGATCATGCACAATACGCGTCAGATGCCGCTGCGTTTGGTGAGCGGTACGGAACGATCGGTTTTGCGGCACCGGAACAGTACACAGGGGAACCACTGGACTGCCGGACGGACGTGTACGCGATCGGTGCGCTGCTCTACTTTATGAGCCGTGGGGATGCGCCGGGAAGTGTTCCGGAATACAGGAATGAACCGGAATATAGGATGTTTGACCGGATCATCCGCGGGTGTATGGAAAAGGAGAAAGAAGCGCGTTACCAGAGTGCGGATGAACTGCAGGAAACGCTGCAGGAGCTGCAAAATCAACTGAAGGAACAGGCAGCAGAATCTCGAATCGTTGTTTTTGCCGGGGCGGCAGCGGGGATCGGAACAACCCATGCGGCTCTCGGAATGTCTCATTTTCTGACCCGGAATGGGTGTCCGGCTTTATATCAGGAAGCTTATGATACGTCTGCGGTTCGCACACTTGCGAAAAATATGGGAATCAAAACGGACCGGACCGGCGTATATCGAATCGGATGCGGAAGCATCCGGCCTTATTATGGCGAAGCTGTGAAGCTGCCATATCTTTATTTTCCAGTAATCATAAAGGATGTGGGAGTGATCCGCCCGGAAGAGAAACTTCCGGAAGCAGATTTTTATGTTCTTGTATGCGGGGGAAAATGGTGGGAGATCGACAGGACTGTGAATGCGGCGAAGATCTTAAAAAGCCGTGGGAATGTGATCCTGCTCTTCAATCATATGGAGAAAAAAGCACGTCTGAAACTTCCAAAAGTTTTATCTGATATTCATTATTTCTTTCTTCCGTTCTTTTCAAATCCATTCAGAGAAGATAAAGCTGCCAACACCTGTTACCGGGATCTATGGAACGATGGTACAGGGGAAACCAGATGGAAAAGAAAAAAATTATCACAGAGACTCAGGAGAAGCGATGCAGAATGATCGGAATCGCTGGGAGCAATACCGGGGTGGGGTGCACCCATTTTTCGATCATGCTGACAAACTATCTCGCGGGATACCTCAGAAGGAAAGCCATACTGCTGGAATTTAATGAGTCGGGGGACTTAGAAAAGCTTGAATACGTCTGCACGGGGCAGATGGGACAGAAAAATCCATACAGGGTACTGGATGCGGATTATTATAAGTATGCAGGGCCGGAGGCTGTGAAGGAGGTGCTTCAGAGGGGATATGACGATATCCTGATCGATTTCGGATCGGTCAAAGATGGCGCAAACGAATTATATTGGAGATGCGATAAAAAGTTCCTGGTGGGTTCCTTTACGGAGTGGCAGCAGGAGAGTTTCCGGGAATTCGAGATGGAACAGAGAGCGAAACAGAAAAAAAGCTGGCAGAGTCTCGCGGTATTTGGAAGCGAGGAGACCAGAAGAGAATTCTCGAGAAGATTTCGGATCAATGCAGAACGGATTCCGTTTTCAGCGGATGCCTTCTTGGTCACGAAGGAGTGCGGGGAATTTTTTCAGCGTATCCTGTAAAAATGACATAAAAGGACGATTTCCCTAACCGTTATAAAGGGAAAAGCCTGATACTCAGAAATGTCACAATAAATGAGATCTGACCGGCTAAGAATACAGCAGCGGGGAAAAACATGTCACAGTATAACCTTCTTCAGTCATCGCGGAAAAGCCGGGAACAGAGGCATTTAATAACTTAAAATCGACAGCGCAGAGGGAGAACGTTCAATGAAGAGCATCGATAAGACCGTGCATGCCATAGATATGCGGCACGAAGAAAAGAAAGGTGTATATGGGTATGGAAACAGCAAGTGGAACGTATGACTCGGAAAATCGAAGTGTCGAGGAGATGACGCGCTATCTGAATGGACTTAAGCGGTACACGGAAAAAGGAATCCCGATCTACATGGACGGAAAACTTTCCGGGCAGAGAGAATGGGAGAAACTGTTTGAAGTTCGTGAGGATGGAATGTTCTATATGGGAGATTATGTCCAGGCGGAAGGCGGCGGTCTGAAGGAGATACGGTTTGATAAGGTCTATCTGAGCGAAGCGGATATCATGGAGACGAAAGGTCGGAGGAGAAGAACGAGAAAATAAGGAAAGACGGAGGATACCGAATAGAATGGATCTGGCGGTACTGGATAGCAGTAAATCGCACGGAAATGAACCAGGTTATATGTACGAAGTAATATAGATTCAACAGCTGGGGGATCGTTCTGCCAGATGATTCGTAAGACTGCTGACAACAATTCGTTACAAAAAGTTAACAGACAGACATTCCGCGTTGTGGTATACTTAAGCTATCTTGAAGATCCGGCAAAGTATACGATCTGTGTATACCTTGCCGGATCATCCGTAATAAATAACGATTCAGCATGCCGCCGGTGAGAGACGGAAATGAACGCAGAGTTCTGGGAACCGGCGTGCGGAAAGAGTGATAACGAATGAGAAAAGTAGTTCCTGTATTGGTTGCTGTCGGTCTGATCATCCTGATCGCCGTGGGATTTGTCGGTTTCCAGGTACTGGACCGGTATATGCCGACGAAAGAGCGGGCGGATCTCGCGGAAGTCTATGATGTGTCCGGGGATGAGACCGCGATCCTCTATAACTATGAGCGGCAGGAGCAGACAGGAATCTATGAAAATGGACAGACGTATCTGCCGGTCTCCTGGGTGAATGACCACATTAATGAGCGGTTCTACTGGGACAGCACGGAAGACCTTCTCGTATACGCGCTCCCGGACCAGATCGTCTATGCGGACGCGGAGACAAAGGGGGCCAACGGCGCTCCGCTGCTTCTTGTAAAAGATGATGAGGTCTATCTGACGCTGGGTTTGATCGCAAACTATACGGATGTGCAGATCCAGACCTTTGACTCCGGGGATGGAAGACGTGTCCTGATCAATGACTGGGGAACAAGAAATATAGCGCGGGTGAAAAAGGCTGGAAGTCTGCGAGTAAAAGGCGGCGTAAAGAGTAAGATCCTCACAGACCTCGCAGAGGACGATACGGTGACCGTTCTCGATACGATGGAGAAATGGTCCAAGGTCGCATCTTCCGACGGAAATATCGGATATGTGGAAAATAAGCGCCTGGCAGCCGCGGAGAGCCAGAAATTTTCCGGAAATTTCACAGCTCCTGTATACGAGAATACCAGCATGAGCGGAAAGATCGTTCTCGGCTGGCACCAGGTAACAAGCCAGGACGGAAACAATACCTTTGACAGCATTGTGGCAAAGACAAAAGGGATGAACGTGATCTCCCCGACATGGTTTTCCCTGACAGACAACAACGGAAACTATAGGTCACTGGCGAGCAAAGATTATGTGGTGAAGGCCCATGCAAAGGGGCTCCAGGTATGGGCGCTGATCGATAACTTCAGTGCCGATGTCCAGACGGAGACGCTGTTAGCATCCACCGCCACCCGCCGCAGGCTGATCGACAGCCTGATCGCGGATGCGGAAAAATATGACCTGGATGGTCTGAATCTTGATTTTGAGAGCCTGAAAACAGAGGCGGGCGTCCATTATATCGAATTTATCCGGGAATTATCGATCCCGTGCCGCCAGAAAGGTATTGTCCTGTCCGTGGACAACTATGTTCCGGCGAGATACAACAGCTTCTATAACCTGAAAGAACAGGGAATTGTTGCGGATTATGTGATTATGATGGGATATGATGAGCACTTTGCGGGCGGCGAGCCGGGCTCTGTGTCCTCTATCAGCTACGTGAAGAATGGAATCTCCGGAATGCTCGAGGATGTCCCGAAGGAGAAGCTGATCAATGCCGTTCCGTTCTACACGAGACTCTGGATCGAAGCCGGGGACGGATCCATCACCTCCAAGGCGATGGGAATCGCGGATGCGAAGAAGTGGGCAGACAATAACCAGGTGGAACTCACCTGGCAGGCGGATACCGCCCAATATTATGGCGAGAAACAGACAAATGACGGTGCTTGGTTCCTCTGGATGGAGGAGGAGCGGTCCTTGAAAGAAAAGATGAACGTGGTCCGTCAGAACGATCTGGCGGGAGTCGCGTGCTGGAAACTGGGGTTTGAGGATTCTGCCGCGTGGGATTCCATCCAGTGGAACTAAGATCATAATGGCGCTTTTACGCCGGACCTACCAGGTCACCATCTTGTCCAGCAGGAGTTTCTGTTCCTTGCTGGAACGTGTGAGGTAGATGCGGGTGGTCTCGATGCTCTCATGCCCGAGAAGATCCGCCAATAGAGAGATATCGCTGCTGCGAGCCAGAAAATTCTTCGCGAACCGGTGGCGGAAAGAATGAGGGTACATGGTATCAGGATCGATGCCATACCGGACTGCATAGTGTTTTAATTGGGAATGGATGCCTCTGGTCGTCACGGGGCGTCCATTTTTTCCCACAAAAAGAAAGCCGGAGGTGATACCGCGGCGGTCACACCAGGCTTTTGCCTCCTGACAGAGGGAATCCGGGATGTAGATGCGGCGGATCTTCCCACCTTTGGAGTAGAGATCAAGATACCCGCAGGCTAAATGTTCCGCCTTGATCTGCACCAGCTCACTGACCCTGGCACCGGTGGTCACCAGAAAACGGACGATGAAATACCAGAAGTCGTGGTGTTCTGCTTTCAGGTTCCGTTGGAGCGTCTCACAGTCTTCGTTTGTGATAATGGAGTCCTGGAAGGTGTCGCGGGAAATTTTTACCGCATGGAGTCGAAAACTGGCGAGGTCGGGATAGAGTTCCGGCTGTTCTTCCTCTAGGAAAAGAAGAAAATGATTTACGGCGTAGATCCGCTGATTGATCGTTGCGGGGCGGTAATTGGCAATCAGAAGACTCCGGTATTTCCGGAGAAGAGATTCGGTTGGAATGGGATAGATGGACAGAAGCTGCCTGATCGTCCGTCTATACGCGTCTCCGGTATTTTCAGACATATTCTTTTTTCTTAAATATGATCTAAATGATTCTGCCAGGTTTTCCTGGTCTTTTGGAAGTTCTTTCATAACATATCCTTTGAATAATAACGGAGCAGCAGGAATTTTACCAGTTTACGATCTGATTGAAGAGATCCTGCTGTTCAGTACTGCTTTTATGCAGGTAAATGCGGGTAGTCTCAATGCTCTCATGTCCAAGAATATCGGACAGAAGCGCAATGTCATCACATTGTTCTATAAATTTTTTTGCGAATAGATGCCGGAATGCATGGGGATGTACGACAGATGGATCCAGATTGTATCGAAGTGCAAAAACCTTAAGCTGATCCCGGATCCCGTTTGTGGTGATCGGATTTCCGAAACGGTTTAAAAATAAGCTGCCGCTGGTGCGCTTTTCGTTTTGAAGCCACAGCAGGCAGGTCTCCTGGACATTTTGCGGGAAGTAGATCCGCCGGATCTTATCACCTTTTGAGTACAGGTCCATCTGACCGCGGATCATATCTTCCACACGGATCTGGAGAAGTTCGCTGATCCGCACGCCAGTGGCGGCCATGATCCGCACGGCAAAGTAGTAGGTAGGCTTTCCGTCACGCAGAAGACATTTTTTCAGGTACTCATAGTCGGCCTGGCTGATCACATTTTCCAGAAATGGTTTCTGTTGAAGGCGGACCATAAGGACCCTGGAGTCAGGAAGCTCGAGAAATTCCATAAAACAGTTCATTGCGCGGATCCTCAAATTTACGGTGTTGGGCTTGTACCTGTCGATGAGATAGCATTTATAGAGCATCAGATTGTCATGTGTGATTTCGGGGTACAGGGAAAGAAAATGCCTGGCAGTATAGAGATAGGAACGGATCGTCTGGTAAGATTTTCCATTCCGGAGCAGCCACGCTTCGAACTTGGAGAGTTTTTGACGGGCCGTTTCAGAAAGACGGTCTGTGGGAAGAGCAGTTTTTCTCATAGTATTATCATACCTTTCTGTTTTTGAAAGTATTTTATCGCAGGAAACAAAAAGAGCAAGAGAAAACTGGAGAATACGTTGTTGATGGGGAAAGGAAGGAGGAAAAGCAAAAAATCCGTCGGAGACATAGGACATCTCCGACGGACGTTTATATAAGCTGTATATGATTGGAAATGAACAGACAATGCTTTTGGGAAATGTTCGGTGGCATTGCGCTGCCCGGATGGAAATTGGGTTGCTTAGTTCTGGAAATCTACAATCGCGTTTCCCTTTTCATCATATCGAACAGCATCCTTATCAAGTGTCAGCGCATCAATGGCGTCAAGGTACGCCTTGATGGACGGATACTGCGGCTTGTAGTTGGCGATGATCTCTTTCGCGGTCACGGCATTGTTGGAGAGCAGGGCATCTACGAGGAAAAGCTGAACCTTTGCCGCGTTTACGCACATACGGTTCGGATCGGTGATCTGGAAGTCGATGCCATGGAGAGTGCCGACAGCGCCGCCTGCGTTGATCTGCACGCCCGGCATTACGCAGGTGACATCGCCGAAATCGGAGGAACCGGTGCTCCAGCCGTTGTAGTCGAAGACAACTTTCTTTCTTCCGCAAAGTGCCACGCAGCAGTCCTCAGCCAGCTTCATGAATGTCGGATCATGATACTCCGGAGCGTAACCAGGGCGGTCGCTCAGCTCAACGCCTGCGCCCATAGACAGTGCGGCACCGGTCAGCGCACGGTTTACCTTGATATTCTCGCGTTTGATCGCCTCTAAGGATTTTCCACGGACATAACTCTCGATCTTCATCTCATCCGGGATAATGTTTACGGCGCAGTTTGCGCCCATGAGGATCGGATGGAAGCGGATCGTATCTTTCTCCTGGAATGTCTCACGGAGGTCGTTGCATGCCTGGAGACCCAGCATAGCGGCATACTCCGCGTTGACTCCCATATGAGGAGCTCCGCCTGCATGGGCAGATTTTCCTTTGTAGCGGATATTTTTCGCTATACATCCGTTCATTCCGAGCAGTGCCTGAAAGTCAAGGTCGGTATCTCCGTCCTCGTTGACGCTGGATCCCTTTGTCATGCCGTGAACCATCATGGCCATGTCGACGCCGTCTAAGAGACCACGGTACATGAATTCGGTCTTACCGCCGTTGTACTTGATGATGCCTTTCTGGCGGAGTTCCTCACGGAATGCAAGCTGGATCATCTCCTCGGCCGGAACGACAACGAGGCGGATGGATCCGCAGAGACCGTCGAGGGCGTGGGGCTGTTTCAATGCGGCTGCGATTCCTAAAAGTGCAGCGGACTGGGCGTTATGTCCGCAGCAGTGGGTCATTCCATTTACGGATTCCGGATGGTTCGCGATATCGAGGGCATCCAGTTCACCGAAGATCGCTACCTTTGGTCCCGGTTTTCCTGTCTCAACATCGGTGTAAAAGCCCGGAATGTTTCCGGCTTTGACGAGTGTGTATCCAAGTGCCTCGTATTTCTCTGCGAGATAGTCGTGGGCCTGCCACTCGGTGTAACCGGTCTGCGGATGAGCCCAGATCCAGCGCTCTGCGTCGAGGATGAGCTGTTTTACGGTATCTACGTTGTTTACGATCAGCTGTTGTCTGTCTGTCATGGAAATACCTCCTGAAATATGTAATATTGGACGGAACCAGGCGCTGTACGGGAGCATCAGGTCAAGCCCGGTTCATCTTTAAAAGCTCGATCAGCGCGTCAGTGTGTTCCTTCGTTGTCGCCCAGCTTGTGGCGATCCGGATCACGGTATGGGAGTCATCATATTTTTCCCAGAAGCTGAATTCCGCCTGCTCTTCCAGACGGTGCAGGACTTCGTCCTCCAGAATAATAAAGATCTGGTTTGTCGGAGTCTCAAGGAAGAACTGGTAACCGTTTTCCTTTAACGCGGATTTTATCGCGGCTGCGCAGTCGAGGGCGGATTCCCCGATATGAAGGTACAGATCATCTGTGAACAGGGTATCGAACTGGATCCCCAGGATGCGGCCTTTCGCGAAGAGCGCTCCGTGCTGCTTTATGATCGTGAAAAAGTGCGGGATCAGCGCCGGATCCGGGATTACGACCGCCTCGCCGAAGAGCGCTCCGCATTTCGTTCCGCCGATGTAGAAGACATCGCAGAGTTTCGCAAGATCCTTTAATGTTACGTCATTTTCCGGGGAAGCGAGAGCGTAGGCAAGTCTGGCGCCGTCCGCATAGAGCGGGAGATGGTACTTACGGCATGTCTCGCTGAGGGCGGTCAGTTCTTCCAGGGAATACAGGGTTCCGTATTCCGTCGGCTGGGAGATATAGACCATGCCCGGCATGACCATGTGCTCATGGTTATCATCAGATAAAAAGGTGTCCATATAAGAGGTGACCTGGGCAGCTGTGATCTTTCCATATGTATGGGGCAGCGGGAGCACTTTATGTCCGCCGAATTCGATGGCACCGGCCTCATGGACTGCGATGTGACCGGTCTCCGCACAGAGAACGCCCTGATAGGAGCGGAGAAGTGCGTCGATGACGGTAGCGTTTGTCTGGGTTCCGCCCACGAGGAGATAGACTCCCGCATTTGGAGCACCGCAGGCTTTGCGGATCTTATCCCGGGCAGATTCAGAGAACTCGTCGAGACCATACCCGGAAGTCTGCATCATATTTGTGGAGAGCAGCTCATTCATGATAGCCGGATGGGCGCCTTCCATGTAATCGCAGACGAATTTCAGTTTTTCATTTGCCATGTTAAAAACCTGACCTTTCGTGTTGTCTGACTCTATTATACAGATGGCATATTGATGTGTCAATGCAGGAAGGTGTATGAAAAAAATCTGAAAACACTGAGGGAAATATAGGGATTCAGCTGATGATGGCGATAAGAGCGGAAGCCAGAATCCAGAACTTTTTTGGATTGAACGGAGACAGGAAAATCCGCACATAAACGGGTCCCCCATGAAATAGAGTATTATGAAGAGCGGATTTTCGGGGAAACAGAGCATGAAGCAGAAAGTGATAGAGCCGGTTCTCGGCATATGCCTGCTCGCCATGGTGGTCATGGCGGTGAAATATGGGAGTATTCGTGTGACGGGGAGCGGTGATGCCTACATAAAAGAGACACCGGTGGTGGTGGTCGATGCCGGACACGGCGGAACAGATCCCGGCAAGGTTGGAGTCGACGGGAGCCTGGAGAAAGATATCAACCTGGCTGTGGCGGAGCGGTTGAAAACGTACCTGGAACAGGATGATGTGAAGGTCATTATGACGCGGGAGACGGACACGGGACTTTATTCCGAAACGGACAGCCGGAAAAAGATGGCGGACATGAAGAAACGGTGTGAGATCATTGAGGAGAGCGGCGCGGACCTTGTGGTCAGCATCCACCAGAACAGCTATCACGAGGAATCCGTCTCTGGCGGACAGGTATTCTATTACCGGGATTCGTCAAAGGGAAAGGCGCTGGCGAAGATCCTGCAGGACCGGTTTGACTATGTCCTGGGGGACCAGAACCGGAGACTTCCGAAGGCGAATGCCAATTACTACCTCCTTCTGCATGTGAAATGTCCCATCGTGATCGTGGAGTGCGGATTCTTAAGCAACCGGAAGGAAGCAGCGCTTTTAAACAGCGGGGAGTACCAGGATAAGCTGGCATATACGATTCATATGGGGATCATGGAGTACCTGAATAAGAAGCAATGAGATAGGAAAAATGTACAAATGAAGAGAAATAAAATTGTCATATTATACAAAAAAGGTCCACCTGTTTTTAACGATCCGATATGGCATTTAAAAGTTCAATATGCTATGATTCTTTTACCAATTGGGACGGAAAAACTGCTTTTCCAGGTGGCAGAAGGAAAAAAGAAATGTTCCACACGGTCATCTGGACTGGAAGGATAAAAAATCCACCGGAAACACGAATATTTCCGGCAGATTTTATTATCAGAATTACTCAAGTACAAGCGTACCGTCGCCCTCAGCACGGATCGCGGATTTGAAGAACTCCTCAAATGCTTTCTCCAGGTAGGCCATATCCTTGGAGCCTGCAGTCTCATACGGGGAATGCATAGCTAACTGCGGAAGTCCGACGTCTACAGTGTTTAAGGAAACCTGCGCGTTGGAGATATTTCCGAGAGTGGAGCCGCCGAGGATATCGGAACGGTTTAAGAACTCCTGGTACGGAACACCTGCGCGCTCGCAGAGGCAGCGCATAACAGCTGCGGAAACAGCGTCTGTTGTGTACTTCTGGTTTGCGCTGTGCTTGATTACGAGACCGCCGTTTAAGTAGGTGCGGTTTGTCGGGTCGGTCTTGTCAGCGTAGTTCGGATGTACGGCATGTCCGTTATCCGCGGATACCATGAAGCTGGAAGCGAGGGACGTGAGGTACTCTTCCTCTGTTCTACCAAGGCTGCGGTTGATGCGGCGGAGAATGTCGTAAAGGAATGTGGAGCCGGCGCCCTGTTTTGTGCCGCTTCCTACTTCCTCGTTGTCAAATACGGCAACGACCGGGATGCAGCGGTCGCTCTCACTGTTTAAGAGAGCCATTGTGGACGTGAATGCGCACTGGAGATCATCAAGACGCGGAGCGGAGATAAACTCGCCGTCGCAGCCCCATACAGTACCTTCCATACGGTTGTAAAGGAAGAGGTCCATTCCTTTGATCTGGTCAACGGAAACGCCTGCCTCCTCAGCGATCATCTCTTTGAATGCCTTTCCGGAATTGCTCATGCGGTATAACGGAAGCATATCTTTCTGGATGTTGTACTTGTAACCGTCGTTTACTTCACGGTTCATGTGGATTGCGAGGTTCGGGATCATGAGAAGATCACGGTCAACGTTGATCAGTTTTGTTGTGAGACGGTTGCCGTCTTTTACGATAATGCGTCCTGCAACGGAGAGAGGTCTGTCGAACCACGGTGCGCAGAGCATTCCGCCGTACTTCTCAACATTTAATTTTACATACTGGTTCTCGATGTTCATCTCAGAAGACTCTTTGATCTTTAAGGTCGGGGAGTCGCTGTGGCTTGCCGCGATATGGAAGCCGGAATAATCCTTGCGGGATACCTTGAATGCGATGATCGCGGACTGGTTGCGGGTTACGAAATACTTTCCGCCCTCAGCGAGATTCCAGGTATTGCCCTCAGCGAGGCGCTCGAAGCCTGCCTCGGTCAGGTAGTTTGCCAGTTCATGAACAGCATGGAAACCGGTCGGACTCTTTTTGATAAAAGAAAATAATTCCTCATTCAGATTCTGAATCATGTTTTTGTTACTCCTTTCGATAAATAACCCCTGTAAGTCATACTACATTATATAAAAAAAATGCAGATCAGGCAAGCTCGCGCTATGATGTGCGCAAGTGTTAAAATATGATTTCTGTTATAATTCTGACGTTTTTCTGAAATTTACGAAAAAGGTCTGGAAGAGGTACCTTTATTCTCGGTTTCATGTTAAAATATGGGCATGAGTAGCTGCGAAGGTATGGAACAGTTACAAATACGATCAATATGGTGAGAAGATCACTGGGAAAAGAGGGGAACTTATGGATTGGAAGAAGATCAGACAGGCAGTCCGCACGGTGCTGGCGGCTGTATTGATCTGCGCTGCATCGGTGGGAATCACCGGTGATCCGGCATATGCGGCGGATATGGGCGCAGTTTACGGAATTTATGAGCATGGAACCGGTTGGAGTGGGTATCATGGTGACAGCAAAACAGCGCGTGCTGGAACCGGAAGCTATGTGACGGCGATCCGCGCCAGCCTTCAGGGACAACCTGAGGGAATGAGCGGCACGCTTTCTTACCAGGTGAACTTAAGCGGAAGCGGATGGCTTTCCTGGCAGGAAAATATGACTCCGAATGGAAGCACCGAGACAGATATGCCGTTAGAAGCGGTCCGCATGGCATTTACCGGACAGCTTGCGGAGAATTATGATGTTTATTACTCTGTATATCAGAATGGCTCCTGGACAACTCCGGTGAAGAACGGGGAGACTGCGGGAACCGAAGGACAGGGACTCCGTGTGGATGGTCTCTGGGTAACGGTGACGGGAAAAGGTGCGGAGGTACCGGAAGGCCCGAATGGAAAGAGCGTTGACCCGACAAGACCGATGGTTGCCCTGACCTTTGATGACGGTCCGTCGAAGTATACGCCCCGGATCCTGGATTCCCTGGAAGCGAACGGCGGAAGAGCCACATTCTTCATGGTGGGCAACCGAGTTGCGTCCTATGCGTCTACCGTAAAGCGCATGGCGGATCTCGGATGCGAGACAGACAGCCATACCTGGGCACATACATATCTGACAGGAATGTCTGAGGGAGAGATATTACAGAGCTTAAATCAGACACGCGATGCCATTGTGGCAGCAGGCGGAAACGCGCCGAAAGGTGTCCGCCCGCCGGGAGGAAAGATCAATGATGCCAGTAAGGCGGTTCTCGCAAAGGCTGGAATGCCGTCCATCATCTGGTCCGTGGATACCCTGGACTGGAAGACGAGAAACGCGCAGCACACCATCGACACAGTTCTCAGACAGGTGCAGGATGGAGATATCATCCTGATGCATGACCTCTATGAGCAGAGCGTCATTGCGGCAGAGACGCTGATTCCTGAACTCACGAGAAGAGGTTACCAGCTCGTGACAGTCAGCGAGATGGCAGAGCTCCGCGGTGGCATGGCGGCAGGACAGTCTTATGGACATTTCCGCTAAGAATAAAAAATATTGCAGTATGAAGCAAAATGTGATATTCTGTTAACGAACAAATAAATATCGTTCTTCGGGGCGGGGTGCGATTCCCCACCGGCGGTATAGTCCGCGACCTGCGAAAGCAGCTGATTTGGTGAGATTCCAAAACCGACAGTATAGTCTGGATGAGAGAAGAAATTGTATGACAGGAGTAGTTCATTCAAGCCCCGGACTTTTTCAATGGTCCGGGGTCTTTTTATTTACATGGACAGGGAATCATCCCCACGAGTCCGTGTGAGCCGGCAATCCTGCACAGCAATTCCTTGTAACAGAAGAACAACAAGTACAAGGAGGGACATTATGAACCAGAACAAAGTATTAAGTGTCAGAAATCTCGTGCTGATCGCCATGTTCAGCGCACTCGCAGCCGTATTGGAGACGATCCAGGTGGCGGTTCCGTTTGCACCGCCGTTTTACAAGCTGGACTTCGCGGAGCTCCCGGTACTGATCGGCGGCTTTGCCATGGGACCGGCCCAGGCAGCTCTGATCGCGATCGTTAAGAACCTCTTAAAGCTGCTCTTAAACGGAACAAGTACTTACTATGTCGGCGAGCTCGGAAACATCATTGGAAGCTGCATGTTCTCCGTACCGGCTGCCCTGATCTACCGCAGACATAAAACGAAAAAGACCGCTATGGTCGCTCTCGCTGCCGGTGTCATCTGTGCTATCGTCGGCGCTGTATTCGTAAACTGCGCGATCACACTTCCGTTCTACGCAAAAGTTGCTTTCGGCGGAATCGAGAACATCATCGCAATGGGAACAAAGATCAACCCGGCAGTTACAAACCTGTATACATTCGCGATCTTCATGATCGTTCCGTTCAACCTTGTAAAATGCGGACTGAATGCGATCGTAACAGCACTTGTATATAAGCATGTCAGCGTGATCATCCATGCAGGGGTTCACAGAGAAAAGAAAACTGAAAATACGGCGGCATAACACCTGAAATGGGAGATTCCCCCGGGATAGAGACGGCGAAAGCCGTGTCTGACTCGGGGGACTTACAATTTATGTGAGAAGTGAGCAAAAGCCTGCGCAGGCACAAAAGTGAGCGCTGGCAGGTGGCGGCAGTACTTGACGGATAACGACCGAAATGAGATAGTGAAGCGGCAATGACTTAAGAAACGGAGAAAATAAAATGGTAAGATATTATAATGAACTGACAAGACTGGAAATGGAACAGGTCGACAAGGACGAGACGGTGGTCATGATCCCGGTGGGAGCGTTGGAACAGCACGGAAACCAGTGTCCGCTGGGTACAGACGAGATCATCGCGGAGGGAACGGCGAGACGGATCAAAGAGGCCTTAGACCGGGAGATCCCGGACTATCCGATGCTGATCTTTCCGCTGATCCCGGTGGGACTAAGCACGGAACATGTGAACTTCTGCGGTTCTGTCACCTTAAAGCCGGATACCTTTTATCATGTTCTCTACGACATCTGCAAAGGCCTGGCGCATCACGGATTCAGGAAGATCGCAATCTTGAACTGCCACGGCGGAAACTCCCCGATCATCCAGGTCTTAAGCAGGGAGGTAAGAAGTGAGTTCGGAATCGCCGTATTTATCATCAACTGTGGCGCATTCTTCGGAAACCAGGCGGTAAAAGACACTGTGACACCTGGAAATATCTGGGATTTCCACGGCGGTGAGATGGAGACATCCATGGTTCTCGCGGAGCGCCCGGAGACAGTAAAGCTGGAGACCTCCGAGGCGGGAATCCCGAGAAAGTTCATGGGAAACAAGACATTCACCGTATATGGCCCGATCACTCTTGGCTGGGTTTCAGAAGAGTGGGAGACCGAGGACGGAAAGCCCATCGGAATCGGCGGCGATCCAAGCGGGGCGACGGCAGAGAAGGGCAACCAGATCTACGACAGCTTTGTGGAGTCGATCCTTTCAGGGCTGAAAGAGATCAGAAAGTGGAAAGACTAAGGCACTGTTTCAGAAAATAGTGAAAAAGTGCTGAGAAACCGGTGGACAGATCATTATTACAGCAATATTAAGAAGAACAGAAAAATTGAAATGAATGGAAACGATGCCGGAAAAGCCTGTAAATCCGCCGGAAATCTGTTGCAACCATAACTTTCATGTGCTAAACTGAATACGCAATTGAACAAAGTAAGGTGCTGCGGTTTTATGCAGCACCTTTATCATTACGCGGCAGGCCACAGCGATACCGCCGCATGAGCGTAAAAATGGGAAACCGTATAGAAGAAATACAGGTTTTCTGGACATTTGAGTAATAGAATCGAGAGTGCAGAACATGAATACAAAAGTAGTTCGTATCAAAGAGGAAGAGAAGACAAGAGAGACGCTGGAAAAGAATCCGGGGCTTTTAGAGGCGGCTGAGATCTTGAAAAACGGCGGTCTCGTGGCGTTCCCGACGGAGACCGTTTACGGCCTTGGTGCCAATGCGTTGAATGAGGAAGCGGCAAAGAAGATCTACGCGGCAAAAGGACGTCCGTCCGACAACCCGCTGATCGCCCATATTTCCTGTATGGAAGAACTTCCGGCGATCGTGAAGGAGATCCCGGAGGCGGGCCGGAAACTGGCTGAAAAGTACTGGCCGGGTCCGCTGACCATGATCTTCCCGAAAAAGGACATCGTACCTTACGGAACCACCGGCGGTCTTGATACCGTTGCGGTCCGCATGCCGGTGGATCCGGTGGCAAATTGCCTGATCCATCTCGCAGGTGTTCCGATCGCGGCACCGAGTGCCAACACTTCCGGAAGACCGAGCCCGACAAAGGCGGAACATGTCATCGAGGACATGGACGGAAAGATCGAGATGATCATCGACGGCGGCGCTGTGGGAATCGGCGTGGAATCCACTATCGTGGATGTATCCGGCGAGATCCCGACACTTCTCCGCCCGGGCGCAATCACCATTGAGATGCTGCGTGAGACGTTGGGCCAGGTGGATATCGATCCAGTGATCTTAGGACCGGTCAGCGGTGATATCAAGCCGAAGGCGCCGGGAATGAAGTACCGCCATTATGCCCCGAAGGCGGACATGACACTGGTGGAAGGCGACATGGACAAGGTCGTTGCCTACATCAATGAGCAGACAAAGAAAGCGGAAGCAGAGGGAAAGAAAGTCGGCATCATCTGCACCGAGGAGAGTCAGGACATGTACCAGGGTGGAAACCTCGAGGTGATCGGAAGCCGGGAACACGAGGAGACGGTGGCCCACAACTTGTTTGCAGTTCTGCGTGATTTCGATGCCAGAAAGGTTGACTGCATTTTCTCCGAGAGCTTTTCCAAAGACCAGCTCGGCCAGGCGATCATGAACCGTCTGTGCAAGGCAGCCGGATATCATATTGTGAACATATAAAATTGCTGGAAGGCCTGCGCTTGCTGCAGTGGCTGTAGAAAAGGCAAAAGTACGATCAATTAAAATGAGAAATGGATTTTACCCGTAACTGTGAGAGTGTTGGGCAGTTACATATATGAAATGGAGGACGATCTATGTCAGAAAAGAGAAACGGATACATTACCTGGGACGAGTATTTCATGGGAGTTGCAAAGCTTTCTGCCATGCGCTCCAAGGATCCGAACACACAGGTCGGCGCGTGCATCGTGAGCGAGGACAACAAGATCCTGTCCATGGGCTATAACGGATTCCCAAAGGGCTGTTCCGACGACGAGTTCCCGTGGGATAAGATGGACGAGGACCCGTATAATAGAAAATATTTCTATGTGACACACAGTGAGTTGAACGCGATCTTAAACTACCGCGGCGGCAGCCTGGAAGGCAGCAAGCTCTATGTAACACTGTTCCCGTGCAACGAGTGCGCGAAGGCGATCATACAGGCGGGCATCCAGACCATCGTCTACGAGAGCGATAAGTACGCGAACGACGCGTCCACACGGGCATCCAAGAGAATGCTGAATGCGGCGGGTGTGCGCTATTACCAGTACAATCCGACAGGCCGTAAGATCGAGTACCGGGTATAACGGAGGAACGAATGAAATTTTTGCTGGCGGCGATCAACGCCAAATATATCCACTCGAATCCGGGTGTCTACAGTCTGCGCGCCTTTGCTAGGACGAAGATCCCGGGGGCGGATATCGAGATCGGAGAATACACCATCAATCACCAGATGGACTTAATTTTACAGGATATCTACAGGAGAAAGCCGGATTTTATCGGCTTTTCCTGTTATATATGGAATATTTCCTACATCATGGAGATCGTCCGTGACGTGAAGAAAGTATTGCCGGAGGTGGAGATCTGGCTCGGCGGACCGGAAGTGTCCTATGACGCGAAAAAAGTGCTGACCAGGGAGCCGGATGTCTGCGGCGTGATGCGCGGGGAAGGCGAGCTGACGTTTACGGAGCTTGTGCGGGCGTATCTGAAAAGGGAAGAACTGTGTGCAGCAAGCTTAGACTTAGATCACATTCCGGGAATTACCTACCGCGCTGAGAGCGGCGAGGTCGTGGAACGTGGTCCCCAGCGCCTTCTGAGCCTGGATGAGATCCCGTTCTACTATGACGATATGGCTGGATTCGAGAACAGGATCGTCTACTACGAGAGCAGCCGCGGCTGCCCGTTCTCCTGCAGCTACTGCCTGTCTTCCATTGATAAAACCGTGCGTTTCCGGAGTCTGGACCTGGTACTCCCGGAACTGCAGTTTTTCCTGGACCACAAGGTTCCACAGGTCAAGTTTGTGGACAGAACCTTCAACTGTAAGCGGGATCACACGTTAGGAATCTGGCGTTATCTCGTGGAACATGACAATGGGATCACAAACTTCCATTTCGAGGTCTCCGCGGATATCTTCGATGAGGAGGAACTGGAACTTATCGGAAAGATGCGCCCGGGGCTGATTCAGCTTGAGATCGGTGTCCAGTCCACAAACCCGGATACGATCAAGGAAATCCACAGACACATGGACCTTGTGAAACTAAAACAGGCGGTGGACCGGGTCTACGATTACCGGAACACCCATCAGCACCTGGATCTGATCGCGGGACTTCCCTATGAGAATTATGAGTCTTTCATGCGCTCCTTCGACGATGTCTACCGGATGCGTCCGGACCAGCTTCAGATGGGATTCTTAAAAGTATTGAAGGGCTCTTACATGGAAGAGCAGGTCGCGGCATATGATCTGAAATACCGGGGAATTCCGCCATACGAAGTCCTTTCCACGAAGTGGCTGCCCTACAGCGATGTGATCCGGCTGAAGGGCGTGGAGGACATGGTGGAGGTCTACTACAACAGCGGACAGTTCCCGGCAACCATGAAACTGCTGGAAAAGAAATTTGCGCGGCCGTCGGAAATTTTTACGAGTCTGGCGGAATATTATGAGAAGAACGGACTGACAGGGATCAGTCACAGCAGGCTGGCAAGGTATGAGATTCTTTATAGATTTTTAGAGGAAAAAGAGGTTAAAGTGGAACAGAGCACGCCTGCGGCAGAAGACCCGGCAGGAATGGAGCAGAAAACCGGCGTGATAGCTGCAGAAACAGCAGTAAAACTGACACTAGCTGACTTCCGCGACAGCCTGATGTACGACCTCTATGTCCGCGAAAATATCAAGAGCCTCCCGTCCTTTGCCAGTGACCAGTCCCCATACAAGAAAGAAGTGCGGGAATTCTTCATGGCGGAGGAAGAGAGTCCTCAGTGGCTTACGGACTATGCGGGATTTGATTCGAAGCAGATGGCGAAAATGGCTCATCTGGAACATATGGAAGATGGAACGTTTGTATTGTTTGATTATAAAAATCGGGATCCGTTGTCAGGAAACGCCAGAGCAGTCCGCTTCCGGTATGACCGGAAGGGAAGCCGGATGGTGCCAGCAAAACCAGCACGGATATGAAGAAAATTGTGCAGATATGTGATGATGCAGTGAAAGTAAAGATGGAGAACAGACATGGCAGATGAAATGATAAATTCTTATGTCGCCCTGGATCTTGAGACGACGGGCATCGGTGCCCGTCACGAAAAGATCACGGAGATCGGCATGGTGAAGGTGATCGACGGTGAGACGACGGACACTTACCACACTATGGTAAATCCGCACCGGGAGATCCCGAAGCGGATCGTGGAGCTGACGGGGATCACTGATGATATGGTGAAGGATGCACTGGGAATCGAGGAGATCCTGGATGAGGTCCTGGCCTTCACCGAAGACCTCCCGCTTCTCGGCCACCAGATCATTTTTGACTACGGCTTCCTCGTACAGGCCGCAGTGAACCAGAAACGGAAATTCGAGAAATACGGGGTCGATACACTGAAACTCTGCCGGTATCTGATGCCGGGGGAGGAAAAGAAGAATCTGAGTGCCGCCTGCGCGTACTTTGCGGTCACCCAGGATACGGCACACCGGGCACTTTCCGATGCCTATGCCGCCCACAATCTATACCAGGAACTGAAAAAAAGGTTTGGCAAAGAACGTCCGGAACTCTTCACTGCCAAAATGCTCCAATATAAGGCAAAAAAGGAACGGACGGCGTCGAAAAGGCAAAAAGAACACTTGCAGGATTTACTAAAATATCATAGAATAGACATAACTGTCGAGATCGATCACATGTCCGGAAATGAGATATCCCGGATGATCGACAAGATTATTTTCCAGTATGGAAGAATCCCGGAAAATGCGAAAAAACAGGGATAGTTTTCCGGAACCCTGAGAAAATGAATATTAGTGAATATAGTTCGGAATGAGTTACAGCATATGGCAGCCAGGACTTTTTGATCTGGAATGCGGAACATCAGTAAAATCTGATGCAGTTTGCTCAGGGCATGGGCTGTAACCGGAATGGAAAGCAAGAAGAGGTGAATGTTGTGTTTAACATGAATAATAAAAAGACAAGAAAGATTTTCTCTACCATCGTAATCGTATTAGTTGTACTCGCAATGGTAGTGCCGATGGTCCTCGGCTCCCTTCTTTCTATTTTTTAATCGTGACGGGCTGAAGCCCCAAAATCTATCAGGCATCAGGAAGATATCAGTGAGGAGAAAAGAATGAAGAAAAATGTGTGGATCGCAGGCATGACGGCGATTTTAAGCGCCGGACTTGTTTGGCTTGCCCCGGTTTTCACACTGGCAGATGAACGGATCCCGGACGGGGTCTCTGTTGGAGCCGTCAGTCTTTCCGGACTTACGGAAGAGGAAGCCGAAAAGCAGATTGAGAGTTATGTAAATGAAAAATTAAATCAGGATATCACGCTTGTGGTAAACGGCACGGAGGCGAAGTCCGACGCGCAGACCCTTGGCGTCGCCTGGGATAACCAGGATGAGGTAGCTGAGGCCATTCAGGGGACGGAGCTCAAGGGAAACCTTGTAAAGCGGTATATGAAAAAGAAAGACCTGGAGGTAAATCCGGTGAAGATCGAGCTGGATCTCTCCGTGGACCAGGATAAGGTATCTTCCTTTGTATCCGAGAAATGCGGTTCCGCGGTGGCGGGTGCCGTTGACGCGACGATCACAAGAAAAGACGGAAAATTTGAGATCACTCCTTCAAAAGAAGGTCTGGCTGTTGATATGGATGCGACAAAAGCGGCTCTCAACGAGGCGTTAAACAGCGAAAATACGGATGCGATCCGGGTGGAGGCGTCTGTGACCGTTAAAAAGCCGAAGGTGACAGAGGAAGATCTCGCGACGATCAAGGATGTTCTCGGAACATTCTCCACCAGCTTTGCGACAAGCGGTGCGTCCCGTTCCACAAACCTTGCGGTGGGTGCAGGAAAGATCAACGGACATGTGCTGATGCCGGGCGAAGTGCTCTCCGGATATGAGTGCATGCATCCGTTTACACTGGAAAATGGATACAAGACGGCAACTGCTTACGAAAATGGCAAGTCCGTTGACAGCATTGGAGGCGGTGTCTGCCAGATCTCAACGACACTCTACAACGCGTCCTTATACGCGGAGCTTGAGATCGTCCAGAGACAGAACCACTCCATGTCCGTCAGCTATGTAAAGCCGTCCATGGACGCGGCGATCGCCGGAACTTATAAAGACCTTAAGGTAAAGAACCCATATGATACTCCGATCTACGTCGAGGGCTATACCAAGGGAAAGACCCTGACCTTTACGATCTACGGAAAAGAGACGAGACCGTCGAACAGGACTCTGGCATTTGAGTCTGAGACGCTTTCCACGACACCGTCCCCTACCCAGGAGATCCAGGACCCGAGTCTCCCGGCAGGCCAGCGCGTGAAGGTGGAATCCGGACATACGGGATTAAAATCGAAATTATATAAGTGCGTCTATGTAGATGGACAGTTACAGGAACGCACTTTATTGAATTCTGACACATACAACGCGTCAAAGACTGTTTACCGCGTAGGTACAGGAGTCGCGGCTCCGGCAGAGACAACACCTGTGGCCCCGGCAGCACCTGCGGAAACGGAAGCTGCGGCCCCGGCAGAGACAGCAGCGCCGGAGACACAGGCGCCTGAAACCGCGGCCCCGGAGACAGCCGGACCGCAGCCGGGCGAGAACTACGGCCCGGGAATGAGTGCCCAGGCGGGAGAGAACGCGGCTTAGGCCGCATAGAAAAGAGACCGGAATCATGAGAAAAATTGAGCGCGAACCCAACGGAGCTGGGATCTTTAAGCCGGGACAGGATCTGGTAGTTGCAGGAACTGTCGGAAAAAACGGTGTGAAGGCGGCTCTGTCGGCAAAAGAAAAAGAGATATCAGCCCGATTCCCGGAGTGGTTTGTCAAACGGATCCGGGAGCAGGCAGATAAAAAATCAGAGCTGACTCCGGAGATGCTGAACGCCTGCGGTGCAGGAGAATGGGAAGAGATTTCGGAGGGCGGCATACTGGCCGCCCTTTGGGCCATATCGGGAGCTTACGAGCAGGGGATTTCCTTTGAACTGAGGAAGATCCCGGTGGCTCAGGAGACGATTGAGATCTGTGAACTCTTTGACCTGAATCCGTACAGACTTTCATCGGGGGAATGTCTCCTGATGGCAGTGGAAAACGGCGGGGATGCCGTGAAGCTCCTGAGTGAAGCCGGAATCCCGTCTGCAGTGATCGGTAAAGTCGAAAAAGGGATCGCCAGAAAAATGGTCGGGATCGGAACGACCGGATTTCTGGAACGACCGGCACCAGATGAGATCCGGAAGCTTACGGATGCAGCTTCTGGAAAAGAATGATAGATGCAATGAGGAGGAACAATTATGCGTGAAAAAATTTTGGCGATCATTGAAAAGAACAGCCGAATTGATTTAAAGGATCTGGCCGCCCTTCTGGGTGAGAGTGAAGCAGCCGTCGCGAATGAGATCGCGGAGATGGAAAAGGAGAACATTATCTGCGGTTATCACACGATGATCAACTGGGATAACACAGGTGATGAGAAAGTGATCGCTCTGATCGAGGTGAAGGTAACCCCGCAGAGAGGAATGGGCTTTGATAAGATCGCGGAGCGCATCTACCAGTACAGTGAGGTGACTTCTGTATATCTGATGTCCGGCGCCTTTGATTTTACCGTGATCATTGAGGGCAAAACGATGAGAGAGGTCGCGCAGTTCGTATCGGAGAAGCTGTCACCGATGGATTCGGTCCTCAGCACAGCGACACACTTTGTCCTCAAGAAGTATAAAGATCATGGAACAGTTATGTGCGGTAAGGCAGAAGATGAAAGGATGATGATTACACCGTGAGAAACCCATTATCAGATAAAATCGTATCGATCCAGCCATCCGGAATCCGTAAATTTTTCGACATTGTGAGCGAGATGAAGGACGCGATCTCCCTTGGTGTCGGTGAGCCGGATTTTGATACTCCGTGGCACATCCGTGACGAGGGAATCTACTCTCTGGAAAAGGGACGGACTTTTTATACCTCAAATGCAGGTTTAAAGGAATTAAAGATCGAGATCTGTAATTATTTAAAGAGACGTTTTGATGTAGAGTATGATTATAATAAGGAAGTTATGGTCACGGTCGGCGGCAGTGAAGCCATTGATATTGCTCTCCGTGCCATGTTAAATCCGGGGGATGAGGTTCTGATCCCTCAGCCGAGCTATGTTTCCTACACTCCGTGTACGGTTCTGGCTGACGGTGTGCCGGTTACGATCCAGCTCGAAGAAAAAGATAAATTCCGTCTTACAAAGGAAAAACTACTCGAGAAGATCACACCGAAAACGAAGGTTCTGATCCTTCCGTTCCCCAATAACCCAACCGGATCCATCATGGAGCCGGAGAATCTGGCGGAGATCGCGAAGATCTGTATCGAAAAAGACCTGTTTGTTATCTCCGACGAGATCTATTCAGAGCTTACTTACAAGGGACAGCACTGTACGATCGCCGCATTCCCGGGAATGAAGGAGCGCACCGTTCTGATCAACGGCTTTTCAAAATCCTACGCGATGACCGGATGGCGTCTTGGATATGCGTGTGCGCCGGAGCTGATCCTGAAGCAGATGTTAAAGATCCACCAGTTTGCGATCATGTGTGCACCGACGACAAGCCAGTATGCTGCGGTCGAGGCATTAAAAAACGGAGACAAAGATGTAGCTGAGATGCGGAGCGCATACGACCAGAGAAGACGTTATCTCGTGAAGGCACTCCGTGATATGGGCTTTGACTGTTATGAGCCGCAGGGCGCATTCTATGTATTCCCGAGCATCAAGAAGTTTGGAATGACCTCCGATGAGTTTGCGTTAAAGCTTCTGGAGGAGGAGAAGGTTGCCGTTGTTCCGGGTACCGCATTCGGTGACTGCGGCGAGGGATATTTAAGAATTTCCTACGCGTATTCCCTGAATGATCTGAAACGTGCTCTTGAGAGGATGGAGCGGTTCGTGAAGAGACATCTGAATGATGCGAAATAAATGGATGCTGTGATTGTGCGCTGAGCGGACGGTCATGTAAAATACAGTTCCCCGGCTTGATCATGAAGGTGGTCGGGCCGGGGTTTTATATGTCTGCACCTCATATTTCGTGAGAAAATCTGGATTGCTGACATTAGTTCTGAGTGATCGTGGAAAGCGGAAAGCGGCAGACATGACAGGAGAAGATCAACAATGAATATCGTATTATACGAGCCGGAGATGCCGGCCAATACAGGAAATATCGGGCGCACCTGTGTGGCGACGAACACGAAGCTGCACCTGATCGAGCCGCTGGGATTTAAGCTCAGCGAGAAGCATTTAGTCCGGGCAGGGCTGGATTACTGGGATAAGCTGGACGTAACGGTTTACAGCGATTACCAGGATTTCTTAAAGAAGAATCCGGGGGCGAAGATATACATGGCGACCACAAAGGGTGAGCATGTATACACGGATATTCCCTATGACCCGGATGCCTACATCATGTTCGGACCGGAGAGCCGTGGAATCCCGGAGGAGATCCTGGTGGAAAACCGCGAAAACTGCATCAGGATCCCGATGTGGGGAGATATCCGATCGCTGAATCTCTCGAATTCTGTTGCAATCGTGCTGTATGAGGCGTTACGGCAGAACGGATTTGAGCAGATGACGATGGAAGGACATCTGCATCATTTACACTGGAAAGAATAATTGAAAAATTAAAAAATGATAGAGCGCTTATTGGATACAAGATACGAAGCAGCTCCGCTGTGGATTTCCAGCATGTTTTGGAGACAGCTGGGGAAGAGATAAGCGTTTTATAAAAAGGGGAAAGCGAGAATACAATTATGATGAATGAAAAATGGGAAGAACAGTTCCGTGAACAGATCCATGAATTTGTTGGAACGATCGAGAAGTTCGATAAGGGAGAGATCGACCGCAAGGCGTACAAGGGAATCTCCGGTGGATTCGGAAGCTACGCGCAGCGTGATCCGTCAAAGCATATGCTGCGTCTCAGAATGGCAGGCGGAAACCTGACGGAAAAACGTCTGGAATTCCTCGCCGAGGCAGTGAGAGATTACGGTGTGGAGCTTATGAAGCTTACCACCTGTGAGACCGTGCAGCTCCACAACCTGAAAGCAGAGCAGGTTCCGGTCCTCATGGAGAAAGCCATCGCGAGTGAGATTTACAGCAGAGGCGGCGGTGGAGACAATCCGAGAAATATCATGATGAGTCCTCTCTCCGGCGTGCAGAAAGGTGAGGCATTCGATGTAAAACCGTATGCGGAGGCAGCGGCAGAGTACCTGCTCTCTATTGCTGGCGAGATCCACATGCCGAGAAAGTTAAAAGTAGCCTTCAGCAACGGTGCGGATGATTCCGTACACAGCGCCTTCCGCGATATGGGATTTATGGCAAACCCGGATGGAACCTTTACACTTCGCATCGCGGGCGGACTCGGCGGCGGCTATAAGATGGGAATCCTTGTGGATGAACATGTCCAGACGACGGAGATCCTTTACTACATCCGTGCCATGATCGAGACATTCTGCCAGCATGGAAATTATGAAAACCGCGCGAAGGCCCGTACCCGCTTTATGCAGGAGACTCTGGGCACTGATGGTTTAAAGGAAGCGTTCCTTGAGAATGTGGCAAAGGTAAAAGAAAAAGGCGGTCTTGACCTTCATGTGGAAGCAAAGCCGGTAACAAAGAAAGGCAGCGGCGAGATTTCCGGAAAGCGTGTAGTCGCACAGAAACAGCCGGGACTCTATGCGGTGGCATACCACCCGATTGGTGGATGTCTTCCGGCAGGAAAACCTGCGGAGCTTCTTACTCTTGTAAGAGAGATCCCGGACGCAGAGTGCCGGATCGCTCCGTATGAGACGATCTACATCATCAACCTCACTGCTGACGAGGCGAAGAAAGTCCTTGAAGCGACAAACGACGGCGCTCAGAGCACTTTTGAGAACAGTGTAGCCTGTATCGGTGCTGCAATCTGCCAGCAGGGTGTAAGAGACAGTCAGGCGGCGCTCAGAGCGGCTGTGGAGGCAGTCCGTGAGGCCGGGATCCCGGACGGAGCGCTTCCGAGGATCTGTATTTCCGGATGCCCGTCCAGCTGTTCCGGACACCAGGCGGCAGCCATCGGTTTCCAGGGAGCGGCAAAGTCTGTTGACGGAAAGCCGGAGTCCGCGTTTAAGATGTTTGTAGGCGGAAGCGATAAGCTGGGTGCCGCAAAGTTCGGCGAGGCCGGAGCTGTGATCTTAGAGCGCGATCTGCCGAAATTCTTCGTGGACCTTGGAAAAGCCGTTGCCAGCCGGAACATGAACTGGGAGACATGGATCGTGGGGCATGAGGATGAATTTAAGGCGATTGTGGAAAAGTACGCTTAAGAGGAAATCATACGTGGAAAAGTGGGAAAATCCGAGAATGAAAGTAAGCAGCAGAGGCAGCGAAAGCTTTCGTTCAGAGCCCGAATTCATATAAGTAAAAGAGGGCTTTTTAAGAAAGTACGTAACTATTCAGTACCTTCATAGTTACGTGCAAAAATCCATTCCAGATCAGCTTCGCTGATGGGATTTTTGCCTTCCAGCCTATGTTTTCTTACGGTCAGCGCAGCAAGTGCGCAGACCTACTGAACAGTTACGAAAGTACTTCATATTTGAATAACAACATAAAAACGGTCGACAGCGAAAAAACTGTCGGCCGTTTTTTTACATCTCAATCAACTGAAACTCCACCTGTCTGGCCCGCAGCATCTGTGGTTCCCGGCGATGGCATGTGAAAATAATGATCTGGTCTCCATAGGCGGAGGCGAGCCATTCCAGTGCCGTCTTCAGGCGCTCATCATCATACTGTGTAAAGCTGTCATCGAAGATCAGCGGGAAGCCGGAGCCGGATCCCTGGAGAAGCTTTGCGGCGGCGAGACGCAGGGCGAGATAGACCTGGTCCATGGTTCCGCTGCTGACGTTCTCGAGGGGAACCAGCTTTGTCTTCGTGTTTAAGAAGACATTCAGATTCTCGTCGATGCTCATGCTGTCATAGATCCCGCCGGTGATTCCGGTAATGTACTGGGACGCTTCTTTATTCAGGTAGAGTCCGAAGGAATCACGGATCGAGGAGGAGAGATCTGCCATAGTCTCCTGGGCAAGATCGATGGCGACGATCTCATCGTGGATCCTGTCGTTTTCCGCCAGTGTCCGCTTCAATGCCTTCGCCTTATTTTTACAGTTGTTCAAATGCTCTAATTTCTTCTCAAGCTCCCACTGGGTCCGCTGCTGTTTCTCGATCATCTCGCTGCAGCCGGCCTGTTTCGTCTGGAGATTGCTTAAATCTTCTAAGAACTTCCTGATCTCTGCCTCAGACTGGGTAACCATATCGCAGAGCTTTGAGAATTCGCCCATTCTCGCCCGGAACGCGTTCATGGCATCCTCAGACACTGCGGAATCTCCGAGATGTCTCGCGAGAAGCGCGCCAAGTTCAGAGGAAGTATTGTCGAACAATCTGTGGCATTCTTTATCTTTCTGGAGGATGAACAGGGAGATGATAAAGAAGATCACAGCCGCCGTGGCTGCCGCGCCACAGACCGGAAGATAGGCGGTGAGGTTGAAATATCCAAGTGTCGCTGCAGCCCCCAGTCCTGCGACTCCGAGAACCGCTGTGAGACCGGAAAGAACCTTCCTGGACTTCTTGTTACACTCCCCATTCAGAGTATTATATTCGCTGTAAAGCCTCTCCGCGTCGGAAGACATGGCATCCACGGATGCCCGGTCTGTAAAGCCGTTGTCAGACAGCACCTTTTTCCCATTTGCCAGTTTCTCGTCCAGATCCTTTTTCTGTGTCTGGGTGTTGTCGATCAGGCCCTTGACCTGGGTCCGCATATTCTGGTAGGCGGCGAGCTGGTTCTCGTACTCCGGACCGGCGATCTCCGCCTCCACATTCCGGATCTCCGCGAGAAGAGAGGTAAACTCCCGGCTCGCCTCTGGGATCAGACCCGCCTCGAGGGAACGTTTCTGGTTTCTCAAAAACGCAGTCGCTTTTGTGATATTTAAGGAAATATTGCCGGTGGTGTTCATGTTGGCAATATAATTCTTTAATTCCGTCACCATCCCGTCTTCGGTGGCACTCTTTAACTGACCAATACTGATGGTGTTGTTGTACATGGTCTCGGTGAGACCGTCAAGCAGGCTGGAGACAAATGCAGGTGTTGCCTCTTCCTCCAGCCCTTTCGTCTCATTGATGATCTTTAAAGACTTATTTTCCTTCCGGAACCGGCGCTCGATGCGGTAGATGGTTCCGTCCTTTTCCAGTCTCAGCCATCCCTCGTAGGTTCCGCTGTTCTCCCAGGGCTCGTACTTTGTATACAGATCATTCTTTGCCGCCCGTCCGCGCCCGCGCTCGATGCCGAAGAGCATGCCGCGGATGAAGGTGTGAAGCGTGGATTTTCCGGCTTCGTTCTTTCCGTAGATAATGTTGATCCCGTCGTTGAAGGAGATGGTCCGGTCATGAAATTTTCCGAAACCGTCGATATGTAATTCGAGTAATCTCATGGCTGGCTCCTTTCATCTTTTGTCATAAGCAGGGCATGAATTCCATAGTACAGGGCTTTCTTCTCCACCGGACTCATATCATCCTTCATGAGTGCCTGGATATAAAAGCCGATCATGTCGCTTGGATGTTCCGCGAACAGTGCGTGGAAATCATACTGTGGCTCCGACTCGTCCAGGATCTCGATAATATTCCACTGACCGGAGAGAAAATCCAGGTCAAAGCTGATATCCGGGTCTCGCATACCGCGGATCCGGAAGCGGTAGATATTGTTGGCACCGCGCTTGCGGATCTCGTCGGCGATGATCTGGGAAAGCTCGGTGTTTGTCGTCTGGGGCGTCACATTGACCACGAGCGGGATATACTGGGCCTGGCAGACTTCCTTAAACTGCAGGGAGGTCACATGTCCGCTGGTGGTGTCGATCTCGCCGATAAAATATCCGTGAGGTCCGGTCTCCGTCATGTCAAGCGGTTCCGGGGAACCGGCGTACGCCATGCGGTTTTCCAGAAGAATCTCCGGTTTGTGGATATGTCCCAGGGCGATGTAGGAGAACGGGGATGCTGCCAGCGCATTCCGATCAAATGGGACATGTTTCGCGTCACCGCCGTGGAGCATGAGAATTCTGGTGCGTCTCGAGGCCGGCAGGGAAATATTGTCGGCTTTCGCCTCGGTGATCTCGGCCGTGTGGTAGCTGAAGCCGTAGACCTCCGTGTTCAGTTCCTCGAAATAGACGGAAGAGAGGTTCTCGTCCATCAGAAATGTGACGTTCGGGGCCCAGGTGAAGCTGAGAAGTGCAGAACTTTTCCGAATCCGGTCATGATTTCCGGCGATGATGACAACGCGGGTTCCCGGAATCGTGGAGAACAGGTAGTTGACCTCTTTCAGATCCCGCGCTAAGGGCTGGCGGTGGAATAAGTCACCGGAGATCAGAAGAAGGTCCGCGCGGGAGTCCCTGGCGTCCTCGATGATCCCCTGGAACGTCAGACGGATCGCCTGTTCCCGCTTTTTGCCCCAGGGCTTATCGCTGTCCGGGATCATGCCCCAGTGGATATCGGCGGTGTGAATAAATTTCATACATTCCTCCATGGTGTATGGATTGCAGATACACTGCGATCCAGTATCAAGGTAGTGGACTATGAAAGTCCGCAAAAACGTGTTTCTCAGGTTACCGCGGCAGTTCGGTCACCAGAGGATCGCCGTCGCGTAAATGTGAAAAGGAGCGCAACAGATCTCTGTGCGCTCCCTTGCGGCTGCCTTGCATCGAAAGGACGCGGCGGGCTGCTGTTTCTTTATAATTCGCAGTTATTAACGGTACGCGGGAACGGAACTACGTCGCGGATATTGCCCATTCCTGTGAGGTACATTACGCAGCGCTCGAAGCCGAGACCGAAACCGGAGTGGCGGACGCTGCCGTACTTTCTCAGATCGAGATAGAAACCGTAGTCTTCCGGCTTTAATCCGAGTTCGTTCATGCGGGCAAGGAGCTTTTCGTAATCGTCCTCACGCTGGCTTCCGCCGATGATCTCGCCGATACCCGGAACGAGACAGTCCACAGCGGCAACGGTCTTTCCGTCCGGATTTAATTTCATGTAGAACGCCTTGATCTCCTTCGGGTAGTCGGTAACAAATACCGGTCTCTTGAAGATCTTCTCAGTCAGATAGCGCTCATGCTCCGTCTGGAGATCGCAGCCCCAGAATACCTTGTAATCGAACTCATCGTTGTGCTCTTCAAGGAGCTTTACAGCCTCTGTGTAGGTAACGTGGCCGAATTCGGAATTTAATACGTGGTTTAAGCGGTCGAGAAGTCCCTTGTCGACGAACTGGTTGAAGAAGTTCATCTCGGATGGAGCGTTCTCGAGAACGTAACGGATGACATACTTTAACATGCCTTCAGCGACAGCCATATTGTCATCGAGATCTGCGAATGCCATTTCCGGCTCGATCATCCAGAACTCGGCAGCATGACGGGTCGTGTTGGAATTCTCAGCACGGAAGGTCGGTCCGAAGGTGTAAACATTGCGGAATGCCATTGCGTAGGTCTCAGCGTTTAACTGTCCGCTTACGGTAAGGCTTGTGTGCTTTCCGAAGAAGTCCTTGCTGTAATCAACTGCGCCGTCCTCAGTCTTCGGAACGTTATCAAGATCGAGAGTCGTTACCTGGAACATCTCACCGGCACCCTCACAGTCACTGGAGGTGATTAGCGGAGTGTGGACATAGACGAAGCCCTGCTCCTGGAAGTACTGATGGATCGCGTAAGCGATCAGGGAACGCACACGGAATACAGCCTGGAATGTATTTGTACGTGCGCGGAGGTGCGGGATCGTACGAAGATATTCGAAGGTGTGGCGCTTTTTCTGGAGCGGGTAGTCTGCGCTGGAAGCCCCCTCAACGGTAACTTCTGTTGCCTGGATCTCAAACGGCTGCTTTGCCTCCGGTGTTGCAACGAGAGTACCTTTTACGATAATGGAAGCGCCGACGTTTAACTTGGAAACTTCAGCGAAGTTTGCCATTGTATCATGGTAAACGATCTGTAAGGTATCGAAGCTTGTACCATCGTTTAATACGATAAAGCCGAATGCCTTGGAGTCACGGATGCTGCGGATCCAACCGCCGACCTGGATCTCCTGGTTTAAATATTTGTCACGCTCTTTAAAGAGCTCTTTCACTGTTGTCAACTGCATGATTTTTCCTTCTCCTTATATCTCTCTTCTTAGATAAATGTGCAATCTGGTATTAGTATAGCGTATTTTTTATGGGGATTCAAGGTGAAATGGGCATAACACGGGGGTTTTCGGGAGTTTTTTAAAGGCCTCCCGGGCAGAAATTACAGAGTCCATCAAGATTTGTAAGTAAAATAGGAATAGAAAAATATATTTTTATAGAAAAATTCCGGAATATCGACTATAATAATAATAAAATAGCACACGGGAGGGCAAACGAATGAACATTTACGATCAGATCAAGACCATGAGCGATGAGATGGCGGGTGACCTTACAGCGCAGAGACGTGACTTTCATAAGTACGCGGAGCCGGGCTGGTTCGAGATGAGGACGTCGTCCATTATTGCTCGGAAACTGACAGAGCTCGGATATGAAGTGCTTGTCGGAGATCAGGTCTGCAAAAAGGATTCCAGAATGGGCGTTCCGTCTGAGGAAAAGTTAGAGGAACAGTATGAGCGTGCCATTGCTCAGGGAGCGGATCCGGAGTTTGTTAAGTACACAAAGGGAGGAATGACCGGCGTGATCGGAATCCTGCGCTGCGGCGAGGGCCCGACGGTTGCCATGCGGTTTGATATCGATGCCCTCGGCGTATTCGAGGAACATGATCCGAGCCACAGACCGGCGAAGGAGGGATTTAACTCCGTAAATGAAGGCTTCATGCATGCCTGCGGACATGATGGACATGCCACCATCGGTCTCGGTGTGGCGAAAGTTCTGATGTCTATAAAGGACCAGCTTCACGGAACAGTAAAGCTGATCTTCCAGCCGGCGGAAGAGGGCGTCCGCGGCGCGAAATCCATCGTTGATAACGGACACCTTGACGGTGTGGATTACCTGATCGGCTCTCATGTGACAAATAAGAAAGAGGATGATCCGGCAGTGGTAATTCCGGGAAGCTATGGCTCTCTCGCAACGACAAAATATGATGTGATCTTCCACGGAAAATCTGCCCATGCGGGCGGATCACCGGAGGTTGGACGGAATGTCATGCTGGCAGTCGGAACGGCGATCTTAAACCTTTATGCGATCCCGCGTCACTCCGGCGGTGTGTCCAGAGTAAATGTGGGAACCGTTGTCGCCGGAAGCGGACGGAATGTTATCGCGGACGAGGCGAAGATGGAGATCGAGGTCCGCGGTGAGACCACCGAGATCAACGAGTACATGAAAAATTACGCAGTGAACATTATCGAGAGCGCGGCAAAAATGCACGGATGCACCTGTGAGATGAAGCTTATGGGCGCGGCAAACTCCCTGGCGAGCAGTGAGGCGCTGATGGAGCGGGTGAAGAGAGTCTGCGAGGAAGATCTCCATCTGCCGGTTGCGAAGGAAATGAGCAGCAAAAACGGCGGCAGCGAGGATGTCTCCTATATGATGAACCGCGTCCAGGAACAGGGCGGACAGGCGACCTTCATGCGCGTCCTCACCCACGAAGCCGGCCCGGGTCACAGCCGTATCTTCGATATCGACGAGCAGGTTCTTCCGAATGCGGTGAAGATCTTCTGCGGTGTGGTTTATGACATTATGCACTAATGGGTGAGAAGTGCATGCGATAAAAAGCGACAGATAAAAAGAGCTCCGGCCAATTTGCCGGAGCTCTTTTCATAAATGCGAGAAGGCACTTTTATGCCATGATCTTGCGGAACAGGTCTTTCAGGTCCTCTACGCTGGCATCCTTCGGGTTGCCCGGCGCGCAGGCATCTGCATGTGCGGACTCTGCAAGGAACGGAAGGTCTTCCTCTTTGATCGCCTCAAGGACAGATGGAATTCCGACATCCGCGGAAAGCTTCTTGACAGCGTCAACAGCAGCCTTCCGGTATTCGTCCTGAGACATGGAATCAACATTTGCAACGCCCATTGCACGCGCGATCTCACGATATTTTTCGCCGGTGCATTCCTGATTATATTCCATAACGATCGGAAGCATCATTGCGCAGGCAACACCGTGCGGGGTATCATAGACAGCACCGAGTGTGTGTGCCATGGAGTGGGCGATGCCAAGACCAACGTTGGAGAAGCCCATACCGGCAATGTACTGACCGAGAGCCATTCCCTCGCGGCCTTCCTTTGTGTTTGCCACAGCACCGCGCAGGGATTTTGAGATGATCTCGATGGCTTTCAGATGGAACATATCGGTCATTTCCCAGGCAGCTTTTGTTGTGTAGCCTTCGATGGCATGGGTCAGGGCATCCATACCGGTGGAAGCGGTAAGTCCCTTTGGCATGGAGGACATCATATCCGGGTCAACAACAGCAATGATCGGCATGTCATGCGGGTCAACGCATACAAATTTACGCTTTCTTTCGATATCGGTGATAACATAGTTGATCGTAACCTCGGCAGCAGTACCGGCTGTTGTCGGAACGGCGATGATCGGAACACACGGTTTTTTCGTCGGTGCAACACCCTCAAGACTTCTTACATCCTCAAATTCCGGGTTTGCGATGATGATGCCGATCGCTTTGGAGGTATCCATGGAGGAGCCGCCGCCGATGGCGATCAGGTAGTCAGCGCCGGATGCCTTAAATGCTTCAACACCGTGCTGGACATTCTGGATCGTCGGGTTTGCTTTAATATCGGAGTAGAGCTCGTAGTCAAGACCGTTTGCGGTCAGAATGTCGGTTACTTTGGCGGTAACCTTGAATTTTACGAGATCCGGGTCGGAACATACGAACGCCTTTTTAAAGCCGTGGGCTTTCGCCTCGTTCGCGATCTCCTGAATCGCGCCTGCTCCGTGATAAGATGTCTGATTTAACATAATACGATTTGCCATGATAAAAAACTCCTTCCATGAATACTTGCTCTCAAAAGCTTTCTGTGCCTTTGTTATTATATTAACAAATTTGAAGGGCAAAAAGAAAGTTACAGAAAAGGTCAAGTGTAACACTTTAAGGAAAATCGACATATTGCAAAAGAAAGACATAGAAAAATTGTGCAAAATAACAATAGATCAGGACAGCAGATGAAGCTCAAGAAACAGATCCCGCAATGCTGCCGGCATCGCGCGGACGAGAAGCCCGGCAAACTGGGACGGGGTCAGGTCCATGCCACCGAGAACCCACTTTACGGTCATGGTGATCGAGCCCTGACAGTACATTTCCAGAAGAAAATGGATCTCAGGGGTGGCCGGTCTGCCGCTTTTTTCCCGGATCAGATTTTCATAAAAGGCGAGGATCAGCTTAAAATCATGCTCCCGCAGGGAATTCTGCCTGTCATAGCGGAAGGCGGCGGCAAAAAAAGCCTTTTCTTCCTGAATATATGTAAATTTTTTCTCCAGACTGTCAAGGACCGTGGTCCCGCGGCCCATATGTTCAAAGGAACGGGCGAGGAGCTTGTCGAAATACCAGTTGATCAGGTCATATTTATCAAGAAAATTCCGGTAAAAGGTCTGGCGGGTGACGCCGCAGCGCTCTGTGATCTGGCGGACAGTGATCGCATCGACCGGAGTTGTCTTCATGCATTCCTTCATGGCTGCGGCGAGACGGTATTTTGTTTTTTCCCCCTTCATGGCAGGCGTGCTGGATTCGATCATTAAAAGCTCCTTTCTACGGTATCGCGACCGGTGCTATTGTATTCAGTAAATTCTATCATATTTTTCCCAAGGGAGAAAGTCTTTTTGCTCCGGTTAGCTCCCTCTTCAGATATCATCGGGAAGCGTTCAAAAAAACCCCGTATTATCCGCGATCGAGTCACGCGGATGATACGGAGTTTTTGTTATACCTGAATGAGCTTCAGATGGCTGAGCCCAAAGGCAGACCGGTTTTTATGAGAGACCGATCACAACGGCAAGGATCACAGCGATGGATCCGAATGCAAACAGGACAGCCTGGAATTTGATCTGGAATTTTGCCCATTTGCCCCAGTCGAGCTTTGCTGCGGCCAGCGCGCCTAAGAGACAGCCGGAGGTCGGAACGATGAAGTTTGTGAAGGCGTCACCAAGCTGGTACGCAACAACAGCAACCTGTCTCTCGACACCGACAAGATCGGCGAGAGGAGCCATGATCGGCATGGTAAGTGCAGCCTGTCCGGAACCGGATACAACGAAGAAGTTGAACACGGACTGGAAGATATACATAAACCATGCGGAGATCACCGGCGGGAAATTCTGCATTCCGTCGCTGATGCTGTGAAGGATCGTATTTAAGACTGTACCGTCGGTTGCACTTGTGCCACCGAGGATGATGATAATACCCTGCGCCATTCCGACACACATTGCAGCGCCTAAAAGATCGGCAGCACCGTGGTCGAAGGATTTTGCGATATCATTTACTTTCATGTCATTCAGCTTGAATACAACGCCGATGATACCGGAAACGAGACCCATCACGAAGAACTGGGAAGCGATCTCCGGGATATAGTAGCCCTCGCTTATAACACCCCAGATCGTCCATACCATGCAGGCAGCGACCGTGAGGAGAACAAGCTTGTGGCCGAGAGTGAACGGCGGCATCTCTTTGCCGTTCTTTGCGAATTCTTTTCTGTATTCCTCATCAGACTCATATGCAACGGAGAGCTTCGGATCTTTCTTGATCTTTACCGCGTAGCGCATCGTGAAGACGATCGTAAGTCCTGTGAAGAAGATCCATAACGGGATACGGAACCATGCACCGGACATGACCGGAATACCGGCAACACCCTGGGCAACAGCCAGTCCGAACGGATTCTGCCAGGAAGAACCGAAGCCGATCTGTGTAGATACGTAGGAGCACATAATTCCGACAACTGCGTCATATCCCATTGCGATAAACATTGGTACGAGGATCATAACGAACGGGATTGCCTCCTCACCCATACCGAAGACTGCGCCTCCGAGGGAGAACAGGACTACGAGGATCGGGATCAGAAGGATCTCGCGTCCGTTTGTCAAAGCGATGACCCGCATAATGCCGCTTTCTATCGCGCCTGTCCGGAGAACGATACCGAAGGCACCGCCTACGACCAGAATGAAGGCGATGATTCCGACAGCGGTACCATTCTTATCGCCGACGGTCATACCCTCGAATACATAGTTTAAAATTCCCTGACCGCCAAAGTCTTCGGTTCCGAAGATCGGAGCTGCTTTGGTCACCTTGTTTCCGTTTTCATCCAGAATATACTGGAAGCTTTCCGGATCCAGAACGGTTCTTGTTTTTTCCACGCCGTTCTGCATATACGTGATTTCTTTTGTGTCGTATTTACCCAACGGGATAAATACGGTGAGCAGAGCCGCGAACAGAATGACACCAAAAATGATGATGTAAGTGTGCGGCATCTGGAAGCCCTTTTTTTTCTCCATGGCTTATCCCCCCATAATTGTATTCTCTGCCTGTGAAATCCCCCGCACAGGTAGTGTATCTACTATATTAACATAAATTCTGTGATACGTCATTACTCTTTTCCTTTAATCCTACATATTAATAGTTGCTGTACAGGGGTAGGAATTTTCTGAACTGAAAATTCCGTACAATACAGTGGTGGCAGTGGATTTTGCCGATTCGGAATGCGAAGCATCGGCAAAATCAGTTACTGTTTGCGCAAGGCGTGAACAGTAACTATTAATAGGTTTATACAATTTCGAATCAGCATTTTTGGTACTTATGTAACCAATCAGGAACATAGGTATTGTATTGCGTATCATACAAAAAGAAAAAAATGTCAGAATATACACAAAATTGGGATTGAAAGGATGAAAAGTTTGTTCACATCTTCTAAAAAGTATGTTATAATAGAGTCACCATCTAAGAAACTAATGTATGGGACAAAAAGAGCAGCAAGAGGTGATATCATGGTAAAAAAAGAGATGATAGCGATGCTGTTGGCAGGAGGACAGGGAAGCCGCCTCGGTGTATTAACACAGAAAGTGGCAAAACCGGCCGTCTCCTTCGGCGGAAAGTACAGAATTATTGATTTCCCGCTCAGCAACTGCATCAACTCTGGTGTTGATACTGTGGGAGTATTGACCCAGTACCAGCCCTTACGTTTAAACGCGCACATTGGAATCGGTATTCCGTGGGACTTAGACCGCAACGTCGGCGGCGTTACGATCCTGCCCCCTTACGAGAGAAGTAAAGGCAGCGACTGGTATACAGGAACCGCGAACGCAATTTACCAGAATCTGGAGTACATGGAGTCCTACAATCCGGAATACGTTCTGATCCTTTCCGGTGACCACATCTACAAAATGGATTATGAGGTCATGCTGGAATATCACAAAGCGAATAATGCGGATGTCACGATTGCCGCTATGCCGGTGCCGATCGAGGAAGCAAGCCGTTTCGGAATCCTGATCACGGATGACAACAATAAGATCACGGAATTTGAGGAAAAACCGGCGAACCCGAGAAGCAACCTCGCTTCCATGGGTATCTATATCTTCAGCTGGAAGGCACTGAAGGAAGCGCTCATCAAGCTTTCCGAGGAGCCGGGCTGTGATTTCGGAAAACATGTGATCCCGTATTGCTTCGAGCAGGGCAAACGGATCTTTGCATATGAGTACAATGGTTACTGGAAAGATGTCGGAACTCTCGGCTCCTACTGGGAAGCAAATATGGAGCTCATCGACATTATTCCGGAATTCAACCTGTATGAGGAATACTGGAAGATCTATACAAAGAGCGACCGGATCCCGCCGCAGTATATTTCCGCGGACGCGAAGATCACAAAGTGTATCATCGGCGAAGGTTCCGAGATCTACGGAGAGGTAACGAACTCTGTGATCGGATCCGGCGTAACGATCGAGAAAGGCGCTGTAGTCAAAGACTCCATCATCATGCAGGACAGCGTGATCGGTGAAGGCGCGGTGATAGAAAAAGCGATCGTGGCCGAGGACGTAAAGGTCGGCGCCGGGGCGCACCTTGGTGTTGGTGAATATGCGCCGAGCAAATATGACCAGAAAGTATACCAGTTTGATCTTGTGACGATCGGCGAACACTCTGTGATCCCGGAGAACGTAAAGATCGGCAAGAATACAGCAATTTCAGGTGTGACGACCGCGGAGGATTATCCGGACGGAGCGCTTGAGAGCGGCGGCTACATTGTAAAGGCAGGTGGAATCGTATGAGAGCAATCGGTATTGTTTTAGCAGGCGGAAACAGCAAGCGGATGCGCGAACTTTCCAATAAGAGAGCGATCGCGGCGATGCCGATCGCGGGCAGTTTCCGAAGCGTGGATTTTGCGTTAAGCAATATGAGCAACTCTCATATCCAGAGCGTTGCCGTACTGACACAGTATAACTCCCGCTCCTTAAATGAACATTTAAGCTCTTCCAAATGGTGGGATTTCGGAAGAAAACAGGGCGGAATGTATGTATTTACTCCGACGATCACGGCGGAGCACAGCGACTGGTACCGCGGAACAGCAGACGCGCTCTACCAGAATCTGGACTTTTTAAAGAAAAGCCACGAACCATATGTAGTGATCGCTGCCGGAGACGGTATCTATAAGCTGGACTACAATAAGGTCCTGGAATATCATATCGAAAAGAAAGCCGATATCACGGTTGTCTGCAAGGACATGCCGGGCGATGTGGATGTGACCCGCTTCGGTATGGTGAAGACGAACGCGGACGGACGGATCGTTGAGTTTGAGGAGAAGCCGATGGTGGCTGATTCCCACACGATCTCTTGCGGTATCTATGTTGTCCGCCGCCGCCAGCTCATCGAACTTATCGAGCGCTGCGCGAACGAGGACAGATACGACTTCGTACAGGACATTCTGGTGCGCTATAAAGGTCTCAAGCGGATCTACGCGTACAAGTTAAATACATACTGGAGCAATATCGCATCCGTCGATGCTTACTACCAGACAAATATGGATTTCTTAAAACCGGAAGTCCGCAATTACTTCTTCAAGGAGTATCCGGATATCTACTCCAAGGTGGATGATCTTCCGCCGGCAAAATACAATCCGGGCGCATCCGTGAAGAACAGCCTGGTATCCAGCGGCTGTATCTTAAACGGAGATGTTGAGAACTCTGTTCTCTTCAAGAAAGTCTATATCGGAAACAACTGTATCATCAAGAACTCGGTGATCTTAAATGACGTGTATATTGGGGATAATACCGTTATTGAGAACTGCATCGTTGAGAGCCGCGACACGATCCGTGCCAACACAACGTATATCGGCAAACCGGACGATGTGAAGATCGTCATCGAGAAGAACGAGAGATACACCCTGTAAAAAGGGAGCCGCAGGCCGGAAGCGGGACATTCCGGATGGCGCGGCAAAAGGCAGAAAAACAGGCATTCAAATATTGACTGGCCGGTGATTACATAAAATCTGCGGGGAGCGCAGATGGGGGAGGTTATTATGCAGGTAACAGATGTACGTGTGAGAAGAATTGAGAAAGAGGGAAAAATGAAGGCGATCGTGTCCATCACACTGGACAACGAGTTCGTGATCCACGATATCAAGGTCATTGAAGGGGAGAAAGGCCTGTTTATCGCGATGCCGAGCAGAAAAGCTGCTGATGGCGAATACCGCGATATCGCCCATCCGATCAATTCCGGAACACGGGACATGATCCAGAGAGTGATCCTCGACAAGTACGAGACAACCACACTGGAGGAAGCGCAGGCAGTTTAGTTTTCCGGGAAACTTGTCCGGAGTGACAGCCTGACGCAGGTCCTGCAAAAAGATATAGCCGCAGAGAGCGGCTTGTGAATGGGGAAATAGAAAGTCCGCCGAATCGTGAAAAGATTCGGCGGACTTTTTTCGCGTATTATGATCTCTTATACGATTACATAAGTCCCGGGATCAGAAGCGGAACATATACGATCATGAAGAATACGATGATCAGTCCGATCAGGTACGGGATAACAGATTTGGAGATCCGCTCGATCGGAAGTCCCGTGATACCGGAAGCAACGAACAGGTTGATGGCAACCGGCGGTGTGATCATACCGATCGCGATGCCGACAACGAACAGGATTCCAAAATGTACGGTGCTGATTCCCATGGCCTTGACAAGCGGCAGGAACACCGGGGAAAGAATAATGATCGCGGAGGAGGTCTCCATGAAGACTCCGGCGAGCAGGATGATCAGGGAGATCAGGAACATGATCACATACTTGTTTGTGGAGATTCCCAATACTCCGCTTGCGATGGCTTCCGGGATCTTGTAGTTTGCGAGAACCCAGCCGAACGGACCGCTGCATGCGATGATGATCATGATAACGGCAGATGTCTTTGCACTTCCCTTCATGATCTCAACGAGACCCTTGAAATCAAGGTCGCGGTAGATAAAGAAGGAGACGAAGATCGCGTAGATAACCGCTACGGCAGCCGCCTCAGACGGTGTGAAGTAACCGGAGAAGATTCCGCCGAGAATGATCAGCGGCATTAAGATTCCCCAGATCGCTTCCTTGAAGGTGCGGAGCACATTTCCTACAGAGAACGCTTTTCCCTTCGGGTAGTTGAACTTGCGCGCCTGATAGAGGGAGATCGCAACGAGGATCACGCCCATTAAAATTCCCGGGACAAATCCATTTTTGAAAAGTGTGTTTACGCTGTCCTCAGAGATAACGGCGTATAATACCATCGGAACGGACGGCGGGATAACGACACCGATGGTTCCGGCAGCTGCGATCAGGGCAGCGGCGGAATCTTCACGGTATCCACGTTTCTTTAACTCCGGGATCAGTGTTGCACCGACAGCGGCTGTTGTGGCGGCACCGGAACCGGAGATCGCCGCGAAGAACATGCCTGCGAGGACGGATACGATGGAAAGACCACCCTTTAACATACCAAGTAAGGACTCGGCGAACTCAACGAGCACCTTGGAAACTTTTCCCTTTGCGAGAAGGTCGCCGGCAAAGATGAAGAAGGGGACTGCGATCAGGGAGAAAGAGTCGGTGCTGGCGAACATACGCTGCACGAGGATCAGGAGCTTTACATCGCCTTTTAAGAGGACGAGGAGAGCTGCCGCCGCGATCGCGAATGCGACCGGAACGCCGATCAGAAGCAGAACGATAAAGGAAATGAATAATAATGCTGCCATGTTATGCCTCCTCCTTTCCAAATAAAAGTCCAAGAACCGCGTCAACCGCGTGTACGAGCATGAATCCGCATCCTACCGGAATGCAGAGGTAAATATATTTCATGGGAAGACGCATCGCTGCGGACAGCTGGTTTCCCTGTTTTCCGAAGTATTTCATACCATAGATGATCACGACAACAAAGAGAACTGTGCAGACCACATGGACGAGAAGTTTTAAGACTTTGCTTAACGCCGCCGGAACCATATCCTGAACGAAGGTGATGGAGATATGGCCGCTGTGCTTGTATACACAGCTTGCGCCTAAAAATGATGACCAGACTAAAAGGTAACGGGTCGCTTCCTCACTCCAGGAGAGTGCGGTGAATGCCATACGGCAGACGATCTGTGCGCCGGTGATAACGACCATGGCGCCGAGCATGACAACGATGATGTAGGAACATAAGGTGTCCAGGACATCGCTGAGTTTATGAAAACCTTTAACGAAAGCCAACGGTGTTTCCTCCTTTTTAAATCCTGAGCGGTTACTGCTCACGACAGGCGTTTTCCGCAGCCATGCATCTGTAAGGGGACGCCGGCGGCAGGTCCTGCAGGTGTGGAAAATGCTTATCGTGAACAGTAACCATGAAATGTGTTTAAGATGGGACCGGCTGCACAGGAGATCCTGGGCAGCCGGGTCAGATCACATGCTGAAATTCCGACTGCGAAAGCAGTGCCAGCGGATATCAGTACAAAAAGTTACGATCCAGAAACCGGGATTACTTTAAAGCATCCTGGATTCTTGTGATGTAGTCAGCGTAATCCGGATATGCATCGTATACGCTCTGAACAGCAGCACGGAAGCTGTCAACATCCGGGTTTTCTACGACTTCCATACCATGATCCTTGATCTCCTGGAGCTGGTCAGCTTCCTGATCAGCAACCCACTGACGCTCGTACTCAGCAGCTTCCTGAGCGGATTCCTCGAAGATCGTCTGAACATCTTCCGGTAAGGATTTGAAGAGGTCATTGCTCATTGTGATGATCGCTGTGGAGTAGGAATGACGGTCAAGTGTTACATATTTCTGGGACTCCCAGAGTTTGTAGGAGTAGATAACGTTGATCGGGTTCTCCTCGCCGTCGATGGTGCCCTGCTGAAGAGCTGTTAAAGCGTCGGACCATGCCATCGGAACTGCGTTTACACCAAGAGCTTTGAATGTTGCTGTGTAAACATCGTTCTCCATGACACGGAGCTTTAAGCCTGCAACGTCTGCTGCGTTTGTGATCGGTTTCTTGCTGTTTGTGATGTTACGGAAACCACGCTCTGCGTAAGCAAGTCCCTTTAAGTCTGCATCTTCAAGAGTTGCAAGGAGCTCTTTACCGATCTCGCCGTCGAGGATCTTGTAAGCTTCTTCGTTGTTTGCGAACAGGAACGGCATATCAAGAACGCCCATAGCGCTGGAGAAGTTTACGAACGGACCGCTTGTGATGATACCCATATCAAGAGTACCCATCTGCATGCTCTCAAGCATGGTACGCTCATCGCCGAGAGCTCCGTTCGGATGGATCTCGATCTCGTAGGCGCCGTTTGTGCGCTCTTTTACGAGCTCAGCGAATTTCTCAGCACATACCTGGAAACTGTCCTGCTCGTTTACGGTCGTACCAAGCTTTATTACGGTTGCGTCTGTGTTTGAAGTCGCTTCCTTGCTCTCAGCAGCGGAAGAATCAGCAGCGGCTGTTGTCTCAGCGGCAGCAGCAGTTGTCTCTGTAGAATTGCTGGAAGAGCCGCAGCCTGCCATGGAAAGAACCATAGCGCCTGCCATTACAGCAGATAATAATTTTGCACTTTTTTTCATAATGACCTCCTGAAATCTTTTAAGAATAGATGGATTATAAGTATATATCTTAACTGCCCCTCGCAGATAAGAAACTAAGGAATTGATGGTGGTGTTGGCAAAATGTGCGAAAGGAGATTGCTCAGCACGGTGTGCGAAAGGAGATTGCTCCGCACTGCGTGCTCCCGCAATCTCAGCCGGCATTCGTAATCCGGGCTTTCGCTCTGCTTACTCATGCCGGCTTGGTTGTCAAATGTCTGAACATCCTTGCGTGCGAGCACGCAGGCTGTTCAGCCGCTTGACAACGCTTTCTGGCAAAAAAAAACTCCTGTCTCTTATTTTTTAAGAGACAGAAGCGAAACTTCTGCGGTACCACTCTTATTGCTGTCAAAAAACAGCCTCTCGATCCCGTCGTTTTTCAAATATGAAAAATTAACAGGCAACACGTTAACGGGTGTAAACCGAACCAGCCTACTTGGAACACTTTCAGTGGTTAGCTCCGGGAGGATTGTCTGTAACGCGGTGTCTGCAGCTTTTCACCAGCCAGCTGCTCTCTGAAAGACCTTCGTTAAGAGCGTTCCCATCATCGCAAGGAATATTTAAAACTGCCCTTTATTATAGTCACAGATTTTCAAAAGTCAAGAGAATTTAAAAAAATAAATCGCGTATTGTGAGAAAAATATGATATGATAGATCGTATAGTAAATTTATTTCATAGGAGATATTCCAACAGGTTATTATAGAGAATGGAGGAGGAGAATGAAACCGACCGTCAGTATAATTGTTCCTGTCTACAATGCGGAAAAATTCCTGAACCGCTGTGTGGACAGTATTCTCGGACAGGAATATAAAGATTTTGAGTTGATCCTCGTAGATGATGGGAGCAGAGATATGTCAGGCTCGATCTGTGATGCGTATGCGAAGACGGATGAGCGTGTGGTGGTGATCCACAAAGAAAATTCCGGGGTTTCAGACACGAGAAATCAGGGAATTGAAAGGGCAAAGGGAATGTATCTCCAGTTTGTGGACAGTGATGACTGGCTGACGCCGGATGCGACAAAGCTTATGGTCCGGGCGGCAGAGGAACATGGCTGTGATATGGTGATCTCCGATTTTTACCGCGTCGTTGGGGATATGGTATCCAGAAAAGGGGACATCGAGTCAGACTGCGTGATCGACCGGGAGGAATTCGCGTCCTTTATGATGGAGAATCCGGCGGATTATTACTATGGAGTGCTGTGGAATAAGCTGTACCGGCGCGATCTCGTAAACCGCTTCGGGATCCGGATGGATGCGGAGATCAGCTGGTGTGAGGATTTCATGTTCAATCTGGAGTATGTCCGCTATGCAGAGACATTCTATGCGCTGAGGACACCGGTGTATTATTATGTAAAGACAAAAGGTTCGCTGGTGAACCAGAAGATCAGCATCACGAAGACTGTGAAGATGAAGCTTATGATGTTTGAGTACTACAACAACTTTTATAAGCATGTGCTGGACGAAGAGGATTATGAGAAAAACCGGCTTCAGGTGTACCATTTTCTGGTGGATGCAGCGAAGGACGGCTTTGTTTTTCCGGCATCGATCCCCGGAAACCGGAAGCTCGGAGAGGAGCGGAGCAGTGCGCTGCAGGAGGTGATCTCCGATGATGGGATCATTGTGGATAAATACCGGGACCGGAAACTTCTGGAGAGATATCTGGAGTCGGCGGCATTGAAGCATGATATGACAATGGAGGAGCTTTCCCTGCTTTTATATCTGAAGGATGCAAGACATGAGCTGAGCAGAAAGAATCTTGCGGATCTTATGGATCTTAGCCGCGGAGACCTTGCGGTGGCGGTCCAGCGGTTGTCCGCGAAAAAGATGGTGGAGGTAACGGAGCTTCCGAGAAGGCGGGGAACAGAACGAAAGATCCGATTGGAACTTCTTCCGGCATCAGAAGCTGTGATTCCGGATCTTGAGGCGGCGGAGAACGATTACTATCAGGCGAAGTTTGGAAATTTTACAGAGGAAGAGATCAGACAGTATACGCTGCTGGCACGGAAAGTGCGGGAGAACGAGATGAGTATTTTGCAGCGGGGATAGGAGAAGGCGCATTCGCGAGAAGCTGCGGACTGCGTCAGGCGGTCGTACTGGTGTGGAAATACAACGGATAAACATCAAAAATATGGAGATAAAGATGGAAAAAGAAAAAACTTGCAAAATCGTATTCAGTGACATCGACGGCACGCTGCTGACGTCGGACGGACAGATCACGGAGGGGACGAAGGAGATGATCCTGAATCTTGAGAATAAGGGGATCCCGTTTATCCTGACTTCCGCGCGGTCACCGGAAGGCGTGCGGGTCATTAAGAGAATGCTGGGGAATCATGCACCGATCATTGCGTTCTGCGGTGGGCTGATCCTTGATGATGACGGAAATGAGATCTACAGTAAGAGGATCCCGCTTAAGCGGGCACTGGAACTGAAGGCGATGCTGGATAAGGATTTTCCGGCTGTTGCCTGTAATACCTTCGGCGGCGAGAAGTGGATCGTGGATGACCGGGACGATTGGAGAGAGCAGCGGGAAGAGAAAATCGTGGGATTTCCGGCTGAAATTGGAGCTATTAAAGATATATTTGAAAAAGAAGGCGGAATTCATAAATTTCTTCTCATGGGAGATCCGGACGTGATGACAAAGCTGGCGGCGGTTCTGGCAAGAGATTTCTCTGATCTTCAGTCCGCGGCCTCCAACCCGGAATATCTGGAGATCACGGCAGCGGGCGTGGAAAAGTCGGAAGGTTTGAAGACGCTCTGTGGAAAACTCGGAATCTCCCCGGAAGAGGCAGCGGCCTTCGGTGACGGCGAGAGCGATCTTTCCATGATGCGTGCGGCAGGATTTGGCGTGGCGATGGGAAATGCGCCGGAGAATGTGCGGAGGCGGGCACCGATGGTGATCGGGAAGAATGATGAGGAAGGGCTGCTGAAGAGACTGAAGGAGATATTTAAGGACTGAGAAAAATTGAGATTTCGAGACGGATGAATTCTGCCAGGCACTAACGTGCCAATGATGCGCACTCGCGCGAAGATGTAGATTGTCGCAAGTGACCGCACGAGGCGCGAGAATGTGCCAAGGTACATCCTTTTTTAGAGTTCTTGCAGAACAGAAAAATAATACAATTGAAAAAAAACACAGACAGCATATGCAATATGGAAGACAGGATGGTAAGGCTATGAAAGGGAAGATTTTAACAGGCGCGGGGCTGCTGCTGATCGCGGCGGCTCTTCTTCTTACTGTTTATAATATAAGAGAATCAGACCGGGCCGGAGCAGAGTCAGAGGAGATGGTGGTCCGGATGGAGTCACTGACAGCAGCTCTGCCGGAGCGGCTGGAGACGGAGAAAAAGGAACTGGTGCCGGAATATAAGAAGAATCCGGAGATGGAAATGCCGACAGTGGAGGTAAATGGACAGGAATGTGTGGGGATGATCGAGATTCCGGCGCTGGGGCTCAAGCTTCCGGTTATCAGCGAGTGGAGCGACGCGAAGCTCAAAAAAGCGCCGTGCCGCTACAGTGGTTCTGCGTACTTAAAGAATATGATCATCGCCGGACACAATTACCGCACCCATTTTTCCGGCATCAAGCGCCTGAATCCAGGTGATTCCGTGGTGTTTACGGATGCGGATGGAAATGTGTTTTCCTATGAAGTGACGGAAATTGAGACGGTCGGCGGCTATGACATCGAAAAGATGGAGGACGGGGACTGGGATCTGACGCTGTTTACCTGCACGAATAAGGGGAAAGCGCGGGCGGCGGTGAGATGCAGGGAGATCGAAGAATAGAGAGGAGTGAGAGAAATGTGTAAGGCGATGAAAGACCTGAGAAATGAGAGCTATGCGGGAGGGCGTGAAAGCCAAGCTAAGGATACGGCGGTTCGAATGAGCGAAAAGGGAATTTCGGTTGAAGAGATTGCCGAAATCGTTGGATTCAGTACAGACGGGGTTAAGAAATGGATTGTAACAGAAGTGTAGGAGAGTGGTGTTGATTTTTAAGAAGAGCATTTTTAGTTGAAGCGTTATTAAAGGAAATGGGGTATGTGTACGGAAACAGGGAAAGCACCTTCGGAGAAGGTAGGCTTTCCCTGTTTTTTTGCTGCAATGCATCTGAAAGAAGCTGCCGATGGCAGGTCTTGCAGATAAAATATTATTTTTTGTAGAAACAGTTCCCGCCAACGATCTTGTAGGAAGAGTAGCTGCCTGTTGAGGCGTGTTTGGCGGATTTGAAGTAGAGATAGTCGCCGATATTGTTGGAACCTGACAGAGCATCTTTGGTGGCTTTGATGCAGGACTTGGACGGACCCTTTGCCAGGTATTTGTCCAACAGGCCGGAGGACGCGCCGGGGAACTGGCCATCGGCGTAGATCACGTCGGAGATCGTTTTGCCCCATTTTCCGGATTTTACACGGTTTACAATACAGCTTGCTACAGCGAGCTTATCTTCATAGGAATCGTCACCGGCCTCCATGGCGACGCAGGCTGCCATCAGGTAGATCTCATCTTCGGTGGCGGAGATTACATAGGACGGTGCCGCAGAGGTTCCGTTTCCGGATGCGCTCAGCGCCGCGGACTCTTCCTTTGCGTCAACAGCGGCAGCAGGAACCGGGCCGATGGAGGCATATTTACTGGAAATATAGCCGTTTGTGTCGGCGGAGAGCTGGACCTTTGTCCAGCCGTCGGATTCACTTAAGACAGGGAAGGAATCGCCTTCGGCCGCCTGTTTTAAGATTGCGGAATCTGTGGACGGAATCTCGCGGACGTTCAAGGTCGTCGCGGTGATCTTCGCGGATAGAAGACCGAGTTCCTTCGCCAATGGCTCGATATCTGTCCCAAAGAGCAGATATTTGTCACACATCCATCCCTCAATTTTTCCGGAACGGACCTTCGTCCAGCCATCTTTCTTCTCTAATACGGTTCCGCCCGCTCCACGGTAGCACTTTCCGACGATCTCTCCGTCCGTGGACGGTTTCGTCCGCATATTTAACGGTTCACTTGTCACATTTGCCACGGCAAGATTGTCGTAGGCGGATGCGGCGAAAGATGGAAGAGTTAAAAGTGCAGTGGAAAGGAACAGGACAGACGCGGCAGCGGCCGCTTTTAAAAGAAACTTCTTTGAAAAGTCAGAAATCAGATTCTGTAATTTTCTCATGCCAAATCTCCTCATATCAGTTGAATGTCCCGGTTATATTGCGGGAATTATTTCAAATATTACAAAACTATTACGAAGAAATTATAGCAAAAATGGAGAAATTTGTCAAATCAGCATTCCCATTGATATTTCTTGAGATCCACATGCATCGCGTCCTTCAGCTCTACGCCTTCCTGCCGTAGCAGAAATGCCTGTTCCGGCCAGCCGGGGACGAGGCGGCCGGAGTGGTTTACGACACGGTGGCAGGGGAAGTCTCCGTAGTTTGAGGCGTGGGAGAGGACCCGGGCCACGAGGCGGGAGTTTTTGTCCCTGCCGATGAGGCGGGCGATCTGGCCGTAGGTGGCGACGGTTCCCTCGGGAATCTCCCCGACTACGGACAGGACCTCGTATGCGAAATCTTCAGTAAAACGGGCGGATGGTGCCATGTTACTGCACCTCCTTCTGCTCCTCCCACATCTTCACCGGCATGCCGTTGACTTCCACGTTGTCCTCAACGGCAATTACAAGGCAGCGGCGTCCACCGATGAACTTGGTTTCTACGAGATCGAGACGGTCCGGGTTGACCTTAATATCCACATCCGGTGTCTTCACGGCAAATTTTCCGGTTCCGGTGATCGCCGGAACTAGGATCGCGGTGTTCTCCCCAGCGGCTTCCTCGTAGACTTTATCGAAGTGCTCCAGGCGCTCCGGCTCCACGCCGCTCTTTTCCAAAAGATCTTTGACTTCCGGCTTTGTGAGCGTTAACGGAATCTCATCCTCTTTATGTTCCTCCGCAAGCTCCGTGAGATTCTCATGGATCTGGCGGACAATCTCATAGTCGCACTCTTCGCCGAGAGTATCCGTCAGGATCTCCTGGAACGCTTCTTTCTGGGACTTGAAGGAGATCGGCGTCGGCGCGCCGAGGCAGGCGTCAATGAACTCAGAGTGGAGCTCCTCCGGATTTTTTGAGAAATACAGGATGCTGTGAATATCGCTGCTGCGGTCATTAAATGCAGGAAACAGGAATCCGGTCATCGGAGTCTGTACCCACCAGTCCCGCGGGCGCTCTTCAATTGCGTTGGTCGCTTCATTATAAGAAAGACCGGGCTCGGAAAGCTTTACCGGGCAGATGCAGCAGAGGATATGGTTGTAGACCTCCTCAGATGCGTCGAACATTTCCTCATTGTCGGACGCTTTCCCCGGAACATCGTAGGCGCTGTGGATCAGGATAATATAGTAGTTTTCCCCGTACTCATAATTTTCGATCACCTTATTATAGAAGGTATCCACAGTCTCATCGTCAGCGAGCTTTTCATCACGGAGTTTCATAAGAAGCTCATGGGCGCTGTCCGGACCTTCGTCGTGAATCGAGTATTCCAGATTGTGGAGATTCTTTCCGATTCCCCCGGAGAGGGCTTTTTTGAAGATCTCGTAGTATTTAAAGATCTCCTCCTCGGACAGGGCGAAGAACGCCTCCTTTAAGGTCGTCTTGATCTGCTTTTCGGCATCGACGTAGCATCCGCAGATGCGGGTGATGGCGTTGTTATCCTTCTTAAACTGTTTCTTGATTTCTGAAATTTCACGTTTATTCATAATATGTATCCTTTTCAAATAAATCTCCAGCTATAAACGACGTTCTGTTTAATTGTAAAAGTAATAAAAATGAAAGTATGGCTGGAGAGAAAATCATTGATGATCGATGGATCCTCTGATTGACAGCGTCGTGCAGCTGTTGCGCTGAGCACAGGGGAACGAAAAGCAGCTGAAAATAAATAGCTGTAGAGATATCTACTTATTTAATATCTTCTCCGCATAATACATCGCCGCCACATGCACCGCCTGCACGAGTCCGCCTTCCGTCATCAGCTTTCGCGTCTCCCCGGCGGACATCACAACGATCTCCAGATCCTCGGTGGCATCGAGATGCTGCCCGCTGACCCTCTTACAGTCTGTGATCAGATAACAGTGGGCAAAATTGCTGATACACGCCGCGTTCGGCGCGACCTTGCAGAGAAATACCGGCTCACTTCCGGCATAGCCGGTCTCCTCGAAGAGTTCCCTTGCAGCCCCGGCTGCGGGATTCGCATCTGTCGGCTCCATGCATCCGGCAGGAAGCTCCAAAAGGATCTGTCTCGTTCCATGGCGGTACTGGCGCACGAAAACGAAGTCCCCGTCAACGGTGACGGCGACCACGACAACAAAATCCGGCACATCATTTACATAAAACGGAGAGATCTTCGTGCCATCCGGCAGTGCGCAGTCATCGGCGTGAAGATCGATCCAGCGGTCCTTTACGATCGTCCTGGATCCGTTGCAGATCCACGGTTTAATAGACATAACCTTTTCCTCCTAAATCAGGACAAATATAACCTAAAATCCAGCCTGCGCAAGAGGACAGACCAATTTAACGAATTGCCGAACCGGCAAAATGCCCAGGCAGACAAAAGATGACGGAGAACAGAGTACCATACTGCGATCAGTCTCACTATAAAGCGATTAAACTTTCATCATCCGGCACATAAATATTTCCGCTGTAATAGCGTTTTCCCTCACTCTTATAAAGCCGTTCCCGACCGGCAACATTGCTGTCCTCCGTGTGCCAGAGTACGAGGTTCGGGATCCCCAGGGACTCCGCCAGTTCACAGGCATCCTTCACGGTGCTGTGGTGCTTCTCGTACGGCTTCCAGATATCCCGCTCCGCATAGAGGCAGAATGCCTCGTGGAGCAGCCAGTCGCTACCGCGGACATACTTCTCACAGACCGGATTGTACGGTTCATCCCCGGCACAGGTGAGCTTTCTTCCATTATTTAATGTCAGCGTGAATCCGAACTGTTTTAACTTCGTGGAGTGGATATCGAAGAATGTCACGTCGTAGCTTAAAATATGGCGGGTCTCGCCGTCCTTCACTTCCTCTAAATGGATCCGGTTGCCGATCATGTTGTAAAATTTATCCTGGATCGTCAGGCGGCAGAGCGTCCTGATCGTCTCGATAAGTTCTGAATGGCAGTAGATATAGGTATCTCCGACATACTGGTCCTTTTTCATCTTTGTGGCGATCATGCGGACCATCCAGACGATGCCTAAAACATGGTCCGTGTGGGCGTGGGTCACAAAAATGTGGTGGATGTGCTCTAACGGAACCTGCATGTTGTCCAGGATCTTTAAGATCCCGTTTCCGCCGCCGGCATCCACCATGAAATATTCATCCCCGTCTCTGAGGGCGAAGCATGTATTGTAAAGATTTGTGACCGTCGCGTTTCCGGTCCCAAAAACGTAGAGAAGTTCGCTGTTCATAAGAAAAATCTCCCTTCTGAAGAGTACATTGACTGCGCAGAATCTGCTTCCTGGGCAATCCAAAGTGGGTTACTGTACACGGGTAGGAATTTTCTGAACTGAAAATTCCGTACAATACAGTGGTGGTAGTGGATTTTGCCGATTCGGAATGCGAAGCATCGGCAAAATCAGTTACTGTTTGCGCAAAGCGTGAACAGTAACCAAAGTGAAGGTCCGGTCCCCGGTGTCATCCATTCTTTTGTTGAGTTTTGAATATGAATATGTTACTATAAAATAAATGGAAAAGCAATTCCCAGGCGGTTAAATTTTTAACCGGCAAGGCGGAAAGATCCGGCGAAAAACCCAGCAAAAATGCGGGAAAAACGGGACCAGGAACGGCAGGAGAAAATTTACGCGCCTGGAAAAACGCAGGGAGGAAAACAAAGACAATGAGAGATTTGGACTACTTGAAGCTGCTTGCAAAAGAGTATCCGACAGTGAAAGCGGCATCCAGTGAGATCATCAATCTGATGGCGATCCGCGGACTTCCGAAGGGAACCGAGTATTTCTTCAGTGACCTGCACGGCGAGTACGAAGCATTTATCCATCTGCTTCGCAGCGCATCCGGTATTATCCGTGAAAAAATATCGGAGACCTTCGGCTATGTGATCTCGGACGAGGAGGAGATCGCCTTAGCGAATCTGATCTACTATCCGGAACGGAACATCCGCCAGATCCAGAAAGAGGGAAAATTCACAGAGGACTGGCAGAGGATCACGATCTACCGCCTGGTGCGCATCTGTAAAGAAGTATCCTCGAAGTTTACACGATCGAAGGTGCGTAAAAAAATGCCACCGGCATTCGCATATATCATCGACGAACTTCTTCATGTGGACTACAACGATGACAACAAGAAAGTTTACTACGATGAGATCATTCACTCCATCATCGACATCGAGATGGGGGACCAGTTCATCAGGGCGCTCTGCAACCTGATCCAGAACCTGACTGTGGACAGTCTGCATATCATCGGCGATATCTTCGACCGTGGACCGCGCGCGGACATTATCATGGACGAGCTCATGCACTTCCACGATGTAGATATCCAGTGGGGCAACCACGATATCTCCTGGATGGGCGCAGCCACAGGCAATCTGGCCTGCATCTGTAATGTGCTCCGGATTGCGATCCGCTACAACGGATTTGACGTTCTTGAGGACGGTTACGGAATCAATCTCCGCCCGCTGTCCATGTTTGCGGCGAAGGTCTACCGGGATGACCCGTGTGAGCGGTTCCTTCCGAAGATCCTGGATGAAAATATCTATGATGCGGTAGACCCGGGACTTGCGGCGAAGATGCACAAGGCGATCACAGTGATCCAGTTCAAGGTGGAAGGTCAGATCACGAAGCGCCACCCGGATTACCAGATCAACGACCGGATCCATCTGGAACATATCAACTTTGAAAAAGAAACCGTAAATATCCACGGGAAAGACTATAAGATGCTGGATATGAACTTCCCGACGATCGATCCGCAGGACCCGTTAAAGCTCACGAAGGAAGAGCAGGAACTGATCAACAGCCTGGCACTTTCCTTCCATCACAGCGAGACGCTTCACCGCCATATCCGTTTCGTGTATTCCCACGGCGCGATGTACAAGCGGTGCAACTCGAACCTTTTATATCACGGCTGTATCCCGATGAAAGAGGATGGAACCTTCGAGGAGCTGAAGCTCAAGGGGATCATCTACTCCGGAAAACGTCTGCTTGACTATATCGAGGATGCGGTGAAGATGGCATACTTCCTGCCGGATGATGATCCGACGAAGGACTGGTACCGTGATTTTATGTGGTATTTATGGTGCGGTCCGAAGTCTCCGGTATACGGAAAAGACAATATGGCGACCTTCGAGAACTACTTTGTCGCTGACAAGGCAGCCGCGAAAGAAAACATGAACCCGTATTATAAATTGTGCGAAAAAGAGGAATTCTGTAATAAGATCCTCAAGGAATTCGGACTCCCGATCGAAGGCTCCCACATTATCAACGGCCATGTCCCGGTAAAATTAAAGGACGGCGAGAGTCCGATCAAGGGAAATGGAAAGCTCTTCGTCATTGACGGCGGACTTTCGAAGTCTTACCAGCCTAAGACGGGAATTGCGGGCTACACCCTGATCTTCAATTCCCACCACCTCGCCCTGGCGGAGCACAAGCCTTTTGACCGGAACCATGAAAACACGCCGAAAGTCATGATCGTAGAGAAGATGAAAAAGCGTGTGATGGTTGCGGACACGGATACAGGAAAAGAGCTTGCGGCGAAGATCGCGGACCTCAAGGAGCTCGTGGCAGTGTACCGCGGCGGCATCATTAAAGAAAAACTGGAGTAAAATTACATGAACAAGGACGAATTTTTAAGACGCCTGGAGGAAGCACTCTCGGGTGAGGTCCCGGCGTCGGTCATCCGCGACAACCTGAATTATTACGCGGATTATCTTTCCCAGGAGTTGGGAAAAGGCCGTACCATGGATGAAATTATTGAGGAGATCGGCGAGCCGAATATCGTGGCCCGAACGATCATCGATTCCGCTGAGGCGGCGGGAGAGACCGGAGACGGTTATGGAAGTTTTGAGGACGCGTCCCCGCGGGGCGATGACAGAAGAAGCACTTACAGCCAGGAAAGTTATCAGAACGGCTCCACGCCGAATATCCATTATTTCGATCTGAATAAGTGGTACTGGAAATTAGCCCTTGTTGTGCTCCTGTTCCTTGTGATCTCTGTTGTGTTCAGCATTATGGGCGGCGTGTTCTATCTTCTGATCCGGTTCTCTGGACCGATCTTAATGTGCCTTATTATTTATTGGCTTGTTAAGAACTTCCGTGGCAGGTAATAAAACAGATATTAAGAAGAAATGAACAGGCGACCGTGAATGCGAGCTGCAGATACAGGCACAGAAAATGGCGGATCAGTTCATGGATTTAAAGACGAAAATGTCCGAAAAACCCTGATTTTACTGAAAAAATCAACAGATTACAGGATGTTACAATTGAAATAAGTTATGTAAACATGTGCGGCGCTCTCTGCGGGGGAACGCCGCATTTTTGCCACATTTTTGGCGGTTTTTGCCTAAATTATTAAGAGTTTATGAATTCCTTCATATGTATTGACAAAAGTGGCTGTGAGAAATATAATTTGTTCGTAACAAGATTTAACATATTTGTAACAAACATTACAAATCATTAAAGTTTAAGATAAGAGGACATCAATGACAAAAAAACTTTTCAGAACTTTAAAAATCACCTGCTTATGTATAGCCTTAACGGCAGCCCTTCCGATCGTTTCCTTCGCGGACGAGACAACGGCAGCTGTAAAAGAGGACAAGATGGTCGTAAGAATCATCCACCTCGATGAAAACGGAAACCTGTTGGAAGAGGACAAGCAGACAGCAACAGAAGAAACAGAGAGTTCTGAAGAGACGACAGATAAAGAAGAAGCAAATGCTGATGAGGCAGTGGCTGAGGCAGACTCCGATGAGGAGGAAGCGGCTGAGGCAGAAGCCGACGAGGCAGAGGCAGAACTTGAGGCAGCTATCGAAGTTGAGAATGATCTCCGTTCCGAAATTGTTACATATGCGCTCCAGTTCGTAGGAAACCGCTACAAATACGGCGGAACAAACCCGAATACTGGTGTTGACTGTTCTGGATTTACCTCCTATGTAATGCGTCACGCAGCAGAAGTTGAACTTCCGCATTCTTCCGGCGGACAGTCTCGTATGGGCCGCCAGGTAAGCAGCTCCGAGATGCGCCCGGGCGATATTATCTGCTACGGATCCGGAAAGAGGATCAACCATGTTGCTCTCTACATCGGAAACGGACAGATCGTACATGCCTCCACAGAGAGAACCGGAATCAAGGTTTCCAGATGGAACTACCGCACACCGGTGAGAATCGTAAATGTACTTGGCGATTAACCTGAAAATTGGATAAAGGATAAAAAGGATTAAAAAAGTGCTCTTTACAGCAGATCGTTAGGATTGCTGCAGAGAGCATTTTTTTACTGCGATGCATTCGAAAGAGGTTGTCAGCAGCAGATTTATACTATCTTCTCTGACGGTTCCCAGCATGAAGAATAAGCTTAAACACTCCTGCCTGTTCCAAGGTTTTCGCCACGAGGAAGAAGATCAGGGAGTCCACCGGCCACTGGATCAGGTTCTTGATGGCGCGGGCTGGCAGAATTGCTAAAAATCCCTTTCCGTTTAAGAGCGTCAACCAGTAAGTGCCGAGGACGATGTTGCAGAGAACGATCACCACGAGCTTTGCCGTGAGGATCCGCGGCAGGGAAAGGTTCTTTTTATAGAAGAACAGGCCGTAGATAAACGCCGCAAGCATCGCGTTGAACGTAAAGCCCGGCATAAATCCGCCGTCCGGCTTCAGCATAAACTTGATCACATCCATAGCGCCGCCGAATAATCCGCCGACGACCGGGCCGAACAGATAATCCACCAGCATATTTGGGATCGAACCAAAGCCGATCTTTAAGTTTGGTGTGATCTTAAAGGAGTAGTATCCAAGTACAACGGACAGCGCGCCGAACATGGCGCAGGTAGTGATAGTGGTGACCTTCTTGAATTCACGGGATGATTCAAAAATCCTGGAAAAGAGGTCGTTCGAGCTTTTTTGCATAAAAAATACCTCCTTTGCAGATTCTCGGACCACAACAGGAGATAATAGACGGAGCTATCTTCTGATGCAGCGGGATGCGATATGTGCACCGCGGGAAATTCCCTTCGTCCTGCCAGCAACTCCCTGTCTGGCGGGCACTTGACGCGCACACGTCTACTCTGCATGTTTGTTTGATTTTCAGGGCGGTCAGCGCCCCTGATGCAATTACAGTATCATGAATGGTGCGGAATGTAAAGGGTGAAATAAGGAAAAAACGGAAGAAAGGCGAAAATCAGACGGAACATGTACCCGGAAAACGCAGGCGGGTCGAAACGATACGGCCGAAAAGCTTTTTTGACGAAAGAATGTGGAAAAAATTTACGTAATTTCGGTGTTTTGATATATATACTTTTTGAAAACACTGATTTATAATACAGCAAGTTCGTTTGAAACATGTAGACCATGGGAAACGTATGTCAGAGAGTCAGGAAGATTCAACCGGAACCATGATTTACAGAACATAAAAACTGAGTAAAATGACACAGGAGAGTTACATATGCAGAAAAGTGAGGTAAAGGATCTGACAGTCGGATCGCCAATGAAGCTGATCTTAAGCTTTGCAGTTCCGATGCTGCTGGGATTTCTTTTTCAGCAGTTTTATAACATGGTAGACACGATCATTGTCGGAAAATGTCTGGGGGTATCGTCCCTGGCGGCAGTTGGTTCGACGGGTTCTATCAACTTTATGATCATCGGTTTCTGTACCGGTGCCTGCAGCGGATTTGCGATCCCGGTGGCGCAGAAGTTCGGCGCGGGTGATTATACGGGAATGAGGAAGTTCGTGGCGAACGCCGGATGGCTCTCAGCGGTGTTTGCGGTGGTCATGACGACGATCGTCGGACTGCTCTGCATGAACATTTTACAGTGGATGAATACGCCGGAGGACATTATCCAGGGCGCCTATGATTACATTTTTGTGATCTTCCTTGGAATCCCGGTCACATACCTCTATAACATGCTGGCGGGCATCATCCGAAGTCTGGGCGACAGCAAGACACCGGTCTACTTCCTGCTCCTGTCCTCCCTCATGAACATCGGTCTCGACTTTTTTACGATCCTGGTCCTTGGCATGGGCGTTGGCGGACCGGCTCTGGCGACGGTCATCTCCCAGGGAATCTCCGCGGTACTGTGCCTGATCTACATGATCAGGCATTACCCGATCCTTCATATGAAAAACGGCGAGTGGAAGCCAGACGGAAGAATGCTCGGCACCCTCTGCAGTATGGGAATCCCTATGGGACTCCAGTATTCCATCACGGCCATCGGCAGCGTTGTGCTCCAGACTGCGGTAAACTCCTTAGGTTCCATGGCGGTTGCGGCGGTATCCACAGGAAGCAAGGTCAGCATGTTCTTCTGCTGTCCGTTTGATGCTCTGGGTGGAACCATGGCGACCTACGCGGGACAGAACGTGGGAGCGAAGAAGCTGGACCGCGTGAAAGAGGGACTGAAGGCGGCGAGTCTGATCGGAATCATTTACTCCGTGATCGCATTTGTGATCCTGTTCTTCGGTGGAAAGTATATCGCGCTGCTCTTCATGGACGCGGACCAGACGGAGATCATCGGGCGCGTGGCGATGTTCCTTATCGGAAACAGCATGTTCTACATACCGCTTACCTTTGTGAATGTGGTGCGTTTTACGATCCAGGGAATGGGATTCTCCACATTCGCGATCCTCGCGGGTGTCTGCGAGATGGCGGCGCGATCTCTCGTGGGCTTCTGCCTCGTTCCGGTATTCGGCTTCCTTCCGGCATGCTTTGCAAGCCCGTTAGCGTGGATCTTCGCGGATGCTTTCCTGATCCCGGCGTTCTTCCACTGTATGAAAAAATTAAAAGTTCTTTTCGGGGAAGCTGCATAATCGTTCGGGAACGGACCATACTAGAGGATGCAGCGGCGGAAAATGTCCGCGGCTTGAAAACCACTCTAGGAGGTACGAAAAAATGGCAAGAAACAGCTATGATATGGACGACAACATGAAGAGCAGCGAGTCTGAGACCTACGATAAGACAAAGAATCAGAGCAGAAACAGCCAGAACCGTTCTGAAAACAGCAGCCAGAATCGCACAAGAAACAGTTCCAGGGACTCTATGGATAATGGCAGAAACTGCAAGAGATAAAAAGATGTGGATGTGAAGACAGCACACATTCGCAGAATATGATGAAAGCGGCGGCAGGAGCAGAACCTGCCGCTGTTTTTATGTAACAGGGAATTCCTGGGAAATCCCTGTTACATAAAAAGGCACTAACACGCCAAAGATGCGCACTCGCGCGAGAATGCAGATTGTCGCAAGCGACCGCGCGAGGTGCGAGAATGTGCCAAGGCACATTTTTTGTGTGTAATAGTGTACATAGAACCTGTCCGGACCGCCCGGCATACCTTACATTAAGGATATGTTTCAGGAGAAGGTATATGTTTCGGACGATTTCGGTGCAGCAGTTGGAGTATCTTCTGGACGGGGAGCGGACATTCACCTTGTTGGATGTGCGGGAGCAGAGGGAATATGAGGCAGGACATCTCCTGGGGGCTGTGAACCTGCCTTATGAGCGGCTGGATGAAGTGGAGGCGGAGATTCCGAAAGACCGCCCTGTGGTCATCTACTGCGCCTACGGGGGCCAGAGCCTGCTTGCGGCGAGGAAGCTTGCAGGGTGCGGGTATGACGCGGTGAATGCACTTGGGGGACTTCATTATTATAGAGGGAAGTATTATGTGAGATGTAAAGAGTAGCACATTCTTGCACCGAACGCGGTTATCAGTGATAAGCTGCATCCGGGAGCCAGGCTTATTGTATAAGCAGTTCGGAAAAAATGCGGAATGTAAGTCTGCTTTGAGGTTCGGCAGGGATTGACAGGGACGCTGCAAACCCTTAAAATTAAATGGAATATGACCATTTGGCGTAAGTCATGGATGGCGCGAAACTATGAAAATACAGTAACTGCTAAGATACCAGGCAGTTACATGACACATCAGAACGGAGAAAATCAGATTGAATACATTTGAATTAATCGTCCCATGCCATTTCGGCCTGGAGGCAGTCATGAAAAAGGAGATCCTGGATCTCGGATATGAGGTCAGCCAGGTGGAGGATGGCCGTGTGACGTTTATCGGCGATGCGGAGGCGATCTGCCGCGCCAATATTTTCCTCAGAACGACAGAGCGCGTGCTCTTAAAAGTCGGCAGCTTCCATGCGGAGACCTTCGAGGACCTGTTCCAGGGAACCCGCGCGATCCCGTGGGAGGAATATCTCCCGAAGGACGCGAAATTCTGGGTCGCAAAGGCGTCCTCCATCAAGAGCAAGCTTTTCAGCCCGTCTGACATCCAGTCCATCATGAAAAAAGCCATGGTGGAGCGGATGAGAAAGGCGTACGGGATCGATTGGTTCCCGGAAAACGGCGCGAGCTTCCCGCTCCGTGTCTTCCTTCACAAGGACACGGTGACAGTGGCTCTCGACACCACCGGCGAGTCCCTGCATAAGCGCGGCTACCGCACACTGACGAGTAAAGCACCGATCACGGAGACGCTGGCGGCGGCTCTCATCATGCTGACCCCGTGGAAGAGCGACCGGATCCTCGTGGACCCGTTCTGCGGAAGCGGCACCTTCCCCATCGAGGCGGCGATGATCGCGGCAAATATGGCACCGGGAATGAATCGTGAGTTCCTGTCCGAGGACTGGAAGCACCTGATCCCCAGAAAATGCTGGTATGACGCCATGGACGAGGCGAACGATCTCGTGGACCTCTCCGTCCAGACGGATATTCAAGGATATGATATCGACGGTGATATCGTCCGTGCGGCGAGAGCGAACGCGAAGACAGCAGGAGTGGATGAGCTGATCCATTTCCAGCAGAGATCCGTCAGCGACCTGAGCCACCCGAAAAAGTACGGCTTCCTGATCACGAACCCGCCGTACGGTGAGCGAATTGAAGATAAAAAGAACCTGCCGGAGTTATATAAGACCATCGGCGAGCGCTTCGCGGCGCTGGATTCCTGGTCTGCCTATATCATTACGGCTTACGAAGACACCGAGCGGTATTTCGGCCGCAAGGCGGATAAGAATCGGAAGATCTACAATGGTATGATGAAGACCTACTTCTACCAGTTCTTAGGACCGAAACCGCCGAGAAAGCGTGAGGACAGAAGAGAAGAGAGATAACAGACCGGCAGCAGACACATAGAGATGACAAAAAAGCCGATTGCAGGCAGAAACGCAGGTAAGCGGATATGAGAAGTCGAAGAAGAAAAGGGCGCAGAAACAGGGACGGCCTGTGGATCTGTGGGATCGCGGTGCTGGCAGCCGGGGCTGTCTTTACAGCGAGGACAGAGATCCTGGATCTGGTAACCACAGAGATCGCCTTTGTGCTGGATCCGAAACAGGAAGGCGGAGAGAAAGAATCTGACCAGGATATTGCGGAGCGTGTGGAAAGCACGGACGGGGGTAAGGAAACGCTGACAGATGGCGGCGTGGATCTGGCAGAAACAGATGAAGCGGGAGCTGATCCTGACCAGAAGAATACAGATGCAGGAACGGAGGCTTCCGGCAGCGGAAATTCGGATCCGGAAGCCATAGAACTCCCCTCATCCTATGACATCCGTGAGCATCGGACCGTCTCCGTCTCCGACCAGGGAGATCTTGGCACATGCTGGGCGTTCGCGGCGTTAAAGGCGGTGGAGACCTCTATGCCGGAGTCCATGGCGGTGCCGCTCTCGGCGGACCACATGTCGATCCACAACAGTTTTGGGATCAGTCAGAATTCCGGCGGCGATTACAGTATGGCGATGGCGTATCTTTTAGCCTGGCAGGGACCTGTCTCCGAGGAGGATGATCCCTATGGGGACAGCACTTCGCCGGACGGCCTTGCACCTGTCTGCCACGTCCAGGAGATCCGGATCCTGCCGGAACGGAATTACGACGCGGTAAAACGGGCGGTGTATTTATATGGCGGTGTCCAGACGTCCCTCTACCTCCCGTCAGAAAACCGGGTGAGTGATGAGGATGTCTGCTACAAAGGCAGCGAAGAACCGAACCATGACGCGGTGATCATCGGATGGGATGACAACTATCCGAAAGAAAAATTTGCATCGAACCCGGAATCGGACGGAGCGTTCCTCTGCGTGAACAGCTGGGGAGAGAACTTCGGAGACGGCGGCTTTTTCCATGTGTCCTACGAGGACAGCTGGATCGCGGAGAGCGGAATCTCCTACTGCGGCATCGGACCGGCGGACAATTTCGACAGGAATTACCAGAGCGACCTCTGCGGCTGGACCGGGCAGATGGGATTCGGCGAGCCGGAGGCCTGGATGGCGAACGCGTATACAGCGGAGTCAGACGAGACGCTGGAGGCGGTGGGCTTCTACGCTACGGCACCGGACACGGAGTATGAAGTGTATGTGTTTGACGGGGACAGCTTCCGTGAACATGTGGAAAATAATGTGAAATTCCAGACGGACAGTGGAAAAGTCCTGGCATCCGGGACACTGCCGGATACGGGATTTTATACAGTGAACCTGGCAAAGTCCCAGGAACTGGATGCAGGCGAAATGTTCGTTGTGGCGGTAAGGATCCGCACGCCTGGGACGACGCAGCCGGTGGCGGTGGAGTATGCTGGGGGCGGACGGACCGGAAATATTGACATAGGCGACGGCGAGGGGTATATTAGTTTCGACGGCTCTTTGTGGGAACGGACGGAGACATCCAAGAGATGCAACGTGTGCCTGAAGGCCTACAGCCGGAAAATTGGAAAGTGAGAGATACATGGAACATAAAATTGTTTTTGCAACATCAAATGCCGGAAAAATGCGGGAGATCCGCGAGATTTTAAAAGACCTCGGGGCGGAGATCCTGTCCATGAAGGAAGCCGGTGTGGATATTGATATTGTTGAGGATGGAGATACATTCGCGGCAAATGCGTTAATTAAGGCAAAAGCCGTGTGGGAGAAGACAGGCGGGATCGTTCTGGCAGATGACTCCGGTCTTGTGATCGATGCGTTGAACGGGGAGCCGGGCGTTTACTCCGCGCGCTACATGGGAGAGAAGACTTCCTATGAAATTAAAAACTGGAACCTGATCCACCGCCTTGATGGTGTTCCGGAGAAAAAGCGCACGGCGCGTTTCGTCTGCGTGATCGCGGCAGTTCTCCCGGATGGAAGAACCCTGACAGCGGAGGGAACCATGGAGGGTGTGATCGCCCATGAACCGGCTGGCGCAGGCGGATTCGGCTATGACCCGATCCTGATGCTGCCGGAGTACGGAAAGACATCGGCGGAGATCACCATGGATGAGAAGAATGCCATCAGTCACCGCGGAAAAGCGCTTCGGGCGATGAAGAAACGTCTTGCAGAAGAGATCGGAGAATAAAGTATGAAAATTCTGATCGTGAGCGATACCCACAGAAGAGATGGAAATCTTAGGGAAATTATTGAGAAACAGTCCCCGTTCGATATGCTGATCCACCTGGGCGATACCGAGGGCAGCGAGGCATATTTTAAGGAATGGGTAAATAATGATAACTGCGTGATCCGCGTGGTGCGCGGAAATAATGACTTCTTCTCCCAGACAGACAGGGAGAAGGAGATCTCGATCGGAAAATACCGGGCATTTCTGACCCATGGCCATATGTACGGCGTATCTTTCGAGCTGGAGACGATCAAGGAAGAGGCGAGAGCCAGAAAAGCCGATATCGTCATGTTCGGACATACCCACAAGCCGCATCTGGAGTACTGTGAGGACGGGCTTGTTGTATTGAACCCGGGAAGTCTCTCCTATCCGAGACAGGACGGAAGAAAGCCGTCCTACATGCTGATGGAGCTTGATCGGAACGGTGAGGCACATTATACGGTCTGTTATGTGGATCAGGACAGGGATATTCCGTCGGGACTTTACTAGGCGGGACCGGAAATAATTGGCACAAAACAGATAAAATCAGAAAGCAGTTTTCGAAGAATAAATTCGGAACTGCTTTTTGTATGAAATCAGATAGCTGCCTGCGCAGAAAGTGCGTATGCAGCCAATTGTAGAAGAAATGCCGCCGGAACAGAGATAGTGGAGGATTCAGCCTCGAATAAAGCCTCGAATAAATAAAAAAAGTGGTTGACAATCCAACCTATCTACGGTATAATTTTAAACGCATTTAGTGAACTTTTGTTTTTAAATGCTTTGCGAAATCCCCGGGGTGTGGCTCAGCTTGGCTAGAGCGCCTGGTTTGGGACCAGGAAGTCGCAGGTTCGAATCCTGTCACCCCGATTTTTATCGAAAAAAAGATAAAAAACTTGTTGACAAATGAGTGGATATGAGATATAATCTACTGGTCAGCGAAAAAAGAAAAATTTTCCTGCGGGTGTAGTTCAATGGTAGAACACCAGCCTTCCAAGCTGGATACGTGGGTT